>JGI24508J20089_1000059_pt1 | contig 413463 bp, 437 predicted proteins | sample LinPmetageLP24_FD_20089 | JGI IMG/M metagenome (IMG submission 20089)
AACCCTAACCCTAACCCTAACCCTAACCCTAACCCTAACCCTAACCCTAACCCTAACCCTAACCCTAACCCTAACCCTAACCCTAACCCTAACCCAAAAGTTCGCACTTGTCCAGTCTGCCTCGCGTGCCGCCTTTCACTCAGCCTCAACCAGCCTCAACCAGCCTCACTGCTCAAAGCGGTATACATACGTGATTGTTGCCAACACACGTCTCCGACCCATCCTGACTAAGAGGCGCTGAGATGCGTATGATTTGCGCATGGGGCGGTTCCACTGAAGGGGAATTATTGACGAGTCGGACAAGCAGACTGCTTAGTGAGTGAACTGCAACTTCAATAAGCCGAAGAAGGGTTCTCAGCTGCAAAACGATACTGACTTGATTGTTAACAAATGCCTCAACCGTAACGAAGATGATTTATTTATACGTTCATTCAAGACTGTATCATTACATCCTTCTGCCTTGTGCAATTTCTCACCTCCTGCTTAAAGCACATTTTAGCTTAAAAAAATACTCGTTTTGAAAAACCTCGCAAGGTTACACTCGAAGTTGTGCCGAAAGCAAGGTAGGTTGAAGATACAATAACTTCAACCAAATAGAAGTCGTCTTCGCTTGCTTCTCCATATCCCTTTTGAAGACAAGTAGATCTGTCTTTCGTTAGCATTGGAGACTGTCATCGTCGTTGCATCTACGTTATTCGCTACCTTCGATGTACCTTCGAATGTCTCGCTTTCTACATAGCCTGCGATGTGCAGACCGCTCCGTGAGCGATATATCAATCAGACGGGAAATGCGTTCTACTGAGATACGAAACAGTAGCTTTTCATATATTCAGCGATGCTTTTGCCAATTGAGCTAGATACACATGTTCCTTGGGAATTTGGATGAGGTTTTGATTTCTCAGGGTTAACGTCTCTTTGCTTTGACTCGTTCAAGCCCCTTCATCCTTCTTTTTCCTACTTCAGAAATGCCACAAACTGGTCTACTTCTTTTCGGATGCAGGTCTGCTTGGTCCATCAACAGCCTTCTCGACCTGCCCGGCCAATCCATCCTTCGCTGCATCGAATTGCTTTCCAATCGCTCCGTCCTTATCGAATGGTCCTCCAACTTCCTGTGCAACGCCTCCAATTGCTCCATCTGGGTTGAATTGCTTTCCTATGGCACCTGCTGACGAGATGATGGATGGATCCTGTCACAAAGAATGGTTAGTCATGAATGTCTCGTCCGAGGATGAGGAGATACCGGTAATATGAGGGTTACATGTGGAGAGATAATACCTTTGGGCTTGAGTCCTTGGCCTTTCCTGCTGCCTTGGCAGCATTCTCAATTCGTTGATCAGCCATTCCTCTAAGCTGAACAGCACGGACGATTGAAGCTCTGGGAGCGGCGGATCTTGAAATGACACGAAGCATGCTGACGGTAGATTTTGGTGGTAATAATGTATCTGTGGTAGAAGACGAGAAATGTTTTCTGATTAGTGTTTGGCAATTAGTCAGGGGGATCGTAGCATTATGCCCCAAAAGAGCCTCCGAATCATCATCATCACTTAATTGTAGTGACGACATATGAAGCGTCCGTAGGCGAAATGCATGTGATTGGGCAATGTAGATGTGTGGATGCAACATGGCCAATGAGATCTATGCAATCTGGAAATGTGGCATCGAAAATACAGGAACACAGGGTAGACACTTGTAAACCAGTGATGCAATGCATTTATTTGATTTGGTCGGTTGAGATTGCGAATATCAATGTTGCTCTTGTGTCAGGGTGCGCGTCATCACGTGGATCGCGATGGTATCGCTCCTTCCGCCTTCCCAGCCAGCAGTGCAGCTAATTAGGGTCTGTCAAGTCGTGCGACGCCGTGGTAGCCGGCTGTACCTGAACTTGGGTTTGAATTACTAAGATATTTCAATTCACTTCGTTTATTACTGAATTTCTCTAAGAGTTCATAATCTAAACCTAACATTTTAGGTATTCAGAAATATCATGCACTAAATAAAGCCAAAACGGCTCCGGACACTTTTGCGAACTACAAGTCGGAGTTTCTCTCTCTCCGCATACCAATGGAGAAACATGTCAACGAGACCTTCTTGATCTCGACGTCGGACTGGGCAGCTTGGAGGATACCTCGGATTGAGATGACATGCCAGTCCATGGCTGTGCTAGTATTGGGCTTCTTTTCCAGAGAAGAGTGTTCGAACACTGCAATAAAACAGACTTTGCAGCCGACGCCGACTTGAGAGCCAAACTTTCCAAGATACTTGATAAGATATCGTAGGTCTTTGTCAAGTACCCAATCGCATGATCTATGCATTGAGGCCGTTAATAACGGACCTCGGTTCCATAATTGCCGACATAGTTGAAGTTTGAAAACACGAAAGTTTCGGTAAATATAAACTGAAGCTGAATCCATAAATTCTATCGCATCCACCGAGAGGGAGAATGGTTATATGAATTCCACACTTGCCCTGAAGGTCTCTTTCAAAGCTATTATGTCACTCATCCATTCTAGGCTTCGTTACAAACATTGAACTACAAGCAATACTTTCATCTTAAGTGTCGAAATGTCCATCAACATCGAAGTTATTGAAACTGGTACAATCCGTATCAAACCTTCTCCCAAGACAAAATCAGCAAATAGGCCGATCTTATGGTGCCGACTAATGGTATTCGCGGACCGATCATGGACAGAACCCCTCCCCATCAATACCTACCTCATCAATTGTCCAGAAGGTCGCATTCTATTTCATTGTGGAGAATCACCTCATACCATGAAGCCAGGATACTTTCCTGTTTGGATGCCCTTCTTCCACGTGGCGGTAAATATCCACGTTCGGCCACATGAAGGCAGTGGAGCTCGATCGAAGGAAAGAGGACTTGAATCTAAAGACCTGAAAGCTGTTGTTCGCTCTCAACTACACCACGGCCACGGAGATAGGCTCCCTGGTTTCATAGGAGGACCGATATATGACTCGCAAGAGTATGGGACGTCTACCAGCATCCTTTCGAAGCGCCCATGGAGGGTGCCGTTCCCAACCAATGGCCGAAGGGCTTCATTCCTGCAATCATACAGCCGACGGGTGGACCCATTGGGCCTTGGGAACGAAGTTATCCTCTCACAGGTGATGGAATGGTGGTCGCGGCGGGCACTCCTGGTCATGTCCCTAGTCATCTCTCGGTGATTGTCTTTAGGGATTATGTGACCTACTTTCCGGCGGCGATGCTACTTACGATCAAGAATTGCTTGATCAGGAAGTAACGGATGGCGTCAATGACAGTCCACTCTTGGCAATCGAGTCCATCAAGAAGATCAAGGAATTTGCCCGCAAGGAAAAGGTTGTTTTATTGCCAGCTCATGATCCAGATGCCGCTCGCCAGCTCGCTGAGGCAGATTTCTACAAACCAAGCACGAGTCCGAGCCGAGAATGAATGTTTATGTCTATTTGAAAGGGTGTGGAAAATTGGGGTCATTTCGGTAATATCCTCTGGTGTTCGACCGTTTCTCAATGATGCAAGGCGATGTTGGGATCGTCAGTAGGAATCGGAAGACACGTCAAACGCTTTGTACTCTTTTGCAGATTCGGCTGTTTTTCAGAATGATGTTATTGTTGAATGCAGTCACTCAAGCGTTGTGAACGGAGAACGAGGTATGTTTGCAGATCGATTACATTACAGTTCTTTTACCCCTTTCCTAAAATACCACATCAAACAGAATCCGGCCATATACACTAGAACATGTTTTACGCAGCAGTAACCACGGCAGTCTCCGTGACAGTCGCAGTCTGTACCTCCAAGATTGTTGTTGTTGCGGTAACAGTAGCAGACTTGACAATGGTGCAAGCAGCTGGGGTCTGTTTGTTCAAAAGACAAGAGCAAGCGCTGCTGATACGAGCCGGGCTTGCTTTGATGAGCTGGATGAAGCGAGGTGGGACTTTGGCACTGGCGGGAGCGCATACTGGAGCGCGTTTGGCCAGAGTAGAAGGAATTGGGCAATCGATATCATAGAAGGTGAAGGGGCTACCTTCAGCGGGAACAACTACGGCATTCGCTGCGAAAGTCAGTAATTGGCATTTCGGCTCGGGTGTTTTGACTTACGGCTTCCAGCATAGCATGCACAGAGAGTAGAGCTAGAGGCAAAAGTTCCGGCTGCAAGCGAAACACACTGTGCCTGACACTGCTCCAGAGTAAAGGATCCGTCGTTGTTGAAGAAGGTGGTGGATGCATCAGCCGCTGCGAAACCAGGAACACCACAGACAAGAGATGGGACAGGAGTCGAGGTGCTGGTGACAATGATTGTTTGCGTAGCGGTTGTTGTTGCCTGCAAATGAAGATATTAGCTGGTGGTTCTTCATTCCATGAACTTCGTTGCAGATCGAATGAGAAGTTGGGCCTTACAAAAGCAGTGTTGAGAACTGTGTTCACAGCTGTGACGGTGGATGTTGGCTGGAGATACGCAGAGCAGAACTGCTGGTCAAGACCACCGATTATCAGGACTTTGTTATCGGCAGAGCAGCCTGGTGGAAAGAATGTTCGGTCTTCCAGCTCAGCGAGAGGGGAAGATGCAGCAGACGCGGCGAGAGCCAAGAAAGAAAACGCTGTGGAGGACCTCATTGTGTCTGACGCTTGGAACGAGGAAGATCGGGTGAGGATTAAAGAAGGTCGAGGGTAGATCCTGAATGTATATGCTACAAGATGAATGAGAGAATACAGTAGTAAAAGAAAATATATAAGTCGGGAGGATGGGGACCGCGTTTTCAATCAACACAACTCTTCACAACATCTCATTGTACCTGCACGGCGGGAACGAGCATCTAATCCTCATCAGGAAACACTAATGCTGATTGAGTTTGTACAATCTTCAACATGGCAGATAGTTGCGATCTGGAGTTGGTCTATGTAAGTCTAGTTCGATTGCGGGAGGAAAATTTTGTCCGAGCCAGTTATTTCCCCAACTCTTCGTGGACTAGAAGCTGGGACGATAGGGGTCTGAGCACGGGATGGACTGCCTTGGCACCGCTTGTCAGGAACTCCTTAACTCCGATTAGCTACAGCATTTGAGTTCTGCATCGCCCAGACGCTTGCCTTGGAGCTACTTTCAGATAGTTGGGATGACTAGGAAGTCCGAGCAACAGACTACGAGAAGAGGGGCGTGCTCAAGTCTGGTGGTTGCGGGACACGCGAGGAACTGGATATTTATCTCTTCAATCCGCGGACTCTCGATGCATTCAAGAGGCTGTAATTTGTCGGCGGTTTTTTTGTGCTAATACATTTTCGGGATACGGGGACATCTGTTTTATTTAAAAATCAAGTAAAATCCATACTCCGCAATGTTGCATTGTCAATGCCTTGGAAAAAAGGTCACTCTCCAAAAACTGCTCAGTAAATAATCACTCCTAGAGATGAATCACGACAATGAAATTCTTTTCGAGCATGGCCTCCAATTTTGTGAGGCATTCTTAATCTGAACACATGAGTTCTCAACTTCTCACCGCGCTCAAATGACCGGATGTCTGAATACATGCCACCACCTAGCTGCTGCATAAAACGAGAGCATGAGAGCAGCTTAAGGAATTACAATAGAAACTAGGAGAATATACAGCAAAGATAGCAGAAATTGCCTCAAACATCAAGGAATTGCCAAGAACTGGCAACCACAACATTGCCCCAACTTTACGTTCCCATAGAAATCCCAAACTGATCAGCAACCACTGTAGTTCACCAAATCAACCGGCCAACTCGGAAGCAAAGATTGGGGATACTCCAAAGCTTCATATGACGAAAATTTTGCAAAGCATTTGTTGTGTGTAATGTACGTCCAAAATCATGACGTGCTCGACAGAAATGTGGGGTTGACTTTTAATTGATGGTCAACCACATGCTGTCCACATCACCAACGCAAACAACCATGGCTGAACTCAATTATTTCACCTGTACCTTGGGAGAAGTGAAAGCATCAAGCCGTCCGTCCGAGTTTGATACCGTCAATACATTACTTGAGCTTCAAGCACGTCGGCATCCGGATCTTCCAGCTGTTGCCTTTCCAATCCTTGCGGGCAGCAAATATCAAATCTTCAGTCAGTGCTCTCCTTTAGACTCACCACTGCTCTAATACGTCCAGATTTTCGTCAGCTGTATGAAGGGTCGCTGAAGAGTGCAGCCTGTCTCTCTTTCGACGAAGGGCGAGCATGCGTGGGACTCCTTTGTGCTAGCTCTGTCAACTTCCTCTTCACCTGGTTGGGATTGATACGTGCGGGCTACTCAGTGCTTCTGATAGCGTAAGTCAATTCCAGTCTCTATATACAAAGACTTACTCCACCAGACCTCAATGCAATGCCTCTGCGATAAATGCTCTCTGCGAGTCATGTGGGGTATCTCGGCTGTATCATGACGAAGCAAACTCCAGCCTCGCATCTGCCGCCACAACTGAATCTCAGTCCCAAATCCACGCACTTCCGATTCCATGGGAGAGAACCGGAATCTTGGATCTGTTGGAATCCGGCGAAAATCCATTCTCTGGGAAGTGGCCCAGGCTATCATCAGAGGATGTTGCATACACTCATCACTCTTCAGGGACCTCAACAGGCATCCCAAAGCCAATCCCTCAAACTCATCACGGCGCTGTTGCTGTCCTGCCGTCACTTAATGGACAAAATGCCGCTACATTCACAACGACGCCTCTTTATCATGGAGGCATAGCTGATTGCTTCCGTGCATGGACTAGCAACGCCCTCATATGGCTATTTCCCGGCGCTGATGCTCCCATTACTTCAGCGACAATCTTTTCTTGCTTGGCGATGGCTCAAACGGCTGTGTTGGAAGTTGGTACACCACCAGTCAAATATTTCTCCAGTGTCCCATACATTCTACAAATGCTTGGCGAAACCCCAGATGGTCTCAGCGTACTGCAAAGCATGGAAATAGTGGGAGTTGGCGGGGCAGCTCTTCCGGAAACTGTAGGCGATCGTTTGGTGAAGGAGAATGTTAGCCTCGTCTCACGATTCGGAAGTGCTGAATGTGGGTTCCTGTTGTCCTCTCATAGAGAGTACGCATCTGACAAAGACTGGCAATATCTCCGAGTACCTGATTCCACTCATCTCCTTTTCGAACTAGAAGAGTCTGGTCTATCGGAACTGATTGTGTTGTCAAGCTGGCCACATATGGCGAAAAGAAACAGAGGTGATGGAAGCTACGCCACCTCTGATTTATTCCAACCACACCGGGATATCAAGAACGCCTGGAAGTACCATAGTCGCAGCGACAGTCAAATCACACTTCTTACCGGGAAAAAGTTTGATCCTGCACCAATAGAGGACGAAATCAAATCCCGATCTACAAAGATCGATGACATTTTCATTCTCGGCAATGGTAAGCAAGTGCCGGGGGCAATCGTCTTTGTTTCACGAGACGACGTAACGAACGCCTTGAAAGAGGAGATATGGATGACTTTAAAGCACGTCAACACTACACAGCAGCCTCATGCAAGAGTGTCCCAAACTATGATCGAGATAATCTATGAACCAGATGCTCCACTTGAACGAAGTAGCAAAGGTACTCTACTACGGTCCCAAGCTGAACAACGATATGCGTCAAATATCAGACGTCTGTACGAGCCGAAACAAGCAGCAGAAAACACTGATCAGCCAGCATCAAATGGCAGCATCGATGATATCGTCCGAAAAAATTTCGCCGACGTAGTCAGGGGAGACACTTTTGCAGATGATGCAGATTTCTTCCACTGTGGTGTTGACTCAACGAAAGCCACACAGATCCGCTCAAAACTACAAGATGTATGTGTTCAAAAGTCCCTAAGGGTCCTGAGCTTATACATCCAGGCATTTGGCCACGATAATCTTCCATGGAACATCGTCTACGACTGCCAAAACATGAGACGGTGAGTTTAACTTCAGCCTACCAAAAGACTCCAGCTAAGACCAACACGGATAGACTTATTCGGTACTTTACTGAAGAGATAAACACTGCTACTTCTCATTTTGCAGACCAGAATTCCGAAATGGTTCTACTTGCTGAGGGGTATTCCAACTTTGACTCGCCTCAAGTCCCTCTGCGTGAACAGGCAGAGACCTCTGATCTTGCCATTGTAAGTGCTGCATATTTCGTCTCGCGAAAGCTTGTTGACCTCAGTACTAGGTACTGACTGGAGCGACTGGCGGACTTGGGGCTCATATCTTGCATGCCCTTCAGAACGACTCTTCAGTCAAACGCATTGTATGCTTAGTCCGCGCTGCGAACAACAAAGAGGCACGGAACAGAGTTTCGGAAAGCTTGCGGGCACGTAAACTTCCACCATTGCACGACGAAGGCTGCGAAGACAAGTTGTGGTGCATTCCAGTACAGCTCGGAGATACGCAACTCGGATTATCCGCCGAGATCGTGGATAAGCTAAAGGCTATAACCACACATATCATTCATGTCACATCCCCTACCATCCCCGATATTTACACGTGCTAAATTCTAGTAGGCAGCATGGGCTGTAAACTTTTCGTTGCCACTGCAATCTTTCGTCAAGGAGCACATTGCAGGCCTGCAAAACCTCATAAATCTTGCTACGTCCTGTCGAAATTTCCAGCACTTCACTTTCTGCTCTAGCACAGCTAGTGTCATTGGCCAGGCGCTGTCGACAGATGACCTTCCGATTCGGGAGCAGATCTATCAGGCACCTCCACCAGACAACTCACTAGGCTACTCTAAGAGCAAATGGGTTGCAGAGACGATTTGCTCAAAAGCTTTCAGCCATTCGCAATCGACTTCAAAGATGAGTGTACTTCGTATTGGCCAACTCACAGGTGATACAGAAACAGGAGTCTGGAATCGATCCGAGGCTTGGCCACTGATGCTTTCCACAGCAAAAGAACTCGGTTGCCTTCCAAGATTAGACGAACGCCTAAGCTGGCTTCCCGTCAATATCGCTGCCCGGGCAGTGGTTGAGATATCGTTGGGAGCTGTAGGCCGTTCGGACAACACATGCACAGTTTATCACTTAGTCAATAACGAACGTTCAACTTCCTGGACAGATCTGCTAACCTGGATCAACAACTTGACTCGAAATGGAATATCGATCGTTGAGCCTAACATTTGGCTTAGCAAGCTTGAAAGTGCTGATCACCCTGCACGCAGCCTGCTTGGACTATGGAAGAACAGCTTTGGGCTTGACGCACAGGGGCAAGGAAAGGAGCAATCGAACAGGAAACAGGTGCTTCTTTTTGATACGAAGAATGCAGCGAAGGCCACTCCTTCCATACGAATTGTCGGTCCTGTCGATGAGGCACTGGTCGGCAAAATCTGGTCTTGGCTGAACAAAAGTGGATAATGCTCATCTGGGGTCATGGAAGGCGCAGATCAGGATTCTATTGTAGTCTCGTGGTATCAAATCAAACATCGGCTTAAAGTTTGTCGTGCTTGCTTTGAATTTTTTGTGGCTGGAATGGATGTGATATGGAAAAGTGAGAGACACTGCACAACAACTATCGTGTTCACTTTGACAGCCCGGAGGATTTTGTAATTGAAAATCTATCACGGAATCATGTTAGAGAGATCCCACGGATGAGAAGAATACGTATCAATTGTGGTGCTGATGGGCTACAAAAATAAACTGGGTACGTCACTAGGATTTAGGTAGACAAAACTTTACGACTGGTAAACGCAGTAATCATTTACGATGAGAAAGCCTATCAAACTCGGACTATGAAGATAAATCTATCATGCTTTTGTGGGCTCCACGACGTGAGCATATCCATTCCCATTCACCTCTTTCTCGGTGATCGATCCCTTCCGAACACCGTTGGTCTGCGTCTTGTTTTTGTTTGTGTGATGATCATTCGTACCATTGGTGACTTTGTCGATACCGCTAACGTTGGGGCTCTGAATCTTACCGTTGGCACCATTCAAGCTCCCTGCCTTCTTGGCCGCAGCTTCCACCATTCTCTCTTCTTCGGCCTGTGGATTCTCCGTATATCCAGTATCAGAAGCATCGACATAAGCTTCAATTCCTTCGCCGTTTCTCGGATACTCCTTCATGAGCTCCTTGTGTCTGCGGAGAGCTTCGTTCATCTCCTCAGCTGATACATCGTTGAGGAATGTGCAGCTGCCGATTGGGTTTGGTACAGCAGCGCGAAGAAGACCATCACGAGTCTTCAGAATGGCAGTGGTAGCCTTCGCAAGCACATCTTCGTCGAACTGGTGGTGGTCCATGGAGAGACCTGCTCGAGAAAAGAGGTTGAGCAAACGACGGTGTTCTTCATCGGAAATCAACTTTCGGTTGTTTGCGAGAGTCGCCGAATATGCCATGTCAATGCTGATAGCATGGCCGTGGCGGAGTGGAGTCTCTGGGACCAGCTCATGGAGAGGGGACCAAGTGTGTCCATAGGCAATGACTCTGTCAAGACCAATCTCATGAAGATTTGGGGTCTCGAGTCTCAACATCTCATGGATTCCCTCGCGGTTGATCTTGTCTGCGGCATCAATCAACTCCTGCGAAGAGCCATTTGCACGGCCAAAGGATTGCTCGATGAGCTGCTCGCAGTACTTGTCGAGCAGGTTGAATGTGTCTAAATGAGAGCAGGTTGAAATCTTGATGAGCTCTGCGAACCCGTTTCGGATTTGTGCTGTTGAAAGTGTGCGAAGGAAGGTGAAATCGAGGAAGGTGTGCATAGGGGCATGGTAAGCACCAAGTCGATTCTTGTAGTTCCCGTAGTTGACAGCAACTTTGATCGACACTGATGCATCAATCAGCCCAATGACAGTGGTTGGGATACGAATGAAATTGGTGTTTCGTTTGTAGGCAGCGCAAGCGAATCTAGAATTAACTCTCAGTCAATTTCTCGTTACTTGTGTGGGGTACTTCTGATGATCTCGACTTACCCAGCAACATCTGTGACGAGGCCGCCTCCCACGACAAGCACTGGCTCCTGCAAAGGATGTTAGTGATCCACTTACAGGCCAAGAAACCAGAAAGTTTTACCTTTCGATAAATACCGAACTCGTTCATTGAGTCAACAATGCTCAACAGTGTTGGCATCGTCTTAACCTTCTCTCCAATTTTGGTCTTGTGAATTTTCAACTCGAGGCCGTGATGTTGGAAGTAAGCCTCCATCTGCTTGCCATAGACATTGTAGATGTTCTGGTCTGTGACAGCTAGGCATCGTCCCCACTTCTTGTAGCAGTCTGCGAGGTTTGTGTTGGAAGGGTCAAAGATCCCATCAATGAATGTGAAGCCATACTCGATCTTCTCATATCCGGTGACATGGAAACCAGCGTGCCCGGAAGCTGACTTGGTCTCAGAAACGGTAGCTTTGAAGTCTGACATGGTGAAATGACTGATGGCAATAAGGTTGAATTGGATGATTGAGGAGTTGAATGAGGGGTATCTGTGGGAGTCTAGGATAATATATCAAAGGGTGTATCAACGGGTGGATTAAGTATAGAATAATTCCACGTACCCGGGCGGAACGACCTCCGGAATCTAGATTCCACACACCCCTGATTTCAATTGAAAATCTAAATGGATTACGCGCACAACATTTCATCCTGGTACATTATGCTTAAGCCTGTAGCCGTCTGACTTGATGGTGTCAGTGTTCTACTACTTTCACCGGCTCCAAATTCGACCAGTCACATTTGCCAGCGAAGCGGTGGGGTCTGTGGCCATTGTATGCCGTGGAACTTAGACCCCGCAGTTAGTTCCTCACATGTAAAACAGAAATGCACTATTTTAGATAGATCTCAAGATCTTGGGCTAGAATCTGGGACTTTCCGAGCTTAAATGTCGTGATATTAGTGCAAACGGGCTGCGGGGTGGGCAGGTGGGGTTGACATGGGATTTGCACATACCCATGGCATTGCAATGCAGTTCTTTAGAAAACTGGGTGGAACATTGACTTGCCGGGGACATCTCTGTCAACGACTCGTATTCAAGACAGGGCTGAAGTTAGATCGAATGCTTGCCTCGCTTAGACGACATTGTACCAAATGCCAGATACTCAATGGAGTGGATTAAATCTAAGGAGACATTCAGGATTCAGGAAACAAGATTCTGGTGATCAGATCGTATCTAGCTAGCCATACCAGGTATAGTGCATTTCCTCGTCCGGACTGGCTTCCGTTACCGTAAGGCTAATGTACCTGCATTGGATGACATCAAGACCTGGTGAGACGGTCCCTGAAGCCAAGCGTACGACGGCGCGGTGTACAGGCTCTCGACCCCTCATCAAGACGTTACCAAGTTACATACTTGTGAGTCATGACGCCTTAGATTCTGCTTGATCTTTGTCCTCAACTTGCTGAGAAAGCTGACGACAACCAATGATTATTGCGTTGCTGCCCCACGTTTTGACAGGTCAAATCCAATGACCGAACACGAACACGAAAGCACATGACAAGGCATTTCTTTGTGTAATACACGTCCTCGTTGATACCACCTGCCATTCGAGACTCCCATTTTCTTTGCATCTTACCACGATGCCTTCAGCTTTTGACGATCGAAAAGCGTATGCCCCTCAGGAGGAGGTTTTCGTGAGTGTAGATAAAGCTTCACGGGAGCAATAGCTAATGCGGTCCAGTTCGATGATGGAAGGGAAGAAGAGCTGGTTGCTTTTGTGAGCTCGAAGCCTGGTGTCCGAGGTTCCCCAGCCAAAGTTCTGGAAGCAATTGACGAATTTGCACGTACCAAGAGATATCTCATGAACGTTGGTGAAGACAAGGGGAAAATCGTGACCGAGATTATTCAAAACACAAAGCCAAATGTGATGGTTGAGCTAGGAGGGTACTGTGGCTATTCAACCATCCTCTTCGCGGATGCGATGCGTGGAGTAGGGGGCAAGAAGTATTTTTGTCTTGAACGGAGTCCCAAATTTGCTCACAACATCGAAGTGCTGGTAGATTTGGCTGGGCTCAATGACATTATCGATGTGATTGTTGGCCCGAGCAATGAAGGCATCAAGTCCCTGCACAGTTCAGGGAAGCTTCAAAAGATTGATATGATGTTTCTCGATCATTACAAGCCAGCTTATACCACCGATCTGAAGCTGTGTGAGTCACTGGGCCTCATTAGCAAGGGTACAACGCTTGCTGCCGACAATGTTGTCAAGCCAGGCAACCCACCCTACCTGAAATACGTTCGCAGCAGTGTCCACGATAAAAGAATGGCATTGACCCAAGCCGCCGAACAGGATACCAAAGACTTCCCAGGACGTTCGGCCAAACAGTATGGTGATGTTGAAACCCTCAGTACAGAATTCAACGGGAACCCCAATATCATCTACGAGAGCAGACTGGTTGAAAGCTGGGAGCCTTCCGGAGTTGCTGTGAGTTCATCAGCGAAATACTTTGCGGGCCAGTCTAACAGAAACCATAGGATGCAATTGAAGTAACAGCCTGTGTTGGAGAGGAAATATGAGGCAAGAATTTCGGGGAGGCTCAAGGATCTCCACGCGACTCAAACTTCTTTGCTCGTGCTCTGAAGTGTCTGAAGTCACCATTTACAAGACCAGTTATCTGGAAAAAATAGTTTGAGAGCTTTGAATTATTAAAAAAGCTCTTTCAGCTCTGGAATATCCTTACACATCTCCTGGACCCGTAAATTCATTGCTTTTCCTTCTAGTTGAACTCGATTCATCATTACGACTCGAATGTTGTGATTTCTATGCAAATGTCGAGTTCCAATTAGGAAATAACCGAATTTGAAATTTGGATTTCTTGTAATGCATATACTGTCGCCAACAACCCTTGGACGAACCAGGCACTCAATTCCATTACGTAGCTTCACATGGTTACGCCTGTGGGTCGCTACGCGTGATGACGCTATTACATTTATTCCTGCCGTCGACTCTTGAACTTCTTCCTGCACCACTAGACACTGGAATTTGCTTCATCAGCTTTTGGTCTGCCTTGTCCATCATTCCGTACCTCCTAGAGCCAGCGGATCGTTGTCTCAATGCCTCTGACAGCTAGATCCCCGATCTGGTTGCACTTCCTCCAAGATGCAGCCTTGATCTCTCTCGCAGTCATTTTGAGCCCCCTTTGCACTTTCATCACGACCTTGAGCTCAATTTTATCGCCCTACACTAGATTCGCACGACAGATTCGGCAACAACGACAATGGCGAAGCGAATCTGCCCGTGGTCGACCCCGCACCGTTCTAGTCACCGGAGTTGGCATGAGTAAAGGGCTCTTCATTGCGCGAGCATTTTATCAAGCGGGATATACCGTCATCGGAGCAGATTTTGAGCCTTTTTACATTCCTGTTTGTGGGCGATTCTCCAGAGCACTGAAGTCCTTTTACAGGCTATCGAAGCCTTCCAGCAATTGTGATGCCAGAGCCTATATCAGCAGTCTTCTGGGTGTCATCAAGACAGAAAATGTCGATCTGTGGATCAGCTGTTCTGGGGTTGCCTCCGCAGTTGAAGATGGAGAGGCTGCTGAGGCAGTACAGAGTATGACAAGTTGTCGGGTCGTGCAGTTTGGAGTCGACATGACAGGTCTTCTTCATGAGAAGCATTCTTTTATTAAGAACACCGAGCGATTGGGATTGAATGTCCCCGAAACTCATTCTATCACTTCCATAGATGAAGGAATGCGGCTACTACACCCCGAAAACGCATATCTGGACAAGGTTTTCATCATGAAAAGCGTCGGCCTGGATGACTCGATTCGGGCTGACATGACACTGCTTCCTTTCTCCCAAATGAAATGGACACGAACACATCTTGTAACCTTGCGACCTTCTCCCTCCAGGCCGTTTGTTCTCCAACAATTCATCAGTGGACCCGAGTACTGCACACACTCAATTGTCATCCGAGGAAAGGTCGTTGCATTCACATGCTGCCCTTCTGCAGAGCTTCTGATGCATTACAAGGCCCTTCCCACGTCGTCCGAAATTTTCGCCACTTTGCTCAAATACACTCAAATGTATGCCGAGAAGATGGGAAGCAACATGACTGGACACTTCTCGATCGACTTCCTCCTTGACCATGAAAGTGCTGAGACAGACCTCATGAAGAAGGTCTACCCGATAGAGTGCAATCCTCGGGCTCACACAGCCGTGGTACTCTTCGCCGAACAGAGCATTCAAATGGCTGAAGCATACATGGCAATTTTCAGCAGCAAAAATGATCCAAAAACAATCCCATCTACGGTCTTCACGTCTTCGGACACGGGTTATTACTGGGTTGGACACGATTTTATTACTCAATTCATACTGCCTCTCGCTACATTTGCGACTTTCAAGACGCCATTCTCGCATCTGAGGCATAATTGGACGGAATTCTTTCAGCACCTTGTGTATTGGCGCGACGGCACCTTTGAAGTCTGGGACCCCTGGCCGTTTTGGGCTCTGTACTGTGTTTACTGGCCGTGCATTTTCGCTTCGCGGATGCTTAGCGGGAGGAAGTGGAGTCGATGTAACGTCAGCACGACGAAGGTCTTTGACTGTTGAATCTCCCCTCTACCAGATATCAGGGCGTATCTCCAATGTCCTTCTTCTCGTGCATCTGTGTCCTTGTTTGGAGAATAGTTGATGTTTGGATTTGCATTGATAATCATGAGACGAGCATCCAATGGGCATGAAAAGATGGTCATCTTGATCCAAGATATTGTAATGAGAGAGAACTTTAGTCAATGAGAAGTCTTTGGAATCTCTTGGCCTGATCTGACACCACAACATCTTTTTGCATCGCTACATGCCTGAGTAGTTTCCAGTTCCCTAGAAAGCCCAGAAGAGAGCACGGAATTGCCAGCCATTATCCTCGAAGAGAACCCGGCTGTCATCTCGATAGACATTCCACTTTTCGCCCTCCTTATCTGCGAATCCAACTCTGGTAAACAAAGGCGATCGTCCAGCATCGTCAGCCAGATTCCACTTCACTACATGCCCGCTCCCTCCCAGAGTGGCTACGTGTCATTGTTAGCATTTATCATCTAGCAGTACGAAATATCACTCAACGATCGCATTCACCCATGATCAAATCGAAAACAAAATTTGGTGCCCGGCAAACGAACAGAAGAAAATAGAAGAGGATGAAAGGCATGTTAGGCACTAGTGTAATGCGCAGGAAGAAGAGAAACGTACCTTCTCCGCCATTTTCCCACCAAGCAAAAGATCCATTAGAAACCTCAACGTATTCATCGGGCTTTTGGCCGTCATTGTTACCGAAGTGGGAGTAGTATGCAATTCCAGAAGCTTCGAACCCGTTCCGCTCACGATTTATGAGGTAAACTCCGTCCGTGGTTGTTCGCTGGATGCCTTCTTTTGGGTACAGGCGCATGGCGAAAGTTTTGTCGAGGTTGGAGATCACTCGATTCCATGGAGCGGAGGACCCGTCGATCGTCATGCTAGCCTCGTAAGAGTACTGCCTTGAGTTTGTGTCAGCACACAGCACGAGTCTTCCTGTCTATCGAGGTAGAAAGAACCCGAGGGGAATGGAAACTCACATGATGGACGTTCGATCGTATCTCGAGTTGATGACGTCCTCTTGATTTGCTGTCAAAAAGAGGTTGAAGTCAACGGAGGCTTGGCTCCAGCCATAAACCCTCTGATAATACTCATAAACCACCGGTTTGTTCCATTGAATGTTGGCAATTGGAGATGCCTGTTCATGAATGAACCCGAGAGCGTGGCCAAACTCATGGCACACGGCGGTACTGAATTCCAAATCGCTCGTGTTGTCAGTCATTCCTCCATAATTCATAGTTGGCTGGTCCTGACTGATGTTGCGACAGTTAGTGCCCAGTGCTGACCAGTATCCATCTCGGTCGAAGGAGATGCGGATGTCTGAGTCTCCAAGTGCGTCACGCTCCATCCATTTGAATGTCAAGTTGGCATAGCGAGTCCATTCATTGGCGAACTGTATTGGATTAGCTACTGTGCCGCTATCAACAAGCTCTACAAGATTGGCCCCGGGCCACATACGACATGTTTGGGATTGGGAGCGGATTTTTACCTGGATCACCTTGCTGCGAACGAAGTCGCTCTGCCTATAAGAAGAGGTTAGTGAACGACAGAGATCCGGTGGAAAGAGATATAGGAAGGTAACTGGAATTTGAGACGCGACATACCCCCACATGTTGACAACGATTTCTGATCCATTCGGCCAGTACCATTCCTTCTCAAGTGCAAGGCGGTCCTCACCAGGAACGGCTTTCATCTGAGCGCAGCAATGACCACCGAGAAAGTCGGAAGACATTATTGAATATTATTCGGCTTGAAATGGGTTGAGAAAGTGTGAATGGGGAGCAGAAGTATGCAATGGACTGAATGAAAGACGTGAATCTTGGAAACTGAAGTGATGTTCCTAGACAGTTGAATATGGAGGTGTTTATATACTTCGAGGTACTGTACAAGAAGTCCTTCGTTGACACATACTTGCTTGCGTGTTAAGAATGGCCCTGCTGTTGTAGCATCAGGTGCCAAGTATCTCATCTCACCGCGAGAATGCCGGTGGAAAAGTACAAAAGCAATACAATCTAGGGGAGAAGCGGTCTTCACCAAGGTAAAAATGGCGGAGGTCGTAAGGCTTGGCAGCAGACATTCGGGCAGCAAATATGTCGGTGGTATTGTGCTGTACCTCCATTGCAAGGCTTTGCGTGCTGGTACATGGAATATTTGAAGGAGCAGGCGCAACGAGTGGATCCCTCAGCTGTGAGAAATTGAGTATGGCGCAACATCAGGTCCTCTAGCCAAGGCTGCGAAGATGTGCTGCTTACTGCCTGCAGCAGACAGCTTTCGGTATGCTCCACAACCTAACAACGTTACGCGTGCCTCCAAGGGAGGGAAGAATTGCTTGTGGGAGGTACAGTAAACCGCATTGTGAATTTCGCAGCTCATTCCGTGTTTATGAGACCCAAGGCATTACCTGACATTGTCTATGGTTGACGACTGAACAATTTTTCGCTGTACCAATACAAACCAGTCCGAGGCACTAGACGTTGGCAGATACTCAAGCTGGTGGGACCATGCTGACTGCATCGGATGATGGGTACATGAAGCTGAACTTGTGAAGCGAAGTACTGACTTGGAATTCCTATTGGGAGAAGCATTTCCGGCCTCCTCCGCACACTCAAGATCACGGAATAGATCCAGACGCAGAGCAGTGTTGCTGATCCAATGTCTGTGAATATCTGTACTGCAGGCAATCCCCTGCCAAGACTCTTTGCATTTGATGAAGAAGGCCTACTAATGTACAACGTCGAGAACAATGGCAGAAGTCAACTTCACTAAACTATTCTTCCTCGTCCACAGTTGAGGCCCACTTGATGATCACTTAATCATTGAACATGAGACAACCGCATGATATACGCAGAAGGTATGTACCAAAAGTCTTGCGATTGTACTGGGAAACCGCCATTCCAGCACTGCCACAGTCCTACTTGGACAATCGGCGAGCTTTATTCGCTAGGGAACAACCCGGATCCACTTTAGAACTCAATAAGGACCTTCAGAGCTTCGTGTTTAGACGCAGCTCCAAAAGTACTGTAGGCAGCTTCCATATCGCCAAAAGCAAATTCTACTCGGTTTAGCCATGGTCACTAATCGGGCATCGGTCTGTTAAACTCACTGTGGGTGATCAATTTCGAGGGATCCAGCTTTCCTGAGAGTGCCAGCTTCAAGAGCATCGGGGTCGTGACTGTATCTACGAGTCGTGTAGTGATCGCTATTGCCATTAGTGGTATCCAGAAATACATAGAAAATGCCTACCGATATTTTGCGCCCACAGGCTTTCCAGATGCAGATCGACCTTCGTTCCATGAACCCCAACGTTTGCCAGCACTCCTCCCGGAGCGATGATCTGTTGGCAGAGCTCAAAGCTCTGAGGAACACCAACAGCTTCAATGACAGTATCACACCCCTTGCCTTCTGTCAAAGCTTTGACGGCTTCGGCTGCTTTCCCATCACTAGGGTCAATCGTATGGTGTGCGCCCAAAGACTTCGCAACCTGCAAGCGATTTGAGTCCATATCAATCATAATGATTATAGATGGCGAATACAACTGTGCAGTAATCATAGCAGCTAGTCCGACAGGACCAGCACCCACGATCACCACCGTGCTTCCAGGCTCTACTTTGCCGTTCAAAACTCCGCATTCCAAGCCGGTTGGGAATATGTCGCTTAGCATAACCAAAGCTGCTTCATCTGCTCCGGCCGGTATAGGATATAAGGAGGAATCGGCATGGGGAATTCGAACATATTCGGCTTGCGTGCCATCGATTGTGTTTCCGAGGATCCAACCTGATATTATTAGTGAGGTCTTGCATGAGAGATCGGACACATACCTCCCGTAGTACAGTGCGAGTACATTCCTTTCCGACAGTATTCACAGGTTGCGCAAGAACAGATACAGGATATCAGGACATGCTCTCCTTTCTTGAACCCCTTGACCGATGCTCCAGTTTCTTCAATTATCCCAACACCTTCATGGCCTAAGATCGTACCCGGGGAGCAAGTAGCAACGTCGCCTTTACTGATATGCAGATCAGTGCCACAGATTGTGGATTTCGTGAGCTTGACAATGGCATCGGTTGGTTGCGAAATCGTTGGTTTGGGACGTTCCTCCATCTTGACTTCCCCAATTGCCTTGTACACGAGTGCCTTCATGGTGGAGTAAGAAGCTTGTCGAATTGGTGGCCGAAACATGTGGCCGTGCGATAACACCCGTACAGTTCTGAATGTTTGCATCGCTAAAAAGTGGTGAATCTATATCTTATGTTTCCGCGATTGCCAGATCTGCTGTGCGACTGTGGAAGTAGTTGTCGCTGGCATCAAGCCGCTGCTTCCGCTCCATTGGATCATGTTGGAATGCGGGGAAACCATTGCTTGTATGACTGATGGCGTGGAAGTGGTGTGAGAGTGGTGAGTTCGAGATTTGGAGTGGCATGATCGAGAAGGAGAGACGTGAGGCGAGGCTGAAGCAAGTCAATCGCCGCTGAGTCATCCAAAGATGTTTCTTGTGTTATTTCCTGTTCCCCGCCTTCATCATCCTTCACGACCCCAACACCAGCCATCCTTCCATTTCACCTCAACCTTTCTAGCTCCAGTCCGATCTCAGCTGATAGTCTGTCATACCCTATATCTTCCGGGCAAAAATATTCTCTAGGACCCTAAAACACGAAGTCCTTAGAATAAGCACACCGCTACCGTCGACAAGCTAAGAAGCTTCCACGTAGGGAAACACTGCGGTTTCTTCAAGTTCAATACCATGAAGGTTAAACCTTGCTTCCGTGCTGTCCTTTTTCTTCTTCGCCATTTCATCTTCGAGGATTGAATGGAAAAATGGTGTAGCAAAAACTTCCATGGTTCAGGAGGAGTATGCTTGGCCTTGGGTAATTACTGGTAAAGTCCATTAAATGGCACATTTCCCTTCGGATGCTGTTTTCTACGCGTCTCCTTAATAGTTGTATCGTAGCCTCTGTTCCTTGATGTGGCATGCCAGTGACGAGCTTAAGTTGAATCTTGCAGTACCTTTTCTTGTCGCGTCGTAATGCCTGGAGAGACAGAGTCAAATTCCTGTAAGCAAGGCGGTTTGATGTCAAGAGACCGATCAGACTACTCTCTCACTAATTGCTTTTTGGAAGGGACACACGAAGAAGCAAACTTTGTCAGATCTGGGAAGAGTAAAGATAGCAAAAGTTCTTCATTGCTCAAAGTTCCCGTTCTTCCGTCTTCGTGAAACTACATTTTTCGTAATTGAAAAGCTCAATTTCGTCGCCTATCTCCCTGTTTCAACCATAAAATTAAAGTGCTGATACAACAGCTCTCTTTCCAACGGGCATAGTTCCGTCGTTCTTCCACAAAAGACCTGCCTGTGATGCTGGTTTAAGCGAGCCGAGGGTGGTGCACGTTACACGTCAACAAATCGTTCCTTCCGGCCCCAAATGCCCTCCCAGCCAAGATAGTTCAACACGCGTCGAGTCATGCGCGAGGCGGCTATACGTTTACGCTCTTCTGTCTTGCCGCAGCTACATTGATTCTTCTCGATCTTGACTTCAACCTCACCCCCTTTCATCCTTGTCCCCAACAACCTCCAAACTGCAAAGATCGCCAATTCCAGCAATTTTAGTTCAGGATGTTTTACCATCTTCCTACTCAAGACACAAGGTCGCAGAACGTCCGTATAAGCTCTACCCACTCATATGTTCCTTCGTTATCGCCTCTGCCTTCCACATCAGCTGTTTGCATCAACTGTTTGCTTCAACAGGGGAACAACTTGTGCGAGACGCTCACCTTGACGCTCATTCCAACAAAGCAATGCTGAGTCTCGATAGACCAAGCTTGACCGAACGGCTGGTATGAGAACGACTCGCCCGCCTCGCTCAAGCTGAGATACAGGGAGTTGCAATCATTCATTGACATGTAAAGACGAAATCATCTAGACCGACATGGCTGGAGAGTAGAGGCATTGGGGTCTTTCCACATGTAATCAGGATGGGTGTAGCTCGAGTGAAGACGTCGAGCATGGCATGAAAGGAACTTTGGTAGTCACATGGCTTGACTCCGAAATACAGGAACTTCCATTGCTCCACCGCCAAATTTAAGGCATGCCTTGATCCACTGATGCTCCAATGTTACGGGGATAAGAATGAAAAAGAAAAAAGCATACAGGAATTTACCGAGAAGCGATCGGACCTCTAAAGATCTCAGCAGGCAAGTCACTTGAGTGACGATCAACCCGGTTTCGGCCTCGCATAACGGAAAGACATGCAAGCTGGCACAGAAATACATCAGAATGATGTTTCTGGGGATTGATCTTAAGTTTCATTATCTCATTAATGGGTATCCTAACGCCGGCTACAAAAGGTCCAAAGTCGTCGCTCCTTTCCTCAATCCAGCTCTTCTTGTATGTGCCCACCGTCTAAAATTATCCGATAGTATCCCAAGCAAAGTTAAGAAAACAAACTACTCAACACCACCAACAACACCCCTGACAGAATCATAAGCACTCTGCATGACATGCTTCGACTCCCCCGTGACAGGATCATACACATGACAGCCATATGTAGCCGCATTAGGAGGTGTATACACTGCATTCAAGTTAGCACCTCTCATCCTCATCTCAACTCCACTTAAATGGAAATAGAAGGCAAACTTAGACTTACGATGCAACGAAACCGCATACTCCGTCAGACTCGGATTTATAATCTCATGTAATCCCATCTTATCCGAAATATACGCGACTTTATTCTCGCCAAAATCCGTCCTCGCTATCTCTTTCAATCCTCCCTCCTCATTCGCATGCCTCTCCATCGTTTCCCTTTCCCTTACCACACTACCGCTCTTCTGCACCGGCATAGCGAACCTCCTCTCCCTCAAGGTCCCCTTCATGATCTTCATCAGACAATGCGAGTCCGCGTGGTCATGGATGGGACTGCGCATCCCCGGTGTCCATACGAGGAGGAGGAGGTTGAAGATGCCTGGGACGGAGGTGATGAGGTTGCGGGTGTATTGTTTTGTCGGGTTGGAGTGGGCGTATTTGGACCATTGGGAGTGAGAGGAGGGGGAAGAGGTGTAGGAGCGGAGGAGGCCGTGGAGGGTTGGGAGGTGGGGTTTGGGGGTGGTGGTTAGGTGTTTGCTCAGGGCGTTGAGGAGGGCGTCGAAATCTGAAAATGAGGATTGTGGTGGGGAAGATTGCGTGGAGGGAGGAGTGCGTGCTGATGGTGTGTGAGCGGGTGTTTGGTTTGGGGAGGAAGGAGAAGACGAACTGGATTGTGGAAGGATTAGAGAGGAATGCGAAGGTTGTTTTCTGGGTTCGATGGATGTTGCGTTTTTGGCTGTGACTGTAAGGGTGCGGTGGATAGGTGGGATGCGGGGTGGTTGGGCTGGGAGTTTGGAACGGAGAGTGCGGATGGTATTGGGTTTGAGGGGAGGCATGATTGTAGTGTTGTGCTGTAGTGGAGCGAAAATTGAATCTGGAACCTTGAGAAGGACGGCAAAATGAGGTTTTCACGAAGTATTGAAGTTTGGAGTGAAGCAGAGGTATTTGAGGAATACATAAATTGAATTAACAGAATTGGCGGGAGACACCGCTATAAAGTAGAGCATGCATCGAGAACACGTAAGACTAGGTCCGTTGCCCGAAACTGCCAACTGGTATGGTATGCAGTGTTATCAAGGATGATATCCACTAGGAGACTCACATACAAATCATCCTGGATAGGAGTCAACTTGTACAAGTCCTCTCCGCTGACCATCTGATTCCTGTCTGGTATTCCTGAGCAAACAAGCCATTTGTCTTCCTCCTGCTCCTCCAAGACCATCCACCAAGTATAGCGAATCTCCCTACCTTGTTGTCCTTCACTTCCTCAATTCTTTCCAAGCTTCACTCGCACCCTTTCGACTCTTCGTATCGCCCATCGATGCCGTCTATCCATTTCAAACTCTGCCCAACCAATTGCATCTCTCCAGTCGACCCATGGTTACTTTCCGCGTCGCTATCAGGTAAATCTGCTCATCAAGGTCACCGCCGTTCGGCGAGTCTCGAGGATTCGAACCAATAGCGGAAGGGGTTGGCGGGGTCATCGGACCAGCGATAGGGATTCGATAGTGGGGTACAGTGAGACGATGCGATGTGCGGTCTTGTTATCTTGGCTTGGCCGAAGTCCGTGTAATGTCGGTCCAGCAAAGGTCAAACTCAAATCAAGTCTCTTGATAAGAAATGAAACAGGTGTTGGCCTAGAGAAAGTCCAACTGCAACCGCAGAGGGAAAAGAGGTAGAGAAACGACTGGAAAACAACGAGAAGGCAAACATATCCAAAATATACTGCCAAAACAGGCGCAGAGGATGGCTTGCCGCAACACCGCTGCGCCCGTAGTGTCAGACTCTGACTGAGCACTTGCTTGTCCTTCCTTATGCCGTCGCTGGCCCCTCATCACATCCTTTCCCCGTCATCGGAACGTAATCCCAGGTGCCACTCCAGTCCTCCTCGCGCTCCGTACATCCAAAGCAAGCCAAAAGTTCCGCGTTGAGGACAAACCCACTCGAGTCTTTCCTATTGGATCCCGCAGAATGGCGTGTGTCATGGCACACACTCTGCCTTCAAGGTCCTCACTGAAGACCTCTCGAAAAAGCGACGAAAAGACGAGAAGAAATTCGACAAAAAGGAGGTGAATTGGTGGTGTTTAGATGAGGATATATCATGTAGAGGAGAGGAAGAGGGGAATAGGAAGAGAGAGAGGTTGATGTGCTGAAGTAGCTGTCCGCGCAGGAGGATGCTGATTCGTTGGGCGGTCATTTTAGCGTGACAGGGGCGATTGCGTGCGAATTGCTGTTTTCTCGTGACTTGAGAAACAGCTGAGTCAGCTCCAAGTCCTCACCATCACCAATTCAGCTCCGTATCATCAGTCTCCTCTCTTCTTCTGTAGGGTATTTTCAGAATGAAGGAAACCGGCAAGAAAGTGTCTATATCAACATGCTTCATACATTCATGTAGTGCATGGTCCAAACTACACATCTTTTTCGAAAAGCACGATGCCAGTCAGCCCAGCGCTGGTTCATTCAAAATCATCTCACTCTCCTTGATAGCCCTTTCCAACCTCTCAATATCTTCTCCTAACTCTCTTCTCGTCTTCCTATCCGCCACACTTTCCGCACAGATGTTTTTCACCTCTTCGTCTGTCAGGCTATCCACCCACTCCGTCGAGAAGACATCCATCACTTCTCTGATAAACTTCGGTGTCAACCCATTCTTACATACTGCGTCCGTGTAGTGCTGGACGGAGATGCTATAGTAGGCCTTAAGGATGTCGTGTATCTCGTAAACGATCTGTCGCTCATCAGTCAAGACTTCTTTAAGTCTATCCTTATTGACTTGAGCGAATGTTATCAGGGACTTGAAGGACTGTTCCGACTCGATCTTGCTGGCAGCGTGCGGGTCGGGATTCTGAAGATGGCCGAAAATGTTGCCTTTGGCAGGCCCGGGCGGTGCTATCGTAGAGCCGAATGTATTTACTCCTGGCCCAGAAGTGGGAGGTGTACTGAAGCTGAATAAGCCTGAAGTTGGCGCGGGTGCTCCCCCTTTGGCCCCGGTTGCTGGAACAGAACTCAAGGAGGACTTGTTCTCGAGCCTAGTAAGAGCACTGATCCATCGTAGCGTGCGAGCCTCCCGAACTTCTCTCACGAACTGCTCCTCGCCAGCAACGAGTTGAAGGCCTTCCTGTTCATTGCGAACCAGGTCATAGCAATATGTCTCGAATTTGAGTATCTTCTCCTGGACCGCCTTCTTCATCAGGTCTTTCAGTGCAGTAGCCACAAGCTGGTTCTTGCAGGCGCCATCGATATTGTACTCCATGGCTGCGAGGAATGCCGACTTCACTCTCTTGAGAAAGGTTACCGTGATCGACCTCCATTGTCCCGTCTGCTGCTCGAATAGACGTTCTACGAGCACTTCCGGAACGATGCCTGGGATGAATGACGACTTTGAGGCTTGGTAATGGAAGTTGATCCAGGTGTAAATATTCATCGTTTCTTCAACGTTAGTACTGTCGGCGCTCACGTCAGAAAGGAAGTCGTTTTCCACGGTTGCCGTCTGGAATGTCCACTTAGCCCCGTAATGCTTCAACGGTTCTCGGAGGCTGGACTTCTTCAGGGCATTCAGCCTCTTCAGTAGTTGTGAGCCCTCTGGCTTGTCAGTTGACACTCTCAAGGTGTCCCGCAAACACTCATTCTTGTACCCTTGATAAGTTTCCACAACCGAGTTCAAATATGCTTTTTGTAACTCGAGCGTGCTTCGATCCGGGCCGAGTTGTACGAGCAATCCACGTTTCTGGCTCAGAATACTCCGGGTCTGTTGATTGAAAGCTGGAAACTCAGCTCGAATATGGGCACAGAAGACATTGCTGAGGCCAGTTCTCAAGGCTGCGATGCCCAAACGGTTTGGGTCAAGGCCTGACACTATGGGAGACCACTCTGGTGACGTGAACAGCTTCTCTTCCTTCTCTCTGGCGGCTTCAAGCGAAACCTTCGCCTTTGCCTCTGTGCTGGATCGGTTCTTAACCATGTACCAGCCATGATTCAAGTTTCGTTCTTGATTTTTGGCGCGACGGAGGGTCTTCAAGAGTCAGCTTGTAGCACGAATTGATCATAGATGATTAAGACATACTGCTTCAAATGCGTCCGTCTCGGAAGTGATCGCGAGATCACATTTCGTCATAACGCCAAGGGTTCTGCTTCCATTGACATCCACATCATCAGCAAACTTGAAGATCTTCTGGCCAACGGTCGACTGCGAAGCTTCCATGACAGCCCTAGTGCTTGTTAGTGGCGAGCATCGCTTGCGGAAGATGTTTTCATACACTATCACTGTTCTGTTCTCTTCTATCAATGATACTACAAGCCTCTCGATATCAGCGACGGATGTTGCATCCTGCTCAGAATTTGCGGCTACAGCAGGTCAGTGACCCGAGTACATCATTGCGGGAACTCGGATAGTCTCACAATGATACAGCCCAGGTGTATCGACAAAGCTCAAGCTCTTGAAGTCGGGCCCTCTCATCTCAATTTGCAAAACATGACTTGAGATCTGGCGTGCTGGCGTCTCGACTGATCTGATATTTGCAGCTTGGTCTCGTGCAAAAAGAGGGGCGGGCACCCCGAATAGGTCTGATGCCTGCAGTCGTCAGTAGTCATGTTTGAAGCATATGAGAATTGATCTGATTCCTGACCTCTCGCAATATCTCCTCGAATTGAATCTGCGTCATTGGCTCGTTGTAGACCTGTCCCAGATTGAACCTCTGCATTCTTTCCATGTCAAGGGCAGACAGAGAGGCTCCTTTCGGATCTAGGATAATGCTCGGCTTGATCTGGAACTTCTTCTCGTCTTCGATGAGAGTGATCTCGATGGGAAATCTGGTTCCAATTCCGGTGGTGATTGGGACTGGAAGGCCCGTCAAGTTCTCGAGTAGACTTGATTTTCCACAAGATTGGGCTCCGGCAATGACGAGCTATAGCCGGTTAGTACGCTGAATAGAACTGATTGAATACATTTTAGTACCCTTGGAAGCTCAATGTCCTTCCCTACTCCGAGCTTCTTGTACATGTCAATGATCCTCATGTACTTCAAAGTTTCTTCATTGTAGAAGACTGTTCCATCAACAGGAATCCGAGGTTCTTGTTGAGGAGATGATTCTTGGGTCTTTCTTGGAGATCCATTTGTTGTCGATTTGCCTGTGACTGGTTCAACTGAGGGCGTTGGCGCAGGTGTATTGCGGGTGTTCTGAGATGGCGTTTTCGGTCCACTATCCACTGGCTCTGTCGCTTGAGCAGGAAGTGGATTTTTATAACGAAATGGCAAAGACTCATCCACCGCTAGAACGGGAGTTGGACTCTTGTTAATCGTTGGTGGCGCAGTCCCAAATTCGAATGCCATTTTCTAACTATATGCACCTCTGGCTTACAGGGGGAAAAAAATTGATGATAATGTTATTTTCTGGCTGGACAGCTGACAAGACCAAGAACTATTGAGGATACCAACGATAAATTCGGCAGAAGGGTCAATTATAAATACATTGGATACCTTCATCGCAGCCTCGGCGCAGTACAGGCCTCGTGCATGGTTACCAGCGGCTAAGGCTGCTTCTGCGGGCCTGACCAGGGACAACCAAACGGTCGGGACGTGAACCACGAATGAAAAGCAGTATTTTGCGCGAGTTTTGTGGCGATGCAAACGACCAAAGTATCACCCGTTGATCTATACTCATTTGGTTCGAATCATGCAAGTACAAGGTATATTTGTCGCTTGACAGCTCCAGATGTGGAAGGTCTTCGTCATCCGATGCAGGCTTGAAGATGTTGGTGTTTGAGGTTTAGGTGTCCCCTAAGCTACCCTACAACTTTAGCGGCACGTCTACTTTGGCGAGACGTTGTTTTCTCGTGATTGAGAAGAGAGGATTCTATAGAGTCGGCCACCATGGAACTCGTCAGCACTCCCACATGTTGGACCACTTCTGCTCTGATGCTTCATACGAAAAGCGATTGTAATGTTGAGGCTAGAGATACTTTACATTCTATAATTTCTGATACAGCCTGTAAGCTGGTGCCGAACTGCTTGATGCTACTTTCAATCCTTTTGCGAGGTCGCCGGGGCACTGAGGGTGATCGGGATGCCCGTTCGTTTCCCCTTCCGGAACATGCCAGCATCCAGCTTGTCTACAGCCGAGTTTCTATATCAAGCTGTTCCTCCTCCTCCTTCTCCTCCTCAATCAGTATCTGCGACTATCTTCCATACCTGGATATCACTCAACGCATCAACCCACTCATCACAGAACACATCCATAACTTCTCGGATGAACTTCTTGTTCAATGCCGTTTTGCAAACTGCATCCACGTAGTGCTGGACCGAGATACTGTAGTACGCTTTCAAGATATCGTGGATCTCGTAGACAACCCTGCGATCGTCTGACAGTGCTTCTTCCAAGCCAGAAAGTTTTTGCTTGGCAAGGCTCGCAAGCGAGGTGGTCGAGGACCTCGAGGGTGCTGGAGTGATCGAGAGCTCTTGTTCTACCGTCGCTGCAACTGGTGGCTTCGGGTTCTCTGGCACAGACTTCCGCCCAAGAGAAAGTTTGGCAAATGGACTGACGGGCACACTGGGCTCTCCAAATATTGGAGTTGGCCGATCCATGAGCGAGAAAGTGTGGCCTGCGAGATAGGGAGGCTGATGAAGTGTCTGGGACAATGGCTTCATTGGGGTTCTGGCAGCCACTACAGCTGGCGTTAAACCACCACTCTTCGAAATCGGTGTGCTCGGGGTTGGGTTTCTGGCGGTTGCCTGGGATGAGAAAATCGATTTTTCCGTAGCATTCTTGCTCAAGGCTGCGAATGAGGATGGTCCAGAGATGCCACTTCCGAAAGTCTCGGCTCGTTTGGTAGTTTTCGGAGTTCCCGCAACAGCATCCTCGGATGGTAGGAGACTTTCGCTCTTCGAGATCGAGCTATCAGTGGTAGATGGAACCAATTCCCGAGCTGCCTTCTTTGACTTCGGACTTGCTGAATCGGGTGCCATGTTGACGTCGGCTCCATTCTCCATTCTGACCAATGTCTGAACCAAACGTACTGCACGAGCCTTCTGCATCTCCATGATGAAAGCCTCTTCTCCCGCAAGGTCATGTAAGCCCTCCAATTCATTCTGTCTCAGCTCTGAACAGAAGTCTCGAAGATCCATAACCTTGTCAGTAATGTGTCGCAAAAGAGAGCTTCGAATAGCTTCCACAACATGCCTGTTCCGACAGACTTCACTCAAGCACTGCCGGATGGAGGTCATAAGGAGCTCCTCAACCTTAACAGCAAATCCCTTCGTGACCGTGTTCCAAGCTGCTGTCTGTTCATCGAAAAGTTGGTCAATCAGTGTTGGAGGAACCAGCCCAGGCATTGTGTTCCACTTCGTAGCCTGATAATGATAGTTGATCCATGTATAGATGTTATTGTTCTGCTGATAATCAAGACTTCCAGCGGCCTCATGAGCTACCTCATCTATCCCCATTGTTGGTGTTTGGAAGGGTCGGAACTTTCCCTGTTTTTCTAATGGTAGCCTGAAGTTGTCTCTCTTCGACGCAGCCAAGCTCTGCAACAGTGACATGGAAAGTGATCCGGGCTTTGAATCCCCATTCAAGCAAAGATTCTTGGGACCTTGATAATCACGGACGAGAGATTTGAGCCACAATCGCTGTCCCATTAATGCACCCTCGTCGAAATATGGACGTTGCAGCTCTTTCTGTTCCGGAGACGACCCCTCGTTGGCCGTTGGAGGAGGATGGAGAATCCTTGGATTCATGTTCCGATGCTTGGGTAGTGATGGACGGAGTTGGGCAAGGTGTTGGAGACTGAGATGAAGGCTCAGATGTCATGGAAGGAATAGCGCAGGGAGTTACACCAGGAGTCGAGGACTGGGCTGTCGTCAAAGGGGTATCGATATGCTCAGACGCGGGTTGAGGTTTCGATGTCGGGATATCATCATCATCATCATCGTCCAGAGCGAGTTGCCAGAGTAATTGTTGTGTGGTATAATCTTCATCGTTCTCGAAATCCATACTAGGCTGAGGTCATACGTTTTTGATAACAGCAGCATTTCCTTGCTTGAGCTGGATGTGATGAGGTTCAAGGAGGTTCATCGAGTTCGGCTATTCCAGGGGGCGCTAGCCCAGGATGGAAGGGGCCGGGAGCCAGGCCCACCAGGGCCCTGAAGCAAAAACGTCCAGTGCAGAATACAAGACAAGGAAACAAAGAACGTTCAGTCAAGGGGATCAAAAGGAGGAGAAGCAATGATAATCAACCAGTACATATATTCAGCCTCATTCCTGATATTCAAAGCCTGAGTAGGAAACATGGGTTTGGTCTTGTTCTTCGTCTCCCAATCTAACCTGCTAGCCCCTACCTAGCCATCGCTTCAGTATCAGTATGTGCCGCAAAAGTACCGACCGACCAACTGAAAAGGCAAAAGAAGTCCGTTTGAGAAAGACACAAAATCACAATCGTCCCTACCTCGAAGCCAGCAGAAACAAAAAAACAACCGTCTTGAGCCATGCAGGGGTCGAACCTACAATCTCTTGATTCGAAGTCAAGCGCCTTGCCATTGGGCCAATGGCCCCGTATCGATGATTGGATGGTGTTGGGCTCTTATTTCAATACTTGTAGCCAACAAAGTGGTGCGAGAAATTCTGTGCGCCTTGGTTTGGTGGGGGCGATGTGGAGGCTTTCTGGCTGGCTGGCCTGGGCTTTTAGCGAGCCTGGTCACCTGCGAATCGACAACAAATGGTTCTCCTTCACGCCCAAGAAGATGCATAAGTTTTTTCGACCAAAGGTGGCTATTGCAGTCAATCTGAGCCGAAAGATAGTTTCACCTCATCAGACAAAGAAAAGCCTTGCCTCTGCACGTTTCAAAACCCAAGAGTCCTGCCAGAACCCCGCATACATCACTAACCCCTCCGCGTGGTACACCACAGCAAGAGTCCATCCAATATCAGATCTCCAGCACCTAAGTAGTACAAGGAAATCCGAAACCGAAAACGAAGTCTTTCAAACCTTTCCCTCTCAACTTCACATGACACCGACGACCCTTCCAGTTGTGGAGTTCCCTCGGCAAACCCAAGCCAAGCACGACAACGGCTCGTAAATCCGGGGTCTAGCGTTGCTGATCTTATATCTTCAAGCTCTAGTTGACGTGACGGCTGTTCTTGGGGACTTCTGGTGTCGCGGGGTGATCGTATTTCCGGAGTCTTGGAATGTGATCGTCAGATGGCGGGATGGTAAAGGTGGATTGGGATGGGCGGATATATTTGAGGAGAAGGGAACGCTTTCATAACTGTCAACACGACTGTACTCAACAGGATAATTTAATTTCTGGATTCCTTTGAAGCAAAAGCAATCGCAGTCGCAATTTCACATTCCACCAAAGAAAAACATCCAAGAACGAATTCTTCGCTGCAGGAAACGGCAGATTTAGTCAGTACGCACAATATAAATCTCTATCCAAATCAACATCGTGGAAATATCAGTCCTCATCATGTTCCGCCTCTTCACACCACTCACCCTCACCCTCATCATCTCCCTCCTCCTCCAACCCACCCTCTCAGCACCCACAACACCATCCTCCCCCCTCATTCCTATCCCCAACATCACCCCTCGACAAGGAAGCGGCTGCTTCTGCGGCGTGATAACCGGCACATCATGCGGGAGTCGAACATCGAGCGGATTATCGCTGTCAGGTGATTGTGCGAGCCAGACGTTGTATAGCTGTGCTGTTAGCTTTGATAATGCGGTTGTGGAGAAGAGGTGTTTGATTTGTAGGGAGGAGGGGCAGGATGGGTTTGATGGGTGTTTGTTGGGTTTGGGGTTGTAAGGGGTTGGAGTGATGGAATGGGAGTTTGGACGGTGAGGGGGTGGGATCTGAGCGGGGAATGAGAACAAGCGGGGGGGTAGAAGAACGCCGAATGATGACATTGGATGTATGTTGAACTTGGAATGAGGATTATATGGAGAAGATAAAAGAAAACTGTAAGAACTCGAAGCAAGGATGAGGGTGGATAGTTCGGCGAAAGCCCTGGTGTGAGAGACTTGATATTGATGATCCACGTAGGCTTTGAGTCAGAAACGAGTTATTCCAGTGAATACAAGTCTTTTGATAGTGGAAGTCAATTTCGGACTCTTGATGGATTTTTGCTGATTTCTTACTCCTGAAACTACCTTTCTCTCTCGACTTCTGTCAACCCTGGACTCATGGCACCTGATATTACAAGGGACGGTCAATAGCCTCCGGCCCAAGAAGAGCTATCTCTTGCATATTGATATAGAGTAGCCTTTCTCTTCTCAAAGACCTGCACCTATGTCATGGACGCACATTTCAGGTCTAGTCCAGACCTGTCACTCTGCTCTTGATCTTCAAGACACAAGACTCCTCGCAACAGGTGTGTAAGGCATTGAAGTACGGGAGGTGTCCCTCTCCTGCTCCCTTCCAGATATTCTGGTAAATGACGAATCATTTCGCGCATGGTAGTTTTGGCAGGAAGTTGTGTGTTGAGTATGCCTGGCCCTCTTTAATAAGTATAGGGTGAGTGACAGCACGTTTCATGAGTGGAAATTTGGCTTCAGAGTCAGGGAGTATTTCATCTCCTTCAAATGATTGGTAGTCGTAGATGAACTTTGGATCGATAGCTTTTCTTGCCTCTGTCACAGCTTTGACAAGCTTCTTGCGTAGTGTGTGAGTTCCTGGAAGGGCCTTGATCGCGTTGTGGTGTGCATGTCCAAAGGCATGGATGATTGACTGTGGGAAGCTTCCTGCAAGGTGGGTGCACGTTGCACCAACGACGTATTTGGTCTTCGCAAGATGTTAGTCTAGGCAGCCGTTCATAACCCTTTCAGATAGTTGTCTCCACCTTTCACACCCACCTGTGTTGCCGCTTGCATTTCTGTTCATCTCAACAATCACTGAACAGCTAAGGTGACCATAGCACGATAGAATGCCGAAGAATCACTGAAAGATAACTCGTGATACTCAATTGAAGAATACTTCTTCCACTCACTGCTTTCAGACGTCTAGATTACTCAAGTCGCACCAAGAGCACAAACTATTCATCCACATCATGCTTCACATGCTCACAATACGCCTCATTTCTAGATACAGATCGCGCCTGCTTCCATCCGGCCTCTGACCTTTGTTTCGACCAACTGTGAGGGGTTGATGCAAGCACACATCTGAGTTGTTAGCTGTGACCAGAAGCTGAAAGGAGGATTTGGGGAGGTATGTAAGTTAGACAATCAATGGCACTGACATGTATCCTTTATTCTTACATAGTTATTTAGGTGTCGATCAACTCCCCGTTAACACATCTGTTGACTCAGACCACGGTTTACTGAATCGCCTATTCACTGTACTCAGACAAAGCCGTTAGCATCACTACAGAACAAAATGGCATCCACTGGAGGTAACTGAAGCCCATTTACTCAAGATTCACCTCTCTATCTTCTGCTTCAACTCGCTAGAATTACTACATGCGGTCCTGTTCTGACCTGTGTAAAGATAGCTCTAACGAAGCCCTGGAGCTCCCCATAGCCTATCGATGGGCTAAAGATGGCGACCCAACATCATCAGCCATGCTTAAAATCGGTCGATCTGTCTGCGACCATGTTACCACCGACTATACCGAAGTCATTTCCAATGGACATCACTACCAACCCGAAGAAAGTACCGCGCAAGATGCCGACGACCAAACTCGCCAAGGAACTCCAGATCCCGCTATCAGACGCGACAACTCCCAAGCCAAACCCCCTGTGATCCGTACTGAAACCCTCAGCACACCAACTACGATCCCCAACCCTGCGGAGGAGAAGATTGAGAACCTTGCTAACGCCTTGAGTTTCTACAATCTGTGTATACTAACGATCAGCCGTATCATGCCCTCCCCGGACTCGGGGCCGAATATGCTCTTGGTATGAATATCCTGGTGCCACAGTCGCTAAGATCCACGCCAGCACCAACACTACGAAGCTTCTACCAACTTATGCTCCGTTATACACGGCTCAAATCCGCATCATCGTCGACGTCGACTACTCTTCGCACTGTAGCTCTCGGGCGGATATTCCGGAACGAGGAGCCAACGTACTGGGTCGTTGTCATGGAGATCCAAAACGGGCTGCTGTTTGCTCTGAAGTCTGATTATGTGTCAGTTCAAGAGGTCATTAAGGACGATCCCGATAAAGAACATTACTCTGATGCTGTTAATGGAGTTGGGATTCCTGAGCTGGACGATACGCCATGGAAAGCTGCTTTACTTGGTGACGCCACGCTTCTGGATGTGGATGTGGAACGTGCTGCGACTGATCATCGGTGTACTATGCTCGATGTCGTTGATTGGGATAGTATTGAGGTCCACCAGTGATCAAGATTATAGGGAAATATGTGGCGAGATGGACTGGAAAATCACTAAAGGGGTAATAGATTATAACATTGGACGTATCTGAGACTGTTTCAAACTTCACACCAGTAGAGTTCGTGCTGTGAATTTTCACAAATTGATTGATTGTCACACGCATCAACTCAACGTCGGTTTGAACTTCTGCTCATCTTATAAAGCTGCTCGTTATCATGTCCGGCTTCGAGATTGTGCTGTCACGCTAGATAAAATGCCTTCCTGCACGGCTTCATCGCATCCCAACTTTCAACACTCAGATACCCAATCGCAAGCCTCTCCCACACCTTCCCCTCCTCTTCCTCTCCCCCAACAACAAGCATAACCACACACCTCCCCCTCTCCTCAAACAACTTATCCTCACCAAACTGCCCCCCTCTAACCGTCATCTGCGCATCTGCAACCGCAATCGCAATTATCGCCAGTCGATCAGAATCATATGTGCTAGCGAGGTTCTCGATAGTGGAATTGTAGTTGTGTCTGAGACCGGGGCGGAGCATGCCGTTTGAGGGGCCGGTGGTGAGCCATTCGATGGAGGAGGGGAGGAGGGGTGGTGGGGGTGTGTAGTAAGTGGTGTGTTGTGGTGGAGGTGGGCGGTAGCTAGGAGGGTAGATGGAGGGTTTTGGGGTGGGCTGGTGGGAGGGGATGAATTCGGCTGTGAATTGAAGGTATAGGGATGGGGAGTTTGTGAATGAGATGTTTGGGATGGGTGTTGATCGATCCGAATTAGTAGGTGGGTGCAAGTCTTTCGTGATATCATCGTGCCAGAGATTCGACGGTTCGCGATGGATCTGTATCTTTTCTTCCCCGACGAGCAATGTGAAGTTATAGATTCTCGGCCTAATGCGGATGAAGAACGGTTTATGTAGGTAATCGTAGAATCCATAACTTGCTTGTCCCTCCCACCCCAACCAGCTCCAAGATGGCGGCTTGGTTTTGGTTCCATCGCTGTTTTGCCAAACTCGTCGTTTCAAGTTTCCTCTTGGAAGCCAGAGTAATGCCCAGTCAAAGCTACCACTTGGTAGTGCAGCGACGAATCTCCAGGACAATTTTCGGGACATGAAAGCTTGGATACCTAGGAATGCGTTCTCGATATCTGAGGAATAAGAGAGGGTTCGTGATGTATATTGGCAGACTACGGATGTGAAAGTCTCGAGTGCCGTGAGCGAGAACTTGTCAACGCTATTGAGAGAATGAAGTGGCTGCAGTGGATTCAGAGGCGTAGCGTATCGGCCTCGATCATTCTCCGGAAAGATCTGCTCGTGATCGCTGGTACAGCCGTGTCGACATTCAAAGTGGATTTGTCGGTCGGCGAAATATAGACATCGACGGGAGATGAGACGTTCTTGGAATGTCCAGCCTCGAGTCTCGTATACTTGGTCGTGTGCTGTTTGTGTCAGGCCAGAGAGGTGGAATGTGAATGGCATATCGTGGACGACGGAGAGTGTTTGGGGGCGTGGGATGGAAATGCCTGGAAGGGGAGAGTCGCTGGATATTCCTATTAGGGCGACGATAGTCAGACAGGATTGTCCGTAGATATCCGCCATGCGACTAATTTGTGTTCTTTTGTGAAATTCGTCGTCTTGGATGATGCAAAGGGCGTCGATCCAAAGATATTGGATATTTAAACTTTTGACGACAGCAGCTACATCTCGAGTGAAGGTTGAGACTTGGTCAAGTGATCCGGCAACTTGAAGACTTTCAAAATTACTTTGTGTCGTTTTGAAGATTGGTTTGTTGCCCCAAACATAGCTGAGGGTGATGTATTGCACGTTCTTGACCTGAACTAGACACATCTGATTCACATCAATCAGGATCATCTCTTCATCATCTCTTGCTTCTCGTTTGCATTCCTCGTGTGTTGAAGCGCACTTCCCGATCATTCTTTTCAGCAAATCGAAGTCAACAAAACGTCGGTCCTCAAGCGAAAGATTGCCCCGGATCTCTCCACGAACTGTGCGGAGCGAGACAATGGGCCCGAGATATTCTCTACGATAGTCTTGTTTGAGGACGAGGCATGGTTTAGTGGTGAGGCAATGCCCTGGATCACGAACGAAGTGTGCTAGGATTTGTTGGTTGAGATCAAATCCATGGCGACTATTCTCGTTCCCAGAAGTACTGTTTGGTAGGACTCCTCTGCGCAGATGATCGAGGCCGTCCTCACAAAGAGTCGCGAGAATCCGGCAGAAATCGCAGTTCATCCTTGCAAGTAGCTCATCGGTCATCCCAAAGTCAATCTCAACATCTGTAAGTCCCCATTCGAATAGATCCTTGAAGTCGAGTGATGAGCATAGTTCGCAGAGTTTTGGCTCCCCAGTGTTGCCATCCAAGGTTACTTTTGTCGGTGGGTACATGGTCGTAAGGCACTGGAAATCAGCACCAATCCTGGCATACGGACCAACGATCCATTCTGATCGTTCATCATACGGAATCTCTTTCAGAGGCGAAGTATCAACTTTCCAACCCCCAAGATGTTCAAAGCGAAAACAATCACCCTGAAAGTAGCAAGGTGTGGCGTTCTCGAATCGATTCTGAATCCATGCTCTCTGAACGAGCTGCAGGTTTGTCCCTTTTTGAGAGAATTCAGGAACACCAAGACGGACATCCCATGGCATAGGATTTTCAAATTCTTCATCATTACGAGGTCGCGCCAGATCACCTTTTCGAAGTTGCCAGTGTAGGTCCGGAACTTGTCGAGGGTCTTGAGTACATATTGTTTTGGCATCATAGCGGATCGGAGCTTTGAGCCCATCGAAGCCGAATGGTAATCCAGAGAAATGTAGACGTCTTCCATTGTCGTCCCAGACTCGATATCCCATCATCAGATACCTGCATACCTCTTCCGAAGGGAGCCATCCTATTCGATCAACGAAGATAGGGCACTTGGGGAGATTGTCTGGATATGAATATTCTGGTCCTGGTTCCATGTTATTGAAGAATGGAAAGAGGGAGAGTGAGTAAGCGTAATCTGAACTATGGTTTGCGCGGTTGTTGTCAAGCAGGAAGAGCATGATACGTGCTGTGGCATCGTCAACCATGGTCCTTCTGTCTTCAAAGCTGGCTTCTGGCTGCGGGTCATCGGTGAAAGGCACGATCGCTGAGTTTGGTGGGCGCCATTCTGTAGGATGAGGAGGCGGTGGTGTGATAGGCGCTGGAGGTGGTAGAATCGTGTATGTTGAGGAACTTGGTGAGCGGCTCCATGATAGATAACCTGGAGGACGTGGATGGGGTGGAATAGCATTACCTGGCTGGCCAGGAGGTGGTGGGGGAGTCTGTACGTCTCTAAGATCTGGACTCAAAGAACGAGAAGACCAGGCCGAAGATACTCTAGGTGGTGCTGGAAGAGGGTTCCTTCGAGAGGAATCACTTCTGGAGAGATCTCTTGACCAGCTTCTGGAGCCAGACGAAGCATTTGAACTTCCTGACTGACGCCGAGGTCTTAAGCTCAATGGACCATAGTCAGCTGGAAATGAGCTTTCTTGGGGTTCGGTATCATGAACTGATGAAGGAGATGGTTGGGTAGTGGGGTGCAAAATCTCATCTGCCACTTGGCTGTTGTAATCTTTGGCGGCTGAATCTGCCATCGCTACTTAGCGGGTACATTTACTTGCGGTGGGTTGGATGGAATCTCTACTATCTGAGTCTAAGTCCGGCACAGCTTCGAGGTAATCATCGAGATGCTCATTATCGCGATGGGAAGGATGCTCAGCTGTGAGCCAAGACTTTCCACGGGATAGATTTCTACCCCTCCAACTTCCTTTTGCCGCAGCCAATAAAGGAAAGGAACAGAGATGGAATCAACCCGAGGCTTACTTATAATTCCAACGTCCATGACATGAGTGCAATATTTGGACATGGCAATCAACAGTCTTGCACTTGCTGCTGAGGCTCACCTGGGCTCGACAAACCGATCCCAGCCACCCGCATTTTGGAAGCATGCAGGGGGGAAGTATTCTCCCTCCACAGCGAGATAGAGGAAGTTCGCAACACTTACCACTTTACGAGAGGTAATCCGCAAGCGATAATACTCGCCTGCATCTCTCGGTAGTTGCAGAATATCGAGATTTGAGGGACTTATACTCGAAGGAAGATTTGGAAGCTCGCGGGGAAGATGGCCTGCGCATCCTGAATGTCCGGTGCATTTCGAGATCATTCTTAACGCTACTGCCTCGAATTTCTCGACGGCAGATGTGATTGCAGTAGCTTGAGTCGACTTGTCAGAGGTCACATCCCACTTGCAGATGACAGAATCGATAGACTTTTACTAATCAGGTTGTTTCTGGATGCCCAAGTCCCACCTGCTCTTCAGACCTCAAGTCCCCGGGAAAGCCTGACGACTTTTACTTTCCAAGGCTCGTTTCACTTTGAAGTCTCCTCTGGTTCATCACATCCTTCATCCTCAGGATCTCGTCTCCATCCTTTTCCCCTCCACTCCTCCAATCAACCACCCATCCACAAACCAGGCCCATGGTTCGGCACGCACTTTACGGCTGCATCCATCTAAGCCTAAAGAAGCATGAATTCTCCGGGGAATCGGCAAGGACCGCGAGCCGAGCCTGGGTGGTCGGGGATCATGACCCCTGAGGACTCCACGGCACAACCATGGATTGGGCATCGAAGGCGATCCAAGCGGCCAATAGCGCTGGCTATCACACTTGTGAAGGAATACAGGAAATACAGAATTGTGCAGATACCCACCAATTAGGGATAGTGGTGATGGAATAAGAGGAGTGGAGATGTGACTGCCCCTTTTTGAGAGCTGGTTTGAGCGTTGTGACTGGCTGCATGGCAAGCTTTGAAGGCGGAAGATGCACGGCTGACGGGTGGACCGTTGATTTTTGGCTTTTGGCTTTTGATTAGTCGCTTGCAAGCGTGGGTAGGATGTGCACAATTTTGTATTGCCGACAGGTAAGGGAAGGGCGAAAATGGCTTGAAAAGGAAGTGAAAATCGAAACAATAATGCGAGATGGCGGCCCTGTCCAACAGAACGCGTTCAGATGAGAAGAGAAAAGGGGCGTGTACGTTGATCATCGCATCACATCGCCTCGCTTGCCTTGACCTTGCACTTCCTCCTGCTCTTGTGCCCGATGGTTGGTTGTACGGCGGGAGATCAGGTAACGAAAGGTAAATTGGATAAGAGGACTTTGGGAACGACGGATTCTCAATATCGTGAAGGAGTACAGCGTTACAGGAAGCTTTGTAATAAGCACACACACGTCCTCGTACGAGTCGGCGACATTCTCAGGTACGTGTTTGGTGGTTGTCGCGAGAACAAGTCTTCCGAACCCTTGTAGTTTCTCAAGACAATCCTCGTCTCGTCCGTCCTCGTCCTCCCCTTGCCTTGTATCTTCCCATGTTCCTCTTCAGCTTTGGCCTGTTCAGCAGGACCGAAGGAGACGGAAACACCAACATTTCCTTGTGCACTGCCTGATCATCGGCAACACTTCGTCGTTCGTTTCGTCCTCGTGCGCTCTTCTCATCCTTGCTTAACCTCCAGTTCACTACACTCTGCTGTTGCAACCTCCCGCCTTTTGTCTCTTCCAAACACACGACACACGAGATTCACTCTAAGCTGACATCAAAGGTCTCAGTTCTTTCCCACTAGGGCGCATCGCATTGCATTGGTCTTGCGCCATGTGAGATTGACAAACATACACGTCAAATAATACAACATTCACCGCCGTCCAATTGTACCATCAGCATCAATTGGCGACAGATCAATCAACGCGTCGTCCCGACTACACCGCCTGCCACGCTTTACCAAGATCGACTATCGTTGGAACTGATATACCGCGCACACAATACGCAACCAACTTCCCGACTAGCGGCCACAATCTACCGTCCACATACNAAACATGGAGGAAGGCATAGGATCAAGACGAGCTCGAGCTCTTCCGCGACCAGAGTCAAGCGCAAGCAGCAACACCAGGATGACGCCTAGTTCGAGCAACAGTTCCACGGCCCATCTGCCACAACGAGTCCAGGATCTGACGGCGAGAGGAGTGTCTGGGAGCTTGCTACAGGATCGATTGAGGGAGAGGAAGGTGGAGAGCGCTAGGCAGAGAAGAAGGAGCATTGACATGGCAGACAGAGGCGTGCAGAGTTCACCAGTCAAGGGCAGCAGAGAGGATCGCAGACCAAGTTCGAGTGGGATCGTTGCTGGGAAGAACATGGGAGTTAAGCAGATCGAAGATGTGAGTTGGACGGCAAGGGTTGGAGATCGCGGCTAATATCTTACAGGCAGTATCGACGTTGCACAAACAGAACTTCGACCTCAAGCTCGAGCTTTTCCACCGTCGCCAACGCCAGGAAACACTAGAAGCTAAGCTGGAAGCCGCAGAAAAGAAGCTTGAAGAGCAGGCAGAATTGGCAGAGATTAATGATGATCTGCTTGCAGAATTGGAGAAGAGAGACCAGGCCGTCGAGGAGGCAGTTGGGATTATAGTCCAGTTGGAGGAAAAGGTAGACCGGCTGATGCAGGAGAGAGCAGATGTCAAGGCATTCGAGGAAAATTATGAGCCAGGATACTTCCCCCAGGACGACTTCTCCAGCTCTCCGCCGCAGTTCGAAAAGGAACAATCCACGAAGAAGATCTCCAGAATGCCATCGTTCTTGTCTGAAACTACCGAAGGAAACGAGGCATTGAGGAGCCTGTACCTACCATACAATGGACATAGCGATTCTACGTTACCAAAGTTGCCAGAAGAGGCCACTGATGGAATGGATAGTCCGAGACTAAGTATTCTGAGCGAGAGTTCGTTTGTTAGTGTTTACGGAAATAAGCTGCCACCACTCTCACTGGACGAGCCGGAGGAGCCACGGCGACATAGAAAGTCGTCTTCGGTTGAGAAATGGGTTGATGATCGTCCTGCACCTGTTGTCACTCCACCAAGAGCCATCCAAAGCCTCCGAAAGAGTCAATTCCTTTCCATCAACGATGTTCTCGAATCGCCTCTGCAACGCCTTGAAAAGCTGAAGCATACTCTGGAGAAGACTGAGAAGGGATTGAATTCGGCGAAGGACATCACACTTAAGGACAGACGCAGATCTCGAGAGATTCGTCAAGTGTCTACTGAGAAGAAGAGCTTCGATCGTCAACATACATTACCCCCAACTCCGGACACCATCAGTACCAACACCCTGCGAAATTTCAGAAGCTCCACAGAAACATTGTCTCAAAATCATGTCGATAGTACGTTCCTCAACAGTACCTCGACGTTCCCAGATGCCGCACATCATGCTTTCCAATCGCAACTGTCAATCCGACCAAGAAGCGCCGGAGAGACAGTGACAAGCAGACGGGAGGGCCATGGATGGGATACACCACAAGAGGACAACACCGATGCCGGAAGTGTCTCGAGTACACTGAGCACATACTCCGCCCAGTATGGCCGCCACAAGCGGGTCGTAGCACCGGACATGTTCTCATTCTCAGGTGGAGACTGGGGACGAGGATACGAACCTACTCTACCAGCTCACACTGCCTCTCGTTACGATACCCTTCGCCGCTCAAGCATATCCGATCATCCTCGCAGTGACGACACAGTCACTACCTATCGCTATGAGGACGCACCGCAATATGGAACCATTCCCATCGACACAACCCCAAAGCCCGAATTCCCAGACCGTCGATCCAGTCTCTCAGCCGTGACCAAACTCCGCAAATCAAACCCAGCTTCCGTACAACCACCTGTCGATTCTCCAGTATCCAAAGAGAAGAAATCACGAATCCCGAATTTACGTATGTTCGGACGTGGTGAATCAGCTCCTCCACCATCCAGTCCAACAAAGACATCATTCAGTCAAGGCTTACCACGACCCAAAGCCGCCAACCCCAACCGCTCGTCCGGGTACTTCGCAGATAACGTGAATACCAATGGTGCATACGAGGAAGAGGAACAAGCTAGAGCTACGCCACCACCAATTATGCGTTCCCGACCTCAGAGCTACCGACCAGTTTCTGCTGCTGTGGCTTCACGTCGTGGTGGGAGCTTCGTTGATGAGCAGGAACCGCAAGTTCAGGGTCAGGGTCAGGGGCGTGCGAGACGGGATAGTGTGAATGGGAATGCGATGTCGAATGGTGATGGAGCAGCAAAGGAGGATGAGAGTGGCAAGAGCAAGAAGTGGTTCGGTATTGGCGTGGGGCGGAGTAATAGTCTGAGGAGACATTGAGGGATTCACGGGCGTTCCGTGTTTCCTAGAGGAGCTCACGCTGCATTTCTGCTTTTGTACCTGGTGGTTTTGGTGGCTGACTGCTTTACTGGCAGTCTATGGAGGACTGATTTGCTGCGCTTGTACCTTGCTTTCTTGCTTTCTTGCCTCTTTCTCTCGCGGTGTCTTGGTTTGTTTCTTTCTTTCCGCGGCGTGGATACCATTATCTTTCGAAAAGCTACTGGAATAGCGAGGCGAGGCGAGGCGTTTCTTCAATTCGGAAAATTTGGGGAAGGAATGGAGCGGTGCTCTTGCTATTTGCTATTTGCTTCTGTTGTGGGGTTCGCTCTGGGGTTGGCTTGCTTCGATTGCTTTGGGCTGGGTTGTATTATAGATAGGACAGGATAGGATACCAGATTGGGATTGCCGACAAAAGCGGATAGGACAGAGAATGAGACGCGCGAGCGTGCATGGGGTTGTATGATAGAATAGGATCGGAACTGAGATGCGAGAGGAGGGAAGAGGGACGAAAGTGGAGAGGAGTGATGGTGGCTTGCTTGCTTGCATAGATAGGATGGGATGGATAGGATAGGATAGGATACTTCGTAGCTTGAGGTGGTGGTGATAGCTTGATGAATGTATTATGCATTTCTCTCCATATTCATTCTTCTTACGATCGTGGACTCTGAGTGATTATTTGAGTGACGTGCTAGTATGTGTGTCGAATATCTCTGGGGCAGTGAGGATTGACTTGTTAGTACAAGAAGGAAGCAAGCGAGGAAAGAGAGTAAACAACCACATCAGCAGTTCTGGCAATACGAAGTCCTTTGATAGCAAATGTGGTTTTCAGACACCGTTGGGCCAAAGATCTTCCTTTGCAGGCAGGCCGATCAGACGCTTCCTTTATTCCGCGTTTCGAATCCCGAAAGGAGGGAGTTGATCGATTTACGTGATGTCAAGTCTCTAAATGCTAGATTTCTTATTCATGCTTCTCCTCTATCAAAGATGCAAGTAAAATTTCTGACACTGAATTTCCGACTGTACAGATTTGATAGACTTCCAGACGTGTGGAGAAGGACGACGGGAGTGATATGTCCGGACTCCTCCTTCAGGATCTGAGTACAGTAGTTGGGTTGGTATGTGGAAGTATTATGGTGTAGTGGATTGTGAGTTAACCAGTTGGGACTTAATAGAACGAGAGGGAGAGGGAAAAGGAAAGGGAAAGAGGGTGAATTTGATTGAAGCTTGAAGCTTGAAGCTTGAGATGGGGGGCAATCATTCAAAGTCCCTAAATCTAAGGTCGTTTTTCCGTATGTCGAGATCGAGATCGAGCACGAGTGAGGTCTTTACTGCATGTTGGTTTATTGGTTTATTGTAAAGTTCTTCTTTCTAATACCACCCACAGTACCGTGATTTCAGTGCTTCATGTCATGGCTAAACAGGTCCCAAGCACGATTCGCGTTGCCTCATGGCTAGCTCAGCTTTTCAGGCTTACTTTCTGATATCCAATGTTGTGCGCTTCATGTGAGTTTCTGCCAGGCTCCCGTGAAAGTGTGACTAGGCTATGATACTCTATTAATCATTGTTTAGCTACCTTAATGCTTCTTCTGAAGGGACTCATCGTGATTTGGGAATCAATCTATGACTGGGCTTACATTGTACGCTTATGCTGCTGGATTTCGTGGAATCTCTGTCGGAGTAAGTGGTTCAGTTTCGTAGCGGCTGATTCAGAGGGAATGAAGAAGAAATGGCTCATGAGGCGAGACATATCAGCGAACTGGGGCAAATCATATTCCAACCTAGGAAGTATGATGTACGCCTACTTGACGTAATGTAACTTTGTACCTCGACGCGAAGAGTACATATAGCTTCCTAGTACGCGCCAGACAACCATGTCCAAGGAGACTTCAGTATGTACTCGAACATTCTATTATGCTTCTGTGTATTCATTGATGTACAGACAAAGAAAAAACGGCGTTGCATAGTACGGTCATACGTCCCATGCAACTGTGATCTCGCCATCCCATCAGATCATCTCTCCCCGAACTCTCCTTTCCTTCCCCCTACGTTCCTGAAATGCTCTTCTCAAATTTCTGTCTCCAGAGTGTCGCATCCTCAACTCTCAGCCCATCTAATGATGAGCAGTCTCTCCCCGATAACCAACAATCTTCATCCGACCAATCATCTCACCAACAGTGAAGAAGCCCAAAAGTTCTGCTCCAACAACCGCACCAGCAACGACCTGCTCTCTCTTGATATCACGGAAAGACTGCAAGACGCTCGTCGGGTTGGCGGTTGCCTGGTTGGCAGTCGATTCGGCGCTACTAAGAAGTGCGTTGGGGTTGCGGACGGATTTCAGAACACGCTGGAAGTAGTTTTGGAAAGTTGAGACGGGTCTGTTCAAGAAGTGTTAGCTGGGGGGCTTCGGGGATTAGACGGGAAGGCAGCTTACGGAGGGGTCATTTGTCGTCCCTTGAATACCAGCTTTGAAAGCTCCATTCCAACGCGTGCGTAGTAAATCGTAGGTGGGATTTGACCTTCAAGGAAAACATTCGTTAGCACAGCTCCAATTCCGTCAATTGAGTTCGCCAATCCAGTTCAAATCATCCATACATCCTGCTCGATCTTCCACACAGCCACAGCGCTTCCGATCCAGCTCCAGAGGGAAAATACTCACGCTCAACAAACGCAATCACCCTCCCAGTCCTCCCACCAATCTTTCCCAGCGCATTCCCCAACCCCTTCGCCGCGCCAGAAATCGCAGGGCCAGCCGCAGACGAAACCCTGCTCAGTCCCTCACTCGGCTTGCTCTTATACTCGGCGGCGGTCTCGCCGGCCTTGCTCGCGGTATCCTTAGCTGCCTCGGTGGCCTTGCTGGCTGTTGATTCGAACCGGCGGGTCGCTGGGCTGCGGACGGTCTTGCCGGCGCTGCGTGCGACGACGCGTGTGAGTGGGAGAGACATCGTGATGTGAGGCGAGGATTGGAGGGATCCCAGACGTGGAGATGGTCGTGGAGCTGTCAATTGAGGATGGGGAGGCAGCGAGGTGAGGTGATGGATGAAGCTTCCGGGAAGAATTGGAACGCTTGCTTCGCTCGGCTTTTCGGTCTAGACTTGATGCGTAGGCGGTGGGGAGGTCGGTGGGTTTTGCCGGTTCTTTTTCGCTCGCTGTTCAGATAAATCAAGTCTTGTTCATGACTTATGTTCTGCATTGTGTTCTTTTCTTATGATATTCATGCTGTGGTTATGATCGCTGAGATCCTTACGGTCTTTGGTATGCTTCCGGGAATTCAATTGATGCGTGATGGTAGTCCTGCACCTTGCCTGCTGTCAAGATGCCAATCCCGATCTCGGGTCGAAGGAAGTCTGGATTTACAACAATTTCAAAGAAGTCACAACAAATTTCAGAGGGTTTACATTGCGCAGGATCGCGAGAGAAGGTATCCAAGTCGATATATGCCCTTTCATTTGGGTCTGAATCAGAAACAACCCACCAAGACTTGTGCTGATCGGGCAATGGAAGTATTAAGTCATGCCTTGCAAGCTGAGTGCTGTGTATACAAAAGCATCAAGCTCCCAAGGGGTTTCCCCCCTATCAAGCATATCATTACTAGAGCAAAGGATAGGCAGCGCCCCACAGAAGCTTGCTTCGTGGGAGGCTACCCTACTTCGGTAGGGTTAATAACTGAAATTCACTCTACATTACACGCAAACTCCTCGAAAACAAGTACGTTTTTCTTGTAATTGTTGGCATCCCCACTGCCTGGTCAACTCGCTCACCGTGATTCGATTTATGTCCTCTATTATCCGATATGCCCACTGAATTTTCCGATTATCTCTTCATTCCGGGTTTTGAACCCAGTCCGTTTGAGCATGGCCTTGACATGTTCACCCTCGCCATGTCTATTACCGCCATAAAAGTCGAAGTGCAGTTCACATACAGACAAGACACAAACACGAAGTGAGGCCGTAAACGTAAGTGGTTACCAACATGCAAATCCATTCAAAACACCAAGTATAAACATGATCATCTATATTCATTTCAAACGACTCCAACCATGCACCCAGAAAGCAGCAAGAACAACCACCAACCACAATGCAACTCTTCCCCTACGTCTCGCTTAAACCACCCCCCAGCAACATCATCTACAAACTCAACTCCAACTTCATAACTTCCGCAACACCATCCTTGATTCCCTGTGTCTTAACCTCATCCAGTCTCTTCAAAGGCCGTCTAGGATATCCACCATATCCATAATAACTCTGGATAGCACTCTTAGTCCCCGCAATCGCCGCCTTGGTCAGAACCCAATCACCCTTGCTGAGCACCTTCTGCATAGCAAACGCCTCATCCCTCTTCCCCGCCGTATACAAATCCCAGATCTTAACACAAGTCTTGGGCATAACATTCGCACCACCAGCAATGATACCTGATCCACCAGACACCAAAGTCTGCGCAGTGAAATCACACATGCCTCCAAACGCCATATATCCGCTCCCCTCGCTGAACGGAGTCTTCGCGTCTGTAGCAAGCGCCACACGCGTCAACTTCCCGGTATTCCCACATGTGAACTTGGTGCCCACGATATTAGGATGTTGCGCGAGACGGATCAGCAGATCGGAATCCATATCGATGCCTGCGACCGCACCAGGGTAATTATACAAGATGATAGGGAGGGGCGATCCGTCTGCTACAGCGATGAAGTAGTTATACACTGCCTCCTCGTCCATCAAACCGCGGAAATACGACGGTGGAAGCAACAGCACGTATTCGCCTCCAGCCTTCTCGCTCTCTTGAATGAGAGCGATCGTTCCTCGGACGGAACCCTCTGTAGCGCCCACGATGATAGGGACGTTTGTGAAGCCGGCCGAGTCGAGGGCTTCGCGCGTGGCGGCTGTGACGGCGGTGCGTTCGGCGGAGGAGAGGTGGACGGCTTCGCCGTTGGAGCCCATTGTTACGAGGCCGACGAGGCCGGCTTCTGCGAGACGGATGGCGTGTTTCTTGATGGAGGGGATGTCGAGGTCTTCGGTTTCGGGGTCGAAAAAGGTCATTGTTGGGGCGTAGATTCCTGGGAGGAGGGGGCGGCGGGTGGAGGGGGTGGAGGAGTGACCATTGCTGGTGCCGTTTGTGGAGGGAGACATTTTGGTGGGTATTTGAGGTTTGAGTTCGAGGGAGGAGGGAGTCGTAGAATATGAGGGTTCAGTCTATACTGAGAAGAGGAAGAATACTCAATGCCAAAGACAGAATCGAAATCAATCCAAGACAAGAAAGACAGAGAAGCACGGGGGAGTAAGTATCAAAGTACCTTTGGGAAAGAGAAAAATACAAAACGAAGGACCAACAAACCGGGGACCAACAGCATACATATAAGTCCAGTTCAGTCAGTTACCGTAGTCCGGCGTCCCAGCCTCAATTCGATCCAGTCCAGTCAAGTCAGTCCTAGCCCATTGCAATAAATATCCCGGATCCCGAGCCCACAAGATGGTATCTCCTTGTGGCGGCGTGCCCCTCCCCTCCTCTTGCCCCTCGAGTAGTGGGGGTTTCCTTTCCGTATGCTATTATTCCGAGGAGAGGGAGGGACATGACTTGTTGGATGGGATGGGGGACTTACGTTTGAGAAAGTGGAAAAGTAGCACCTAAATCTAGACCCCGCCAACTAGAAAGATGACCCAGTCTTGTCGCCATGAGGTTTAGAAACTAGACAAGAGAAGTAGTGAACTCGGAATACGGGCCATATGTCGGCGAGGTGCCGAATTTCTGCTTCTTTCCTCCTCCACATCAATCAAACTCAGCAGTGGGATATATTGTTACCCATTGAAGAACTTCAGTTTGATACCTGAGAATTGAAAGTGCAGAATCCGCATCAAGCAATTAGAACCCCACCTACCATTCCATCCCTCTGCATCTTCAAACATCTACAAAAACAAAATCTCCCCTCCATCTATCTGCATGCATGGAGGGGTAAATAGACGTCGACGTTCCAAACATCGAAATGCACCGAGATTCTCCAGGGTTCGCGAGCAGGGTGTTTAGTTTTTCCACCAATCATATTTGCTGAGAAGATCATCCGATCAAGGAGCCGAGCGTGGGGTAGAACGCGCTATTATTCAGCCTGTTTGGCGGCGCGGTATGTGTCGAGTGTTCTGCGGGGCACCAGAACATCGCTGGGAGTCGTGGATTGGGATGGGATGGGATGGAAGAAACCGGGGATTTTGCTTGATGGACGGCTTGGATAGATGTTGGATGGTTGTTGGATGGATGGCTGGGTGAGATGGGATTTGGATCTTGGAGTGTGGTATGCAGTGCCACACAGATCCAGCAATGGATGAATGCGTGACCCGCGACAGGGCAACAAATAGCCATGGAATTGGAAAGTCTAGCCAGCCTGCCGTCTTCTTTGAGGTATTTATCTCGAGGATGAATTGCAGCGTGCGTGAGAATTGGGCAGCAATACTTGACCCTTTTGATCACTTGAATGTGCATACGGTGTCTTTGCTGAGTCCGTCTGCCAGGCAATATATTATTCCCCATGGAGAAGGCACCATGAGAGGTCAGATGATGTTGTGACAAGCATTCCCCATACTCTCTGCCTGTACTTGGAATGAACCATGCAAGTAATTTCGTACTGTGCCCTCATCTACCGAGCAGACCTCGCCTCGATAAATAGATTTTCAGTGCGTGCTTTGAAGTCTCGCAAACAGGTTTTCATTGCTGAACGAGGTTCGAGATCAAATCTTATTGATTCATCGAAGGCTTGATTGTTCCAAGAAACAATTGTTACTTGTCATGCTACGAGCCAGCAGTAAGTAATCGGGTAGAGAAGAAAGTCTCAGCTGAGAAGACCTTCTACATATAATACCCAAGTATTGCGCTCACAAGTGGCTGCACCTCAATCGAGGAAGTGATCGTGTGACTACTCGTTCAATTCAATTCAGCCTGGATCGATCCGAAAGGTCATGAACAACAAATAGCTTGCTCGAGTTACAACATAATTACAAGCAGCCACAGCCGTAGTCGCACCTTTGTCTTCTGCTTCCTCTTCTTCTTCTTCCCGGACTCCCTTCGACACTTGAGCACATGATCCACCAACGACTCAAACTCATCGTTTTTTCCGAGAAACGAAGATACTGTACTGATAAGTGGTATATCCACGTTAGAGAAACGTGCTACGTGTTGTGAGATTGCCGGCAGGGTGAAGCAACGTATTTCGAGTTTGAGGAAAAAGTTCAATTGACTGAAAGTATCATGTTCTCAATGAGATGTATGTATGTTTATTTGTAGCTTCATCTAGAGCTCTAAGTATAAGTAAGTAGTGATAAGAAGTGAGAATCCATCCCAATCCAATCCCAATCCATGCAAACAACAAAGGCCAAAGCCTCAACAACAAAACAGTCCTGTGTAAGCGGGATGAAGGAACACGCTCCCAATGCAAGTAAGTGCTGACCACGGAGTATCCGCTTGTAATGTAGCCCCAAAATCAGAACAAATCCAAATCCGAAGCTAAGCGAGCTGCCTAACAATAAACGCCGGAACCTAACATGCTACCCAAACCATATCGTCTCGTCTCGTCTTGTCTCATCATATGTCAGTATCATCGTACATCGCCATCTGTATGGTCATGGGCATCGTCTACCCCCTTATCCTCACAATACGGGCCCGCACCCGTCCATCTAGCCCCTCAGTCTTCTCACTCAAAAGTCTTCTGTATCAACTCGTCTCGTCTAGACCTCTCCCCAGCTACCCATTGCCCCAGTACTAGCAATCAGGCTCCCACTCCCCACACTATTCTGGCCACCGAAATCCCAATAATGTCGACTGCTCCCACTATTCCGCACGCGTCCATTGACACTTAATCTCTCGCTAGCACAACTGCTACTTCCTCTCCTGATACCCATGCCAACAGCAGCACCAATAGGGCTGGCACCACCAGGTACACTAGCTCGCCATGTCCTCCGCTCGATACTGCGTCTCCGTTCTCCCGTAGACGTCTGTCTAGTAACAAGAGGATGGTGTTGTCTGACACGTGCAGCTCGTGCGGCTGTATCGGCTGTACTAGCTGTTGCGAGATGTGATGTTCCTGATGTGCTGAAATCCGGCATTGCTGTCGAAGTAGGTTGAGTCTTGAACTTGGATGTGAACCGAGATCGCAGATACCGGAATACCATCTTGATATCTAGATCCCGTTCCCATTCTTCGCGGGTCAGTGTTGGATGTAAAGGATTGTCAGCTCTAGGCGTGGCGTCTTCGTCTTGTAGTGGTGATGGGGTGGCGAGGGAGGTGGTGGGAATGGGCATTGCGGGTGTTTGGATCGTGGGGTGGAATTGTGGTGATGGGAGGGTGGAAGCTTCGACTGGGTGGTCCCGAGTCTCGGGTATGACTGGCAGGCCAGCGTATGGAAGGGGTGTTTGTTGAGAATGGAGATAGGTGGAAAATGCTCCTGGATGGTCTGATAACTGGCTGACCAGTATCCCCAACTCCTGAGCAACTCGTTCCAGTAATCGATGCTCCCAAGACGATTCATCGTACTTCTTCGTGTGGATAACACTCTGCGAAGCCGGTGGCGTGGTCGATAGATCGTCGTCCCCAGGTAATGATTCTCCGAATATGATAGCCAGTAAATCGTCATCAATGCCCATCAGATCGCGAATGACCCTCTTAGTGATCCTGTTCCAGAAACTATCACTCTCCTCATCCGGCGACTGTTCGCCCACCAGACTGAGCGTCGCCGCGTCCTCGTCTTTGTCCTCGACTAGAACCCTCCGCTCACTACTCATACTCTGCTTCCTCCTCCTCGTCTCCTTCTGGATCTCATCCACCAGCAACCGACTCTGCTCCATCCTCCACATCTCAATCCTCCTCGTCCTCTCCGCCTCCGCAGCCCGCTCTCCCTCCTCCAATATGCCAATCTCAAGACTCTCCCTCCGTCTCTTCACCCGTCTAGGATTATACCGCTCAAACGCATACAGATGTTCCTGCACGTCGTCCCCCATAGCCGTCTGATCGAGTCGGAAACTCCCCAAGCCATCATGAGTTGGCAGGACCGTCCCACTGGCCTCACCACTCTCCCTGTACACGCTTGGCTCCGCCCGGAATTCGTGCAAGTGGCTGTCCAGACTATCCAGCTCGCCATCCTCCTCATCGATAGCTTCCTCTGATCCTTCCTCGTAATCGTAACTCCTAGCCGCTGTATCTAGACTCCCGAAATCACTTATCCGCGACCGACCAGCTGTGCGCGTTCGTGCTGTGGAGGTCGTGTATCCACGGTCCGTGGTCGATGCTGCAGAGGGGGAGAAGAGGATCCATTCTTGCGAGTCGGCGATGTTGTGTTGTTGGGTTTGCGTGGGTGTTTGTGTCTGCTGTGGTTCTGCTGGGGCGGTATACACGCGTTGAGGGGCGTGGAAGGTTGGTTGGCGGAATGCCATGGTGGATAGATGGTGTTGACGCAGATGGATGTCGAGATGTGGTGGCTAGGAACAAAGATGTGGGAGTTGTAGATAGTGACGAGAGGATGTTTCTTTAAACTTTCTTGGGACAGATCTCGATACCACACCACAGGCTGTATGGGAATCTTGATCCTGTGCAGTGATGCGTGCAGTGCGCGGGGAGGGGAGGTCGTGCGACTATCTAGCTTGATTCATCCGCTTCCCCTTATCAGGGCGTGATGGTCGTACAAGTGTTGACTTGGCAGGGCGTTAGGGCGATTATGTTGATAGAACTCGCTGAGGAGCAGGACGAATATATTTGAAATAAGAGTTGGACGGTGAGAACGATAGAGAGGAATGAATCGCTTCGTTGGGGGCAAATCAACTCGATGTCTCTCGAGTCGTATGTCTTGGTCCTAGTCCCAGTCCGATACACGGGCATCTGATCCTGGACTAACTCTAGCTCACGATGGTGCAAGTGGTGAGAGGAGGGCAATCAGAATGAAGGGTCCCGCAGTGACCACGTGGATCCGTCTCGGGGGAGGGGTGAGCTGGTATGTGGTAGAATGGGAAGATGGAATGGAAATGAAAACAATGAAGAGGAAAAGATTAATATTATCTACAAGAGATGAGAATATGCTCCATCTTGACTCATCAAGGATTATTCAGAATCTCTATGGCGTAAGGGTGTTGTGTGGTGTCGAGGCTCACGCCATGCCCCCCGGCTGCAGTGCAGTGCTGTACGAGATATGGCGGTGTTTGATTTGGTTGACGACACTCAGTAATTACTCCCTGCAGCACTACAACCTCCGTGAATTGGCCTCTTATCGCCAGCCCGCCGATACACCGAAAGTAATGACGCTGACGAGATAAGCATAAGCTCTAAGGTGCTGTGACGAGGATGCGATACATAAGAAAAAGCCAATCCCGAATCTTGGCCGGCAGTCAGATCCCACCTACCGGTTTCTCCCTATCCTCTGGATCCTCAACCTGACTCGAGTGTGTACCCTCACGAAGAAAAATTCTGCAATTATTACCCCATCGACGAGTCTTCTCTGCCTGAGTATGTATGGAGAATCAAAATATCGGAAATACGGGAAGATGGAGCCTGCCGTCTTGCATTTCAATCTGATGCAGGCTTCATGCAGCTTTATTTAGGGGGTGCAGCATTAGGTTGAGCGTTATCAGATCGAGCATGAATCGTCAGCTGACTATCCGGTAGGCTTTCCGTGACTGTCATTGCTCTCAGTCAGGATAACTCAATGTGGACCGACAGTATCCTGATGCTTCTTGAGATCGCTATACCACCTAGCCATCTCATTACACGCAGTCAGGCTGCTTGTAGCTCTTCCTTCGTTATTGAAGTCCTAAACCGGGACAACAGAGATTAAGGATGTGATCAATGGTGATGATGTATCAACGTGACGTTGGCTTTGAACAGACTTGAAGTCTAATCGATTCACAACAGAGGAGACAATTCAAGTTGATTGCTCCAATTGACGAATTATGTATTCCCACCTACACGGGAAGCAAAAGGGAAACTGCATTACATCACCGAGGAGGATGAATTTCTGCGAACTAAGCGAGCAACTCCTCTAGAGTCCATATGGTTTCATACCAACATAACAGCTACAGTAGGAAAAAAGAATCAGAACTTGACGAATAGTTCTATTCTGTGCGATCAAGGACTTTACAACGAAACATACGCTTGTACTGATACGGCCTCTCAACAATCACAACACATGAGTATAAGCACCCAACTTGGCAAATGTAGTCCGAAGATATGTCTTATATCAGCAAGGAGGCCCATAACTGGTCCTATCATCACCAATGACCGACCAAAAGTCCTCTACAAATTCGTGCTTTCCACTCATTGCTGGGCGCACTGCAAGATAGCGGCGATTGTCCACCGCCGGATCCCAATCACCAGGATGCCCATCAACCATGAGTCCACCAGCCTCCACCAGTATGCACCAAGCAGCAGCCACATCCCACGCCCAAGAGCCGCACTCCCAGAAGGCATCCTGTTGGCCAGCTGCAACACGACAGATCGTCATAGCCGCCGACCCTGTGCACCGCAGCGAGTTCACGAAGCGGCCCCCCGTGGCCGTCGTGCGCGCCAGCGTGGTGAACACCTTGAGATTGAGCTCGAAGTTGGGACCTTCCCGATCGCTGCCCCATTCAATACCTATGCAGGCGGATTCCAAGCCTTGGAGAGGCGTCATAGAGAGCGGTAGGTGTTTTGGAGTTTCGCTCCCTCGTTGAGTGAAGGCCCCCTGGCCTTTAATGGCGTACCAGAGCTCGTCGCAAAAGGGGCTAAACACAACGCCTACGGTGGGAGATTCGGCGATGACGAGGCCGATCGAGACGCACACGGCTGGAAATCCATGAACGAAGTTGGACGTGCCATCGATGGGGTCGACAACAAAGGTTGGCTGCGAGGTGATAGTCTCACCGGTGGTATACGATTCTTCTCCGATAAAAGCAAAGTTTGGATACTGCTTTGTGAGGCGGGTACGTATGAACAGCTCTACAGCTTGGTCGATTTCGGTCACGATATCAGCGGCTATTGTAGGGTCAGCTTTCCAAAAAGGTATTTCAGATCATGATAGGATTGTTTGCTAACTGTTCTTCTTGCTTGTTATTATGCTAGTAGCTGGTTTTGCAGCTAGAATCATTCCTCCAGCTTCTCTGGCTACTTCGATTAGGAAAGTACATATGCTATCGAAGGAAATACCGTCGCAAAACATGATGGCTGAGTAGAGGCAGGCAGAGAAGCTCGTGATTGAGTTCAGGCATGAATTCTCAAGTGCGGAGTTTCAGATGTGAAGTATAGTGAGTAGGCACAAGGTCTTTATACTGAGTGAAGAAGACAAACAAGCACATGGATGTGCTTCAGGGGAAAAAAAGTACCTCATTCACACGGTCAAGAAGATTACGTGCAGGGGGTCAAGACTCTACATTCGAGAGGTACAAGTGGATGGGCTAGCTGTCTTTTTTTTGAGTTATTTCCATTCATATCGCCAGAAATGAAGCCGGAGAAACATACTATCAAAGCTTGGGTACTGCTTGCTCCACGCCAGAAGCCATGCCTAGTGCATGTGGTCAGGCTTCCGAGCGAACATTCGGCAAGAGATAACGCAGGCTCGCGTAGAGATAAGACTAAGCGAATGGTTCCGTTTCTTGGCCCTGCCTCGCTGTAACCTCCCCGCTTCAACATCTTCATTTTCATCGTAGGGGGGCTTTGGCTACTTTTTTTCCCGCTCCGTTTTCAATTCTATTGCTTTCTTTTCCCATTTCCCCTTTCTTCCCCTCTCTTTCCTTAAAGTCTTTTCCCCACCTCTCCATCTGTCTCGCCTTCTCTTTCCTCAGGAACCACAATGGAAGCCTCACCCGCGGCTACCTCCGACGAAACCGTCAGCCCTCGATACAAACAGTATCGCCAACCTTACCGGGGTCGAGTGAGAAGCGGCTGTCTTACCTGCCGCACACGTAAGGTCAAATGCGATGAACGACAACCAGAATGCGACAATTGCAAGCGCACAAAACGGGAATGCGTGTACAAATCTCCAAGTGCTCGTACACCTATCTCTTCGAGGAGCACTACCCAAAGAGCTACGAAAGATGGCTCTGTAATCATACCAAGAAGTTCCGAAGAAGCGGTTCCAAAGGATGCAGAAGACGAGTCTCGGTTCGTACACGCTGGCCGTTCGACTGGAGGTGCTGATGAAGAAGCTTTGTCGTCTCTGTCGGACTCTATCATAGACGTGAGAGCTCGCCTTCAAACTGCTTTGCGTCACCAGTTTGAAGCTTCTGCCGCGGTAGAAAATGAGCAGACTTGTGCCGGAACACCGTCCGCACTGATATCTCGAGATATCGAGTTGACCACGACGATGGATATCCTCGCCTCTCGTGAAATGCCTCTTCAACAGTCATTCGCATATTTCGTCGAGGTGGTTGAGTGTCCGGTCATCACTCCGTTTGATAGTATCAATTGGCAACGGATGAAAGTTCATGTTGTGGAGCTGGCGAAGTCTGAAGTTGTTCTGGCCTCAACAGTTATAGCTGTCACAGCGCTATACAAAGCTCATGTGTACGGTCTTCCGCTATCGAAGCCACTGGCCCTCTACGAGTCTGCCAAGGGTCTCGTTGATAAGTTTCTGGACGACATCGAAGGTGATTTTAATATAAATTTGGTGGCAGTCTTTCTTTTATGTCTATACGAGTATGTGTTTTATGAAATAACCACTTTTCTTCAGTCCCCGAGCGACGTATTTATGGAAAGGTTACAAACCTGGACGACAAGCCCTATTCCACATCCGATACTGTCTACGAGGATCTCAATCTGGCTGAAAATACTTTTTAATGTCACCAAGAGAGGCGGTGGAGCAGGCGTTATTTCAGATCGCGTCTACGATTTGCTTCCTTGCTTCAAAGCTGGCACATCCAGCATCAATCCTCGCGCCGGCGAGATAGCAGATTCATCCAGCGGTCTGTTCGAGTTACTCAGCACTCCCATTTTCGAGTTCTACTTCCACCTACAACTCATTTCCGGCAACATCGCCGACCTTTCGCATTATCGGCGGTCTCGAACTAGGAGTGATGACCAGGAGGAAGTCATAAGCCTGATCACTGCGCACAAATCCCAACTTCACACCCTTTGGGCAGATCGATCAGCGGTCCAGCATCAAACGCCATCCGAATTGTGCTCGCACCTCGCACACAAAATTGCACACCCGCTGATTGCCTTGATCAAAATATGTGAAGCAGCTTATTACACTGAGCTTATAGAGCTGGATCGTGTGATGGGGGACCCTGTATCGCGATCCTCTGAAGCTGCACAGGCGCGAAGTCGCATCAGAGAAATCGTTGACGGCTCCTCGGATATTTTCCACGGAGAAAGACTCAGTACTGGCTATCTTCGTTCCCTGTTCCTCTTTGCAATTGAGTGTATGGATAAGGAAGAAAATCGGTGGGCCGTAGAGAACATAAGGAAGATCCGAGATCCTATAGGTCGCAGTGACTTCTTTGCCGCTTTTGGTGAAGCATTGGGGGATGAGCAGTTAAGGAAGGATAGAAGAGTCACATCAAAATATTTTTGTATCAGGCATTTTGGGGTAGCGCCTCCTTATCTCTAGACTATAAAATCAGTACTGCCAAATGTACGCTCTGTCAATTTCTTTTATCACAATCTAAAGTCTAGCTCAATGTGCTCAAGGTCACACCGGGTCTGTTGACTTGCCACTTGATCCGCCCAGATAGAACACCCGCGAAAACAAGTGCATATCCTCAAAAGCACAGTACTTTACCGCATCCAAATCAAAGTGCAACTCTAACGCCGGGAGATGCTGAGCCGTGACGCGTTCCAGCTCACGCCTCTCCTGTTGACTCAAGTGCCTCAACAGGTACGCAACGCTAATATGGAAACAATAAGTATCGTGGTTCGGGGCTCGAAAGCCCATCGTATCTGCGATCCTATCTCTCAGCCTCCTCATACGCTGCTCCTCCTCCACTGTCGCTCCGATGACCTCTAAGCCAATGCCATTGACGAGGGGGTCAAAACTGCGCACTTTCATCCGATATGGAGGCGCAAGGCCCTCACTTTCGAGACTGTGCCCCAGGGCCTGTAATCTTTCCGCGAAGAGGCGAGTGCACTCATCCAAAGGCAGGTATACATTGCCAGCTGGCCAGAGACGGGGATCGTCACGATTTCTTTCCAGCACACCGTCAAGAACCGTCATGTGCCATGAGTCGGGAGGCAGGAGATGGATGCATGATTGTAAAGTTGGATTTGATGCAACGGATTTGTACAAGTCGTGAAGACCAGGGAGGAGAGGTGAGTTGTGTGGTAAATGGCACAGAGTGGTGTTGCCGGGAAATCGTTGAACGTCGCCCTCGGGCGAAAACCTGAAGGGAACTCCTATGGGGTACTCGGAGCTGGGAGCAGACGCCATTGTCAACTAGGAGGCAACTTGTTTCTTCGAGGCTTTACTGAAACCATTCTGTGGCGGTATCTAGTATTTAAGTCAACGAAGCTAGAAGTTATTGATAGTGCTACTTGGTAGTCTCAGAATATCAGGAGGCGCTGGCGCTTGAAGACACTCGCTTGGAGATATCGGCAAACCCCCACTTTTCGCTTCAAGATAGCACAGGAACGTCCCGAGGATACTGTAATACGATCATAATTTCACCCGCCAAGCAATCTCAGGTTCAGGTATAAACAGACATGCTCGGGTGAATTCTTCGGGTGAATCCTTCCATTAAATGATGTACTGGGGTCTATCAAGCCGTGCCAAAGTACTGGCAGGCAGCATACATCCTGAACTCTTTTCCGGGTTGGAAATGTCTCCTCGCCAAAAATGGTAAGGGGTAAGGGACGAGTATTTTAGTGCTCCACAACTCTCAGACGACGAAAGACAACGAGTAGCATCATTGTCCTAGACACGTGGAGAGCATATCGGAAGAGATGCGGGGAAGCGAAAAACTAAGACAAGCGTCTTGTTGACCTTCATCGCTTAATACCCTACCTATCCGTGACATGACAGCTCTGTAGAGTATAAAGTAATGGTCTTCTGTCCACTGACATGCCACATCACCATTCACTTCCAAGTTCTCCTTCTTCCCATCCTATCTCATCCCCTTCTACACCATTGCAATGGAGAAGCACTCTGTCATCGCCAAGTTGGAGGATGCCCAAGACGAAACTCCACCCATACTCCAAAAGTCCTACCTCCAAGATGCGGACCATGCCAACACGCAAGAACATACTCTCCGCTTCCGTCAAGCAGTATCGCTCTACAAGAAAGCCATCTTCTGGTCCATTATCATGTCCAGCGCTCTCGTTATGGAAGGCTACGACACCAAGCTGATGGGCTCCCTCTACGCTATGCCCGCTTTCCAAAGGGCGTACGGTGTCCAGACCAAGCCCTCCAAATATCAAATCACAGCTGCTTGGCAGGCCGGCCTAAACAATGGATCCGGTGTCGGTCAGCTCTTCGGTCTGTACGCTGCTGGATTCGTGTGTGATCGATATGGGGCGCGAAAGGTCATGATGGCCGGACTTGTGATGCTCACTGCTTTTATCTTTGTGCAGTTCTTTGCACCTTCATTGCCGGTCCTGCTGGTTGGGCAAATGTTGGTGGGGGTTCCTTTGGGAATGTTTCAGACCGTGACGACGGTGTATGCGGTGGAGGTTATGCCTACTCGGTTGAGGGCTCACTTGACCACCTATGTGAATGCTTGCTGGGTAAGTGCTGGGCTCCCGTGGTAAACTGTACTCCTTGACTGACAGCTTTGCTAGGTACTCGGCCAGATCACTGCTTCTGGGGTTTTGCGTGGTGCTCTGAACATGCCCGCACCTTGGGCATATAGATTACCTTTTGCTCTGCAGTGAGTGTTTTGCATCCTCAAAACTCTTAGTTCAGTATCCTGATTGGTTACAATAGATGGCTATGGCCAATCCCCCTGTTCGTTGGAATCTACTTCGCCCCCGACTCTCCGTGGTGGCTCGTCCGCCAAAATCGTCTCGACGAAGCCAAGAACTCTCTTCTTCGCCTCACCAAGAGAGGCATGAACACTGACGACTTCGACATTGACAAGACTATCTCTCTCATGGTTCTAACTACCGAGCGGGAACTAGAGATCGATGCGAGCACCGGCTATATGGCTTGCTTCAGAGGCACAAACCTCCGACGAACAATCATTGTCATTGGATGCTACCTGGCCCAGAACCTGGACGGCAATTCTGTAAGACAACCATCCTGGGTCTACCAGCCCAAATAATGGCTTGCTAATGAAATACATCTAGATGCGAGCAAATTCGACCTACTTCCTCCAGCAAGCCGGTCTCGCCACTGACCAATCCTTCAACATGGCAATTGTCGGCTACGGCTCAGGGCTCCTTGGTGTCGTCGCCGCTTGGTTTATCATTCCGCACGTAGGTCGCCGCACGATCTATATCTGGGGCCTATCCGGACTCGCTCTTCTCTTCTTCGTCATTGGCATCCTCGGCATCCCATCTGCAACCAGCTCCCTCTCGTGGGGCATCGGCGCAACTCTCATCGTATCCTCATTCGTCCATAACACGTCCATCGGGCCAGTAGCCTACTCTCTGGTATCGGAACTCCCATCCGCACTCCTGAAGAATAAATCCGTCGTCATTGCGCGGCTCTGCTATAATATCAGTGGCATTCCGATCGGTATCATCGTCCCTTACATGATCAACCCGACGGCGTGGGCTTGGGGGGCCAAAGCCGGTTTCTTCTGGGGCGGAAGTTGTCTGTTGACCCTTATCTTCACGTATTTCTGTATTCCTGAGCCAAAGGATCGCACACCAGCTGAATTGGATATCTTATTTGAAGAGAAAGTATCTGCTAGAAAGTTTGCACAGACACGTGTGGATATTTCGAGGGCTGGCATCGGAAGCGAACTTGAAGCATGAATGATTAAAGGCGCAGCAAGTATTCAATGTTCGTCAATGGAATATCTAGTTGGAGTTATCAAAATTGGGAAGGGTAAAAATTAGTAATCTACTGGCAATACTGTATTGTAAAGACATAGCAAGCCCGTCCTTAACTAATCTTTTAAAGCTTTTGTACATCGTGTTCGCTCATCGGTCCGCTTCTCTTAATGACGGATAGACGTTCTAACGGATTCGTGAGAGGCTGACATAGATTGGCACCGTGATCAGGACTGCAGTGGGAACCTATCAGGTTACATCAAAGATGGTTTTGATATCTTCCCTGATTACATCTCGAAGATCGGAGTTCCAAGGTGTACAGAAGATTTTCTGATTTACCATGTCTCGTAATTCTAGGCTAGCAATTGTGGTTTGGTAGCTTGCCTAGCTTCACCTATCAAGTTACCAGGTTAAAAAAGTGGCATTCTCGGTATACGCTCGGGATGGTTGCTGGTGGAGGCTTTTTTCTTCTGACTCTTCGGCTGGTCGTTACTCCTTGTTCTGAAAATCTGAATACATTTGGCATCTCGGAATCCATTGAGAAAGCTACATCCTCCCTTGTCAGGTCTTTGATGTTCTTGAACATTAAGGTTTTGAAAGCATTGGCTCGTCATGACTCGACAACGGTGAGATACATGCTGTTATACTATGCATGTCGAGGGAGAGCCAATTTCATTTATGAGGATGGAAGCGTTATTTTTTCATTGGCGTTGTGTACATGGGATAGCATGCGGACAAAATCCTTCAAGATCAATCATAATGGTAATGCTTTACTACCAAGTTGACCACCACGTTGTTGTTCGAGTATGATTATAAGAGCTATTGACCTCGGGAAAGCGGAAGTCATAGCTGCGCTAATGAATTTGGCGAGGAACGAGACCCGGGTCATTTCATTGCATTTTGAGTTTACCGAAATAGACCCGAACTTCTCATTGCTAGCCATGATTGGTCAGATAAAGCGATTGTACGAGTGGTTGGTTCTCCAATTTAATTTTCAGAAGTTAAGTCGTGCTTCAAGTAGAGTGAAAGGAAAAATGCCTTTCGCACGATGACACCATTTCCTTCAATTCACAGTCAAAGCAGCTGCTTAACAATTTAACACCAGCGCTGATCTGACAGGCTAGAGATTACCAGCTAAGCACTTCTACAACTCCCAACAGTCTGCTGCTTTATCACCGGCCGGGCTCCTAATCAGAAAATGGAGAAGGAATATATCAGAAAACCTCATAGGAAAGAAAGAACCGGGTGAGTTTCTACTCAATCGTCCTTCGGAAAACCGCTCCTTGATTGATCCTTATCGTAGATGCATCACTTGCAAAGCTCGACGCGTGAAATGTGACGAGAGGAGACCTACTTGTCTGCGATGTCAAAAGTTTGGAGCCGCTTGTGGTGGCTACACAAAAATCAAAGAACATCCACTGTCTCAACGCGCTCGGCCGGTACTTACAGCCAACGGTAGAGTTCTGTTTCCTAAAACTCAATCAACAGTGCAACCTTCGTCGATGTTATTTGAGACTGAAGAAGAACAAAGATACTTCACTTTGTTCAGTGAGAGAGTTGTAGCGGAGGTGCTGCCGTATTTTGACATCACTCTTTGGAAATATATGATTCTACAAGCATGTGTTTCCGAGCCTTCAATTCGCCATGCTGCTGTCGCCATCGGCGCTCTTGGTAAAACTTTCGAAACAGTCCAGGCCGGTCGGGGTCGGCCTCCCAGTGCAAGGCAGCATCGTGCACCTATTCTTGGTGGGCCAGTCGAATCAGCTCAAAGGGTCAAAAGCAGGGTATCGAGGAAAGAGCAGCTTCACCAAGCGTCTTCGCATCATAAATACGCCCTAGAGCAGTACCACAAAGCCATCAAAGGAATGCGAAGCGTTGCCTCTGGTGGCAACCTTCGTACGTTGCTCGTCACCAGCTTAATTATAGTATGCTTCGAAGTTCTTCACGGCAACCAGGAAGCAGCGGCTGCTCAGCTTCAGACTGGCATTGCCTTAGTCCAGGATTGGAGAAGGGACGAGCGAGATGCTTCAAAACATCCTTTGGGATTCTCTTCTCCTGCACCTGACGCCATTGAAGACTATCTTGTTCAGTTCTTCGGTCGTTTGGAGATTCAATTAATGTCCTTTCGCGATACTAGACCTCCTGAATGCCACCTCGACCTGAAAGAAGAGGGCAAAGAAGTCATTCAACATATGCCCCAGCTTCTTACCTCAATTAATGAGGCTCGAGTGTACCTGGATCTGGTTATGAGACGTCTGATGCATTTCACGGCTTCTTTGAACCACTTCAAAGTCTCATACGCGCAATACGAAGAATCAACTGTCGCGAATCCCGCCGTGCCTTGGATCGATTCCAAGATCCTTCTGGCAACACAGCCCCTCTCGACTTCAACTGCGCCATATTACTCGGAACATGAGTCTCTCATTATGGAGGTCAGCTGCTGGATAAAATCGTTCACTCCTCTCCTTAATCGCTCTATTGAAGCTAGTGGTCTTCAATGCATCTCAGCATTGACGCTCTCCCTCGCTGCCACAACCGCCAAGATATCTGTTCAAACTGCTTTTATTAAAGCGGAAACAGAATATGATGTCTTCGAACCCGAATTCCGAAGGAACGTTACACAAGCCACAATACTTTTACAAATCCTGGAAAAAGTCACGCCAAAAAACAAGCCGACTTTAGCTTTTTCGTTTGATCTGGGTGTCATTCCACCTCTTTTTCTAACTTGTGTTAAGTGTCGGAATTCGGATATTAGGAAGAAAGCATTACAGCTTTTGATTCAGTATCCGAGGAGAGAAGGAGTATGGGATAGTGTTACGACAGCAGCGATTGGGACGTGGGTTATTGAGTTAGAGGAGGAAGATATTGGTGCTACGGCGTTTATACCTGAAGATGACAGGGTGAGGAAGGCGAGTATTAAATTTGATTTGGTGGAGAGGAGAGCTGCAATGACTTGTTCTAAGATGGACAAGAAGATTGGTAAACTCACGCAAAGGAGAAAGGACATCACTTGGTGAACTGGCCCTTAATTATGGGACTACAGGCCTCATTGCTTTTGGCCCCAGGCTCTTTCAAAGACCTATCGGGTTGACTGCGAAGAGATACAAAGTTTCTTTCACTACACATTATCCTACTCAGATGACTTTGGTCTCTCTAGCCACAACCTCTGCAAGATGGGCCTCCATATCATACCCAGAGATGTCCTCAACCGTCAACTTTCCTGGCTTCGCACCTTCCGCGGCCCATCCAATTCTCTCCCGCAGATCCTCCCTCGCTCTCACTGCCGCATCTTGCACCGCTGCAGCACGCTTCATCCGCACTCTCTCGTATCTCTGCAAAGCTCGGCCAATTACTGTTTGCAAATTCTGACCCTCGTTCACCTGAAAATACTTCTCTGAAAAGACGAAACCCAAAGCAGCAGCGTCTTCAACTGCTTGGCAATACCCCTGGGTTTGATCAGGTAACATCGGGTGTGCTGCATCTCCAAGTAGAGCAACCTTTCCACGCGTCCAGTAAGGAAAAGGCTCATAAACGTAGAGGCGCCAGACTTTGATGTCTTCTGAGTTGAGCATAAGCTGATGGATGCGTGGGTCGATCGTAGGGAACGTAGCCACAAGCTGCTCAGCCGTTGCTTCAGTATGCCACCCATCTTTCTCTTTTCTTTCGGGATCAATTCTAGATACGCAGTCAGCATAAAACTGCGACATAACAGGTTAACTCACGGGAAAAATGAAAACATGCACAGAACTTCTCCCCCATGGCCGGTGCCGATAACAAACCTGTCCGTGCCGGAAGTGGTCCAAAACTCAAGGGCGTCGCTAAGGCCAAGTTCTCCCAAGCCAAGAGATCGGGCTTTCTCTTTCGACATGACATGTCGATACGCACAAGACGACGCCTGTTTCATATCAGGCACAATGCCAATTGCTCCTCTGATCCTTGAATGAATTCCATCCGCACCAACCACTAAATCCGCCTCCACAACCTCTCCATTCTCAAAAGTTACCTTGCCCAACCCAACATCAATTTCCACAGCCTTATGTCCTGTCACCAACACACAAGGCACACCCTTCCCCATCTTCTCTAGTGCTGCATTCAGTAGGATTCTATGCAAATCACACCTCTGAAATCCCAGCGTATCATATCCAAACATTCCTTTGAAATCGCCCAAAGGCGCTGCAGCAATCACCTCCCCGGTCTCCCACTTGTGGATGATAAGTTTCCTTATCACAACTGGGAGACCAGCGGCGACATCGACGCCCCATTTATGAAGCCATTTGCCGCCGTTGGGTGGTACACCGATTCCTGCGCCGACCTCACCAGCAAAGTCGTGGCGCTCGTAGATGGTCACTATGTGGCCTGCCTGACGGAGGGAGATAGCGGCAGTGAGGCCTCCCAGCCCACCGCCAATCATCGCTATTCTTAGAGGCTTGAATGATGTTGCCATTGCAAAGGAGATGGGGTAGAGTTGATGGATGGTATAAGAAGTGGCTCCTTGGTTTAAAAATTGATCAGAAACTTTACAAGGTATGGTTGAATGTCAAGTAAGTTAGATTGTAGCCTCGGAAATTTTTTGGAAACAAGAATTAGAGAGAAAAAATAACTATAAGTACTAATGAGCCGCAAGGGTGATTGAAAAAGCCGATATGAATAGAACTTGCTTATGGGGTATGCCGAGTAAATTCAAGGCAAGTAAGTGGAGGAGGGATGTGATTTGCGTGCATGTAGACCCACAATACCATCAGCTCTCACCCAGCATTTTAATTGGCCAGATACACAACTTTTACGAGCCTTTTGATTCTTGACCAGCGTCAAGTAGACACGAGCTTGAGGAGTCTCCTATTTAAACCCTAGCTTCGAATCCCAAACCTACACAAACAAGGAATGGGATTACCACAAACTGCAACCGTTGGCCAAAAGTAGAAAGCGGAATAGGCTGCTATGACATGGTTGATGATGCCGGAATCATTCTCTTGTCATCTGATAGGTGAAGTTCAATTCTTGGACCGAATAGTGTGAACTATGAGACACAGGTTTGGCCTGATTGTTACTATATTGGAGTATTTAAAGCAATAAATTTGCAAGCAGTAATTGCGAGGAATTGTGTTCCTCATCACTGCTTGCTTCAGCGTCTTCAGCGTATCTCATGTTTGCTTCGTACCATCGGACAGCTCTTTTATTCACGGCTTGCAATCGTGATCTGTTCGCAACGGTGATAAATTTTTCCCTCCGACAGGTGTCAAGCTTGGGACGTCCGTGATCTTCAAAAATATGACTTACACCCCAAGCAGATATCATTAAGCACCTGCTAGTTACAGAATGCATGATTGCTTAGAACAACTTCTCCTTGTGCCATCGTGAAGATCCGAAGTCTAACTCATCCGGTGGTCCTCGCTTTCTCTGGTGAATGACGGCAGGCATATGAATATACTTAAGGGAAAAGAAATTGCCGAAGAAGTACGTCAAAGTATCTTTTTTAGCCACAGGTCTATTCCGAAGCCCGGTGAGGGACTTGCTTGATCCTTTTCGACAATGAAAGGAGTGCCAGAAAGGTAGAATGAGTCTTGATCCGTATCGATCAACCACAGCAGACCACCACTCGCGTAGGTCAAGGCAATCACACCCGAGTTTAATTCCATGGCAACTGGCATATATGGCCAATTTCCAGCATACTTCCCTCCACTCTGTACTCTGCCATTCTCACAGTCAGATCGTCATCCCATTTGTGGTCAAGAGGTTCTATAGACTTGGTTTCTAGCAGGATGTCGAAGTCATGCTTGAGATAGGGCGGGTGCTGTCAAAGGTCTTGGCCGTCTCGCTTAAGCCAATGGTTCGTAGGGATTTGGCGTCTATCTACGAATTGTTCCAACCTCCAGCTGGCAAATATCGGATTTCGGATTCTCCAATCTATCTCATGCGAGCCAATGTCTCGCAGAAACGGGTGAGGCAGTGAACAGCAACATCGCGATGTACGCTGTAATTTTCTCTACGCGAAAAATCTGATGGGCCACAGTACCTGTATCAACTTGAGTGTCTGATTGAGGGAAAGGGTTCATGAATTGATAGCTGTTGAAATCTCACTTTTTCACAGTGTTCCAGATTATTGTGAATGAGCTAATATACGCTAGAATAGGGCTTACTGTTGTAAGCGATCACTCGAATGCTAACTTACCGCATATTTGTTCCGAGTTGACAGCGTGAAGAGCGAGGCAGTCTGAAGCAGGCAGTACGTGATTCGGGGGCAGTCCCGCATCTGGTTGAAAGCCGGGATGCGGTGCTCCTCGCGAGCTCCGAACAATAGGCGAGTTGCATCCTTGAGCGACTCTTACTGTTTAGACCATTCAAAATCTTGCTTCGCGGCACGGGGACGTCCCTATTTTCTAGGATAGTACCAGATTGTCTGAGCGATAATGGGCCCAGGCTAATTTCTATCTCTACGGTTCATTTTTCCACCGCGTTGCCTGTATAGCCCGAGCAGAAAGCTTGGTTGGGGATGTGAGTAATGCAGGCATACTTTGTGCAAACCCTTTGTTCTGCTCCTGCTGAAACCATGGGCCTCTGATCATCCTTTAAGCCTTTTGAAACCCTACAAAACCCGCATCAAGTGCTTATAATAGAGCAGCGTTGTGTATCTTCGGACATGAATTCTTGCGGTAAGAGAGGAGTAGAAGGAGTGTCTCTGCATACAAATACGAGAAAGTTTGAAATTAGCGAAAGTAGGTAAGTGAGGCTTCACAAGGTGTTTAGCACAGCTCTTTCTAACCAAGATTCCAGAACTGGCCCTACAAGCTTACCTGACTTGTTCTCGAATTTCTGTCGTGGCAGTAGTCCTAACCGAGGAGCCCAAGCTGGCCCCTATCTATCCACCATAGCTCCCGTGTTGTTCTAAAATAGCAATCACATACTTGTGCTGACTCTACTCACCCTCTTCTCACCCTCGTCTCACCCTCGCATCACCCTTATTTCAGCTCACCTTAGCTCACCTCAGCTCGCCTAGTACTGTCGGTAAAGCAGCCCTGCTCGCCTTTCCGACAAAGACGGATTTCAGGTTAAACACTGAGCTGAAACTTCACCTCAAAAAGCTCATGCCTGTCTGAACTGACAACGTCGTATGATGATTCTACGCGCGAAATTTCATTCTTTGAAGACTTGCCTCTAGCCTTCGGCCAGTCGCAAAATGTCAGTCAGATTCAATTCAACCCATCTTCCCATCTCAACATTCTCACCCCCTTTTGGCATCCTCACAGCACCAGAAATCATATACTGCTCACCCAAAGCCGTCAATTCCATCTTCACATCCTTAATCATCCTCCCCTTCAACGCCACACTAAACTCCCTCTTCATCTCACCCTCCCTCAGATCCCCCTCTCCATCCCCAACACCTGGCGCATCAACCTCCAAGATCTCCAACTCTTTCAACCAAGGCGCCGCAAACGCCTCCCCCGTCATCTTGACATACGCCTCCCTCAAGCACCAAAACGCATAAAACCTCCTCAACTTCCCCTCCACAACACCCCCACTCTCAACCCTAACCTCAAAATCCTCCCCATCTCTCCCCACAGCCTTAACATTCAGCACCTGCCCTCTCCACTGACACCTAGATATAGCATCCATTCCATACCCGCTCAACTTCGCACCTCTCATGCGTAGGTCCACAGGCACGGGCTTGAGTCGCATCTCACTTAGTTCGGAGTCGGCGAATACGTCCGCGTGCATGTCCACCCATTTGAAGAAGCCTTCGCGGTCGATGTAAGCGTAGTCCATTTTCTGACGTTCGTTGACGCATACGACGTCTGTGCCTACGTCGATTGGGGTGGCATACCCGATGGCGGCGATGAGGGATACGATGCCGGCTTGGTGTGAGACGTTGAAATCGAGTCTTTTCGTTGCTCCTTCTGAGCTTTGAGTGGATGATGAGCTTGGTGATTTGAAGTATGGCTTCCCCTTTTCGGCTCTTGAGACATGACTTTCGTTCCAGGGTACGCCGCCGTATTTGGTGATTACGAAATGTTTCAGGAGATGGGATGCTAACTTTGTTTTGGCGTCCCGGACGTGGTGATATCGAAGGACGCTCTTCTGCTCTGACTCGGAGAGGAGGGTGAGTTCCTTTGCGGCCTGTGTTTCAGTCAATATCTAGATTCGGTGCCATGATCATATCTGTCTGTCGAATTTTTTCAAATGATTAGAGGACAGAAGGGCAAGGCACTTACCACTGTCTTCAGTGCTGCCACTTCATCTTGCGATTTCGGTTGTTTGGGAACTGGCCATAGGCATCGTGTGTCGATGAACCATTGTATTATCTTTGGCTCGGAAGACAGCTCAGAGGAAGTCATGATCATATAAAGAGCCTCTGAATATCCGGATTAGAAATTCGCATCATGATGGAATGAAGTTGAGTCTTGAAATCGATCAAAACGAGCCGAAAGGTGTGTTTGGACGCCGAATCACGTGTGTAAGCTAGAGACTTTCATTCTTCCAGTAATCCTTCTCAATAATTTATCTCGTTCTATGCTAGATAATAAGATGATTATTTGCCAGCAACTTCTGTCTCGAGGAACATTTGGTAGTTGATGAGTTTCATCCACATAATTCAGCTGCCTCACCGCTTTAGTCGAGTTCTGCCACCAGTGATGAGGACAAGAAAATGCGACAAGATGCCTAGGAACTAGACGATTGCCAATTAATGTCAAGCAAAGGGAAGCATTGAGCTTGACTAAGAAACAGTTCTGGACTTCTTGGGGCAAAAACGAAATACAATGTCAACCTGGACGCTGCATTGACAATTCTCAAGTGAGAAGATGCCCATGGTAATCACAAAGACGATGGTAAGCTTGACGACGACGCTGGTGTACCTTCGCAGGGGTCCAGGAATCAAAAGTTTCGAGTCATAGAGACATCCAGACCCGTCCTTTAGATCCTCAAAGACAAACAAATCCATGATTTGATAACGTCTGTCAAATGCTTGCTCATAAAACAGTAGTCCATCAAAGTTCATCAAGTTAACCCCGAAATAGCCGGCAGGGTCTGAACGCCGAGCGAGCCGCATTACCGCCACCAACTGCTGGTGCATCCAGACACTCAACACCAAACTCCACCTCCACCTCGACCTCCTATCCACCCAATTGGGGGACCCTCATTTACACGCGTCCTACCTTCAACTTCATTCCCGAGCCACCTTCCAAATCTCACGACGACCACGACAACACTCCTTTTAATTCTGCGTCGACAACTTGACTGTTTTCGAGCTTCCAACAGATCTGCCAATTTATTCGAGTGATCCACCACGATACAACTCCCTCGCCAGGTCCAGGATCAACCCCCGTCTCGAAACCTCCCATCGTTCGAGCAATCATTCGATTCCGCTCCTCTCCCACCCCAAACACACAACACAGTGGATTACCACCCAAGCAAATCGCAGACATGGCGCGCCTAACGCCCTGCCTATCCTCTCTATCGCCCTCTCTGGCATTCTCCCTCGCAGTCATCCTTTCTGCGAAAGGGAACGGCGTCGCTGCACACGGAGGAGAACACGAAATGTCGAAGATTGTGACTGGGGAATGGATTTCCGACGATCCGATTGTACGTTGCATTCGCTGGGACAGAATACAAAGGGCAGAAAATCGAGAACAGAAGTGCTGATTGGAACAGGATGCTATATTATGGATACATATCCTCCTGATGATGCTGTCTTTCGGCATCATCTTCCCTACAGGAATGGTCCTTGGGGTAAGCGACACATTACTTGGAATCTCTCCTCCTCGGCACCCATATTGACAATAAACAGATAGTCCGCAACCGCTGGCACGTCCCGCTTCAAGTCCTCGGAACCCTCATCGCAGTCCCCGCCTACTTCCTCGGACACTTGCACAAAGGCCGAGCCTTCTCTCACAACGTCCACGCCTCCTTCGCAAATTGGCTCATGCTCATGCTGATTGTCCAGATCGTCTTTGGCATCTACCTCAAATTCCACATCACGAAGGGCTTCCACGGGAAGATCCGCAAGGTGGCTGTCTACGGACATGGAATCGTCGGAAAGGCTATGCCGGTCGTGGCGTGGGTGCAGATGCTCTTTGGTGGGATTACGGCGCTGGGATTCTGTAGGGATGATCATCTAGGGCAATGTCTTGCGCATTTCATTATGGGGAGTGCGTTCATTGGATATGGAATTATCCTTACGCTTATGATGTTGGTGGGACAAGCTTGGCTGAAGAGATCTGGACGTAGTCAGGAGTTCTTCGATTCGGCTTTGATTGCGGCGTGGGGATGCGTCAATACTTTCACCGAGCATAGATGGGGAGGGGCGTGGGTTGCGAACGATATCCAGCATACGACTATGGGTGTTATCTGGTGGTGTGCTGGCTTGACGGGTGTTTGGTTGAGCAGGAAGAGAGATGGAACGCCAAAGAGGAATTTCGTGCCTGGATTTGTCATTTTGTTGACTGGTTGGGCTATGTCTGGACATCCTCAACATCTGCCACTCAGTACCATGGTCCACGTTGTATTCGGATACACACTGATGGCTGCTGGTCTTGGCCGTATCATTGAAGTTGCTTTCATCTTGAGAGATGCAGCAACGACAGAGGATGGGGAGCCAAACAGCTTCCAATACATTACACCATTCGTAAGTTACTTTTCAAACCACTCCTAAATCAGTACAAACAGAACAACACTAACTCTCCTCCCAGCTCCTCTACGCCTCTGGCTTCCTCTTCATGGGCGCCACGGAAGAACAAATGCAATTAATCTCCGACGCAGGCATAACCCACGTCTCCTACGTTCTCGTCCTGTACTCCTTCGCCTTCCTGATCTTCCTCTTCACCAACATGCTGCTGCACCTCTACTCGATCAACTCATCACCGCCCGTCCCACCAAAGGATATCGATGCGCCAGCTAGAGCGCCCAGACTACCTAGGGTGAATGGCCATACTCCAAGTGATAGCCGGCAGATTAGGGATGCGGAGGAGTTTGAGCTTGAGGGATTGATGAGTGAGGATGATGGGGAGGCGGGGCCGGAGAGTCCGAGTACCTTGGGGAGGAATAATGAGACGAGGGTTTAGTCTAGTGGAGTATGATGGGATTCTGATTTCAATTTTGAATGGGGAGATGGAGAGAATCGAAAGGAGCGTGTATTTTGTATAAAGAAAGACTCGAAGCCAGCGAGATGGGATCGGTAGGGAAGAAATCCGTGCATGCATAACTCGGCGTTAGGAGATGGATCGGGCTTGGTTTGGAAGGGTTCGTTATTCATTGCATTAGTTGCAAGCGCGGTACGATGACTTTAGAGTATAAGAATAATACGGAAAGTACACCTACCCGTTCTATATTGTAGTGCCTTGTGTTCTATAATTATGTATAACTTTGAGCATGCATTTGATTGCGCTTCGACCAGGTCACATCAAGGACGTTCGTTCACACCTACAGCAGTTGGTTATTGATTCTGAACAATTCGCTCGATTAAAAAAATGGCCCTGGGGCAATGGCAAAGTAATTTGGTCGGTGGTTGGGTAAGGTGTTGGAGGTTTAAAAGGCATGGAGTAATTGCCAAGATGAGACGTACTCTGCATCTGTAGATGGATGTAATGGTTATATTTCTTCCATGCATGCAAAGGCTGCAACGCAATGCTTTCTAAAAGCACACAGTTGTCTACCATGAAAGCACGCGTGCATACTACTCAGAAACTCCGCAGTGCTTGCTACGTTTCTACCCCTTCATTTAATCGTCTATTGATGTACCCCTTTCACTTCAACAACTCCCGAATCTCCCTCGCCGCATTCTTTATCCTCGGATCTGTCGCCTTGGCCAGCGCCGTCGAGATGCTCTTCTCAATCCCATACACATCCTTCGCCGCACTCTTGACCTCATCATCGATATACAGGATAGTCCCGGTAGCGACCAAAGCTCTAAAGATGACTTCCGAGTNCGCTTGCGAAGACAGGATCTTGGACAGCGTATCGACGATAGCGAGGACATGTTCAAAAGACGCATTATCCTTATCTGAGAGGAAGAGGACTGCGTAGTTGATATAGACGGTCGTAGCTGCAACAAGGAGATTGCGATTCGTGCTGCTCTTGATAGCTGTTGAGACTGTGTCTTGTATCTTCTCGAATTCCTTGACGGCGAGGGCTCGGCCTTCTGAGGAGGCGAAGAGATTGGCGAAGGCGCGGGTGGCCATCATGACGTGATTTTCGGCCGGGGTTTCTGTTTCGATGGCGCCGACGAGAAGGAGGTCGACGATGTTGCCGCCGGGATGGTCGAATTTTGCGGTGTCTGGGGCGACGATGAGGAGGCGGAGGAGGTCGAGACCTGGCATGCGGTCTTTGTAGGGCCATGTCGTAACGAGCTTGATGATGAGATCTAGTCCACCTTCTACATTTTGGGATTTGGCAGTTGCTCCTGAATCGTCAAGGTGTTTGCACAGAGTGTTGAGCGTGGTCGTCTCACTGGGACTCAGCCCAAGGTCTTTCTGTCCACCTGCAACCAAGGCTTGGCTTAGTTCTCCGATCTTCTTTTGAATCGTAGGCACACGTGCAACGAGAATGGATAGGTATTCTTTTTGCGGTAGACTCTTTGGTGGCGGCGCTGGGACACTTGGAGTACTGGGCTGATCAGGTCGGTAACGATTCTCACTTCCCCAAGGATCGGACCCTCCTTGCTGTGCTTGACTCTGGCCAATCGTGGCACCTTGGGTGTTCTGAATAATGAAGTTGGCTACTTGCTCGAGGTATGTGATAGGAGCTTCGTTGTCTTGGATAAATTTCGTGGCTGCGTCGTAAGGGTTTTGGGATACGTTGTAGGGTAGCTTGAGAGGTGGCTTCCCATCCTCCATATCCACGTCAAATACAAAGTCGTACTCTTTTCCATTGTACTCGGTCTGTAGACATTAGAAAATGATATCTAGGTTACAAGCTTGGCTTACCTTCTTGCCACTGCTCCCAACTGCATCAACCACAGTGCCAACCAGGGTCCACTCCCTTTGTCCTGTGTCTGTCAATAGTGTGATCTCAACCTCGAAGAGAAGGGGACCTACCAGATGACCACGAATGCGCTGTTACTGAACCATCCAATTCTCGAATAGTAACAATCTGCCCATCTTGCGTACCAGACTTTTGTGTCAAGAATTCCGGTCCAGGCATATTTTCCTTATTTACGTCTAGCGTCTGCTGAGGTATCGATGAGGCCTTCACGGCTTCCTCAAATTGAGCTGTTGTCTCTGCATTCGCAAATCGTTCTGGATCTCTGGTGAAGACCCGTACTATCCGATCACTGGCTCCCGATACGATATCTCCATTCTCGGCGCAAACAGCAACTGACCAGACAGATATCGCAGGATGGGTGATGGTCTGGATGCACTGATTTCCCTTCCATACTCTCAAAGTCCTGTCCTCCCCAGAACTGACCAGCTCCCCACTGGGTAATACAGCCAGGGAATAAATGAAGCTTTCGTGACCACGTAGCTCCCCAACTTGTTGCCCAGAAATCTTCCAAAGTCGAATAGCACCATCATTGTCCGCGGAAGCAAAATNGCCACCAGAAGGATGACCTTTCGGAAGTCGACATAAAGCTCGAACTGGAGAGTTGCTTGCTTGAAACGATTGCAGTAGCTTTCCTGACTTATTGAATATCCGAATCTTTTGGTCTGCGCATCCAGTCACAATGGTGTCGTCGTCGTATGCAAGGACTGCCCAGACCGTCCCTTCGTGTCCTCTCAACACTGCGGAACACTCCCACTTTCCCACAGGAAATACTCGCGCATCATGATCCCAGGATCCACTGACGATGTATTTGCCTGATGAATCAATATCTAATGCGCAGACGTCCCTACTGTGGCCCAGCAACAACGCTTCGGCATCTTCCTCCGCAGCTTTTGTTGGTTGACGCACATCAATAACCACATCCTTTCCACTCGAGATTATCAGTCCGTCGGGGAAGTCTGCACTTGGTTTTAGGTATGCGACAGTGTTCATCCAGGAGCCAGCATGAGAGGATATCGTTCCATCGTAGAGAGGAGGGTTGTCAGAAAGAAGCTTCCATAATCGAACTGTGCCGTCTCTTGAGGCAGAGAGAACTGCTTTCGAGGAGGGGAATGCTACACCGCGGACCTGGAAGAGTTAGCACGTAAGCAATGAGAAACTGGACTGCGATGTCTCTTCGAATCAATGATAACAGGTGGCAGAGGAAGCTGGAAATGAACATACATCATCATCATGCTCTGCCAGGATGGCTGATATTTTGTACTCCGCCATCTTGAAAGTAGCCCTTGGTCGTCGAGGTTCTGTCGCACCGTACTTTTGAGGACCTGATCCCGGATCTGACACGTCTTTGACGCAACCGATTTGGCAGATGTTCAATTCCGTGCTAGACCTATTAACTGCACCAGAGACAAGTTGAGAGCTCAAGGTCGGCCAATGCGGGTCGGAGGGGCGTTTGGTGAATCACCAAAAGGCTATCCTCTAGATTGTTGCAGCTAGTTGCACTGCGCGAATTCTGTCTTCTTTGGAGTGATATCCCAAATGCGAAGTGGTAATCGTTGTGAAATCGAAATGCAAGGACGAGTCGAGCTCTTAGACTGGTATTCTACAGTCGACCATGAGCTTCCTGCTTTGTAAATAGAGACGAGACGAGACGAGACGAGGCGAGGCCAGCAGCTCTCGAGCCACGCCCCGTGCAACGCCATCGGTAGCCTCAACCCCTCGCCAATCTTATCGCAGGTTAATCCGCTCCGAGACCCTAACCAGAAGAATGTTAGCGCTCCCCAATATCGTTCCAGCAACCATTGCCCTGGTCACCTCCTCCCCTTTCTTCACAAAGAGCCCACCGCCAGTGGACATCTTCGAGTGCGCTCTTTGTTGCCTTTCGAGTTCTTGCTGATGCCGAGGAGGAGAAACATTCTGCAGACGCTGTAACGACCTTAACGACCCGTGCAACGAATCTCCTTATCTTTGAATCGAATCAATTCTGCAACCAAATCATCAATCAAAACCAATACATTATCCAGATACCATTCTAGTCTGCCCACGTCACATCTTACAAAAGGGGACACCACCACTATAGTCTCATTGACTTGGACTATTTTCGATCTCCAAACTATTCTTTGCAACAAAATTTCGCGCTCTGCGTCACTCGAACTTCACAACATCTCCAGATTTCCGCGCCCGGAAAGATCCACTTCTGAAATTATGGCCGGCCCCGAAACCACAAAGGCTGCCATTGCCGTTCCTCTCACTTGCCATGGCCATTCGCGACCAGTCACACATCTCAGCTTTTCTGGATTTGTAGGAGAGGATGAGTATTATATGATATCTGCTTGCAAGGGTATGCGATGCGCCGTGGAGAGGGTAGGGAAGGCTGGCTAATGTACGCAGATAATAATCCTATGCTTCGAGATGGCTTGACTGGCGATTGGTATGCCGTATACACCGCGAAAGGCAATAGATGTTAACGATATCAGGATTGGAACCTTCTTTGGACATAAAGGCGCCGTCTACCAAGCTCGACTGTCCCCCGATGCCCACACGGCAGCAACTGCTTCTGCAGACTTCACCGCGTAAGAAAGTCAAAGGCGAACACAAGACGTCACTAATGCTTCTTTAGCAAAGTATGGGATACCTACTCTGGCGAGACAATCTGCACAATCCAACATAATCACATCGTCCGAGCCGTCGCCTTCCCACCCGATTCCAGCACTTTCTTGGCTACAGGAGGAATGGAAAAGAAGCTGCGAATCTTTGATCTTTCTGCCGTCGATGCAGTCTCCGCGCCCCAGCCAAACGGTGCACCAGTCACGAACGGAGGAAATGGTCGTGCACTTGTCAATGCAGATTCAGGTTTCGAGGTCGGAGTCGGTGTTCACAAAGGTACAATCAAGGCTATTGTTTGGACTCGAGATCCGAATGTGCTTGTTACGGCCGCAGATGATAAGGTGATCAGATGGTGGGATTTGAAGAACCGTACTGTGATACAGGAGAAGGTCGTCACAGGCGACATTGGATCCTGCGAGTTCACAAATGTGAAGGCCGAGCCAGGAGATATTGGTGGAGGTCTCCCAGTCTTGACAATTGCCGCTGGCAAGACTGTTTACTTCTACGGAGGAGTCGATGCTCGGACTTTGATCAAGAGCATTGATCTTCCATATGAGGTTGCCAGTGTTGCTTTGAACCCTGTCCAACGAAGATTTGTTACTGGAGGCGCAAAGGATACTTGGGCCAAGCTGTACGATTACGAGACTGAGGCGGAGTTGGGTATGTACACAATTACCGGTTACCGGTTTTATGATACAGCACTAACAATTTTAGATGTCCACAAAGGTCATCACGGTCCCATCTGGAGCATCAGCTACTCTCCCGACGGCAAGCTCTACTCCACTGGCAGTGAAGACGGTACCATCAAGCTTTGGAAGAATTGCGAGGGCGGATATGGGTTGTGGCGTGCGAATGGCACTGCTTAAGTGCCCTTTCGGTCTATCCAGCATTTTCTCGTCGAAATAAGAGAAAAATGCTGTACATCGTATGTGGAGTTCGTGCATCATCTGCGCGCAATCTTGAACTCCTCCACCCGCCATAATAGTCCGAATTTGCGAGCGGAGCAATCAATGTTGTTATTTTCCTCAGTTAAGCTAAGCCAAGGTTAAGCGAGCAAGCAGGCAGTAAAATAGAGCGAAGATTCACGTCAACCAAAAGTAGAGCGTGATCTGGCGTGCAATGGTAGTGATTATTCCGTAATCTGTATGAAGTAATCAATTTCATTGCTAAGGGATGTTGACGTTTTCACGGTGCCAATCGTGCCTGTTGGTCAAGCATGGTAACGAGCTGCGGAGTTGTGATTTTGTCTCCCCGGAATGAAAATTCTCCAATATGAAGTCTGAATTTGATAGCTTTTTCTGCCCACGGCTCCCAATAATCATTTGAGTCAGTGCTTAGGTATTTCTTTTCACCTCAATTAAACCAGTCTGCACTTCAACGGCTGGCTGAGGCTATCTGAGACAATCTCTCTCGTGCTTGTGCAACCTTCGTAAGCTTCCTCATTGGGCTTCAGCCTGATCTTGGTACAGCGATACACAGCATACCATCCAACATCCAAGAGAATAGACGATCGCACGAGTGTGTATAGCCACTTCTATTCTGCTACTTTTTCTTTTCACCTTTCCGTTCCCTTTCCCCTTTCACATCGTTTTCATTTCGTCTCTGTTTGCTTGGTTTCTCCCCACACCAGACTCCGACAATAGCGAGCTGTCATCACGAATACCAAAACAAGCACTTGAGGATTGAAATCGCCAGAACCGATTTTGAACTGATTCTTAACAGTAGATCTGATGCCTTTCTCGAGGTGGTTATTAGTCTATTAATTAAGTAAGGTTGTGTCTAGTTGGCCTTGCTTTCGCGACCGAGACATCAAGAGATGGGATGACGAGTCCGTCTTGTTTGTATATGATCCAACAAGCCCGCTGATAAGCAACGATCCAGATGTCCTTCATTTCGTCCATATCGAAAGGTAATGCAGAACATCTGCACCGGCTAGGGGCTGCATCTGGAAGAGGGTTTCGTGCAACACATCTTCGGCAAACCTCGAACATGAAATCCACGCCTTCTTTCGTTCTCGTCCTATCGGCATGGTACTTGGAGTCTCCCTAACGGGAACCATAAATGCTGGATGGACGGTGGTGCCTGATAGCACTTCTGCCAATCTTCTTCTTCTTCTTCAAAACAGATTCGATCTACTCCTTCGCTCAACGTCCTATCCAAATAACGCCAAATCACGCCTCGCTTCGCTCTCCAAATGCCCATTCCAAACTCCCATCCAAATCATACAACACCCCTCTCCTCGGCCGTCCAAAATCATACATCTATCACCCCATCCTCAGCCATCTCACTCAGGGTTCATCGGCGGCAGCGTCTCCTGTGAATCAATCAACCTACTCGTCTCCAAATCCGGAAACTCGCATTCCTTCAACGCCTCCGTCGTTCCCTTCCTCGTCGCCTGCAACACACAGCCCCAAAACCCATAATCGAACCTCTCACCCAACCTCTTCTCATCCACCAACCACGGCTTCGTCGCAGCCGTGAAATGGATACTACGCATCGGCAGGACATTGGCCGCACTACACGCATAATTCCTCGGCCAGACAGAATTATAAAAGGGCATAATCGCACACTCGAATTCCGGTCTGAGGCCCTTTGGCGGGCCTTGCTTGCCGCAGAGACAGTTGAGGAGTTCCTGCTCTGACTGCGCCCATTTCTGACTCACGCAGGAGGCGCCTTGGTCGTAGATCATCTCGAGGGCCGAGATGTGGAAGTAGCGGGATCCGCGCAGGAGCACCATGCCGCCGTTGATGCGGCCTCTGTCGCCGCAGTTGTTGAATTGGTCCGGGGCGGCGGCGATGGTGGTGAGGGGGTTGGATTCGTCGAAGATGAGGTGTAGGTCGGTTATGGCGATGGAGTCGGCGTCCATGAGGAGGATGCGGGGGTAGGCGTCGAAGGCCCAGGAGTGCACTTTGTTGAGGGCAACGAGCCAGGCTGCGAGGCCGGCTTCCATGAATTCGGGTTTTTCGATGTCACGGAGGGCTTGGAACCGGATTGGGACGATGTCATTCAGAGCCAGGGTGGTGTCCAGCAGAGCGCAGTCCTTCGGGGTTTTGAAGGGGTTGGCTCGAGCCGTCCATTTGTACATCTCTTCGATGGAGTTCATATTTGGATCGACGTATGTCACGTGCACGCAGGTCTTGTTAGCGAGAGCTTCAGGCTGGTTCAGCACGTTGCGGACGATGGAGCCGTATAGTGCGAGGACGCCGGAACAGTGGCCATCTGGAGTGACGTGGATGACGACGGGGTACTCGCAGCCTTCGATGGTTGCTGATTTGGGTGTTGGGGCGCTGGGTTTGACGTGAACGTGTTTGCCTATTCCGCCGGGACCTTTCTCCGTACCGTGATCGTATGGCGGTTCCATGATGGATTCGGGCTCATCTTTGCTGGACTCGTCTGACGAAGAGTCGGATGAGCCGGGATGAAGGAGTTCTGAGACTTTGTCGCCGACTTTTGTGGCGAGTGCACTTTCTGATGCTTTGGTGTAGTGTGCTGTTGCGAGGAGCAAGAGGATCAGAGTTGTGAGTAGCCCGAGGACTATCATGCGACGAGGTGGGACAGCCATCTCCAAAATCCTAGATACGAAGAAATGCTTCTGATGCGACCAAATACGAAGATACCAAGATACTCGTCCGAACAGGCTGAGCGAAGGCAGGCAAATTCGAAAATATCCAAAAATTGCGAATATCCAAGATGATGTTAAGTGCGAAGAGTGCGACGAAGAATTCACCAGATAGCGGACCAGCAACGCAATACAGATCGATGAAGTAGCGAAGTGCGATAATGGGACCTCTGGAAATAGCTACTGATCAGGTCAGAAAGGACAACGTGGATGCATCCTGATGTTGGAGTTGGTTGGTCAGAAGTTGGGAGGGAGAAAATAGCTGAGTGTAGTGTGCAAAGGGAGAAGAAACCAACGAAGGGAGAAAGCGGTAGCGAGGTGAGGAGGAATGGCTCCTACTTATACTAATCATCAAGCAGGTACGAAAAGCGAAGCGAATCTTACGATGGGATGGGATTGTGCTTAGGCGGACAATTTTAAAGTTGTTCGGTACCAGCGCGGGATGGCCGCCGGTTGGTGTCGAATGCGGTAAGGCTGATGTCAAAGTGGTGAGTGGAGACAGGTATCGTGAGATAGGGGTCCTCGAGGTTTCGAAGGCTTCTTCTTTCGAAAATTTCGAGTCGAGAATTGGACTCTGCGCCTCTGATCGTGCGAAGTCTACGATGGCTGAGACTTGCCAACAAGCCAGGTGAGATGAGATCGTGGGGCGTCTGCATCCAAGCATTCTCGCCGCCGCATGTCTGTCTCTCCGGTCGAGTCTCCCCTCCATCTCGTATTTGTTTGATGGGTGCTAGGCTTTGATTGGGCTACGCCGTTGTATTGCCGGTGGTGGTGCGCTTTCATGTCAAATTTGCATGGGCTTGGCCGGATAGCGGTAGCATTGTCATTCGTCTGGTTGCATGGAAGTGTACTGCGCAGCTATTAACGAGCCAGTAGAGATACGGTATTGATACACCGTATGGACTGGGCCATATATTTTCGGTTTCCGACATACAATTCGACTGTCGATTGTGATGAGGAATCGGGAAAGGGGCTGAGTGAGATGCCAAGGAGACGGGCCGGACTGGACGGAGTGGACTGGAATGATGCTGAGCCGCGACTAATTTGATGAGAGCGCTGATTTTCTTCTCGCAAAGCTTTCCGGGGTGAGTAGTCTCTCCTAATTTCTGATTTCTGATACAACAGTACCGCATGTGAAGTATCAAGCACTCTGGGCGACCCTTCACTTGTCACACTCAAGAAAGCTTTTCTACGTCTGTTCTTGGCGTCTTCTGTCTGCTCAAGACCCCACTATTCAGACTTTCAAACTTTATTTTCGCGCGCTCCTTGCTGCTTCGCTTGTTTCGACGCCTGAAGCAGTGGCGCAAGTGTCAAATATGCTGCTTATGATTGGTGCAAGAGAGCTAGCCACAGAACTCGTTCCGGTTCGAGTAATATACGGCCAAGGAGCTCAGCTGTTCAAGGTCTACGACGATCTCATCAACGCTGCATTTTGTATTCATTGCGGCGAGGGAGGTGAGGATGATAACTCCCTACTTTGATAGGAAGCGTTCTTGTGGAAAGGTACAAGACCCGAGGGATGCACGGCGGTAAGAAGAAGCTTAATACGTGCTTAGCGTTGGTGCCTGCTGGTTTGAATGCTCTCGCAACAGGGTCGGTAACTCGTATCACAGAAACCCAGGGAATTCGCCTCAGTCGTAGAGAAGCTAGGTAATATAGGTTTGTGTATCTCATTATGATATTAAGTATCTGTCTGTTTTATATCACTCATCATTGTCACATCAAAAGGTCTCACTGCCCGTTTTAGGGGTCTTCAAAATCCCCGCCTTATTCAGCGCAGCCGCTAACTCGAACAACATTCCATCGCATCCCTTCGCAGCGACGATATCGACTGTGACGGGAAGGAATTCGGTCTTGAGAGTGATGGTCGATTGGTAAGATGCCTGGCCAACTGTGGTGAAGAGCATCAGTTGGTGTGGTGCAAGGAGGAGATGAGATAAACGCAAGGAAGTATGGAGAGACTTACGAGGATAAACGATATCAGGAACACCGGCGAAATTCGACACACGACCAATACTGAAGCCAGTCGGCGCACCAGGAGCACTATTTCGAGTTAGCATTCCGTCTTCAACGTGCCATATCTCGCGAGAAGGATTTTAAACTTACGTCCTATATGTATTCCTATAATTCGGATTCCCCGCCGCCCCAGGATAAAGCAAAATACTCTCACTACAACTCTCCTCACTCTCCAACACCACATTACTATTCCACCACTCCGTAAACACCGTCTTATTAGCCAACGCCTGCTGCTCTGCCGTCGCCGGAAAACTCTGTCCATACGCCCATCGCGTGAGCGGAACAGGGTTGATGAACGGTCTGCGGCCGTCATGGGCAGCTGCGTAGTCGGAGTAGAATGGAAGGGTGAACAATCGGTATTGTTGTTGGGAGATGAGGATTGGGTAGACGGTTCCCATGAATTGGGAGATGGAGTTGCCTGCTGCTTCGGCGGGACGGGTGGATGCCCAGAGAGCGTTGACGTCGAGAGCGCTGGTTGTAGCGTTTAAGAAGGTGGTGAGCTTGGAGAGGAAGTCGAGGAGGATGGTTGAGGCTTCGGTGGTTGCGGAAGTGGGGAAGCCGGAGGTGAGGATTTTGGAGGGGAAGGTGGTGAAGTTGCTGTTGATGTTCTCCTTGTACATCGCTTTTGCGGCTGTATGCCAGAGGAGAGGGTCGCGGACGAGGAACCCAGCTGTGTCCATGTCTGGGGAGAGGGGCATGGTGTTGTCGAGGGAGACGAGACCGGTGGATGGACGATTTCCATAGCAGCCATTTACACCTGATGGACCACGGATCGAACCACCGGTATCAGAGCCGAGAGTGAGGTCGAGCCATTCGTAGGCGGCGATTCCAGCTCCAGGGCCAGAGGAGGAGGATGAGGGATCTTGGTACCCATCGCCTCGAGGATTGAACGGGCAGTGGTAGTCGACCCAGTCCGAAGTCGCAGACTCGCCATTTGCAAACTGCGAGGTCTTCATCTTACCTACAATGACAGCTCCTGCGTCAATTAGGTTCTGCACTGCAGTTGCGGTCTTGGAACGAGCAGGATACAAGTCAAAATATGCTCTGTTTCCACAGCTTGTCTTGACACCAGCAATATCGTAGATATCTTTGATACCGACTCTCACACCAGCCAACGGCTTGGCAGCCGTCTTGGTGTAGTACAGCTTCGACGGTACTCCAATCGTCACACTTTGAACTCCGCTAACAGAGGCTGACAGAACAGAGAACGTGCCATCAGTATTAGGCTTAAGTCCTTCCGTGAAAGCACCTTGCACATCGCTGTACAGCCGGTATGCTTGGTACACCTCGCCAGTCGAAGTCGACATGAAGTATGGTCCAGCAGGGAGCTCAGTCCTCCATCCAGTGATGCTGTAGCCTTGGGCTTGGACAGAACTTTGGTATGCGCGCGCGGACATGAAGAGTTTCGTACCATATTCGGTCAGGGCTGCTCCAAGTGGGTATTTGACAGTTGCTGGAGCAGTACCGCTGTGCTTGAGATAGACAGCTGAAAGTTGTCAGACAGAATCTCTTGTTCTGAAAAGGGAAGATGGTCTTACCTTGGAGAAACCCGATGTTGAACACATCATCTGAAGCAGTGTAGTTCCCAGCAAGGGATCTGAACACAGCGGTGGTGAACGAACTGCTCTTGTCTTCCATGACCGTCAATGGAATCAGATCCACGCCGGTTGTGGCAGCGCTCTTGAGCTGATCTGCCGTCCCAGAGATAATTGAGACCGGTTCTGGAGCAGCATAGTATGTGATACCATTTACGACGACGGTGTGTCCAGCTGGGGAGACAAGAGCCGTGGCATAGGCTGTCCAAGTCAGAGCTACGAGAGCAGCACGGACGACTGAGAACGCCATTCTTTCACTAAACAGCCCTTGAAGCTTCACTTGAAGGACCTCCCAGCTCGAGGGAACAGAAAGATATATACGACATAGCAAGAAGAAAATGCACTTCCATATTTTTTTCCTCCCACCTTTGATATTTCGAGCTATGCAGATTTTGGATTCCGTACATGCAGCATTTTATTGATTGCTCATCTTTGAACGAGCTCCGTCAGGAACGAGGCTTGTCAAAGCTATGGTATCCTTGTTGAGAGCTTGGTTCCTGCATGCATGATGGGTCGATAGAGCTATTCCAACGGTATGTTGGTATTTGTTGTTCCAGTAGATGAGCTGCGATAAGGAACGATTCTGCACGAGGACAGTAACGAGGACAGTACTAGGTAGAATTTTGAGTTCCTTCTAGACGAGGCTTGCAAAAGATGGGATGGGTTGGCAACCCACGGGTCGGCTATCTCCACATGGCAGAAGACCGGTATCTGGAGCCTCGAGGAAGTAAGTCTTCCGGCTGTCCCGGTCTGTTTACTATTCTGTCGCAAGCGAAGTTTGCGAATTTCGAACGTTGAACTCCGACGAAGTAAAGAAATGAGCATGGCTGACGCTGCATTGTATTCAAGAATCTCGAACTTCACAATTCGCAAAGGCACAGCAATTGAGGCTGAAGATAACCGAAACTCAAAGATGGGGTATTCTCTTACGTCCTAGCAATATCATCTCTCGGTTGATCCGACATGATGGTCTTCAGTTCTTGGCATGATAAGGAAGGTCTGCCTCCTTCCCTTTTGAGCATGGAGGGGTAATTTCACGATGGTGGGGCAGCCTGGGCAGCTCTTTTTCGGGTTCCTCGCTTCGATCCGAGCGTGCTGGCATAAGATGTCAGATTCTTATTCTGGCTACGCTTGCAATACGATACCGATAGTCTGGATAGATGGCTTGTAATATGCTGTTCGCGGTTCATAAGGACGAGATTTTGCACTTTGAACAGGGGAGGGTTCGCTGTAAGTGGGGTCGAGGGATGGCGATTTGTCCCGAGGATTCGGATAACGGGTGCTTCTTCTATGCCGAAATGATTTGTGCAAGGAAGCATACGTTATAATCATTTTCTGATTTAGCTTACTACTTCTGTGCTTTTGCGGCATTTGCGCTCGCTTATGCTTATGCTTATGCTTCTGCTTCTGCTTCTGCGCTTTCATTTTCACTTTCGGATCGCCGTTACCAGTCCCGTCTGTTCACACATCACAGTTTTCTTCCCACAGGCTTCTCTCTCTAACTACGTTTCTCTGGGTCCTCGTCTTGTTAAGTAGAATGTGTTGAATAGAGCACCATTTTCGGATTTCGCTCGCTAGTTCTGGTTATCGCCGACGCGAAACGCTCTGAATATCCATGTAAAAGACCAACGTGGACGTCCACCATGGACACCAAGGGCAAGGCGAAACGTTATCATTCAGCTTCTACCACTATACGAGTAATACCAACATCAGAACGTCGCAAACATACTTCTAGTAGGTCTTCGCTAGCTTATATCACAGCTAAGTCGAACTTTCTCTCGTCAAAATGCTGCATGAAGTGATGCCACCGACTCACATAACACCACACCCCTTCACACTCTCCCTCAAACTTCTCCCTTGTCTCCTCTCCCCTGCAGCACTACTATCCCCGCCAACAGTCTCTCCCTCTCTAACTCCCTCACCATAAGCCCCCTCCTCAGTCCCAAACCCCAACCTCCCATCCACCCCAATGGCAAACCCCTTATACCTCGCCAAATGCAACTCCGCCGCCGCTCTCTTCTCCGGATCCTTAATCCCCAGAATATAAGACTGCATCGCCTGTCTCCTCTCGCGAGACATGCCGACTTCGAGTTCTTTGCGGAGTTTAACGATGTCGTGGTTCAGGAAGGAGGTGTGGCTGTGGGGTGTGCCGAGGGTGGTGAGGGTGCGGGTGAGTTTGGTGACGGTGGATGGGCGGAGGGTTGGTTGTTGAGTGGATGGGGAGGGGGTGGTGGCGAAGTAGAGAGGTGGAAGAGGGGAGTGCTGGGTTTGGGCCAAGAAGGCGTGCTGGCAGGATGGTTGATGTTGATGTTGATGTTGATATGAAGGAGGTGAGTGAGCTTGTTCTTTGATGGGAAGAGCCATTTTTGTCGAGCTCAAGCTATTGCGAAGGCTGTCTCCTGTTCGATATTTTCTCTGCTCAAAGTGGCAAAGTTTCCATTGAAGTAAAAAGTCGAATGCTCAAGTGCTCACGGAGCTTATTAATGCATGAAAGTAATGGAGCGCTCGAATAGTGATTCACGTCTTCAAATTCGGGCACTTGGCAACCCTCAAGTGAATGGAAGGCCAAGGCATTTCACCTAGAGAACACTGCACACTTCACCGATTTTGCAAATTGCCCTCTGCGGGTGAATATCAGGGTCAATTGGATGCCCATCGAAACGCAAATTCTTATTCAAAATCCGGGGATATTGCCAGAATGGTTCTCATCACAGTATGTGGGTCAAGACTCGCTTAAAAGTAGACTCCCAAGCCGACCAAATAAACAACATCCGCAACATCGCATCAGTCGAAGAAAGTCACCTCCGGAAACAACTTACTCTCGCCATCCAACAACCTCCGTTTCCCACCTTTCAACCACTTCCCAAAGAACGCATCCACATACGCACTCTGAATCTCCAACATCCTCTCCCCTCCAATCGTCCCAAAAGCCTCCTTAATCTCATCTGGGACAGGTATTCCAGCAGCAACAAGCTCATCCAGTAACACCAAATAGTCGGAATAACTCCCATGTTGCGTCTTCGAGACACTAATCTCTCTCTTGAATCCGCGTAAGTGCGTCCAGAATTCAGCCCATGTCTCGTCTGTGGTGCGGTTGTGTCCCTCAGCAGACATGATCAAGTACGGTTTTAAAAGTCCGAGAGTCGTGACATTTCCGATGATTGAGCCATCGAGATTGACACCCGCGACAAATCGCTTGTCAACCAGCATTGCTGAAGCAGCTGTTGCTCCGCCAAGAGAATGGCCTAGGATGCCGACTTTGGATGTTTGTAGCTTTTGGATCTTGCCGCGGGATTTTATTCCAGGGATTTGAGAGATGAATGTCGAGTTTGATAAGCTGTCAAGGACGGTTTGGACATCCTGGACACGAGCATCTACGAAGGGGATATATGCATCTTGGTCTTCGTAGTTGGGAGGGGTAAGCGTGATGAATCGCCCATCGGGGTATTCGATGAATGAAGCGTCGATAGGATGGTCGACCAGAATAACGATGTATCCCAGACTGGCGAGATCTTCAGCTGCAGCGGTATATAACAGCCTCGAGACTCCGTATCCGGGTGAAAATACCAGGACTGGGAACTCTATCGAGGCGAGTGGAGCTTTGATATGTGCTTGCGTGGTGACTGTGATAGGAAAGTCTGGTGGGAGACCAGCCTCGGCGGCGACGTAGGCGAGGCTTTGAGCCGGGAAATCAGGGGCCAGAGGAAGAGAGGAGCAGGAGAGGTCGGAGGGATAGAGGAATGAGGTCATGATGTCTCGAGGGTTGGATAGAACGTTGACTTCGAGGGCGATCGTGCCGACTGGGTACTTTCCGAGGAGTGCTGGGAGCTGGAGATTGATCTGAGCAGAGACCGAGGTGAGAATTGTTGCCAAGATTGGCAAGAGAATCTTGAAAGGGAAGCGCGACATGTTGTGAGGCCTTATTGATGAGAAGCTCAGTGCTGTGTCTGGTTTGGGTGGATTTGAAGACGGTTTGATGATCTTGGCTTCAAGTGATTGTTTCTGTGTTGTCAGACAGAGCGCAACGAGACCGCGAATCTCAGCCTGGATGAATCGCGTTTCCCAAGGTTGAAGGCTTGCTTTATATCCCCACAAATACCGTTTATGGAACTCAGGCCGGGATTTTCATCACAAGGTCAGGACAATGAGCCTTGTACTCCGCCAGTCCTAAGGCCTAAGGTACCTGTATCGCTAATAACTTCCTATGCTCAGCCCGTAGTCAAAATACCCCGCACCCAACTTTGCGTCGCGATTCGGTCCTTCTTAGCTGCATCGTCTCTACAGCAAGTCTTCGGACCACTTCTAAATTCTATGCGTGAATTACAGGCAAGCGACCTGAATGTCGTTGCCTGAAAAACCGTCTTCGGAGACGTGACACAGCACTGCCCCTTTCAGCTCGTTTAAGCTAGGCGAGGATGTTTTGATGCTACAAATTTTGGTGAGGCTCGTGTTGGTAAATCGGATGTGCAACGTGATCAGGATCATGTGGCAGTTTGTCTCGTCAAAGAATTCCAGGATAGAGGATTTAATGGTTGCCTGATTAGTAAAAGCGTTCAGTGGTTCACTAACTCAACCATGCGCTCGACTCAAAACTCATGTTTGGCAATTCGCCCTGACAGATATGCTTCATGCTCAGCAATGGAGTTTCTTTTTTCAGGTATGTTCATAGCATATTGGCTTCCTCTTGGAGACTGTAGTTGTATTTGAAAAATGTATGAGTCCTCACTTCCCTCTTCCGGTCTCCTCCCAAATCCTCTTCCTCTCCTCATTTGTCATATCCGGCCTGATATTCCTCAGCGTCATCGCCTGCAATTTAATCCACTCTTTACTAGACATAGCCTCCTCCTCTTTTTCCAGTTCTGGAATGACATCACTTCCCTCCAAGCGCCGCAAAATAATATCCTCTTCCGGTCTTGCGAAGTACACCAGACTGTACCTCGTCTCTTTCGCTTGTTCCCCGGGCGGACTGACAACACGATGAATGTTACTTCTCAGGAGTCCATTCGTGAATTTTACCATCGCATCGCCGAGGTTGACGATACAGTGTCCTGGCAGAGGTTTCACATATGTCCATTGGGGTTCCTGACCTAGTGGGGTTAGCGATGGTGGAGGGAGGATTTGGAGACCACCGAGTCGATTGAAGAGAATTGTGATACTGCCAAAGTCTGTATGCTTCCCAAGCGCGGTCCGTTGGTCGGATGGTGGTTGAGGCGGCGATTTCACGAGTCGAACTTGGTCGCCTGAGAGGTGATCTTTGCGGTGGAGGGATGTCAGGGTGTCCGGTGGGAGATGGAGGTGCTGAGTGAGATGTTCGAGGATGAGTGTTACGAGAGAGTGGGAAGTATGCATGTATGATACGATGACGTCTTTGTGTTCATGAAGAACTTGAGGTTGCGGAAATGGCGAGGAAGAAATTCCGAGGAAGTCATCTTTTGGTATCTGATCTTGTCAGTCTAGCGTCTTGACTAGAGAGAACAACACACATTGTAGAACTCATTCCTGTCCAGATTCCCCTTCTCGTCTACCACAGCGGACCCGAAACCTTTGTAGCCCATATAACTTCCCTTGCTCTTGTGATCGTACTTTGACAGCTCCTCTCGGCCTAGATCGTACAACTTTGGCGCCATCGTGAATAGCTCGTCGGCATCTTGAAGTAACGATTCGCCTTCTTTGTCGCCACGGAGGTCAAGATAGAAGAAACCCAAGTCTTTTGATGAGGAAAACAACCGAGTAGATTCTTCGGCATCGGTTCGGAGCTTCTGAAGCGACAGTCGATGAAGAGGAGCTGTGGGGATGGTGGAGGGAAAAGGAGGAAGGGAAGAGAAAGTGAGGTTGGATGTCTGGGTGATTGTTTCTGTTGCCATTTTGATGAAATTTTCTTATTGGAACTTAAAATGCAATGATCATGTCCAAGATGGGTGTCTGAAGTCATGAAGACCCTGCCTCCTCCCCGGATCTCGGTAGGGCGGGAAGCCTAGGTAAATGCGGGGTAGTTTTGGTATCCGACTCGGCAACTGTTTGACATCATTTTCACAAGTAAACACTTCCAAAGAGGCCGAAGCAACCATAGTTCAAGGGATCATATTTCTGATTCAGCAAATATTATCGAGCTTTTCAAAAGCCAGAAAATCGCAATGCCTAAGCCAGCTTGAGGCTAAAGTCGGGACTGTTCAACGTTGATCAACGCTCTTATCGCCACTCATTTGCTCCAATGCACCGAGTTAAACCTCGATCACCTCCGAGATGTTCTCAATAGCCAAAGTCGCTTCTTTGGCGCAGCTTGTAGTTGTTTCTTCAACGACGACGCCATGAGTGTTGGCAAGCATGATTGGTGGGAGCCAGTCGATCTGTCCGGCAGCGAGCACTCTGGTTCGGCGAATCTCTTGTCTATCCTTGCCAAAGTATCTCTCTGCACGGAAGCTTATGGAAAACCTGTCAGTCGTGCTCAAAAGCCATGATGATATGACTTACCTCCAATGAGCATTAGCCAACGCAACGTCTTAAATGCCTTTGATGTACCGATGGACTTACTTGTCAACACCTTCACCCCAGACCGGTAGGTCCGCAAGAGCGATATAACACTGTCGGATGCAGGTCAAAACGCGACTCCTGAATATATTCGGTGTCTGAATGGATCATGCGTCTGAGGAGGATGGAAATTGAGGAAATGGTAGTAAGAGCATCACTAACCTCTCGGTATCGCTCCCGAAGCATGCCTTGGGCCTTGTCAGATGCGGCTTGCTCGGACAGACTGTGGTGATGAAACAGGTGAATAACATTATGAGGGCAATCTTGGTCTTTCTCTTGATGGTACGAAACGCTGTCGTTAGTACTGCCTTCTGTTAGCAAGACTATTTGGACCCAAAAAACCACGCTCGTCACTTGCAGCATTTGAATCTCAACTCCAATTCTTCCGAGCTTCTTCAGCGCTGGATTGTCGAATACTTCGTCTGGGATCTGGAGACCACATGCGTATCTGATTGTCGGCTTATACCTGTGCGAGCGAAAGAGAACACTTACTCGACCCATGTAAACAAAACCAGGACTTCGATGCTGTAGAACCGATACTCAAAATATCCTTGGACTGTATCTTCCAAGGTCGCGCTAGGAAGGAAGCAAATCGAGCTTCGCAGAGCTCTTAAATACTCCTTCATGTGTTCCAGCCACCGTCCTTTGGCCCCTGTGGGAATCAGCAAACCATTCTGCATCGAAGGTTCGTCAATTACTAGGTGTGCTTCGAGGATCCTGGTCATGTTAGCCAGGGACCTTGGGCCTTGGTTATGACATAGGTCTTGCCAACTGGACTCGGCTCTAGATATCTTTTAGCACCTATTGAATCGGCTGTACATTATCATGATTTACATTCGAGTCCTCCAGCATTTCCAAAGTACAATCGATAAACTTGCGAGCGTCATCGATCGAGATTCTTGCGCGCCCTGTCCGCGAAGGCACTAGCTTCCCAGGAAGAGATTCTGCAACACTACGCTCGTGAATTTGTCAATGGACTGAATCGAGAACTCCAGTACAAGCCCGGAGCAATTAAAATCGGAAAGTGGTTCACCATGGTGACATTCGACCTCATTGGTGACTTGGCCTTCAGCAAATCCTTTCAATGTCTCAAGACCGGCACAGTGCACCCATGGATTCATGTCGTTTTCGGCGCTTTCAAAGCTTTGCCTCTTCTACGTGTCATTCGAGAAATTCCTGGCATCAAACTATTTGGCAAACATGCTACTTTCCTGCTTCCGAAGAGGATCAAGCAGACTTGAGTTGATCATTTCAACTATGGTGCAGACTTGGTTGACAAGAGATTCGAGAGTGGTGAAGACGTACCGGACTTTGCTCATCACCTGGTCGTACCAGGCGAAGCACCACTGACCAGAGACGAGATCAAGGAGAAAACAGTCCAATTAGTAACGGCCGGCAGTGAACCAGTGAGTTTCCTTCGTACCTCAAGCCCAGACCGAAATACGCCGCACTCGAAAACATTGCTAATCAAAATAGACTGCTACCTTCAATGCAGTAATGTGTTACTATCCAGCCAATAACCCGGACGTCTACGAGAAGTCGAAGTCCGAAATCCGGAACAGCTTGTCCTCTCGCAAGGAGATGACGTTGGCCAAGTTGGCCAATCTGAATTATCTCAATCTCGTCATCCGAGAAGGACTCCGAATGTTTCCTTCTGCCGCGGATATCTTTCCTCGCAATATCCCGGAAGGAGGCGAGGTCATCATGGGAAAGTTTCTTCCAAAAGGGGTAAATTAAATCGATACCTTCCAAACAGGTGGATGAAGCTGACCCATGATAGACGCATATCAGCATTGCAGCTCTTGCCATATCCTTCTCTGCCAAAAACTTTCTGGACCCACACAAGTTGATCTGAGCGGTGGTCTGACGATAAAGTGGCGAGTGATGGCAGGTTGAAGGCTTCACAGTCGTTTGGACAAGGACATCGGTCGTACATTGGAAGGAAGTAAGCTACTATCCCTCTTGGTAAACTCTGCTGACTGTGAAGCCTTGCGTACGCTGAGTTAAGACTTCTTCTGGCAAGCTTAATTCTTCACTTTGATATGAAAATGATTGAAGATGATGGAGACTGGCTTGAGAAGTGTCGGGTGTTCATCGATGGGAGAAACTTCCCCTAATGTTCTTTTTCACACCAGTCACTGCTCCTGCGGGGAGAGAGAGTCTCGATGAGACACTTAGTTGCCCCAGAGTCTCAATGAATATCGCTTGTATTTGCCTTTTGGTTGGCGGTTCGTGGCGCAGAGATTGGCTAATGCTAACGTCTGATCTTGATACTTGCATTTACTACAATGAGCAGATATCGTGGCATTCAAGTCTCTACTAAAATTTGCCTCATTGCCTTGGCAGTTTCTTGGTTGCTTTTCCTAGGACTCTAGAAGACTGAACACACCAATGCCATCTACTCCATTTGATTGATTCAAGTAGCTCTGACGTCTGAGAGCACCCTGTGTCGTACAAAGTCCAAATCAAGTTAAGCGAGTGCTGGAACTCCTTGCGACCAGTACTTCAAGAACCAACATCAAGCTCACCAACAGTACAGTCAGCCTGTCGAATTCCCGGCCCCCTGTTCGTCGGGTACGACCAGCGAATTGGAGATCTATCCGGACGAGAGCGAGCAAATGGGTCTCAGCAAATATAGATACTTCAAACGATGATTGGTTTCCAGAGTTCTCTTCGCATTGGTATGCAAGAGCGGAAGAATCCTATACACCAGATGGCAGTCACAGGATGATAGCTCACTGTTGGTGGCTGACAAGCAGTCAACTTACTGGGAAGGAAACAATATCAATTGATACGAGACAAGGAACTCAAGCAACAATTACCTCCAGCTTCTGCGGTAGGACTTCCCGTGATTTGGCAATCACTTCACCATTCTCAGCCCCATTCATGGTCGCTTGCTTGATATCCTGTCCGTGGTTCTCCGAAAGTATGACTCCAGACAACCAATCAACACTGCCAGAATCCAACACCCGAGTCTCACGAACTTGGTGACATTTCTTTCCAAAGTACCGCTCTGTTCGGAAGCTATTCTATGTCAAAAAGATCTAGTGACGGCGGAAGAGATCTCACCTCCAATTCACATTCGCTAGGACTACATCTTGGTGCCTTGAATGTATCTCTGGACTTCTTTATCGACCTCCTCTCCCCAGACGGGCAAATCTGCCATCGTGAGATACCATTGTCTGTACCCTCACGCAACATCTCATGAGCTCTGTCGTAAGCTCCTTGTTCCGTAAAGCCATGGTGACGAAGAAGATGGATGTTATTGTGTGGGAAATTCTGGTCCTGGGGATGTCGGAAAGCTCTTGGGGCAGATGAGGGGACCGACCTTCTCGCGATGATAGGAAACACAGTCGTTGACACTGATGATCTGTCAGCAGTTTCCGGGGCCTGAGGGCTATGAATTTAAACGTACAAGATTTGTATCTCGATCCCGATTTGCTCCAGTTTCATGATCGAGGGGTTCTTGAAGACGTCGTCTGGGATCTGAAGCTCGTATGCATACTCCACGAAGCTAAAAAGTGCCAACATGGCAAATGTATGAATGCGATATTCCATGTAGCCTGCAATGGTCTCATCCAGTGTGTGAAGTGGCATGAAATCAATGGAGTTGCGCAACGCATCTAGATACTCCCTCGTGTGGAGCAGCCAACGCTTTTGAGCACCCAAAAATGTCAATATTCTCTCTCAGGGAGGGACGAAGAACAACTCATACCTGAAGAGCATTCAAAGTCCTGCATGAGGTCAGTCAATATCTGTAAGCTTGCTTGATGACACTCAAACCTCGGACTCTTCTCCAGATATCCTGTTTCCTGACTGGAATCTCGGCACCTCCCAACCCTCTGTCCTACGTGACCCCGCGCCGCCTTTACTCCGGGCGGCTCAGGCCTGGCTCAGCTTCGGCGCAAATCTGCTAGGTCTGGTCACCCATCTCACCAGAAATCGTCAACTCTTAACGAGAAACCCGAAAAGGCCCCTTTTCACAGCCAGGGATCCTGAATATATTTTCATTATACACTCATTCCCGGACAGTTATCGCCCTGGTCTGCCTGCCATGCGTCTTACATTGAACGTCTCATACGAAATCTGACTTCACAAAATCCATTTCCGTTTTTAGACCTGAGCAGCCGCTGCTCTGACCTGAGCTGAGCCCTGAGTCCTGCGCACGCCGATGGGTCAACTGGATTATACTAGGGGCTCTTCTTCTGTCTTCCTCTGCGAATCGGCTACAATTTCCATGTTGGTATACGACCACCTCTTTGAGCCTATAAGGATGCTGTGACGGTGTCCGTTCTCGGTCCCCTATCACACTTATCAAGAGTCCCTGCCGAGCGGATTTTGGTCCCTTAGTCCAGTTGCACGCAACTCGAGCCGGATCGCTTAGGTCTGTGGACTTCGGTATTTTAGTACCCCGCTTCAGGCTTTGAAAAACCAAAGAATATCGCAATAATCTGCAATTACTAGATAACCACAATAAGGAAACCTTAATTAAAAGACTAATACAAAGATCAGTAAATAATGATTCTTTCTATTACTAAAAATTACAATATCTAATTATTTGGATTATTTAGGATTTTTGATTTTGGTACGAAATACCCTGAATTCCACAGACCTGAGCGATTAGGCTCGTCAATGCACGACTCCTAATCAGTCAGTCACTACTGAGTATAAAACCATATCCTGTCTGCAAGAGTGTCCTTACTAATTTTAATTGCAGTATCGTCGCTATCACGGGCTTAGATGGACATAGCATGAAGTGGGATGCACGGAATTAATTCCTTTCTTTCCCAGCTACCATGAACTGCTTCCGTTGGTCGCTACCATAAAAGTCTCAATTCGATTCCGAATGCGGCATGAATGTCAGCCTCACAACTCATCCCACAGCACATATGTCAAGTCATAATAACAGGGCCGGTCTATAATTCTATATCAAAAGCTTGCAGAGCCCTCATAGTCCATATCTTTACGCTTGTAGACTCAGACAGTGATTGGCCGTCATGGTTAACATTGGGTCACCTTATCCTCGGTACTTCGGAAGATCTGCGTGTTGAATGATTAGCAAACATGAAAGGTTGTAATGCTAATGGGTAGTGAGTGCATACCTTCTCAGTATCTGGCACTGATTCAAGTAGTATTCATAAAAGCAACCCCTTGTGGAGTACTAAACTGCTCGGCCTCCTCATTCTCCCAATGCGATATGAGTCTATTTCCACGTTGGCGGACGTGGTCGGAAGTGACTTCATCATATGCTATCTCGCCGAGAAAGCCGAGAAAGTCGTTCAATGAAGTTTGGATCTTTTCAAGTTCCTGTGTTTTTGTCTCTCCCTGGCATTTTATCGCCTTTAGGAGGTTTGAGGCATTTGTGCGGAAGAGATCAGAATCGGACGCTTCGGAAGGGAGCACTAGATACAGACCTAGCACATTCCTATGGGCTGCCTCTGCCTTGTTGAACTTCCCCAGTGCGAAATAAGCTGTCCCAAGGGAGTTATACATTTCACACCAACCAATAATCTGTTCATAAATGTACTCGGACTTTTCTGGGTGAAGAACTAGTAGTGCCATATAATCAGGGATAGGGGGGCGCCTGCGAGTGAACGTCTTTATCAATGTCGCGATATCCTGTAGCTTCTCTTTCTGCTCAAGATTTTGTAGATGGGGAAGCCAGTCGTTTGGATTGGCGCTCGTTCCCAGCCTTGTCTCAAAATCCACGACGGCCTTACACGCGGCTTTCCGGTCGTTTTGATCAGAATTTGCCTCGACTCGGCATATCAATATGCGTGGATATGTGATTGTGTTCAGGACATGGCCGATGGGTGTCTTTTCAAGGAAAGGCAGTATCCACATATCCATAAGGTGCCTTGCTTGTGCCTTGCTTTCATCATCCTCAAGATCAACCAAAATCGCTACAGTGTTGACCGTTGCCATAAATCGAATTCTATTTTCTTCGAATTGTTGTGGATGAGTTATTGGATACGCATTGAGAATATTCTTCAGAACCGTTAACGCACCCTCCAGTTGCCCATTATCTCTGAGACATTGGGCAACCCAGTACTCAGCTTCCAAAGTCGAAGTTTCATCGTGGCAAATCCTTGCCTCTGCCACTGCCTGATCCCCAGGGTACAAACGAGACCTAGCCTGTGCTAGACAGAGCTTTCTTTCATTCAATAATGCCTCATTCTGGTTAGAACGTTCTGTTGCGAGGATTGATTGCTGAATGTATTCGACGCCTTCATTGACTTTCCCAGAATAGACAGAGATTACCCCAAAGCGGTGGAGTAGGTCACCGATCTCCGAAATCATGATATGATTGCATGTCATATATGCTTTCATTGAAGGCGATAGAGCGTACTTCAAGACGATATCGACATGCCGGAGAATGCCCAAGTCTCTCTGTCCAAGTACAGTGAATGAGTCCGTAGGAACAACGTATTTCTCCCAGCCACCGGGTGACAAAAATGGCACATGCTCTGTCAGCTCTTCAGTCATCCATTTTATATATTTATATATTTCATGTGGATGTTGAAGGAGTCTGCGACGGATCCAGCTGTGCACCACTGGATGAACCCAGCAATCTCTTGAACCGATGAGGGAATAGTGACAAAGTCTCCCTATCGCTGACCTGAATTTGATGGGTGTTTCCGGTGTTTCTGGTGGCTTTAAGTGGCGATTGTAAATCCTTTCGAGCAAGCTCGAAGGGGTTTGTTGCGGCTGGAAGTGGGACCTCAACACCCGCCAGTCTGAAGGGCCCATTATCGACTCAGCCCAGTCCTTGATCTTATGTTCTATTTCGTTGAGATATCTGAATGGCGACTCTTCAGCGTCAAGAAAAGCAAGTAAATCAAGTAGTATTGCCGCGTGAGATTTTGATTCGGGATATGGACCAGCAACCCGCCTGTATGACAGTTCCCACGTATACAACACTGACTTTCCCTCCATATCTGTGCTTATGGCAGACTCTTGGAAGAGGATTCCATGAAGTTCAATGTCTTTGTAAAGCACAACAAAATCTTCAATAGAAGTTTCCTCTTCACGCATATACGAGGCGGCTTGTACGATAGCTAGTGGAAGCCCTCCTAGCATATCCAGGAAGCCCCGGCAGCGGTCCTTTGAAACATCGAGAAGAAGATCCTGACGCATACACTTTTGAAATAGGCAGTATGAGTCTTCGAAATCCATCGGCCCAATTCGAATACCGTTCTGGGCCAGTGCGACTTGTCCACCGCGAAGTCCAGCGACCCTGGAGTCTCTTGTTGTGATCAACACACGACCGTGGCTTGCCCGAGGGATATAATCCGCAAGTATAACACCTTTCTGACTGCCCAAGAAGGTGTCCTTATCATCAACTTCATCGAGAACCAGAAGCCAAGGAGGGGTATTCGCATCCTCCAAATGTCTTTTGACGGCGGTAAGACAATCAGCCAAAGATGTATGCTGCGAGTCCAGAAGCGAAAGAACAGCGATCGCCGTATAGCCAAGCTCCATGTTCTCTGCCGTATTAGCCCGGACCCAGAAAATAGAGCGTTTTGTCGATTGTTTTTGGGCGTATGAGTGTGCAATTTGACTTTTCCTGAAGAAAGCGACCTCAGGGTTAGCTATACGCTTAGTTTATGTCAAGATCGAATTCTCTCACCCAATGCCCCCTAGACCAAATAGAACAGCTCTCTGCTCCTCCAATGGCGAATTTTGGAATACTTTGTCAATGTTGACCATCTCGGCATCTCTCCCGGAGAAGATAGGATTTGAATATGCGGGTAAAGATGACAGGAATTTATTATCGGACCCCTTCTCCCGCAAATTCGCTGCTGAATTATCAGTCAAGTCTGAGCTCTAAATTTGACTTTAAAAAATTAAAAGTGTAACGTAAAGTCCTGTCAAGAGAATGAGAACACCATTGAAACATGAGTCTCTGTACAGGTTTGTTTCTGAAATCAAGACTAACTTATTTGTAATGAAGCATTGCAGGCTAGGCTTCTCGCACAGTCCTTCAACTTTATTATCCCGTCTGGTCGAGCCAAATATGCGTCCGTCAAGGCATCGATATCGTCCAGTTTTTTCCATTCCTCCAGAGCAATTGTGTCAAGTCCACGCTCAACATCGAAACGAAAGTAGGTCTTATTCTCCAAGAATTCTCTCCCCCGTTTTCCTTTTGCAAATGCCTGTGCCTCGTTGTTGGCATTGATAGATAGGTCGATACAAGTCTTGATAATACTATAGGCCTTGATCTTTTCTTTTGCGAGACCTGCAACGTCGGTCCAACCAGTTCCAATGCTTATGATAGATTTGAACGTCGCACCTGGAAATAGAGCATCAGCTTCGTTTAGAACGGCGGAGATTGGATTATTCAATCTCATGGCACCATCTACAAACGTGGCCCCTGATTTCTTGAACTTTATCGGTTCGAAGAAGGCAGGAGCGGCCGAAGTTGCCCTGGCTGCCTCCCAAATATAACAAGCATAGTCCTCTTCTCCTTCGGACTTGGTGGTGTAGGAGCGAAGCAAAACAGGCTGGACGGTTGGTACTCGTGTGGCGCAGACAAATCTGTAAGGAACAAAGCCATACATTAGCTTGTAAGACACGAAATATTGTAATTCCATAAAGAGAGTTGCTAAATAACATACACTTTGCATCGCGCATGTTTTGAGTCGTTCAAAAGCGTGTCAGGATCTACTCCTCGACCTCTGAGCAGTTCTTTGATTACCTGTTCCATCCTTTCGGCCTTGAAAAATGCTTTTCCAGAGATTCCGCCAAGTATTTTCGAAAACGAGCTGGGGATATCCCCAAACACGGTCTCTGAGACATGCTGGAATACTTCGATGCATTCATCTATTGTCATCCGTAGCCGACCAAGCATAATAGCTATGAGACTACTTCGACATCAGTAAAATCTCGAAAAATGTACTTTTTGATATGTAAAGTTACCCTCCCGTTGATGTTCCTCCAATCAAATCAAAATATTCGCATGGCCGAGGGATCTCGTCGAGCCTATCAACGTTCTGGAGGGTGCGAAAGATGCGCTTCAGGATCAGGAGACTTGCAAGGCCTTTTACGCCTCCACCATCAAGGGATAAGAGTCGCAGCGATCGATGACCTGACGGGTTTGACATGTTTTCTTTTGGATAGTGCTGTTCCTGGAGAGAAAAGGCTAACAAGCGTTTTGAGAAGTTGTAAGTAATGAGAAGAGGAAGAGTAGGAAATCTTATGGTCCACTACTGTCTTAGAAGGGGGCGGAGTAGCACTGCCCGGCACTGCCCAGCGACGTTGGAATTGAGTCTTTACTACAGAGCCGGGTATGAATGAAACAGGGGCGGACACTCCCTTGCCTCAAGAAACGCAGGGGGCTACTAACGAGCCTGGGGCCCAAAGTCTGTGTTTTTAGGGTCTCCTGTATACAAATCAAAAACAGTAATAATTAAATATTCTAAAACTTTAGTGACTAAAAGGAAGATTATTTAAATTTTTTCGTAACAATTAGATACAAATTATTTATCATTTGATATTGTTGCATAATTCCAAAAGAACAAGAATTGTTGAAGCCTGTAGCTGGTTTGGTGAAGCTCGCTAACGAACATAAAGACAAAAGTCCGTGCGTTCAGGGTATCGCACTCAATTTCTTCAAGTTTTATTAAAATAAGGATTTTTTCAAATAATAAAATGTTTTTAATATCTATTTATTTATATATAAAATCGAAGAAATCAGTTGAATTTTTCATTTTTTAAAGTGAAACTATAAAGGTTTTGGTTTTGGAGGGGTTTTTAGCGAATGAAATACCCTGAACGCACGGACTTTTGTCCCCATGTTCGTAAGCCCTGAAAATGGCCTGAAAACACTGATTTGGGCGCTAGATTGGCGCGGTATAACAGCATTTGTCTCGATCCGGGAATGTTATAGTAGGAATTTCTCAAGCGACTTCGGTAAAGATCATTTTCCTCGAGGGAAAAAAGAATGAGGCTCACGAGGATTAAGGAGGTGGGAGGCTACGGATGCCTGAATGTTGGTGGCTGAGTTCCCTCTGTTATCACTGGGTAGCCTAAAGCAAAGCCTCGAGGATAAGAATTCAACAAGGCAGGTGAAGGAACTCGTCCCAGCCTGTTGGTACCCACTGATGCACCACCGGCTTGCATCCCCGATACCCCGCTGCCAATAGCAGAACCTCGTTTCGCCAATTATCCTGGCCAGGTACTCTTCTCTCCTAAATAAAACGTAGCGTGGCCAGAGTACGATCTACATCAAATCTTCTATACCAAGCTAGGTACGCTTTTGGAGGAGAGTACTGGGCCAATTTGTTTTGTTGCGCCTTTGCTTTCCGGGATACTGAGCGGGCTTGTTTGACGCCTGCTTTCCCTGAAGCCGTCCGAGCCAGAAATAGGGTTGTACTTATAGAATAGATGTTATCGTTTAAAAATCATATTCGAATTTCTAGTCACTTGATATAATTGTATTACTTCAAAAACAGTTCATACGTAAATAAACCATATCTAAAAATGTTTCATAATTGCACTTTTATTATATGTATCTTTGTTGTGTTTCGAATGGAGCGTTATTCGTGGGGTCACCATTTCTCTTATCCTGAATGCAACTTGGCCGCATTTGCTCACCGAGCTACCTCTGCTGTTCAGCCGCTCAGCTTTCTGGGTTCGCCCTAGGCGCGGGAAATATTCAGCACAGATTGCTTACTGAGAATAGAAGGTGTCACGATTATAAGAACATGATGTCGGTGTAGTACCGGTATATAATATCATAAAGTGTCGATATATCGAGTTCTCAATGATGGGTTGTAAAGTCTGTCTATTTCTAAGAGAGTGTGAGGGAGGAGGTATTATATACCCCTCCGAAACGGTAACTACCGGTTCGCTACCGGAAAGGAGTCCGACCCTCTATGCCAATCTGAAACCTCCTCAAGAAGGCCTGCGGACCAACACATGATGAAAACGGCCTTAGTTTCCCCAGGTTCTCGACATAAAAGTTGTAGCAGGTTTAGAAAGGGACAAATGATATGTAGTGAGCTCGAATCAAGTAATAGATCTACTGGTATATGAAAGATAGGCAACTTAGCCGTTGTTGGTCTTTGAAACTATAAATACTTCATGGGGTAGGGGGGATATGAATAAGATAAGTTAGACCGAATTCCTTTAATTCGACCAAAATAGTTCGAACTATGTGGTTATAAGCAGAACTAAGGCAAACACGTTATCTTGTAATATGCGAAGGTGTTGTACTTTAGGCGCAAGCACTTCGAGGTATAGTCTTCCAAGCCGATACACTCGCAATTGTAGTACTCCGAATACCAAAATAGAATTGGAGGACCAGAAAGGGTCCCTCCCTAAAATAGAATGCTCTATCTGTTCGGTCATGTGCCTTTTACTAAATTAATTATAGTTTGCCGGTTCCACCGGTTCCTAACGGTAATGTTCCAGCTGCTATTAATTAATTCGATGCACCAACTCACGCTATTTATTCAAAGTCAATGTCTGCTTATATTTATACTCCTACTTCAGCAATTTGTGGTTCATTCGTTATCCTTTGTTAGTAGATATAACAGTATAATCAATCTTCTTTATTAAACGTGCGGTGTGGAAAAATGCGACGTTTCCACGCCGGCAATTAAGACTTCACAACATTTTTTGAGAGCTTAGTTTTGAACTTTTATATTACGACCACCAGCAACTATTCCGGGGGCAATCCGTACCCCCCAAAGGGCGAGAAGTTGAGTTCCGTTCCCTAAGGAACCACTCAAATCTCTTCCGCCTACCCATCTTTGTTATAGGGATAGGTAGTTTCCAATGCAGTAGATACGGGTGTATGGGCTAAAAATGATTGTGGTTATTGATATATGTTTTTCGGAATGGATTAGCTAAAGGAAGAAGATCACTTCAAGGTGGTGATCACGTGCTAATCTACAGTACGCAATATTATCAATTGGAATAATTGCTAATAAGAAATACACAAAATTAAGCATTCTTGATTAGTTTCTTCAAATAATTGCGATGTGCAAGCAGTAGTGGGTGTGGAAGTACTTGAGTTGGGTCTGATGGAAGTTACAAAAGGGCGAAGGTTTAAGACGGGGAAGTGCGAGAGCATACTATCCTTGGAAACAGGGGCCACGCCATGTTGTGAGAGGAATCTGCCTTGAGAAATTGAAGGACATATTATTGGGGGGATCCTGTTTAGTCTCCTTCTAATTTTAGCCAGCGGAAGTTGTAGCCTAGGAGCCCAAATAGGTCGTCTTATCCACCGTGAGCTCTCCTCCCTGGCTTACTTGCTCAGCCTGGCTCAGGATTTGCTCACCCACAGCTCGGAATATAGCAGCAACAGCTCAGGTTCAAAGACCCAAGTAGAAATTGCTCATATCGAGATTCCGATATCGAACTATGTGTATCACTCGCTGGATCGGCTGGATTGACTTATCGAACCGATAGGGGCTCCTATCATCCAATATGGAAAGTGTTCCATCAATGTATTTACATGCTTCGTCCTTCTGAAGACTGAGCGGCCCATCGTCGAGCTGGTCATCGAATACAAAGAGCCAATTGAACCAATCTATAACAGTCCTCAGCTTCACGGGACTCGCATCTGGCAGAGATACGGCAGCAAAGTAGCCGAAATCTCCTTGTCGCATTTTCTTCGCGCCTTCTTGGTTGTATCCGCAAACCCTGGAAGTCCTTAGCAGTTGTTAGGATCTGAGGGTCGAACTCACTCGCTTGCCCAGTCAAGAGCGGCATCTCTTACGACTTCATAATGTGGATTGGCTTTTGGAGTTCTAGACAAGAAGGATTCGAAGAGATCAGGGATTATCACGGTAGTTGGTGTAGCTGCAGCCATTCTGGACTTTTTGTTCGAAAATTGAGAAAGAAGAGGGAGCGCCACAGCAGAGCTCTTTGTTATATATCCACTTGAAGGAGTTGACGTGCTCTGCAGGTTCAAGACCAATTGGGACATCTTAAGCAAGACACCAGCAAGATTGTGACTGTGAGACAGGAACAGTGATCTGGACTGGAAACTAACATCGCCAATAGACTTGTGCAACTGGCATGACCCCACCAATGGCGGGGTATTTATCCAGCTACAGCCTATCTTAAGACATCAATCAGACGTGGCTGAAAAGACTCACTGCTGTGTGAAGCCCTGCAAGGAGACAGCTTAAGTCAAGCTCTGTATCAGAAGCACCGCGAACCCGGTGACTGAACTCGAATTGAGAATTTTGCAGGCTTCGATCGGATGCCCAGCTCGGGCATTGATGCATGTGACAACGGGACTTGTCGTAACGACGGCACGGCTTCCAAGTGGTAGAATGACTGAGTCTCACAGGTTCAGGATTTCTTTCCTCTCTATGACAAAATCTGTGACATTTCAATCACAATCGGCCAAAATGCAGCTATCAAATCGGGAGGAAGGCGTTGTTCGCAGTCCCAACAAAACGAAACGACATGCTCAAGCCACAGATCTTGCGTTCCTTGCCTAAAGTTGCTTCTGCGTCTAGACTCATGGTAGAAAAGAGTCAAGATCTACACTGAATCCGCATGCAGTGGTATCTGTCAGAATTAGCCAAACAGGACACGGCATATTGGGCGAGGCCAACATACCAAGAACGTATTGCTTTGCAACAGCAGATGTCCAACCACCCTAATCAAGGTTTTAGTATGTCTTTCTCATAATTCTCTTGGAACTTTGGGATCGAGAACAAAGGACCTGGTCCCAGCAACCCAGATCTTGGGACTCTTTCGGGGCAGGAAGTTACGAACCATGAACGTATTGACTGTATTGACACCTGGGGCACTGTCGAATTGAACGGCCCATAGAGGGAGCTGTGAGCCAACATCTGTGCTCCTTGAGCCAAACATTCCGGACCATTGATTACTTTCTTGTCAGTAAAGTACACACATAATCCAGTCTGGCGACTTACCCATTCGCATATATTCCCCATTTTCGACCACTGCCTTGTAGCAACGAAACCCATTGGCGAGCAAGTGCCGTGTTCTGTGTAGCTCCAAGATTCCAAGCATTGCATGTGCCTGAAGTGGGTTCGATGTCGAACCAGAGAGTCCCAAGTGTCATGCCGTTGCTATCGATGGCGTTCAAGAATTCGGCGAGCTGAGTTGCAGGGCTCTTGCATGCAACTCCAGTTGGTTGAGTTCCGGTGCATGGGAACATGTATGCATCGATCCTGGAGATTCCAGCATTTTTGGCTGCCCTGTAATTGGCTACAAAATTCGATGCAACTTGTCCGCCCTGGCACGTGTCAGCATTGAAGCCAATGGCATGACCACCATCGAGTACTTACAGAGCCACATGCTTGTTGATATCCTCGTAAAGCTACGACTTTATAATTCGAAGCAGCGCAGGTCCAGAATGATGCAGATGGAGTTCCTGAGAGGTCGATGCCAGGCAGTCCTGATGCTGAAGACGAGCCTCCAACACAGCACTGAAATTGTTTAAAGCCAGTTTTTTAGCGGTATCTGGGAACTTACTTGATAATTTGAGGCTCCGGGACAATACCCAGATACGAAGGATCCAGAGCAAGTGCTGGTGGTGTACTGACAATGACCGGAGCCGCTTGGGGTTGAACAAGGAACAACGCAACATTGGATGTTGGATGCCCCTGGGCAGAAGCCGGCATAGAAAGTGCCTCCACTGCAGCCATTGGCGGTGTTACCACAGTATCCTGCACCATTGGGTGTTGTGCAGGATGTTGTTTGGCGAGTTTCTAAACTTGCCGCCAAAACACCACTGAGAAGAAAGATGATCGAGAACATCATTGTGAATTTCGTGAAAAAAAGCTTTTGGCTGGGAATTGTGACTTGAATTATCTCTCATATGAGGGAAGTTGCGGTACTTATTATGCTTAAAGTGATGCCGAGAATGAGTGTAACTCAGATTCGGGCATGGGACCTTCCTCTTCGGCAGCATGATCCTCCCGCCCGTCGCACAACTAGGCTAAATGAAGTCAAGATCTTCCGACTTTCTGAATAGAGGCAAGAGCGCGTTGTAGTGGCTTGACGGATCCACACGTGTACAAAAAGGGAGGATGAGACTCAATCTGGCTGTCTTATCTAGGTTTCGACAGTTTTCCGGTACTTTTGTAGCTCGAAAAGCTTTCGAGTCTGCAAGCGAATGACAAGAGTGGATGCGGTCCACGTGACACATGTAAGTCTATTTCGAGGCAAGCTTTGTTGAACTGAGTTGACACGCGGGGTTTGGTCTCTCCTTGTCCTCGAAACAAGCATGACGCACACGCTGGTGAGACAATCTCACCCCCCCCCCCCCCCCCCGGAGGCATTTTCAAAGATGAGTTTCGCTTCATCAAGCTACTCCCTTCCGTAACCTTATCAGAACAGTTCGAGTGTGAAATCATACAAGTCACCCTCAACTCCAATTTCCTGGGGTTAGTCTTGATCGTACGAGTGGGGCATCTGCCTAAGTTTCACTTCCTGATCTCCGTAGATGGGACGCAGTGCCATGTTCAAAAGAATTCTTTCGATCATTTGCGAGCCTTGAGACTGCAAAACGAGCATCGATTATTATAGATGTACGCTCTGTACCTTTATCATGTTGAAATGATAGAACGGAATCAGCTGGTGGGAAAAATTGGGGAGAGCTATAGGGACACAAGAAGGGCAATTAAATGGCTCGGACTAGAAACTTATGGAAGATACTTCATGGTTGATTCCATCGGAGCGATTACATTTCTGGAGATACCACAAGAAAATCGAATGAAAAGCCCGTTGTTAGTTGGCCGCAGAAGCTTGACTTGCCGAGAAAAGGACGTGATGGCATAGGTGAGAGTGTTTTGCATCTTTTCAAGGGTAGCTACAGGACTTGGTTTTCCGGGAGGAACATGGTATACCCATTGTGTTCCAAGAATCTTATACCCAATATCATTACTTCATAACTTGCCAGAGAAAGCTGATTGAGGCGCACCTAACTTCAACGAGATCCAGACGGACCCTTGGCTCTGAAGTCCATTGCTTTTTGGCAGGTTGTGAAGTTGCTTGAACTTGACCCGGCAAGATCACCATTGCAAATTCTTGTCCATGACCACCCCGCTACAGCCTCCTGTAGTCTTCTCTTGCGCCCGATCATACATTCCACCCCTGTTTCGGAACTGTTCTTGATCCCATCGAACTTGCTTGATGGTTTTCTGAACACCAAGTTCCAGAATCGACTCAGAGAGTTTCTCATCGCCGTCCCCTTTGTCCAAGAACCGCATGTACTCATCGACGATCTGCTTCTATTAGCACTGTAATGCGTCCTTAAGGCCACCGGTATGAGACTGACCAAATAGATACTCTTCATGGTACTGTTGGGTTCGGGAACTAAACAGTCCAAGTGTCCGTGTGTCTGACAGAATGTAGCGAATTGCTCATCTGTGATGACGAATTTGGTCGCGTTTCGCTTTCGCTGGTCTCTTTTATTCTCCCCGTTGACGACGAGAACTTGGAAGACTTTCCATCGGAAAGGGTTGACTTCATCCACCACATCAGACATATCTTCTTGCCAGTTCAGGGAGCAGACCACCTGAGATTGAAAAGTTAGCACCAACCGCTCCGATGACATGATCGTCTAAGACACTTGCCGTATTTAGCTTGAAGCGAATGTTATGCTGCTCGCACCATTCCTGGACTTCGAACGGCTTCCCGACATTGTCAAACGGCTTGCCCGATCCGCGATCCTTCCTCCCGATCGCATCGTTTGTTGCTGGATTGATCGAGTCGCATGAGATCACAAAGATGTCATGAAAGTCTCCGTATTGTTTTAATCACTTCTCTGTCACTTTGGTACCATTGCTGACGATGCTGACACTTTCCAACTTCAGCTCCTCATTGCAGTATCTGCACAGCTCACCCAGATATTTCGGGTAGAGAAATGGCTCCCCACCAGCGAAGTAGGCTTTTCTCATCCCTGCCTCGGCGAGAAGACGAAGTCCTTCTTTGGCGCGTTCCTCTGGGAGCTTGTAGCTAGACGTTTCAGTGTGGAAGCAGAAACCACAATCGGCGTAGCAATGTTAGAGTGAAGTGGTAGTTGACGCTGACAGGAATAATGTGCTCCTCTTACTGGACAGAAACAACTCGGAGCCGCCATCTGTACCACAACAGGAAGGAGGGTAGAAGTACGACGAGGGCTGTGGTTAACAAGAGTGTAAGGCAGACCATTATGTTCATCTGTATGTAGTCCAAGAACCTGAGCCAAGTGAGGCGCTCCAAGAAGTGAAAATTACTTTTATATCATGGTGGCTGGATTATCTGTCTCTTCGTTTGTTCGGTTTCTGAAAGCTCGTTTCGATTCTGTAAAACACTGAGAGAGTTCCTTCGAAGTAGCACCTGGCTTCTAGACATTTCTCCAGACATGACTTACGAGTCGGGCGACCACTTAATATGGCCACTACTTTCTGTATCGATCCTTCAAAACATGTGTTCAGAAAGCACATGCCCTTCATTTCAGATCTATACATACGCTCATCTCGCTATCTCATAAATCCGACAAATAATACCAGCACATTATCCTCCATGGCGACGACACGTCTCATCGTGTTTGTCCTCGGTAAGCTGCTTCACCCAGTTCTCATTTGCAGCGATATCTGGATCTGACTTGATCGCAGGACGCTTCAAGCAAAGGAACACTGTGCAAGCAACTCGCGGCAAACCACAAACTCTTCCATCTATCAGTTGGAGATTTCCTACGAGCTCTCACCATTGATTTATTGGCAGATCAGGCAGATATTGTGGTTCCAGTCATATCTGGCGGCACCCAAGGCTTGGTGCCAGGAGAAATACTTGTCCCTTGGTTGGTGAACAAATCAAGGAAGAAATAGGTAGAGTGGAGACGATTTTCCTGCTTGATGGTTTCCCACGAGACTTGGAGCAAGACTCGACATTCAGAGCAACGATGCGAGCGGAATTCAACGTGAGATCGAGCTATGCAGTCTTTCATGGTTATACACTTATAAGCATCTAGTCAGACACAACACCAGACTTAATTATCTCGATATCGTGAATGAGAGACATTTCTAAGCCAATATATCTTGGTCGAAATCGTGTAGATGACAGCCCGGAGCTGTTTGAAAAGAGATACTCTGATTATGAGCAGCGAAATCATCGGATGGTAGAGCTTCACAGGGAGAGTTCGGTCAAGGTACGTTTCCCAGAACGCCAAAACACTGCTTTACATACTTATTCGACCTTTCAAGCTCGAAGCGGATGCAAGTCTAACTACGGAGGAGACATACATAGCCTTGCTTAATGATCTCTCTTGCTCTTTGGCTTGGCGAGCCATGACTAGTCCCTGCTGAGCAAGATAGTGAAGCTTAGCGGGACTACCGCGCCGCTAGTTGAGCTGCGAGATACTAGAATCCATATAAAATAAATGTTCAGCAATGGCCAAACCTAGCTCGAATTGTATCTTTTAATGGCTGCAATTGGTGGGAGACTCATCAAAAGCATGCCGAGGCTGTATGTTGGTGCATGCGGGGTAGTCAAGTGCCGGCAGTCACTACTCTAGTTTGCACCTACGCAACTGCTTAGCTGAAGCTCTGTAAAGTATTATCTGTGTACTGAGAGGGTTTCTCCGCTCGACATCCGTCGGTCTTATGTTGCCAACAACAGTCACAGTAACCTTCGCTATGCTCTTCCCCACAATTTCAAATTCACGGGCGTCAGGGCGATTGATTGTTCATCATGGAGTAGCTAGCAATTAACAGTGCAGGACCACTATGGGTGGCAGAAGGATCTTACTCACCTCTTGGAAAGCCTTTCTTTATGCCGAACGCCAGTCTGGAAGACGAAAACGATGATCTTAGCTTCGGAGCTTACCCTCGAACATTTACTCCTGTACTAAAACCACTGGTTTGTTGCTGAGAGCAACCAGATCTGCGCTCGAGGCCAAAATGCCGCCGAAGCATAATTCAGTAGCATGAATTCGATTGATATAACTATGGGTGAATGCCCACTGGAAAAGATGTGAACTTGACGCACGATTTAAAGGACTTCCGCCATGATTAAACTCATTTACCTCACATGTCTTCTCAATACTGGCTTTGCCTTACCATCACTAGCAGGCCAAGGAAATGTTGAGCATGCTGATACAACAACCGAGGCAATCCCGTCAAGGATTACTGACCTTGCTGAACTGAGCAGTGTCCTTTCTGGGCTGAAAGGAGATGCAACTGAGCTAGCCCTGGGAGTCTCTGCTGTGGCAGACCTTCTGAGCGCTATCGTTCCTGCTCCAGATCCTACTGCCATTGCTGATGAGATCTCATCAGTGGCAAGTGTATACAAAGCACATCCCACAGGTGAGCGAGTATTGTCTGTAATCGACCTGCATTGAGGCTGACTCTGGGCAGAGTTCCTTGAAAGCGCTGCAGAACTTGTCTTGAATGGACTTGCACCCCAAGGGTTGATCAACGATGTCATCGCGAACACTCCTATTACCAACTCGCCCAACAACATAAATCTCCGACCAGCGATCCCTCCTGTCTACCCAAAGAAAGCCGCCAATGACGCTCCTTACAGCCAAACCGAAAGAGTACTGAGAAGTGCTATCTATATTCCTCCAGAATTCTCATATGGGAAAGTTCGTCCTTGTATCTTTGTTCCAGGCACAGCTTCGACAGGAGGAAGTAACTTTCTTCCAAATCTTGGTAAAGTCTTCAAGGGCTCGACTTATGCCGATCCGGTCTACTTGAACATACCAAACAATCAACTCGATGACCTTCAAATCAACTCTGAGTTTGTTGCATACGCCATCAACTACATCTCTGCGATATCTGGCCACAAGAATGTATCTGTGGTATCCTGGTCGGCTGGGTCAATCGATACGGTCGTAAGTTCTAATGTCCTCGTCGCTGAACACTCTAATGAGAACAGTGGGCGCATCAATATTGGCGAAGCACAGTGGGTATCACCTCAGATCTCGTCAGCATCAGTGGTGATCGTCATGGAACCGTGCTAGCATATCTTCTTTCCCCAGACTTTCCTAAAGTACCTGCCGCACCTGCTATCATCCAGCAACAATACAACAGCAAGTTCATATCGACACTTCGGAATGGGGGCGGTGCATCTGCATATGTACCCACGACGTCGATATACAGTATCTTTGATCAAATAGTTCAGCCCCAAGCCGGGACCGATGCTTCAGCATTTGTCCAAGATGCTCGTGGAGTCGGCGCAACAAATATCGAGATTCAGTCCACATGCACCCTGTTGCAGCCAGCCGGGACACTCTATGCCCACGAAGGCGTTCTCTACAACTCCTTGGCCATCGCCGCTGCTATAGATGCTCTCACCCACGACGGACCGGCTGATCTATCGCGTATTGACTTAGGAACTATTTGTCAACAGATTGCAGACCCACGATTGAGCTTGGCTGATGTTTTGGCTACCGAAGCATTGATTCCTATTGCTGCTTTCCAGGTTGCTGCTTATCCACAGAGAGTCACCGAGGAACCCCCGATCAAGGCTTACGCCCAGAAGGATATACCTGCTGGTGCTTAAGTAACGAAGGGCAATGAGACGAAAACTGCTGGGCTTGTTGTTTAAATTTGTTCATCTTGGGGTTATTGCTTGGCCGACTGCGTGTAATGATTGCGGCAAAGTATGCAGACACCGCATTATCGATCTATGAGGCGTTTGATATCGCGCAATTGAATGCTGATTCTTAAGACAAGTAATGAACAAAATTTTGGATTGTCTCAATGTAAAGGTATCTAAACAAGATATATAAATTCTCGGGCATCTTGGCAAATTACCCCACACTTCACGTGATGTTTTCTTTCGCTAGAGACATGCCCTGGAATATGGATGGCACCAGTTGACAATCACTTGAAGCAGCGTACAGAAAGGATGGGGCTTAAACTATTTAGGTACTTGGAATCGTAGATTGATTATTCAACTCTATGATCCTCATGTGATCAATCCCTTGAATCTTTCATGAGACTAAATGGGACCATCGAACACCTGCAATGGGCAAATCTGCGCCGGAGGTCGTTATGGATGGTACAACGGGTGCCGATGCGCGCCACCGCATTCTTGATAAAAGAGTAATTTCATAGAAATAACGTAAAGTCTAATAAACGAAGAATCGTCGATCTCGTCAAGTCTAGGTGGTTTTCGAAATAGCAAGAAGTGAAGTGTAAATTGGTGTTCCAAGTCCTGTCGCCGGATCCCAGCCCTGTTGTACGTCAACAAAGCACACGTGGCAAGAAAATCTTTCACTTACTGCAACTGCCGAGAACCCAGCACCACTAATCACCCCACTGCATCCTGTATTCTTGCCCGTCTTGATGTCCGTGAGTCCGGCTGTGGCATTGTTGTACAACCAGGGATTCAAGAAGCCCAACGGCTTCCTTCCGGCCAGGAGCCGATCACTGTTGAGCAGCTGAATGATACTTGCGAAAGTAGGGCAAGCACAACTTGTACCACTCACACCTTGAGCCGATCCTGATGCAACAATGACGAAATTGGTGGATTGAGCTGCGATATCAGGGTATGCACGACCGGATTTGTTGAAGTAAGCGTTGACTGCAGTATGAGTGGTGTCCGTGGTGAGCCATTTATTGACCGCAGCAGTTTGATAGCTGGGCTGGCCAAATCGACTCGAGAAACCACCACCGGATCCGGACCAAGCTCCCTCGGGACTGTTTCCTGTTGTACCTCCCACGGTGGTCACCCAAGGGCACGAAGCTGGGAAGGAAGTCGTAAATGTTTTTTTCGTACCGGACTTGCACGTGGTACCCACTCCCGAGTCTCCAGACGCCACTAAGACGGAAACACCTCGAGCACCAAGCTGAGCGAAAAGGTTACAGACGTTGGTGGCATAGTCCAGTGGTACTGTATCCTCATCATCTCCGTACGAAATGGAAATGGTATTTGGAAGTGCTGACGCATCAAGGGCAAGCAGATAGTTCAGAAATTCGAGGTAAGGCTCGTTGGTGTTTGTTCCCGTACCCAACCATGGTGGAGAGCCTCCGACGCTATAGTACACGTTAGGGATCGACTCGGTAATTGCTCGAGCATATTGGACATCCAGGTTGGCTTCGATACCAGGAGTTCCTGTTTGCGGACATGTGCCTCCGTTGATGAGCGTACATGTGAATGACTGGGCTGCATTGCCTTGGGTGGCGTAGCTCTTCATAAACGTGGTGAGATCGGTTTTGAATGGCCATTGCTTCAGGAAACCAGCAATTCCCATCAGTCCATTACTGTATGCAGTAGCTGAGGTGTAGCTATAGAGGTTCGAGAGACACTTTGGTGTGATCGTACTTCCTGTGCAACCAGTCACTGCTTGGGCCGCATTCTCACTCTGCACGGCTTCGGCTTTGAAATCGGCAGAGTTGAGGGCGTGATGCTCCGAAATCGTGGATCGCATTGCTCTGAGGCCGAAGAAAGTTGTGGGCTGAACCATATTGACGTGGCCTTTCAGAACGTCTGGTAAACTGTATTCAAGTGTTCTGACAGCACTCTCTCCAGTTTCTTTCTCAACTGGATGGTGTTAGCATGTGAGTCGAATAGTGCTCGATCCCAGCTTACTGAATGGCATATACTTCGCCTTTAAGAGCGCCTCAATCTGAGTAACACTTGCATCCACAATAACTGTATCCGATCTCTGTGATATCGAGGCATGGCTGCTCAACCCCTCAGTCTCCAACCACTCCATAACGAGCTTACTGGAGTCCTCTTTCGGAGCGATCATGTCATCAATCACTTGTTGGGACAGATGGCTTCCATAAAGCTCATGACCAGGAGTCGCAATCTTTTTCCGTTAGTTTGGGTTTAGCTACGATATTTGCAACTGCTTACCTTCAGCGCCATGTCATGAAATTTGTCCATATTTTGATGCGAAAGATGGATGCGTAGCTTCACCATGTGTGAATCCTTGTCAAGTTTGGCGCCCTCGTCTCTGATCCAGCCTGCAGGTGGAGCTGGAACAGACTCCACGACGCGTGATGTGAAATCATCTTTGTGTGCTGTGACGTCGTTAGTTGGTGATGACCACACCGAAGTGGTGAGGGCAAGAAAGAAGAGTCTGGAGAAATGCATCTTCAACAAATGGCTTAAGTGACGCTTCACGAAATCAGAGCGATACATGTAAGATATGGGCGCTGGTTACTTATATCTTTTAGGGGCCAGTCCAATTGCAAATCCGTCCGGCACTCCTCCAATCCTTAGCTTCCGGCACTGATAACCCTGGAGAAAGTCTGTCAAGCTTTCAGCTGCCTCTTGGAGCAGACTTTCCCGATACTTGGCCAGGCTTAATTAAATTAAGCTTATCTCTGGTCGGATCAACGTGGGGAAACGCGATGTGGTCTCGGCATTGGTCAATTATCGTGGGATCTGCGCGAATACTAACTTTGAGACGGCTCGATTAGGCAAGTCGTTTAGCCTGCATCGACTCCATGCGCATCACGATGCCTCCTTCCGTTTTCTGGCCTGGCTATCCGGCAGCGGCTTTGGTGAGCACCTAGTGAATCTGTCTTTGGTCTGAAGAGGCAGACAGAAGGCAAGTTCATAAGGCTAGCTGATTTTATATTTTATAATGGAATGCTGTGATGATACTAGTGACATGGCGCTCTTGCACTATCCACTAGTTGTCGCTGGATTAAGCGAGGCCAGGTATCATTTTCAGGGACTCGCTCGCCTCCCTCTATACACCGGCCTGTCATTTTCCACCCAAAAATGAAGATCGGCACTTCGGAAGACGGGGAAGTGAACATTAAATTCTATGCCCGTCAATTTTACATCAAGAAACGGATAGAAGCAACAGTCAAAGTTGCACAACACCTCCGTCACCTTCTCCATACTGTGTGGCAAACAAATTTTCCCAAGGATGTCCGTTGCCGGTCTCTCTCTAGTTCGCTTTTTAATGGGTGGTGACTGAACTGGCAGACAATCTTCCAGTAGCCCTCCACAGGAGCTCCGACCTTATCGAAAGCAGCGACAGTAAGAGTCTCAATGGGGGTGTCAATGCATTGGTTGCTGATGTGCTTCTGGGCTGTGATGTATGTAAGCGATGATCCAAAGTTCTTTAGTCAACAAAATATTTGACTCTTTCGCAAATATTTTTGCTTAGTAGACACGCCGTACATCAGTCGTGAATCTGGTGACCTTTTGGAGTTCAACGTGCTGTCCTTTCTGCTCAATGAGGCTGACGCTTGGCGGACCATCTTCGTATGTGGAGTCAGCCTTGTTTTACCATGAGTGTTAGAATTCCTCCGAGACAATATAATCAGCAGTCAGGCTCATTGCAAACCAGAGAACGCTCAGGCAGATCTAGCAGTGCTTCGGATGCTGTTTGTGGAGGCTCTATTGGGAATCTCGTGTGCGAATTCCTCAGACACCACAGCAACAGAGTAATAACTCGGTCACATTCAGTTTGAAGGCAGGAAAATAAGAGGTATCTAGCTGACTCTGAGGTATCATTGACCAACAACAGGCTACAGACGAGGACGAAGTCCTTCCTTCTTCATCACATCATAAAATACAACAGTCCCACCATGACAGTGACAGCTCTCACATTGGCACCAAGTGGAGCTAAGGCAATTCCTGCACTTTTCGATGTTGTTGTGCTAGCTGCTGCCTCGGTATTTGCAGCCGGGCTGCTACTTGGAATACTTCCACCTGAACTCGAAGGACTCTCCGATGCTTCCGCTGCAGCCGTTACAATCCCCGCACTGGTGAACACCACTCCAGAAATCGCAACCAAAGGACTCGGACTTGCCACTAACGTCTCAGTCGACGCCTGTCTGCCATTCAGTTCCGCCATTCTCTCGTTCTGAGCTATCGAAGTATAGCAGAACAGCCCCGAGTTCAGGGTTGTTGTTGACCATCCACCAGGGCAACAAACACTGGTCGCCCGGGTGACAGAGAACGTTGAATATCCGCTGATGTGGCATGTACCAGCGCCACTACTGGCTACAGACGTGGTTGGAGTACAATCAACGAGAGAAAATATGGTCGTCGTTCCGCTGGCAGTGAGTTTCGTCGTGCTGGGTGTGACTGGCGTGGGACACTGAAGCGCTTGTGCGAACACCCCTGTAGCGAATGCAGTGTTGACAGACAAAGATGAGGAGATCGTACTGGTGCTACCCGGGCTTGTGATGGGAGGCGCTGAGGCGAGGTAAGAAGTTCCGAAGAAAGAAGAGCTGAGTTCCGCTGGCACGATTGGATAGATGGTTCTTGTTTGGCCGAAAGAGGTCACGGTACATGGGGGTTGATAACCTGTATATGTGAAGTCTGGTAGAGGCGGTAGACCACAACCTCGATAGGATTGGTATGCTGTATTGGTCGTTGGTGCAGGAGCGGCATTGGTCACCTTTGATGTCTGAGATGGAAGGATGGTGAAAATACCAGTCTGGTCTGAGAGCATGAAGGGATTATAGCCAATGCTGAAGGAGTAACGACCGGCAAATATGTCCAGAGGAACATTGTAGGTCCAAGAACCATTATTGGGAGCATTGGCTTGAACTTGTTAGCTGATTGAATCGGTGTTACATGATATCTGAAGAATTGCTCACACAAAATGTGTTCCGTGCTATATATGATGTCCTGGTTTGGGGTATTCCCGAAATAGTAGTTCCTCACGATGTAAACTGGCTCTGTTGTTTGACCTCCCGTCCATGTAAGTGTAAAAGGCTTCCCAGGAACAGGAGCTGGGTCCGTTATCCCGGAGGTGAACTTGAGAACATCCTGAGCAGCCACCGTGCACAGCAGCGCGAGGTAAGCCACCGCTGCCCGGAGGAACATGGTGAGCGGCCAGAGGCAAAAAAGTAGATTAACATAACACAAGAAATGATGATGACGATGATAGAGCAGCCAATATTTGAGGTTGAATCCCCGTGGCGGCCGAGTACGCTGTGCCGCACACTATTCCGGGACGGTTGTCGGAAAGACGGCAGTATGTCCAAATTTGTCTTAGTCAGGGCAGCATCCAGCTTTCCGTTTTGGTAGAAGAACTTTAGGGCCGAAACCGAATTCTACGAGGGCTACTCTATCTTCATGTCTCTGTAGCAAAGCAAGCCAGTGTCGGACGAGGGCATTTTGAGGCCGTGCTGTACCTCATTCGGCAGGCGTTGAAGCCTGTGATTTTAGTGTGTGGAGGGTCCAGGAACGCTCAATTTTAGCGACTTCTCCTCAATGAGACACGGCTAAGTATGGACATCATGAGGCTGGAGAACAAGTATGATACGTCTCATACGATGGTTGAAGACGACTTTGCCTGATACTGCGGCATTCATCTCTCCTCCGAGGTGCTAGAGGGCTAGATGCTGATCGCAGTGGCTGATCTGTAGGATTCTTGGGCGTCGCTGCCTCGCTTATGACGTTACAGGCTCTGCTTACAGAGTCATCAAGACCAGGCACTAGATTTTACCTCAGAATGGTCCCCAGTAATGTTTACATTCTTTTAGCTCTCCAGCCATGGAGAGCGATTCTTCATGAGTCGGCCTCCAGCCGTCATTGCGTCGCAATGCTGTATAAATAATCTAGTCTGCAGTCGGTCGAAGACCGGAAATGTCGTAATCAATACTTTAAAAGGCATGGAAAATCTAGATCTCCTTTTCCCTGCATCGTTCGATCTCACAACTTCTCTCCCTCCCAAGGCACAGCCTTCCCGCCTTCCATCCACACCTTCATCCCTTCACTTCCCACAAGTGGCGGAACTAAACTCTGTACACGCCAAAGCTCCCTTCTACTCTCAGTAACGCTAACCTCCCATCTGCGTTGTCATATGTTAGCGAAGAAGTCCCAAAGAGTGTCATTTGAGAATAACTTACGTCCACCCTCTGTGATCAAACCTCTGATTGAATATTTCGCCAACCCAGTCGAGATACCGATTTGCTCGCACAAGATCTTCGTTGAAGTTCAGAGCTATATGCTCGGCTGTGAAGCGAATAAATTTGCCTGAGGTGGGTTTGCCGCCGAGGAAGAACGAGTTATCGGGGAGCTGTTCGGAAGCGTTGTTAGCTTACTGGCTTGAGAGTACAGAAATCAGAAGGCGGGAAGAGCTTGTTTTTGAAACTAACTTCATGGAACATGATGTTAACGAAGAAAGCTGGCATGAGCTTGGTATACCCAGACGTCAAAATCGTAGCCAGCTCTTGCTTCTCTTCGTCTGTTAGCTGCCCCGGGCTGGTGTAGAGCTTGAGGATCGGCATCTCGAGTTTCAATCTGCAAGTAATTCCTGAAATGGGTTCTGAGAAAAGACGGATGCATCCTCTACTTTATACTAAAGTAGCTTTGCCTCGTTGACGAAGATCTGCCTTGTTTACTGATCAGCTCGCTTCCGTGCTGATCTAGTGTGAGATGCTGACAGAAGACCGGACATAAGGCGGCCGCTCTGTATGACAGTCTTTAATCAGTGTAGTTTAACGATAGTAAGACCGGTGTAGCAAAGCTGGGCAGGCAATTGACAGAATGGAGAGGTATGTGTTGAGTAATCATTAAATGTCACTTGACTACTCGGCCCTTCAGGCCGTGCTTCAGGCAGAGTGGACGACGAATCGAGGTTACAAGAATGTATCTATATTTGAATCAGACTGTGGACATATTTGACTTCGAATCTTTTCCAAAAAAAAAAAAAAAAAGAAATTGCAGTCCATTGGCACTCAAATGGTAGGTGCCTGTGAAGTTACTTAGCGATTCAACACGTGTTGGTTTTGTATTGTATATTTATTTCCAGCCAAACCGATTCCAAATATATCTCAATACTATCTACTAGACCATCCAAACATCCTCCGCAAAGTCCCATCCTCTCATCACACCACCTGTCACAATCTCTTCGCCATCCAAGCAGTTTCACTTAAACATACTTGCAAGTGACTCCACTGGTACCAACCAACGAGCAGTCGGTCAAAATCGTATTACTCTGCTCGATATCAATGATAGTAGCGCCAGTAACGCCAACACTAGTACCACTTTTCACAGCAGACGCACCGCTGAAAGTGACAGTACCGAAGTTAGCGAATGAGACTAGAGAGCCGCCGGACTCGAAGTCCTCGACGATCCACTCAGCGTTGTACTCGCAGAGTGAGCCGAGGGAAGCTTCGTTGCTGAAGGTGTGGGTTACGGATGTGCCTGTGGGTTATGTTAGTCTCGTAGACTCAGACTTGAAAAGCGACGGACCCTTAGTGACGTTCTTGACAATAGCAGTCCCAGCAGTCTTGCTCGTGGCAGTTACCGTAACGGTGATAACATCTCCAGCAGCGATGGTGATGCCCGAGAAGTCGTACGCGTAGTCTGGGTACCACTCATACCAAGCATCGTAGGTGATCTTTGAGCCGGAACGAGTCCAGTCAACACCTGTTTGGAGGATGGCGGTACCGCAGGTATCGCCGTCGATACCAACCCAGGCGGACTAGGTGAACTGTCAATGATATGCTCTGGTATTTTAGATTCGGTTGTATGGCGATTAATTCTCTTTGGCGAACAAATATTCGGATTCGCCAAGAAATTGAAGAAGGTGGAAGTAAACAAACATACACCAGATCCCGCTGTGGTCGGACTAGGAACAGTGAAGGTCCCAGTAACACTGGTATATCCCGTACCAATGAGCACAGCACCAGCCCAGTTGGAGCTGTAGGAGACTTCGGTGACGTTGGTCAACTCCGGCTTGTTGATTCGGTTGATGGGGTTGCTCTTGTGAGCAGCGCGAGATCGACGCAGTGCCGTCCCTGGGGCGGCGAGTGCACTGCTGGCTAGCACGAGGGAAGAGAGAATGGAACTTGAGAACTTCATTTTGAACTCTGAACAGTTATGCTAGAGAGGATCTAGATGGGTGGAAGATGTTTGGAACGATGGTAGTGTTGAGAAGTCTTGGCTGGATGCGGTGGTCAGAGAAGAGAAGAATAGGTATTGGCTTTGTCTTTATACACCAGATTGATATCGAACCCCATGCGACATCTTCCATTGCAAAGAGAAGATATCGACTACCTTCCCGAATAGTTCTCTCAAGCCGAATAGCTTCCATTTGTTGCAAGTATAAGTTGGCTGGCCGCGTACGCACTTGGTCATTTTCACCCCTGTTTCGATCCGTCTTGCTGTGCACTTCGGTTTGTCTCGGTTTAGATGCTCTCTTCACCTTCTTTATTGAGTCTGGATTGATGCATTTGAGACAGCTTGTAACAGCGACAGCCTGTACTGCATAGATTTGGCGGTCCCGAGCCATCTGCTCGTGGTACAAACGTTGAGAGGAGGTGAACAGGCAGGGTCGACTATCCTGAACACCTTCCGAATTGCGAGTATGTATCCGATATTAAGCTTTAGAACAAGCTTCTCTAACTTTCAGCATCCTGGATTGTGCATGAGTTGCTAGCATGCTTCTTCATCTGATCTGGCTTGAAAGTGGGGTGGCGCCAACGAGGCGATTGACAAGAAGATGGGAATTCTGGTGTCCCTTTTTCCACCGTGGTATATGATAGGTGGAGCTCAAATCTTGCGTGATGGAAGCATCCCACGAGAGGAATACATCTGAGGAAGAACAGGGCGAAGACAATGATACGCAAATATCGAGTCTAGCCACAATCCACAGATCTTTGGAAGCTGCGAGGTCCCCACCAACTGCAGCTTCCATAGTACGCACCTTATCTTTCGGAGAGCGAACGCACAGTGAAGCTTTTCTAGAAATGATCGACACCTTTCTAGGCGCTGGATTTGACAATTCTTCAATCTAGCTGCTACCAGTGGCTCCCCAACTCACCCACTGCCGAAGTAGATTCAAAATACGTCGGTACTCATACCCCAAGCGGTACAGTGCGCCGGCGAGCTGCATCTGCTGGTTCGGGTGACACCCTAGACGCCTCGGCAAAAGCTTGATAATGCTTGTCTTGCGCCATCTTCGCTATCTGTTATCGTGCAAGGTGGTGTTTATGGTTGTGTGGGGTTGAAGTGGTGACTTTGGAGCGATTGGAGTGGTGGTTGTCAAGGACCTTCCGCATTAGGCGATCTCTGGACTCGTGGATGTCCGAGGCTGTAGGCGAGAGGTTGGGGAACGTAAACAGGGTTGGGATGGAGCACGATAAGAACTACGAAAGTTTTGCATTCTGAGATTGAAGGTGAAATTGCGCTATCGATTTAACGCAGCAAATATGCCAGGGAGTAGAGCTACGGCCGGTTCGAAAGTCACAATCTCATGTGGCGCTTCAGAAAGGAGCTTGATCGATTTGGTAGTTTTTTCGCTAGAGCCTAGCTTTTCTCCAAATAATCTTTCAATACGACCCTCAGCAAATAGCTAGGAGTACAAGACCATGCATGACAATAGCTATTGTTATGGCAATCGCCGTACGGACTTCTCCTTGAATCCTTCTCATCAAAACACTCCCAGAACGTATCCGCACCGGCCTTGGCCATTCCACCCCAGTACTCCCGGATCAATTTTACACATTCCTTCTCTCCTCCTGAGCGAGCAAGTGCTTCAGCGACGTGGTGATAGGCGTAAGGTGTGAGCGGTTTGACGGCTTTAGGGAGCGACATGGCGGTCTTAAGAGCACGGAGACAGGTCTGAGGATCTACGGCCTGAGCGAGAGACAGCCAGGCTTGAGAAGTCCAGGAAATTTGATTATCTGGCCCGCTGACGAAGACGCCCTGGGATTCGTCATAGAAAGATTTCGCGGCCACTGTCATTTTCTCGACGATGTCAAGGAACGGTTGAGGTTTCGAGATAAGTAATGCCAGTTTGTTGACCTCCTTGCAGGCGAATATGACGAGGCCGTGCATACCAGCGTTCGTATCCAGTCCGTCTGACCAATCTAAAAACTTCCAAGCTTCGGATGCGGAGGAGTCGAATTTTCCATCTTTGCCAACATGGCTAAGAGGGATCTTGAGACTACTGAGTATAGTTGGCCAGAGCTCGATAGCCGTTTGCAAGTCGCCAGAGGCAACGGTGTAGTCGTACACGGTAGGCCCGAAGAGCGCGTCGTAATCAACAATGTAGTCAGACGCAGGTGCGAGTTTTGGTTTCTCGAAGAGACAGGCGGGGAGACTCCCATCTTCTCTTGGGAGAGTAGCGAACATGTAGAGACATCTTTTGACGAGAGAGTAGTCTTTGAATGTACAGTAGTTGGTCAGTGCTTGGAGTCGGAGATCTCCAAGCCACAATCTGCGATCTCGACGTGGTCCATCTTCGAAGACGGTTTGCATGCAATTCCGAAGGGTGACTTGGCTGATATGATCGATGAGCGCGAGCTCTTTATCAGCGATGCTGATCTTCTGCGAGGCAAGTGCGACTTCTGGTGAGATAGCACTGACGGCTCGTACTTTGATATCCTGGAATTTGACTTTGTATTTCGGGGAGGTGTCGATGATGTCGATCTTGAGGTAGCGGAAGGAGTATCGTCGTGGCATATCCACGTCAGTAGGAAGCCAATCGACGTTAATTATTTCGTCGGGGAGCCAGCTTGTTGATATCCAGGTGTTGCATGGATGTAGAACTTCCGTCACATCATAAGGAATCTCACCGAATGTGAGCCTGAGTCTCGTGGGAGCATCGACGTTCACCCCATCGACTGCCAGATGAAACGATAAATAGCCCACTCGATGGGAACCGAAGTCTAAGATGATTTGGTCCCCTTTGCCGTACGAAAGGTCTTGTAGCTCTTCGATTGTATGTGTATGTACTGGTTTGCAGTTGAAGAATGCCTTCTCATCAGCTTCAAATTTGATGACTGACAAGGGGCGGTCAATCCATTCGTGTAGCTGTGGCTTCAATGCTTCGGCTTTGCGAGCGAAGTCCTCGTTGAAATGTGTTTTGAGGACTTTCTCGACCTTTTGGTTTGCGGGTACTTCCACGGCCTGCGTCTTGAGGGTCATAATCGGTGACGACGGGCTGTTGAATGCGGGGTTGATTGAAGTTTGGCTTGCACAGGTAAAGTTTCTTCTTCAAGAATGTCTTCTCAAAAGCTTACATGTCCTATCTGGAGTCCTATTCACAGATACTTCATCGTTTGTCAGCTGTGTCTTGATATATAAAGAGAAGACTTCGAATGAAGAAGGGAGGGGCCGCCGTGAATGTCACGCGTCACCTGGATCCGAAGGCTTGGCACCAGGACACATTGTCCCCGGAAACTGGTCCACCTCCACTTCCCTACGCAGATAAATCTCCCGATGATTACACCCGTTCATCCCAACAAACAGATGGTGGAATAGGGTCTCCTTCGGGTCCTGCAAAGAATGGTGTTCTCGCCAGGGATACTGTCCCGAGCCGGCTTTCTCGGGTCATCTCCAGCCGAGATCTCAACAGGAAGTTAGTTTTGACAGATTTTGAGGTCTCTTGTGTGATTATCTAAAGCGAGGGTGAAGATTGCATTGAAATAGCACTTGTTTCCAAGATCTATGTGAAGTTGTATTAGATAGCTAGGCATTATGCATCAATGTATATCGAGTGAGAAGTGTCTTTTATTTGTAGAACGAAAGAGCATGCTCAACACCAACACCAATACCTCATGAGAACTCCAGAGAACGGTATGCAGGTTTTGCAGATCAAAGATGAACCCCTCAATTGAAGATAGGCAAACATCCGAAGTACTACTCCATTAGCATAGATCGAGTAGAAACGCCGCAAGGGGACACTTACCACCAGCGGATTATTAAACCTCAGATTCCGATCCAACCCACTAATCTTCTTGATCTCCTCCTCCGTCAGATCAAAACCTTTAGCGTCCAAGTTATCCAGCAACATCGGCAACGTATCGCTTTTCGGAATTACAGCCACCCCTTGTTGCGTTGCCCACCTCAGCAATACCTGTGGCGGCGTCTTGCCATGTGCTTTCGCAACCTCTTTCACTACCGGATTCTCAAACAGATGGGGCGTCTTGACCGCATGCTCAAGATCCATTTCCACATAGCCTTGAGGTCCAAAACTGCTGTACGCAGTAACAGTGATACCTTCCTTATTGACGAAGTCGATAAGTGGTTGCTGGACAAGGTAAGGATGGTGTTCGATTTGGAGGGTTGCGGGCCGGATCTGGGCATAGCGGAGAAGGTCGAGGATGGATGCACAATTGAAGTTGCTCAGACCTAAAGAGCGGACGAGACCTGTATCGACGAGAGATTCCATTGCTTCCCAGGTCTCGCGAATGGTTGCATTGGAGAGCTGGATATCGGTGGGTGTGATGCCGTCGTGGAACCAGCCGGGTGGATAGCGGACTGCTGGGTCGACATATTTGAGTGCGATGGCTGGGAGTCTTAGTACACTGTTGCAAGAAGGAGATGAGCGTAAGCTTACGAAAGTGCATGATGTACAGATCAAAATACTCGAGTCCGAAATCCTTCAATTGCTTCCTACAGATCGGCTCGACACGTTCTTTCTCGTGGAAGGTGTTCCAGAGCTTCGAGACGATGAAGAGATCCTCTCGTTTGACCAGACCATCTTTGATTGCTCTGGCAATGCCTTGGCCTGCTTCGACTTCGTTTCCGTAGTCTTGATAAGTGTCAAAGAGAGATCTTTCTACAGATCAGGATCTGTAACTTACCACATGCTGAATCGAAGAGACGATACCCAGCTTTGATGGCATTGTAGACATGGTCTGCGACCTTTTCATTTGGGATTTTCCATAGACCGTGGCCTACTAATGGCATTTTCTTGCCATTGTTTAGTGTGAGAGTGTGATTTGGAGTAGACATGATCGTTGTTTCGATGGGTTTGAGACACAGAAACTTCCGGGACAATGTCTACGGTCCATGGTCATTATATACTCCATTGTACTTCCTCCTATCTCAAGTGGCGTGGTTCGAAGTGATGCGGTTTCGCTGAAGAATTGTTATTCTGGTGGTCAGATGTTGTGTGCTCGAGGAGGACCGGCTAATCTCAAAACATCACATGTTGTGAGTTTAACCGGCGAACTTGCCCTCAATGAATCCACCTAATGATTGGAAATTTTGCACGGCAAAATGAAAAGAACAGTATAACATGTTTTGCGGCGGGATACTCGGTAGAAGTAATTGAGCTTTTAGTGGAGATGTAGTGAGGGGTATGTTTTCCATGCGAGCATTTGAACTCTCACGCAAGTCGGTAAGCAACCAGTACACGATCTCGAGTCTATTCCGATTGACTGAATCGTACATCTTCATCGGCGACGAACAGAGAAGGCTTGCTGCTGCCTTTGCTTCACAGGGAGCATGAAGAATACAGATTTGTGCAACTTCAAAATAGAGAGCAGAGAACATGAACAATCTAGCAAAATAAGCAGCCTTGATGGAACTAGATGATTCTACCCTAAGCCTCGCCACTTGGTGAATCCGTGATTCCAGAGAAGATCCCACAGAAGCATCGGTGCCAGATCTGACAATTCAAAAGTGTACTCTATTACAAGCTAGAGAACCTACCAGCTTGTCCCCATCCATTCAAGGTGCTTTTGGACAGACCTCCATATCTAGTATTGTTTGAAGCCTTCGCAACGTCTCGATAGCCCTCATCGCGTGCTTACTTTCCGTCATCAAATAGTCCATCGACGGTCAACGCTCTCTGCATATGCAATTCCATCCAACAGTTGTTGAAGATTCGCCGACAGCAGAGCACACTTGTAGCTTTGCGCCCTCTCCCATTCCTCGAGGCCCTTTTTATCGCGGATTTTCGAAGTGTGCCCTAGTCACACGGCCGCTTTATCGTCCCTGTACTTTCTGTCTGGTGGAGCAATGTGTATGCTTTTACCTCTGCCACCTTGGTATGTTCCTCATGATATGCCAAACACCTTGTAACTTGCAGGATCGTATCGAGGTCCCTGTCGAGGTTCTCTCGGGCTCGCCCAGCATTCCCAAGTCCCTTTTGATCCTTCCACATCTCCAAGAGTATCCTCTCCTCGCAGATGGGCTCGGAGTACGTCGTGCAGGTATCGTACGAATGGTCGTAGGAGGGTGAGGGCTATTCGGCCTATGCGCATCGCCTGGCGTTTGCAAGTCGCGTTTCGCGCCGCAGTGCAAGACCTTGCGAAAGCATGGTCCCGTCGTTGTAATGGCACCTTTTGATTTTACGTGTGTATGATCCATTGAATGATCGGTGGAGGATCAAACGCGGGTGCTGGTCTTGAGTCAATCCTGAATGACGCTGGAAGAGAGTTGGGGGATAATCGAGGTTCCTCTAGCGCCAAGATATATCTTGGCTTTCCCCCTTGTGGAGTTTGACTTCAGCAGCATCACAAGACCAATGGGCAGAACGCAGGATTCTCTCCCCGGTTTTCTTTTCCCTTCAAACTTGAGTCTATCGTTTGATTTTCATTTCCTCTCTTCGCGCGTTCCTGCAGTTTCTCTGTCGAAGAAGTATTGCGTTTCTTCGGGATGCTTGGTGAGCTAGCCCAGAAGTCATCGCCGGCCAGGACGTCAAGGTTTTTGTCACATACTTTTCTTCGTTTTTGTCACCTGCGTCTTTTTCTATCTTAGGTTTTGATGTCTCTTTTCTGGCATACGGTAAGACTTATTCCGGTCCCCAATATTAGGACATGCTCTCTCCTATCAGCAAGTAGCAAGTCTGCTGTCTTTTTCGTTGCTACAGCACTTTGATATTCCTCTCCACCGAGCTTACCGGTTGAGAAACTTGCCAAGATCTGCAAACTCCCATTCGAGAGTCAAGGGAGTCCGTTGCTCTCTGACTGTCCATTCAAAGTCCAGTCAGCTGACTCATTTCATGTCTTCCTTCCCCTCATGTTGATGTCTAGTGAGCTGGCTTACTTGCCCGAGGCGGGTAGGAGTTTGGATGGCTTTTTCTGCGCGCGCTGTCTATCAGAATGCTTGTGGTCATGTAACGAGTACTTCTCGAGCACGGAATGACTTCCTAGTTCAATGTGGCTGTTTCGAAGGTACAGGGAGAAGAGTAGGATCGATATAGTTGCAAGCAAGCTTTGGTCATTTGCAATGGCTGTAAGAGTTCCGATAGGTAGATGGAGAGATGTCAGACAGAGAGTTCAATCTGACCGCGTCTGTCTCCATACATTGGGTATATAATCAACCTCCAAATATCCTTCGATTGAACAGTTCCCTCCATTTCTACCCTCCTGAAATTCCACAGCTGGGGAAAACGAAACAAGCAAAACAATGGGCTCCCTCTCCCCAGTCCTATCCGGCAACGGGACTCCCATCTCCCCAACCTCAATCGACGCCTTCACTTCCACCATCAAAGGCGAAGTCCTCGTGAAAGGCCTAGCAGACCAAGCCGCGTACGCCGCAGCGATCGCTCGCTTCAACAGAGCCACAATCAGTGAAGCTGTCAGTCCTTACTCCCGGACTTTACAACTCCTCAAGCTTCAGATGAACGACCAGAGTAATGTTGACGAATTTGTTATACCTAGGCTTTCATCGTATTTGTCAATGGAGAGGAAGATGTCGCAACGGCATTGAAGTACGCACAGGGATGGGATCTGGAAGTCGTGATTTCGTGTGGGGGACATAGTTATTATGGAGCTTCGTCGACGAGTGGAGGGTTGTTCATCGGTCTGTTCAATCCCATTCTCTGTCCGCATCTTATTCTTTCATGGCCACTTTTCGATTCTAGTGTACTTGGCTCCAAATATAGGCTTTCCTAGACGAAGGTACTGGTTTGGTGTTGTGGGGCGAACTGGAGCTGCGGAATTTTCTATGGACTGCAACGAGCGAAGCTGATGGGCGGTGAAAACAGACCTTAGGAGGTTGAAGAACGTGGAGATTGATGTGGAGGGGATGAGCGTCACGGCTGGTGGAGGGTGTCAGGCTGTGGATTTGGAGGCGCCGCTACAAGGTATGACTTCCCCATCCACAGAAACCTGTTGTGAAGAGGAAGGAAGTATCGCTGAATGACTGAATGCTCCCTAGAACTCGGTCTCTCTGTCGTGATGGGTGCTGCCAACGATACCGGTAAGTCATCATCCCGTCGCTTCCTTTCTCCTGACGTTCCTTATTCCCTCTGCTCGCTTCATGCCTACTTACTTTACCTTTCAGGAATCGGCGGTCTCACACTCGGTGGTGGTTCTGGTTTCCTAAGTGGGCAGTACGGCCTTGTGATCGACAATCTTCTCTCCGCCCGCGTTGTCTTAGCAGATGGCCGAGTACTTGAGGCTTCAGAGGAGAAGAACCTAGATCTATTCTGGGGGATCCGAGGAGGCGGCTCGAACTTCGGTGTTGTGACGGAATTCAAATACAGGGTCCATCGGCAGGGTGATGTATTCTTGTGGGTTTCCCCTCTCCATCTTCCTAGATCACATCCTCAGTACTCCAATGTTGAAGCTGGATTGGAATCAGCGGAGAGAGAGCAAGAGCTGACAGTATCGGTCACAGTGGGCCAATAGTCTTCACCCCCGACAAAACCTCCACCATCCTCTGCCTCGCCCCCAAACTCCAATCCATCGTCGATTCCTCCTCCGGCAAACTAGCCATCTTCATAGCATTCACCCGCATCCCGCCCATGCCCACAATCCACCCTCTCATCCTCGCTTTCTACGACGGTCCCGAATCCACAGCTCGCTCCTTGCTCACTCCAATCTACGAACTAGGACCCATAGCCGATAAAGCTTGTATGAAGAAGTACGCCGAATGCACAATGGATTCACCTGAGATTCTCGGGCCGGAAACACATCAGTTTTATAGCACGAGTAGTGTTTCGTTGCCTGTTGGATGGGATAATGAATTAGTTGTACCGTTTGTACAGGAGATGGGTGCGTTTCTTGAGAAATGGGGGGATGTGGTGAGGCCGAGTAAGATAGCGATTGAGATCCGCTCGTACGATGTATCGAGTCGTATAAGTCCCGATGCTACGGCGCTGTGGGCGAGGGCGAAGGGGAGTGCGTGTATGCTTGATGTGCAGTATGATGGGAGTGTGGAGAGGGAAGTTATGAGGGGGGAAGTGGTGAGGTTGACGGAAGGGTTGAGGGAGAGGATTGAGGAGGGTGGGAAGGGTGGTGGACATGCTAATCCGAATTTTGCGGTTGGTGGAGAGGGGGTTGAGAGGGTGTTTGGGGGTAATTTGGACAGATTGAGGGAGGTCAAGAGGATGTATGATCCGAAGGGGGTGTTTAGGAAGTGGTTTCCTATTGAGCCTGCTGTGCTTGTTGCTTGAGGGTGATTTTCCTGACATGGACAGTAACGAGTTAGAAGGGAATCAAGAAAGGGCGTTTGTGACTGAGATCTGGACATTAAGCAAAGAACAAAAATATTGCCAACGACCGTGAAGCTCTTACAGTGATAGAAGAAGCTACAAGTCTGATCGGAATCATTCTTGCTGTAAAATTGTTCTATGGAACTTATCTGTGGCTGTTGAGTGTGTTCCGCACCGCTTCCTGGTCTTTGAGTGACGAGCATTTCCAGATAATAGCTCTACTCAAAGAAGCCAAAAAGCCACACCATTGCATGAAGCAATATCAGGGGAACGTGCTTATGATTATGCAAATTCCTGCCTATGCTATCCCTCTATCCATACTTGATGATAGGGACACTTCGCTCCTATCGATTTGAAAGAAACGGAAGTCTTTCAACCGAAAAATAAACATAAACTTCAAAGAATAAAATAAACATGGCATGACCCACTGTTCAGACCCATTTTCTGCCCGGTCTGATTATCCGAACCCCAGAAATCAGACGTCAGAGTGGATGCTCCAAAAAAGGAATGTAAATCGCGCGATGTGAAACAGGAACGAGCCGAGCATCAAAACAAGATCAACAGGATGAACTGATGAACAATAAGACGGTGTTTTCAGACGAGCGCAGCAATGAAAAAGAGAAAGAGAGCATGAAACTGGATCGGGCCTTGCGACGAAGTTCAAGTCTTTTTACGAGTATTTGACTCGTAAAAGATGAAACTTTGATGTCAAGCTGACCTCTTACGAAGTAAATGTTCGTGTTCTTGGAGGCGAGAGGCAAATACGAGACGGAGAAATCAGCATGGAACGACGGGAAAAGCAGAGCATGGCTAATTTCTCCCACAAGACACCAGGAGCTGCAGACGAGTGACAGAATATAATGCGCACCACAAAAAAATTATATCTTCATGATTCAACTGAAGACTTCTTCATGACCATGACCTTCAATTCAGCTCCCTGGCCTCCTGCCCCCTTGACGATCAGGAACTGTGGGGTGATCCTGCGGCTGTATGTCCGAATGCTGAGTGGCCACTTTCCGGCCCCTGCCACCACCACATCCACCCTCCGCTCCACCACCAATCCTAGGGATTGTCAATCTCAGCCATCCCTAATTTTGGACGCACAGCCCCTGGACAAGGTTCGAGACAGGGTTGTGGAGAGGGTTCATCAGCCAACCACAGTGTAACCAGACAACCAGAATCGCGCTGAGGGATGGGGAGCCGATCTGAAATGTCACCACAGTGCTGCAAGGTGGTGGTGGTGCAACAGTGCAGCTCGTGTTAGACCAAGAGGCAGGGCAGGCCTTTTCACAGCCGCACGATGTGTTCACGTTCATGGCCAAGTGCAGAATCCTGAATCAGTGTCTCGTTCCAACAATTGGCTTGCCTTGACTTGGATTGATTTTGACTTCTTCTGGTCGAGACTGCATCTTCAACTCGATTCCATCATATCTTCAATAATCTCCTGCGCACCTTCTCATTGATCCGAGTACAAGGAGTACAAGGTTCATATCAGCACCAAGGCCGAGAGATTGCCCAAGAGCCGCCCGCCTGCCTGCCCTGTTATTGATATTCGCCCGAAAACAGGATTGACATCCCTTCCAACCTCCACACCCGCTGCTTCTGCCCTTTTGTTTGAAACCACCTCTGCAAACGCAAATTCAAACGCGATTGTTCTCGCCCTTTCAATTGAATACGGACTGCCGATTACACGGATCACGGTCGGATTGGTGCATCCTAGTCTGGGTTCCAGAAAGATACGAGACGGCGATACATCATAGCCAGCGCCTTGGCCTTCTCAACACCCACTTCTCCTCCCGCCCTCTCTTCTCCTCTCCTTCGCAATGCAGCGACAGTATTCTTTCGAACCTGAACAACCTTACGACGATATTCACAACACTGCTCCCCAGCGACCTTACGACCAGTCATACGACAATAGATACAACACGCCTGCTCCCGAATACCAATCCCCGCCACATTCACCAGGCTTACCCTCAGCACATCCAGACAGTTCATTCAATCGTTTGCGAGCAGCACGAAGATACAGTCGAGAACGAGATCAACCTCCTCTTCAAGGCTACGGCCAACCTGCGAATCCAGCTCCCCCGCCCCCTCCACATCGAGACGTCGAAGGACGAGTCTGGGGAAGAGAATTAGGATACACGACCTCACACGCCTCGAACATAACTCCCGGAGCAGACAACTTCGGCGAACAAGCATCAGGAGGAATAGCTGGTATTGCTATGGGCGTAGCGGATGCGAATGCACGAGAAAGTGGACTTGAAGCAATGAGAAACACACCAGGCTACGATCCAAGGATGGAGATGCGTGGAGGTTCCGGAGACAGAGAATTGTACGAGGACTCTCCATACATGCGACCAGCCCCGCGAAATGAACCATCATCATCATCTTTGACGCCCATGGGCGCTGCCGCATTTCCTCCGGGAATGGCTTCTCCACAGGCCAGGTCTATCGTTTCACGCTCGGCCCACAGCTCTAATCAGGATCCATTTAATCACGAACCTTATGTCGATACCCCATACAATCGCTACTCGCGAAACTTAGATCCCAGCATGGCGGAGTTCGACCCTAGTACTATCGAGGACGACGGTGATGATGGCCTGGACTACAGAAACGGAAACAGTAGGTCGATGTTGAGTCTAGGACACGACTCGGACAGGATAGCTCCAGCAGCTGGCGGTGCTGCTGCAGGTGGTGTTATCGGTGGGCTTCTAGGAAGGAAAGCTGTACCTGGTGCAAGTGGACCTGCATACGATCCTGTTGGAAACCCCTATCCTGGACCGAACAATTTCGAATTAGGACAAGAGAAAACAGAATGGGCAAACAAGTCAGCAGCACACAGAAAGAAGCGGAAGTGGATGATATTAGCAGGTGTCGTTCTCCTCATTCTTGCCATTGCAGGTGGAGTTGTAGGAGGCATCTTTGGTGCCAGAAATTCCGGAGGCTCATCAGATGCACCAAAAGGCGACTCAGCATCTGCGGATCAAGCAAACAATGGAGACCTCAACAAGGATTCTGCAGAGATCAAAAAGCTGTTGGGGAATACCAAACTACACAAGGTTTTCCCTGGGATCGATTACACTCCTATGTACACTCAGTACCCCGACTGTTTGAGCTACCCAGCGTCCCAGAATAATGTTACTCGAGATATGGCTGTCTTATCTCAGCTCACGAATGTTGTCCGCCTCTACGGAACGGACTGCAACCAGACGGAGATGGTCATCCACTCCATTGAGCAGTTGGGCCTGAAAGATCAAGTAAAAGTATGGATGGGCGTCTGGCAAGACAAGAACGCCACTACCAATAAACGCCAACTCGAACAAATGTACTCCATCTTCGATAAATATGGCGCCGACCCATTCGTTGGAGTTATTGTAGGCAACGAAGTCCTCTTCCGAGAGGATATGACCGCCGCAGAACTCAAGACGGTCCTCACAGGCGTCAAAACCAACCTCACAGCAGCAGGCATCGACCTCCCACTTGCATCATCCGATCTAGGTGATGACTGGACTGCCGAGCTAGCCAATGAAGTCGACTACGTGATGGCCAATATCCACCCTTTCTTCGCTGGCGTAGACTCCAAGAGCGCCGCATCATGGACATGGGATTTCTGGCAGAACCACGACGTCGTTCTCAAAGCCGACGTCACCAAACACATCATCTCCGAGACAGGATGGCCATCCACCGGTGGCACGGGGTGCGGTGGTGCTGCCACCTGCACCAATGGGTCCGTGGCGGGCATCACAGAGATGAACTCTTTCATGGACGATTGGGTCTGTCAGGCTCTGGCGAATGGCACGAATTACTTCTGGTTCGAGGCGTTTGATGAGCCTTGGAAGATTAAATTCAATGAAGAGGGGAAGGAATGGGAGGATAAGTGGGGGTTGATGGACGTTAATCGCAATTTGAAGCCGGGTGTTACGATTCCTGATTGTGGTGGGAAGACGGTTTCGTAAGTGGCTTTCAAAGGGGAGAGAGGATCGACAATGGTCCGACATGAATATTGAGCGAGGTCCGCGAACGCTGCAAGTGTGTGGACTGCGCTCACCCGGGTCGGTTTTGAGAGCAGAGCAGTGAAAAGAGGATATCTTGGAGCATGATCGACGTAGGATACAACATAATGAAATGGCATGGGACATGGAAGTGAAGGAACAGACACACAGCACATACACGCGTAACGAACGAAAGCAGGTTCTTGGGATTTTTTGGCGTTTGGGGGTAATAATCATGGCAGGGTTTTGGTTGGGCATGTTATGTTCAAAATACAGTTCTTCATTGCAGAGCATGTGTCATTGTTTGTTTCCGGGTGTATAGTATGTCGAAAGCAGCCCTAGAATTCTGAGGGGCTTTTTGGGCTGGGATGCTGGGTTCAGAGACTAGGAGGTCGAGGAGGAGGAGGGGGGTGTAGATAGACAGAAATGAAGAGTTTTCACTGCTACAATATGACTCAAAGGCATTCTATTCCGAGAGAATATAATTGCGAAGAGAAGATGTGAGCGGTATGTGTAGAAAATGCTTGTATTCGTGCAATTCGTCAGTTCTCAGTGAGTCTGTTTTGAGGCGGCTTGTTTACTATTTAGCGAGATTCATGACTCCACCTCGAAACATCCAACCACAGCCCTTTACGAGCCTCACTCTCCATCTCCTGTGTCCAGTTCCAATCTCTCACCTCCTGCACTGATTCACTCTCCCTCTTCATCATCCAAACCTTCCAAAATAGCTTCCACAAACTCCCTCGCCTCCCTAATACTTCCTACACTTATTTCCTTATGCTTATCGCTCGAAAGTCCCGTCTTAACAACAACTCTGATCCTCTCCAGAACTTCCAAGCCTTCTCCTTCTCTAGCTACGACCCGAGCCAAACTTCGCTCCACGAGGTCTCTCGTCTCAGCGACGGAGTTTCTGACACCACACTTGTCGGTTGTGGTGTCCCTGTGGCCGTTTTGGTCTTTGTAGGTTGTTAAGATGGTGACTTCGATTTCGAGTTCTTGGAATGCGGCGCGTTTCTTGGTTGAGAGTTTGGTCGAGTCCGATTTCGCCCGCCGGGCTCGTGAAATGGGATGCGGTTCGGACTCTGATTCTGGCTCTGCTTCTGGATCGGGTTCGGGTTCAGGATTGGGTGCAGGTTCGGCAGGTGGCGAGGATGACGATGATGGAGATAGAGGGGCGTCATCATCATAATCATCATCATCATCTTCGGAAAGCTCGACGTATCCAGTCGCGACCTCGTCGATATCTCTCCGAGGAGAGTGGCGACGCGCTTTCTCTTCTTCGAGGTTCGAGTTAAACCTTGAAGAAGAAGCGTTATTCTCGTCCTCGGCCTCGGCCTCCTGCTCCTCATCATCACCACCATCCTCCTCGTTCTCCTCCTTCGCGTCAATAACACGCGAAATCGACAACGGCCCCGGAACGTACGGTTTCGAATTAACATTCTCATCACACCTCTTCAGCGAATCAAACGTCTCCACCTGCACATACGTCCCGTCATCTTTGCCCTTCCCACAGTAGAACGTGTCGCTGAGCCAGGTGTCGTAGTTTGGGTGTCGTTGGATGGCGTCCACTGACGTTAGATCTGACTCTTCAAGCTCCTCTTTCCCATCATCACCCCCTCTCCAAAGCACCCCGCTAAGTCTCAAAACCTTCCCATCCGGTCCCAAAAACGGCCTTCCAAGATGCAACTGTCCAAGCAATCCACCACCTCCTTTCCCCTTCCTTAACCTAAACCCCTTTGTAAAAGGTACCTGAATCAACGTCCCCTCCCACGCCTTAATAATTCCAGCGTCGACCGCAAAGATCGGCATGCCGATGATATAGTCAGAGAGCAGGTCTTTGGCGGAGAGACCGTCTTTTCCCTTCTTAAATAGATCAAAGAAGTGAAGTTGTCCTGGCTGTGGATTTAGGAGACTGCGAGAGGCGAGCTCGGTGGGCGTTGGTACTGGTGTCATTTCGGGGTGGTGGCGTGGCGTAGAAGGCTGGATGGATGGAGGGATTAGTGAGGAATGGGGGAGAGGGAGAGGGAGAGGAGAGAGGAGAGAGGAGAGAGAGGCTTACGCGATGGGAAGTTTTGGTAGAAGATGAGATTTTGATGTTGGAGGAATAAGTGGGGAGGGAAAGCTTGGGCGAGGAGAGGAGGGACTTGTAGATGGTAGTGCGGAGATGAAATGAGATGAGGGATTGGGGTGAATCTGGGCTGAAGCTGAATTGATTGGAAAGCATTGAGTAAGGCATGAAATGAGTTTTATGGCTTTGGTGAATTCCCAATAGGGATGTTTAGGACTTGTAACTTTGTGTGGTAAGGTGGAAGTCCATCGGAGGTGCTCAAGATTCACCTACACCGACCCCAAAGAAGTTCAAGAGTGTATTTACAGTGGAAATTTAACTTCATATTCGATACAGACGAATAACAGAACAAGACTCGAAAGTGATAAGAGCACAAGGTCCTGAGTCTTGTGTATCTGGTGTAGTGTCAGTAGCCTCGGTAAATCTTGAAGTAAGGAACAGTAAATATCGGTAAATGAATGCAAAAGCAAAAGGTGAAAGCTGAAACTTACATGATGATTGAACTGTCTATCTTTGGGGTCGTTCCAACTCTATCGCACTCCTCATTCACTCAGAGAAAGCATGACCAATGTACATGTCTAATAAATGCTCTTAAAACCGTGATAGGGAGTTGAGACTGAGGGTTTCTTGATGCATGATGTCGAATGGAATTTATGAAGCCGAGAAAGAATAAGGGATTGGCGTATGCTTTCAGTATCATCAGACCCTTCCCAGTCTATGATGCTGGTGCTTCAAACCATGGGCTTTCAAAAGTCCTTATCCTCAAACCCTCAGCTCCTCAATAACCATCTCTGGCACTTGTCCGACCTTCCCTTGCCACGGCCTCTCCAGAATCTCCCCAGCAAATGCTTTCGCATCCTTGATTGTCTTCTCAACGCTCTTCTCGATCGAGTTACTCCTATACACATCCCCTTGAAATGGCATCTTCACCACAACGACAATCTCCCTCAACACAACGAAAGGCTGTAATACTCTTTCAAGACACATTCTCAGGTGCAAATTCAGGCTCTGAATGGTAAACATGATTTTGATCTTCTGCATAGTCTGCATGTCTTTGCAAGCAGGAAATGGACCGCCTCCATTCATTAATCCACTTCGTCGGACGAGGTGAAGTAGGTAGTCGATGCTGGTGAATGTGAAGGTATCGACGGCGTATTTCACGTAGATAACTTTGCTGGCGTTGTCGTCCCAAGCACGTGTTAAGTGCTGCAGGGCTACGAAGCGGGATTCATGGTTGATGTACAAAGCTGGAATTTCAAGTTCCAGGCATGCCTTTCGATCGGAATCATATGATAATGTGGTGTTGTCTGGTTGGGAATGAGGTTCGGTTCCTTTTGGGCCAATGGGGCCGAATTCTCGAAGAGTGGGGAGGGTAAAACGCCAGATTCTGAAGCGTAGCTCAGTTGGTAGTTTGGTGAAGAGATGGAACTCCATCACGCGAGGAGTATCCCGATAACTTTGGATATTTATCTTCTACCCATGAGGGCTGCAAAAGATGAAGTTGGAGACATGAAAATTCCCCTCCATCAGCGCGTTACGTTACATGTGAAGGGCGTGAGGGGCGTCTTGGCATTTGTGGCTTGCCGAATTCCAGGAATCACGAGAAAAGTCGTGAATGGGATGCAACATCATCAGGAGATAAATTGATAGAGTATATTACCTACCAAATTATGAAATCCAGTCTTCACCTTTCTCCCTTGCTGGCGGATTTCTCAATGGGTGGTCACACTTGAGAGGGTGACAGCCGTGTATTGACATCACTTATGGGAATCTACGTCGGAGAAAGCGAAGCACGAAGTCTGTTGGTTTTCGGACAGTTTTCCTTAAAGGGAAAAGAAAGGGGGACTTTACGACGGATGAATGATTGCGTTTGATGTTGATGTCAAGCCGAAATGTAAAGGCGCGAGTGGGTCTTTCGCTTATAATAGGAGAAGTAAACATCAAGTCGAGAAGCAAAAGCTGCAGGTAAGGTTTCTAAGTCCCTTGAAAGGAATTGGGTGGTTATTTCAAGCCAAGTGCAGGACATGAATCTGTCCGTCCGAGCATCTTGCTGTATTGAGCAACTGTGAGTTCTAGAAACTGGAAAGCGGGAATAGGTGATGTTACTCGAGTAATTAGATACACAGAACAACTGTAAAATAAATGATCCAAATAGAAGGCGGTATGAGTGAAAATATCACGTAGATAAAGTCTGGCGCCATCTAGTATGAGAATTGTAAGATATGGTTGAAGCGCTTCAACCAAGCCTGCTCCTTTTCGGGCTTGCACGTCGTGCCGGTTAGGGTCAGATCCCGACTTACTACGGTCCGAAAGGCATATGCCCGTTACTTTCTAGATTATAGTAACTCCACTAGTGCACATTCGAGTGAATCCATTCTCGATCTCTGCTTTGGAATATCTGTGACGGGAGGGAGGGACATCGGGCTGATGGATTGAATTCAAAGCGGCGCGCATTGGGTTTCTCGAGATGAACTTTCCACACTCGGACAAAAGCTGTCCAGATCTTTTGTATTTTTCCTTCTTTGAAACTTTGACGTTCAATTCAGCTGATGCGAGTACGTGATGGGTCCGGTAGCCAGGAGCGATGGACAGCCATGGTCCTTGACCCCGCTCTCAGACAACCACTTCATCAGCCAGAATCTCTCAAGTCACGCCCATCAACCGAGGCTCAGAGGAAAGGAGCGTCAACAGAGAGATCGTCAAAGCATCAATGACATCACAATATCCTCAAGTCGCAAATACAATCACGCCGCTGATCACGCTGCTCTCCCGCGTAGCACTGGCCCCAACCAAAATCATGACCTCAAGCTCGAACCCTTTGAACTAAATTTTGAAGCGAGCTGAAGCGTAAAAGCACAGCTGTCAAAATAGAGTTCTGCATTTCAGTGCACATCCTCCGAGCTCAACGGGGACCTCGCGTCATGACATCACCTGCTTCAGCTCAACAATCTAGCGTAACTTACTCATCTTCTACTCGTCTTTCCTTCCCAAATTAAGAACTTGCTCCAAGGACTTTCCCATAACGAAGCAGTGACATCTCGCCAGAGCTGCTCTTCGTATTTCTTCGTTAGCTTATGCCAAGACCAGCGGCTCAGAGCCTAACTCTAGTCTCCGATTTGTGCGCCAGGCATAAACTTTACGCTGACTTCAGACAAGCGCTGTACACGCAATCGGAGCTGATCTCGTGCTTCTTTTTCTTGTTTCCAGGTCTTGGTATCAAGATCGAAATGTCAAAACATGGTAGTTGGTGTTTGTCGTCTTTCGCCTCTTCCAGGTTTGCGCCTCGCTTCGAGGATAACCAGAACGATCTCCCATCTCCATACGAAGTATATCCCAAACGTAATAGATCACGGTAAAAGCACAGGATCCTCACAATTCTCCTCAGCAATTGCTTTTAAAGAACTCAGAATTCCCAACACCATTAAGGTTCAATAAATAATCAAGAAGCAAGACATACCTCACACTGACGCCTCCCAGCTCTTCTGTAAAGCAAATCCCAGTAGTGCGGCTCTGAGATCAAAGTCCGATCCGCGACTGGGACCCAGAGGCCAGAAGACAAAGTGTAAAGGCTAAAAGCGTCCAGAATTAGCATAGTATAGAGCCTCTCGGAAACACTTTTTTGGTAAGCTGAGTCTGGTCAAGTTGAAAGTCTAGTCTAGCGCTGGCGGAGCAGCCCACGGACTTTGGGAGCGAGTCAACTCGTCAGTGGCTGGCAAGCTTGAGATGCGGAAAGTCTATCTGCGTGGCTGGTTTGCGGGAAACATGGCTGGGGTCAATGATTCGTGATCGTGGACGTGCGTTTTGAGGTGCGTTGCATCGTGTGGTCAGATGGTGGTGAGGTCGTGGTCTGATCTTGCCAAGAAGAAGTGGAAGGTTGAAATCTCGTAGAATGAGAGCTTGATTGCTGGACCACAGGAGCTCTCATTCTTCAGTTTGGAATAATCGCGCAAATCGGCAGGAGGAAAGCCGAGGGCTGTCGGTGGCCGGATGGAAATGGTAGTCGGTGGAAACTTTATGTGGGTGCATTATTGAGTGCCATTGGTTGACATGGCGCACAGCTGTATTGTCCCGAAATGCAGAAGCTTCAAATTAGGACACACGTTTACCTGGAATGAGATGTGGCTCGCGGAAGGATCAAACAAGCAAGGATTGTAAGCGAAATGTGTGGAATACATTCTTGTATTCATTCTGCGACTATCTTCATCTCTAACATCATTCCAGACATTACAGGCATCAAAACACGGATCCTTCAGAGCAAGCCAGCCCCCAATTAATTAATCCTCCGCCAAATACCGATGCAATGCAATTTTTCGCAACCAGTCCATGACGATGATGTGATGCGCGAGCGCCGACGCTGCATATATGCCATTTCCNAAACCCATATCCGTTCCATCCAATCCTTATCCATATTCATATGCAGGTCGTAAATGAGTGTCGTAATCTAATCATGATTATTGTTCGTTGCTGGTTGTTCCCGCTATCCCTATTCAAATTTCAATTATAGAATCGAAGTATTGTCGAGGTGCAGGTGCCTCAATTTTACAAGAGGAGCATGGCGGCAAAGCCAGCCATGACGGCGGCGAGGGAGCCAGCGACCTTCATGCCGTTTCCAGCGTTGGGTCCGACTACGACTGGGATAGTGGTGTTGGTCTGGACTTGACCATCGGGAATCTGTGTGTCACGTGTCAGATATATCATTGCAATGTGTCAACGGGGCAAGGGGTAGATGAACATACCTGGGAGACGGTTGGGCCAGCGGCGGTGGTTGGGACTTGAATCTGGCCGTCTGGGATTTGAGTCACTGGGGTAGGAGCGACAGTTGGGACCTGGACTTGTCCGTCGCTGATTTGCGTGATTGGAGTGGGTGCGACGGTTGGGACCTGAACCTGTCCATCAGAGATCTGGGTGACTGGAGTAGGAGCGACAGTTGGGACCTGAACTTGTCCATCGGAGATCTGTAGCGAGTCAGTATATGTCTGCTTGGCGCGAGAATGGAGATGCATACCTGAGTGACCGGGGTGGGGGCAACAGTGGGGACCTGGACCTGTCCATCCGAGATCTGGGTGACAGGAGTAGCTGGAGCAGATGTTGGGACTTGAACTTGTCCATCACCAATCTGAGTGACGGGAACTCCGGTAGGAACCTGAATCTGTCCATCGCTGATTTGAGTGACAGGTGGCATTGGGGGAGCAGTAGGCCCTTGAACCTGACCGTCACCGATCTGGGTGATAGGTGGGTTGACGGCAGTGGTTGCTTGTGGTTGACCGTCACCAATTTGAGAAACCGGGGGAGCGGCGGAGGTGAATGTTGGTTGTCCATCAGGTTGTTGACCAGCGCCTCCTGAAGAGCCGCATGGGAGGACGTTCAAGAAGACAGGCTCGCATTGTGCGGCCCAGGCGCGGTCATAGAGGTTGGAGAAGTCCCCGCTCTTGCAAGCGTAGAAGACTGCTGAGCCGCCAATAGCCAAAGTACCATTCTGGCAGACTGAGAAGCCTGCAGTGTAGAGTGCGCCAGCTTGTGGAGGAGGACCATCGAATTGGAATTGGTAGTTTGCAACGATGGAACCAATGCGGCCTTGAGCGTCGGTAAGGACACCATCAGCGAGCTTTGCGGTCAAGAGGTTCGCTTGGCCACAGGTGGATGTTTGGCGCTATTGAAGTCAGTAAGAAGCATTGTGCACACGGATGTAAGAACATACCTTGGCCATAGCAGTAGATGATCCATTGACAATGGTAATCTGGAATTCTCCATCATAGCTTTGTTGACATCCTGCTGGAGAAGGAGTCTCAGGGGCCTTGTTGGATGGGCCGCCTTGAGGAAGGGCGAAGGCAACAGAGGCCAGGGCAGCGAGAGCGAATGTAGTCTGCATGTTGAGCGAATGAACAGTACAGGATAATGTTTCAATTGAAAGCGAATGACAATCGAACAAGGGGACGAAGAACTGGTTATAAATATTCCTTGAGACAAACTAGAGTGAGTGGAAATCGAGAAAGAGGAGGCGGGAAACTTTATAAAGAGTGGTTGATCAGGCTACCAAGCTCATGCTACCGAATCAAAGAGCTACACTACCATTGCCCAATTGGCGCAAGGTCTCGTCTTTCAACTCGAGAAAGACGAGAGGCAGGGGATAGTAGTCTGGTTCCTACCCATGATGACGGTGATGTGGGGTACCGGATGTTGGTAAACTCTGCACATCTGACACCAGGCAATCACTTTTTCCCTGAAATAGCATCCCAAGCGAGAACCTTCCAACGGCAGAAGCAATAGTTCGAGCAAGGGAGAGAAGCTTCGGGAAGGAGGCTGGATGATCAGCACGCACTTTGTTGAGGGCAAGTCTGACTGCAAAGAGTAGTCTACGAGGGCTTGATGTAGTGATGTTCGGGCGGAACAGACCTCCCTGTCGATTTGGCGGCTAAAAATCCAGTGGTTGGTCAGTAGGTTGTCGCTTCGGGCTGAATGGAGGGGTAACCACAGTATCGAGAAGTGTGCTAAAGGCATGCTAAAGCACTCTAAAAAGCTGTGCAGAAATATGGCCCAGCTAGAGTGTAGTGGTTGCATCGTCGAAGCACCAACTCATATAGCTCCTGGGCATCGAGCCAATGACATATCATGCAAGCTCGTGAGAAAAACAGGGGAGGTCGGAAAAAGTGTGAATACGAAGCTTCAAAGCCATCTGGTTACCATCTATGGCGCGAGCTGGGGCCGATTATGAAGGGCATTTCCTGTCCGAGTGCAACTCTCCCATGAATCGTGAGATGTTGTACAAGTATGCTGTTGCTGATGTGATGCGATGTTGGGGCTCGCTCGAAGGTGGGGTGGATGGCCCATGGCCCTTGGCAAGTGGCGAATCTGGGGTATCGGATTGGAGCGGGGGTTTTTCTCCCGGCTTGCGCGGAAAGCTTGACTGCATGAATATATTGCTGCTCGTTCAATTGATTGTCGAATATCGTATCCTGCCTTGGTCAATATATTGACTATCCATCAGCCGCTGTTCCTGTGACTGGTAGCTATATGTCACAACCTGTCGTCAAGGTGGATGAGGCCATCGTGAAATCGAGAAGTCTTGAAGACGATGTCGTCTAAGATCATCCCGCTGTCGGTCCGGATAAGGATGCGAATCGAATGCATCTCGATGGCTCGAACGGCCCACGCTTACGGGTCAAAAATTATGTGCAGCTTGATCCGATTTTATCCTTGCCATGTTCAACATGATTTGCTCAGCTCAGCATTCCTCGCTCACACCCCACAAAAACAAATGGCTCAAAAGCTGTCTGTCAAGACTTCGTGAAACATATCCTTGTCGTTGCTCCTAAGTAGTGCATCTTTTTCGAACTTGCTTTTCCCTGTGGATGCATTTCAGCCAAAGAGAGCGCTGCTCCCTGAGTTGCACATGAAAACTCTCCTTTCTTGGCCATTACGCCTTCCTACCAATAGGAATTTCCTCTAATTCTCACTTATCGGCTTGTCTCCTTCTATTTCCAGAGCTGCATTGTTTCAACTTCTGCCGTTGAGACGCCTCTCCAGCCAGTATTTTCGGCTGCTTCGCACAATTATTCCGTCCACAATCTGTTATTTGACGGCAATGGTGATTCAGTTTCGCTTCGTCTCCCGGAATCAGAGTGAGATCACCCGATGTTTGACGGTTGATGTCATGATATGTTTTCCTCGGCTGCCCATGTTGAGCAAAAGTGGTTCGTGGTCCAGTATCACATGTTGTGCTCTTCAACATTTGCCGGTTGGCCCGGGTGCCAGTATCCTCAACTTCTTTCGGGCTTTGATCCACTCCACTTAAATATTATCAGGTACCAGAACTTTGTCTCAGCGGTTATGGTTTGTCAATTGCTCTAAGAGGTCTGTCTCATCGAAGCCGAATGGCTGGCTGGTTCAATGGCTCTTCACGTGATACCAACCACCCCTGAAGCCTTCGCCTGTTGCTGAGCAACCCGAGCCGACACAGCTGTAGCGAGAAGAGATGGTAATGCGCGACACAGGCACACAGCAGGTCCCGCAGCCGTGGTAAGACGTGCAGATGAAAGTCATACAACCTCAAAAGCTGGTGGTTACAACATGTTTCGAATCATTACGCTTCGCTCGGTTTTGCGCAAGTCAAAAGGACATTCCACCCGAGCTTCAAGGTCTTGTAGGAAGCCGCCTCGCGAAACGGCGCACTAAGGGGGAAGACATAAATCATATTTCGTGCCAAGGATGATCTCGAATGTAGTGGCTTGGAGCGCATGGCCATGCTGCCGTGGAGGAGGTTGGAGCTCACTTACTTCTCGTGCTCATGATATCGGCGTCCAAGGGGCCAAACTCGTCTTGATGACTAGTCATCCGAACGATCTCCTCTGGACACAATTCGAAACTTAAAACAGTCAAAAGCCACACCTTTTTGCCCCTGCATTTGAAGATTACTTTCGATTCACATGCCGCCATCAGAGCATCCAGCCACGCTCGATCTAAATCAAGACGTGCAGTAAGGTCTATAACAAACGCACAAGTAAGGTCTCAAAGTGTGAAGGAATGTGCTGATCATTGCTTTTTGGAGGAAAACCGCGGGCTTCCAAACCGTTATTTTGGCCTTCACTCACAGTGAATGGATGAAATTTATCACATTTCAAGAGCCTACACCCATTCAGGCAAACGTTTGATTTCCTCGTCTAGTCTTGTCTTGCGGGATCCATGGCCGGTTTGCTGCCAACTAAATCATCAATCTGCTTCATAATATCTGGGGTCAATTTATCCAAAATCTTCAGACATTGAACATTCTGAATAATCTGTTCTGGCCTCGAAGCACCCGTAATTATCGAGGAAACGTTCGGATTCTTGAGGCACCACGCCAATGCTAATTGCGACTGCGAAACGCTCAACGACTCCGCAATTGGCTACACACAGATCAGTCATTGTCTTTGGACACATTCAGAGAGTCGTTAAACTTACTTTTAAACTCGCCACCTTGGCCACGTTCTCCTTCCATTCATTGTTCCCATAGTTGTTCCTCATGAACTCCGCAAACTTGTCCTTGCTTTCGGCAAATCGGCTGCCCTCAGGGGGGCCGTTCAATGCATCATTATATTTGCCACTCAACAGTCCCATCTTCATGGGCGAGAAGGTTGTCAATCCAAGCCCATACCTCTCATACAAGCGCTGAAACTCGCCCTCGACCTTTTTTCTGTCAAGAATATTGTACAGTGGCTGCTCTACAATCGGTGCAATAAGACCTAACTGCTTAGCGATTCCACATGCCTCGCTGATCTCGTCAGCTGACCATTCCGACGTTCCCCAGTAGAAGGCAAGGCCGTTATCGATCACATAATTGAAGGCTCTCACGGTTTCTTCCATTGGAGTGAGACGGTCAGGTCGGTGTGCGTAGACGATATCAACGTACTCCATATCGAGGCGCTTCAGAGATGCTTTGAGCCCTTCAATAATGTGCTTCCGTGACAAGCCATGGTTGTTGATCAGTACTTCGCCATTGGCACCACCCCAATTGAGCTAGAAAGATTGACGTTAGGATTCTTTCAATCACTGACAGTTACTTCAGGAGGGGTACGCGTACTTTTGTGCTAATAACAATATCGTTGCGATTCCAGCCGTACTTCTTGATGGCCTTTCCCATCATGATCTCGGACTCTCCACCAGCATAACTGTCACGTCTATTAGCAAAGCCTTTCAATCCGGTACCACCTAGAGTCAAAAATTTAAGAGATTACCTCTCAGCGGTATCGAAAAAGTTAATTCCTAAATCATAAGCCTGCTTCATGCACGCAAATGTCAATTCATTCTCAAGATGGCCTCCAAAACTGTCCACGTTGATCAGCTCGCTATTCTCAGTCTATCGAATCAAAAGTCTTACGTCAGCCACCCTCCCAAGCCCAGAACGGAGACGTGCAGTCCCGAGTTTCCTACTCGTCTATACAGCATCCCCGTATTTCTTGGTTCCGGCCACGACATGGTTGGTAATTTCGACAGTCTTGCTAAGTTTGAATTCGACAAACGATCTGTGTACTGTAGCAATCCGGTTTCGTGACAAACGAGTTTGAGTTTCGTAGTTGATTAAGTTTGGTACAGATCAAGTAATGAACAAGATCAGGGAACAAATATAGAAATTTGAAGGGGAGCGTGACATTTGGCTTCGGTGGATAGTCGGCCGGAGAAAATCTCGGGACTTTGGATAGTGACCGCCTGTATCTCAAGGAAAAAGGCACTATTGACCAATTAATTGCTCAAGAACTACATGGAGATATCATGATTACCGAAGGACAATTAATAAAACGTGATTTGCAATAGGCGTGGTTGTGAGCTCCAAGGGTGTATCAGCTATAGCTCAGTAATTGGTCGATCTTTCACGGTGATGGATCGATAATGGTAATTCTAAGTAGTATTGAAGAGAATTGCGGATTACTTATATTCTTGTCTGTCGAACAATTTAACTATCTACCCTTACATACGTCCATAAAATAAATAAGTGCGCTCGCCTGATCGTCTAGGTCTGGAAAAGCCGAAAGTATGGCCAACAATGCAACTGAACTGTCTCAATATTACAAATAAAGAATGATACCCATACTCGGAGATCTAACATACTCATATCCAGAACTCCAACGCCCAATTCCATCAGAACCTGCGAAATCCCATTTAGACTGTAGCCTTCTCCGGACTCTCAATCTCAACTCTATGCCACGCAGTCGCCAAATTTCCCCTCGCATTGTATATACTAGCATAGGACTGCGGCTGCGTATTATACGCTTCATCAGTCGCTTTCACCATCAATGTCGTCTTCTCTGCTTTTCTATCTCCAAGAGCATACCTCCACCTCTTCCAGCACCATGCCTTCGAGCCCATTGTCTTGTCATCCAACAGCTCCGCCTGATCCCATGTCAGACCCCCATCAGTGCTAACATCCACCCTCACAATCTCATGCCCGCCGCCAGAATACGCATATCCTTCCACCTGTAGAGCCTTTGCCTTCTCTTCCCCCAGCTCCCGACTCAGATGACTATTGCGGATCGAAGTGATAGCCGATGTGACTGGCATCTCTTGGATGGATTTTGCACTGTCCCAGTCCGGCTTCGATACATTAGGACCAAAGCTTTTGTAGTCTCGCCGCTGCCATTGAGTCGTCGACTCTTCATCCGAGATCACGATTTTCCGCAACCACTTGACCGACCGCGCCGCCACGTTGCCGGGTACGATAACACGGATTGGGAAGCCATGTTGACGCGGTAGCATCTCGCCGTTCATTTTGAATGCTATAATCACATCTCCAAAGGGATCAATTGCCTTGTTTAGTGGGATAGAGGCACCGTAGGCTTCAAGCCCAAGAAATTGTGCGTGTTTCTCGTCGGGAGATGGGTTGTCTGTGTTGAGACCTGCATCAGCGAGGATATCCCGCAACTTGACGCCCTCCCATTCAGCTGTTGAGATGGCGCCGACCGTCCATTGCAAGCCATTGGTCTGGCGGGCGTGTTCAGTCATATCCTTACGGCGGTTTCCAGCGCATTGAAGTGTTGCGGTGATCTTATGCTGCTTGAAGCGGCTTTTGAGATCGGACATCGTGTAGGTCGTTTCTGTGCCGTCAGAGAGCTCGATGACTAGATTGTGGTCATCTTCTTCGATGGTTGGTACCCACATGTGGTTTCGTACGTAGAAGGTGTCGTTTGGGGTACAGAATTCCGAGAGAGCCTCGCCTGGGGATTCGGCATTGCATGGTCTTGCAGTTAGGATATGGAGTCGTTCGTCGGGAACAGGATCGGTGGTGAAAGGGTCTTTGATCGCCTTGATCGGGACTTTCCCATCCACGAGGTCCAGATTGTCAACTTCACCAATCTTGTACTGTTCGAGAATGTCGTATACGTCTTGTCGCTTGTGAATCGTGAATATATCCCAATATGGATCAATACTGCCGCCCGCAGCTTGGAGGATTACTTCTCCTCCTGGATGTGCCTCCACCCAATCGGTAATATCGTATACTGAAGTCCCTTTCGTAACCCATGGTTTTCCTGATGTTCCATGATGCGACTCAACTTCTGCAAGTCTGAACTTCTGGATGCTCCGGATCGGTTTTGACAGTTCTGCTTCCCCGGACTTCTCTTGGAATTCGATTTTGGGTTCTTGAAATTGTATTCCAAGAGCGACTGCAAGGACGCTGCTGCTTGTAAGTGCTCCCAAAAGCACTCTTCCCCGAGGTTTTGGTGGTGTTCGTTCGAATTTGAAGATATTCGGAAGCTTCACATGTTTTGATGCTTGCTGAACTGGTTGCGGATTGAGCCCAGCCTTGCAAGCTTTCGCTGTGACACTTGACAGCTGGGTGAGCAGCCTCCGGGTACTCATTTTTGCATATGCATCGGAACAAGTATGGATATGATCTGGATGTTCAGTGCAGGACTTGGTGACATGAGAGAACTCTGAGATGTGTCTGGCCCGCCCGAACTACTAGAGATACTATGTCAACAATGATTGAGCGAGACACGGAAGGTACTTTTTACTTTTTTGGTCTGAGACAAACCAATCTCAGCCTTACGAGGGACGTGCATTTGCCTGCTCCTTGATTCGCTGAATTTTGGAAGGCTTTCGGGTTCCGCTCGGAGGCTCACCGGAAGCCATCTCGGTAAATTGCATGATCCAATGAGAACATCGCCAGTTTCACTCCCGAAAAAGGCGGCGAGAATGTGGAATCGAGGGTTTTCGGAGAATGGCAATCCTACGATTTTTAATTGGCTTCTATCAGGTGGATCTGAGCCGACGAAAGGAGGGTCAGCTGTGCATTTGAATACGACCCGACCTCGGCGCAATATGCAAGGCTGAACGTGAGGCTCTCAACCACTCTTGAACAAAAGAAGTGTCTCTGTATTTACAATTTTGACATTGATAGAAAGCCGACATCAAGAAACCTTCTGCAAGGAATTGGAAATCTGCGAGACTCGAATACTTTGCAATGTCTGTGCAAACAGCAGTACGACCGGTTCAACACCGTGCTTGGTGGAAAGAGTCTTCCATCTACCAAGTACGTACTCGTTCCTGGCCAGCATTATTGGCTATCCGACTAACTGAATACTCCAAGATATATCCATCTTCCTTCTGTACTCTCACTCCAACCCCGACAGGAACACTGGCCGGCATTGCGTCCAAAGTTTCGTACATACAATCTCTCGGCGTCGATATTGTTTGGCTGTGTCCCATATTTCCCTCCCCTGGTGTCGACATGGGATATGATATCAGCGACTATCTGAGTATTGACCCAATCTATGGTGATATCCACGATATCGACCACTTGATCAAGGAATTGCATTCTAGAGGCATGAAACTGGTGCTAGATTTAGTGGTGAACCATACGAGTGATGGTCACCAGTGGTTTCGGGAGAGCAGGAAAGGGAAGGGGAATAAATATAGAGACTGGTATATTTGGAGAAAGGGAAAGGTCGTGAATGGAGAGAGGACGCCGCCAAATAATTGGACAGCACACTTTGGAGGTAAGTAGTCTCTACTGTAGGACCTTCAGTGATATCTAAGAACTGAGCTGAATCATGATGACACAGGGAGCGCATGGCAGTATGACGAAACTTCTGAGGAGTATTACCTCCATCTCTACACGACCTCTCAGCCCGATCTAAATTGGGAAAATCCTGCAGTTCGCACTGCTGTTCATTCCATCATGCGCTTTTGGCTCTCGCGCGGAGTTGACGGTTTCCGAATGGACGTTATAAATTACATTAGCAAACCGCAGGACTTCCCAGACGGCAACCCCAAGCTTGCCTTTCACATCGGTAGTGAATATTATGGCGCCGGACCTAAACTTCACGAGTATTTGCGTGAGCTGGGCAGTATTTTGAAAGAGTATAACGCCTTCAATGTCGGCGAAATGCCGTGTGTAACGGATCTGGGGGAGGTGATCAAAGCCGTAAGACATGATCGAGGAGAGCTGAATATGATTTTCCACTTTGAGTTGTGGGTATCATCGCCCCTTCTGCGATCACCAGGCTAACAAATGTAGGCATGATATCGACCATGGCTCAAATGGGAAATTTTCTCCCAAGAAGTGGGCGTTGGAAGAATTGAAACGAATTGTAGAGAGATGGCAGACTTTCATGTATGATAATGGTGGATGGAATGCACTCTACCTGGAGAACCACGATCAACCACGGTCAATAAACCGCTACGCCAATGCATCGCCGAAATTTGCGAAACAAAGTGCGAAAATGCTTGCGACTTTTATAGGCTGTCAAGCTGGTACCCTATTTATTTATCAGGTATGATCTTTTCCCAGGACTGTCCAAGGTCTTGGCCTCCTCTGATCCTTTCGTCCTGCTTCTTCTAGGGCCAAGAACTTGGTATGACGAACGTTCCCGATACATGGGGAATGGAAGAATATAAAGATGTTGATTGCCTCAACCACTGGAAGTAAGTCACCCTTGTCCCATACAGCGACCTAGGTACTCTCACCACCCTCACGACCTCGGCTGACCAGTAATCTACTTAGATCACTCCAGGCTCAGACAAACGACCCGTCCAGACTAGCCCTTGCCTGCGCAGAATACCAGAAGAAATCCAGGGATAATGCTCGCACGCCCATGCCTTGGAGTTCTCGGGGCGATTTTGCTCCTCCTGGATCTCCTCCGTCATGGATGCGTATGCACCCTGATTACGAAAATGGCGTTAACGCAGAGGACGAAGTGGCGGATCCAGATAGCGTGTTCCATTACTGGGCCTCGGTATTGATAGCGAGGAAGAAGTTCAAGGAGGTGCTGATTTATGGCGAATTCAAACTGTTGGATCGAGGGAACCCTAATATTTTCGCTTTTGAGAGGAGAAGCGGAAACGAGAGAGCGATGGTGGCGTGTAACTTTACTCAAGAAGAACAGCGGTGGTTCATTGAGAACTTGGAGAGCGCTACTAAGGTAGTCCTGAGCACACACGATAGGGCAAAGGACTTTTTCAGGGGGAATGAGATTGTGTTGCAACCATTCGAGGCGTGGGCAATTTCGCTGTAGAGGCTAGTCAAAAATGTCAAGATCTTTGTTGCCCCATGAGTTTAATGTCCTTTGTTGGTTGGCATTAATTATGAGCTTAAGCACTCAGGAAAATCATGGGCTATTCGCTGCATGCTGAATCTTGCTCTGCCAGGTGCCGAGGTCACCAAGAACGACGACGAAATACTTAGTGAGATCTTATAACTTCTCAAAGCCAATCTGATACGTTTTCGGGCGATGTTCGCATCTGCATCCACTAAAGAGTAGAGTTAGCTATGTACAAGGATTAACAGCTGGTGGAGCTCGTCAGGCTGTCACCATACGTACGTTATCACCCGTCAGAAAACTATCAAATGCCGCAGACTGATCAATCTGTTCAATGTCACCACCAAAGTTCATCTCCGCTTGTTCGGCAATAGAATCCCAATCTATTGACATAGCTTGCTGATGGTGAGCTGGTTGAAAATTGTTGTTCAGTAAATCCGGTATATACGAGGGAGACAGACTCATGGCCTCGTCAGCATTTTGTTCAAGCTGTGGGTTTGACAAGCTTCTTGTTGTTGGGTGACATTGAAATCCAGTGTTTGCATTGTCTCCTGGGTTCTTCTCGTGTTGGCCCTGCAGAGAAACTGCCGAGTTCTGCAGTTTTGCAAGTCGTTCGTTGATCCTTTCAACCAACGCGTTGTTACTGCTACGATAGGAAGAAAGAATACTCTTGAGCTGACTCAAGACATCGCGAGAATCTCTTTCTATGGATGAAGCTTGCGCTCCGTCAAATTCAAGGCTAGATACCGAATCGACGACTGAACAAGCAATTCCATATATCTTGAGCTCCTGCAGAATGTTAGGGAATTGAGAAGTAGAAGGGGTATTAATATGCTGACCATAATAGGACCGAGTGATTCAATGGCAGCGGTTGGAAGGCGCGAAATCTCGCTCAAGAATTCCTTTGCGATCTGTATAGGATATGATGGGGAAGTGAACGGATCATTCGACGTGGGCGCAAGTCCGCGACTTGAAGCGATTCTCCAAAGAAGAGTGCACATCCACGCACGAGTGATACAGATATCTGCAGCTTGCACATTATTAGTCGCATCTAAATCGATAGTGACAGCTTGTAGTCTACTCTGCAGAACAGACAAGTCGATCAGGTTTCCAGCTTGTGGAGTGGAGAGACCAGACTTAGAACTCTGAATTAGGTCAAAGGCCTCGGATCGGTCAAATATCCAGTAGAGATTGACCAATTTTCGGAAAGCTGGTAGGATGGAAACTTCTTCATCATATTCCATCGGTGGGAATGAGATGTTGGAAGTCAACACAACTGGTAGTTTGTGTAATATTCCAATGCTCCTGTCCTTGGTCAGCCCTCAGCACGTTATATACTTAGTGGGCATCTATACCTCTCGGTAACAAACAGCAGCCACATAACCCGTTTTCGAAACTGCTGTTCCTCCAACGAAAGACCTTTATATAATGACTCCTTGTGAAGTCCCATCATTTGTGCCATTGTTATACATTCCCTCAAGTGCAATAGTGATCTCATTCCGCCTGCCTCCAGGTTTTCGTGATATACATGTAAGAAAAAGACTACCCTTAAATGATTCAGCGTCAACTGCTTCTAATTAGCCTCCTACTTAGCCGGTACTGTCTGTGGAATGTTACCTTCATCCGGCCTATCGCTCTGACCCTTTGCACCTCTCGCTCCATGCTCTCTACTGTCACGACCTCGGCGCTGTTTTTTAGAGGGGCCAATCTGAGCTGTAAAATCGTTGCAGCTGCAACGGCATTGGCTAGTGCATATACATCACTGTCCTCTCCATCCCTCTGCAATGCAACCATCAAGTCCTCAACTGCTACTATGGGCCATAGTGGGAACATTCGGAGTCTGTAGACGCACAGATGAAGTACGAGAGTCGCAATAGGAGTAATCGTGGTCGGAGCCCCCTTACTCTCTGGTTGACTTGTTCTCCTTCCAACTACCGTGTCTGATGTCTGACCTGGTGAACTCACAGCTGGAGGCGTGGCAACCAGGGGAGGTAGGGGCCTTTCTGACACAGATTGTACAACCACACCAGGACCTGGTCTTGAGCCCGAGTCTTGATTTGACGCAGATGGAGAGAGGGGAGTCCGTCGCACTGCCTCCATCGCTGGGAGAGAGGGATCATTCTCGCGCCGCTGGGATTCTGCGATTTGATGGATAGTCTTTGCTCTGAGCTTTCTAGGCCCACGGGTACCCTGGCGTCTGTTGAATGTGCATGGAGATCCGATAGCTATGCAACCTGCGCAAGGTGTGGTGTTGGAGCAGCGCACCTTGCGCACCTTGCAGGCGTCACAGGCTCGTTTTATGGGAGGCTCAGACGAGACATCGACGGACATGTTGTCTTTCGTAGGTAATGAGCAGAATGGCGGGAGGCAGTGAAAGAGGGGGAGAGAGAGATGCGAAGGGAACATCAAGGGTTCAGGCTACTGATTGTGGGGACGGTATGGACGGGCTTTGCGGGGTCATGCCGCCAGGTTACCAAGGGCTAGATCAATCAAGCCACTGCTTTTCAGCCGCAGCTCAGCCAAGCTGCACAGTCCGGCCATTATATGCCATTCATGTTGCTCCTGGCACGTTTATACAATTCAATCCTGTCATGTCAGGGGACTCTACTGATTCGAGATACGGCTCGCCAAAAGATTTGAAATTCAAGCCACAAAGACTTTCCGTATTTACATGTGCCATATCTTCAACTGTCGGCTCAATATGCGTAAGACCATCAGTACTTAAAGCGGAAATCCAATCGCTGATTCCCTTCTTTCTCGCGCGCTGCAATGTCATTTTGGTAGATACTCCTCTCGTCAGAGCTCATCGCCTCCCAGACCTTCTCCTTTCGCTTATTCAGCATCTGAAGCCACTGCCTCTGAATAATAAAAGTGACAATAGACAAAGCACATAAAGCGACCAGAACCGTGTTTCCAGTCTTATAATATGGACCATCAGTGCGCCGGTAAATTTGAGAGCCGATCAACGATCCAATTTGGACGATAACGTTGTATGTAGCCGCGGTGATGGCACGCTTCTTGACGTCAAAAGTGTTCTCCGAAATCCAGGAAGACACGATGGGATGAAAGTACGGATAGCCAGAAATCAAAGTGATGATAGAATATCGACCCCACTCTTTACCGCCGTCAGGAAGGTTGATCGCTGCGGTTAGGAGAGGTAGAATCCAGGCTTCGCCGAAGATACAATGAAAGGTTCGTTCCCCCCAGTATTCACTGCTAAAAGCCAGAATAAGCATGGTGAAGATCTGCAGGATTGCAGATGGAACCGTCAGCATGTTGGCAGCGAGTGTGGTGAAACCCAGGCGACGGATCGTTAGCGTGAGGTATGCCTGTACGGGGGTTGCGGGAATGTATGCAACGAGGCCGATAAAATAGAGACCCCACATAGACTTGTCGCTCCAGGCATTCTTGATGTCCTGAAAGGTTGCTGGTTCTTTCAGTGCTGTAATACCTTTGGCAGGATCATCGCGTAGGATTCGCTTGGAAGTGTTAGAATACAAGTTCCTTGTCGAAATCTTTTTTGGGGACGTTGCTTACATTGGTCATGATGATCTCTTCACGCTCGGTGTACCAAGACTTGCGGCAGATGGCACTCTTAGTTGAAGTCGGTGAAAGTGGGAGATAAAAGAAGCTCTGCACACAACACGTTAACTACAGTTGGTATCTAGTGAACAGGGTATACGAACGATTAGACCAATGGTAAAGGTTAGCAGGCCCTCAAGCAAGAACAGCCAGAACCATCCTGGTTTGCCAGCGATACCACGCATTTCAAGAAGGCCAGCCGCTGCAAGGGCAGATACGACACGTGCAATCTATGGTCCAATTAGTTGTGTAAACTGTGAGGGCCACGTTCACGACTCACATTCAGTGTTGACCAGAAAGCCGCAAGTCTGATAGAAAGCTCACGAGACTTATAAAAGTATGTAGCGAATAAGATAGCACCAGGAATAAAGCCTCCCTCGCAGGCACCGATGAGAGCACGAGTGATGTAGAATGAGGTCCTGTTATTGATCCATGCCTGCGCCCATGCTACAGAGTGTCAGCTATTGCGGAACAGTGGGAGCAAGAAAGACCTACAAACTGTGGACCAGGCCATCATAAGGATAGGAAGGATGTAGCGGAAACCAAAACGCTTGGTGAGGAATTGAACAGGGAATTCGGCAGTCAAAAGTGCTACTAGTTGAATCGTCACACCCTGTTCATGTCAATATCATCCTAGGTAACAATAAACAGAAGGCCATACATTGTTGTAATCGTCGCTTGTTAGATTCAAATCCTTGAGGAGATCATCGGCCAACGCATTGGAGAGATTGCCTCGATCCAGCTGCAGACCAAAGAACTATTCTAGTCAGTACACATGCAGAGAACTAGATCCAGAGACCAAAAGTTACCATGAGGCAGAGCCAGGAAAGAAGGTAAAGATCTGTTTTGCGTACAACTCTGGCTTCCTCCTGTGGCGTCCAAGTGGCAGCTGGGTCCCAGCGATGCTTTCCCTCGTAGGACTCATGTGGTGGGAGTGCGTCAGCGATGTTCTCCCGGCCTACAGCGACATCCGAAATCTGAGAATCAGATGGACCGTTGAAGGAGACCTTCCGCATTCCAACACCACTCTCTCTGTCGTCGACAGAATGTGACAATGAGTCTTGGGCTCCCATTATGGTAAAATTGGGGTGAAGTGATGGGGGTTTGGATGTGTTTGCAAAAGCAGAGGTTTTGATGGGATGTCGGATCAAAATATTGGAGATGGCGATCCTCCGAGTTATAGAGATTTCTGATTTCCAGATATCGCGGAGAATCTCACTCGTTCAGACGCCCTGCCTCCTTAGCGTCGGTCAGCCGAATTTAAAGACAATCCATTGTCGCGGGGCGCATACCCAAGATTCCCAAAAACTCTGTTCTCCGCTGGAGAAGGACGTCGAACACCCCCCCAGATGCGGGGGAATCGACAAGTTGCGGGGGGCTACCAAGAGGCGGGGTGACTTGAAACGCCCTGCCTCTCATTCGTTGTCTGCAACCCCCGAGAATTTCGCCTCACTTGGCATACTGGCGTCTAGGATATATCGCCGAGGAGAGTGCCGACGAAATGGACATAATCGCCGGGCTGTCCTCCGAATCGGAATTTCATTTCACTTCAACTTGTTAACCGTGGAACTAACTGATCGCATCTTTTCAATCGAAGATCGCCGCGACCTAATGTTACCGGTGACCTAATCGGAGCGCAGTGAAGATTACAAGTCCCTTGACTGCTACTACCCAAAACGCAAGTCGAATGCACCTACATATAGAGTGCACATAAACCCAACGACTCATTTGCACAATTCACAATCAAGCAATACATTCCCAATCAATTTCGAAATCATGCCTTCCGTAATCAATGAAACGAATGGGTCATCACCAACCATCCTAGGTGGCCATGCCAAGTCTCAGACTCGCTGCCACAAACCCATGGTCAACAGCGGCTCTCTCAACAAGTTCTCACAGCGAGACTTGACACCAATCATTGGCCGGGAATTTGAGGGCCTACAGGTTAGAGATCTTCTCAAGGCAGATGGGCAACTTATCAAAGACCTTGCAATCACAAGTTAGCCACAACTATCCGTGCATGACAGAGAAGTCTTGTTGACAAGTCATTAGTTTCGGAGCGTGGCGTTGTCTTTCTACGCAATCAAGATGTGACACCACAAGAAATGAAAACTCTCTGTGAGAGGATCACTGAAGCAGCAGGAAGTGTAAGATCCTCCTCCGCTCATTTTCACCTCTCCCCTTGACTAACCTCGCCTCAGCCCGAGTCTTCTGGCCTTCACGTCCACCCACTTACCGAGGCTGGTAGCGAGCTGGGCGACCAAATCAGTGTCATTAGTAGCGAAAAGCAAAAGAAGGGAGGCGGACTCACCCATCAACTGAGCGATGTTTCACGTTTCGCAAGTGCTGGCTGGCACGCCGATATCACCTTCGAGCCAGTCCCCTCAGACTATGCAATGCTGAAGATCCATACCCTGCCAGAAACTGGTGGTGATACCGTAAGTCCTGATCTTCTACCATCGTTCTCATCCTCTCTCATTAAGAACTTTTCTAGCTCTGGGCGTCCGGCTACGAGATTTACGACCGGCTCTCGCCCGCGATGCAAACCTTTCTCGAAGGTCTGACAGCAACCCATGATGCAAAATTCTTCCTAGAGGAAGCCTCTCGTCTCGGTAACCCACTGCGGGAAGGCATCCGCGGATCACCATTGAATTACGGCTCTGCCCTTCAGGCTACACATCCCGTAGTCCGAACCAATCCTGTAACAGGCTGGAAATCCGTCTTCGTCAACAAAGGCTTCACGAAGCGAATCAATGGTGTCACGAAAGATGAGTCAGACATGTTATTACACTACTTGATCAACCTCGTGACACAAAATCATGATGCACAGGTTAGGTTCAAGTGGAACAAGAATGATCTTGCCATTTGGGACAATAGGAGTAATTGGCATTGTGCAACTTATGATTATGATGCGGCAAGGGCTGGAGATAGAGTATGTAGTTTAGGAGAGGCGCCTTATCTCGATCTGGCTTCTAAGGGAAGAAGGGAGGCTTTAGGGCTATAGGTGCAATGTTGCGGATTGAGAAATAGTACATTCTAATCTCTTTGACACAACCGGTTGATAGTAAACGAATATTAAGAGATCATAGTTGCCATAAGTTGCTACATCCCGCTGGTAGACCATCCAGCCACGCTCAACCTGAATCAAAACGTGCAGCAAGGTCTAGAACATGGCCTCGAATAACTTGGACCCTTTCAACAGTCAACCTCAATAAAATACTAAGCCCTAAGCCCAGGGCGTTAAACTCAAATCCAGATTTCACCCTTTCGCCCATGACTTGGTCGGAAAGCGTGACACTTGGCATTCCTCAACACAAAATTGTCTGGGATAAAGCAAACTGAACGAGCCATTGAAAAGAACTTGCTTCCATGCAATAAGCTGTAAATCTAGCTTCCGCCAAGATCTTTCCAAGCCGTAGCACCATAACATTCAAACCTTCTGACTCTTCTCAATCTCCAGCAATTGTTTCCCCAGATCAGCAAAAGTCTCTTCGAGGCTTTTGAACTCCATCCCAAGTACACTCTTGGCCTTCTCATTACTGCAATCATAACTACCTTCAGGGAGGGGATTTCCTCCTTGAATACCAATCGGAGTCCGCTCTTCAACTTCAGGTAATCCTTGTCTCAGAGTGTCCGATATTTGCTGCGAGGAGACTTGTCCAGCACAGATGATGAATCTTTGACCAGAGGCTTCAGGAATAGTTGCTGCTTTCAGATGCGCGAGCGCGAGATCCTGGCCCATATTAGTGCATGCTTAATCATTGAGGTAGGAAATATCATACCCGGACGTCAGTGTAAACGTGCATGCCATTAGGAGGAAGCTCAGCATCCTTCTTGGAGTCAATGAAGAGCTTGTAGATTCTCGAGTTGGACTCATTAAGCTCCTTTGGGCTAGAGATTGAGTGACGAATTGGTCCGTACACCATGGGAGGAGTCAAGGTGACGAGGTCAAAGTTTGGTTTCTCGTCCTTGATGAAGTCCCAAGCTGGTCAAACCGTCAACATTTGTTTCTCGCCGCAACGAGAAAGAGACAAGACCACATACCAGAAAGCTCAGCAAACTTCTTGCTAGCCTGATAGCCGGTGTTTGGAGTGCCAGAAAGAGCAGCTTCCCAGGTCGTGGGATTCCAGTCTTCCTCTATGTAAACTTTTCTTGGCACTGTAGGCGGAGCAGAGAAATCGACAACAGCAGCACAACTACTGGTGATCACGACCCTCTTGACGCTTGGAGCATTCTTCTTGACTGATTTCAAAACCTCCAGAGTACCCTTGATAGCAGGATCTAGGAACTCGCGATTGCTGGAGATGACGCGGTACAGGAACGGGGATGCGGTGTGAATGACTAGGTCGAAGGGTGGATTCGACTTGACGACTTCGTCAAATGCACCTGGCGAGGTGATGTCAGGTACGATGCCGAAGTCGAGCTTGGATCCATGATTTGGGAAGTCGCCGAGGACTTGTTGCGCTTTGGACTGGCTGCGTACGATTCCACGGACTGAGTGGCCGGCGAGGAGGAATTGCTCAAGGACATGGGAGCCCACGAAACCGTTTGCGCCTGTGAGTAGAACTCTTTTCGCCATGGTCAGTATGTGGACTGTGAGATTATTAAGATGTGATGGACTAGATTTTGGAAAGCTGTGTTGAAGTTGGAGGCAATTTAGAATTCAGATGTCTGGCTATTTATCTACCCCTCAATGAGATGAATCTTGCTTCTGCAGACCGGCCCTTCGGAAATAAAGACATTCTGGAACCTCAAACTCAATCTCTAAGATAACATAAGCTTTACTGCATATCGGGTCAGAATTGCGGTGCCCACTCTCGTTGGAGTAGATAATCCTCTGGCGAATTAGCGCAATCCGAGTCAGCACTCGCTTCTGCACCTGGGTGTGTAAGCAGACGTCGCTATCGGCGATAGCTTCAATTGCGCCGAAATAGGAGATATCTGAATAAGGATCGCTTCAGAATGAAAACAGTTGACGTAATAATTCGGGCAGAAGTGCTCGAAATAATTGCAGATAATGCATTGTTACGGAAGACTTAGACGGCAAGTCGGATAGAATTGCTGACACGACTCGACGTATACGAAAAACGTCAGCCGAAATGTTCGAGGCTTAGAAGCAGGAACAAGCTCCTTCGGTTGTTGTTCTTGATATATATAAGATGAGAATCAAGTCATTAGCAGGACGAGTAAACAGCACCCTACAACCAAACAATCATTTTACCTCTGCAATCACCAATCTCGCTAGAATGTCACCAATGAGAGCAATCGGTAAATCTACCCCCGGGCCACCTCTTCTTCTACCTAAGTACTTATGCACTCAGATATTCAAAATGGCACCGGGCCTGCCAGTGCTCTGTTCCTCAATACGAACGTTCCAAAGCCACGCCCGACATCATCCCAAGCCCTCATCAAGATCCACTCTTTTGGCCTGAATCGAATGGACTTGATGCAACGAGAGGGGAAATACAACGTACCTCCTCAAGCCGGCAAGACTCTCGGTGTTGAATTCTCGGGATGGGTCGAGGAATTAGGTGATGGTGAGACGGGAGACTTCAAAGTTGGTGATGAAGTGTTTGGGCTCGCGTATGGAGGTATGTTTGACTTATTCAGTAGTACAGGGGAAATACAGAAACTGACAGGAGACCACCGCAGGAGCATATGCAGAGTACCTAGCAACGTCAACGAAGATGCTCATACACAAGCCAAAAGAGATCTCGTGGACTGTGGCTGCTGGAATTCCTGAGGTAACTTACCCCGCTCCCAACTCTCCCGAGCAAATCCAAATGTTCTCAAACTAACATTTAGCAGACATGGATTACAGCAACCCAAGCTTTGCATCTCGTGGGCTGCTTCAAGCCAGGCGATAACGTTCTTTGGCACGCAGGAGCATCATCCGTCTCTATTGCCGGCATCCAACTCGCTCGAGCGAACGGAGCAGGGAAGATCTTCGTCACTGCTGGTTCCGACGAGAAAGTCGAATTCTGCAAGACTCTCGGTGCTACAGCTGGGTTCAACTACCACACGGAAGACTGGGTGAAAGGTATTCTTGCAGCTACAGGCGGGCATGGCGCTGATGTTATCGTCGACTTCATCGGTGGCGAATACTCGCAAGGCAATTTCGAGGTTGCGGCCATGGATGGACGGATCGTACAGCTTGCTAGTCTGGGGGGATCGAAATTGGGAGCGGGGCTGGATATTGGATTACTTGAGAATAAGCGGCTAAGATGGGAGGGAAGCAGACTGCGAAGTCGTGAACTGGAGTATCAAAGCCGGTTGAGGGATTTGCTTGTTGAGTTTGCGTTGCCGAAGTTCGTTGATGGGACGTTTCAAGTGCCTGTTGAGAAGGTCTTCTCGTGGAAGGATATACAGAAGGCTCATGAGTTGATGGAGAGCAACCAGTCGAAGGGGAAGATCATCTGTTTCGTGGAATAGAGACTGGGCATAGCGCAGATATGCTTAGGGAGTCATGACGGATTGCGAATATTACACTTGTGGGGCTCAAGCGGCAGAAAGCATTATACAATAGGTCCCAGCTGAGGTAGGTAATATTCATATTTCGGAAGTCCCCATCAAATTTTGTCCCGCAAGCTATACTTGCTGCTCCAAAATCCCAGTTTGTCGAGTAGTGGTGGCTTCCAGCCTTGAAGTCTACATACTTCGTAATCACTGCATCCATCACACCTTTCAAAAGTCTTTGTACACAAAAGTGTTCAGACTTCCTCCTCCGCTGGAGCGTCAGCTTATTCAGCAGATTGTAATGAAAACGCCACTATCCAACCTCCTATCTATATCTTCCAATTCCGGTTGCTCATCCGACTGCTCGTCTCTCGAGTCCCCGCTATCCGATTCGTTGCTCCCCTCGCTCTCCGGCTCATCACCTCCCGGTTGTTCGTAGCTCGCACCCTCGCACATTCGCAACACGACAACTCTTCGAATTTTAGGGAACCAGCCTTCGTATCCCTTACCTTCAGGAAATGGTGGTGACCTCGATCGTGCCCAATTTGGGCAAGAAACAATGAAGTTCTCTAGCTTGGGGAGAGCAAGAGCCCATGAAGGCCAATTACGCTCCTGAGGGATGATCATGTAATCCAGAGTCCAATCAATATAATACCAGTGCAATGGCGCCGGATCTTCAACAACTCGTAATATTTGCCTGCTAAAGCTAAAGCTCGAGATTCGTGATTGATATGTAGCAGCAATGTCGGTATAGGCTGAGGTCTGCGGACATCGAGCACTCGTGGTGAGGTAGAAGATATTTCCATATCATGGTACGGAGCTCAGGTGGAAGTTTGGAGAAATTTCGGGACTTGGTGGGAGGTGCGTTGGACCGGGCAGGTATAGTCCATTGGCGAAAGGAAGTACTGATGTGATACGTATCTAGCCACGTCAAGAAGCTTCGCTCGAGAGGAGGTTTGTCAGGATAACTCGTTGGATACGGAGGTCAAGCGAAGCAACATTATTATTCGCAGAAGGTAGGCTAAGGCGATAAGGAATGGCTGGTCGGCAGAAGGAACTACTGATGTGATTTGTATTTATAGGTATGAGGAAGCTTCGATCGAGAAAAGGCCCGTCGGAAGAACTTGTTGGACACGGATGAAGGTCGAGCTGAGGAAGGACTTTGTAGGTGAGATTTGGATATTCTTCAAGGGTGCAGTGTTGCGTCGCCATTTCGGCGGCTGTATGACGGTGTCGGTAATGTGATGGTAACACTTTGCGAAAAAATACGTCCATTCGCGGTCTATAGAAGAAATAAAAGAGGATTGTTGAAATTTGTGTCTGTAGGACTTCCGGTACAGCTTGTGCGAAAAATAAAAAGAGACATGTAATATTTATTCAGAATAAACCTTAGCACGACGCTATGGTAAGGCTGAGAGAGACGTCGCACATTAGGAAGACTAGCAGGAAGGCCATCAGACGCTTTCGCCGATATCAGCCCTATTTGCGGGAGCTAGTAATGGTATTGATGATATAAATCCAAGGGAACTCCCCCCTAGGTTCGTCAAAAGAGAGATTGAATCGCATGACAATGACAATAAAAGCACAAAAATAGAGGTGAAACGTTTTGCGCATCGAGAACAATTTTTCAAGTGAGGTAAATGTATACGTAAAATGTAGGTGATGCGTATGTAAAGTGGTATGTGCAATTGTCGATGCCGACAGGAGCCACAACGGCTTTCCAACCAAAGGCAGACATCCAACACCACAACGCCCCAAAAAAGTATCATCGTTCTAAATGCCAAGACTGCTGCACTTGTCCCTGTCCGTTCCCAATGTCACTCCAAAACCAACGCCAGCCTCAATGCCATCGACCAGTCCTGGCGTTTTCATGCGCCGAAGCATTCCTGTTCGCCCATTCTTCCTGAATATCCAAATGCACATTCCCATCACTTCCAACCTTAACGCCTGTGAACGTACACTCCCCAAAAGCACTTCCCCCAATTGCGCCTTTCAATGTCTGCCCTTTGGGATTGCAGAAAGTTATGCTGTACAATTCGGAATCGGACCCGAGTTCGATTTCTCCTTCGCCCGTTTCTTCCCCACGGTAGCGATAGTTCCATGTCGGAAACTTCGCTGAGGGTTGCGTGATGTTGTGGAGATAGAATAATTCTGGAGTTGGGCTCCGCCTGTCCTCATCGTCGTCGTCGTCATCGTCATCATTATCCTCCTCCTTCTCACCGTACGTGTCGCTCGACTTGTCGCTTGGTTCATCATCATAGTTTCTCTCTGCTTGCTCTGCCTCCACTTCTCTCGCATTATCCTCGTCGCTTCTTGGATCATCATCATCAGCCTTACTGTACTGAGGCCGTGTCGATGACGTGTTCGTATCACCCTTCTGCCTCTCGAAGCGAAAAACTCCCGTCAGAACACCAAAATCAAAATATGCAAACATCTGAGGGCCCTTCTCTGTTTTCTGCAAATACAAGTCCATCGTAAGATTTGCCACATCCCAGCCTTGCTCGATGTGGGGACTGCTGATTCTCCACGATCCAGCCACATCCCAGTCCTTGTTCATCGCTATGGCCTCTTCTTCCTCGGTCTGTGTTGTCCTGATAACTTTATTCTTTCGACGTAGTTCTTGTTGTCCTTCTTCTTGTTCGCGCTTTAGTCGTTGTGTCTCCCTTTCAATCATCCGTACTTTCTCTGTCACAATTGACCTGTCCTGCCCGACTACTACCCAGTACTTCGCCATCTGGAGCACGGCATCTCCATCGGTCGGAGCATGTGTGTATTCGCATCGTAGACCCAATTCCTTCGCGGTCTCTTGGATGTTGATGACAAAATGCGTCGTCAATAGAACGGTCTCCTTGCTCTTCGACCCCGCGGGAAATGTTTCCTTCAAATATCTTCTCGGATCATTTGTGGCCTTCTCCTCGTCCGACATATTATGCAGCCAATTAATTTCTCTCGCTTCCTTATTCATTAACTTGAACTTCCTCCTCGCTCGTTCCTGCAAGTTCAAGATGTCGTCTGCGATGGGATCCTCTTCATGGCCTCGCAAGACATTTTGCAGATCCTCAATCGTCCCATTCGAACTCAAGCCACGAAAGACGCATTGGCTTTCCCACCAGCCCTGAGGCTTACTATCATGTCTCGGTTGACGTGCCGCGAGGTTGCCTTTCTTGGTTCGCAATGGTTCGAGTAGGGGAATATATTGCGCAACATTCCTAGCGTAGCGATGATCTTGGAACTCTAGGTGGTAGCCGTCGAAGGAAAATACCCCAGCATCACCTTTTACAAGTATCTGCCGTACTGGAGGGTCTGAATTGTCGTCGGATTCGGACTCGGATGTCATGGTCAAGTATGGGATGCATCGGAAAGGTTGAAAGAGGAACAGGAAAGTAGAAATTGGACATGGAGAGTTATGGGGATTTAATTGAAGGTAGCCCTCTCTGACGGGGGGCACGGGAAGACGCGACCAGGACCCTTGAATTGGAGTGAAGCTTGGGACAGCTGGGGCCCAGGGACGCTCCGGAAGCACTTAGAGTTTTCCGCCCGCTGCGCTGCAGCCGCCAAAAATCAAAGCGTGCTTAGCACTCTATATACCCTGTTCTATCTGCGGCCGCCCCCTATCTTCGATTCCTGAAGCTCTGAATTATATGTCGATCAAGTCTGCTCAAAAGCGAGATCTCGGATTTTGAAGTCTCATCCGAATTTTGCTGCAACATTTGCCAGTTTACGCAGTATCAAAGTGATCTACGACACCTCCGGTTCACAGCTCCTGTATGCTATGCATATGTATGGCTCCTCCTGCCACGGCCGAGGATGCTCCGTCTCCAAGTGTATTTCTTTGGTGGCCATTCATGTGCCTGCATCTGCACCCACCATGCCGTCGCCATGCTTTTATGCAACCTTCATCACTTGATAGCGAGCAGTGCTATTCTTTCTCCGCACCTTCTTACCTCCTGCGATTGGTTGCGAAAGTGCAATGCTTTACATTAGAATGTGCAGTAGAGGACCACTTGCATATCTATAGTGGCCGCTGTCACCGAGCCATGGGATAAAATTCTGATTGTTGGTTCACTGAGAGACGATCGATGAGATGCATTCATCATCCTGCCCTTCCACGATTGCGTGGCAAATGGTCACCCCCTCAGTATAAGCGAAGTGGCTCGTTGATTATTTACTATTGCATCCGATTTCAGGCAGAATTTCTCATAGCAGGACTCCGTGCTTGATATACCAAGTTGCAATGGGAAAATGCCATGACTTCCGATACGCATCGTAACATCCCTTTGGGACACTTGCAGACTGCATGATGCAGCAAAGGATCCCCGGATTGCCACCAGGTCCACCCACACCTTTTGCTAGCCCCCTTGTAGCTATTCCAGCATGCAAATCGATGGGAGGTATCACATCACACCTTTTTGTCAATCTATGATGCTAATCACCGTAGCTGGAACATAGCTACGTGATATACATTCTGTCATCAACAGCCAAACTTGGGTCGATCGCCTTGTTGTATCGGCCTTCTCGCCGAGAGGACAAGGCCCATCTTCGGCATTCCATATTTCAACGGTGTTCTTTATCTCGGACGCCAGCAAGAATAGAACCCCTCGCGAAATGACCACGAGTCCACAGAGCAGTGAGTCTTGAGAATTTGTTTCATGTTGTTGATCGCCGAGAGGCAAACTGGCTCTTCTATTATGGAAGTACTACAGCAGGACTCATTCGCTACCACTTCACATCTATCCACGTTCTCCTGGCAGTCCTGTAGCAGCCCAGACTTCTATTGGGTTGCATTCACTAGTCTCCTCCTCAATCTATGGAATTACAGGCATCAAATATCACGAGCTTGCATGCGAGACACCAGCTCAAGTTTCGATCGTCCTCACAGGTTAGCAATGCTTTACAGGGAACTTTCACGGGGATTGTGCAGCAAGCTCGAAAAGTCGACAGTTACTGCGCGCAGCAGCAAGTCTATCGATGCTCACGCTCGCGACAAGGAAAATACCGAGCCAAGAATTGCCAAAAGAGAAGTACGACTGCAGGGCATGTAAACGGAAGATCCAGCCCCCAGTGCCTCTTCTCCAATGCTTGACACTAACACATCTCTCCAAAGGGTCACCCTCACTTTGACGGACTTTCGCCGATGCGATTAAATGATCAATCCCCATATTCATACAAGTTCCCAGTATCATCATTACATAGAAGACAAGCTTTGCGGACATATATCATAAAACATGCGCTCGTGAATAGATCCAAAGTCAAGAACCCATGGGGAAGTATTGTCCCAGATTTTATTGGATAAACCTGCACAAAGAACCTATTGGCAAACGATTTTCAATGGGAATCTTGTTTCCACAGCGGTTCCAAAATTGCTTTAGGTCTCCCCGGCCAGTTTAAATTAACTGGACCCAAACCTCGGAAATTGTGCCTAATGGACGTACTCCTGGTGTCAAGGTAAATTCATACCTCTTCGTCTCTTTGGAAGGCAACAGCTTCATTCACTGCAAGTTTAAGATGGGTGTAATCTGTTCGCTTTATTTCATTTCATACTTTGACCCATCTCTAGTCGGTCTTTGTCAGAGTTGCCACTATCATTTGATTTTGAGCCCCTAGGCCTCAGCATTAGCCGAGGCTAGTTCTTATGATTCAGATGCCACGTTTTCTGAAGCGTCCGCCTTAGCCTCTGCTTTCGGTAAACAAGTATTACGTACCTACAATGTAGGTGTTAAACTGGCTTCCTTTCCAGACTCAGCCTTGCAGTTTATCCCAAGCGTTCCCCAGCCGATCATATCCCATGTCAGTTGATAAAGAAAGGTCGCGAGATACTTGGATACTTTGAGTTCGTGTAATCACAATGACTGCAAAGCAAGGAGTCATCGAGGGAGTCCTCCCGCCACAGCTGAATGAACCGGATCTCAACACTGTCAGCCGCCTGGTAGGGGAAATCTGGCCGCCAGACTTCCCTCAATCTCTCTAACCTCCCAAACTCAGGGAAGGGGCAATTAGATCGCTCATCATAGATCATGAACCAACCGCACTCGTGGGTATTTCTGATCGTTGGCCAGGTATGCTTTGAGGTACCGGAGCATGGACATATTGTGTCTTTGAGAGCTTTCAAGGCCTTCCGTTTGTCGGTCAGGGGATGGTTGCTCGATGCCGGGAGCCCCGCCAAGTAGAAAGTTTCCAAAGAAGGAAACAGAGACAGAAATTGCCTAGTATAATCCTGCTCGTTTCATTTCTGGCACGATGTACCCGTATAACTGGTTCCAGTTCGACACTGCCATTTGCCAGTCTCACCACTCGCCATGAATTCTGTAGGAGACCATTCGCGCAGCGATCCGATTGCCAATCCCATGTTGCGAATACCTAGGAATCCTTCCACGGGTACGTTGCTTTTCCCGGAAATTTCAGCGACGAATGCTTGATCGTCAAAGCTGTCATCGAATATCATGATATCTTTGGTACCGTTGAAACGTAGTGTACAAGAAGGGTAGCCTTTCAAGCTGAGTGGCAAACGACTCCACGAGCCTCGAATATCACCCCATTGTCGAGGAAGCACACGGAACTCGAGAGTGTCTAGGAAAGCCTCGACGACCTGCAGAGCTTCAACGCAAGTTCTGGAAGCTATTATACGTAGCAGTGTGGACTGTCTCAGCGGCTCTAGATAGGACGCCACTGAATCGAGATCATCATCTTTAAAGCCTTTCACGGGTTGAAGGTATACTCGGTCGCTGCTCTCTACGCTCCGGAGAATCGCAGGCCGTGTACCGCTCCTTAACAAGTAGCGAAGAGAGAAGCGATAGGTCCGTTGAAACTCGTCCTCGAGGTAGCGAGTCAAAATCCTGAGACGAAGTTCAAGTGGTAATCTGTTGTATGGATGGAAGGTGTCTTTTGGATCTTCGTCTAATTGATCTAAGTCCAGCTTGTGGAGCATTGGCGTCGGCATGGTGGCCGTATTCGAACAGTTGACAACATCCTGGCGACAAGTGACCGCCGGTCGCGAGTCCGATATCTGGCTTATCGTTGATATTCTCTTTTCTCTTCCGCGGCAGATTTTTTGGAAGTAGCGGAACACCTCTTCAACATAAGCAGGCATCGAGTTCATGATCTTCTGGGGGTCTAACTTGCACGAACCGTCGTTATTGGCCTTGAAATGCAATGGAAGAGGGCTTGCACTCATCCCGAAGGCGATTATTCGGTCAAGCAAGTGAATTTGCAGATTGCATCGAGGATGGGAGTGTAGTGATGAGGCAGACTTCTACATTTAACCAGCGCACCCGGACATGCTGCAGGCCGCGAGCGCACTCCTAAAGGATTGGGCGTCACCAACACAATGCATCGACTCGACAAGATCATGCCGCCTTCTTGATTGGACACGAAGGATCACTCAGCACATCTGAATAGAGGATATTGTAAAGCTGGGGGTCAGTTATATCGAAGCCGTGGCCAACCCTAATCGACAGGGCATCAGAGTAAAGTTGACTACACGTCATTTTGTCACAAGTAATAGACGTACTGTTTACAAGTTTTAAGAATTCACAGGCATTCAGAAGACCTAATATTGGAGAATCTCAGAGCAATATGAAAGTGTTGACATCGAGTCGGACAATCCTTTTCCACGCTTGGCAAGGGTCGATACTTCTTCTCGCGTCCTCCATGTCTTCATCTTACTTAGACAGTCTTATGTGAATACTGAACGTGTTCCTGAGACAATCGCAGAGACTATTCATCGTGAATTATGTATTATTTACAAGCCCACGAAGGTGGTCAGAAAGGGGATCCGCCAAGAGACTGGTCCCAGACCGAATTGCGCAACCACTGTTATTTCTTCCCAGTGAAAATATGGACAAAAGCAATGCTGTTGACTGTCCTAACAACATGTTAATCCCATGTCAAGATTCAAGGCATTCAGACCATGCTCTGGCTGATCTAGACCGCGCAAATGCTTCGCAGGTTTGGCGAGCATTATTCAGACTTCGATGCAAGGATGCCAATCAAGGTCCATCAAGGCGCTGTCAAGTAAGAACTCGCTTTCATAAAACATGACCCCCCCCCCTTTTCACTAGGTATGGTCAGTATGCTTTGGCAAAGTGAGAAGAAAGGAGGTTCTCATCACGTGGGGGAAGCACCTTGCATGTTGTACGTGCAGGGGTCAGCGTCGCCAGCTCAGCTGCTCCTACCGTCACCTGCTTTCTTGCGCAACACGACTCACTGCCAAGCGGCAATATCATGACATCTTCAGGACTGGAAATATTGGAACCTGAAGTTTGCTCATTATAAAGATGGCATCTACAGCATCATTCCAGTACCGGCCGCTCCTCAACGACGATGGCATTCGGCTCATTGAGCTGGAACCTAATCCGGACCTCAATGCGAAGATCGAATGCTCTCTGATTCATACGACGTTGAATGAGTACGATCATGATCTAATTAATCATCACACAGCTCTGTCGTACGTCTGGGGAGATGCAATTACGACAACCACTGTTCTGGTCGAGGGCCTTGCATTCTTTGTTACACTCAACCTCGACACTGCTTTGCGATACTTGAGAGATCCGACGAGGAAATTTCTGATTTGGGCGTACGCCATGTGCATCAATCAGTTAGACGATGAGGAGAAGGGTCGCCAGGTCAGACAGATGCGCGATGTCTATCGGAATGCCACGCACACGATTATTGTCCTCGGAGAGCCTACCAAGAATTCAAATGCTATTCTCAGCGCTGTAAGATCCAGTTCTACGGGCAAAGGAAATCATGAAGCTCTTCCGTGGCACGACGTTCTCACTAGACCATGGTTTCAGCGGGTTTGGGTGTATCAAGAACTGTTTTTCTCTCGCGATCCGTGGGTCCGGTGTGGAAGGGCTCGAGTGCGGTGGGAGACCCTTCACAAAGCAGTTAAAGCCCTGAAGCAAGCCAGTCGGCATGTTCATCCATGGAAAGAACTCTTGATAATGGAAGAAGCAAAACAAAGAATTTCAAAGCAGTCCGATCACCGCTCGTTGAGCTTCGTTTTCAATCTTCTGGGGATCCTCGACGACCGTCGAGGTCTTGGCGTCCTGAATGCTTGAGACACGCTTTTCGCACATTGTAGCATTCTCGGACCTGCTCCGGGGACTACTCAACGAAAAGAGATTGATTGAAGTCGATTATACAAAGGACTGTATTGATGTGTATCGAGACATTGTCAAATACAGCCTGCGCATTACCAAGGATTACAGAATACTTGCATACGCCGAGGCCAATTCTTCAATGGATAGGAGCGCACCACCTGCGTGCCCATTTCCATCTTGGGTGCCGGACTGGAGTCAGAGCAAATCACTGTTTGCTCTACCGCACTTGAGAGATGTAGTGAGCTATTTGAGAAACGAAGAAAGCTTGCCCGACAATGTTTCATTGGACAAATGGGAGACGGATCTGAATGACTACTAAGGTGCTAAACCCTGGTTTCTGAGCTCTAGTCGGCTTCTACTCGGCGTAGGAGGCACTCAAGTGGGAATTCTATGTATGGTATCAGATTTGGTGACAAAACAGGATGTGTCGCTGCGGCTCGAGCTTGGCTGCATGAAAGAAGGCCAGTACGCTCACGCTACTCGTAAAGCAATGGAATCGGTCATTTTCCATCACTGGAAAGGCCGACTTGACTCTCTTATGTCCGCCCAACCTAGCAATCCTTCCTCGCCCGGCGGCGGCCATCAGCCGAAACTGAAAAGGGAAATTCACTCTTGCATCACACAGACCGAATTCGAGTCGCTGAAAGGAACTCCGGGTCAAATAATACCGTTGGGCAAATGGGAATGACTGATCCGACATCTTGTACTCCATGCCGTGTACGATGATTCTCCAGAGTACCGACACTTCCTTTGTGGGAGACGATTCGGCAAATTACAGAATGGGCGTCTTGTTCTTGTTCCAGGAAGAGCAAAGGTAGGAGATAGGATTTGCTTTTCTCGGGGGGACTTCACGGTCCCCCTTGTGCTGCGCGCATGCGAACCACTGAATGGAACCACCGAAGTTGATGCTGAATTGGAGGATGTGAAGGCTTTCAAAGGGTTCAAGAGGATTGGTCATTTCGAATTCGTGGGCGAGTGTTTCATCGATGAACTTGTCAGAAGACCAGCAGAGAGAATCAAAACCGTGCTCAATGTCAAACTTTGGCCACCGGGAATAAAAGTATTACAATGAACGCAGTATTCATCTTCTCCAATTTACACGATCGCCTCAAGAGAGGGTTTAACCTACGACTCCTTCCCCGCGCAGCTCTTTGATTTCTTCCTTACTGAAGCTCAACACATCCATTAAAACCTCATCCGTATGCTGTCCAAGCGTTGGAGGCGGCGTTCTGATCCCAGGAGTTGAGTACGAATACTTGACGGGAGTGTTAATCAATTTTATCGTCCCACATGTAGGGTGATCGATTTCCTTGACCATTCCACGGGCGAGAACTGCTTTCATTAGCACGAATACTGAGCGAGCGCAGAGATTGATGGAACTTTACCATGTTCATGAGTTAGAGTATCCATAAGATCGTTTACTTTCGCGTATGGTAAACCTGTTCCGTCGAAAATCTCAAGCCATTCTTGTGTTGACTTCGACATAGTGATCTCCTCGATCCACGGCTCCAACAGATTTCGATTCGCTACTCGAGACGAGTTCACCGCGAAGCGTTCATCATTGATCCATTCGGGCTTACCGAGTCCTTCACACAGAATGCCGAATAATCTATCAGTCCCACCACCGAAGAGGATATCGCCATCAGAGGTTTTGAATGACCGGTACGGCACGACGGATGCTGTTACACTCGTCAACAGCCGACCACAAATAATGTAAATGCTTCGGAGACTTACGATGTGAGGTTCCCCACCGTCCTGTATCCCTCTTCCCCGAAATCAGAACTGATTCCGCCATATTCGACAAAGTGGCTACTTGGCAATCACTCAAGCAGACATCTAAGTGCTGCCCCTCACCGGTCTTCGCGCGACCAAGCAGTGCAGCCATAATGCTATTGGCTGTATAAAGGCCCGTCGTCAGATCAGTCACTGCGCAGCCAACCTTGACAGGAGGACCATCACGTGTGCCAGTAATGTGCATCAAGCCCATCTCCCTGCGTCCCAAATCAACATCGCCTTCTCGAGCCGTGAAGTGATAGAAAACTTACGCTTCAACCATAACATCATACCCTGCACGATTACTGTACGGACCTGTCTGTCCATACCCCGTCACACTCGCATAAATGAGCTTCGGATTTGCCTCGCTCAAAGTCTTGAAGTCAAGTCCATACTTCTTCAACGTCCCAGGAAGATAATTCTCCACGAATACATCAGCCTTCAGAGCCAAATCTCGGATCAAGGCTGCACCCTTCTCTTCTTTGAAGGAAACGCCTATGGATTTCTTGTTTCGATTTACCTGGGATATCTGGTCAGCAGAATGTACAGAATGAGAATATAAGGAGACCCTATACTGAGAGATAGTATGCACTCTCTCCTGGCCCTGAACTGCCGTCTAGATGTGGTGCATAAGGTGGTCCCCACTGTCTTGTATCATCTCCTCTTGTTGGATGCTCGATCTTCAGAACTTCTGCCCTAGATGATCACCTGTATGAGAACATCATCCATAATCCTGAATCTTCAACAATCAAAGACCAAAAGCTGCTCACCCAAGATCTCCCAATATCTGCGTGCAATATGGCTGTCGCACGTGATCAGTTTCTGACGCCTCGATTTGCCCAATGCGTGGAAATACTCACCCCAGCCAAAACCCTCGTCAAATCCAATATCCTTGTTCCCGAAAGCGGCAATGTTGGTGAGTCTGGGGGCGAGGAAGAAGAAGAAAATGTCCGTTTCGTCAAGGAACTTGGGCGTGCTGCCTGGCGGCAGATTGGACTGCCGAGGCATATTCTGGTCGTGCTTCGCAGCATCGTGATCTATGATTTTCACTGCGGGTAGATATATATCTATGGACAGGAAGCAGCGAAGGAAGTCTATAACGTTTCTGATGTCCAGACTGAGTGAGTGGTGGTGCTGTCAGGTACCGATCGCTTGGAGACGTCTGGGGTTGCCGAGAGCCAGCCGGATTGGGATGTGGGGCTTGTGGCTTTATGTAATGACCACACATGTTTGTAGTTCTCTCATCGTCTGGGAGTCACAATACAGTCATCGTGTTGAATGGAGTTCATTCAAAAATAAAAGTTGCCACAGCATTGACTATCTTCTGAACCTTAAGAACACATCTTCCAATTGTATGAAGAATTACTTACTGAGCCGAGCTGGGCCCCACATCTCGACCTTTCTATCACCAGCAAAGACAGCTCTGAGAGATGGTTGTGTCAATGACAAGAATTTACAGATTATCATTTGAGATATATACAATCAATCTCGTGTAGTGATTATAGACTCGAACGCCTCGTTCTGTCCTCCCAAACACCTTGCAACATCTCCCCCAACTTACAAACCTTCTCCCACCTCATCTCCAGCAACATCTTTCCCCTCCCTTCCCTAAACTTGTCATCGTATCCTTTGACACTAGACCAGCTCAGTTTCTCATCTGGTCCAATAACTAGCACTTCTTTCTCGCCTTTTTGCCTGTCCCAGCCTTGGCCATAGGTGAAGTTGATCCAGACAGCTGCCATTTCCTTGCCGAGTCTCTCGTGTCCAGCATTTAGCTCAGGGAAGTTCTGCAGCAGGTATGCTACATCTAACTCGTGGGAGGCGAGGCCTCTAAATGTACCTTCGAGAGGGTTTCGCTGAGATTCGTCAACGAATATGCTTCGAGGTCTTGCTTGGAAGTGGGTGGGTGCGTGCTCTCTTACCTGATGGAAATGATATCGGAAACACTTCTCTCTTTTCCAACCCTCCACAGTCTTCAAGACAGGAAAGTAAAACCTCAGATCCGAAGACAGCTGTTGTAATCCCGAGTACTGCTTTTCTGGAGTTATGTTTTTAGAAAGCCCGTAAGAGTCAAGGAATCTTTTACTTTCTTCTGCAGTGCAGGACGCGGCGAGAGAGTCGTGCAATTTCGCCATGATGTCCGGATTGTCCATGATGCGGGCTTTGAGTACGGTTCCCTATTTCTGTTAGGAATTCTATTGGGAACCACGAAGGAGATACTTACGTCCTGAGCCACGTCCCCAATCAAAATCTTCTCGCACCACTTCGGCCGCCCAGCTGCACCCCCCTTTTCAGACAACATTCCTAGATTAACCTCTTCGGGTATGTACTTTCCATCCAGACAGGGACTCCAATTTTGAAACATAGGCAACCTCTTGACTATCTCATCGACACTCATCTCATACATGGCTCGGCTTCGCTCTTTCGGAGTCAGTTTCTCGAGACCAAGAAATTTGAAGTTCGCAGCGCAGTGACTGTTTTGCCATTTCATCCGCCGTGGTTTTCGGAGCGTGCTCTCGCCGGACATGATGATTGCTTGATTAAATAATGGTGGGGTGTTGACGAGCAGCAGCGTCGAGATACAGACTTCGATGCGTTAGAGATTCTTATTTTGAGGTGCTTAGGGTTTTGTACTTCCTCCTGCAGATTCGCCTGCTGCTGTGATCCTTTTTGGGTTACCCCCAAAACCTGCAATATTCTTCTGTACCTGGTGTGATTGTGAGAAGACGTTTTATGTTCCGAGAAAAGTGCTCATACCCATCGGAAAGCACATGCTTGGTCTTTAAGTGCGTAGTTGCCTCGCAGACCCAGCTCATCTGAAGCCAGAAACCCAAATATTCCCAAGCGATAACTGTAACATCAGAACAATTCAGTACCAACCTGAATGTGAGACTTACTTGATTGAAACTCCAATGACTGGCTTTCCAATTTCAATGGACGTTTTCACAAGCCTCTCCAGATCTGAGTTTACGTCAATATCAAGAACATCCAATCTGCACAAGACCTACCATACTGCGGCCAGCAACTGCTTCCAATTGAAAATCCTCCTCTGTCTGACATGAGCCGGAACCCTCATAATGAGATCGCAAACATACCCATGCACCCTGCCAGTCATCAGTCTCGAGTCGCACAATGCATACTAGGAATATGTACCAGACGAAAACAGGCAGTCCATCCTCAGCATCCACCCCCTTTGGGACTGTCACGACCAAGTTAAGACAGCCCAATTCATCCGTCTCTGTATTTTCATTCTCCAGTGCCACATTTCCCACAAGAGAAAGATCAAAAGCATGACCTCCCGGATGCTGCGGACATGAAGGTCCATGTCTTGTGGCATCGAATTCCTTTCCGTCTTCATTACCACTTGATGGCTCATTGAGTAATACCGGGTCCTGCCATCTTCCGGGTAATCGTGCGTACTTGAGGCCACGGTATTGCACTGTCTTTCCATCATCCGAGATCCTACCCCGCATCTGGCCGAGAGTTGGATGGTTGAGAGCCATGTTCACTTTCCCAGTCGATGGCCAGTCCCCAGGTCTTCTCACGAGCGCGATAAAATGTTGAGATGCTTATGGCCTTGCTGCAGCTTCGACAGCTTTCATCGAAGTCAACTTTGACAGTTAGAGCTTCAATGTCGTCACCCCCACTCCTGTTGCGCATCCAATGGTGAAAGAACGGTTACCAGCCCCACCCCAAATTCAGGTACATCCTGCCAAGCTGTTTACCCCGCACAAGCCGCAGGTCAGCAACTCCAACTCCCTAAAGCCCCTGTAGACATGCCCCGCTATCGGCCATCCTCCACAACTCTGCAGCTCCAGCTCACCGTGAAGCTCTCGTGGGGCTGGAGTGGGAGGTGCAGCTACGCTTGTATCACATTCGGAGAGAAAACTTCAGAAATATGTAGCATTCTGACAATTTTGGACTTTTGTCTGATACTGACGGACCACCATTTCCAAAATGAGGCACACAAGATTATTAGTGACGAGGATACCTCACTCCCGCCGGGAGTTCTCCTCTTCCAGTGCTAGGAGAGCCATTAACAAAATATGCGACTCCGCCCAGGAAGCGATCAAAGACATGAAAGGCAGCACTACGCTGCTGGTCGGTGGATTTGGATTCTCTGGCGTCCCCAATTCCCTCATCAATGCCTTGAGAGATAGGAAGGATTTGCAAGATTTTACGGTTGTGTCGAATAATGCTGGGATGCCGGGTGTTGGGCTAGGTTCGTAGTCCACTTTTGATCCTAATTAGAGAATGATTTGCTTACGATTGAAATTTACAGGGCAGTTACTAGAGACGAGGCAAATCAGCAAGATGATAGCTTCTTTCATCGGAGAAAACAAGGCGTTTGAGAAAATGTACATTTCTGGGGACTTGGCCCTGGAACTTACACCTCAGGGGACAATGGCTGAGAAGTGTGCCGCGGGCGCTGCTGGTGTACCTGCTTTCTATACTCCTGCTGCTTATGGAACAATTGGTAAGTCTTTGCCATTCTCACTCCACCAAAGTAAAGTTTTGATTTGGTCGTGTTAATATTCTAACAGTGCAAACTGGCGAGCTCCCTGTCCGCTACAACTCCGATGGCACCGTGGCTGTCATGTCCAAACCCAAAGAAACCCGCGAATTTAATGGCAAAGCATACGTAATGGAAGAGTCCATTTTCGGCGATTATGCATTCGTCAAAGTCCACAAAGCAGACCGAATGGGCAACTGCACATTCCGACTCGCACAGAATAACTTCAACGAGGCAATGGGCAAGAATGCAAAGGTAACGCTGGTGGAAGCAGATGAGATTGTGGAGGTTGGGGAGATTAAGCCGGAGAACGTGCATTTACAAGGTGTATATGTCACGAAGGTTATTAGGAGTACGGAGGAGAAGAAGATTGAGAAGTTGACTTTCAAGAAGAATAAGGAGGATTTGAAGGATGCCGGTATGTTTACAATTTCTCCCCCTCCTCACAACTCGCATTCCCGCGATACAAGAATTAATACCAAATAGTGGCTGTATCCAACACCACAAGTCGCGAACGCATCATCAAGCGCGCAGCCCAAGAATTCACAGACGGAATGGTCGTCAATCTCGGTATCGGCATGCCACTCATCACACCTGCTTTCCTCGAGCCCGGGATCGAAGTCGTCCTCCAATCCGAGAATGGCATCCTTGGTATGGGCGGATATCCTGAGCCTGGTAAGGAAGATCCAGATTTGATCAATCCTGGAAAGGAGACGGTCACACTTGCGCCTGGTGCATCGTTATTTGGAAGTCATGAGAGTTTTGGTATGATTCGAGCAGGGAGGGTGGATCTGACTATGCTGGGTGCTTTGCAAGTAGGAATGTATGGTGGTACGTATACTCAAATTTAGGCACTTACGGGATTCCGTTGACGAAGAAATCCAGATCTCGCCAATTTTATGCTTCCCGGAAAAGTCAAAGGTATCGGCGGAGCAATGGATCTCGTCGCCAATCCCGAAAAGACCAAAGTGGTAGTAACAATGGTATGTATCGTCCCCCCATTCTTCTCAATCTCCGTTGTATCGTCACTAACAATCACCAGGATCACGTCGACAAGAAAGGCAACCCCAAGATTCTGAAGCGTACGTACTTCACTACTCCATCCTCCCTCGCTATACCAGAAACCGTCAAGCGGCATGTAAACGCCCAAATCTAACTCTGAGATACAGAATGTACATTTCCATTGACAGGGCAAAAATGCGTGTCGAGAATTATCACTGAACTTGCTGTGTTTGATGTTAGCCCCACAGAAGGTCTGACATTGATTGAGGTCGCGGATGGTGTGAGTGCGGAAGATGTCAAGGCGAAGACGGAGGCGCCATTTAAGGTTTCAGAGGACTTAAAGACGATGCCTGCGTAGAAGATCGACGTAGATATAAGTACCATACAACAATGATATCAGGCGCAGTACTTCCCGTACCTTATCGTGAATGGGCTTCTGTGGAAGTCCTGCAGGCTCCTGTTGAAACGCAGCAATGTATCGCGTCCACCAATACTTTTCAATATGATACAGTATCTGTTCTTCACATTCACAAAAGGCGAAACTCTTCATTGTGGCGAAACTACAGACAATTGGCTTTCAATTTTTGTTAATTGCTTTATGAATGATTTACAGCCGCACAAGACTCCTCAATGAAGCCTCTCAATAGAGTTCATGAACGATGTTGATCACTACCTCATGTTAGCATTGCCGCTGAGAACATTCGGTGGCTAACTTACAATTCTGGAAGTCTGGGTGCTCCTTCCCACCCACCAAAGCATGCAACGCAATCGGCTCCTCCTCTCCTGGTGGGACCTTGTACTGCAAGAAGAAAAATTAGCATCACGACTCCACTCCTTTGTATATCATCATTAAAATACCTCAGTTAAGCTTGTCTTGTGTCCCAGCTCCTTGACTAAGCCCGCAATAGCCTGACTCACAACCAACGAATCCTTCTCATCACTCCCCTCACTTGTCTTACCAATATACGGCACAATCCTCGCAATCATCTTCGCCTCCTCCGGTTTCGTCTTTGCCTTCAACGCCACCACAGGCGCTAAAGTCAGACAACTTGTAATTCCATGAGGGATGCTGTAAGTAGCACCCAGCGCATGGCCGATACTATGGCTCAGTCCCACACCCCCTGTATACAGAAATGGGAAGAGCGCCGCGTAGCATGCTAGGAAGAGCTTTTGTCGGACATCGGCGTCGGTTGGGTTTGATTTTGACTGTGGGAGGTAGGTGAACAGATCGCGAATTGCTTCGAGAGCGAGGCGTTTTGTGGGGATCTCGGAGGCGAGGGGGTGGTATAGGAGTTCTACTGCGTGATCGAGGGCGCGGATCTGGAGTTTGTTAGGACGAGGATTTTGGCTCTGGCGAAAAAGCGGACTTACACCTGTGCTTGTCCAGAGATTTGTTGGTGTGTACAAGGCAATGTCTCCGTCATACACAACGACTAGATTCGCCAGTGATGAGCTTCAGTCTAAGTGCCGGAGATTGTTTATACCTTTAGGAACTAGCTCCGGATTGCTAACCGCAATCTTCTTCTTCTCTTCCGTGGTAAAGCCAGCGTTCTGCGTCGTTTCCGCCACACTCAGCGTAGTGGGAACGGCGATACTTGGTATCCATTTCCCGGTATCTTCATGAATTTGATATACAATTGCTTTCGCACTGTCAATTGGAGAACCGCCACCGATGGATATCAAAACGTCGGCTCCGGCGCTTTTGACGAGGTCTGTTGCTTCGCGGATTGCTCCAATTGGACTGGAAGATGACTTCAGCTTCGAAAGCTTCGAAAAAATTCTTGCTCTTTTAATATATGAGATATTGGTAAACGTACGCATGTTGTCCAATCTTGTTGAAAGTTCCCACATGAGATTTCCCCAGACTCGCTTCTGCATCTTTGATCACTGGCGTTCTTGTACTGAGAGATTGGCCCGTCACAATAAACGCTTTTGTTGCTCCAAGCTTCGCGATGACTTCATCGAGCTTCTTTGCAGTTCCTTTGATCAATTAGCACACGTACCAGAGCTCTTTTCTGAAGTTTCAAGCTCACCTCGACCGTATATCATAAATTTGATAGGAGATGCGGGGTAACATCCTACAAGCGAACTGTCGACTTGACCTCCTTGATTTGCGAAGAAAGACATGATGAATTGACGTTTTTTCTGGGGGAAGTGAATGCTGCAAATCTCCAAACACTCAATGACGACTCTTGATATCAAATCCCCTCGCTCGGAACAAGGCTGATGCTGATAAATCTTCAGCCGTATGCCGGCGTTCGAGCTCCCTCTCCAAAAATGCCGTGTGGGGTAGATATTGCCCCACCCACGTGATGCCCCTCCTTAACCGAGCCCCTGAATTCCATTGGACCAAACCTTGGTCACTGCATACGACTGCATGAGAGCAGGAGCTTCCAAAATTGTGGTCATAGGCCGACTACGGATCTTGGTGTAGTTTCGTCGTTTCATAGCTGATTTGTGCTTTCCCAGCAAAGATGGCGAGCATCAGATCAGCAGCGAGGAAACTGTCGCAAAAAGCCGCAAATGATGTTGTTGTTTTGGCCGCGGTCAGAAGTCCAGTTACACGAGCTTTCAAGGGAGGCTTCAAAGATGCGTGGCCGGAGGATATCTTGGGTCCAGTGAGTACAGGGTTAATACTGGACTTGCAGTCAACTGAGCTCAAAATAAATATCTCTGACACTGACCAGGTAATGAGCGAATCTGTTCGACGAGCCAACGTCCAACCCAGCGATGTTAATGATGTCCTCATCGGTAATGTCCTCGCAGAACTTGGCTTTGCAAAGACAGGTCGGATGTGTCTCAATCACGCCGGTTTCCCAAACAGCACGACCTTTCACACCGTCAACAGGCAATGCTCCAGCAGCTTACAAGCTATCACTCACCTTTCTCACGCCATCATGGCTCGCCAAATCGACGTCGCATTAGCTGGCGGTGTCGAGAGTATGTCTAGGAATTACGGGTCGAGGGGTGTACCACAGGATGTTTCTCCGCGATTAAGAAACTCACATGTGAAGGATGCGAGAGATTGCTTGATGCCGATGGGCATCACGAGTGAGAATGTTGCGGAGAGATATGGGATAGGCAGGAGGGAGCAGGATGAGTTTGCGTTGGAAAGTCATAGGCGAGCTCTGGAAGCGAGGGAAAGTGGACATTTCGACAAAGAGGTTGTGCCAATCACGGTGACTTCAAAAAATGCTGAGACCGGTGAAGAGAGTGAGACTGTGGTTGCGAGGGATGATGGGATCAGAAGCGGATTGACTTTAGAGAAGCTCTCGGCACTGAAATCAGTTTTCAAGCCTGAGGGCGGAAGCACGGCTGGGAACTCGTGAGTGTGCTGCTCTTTCTGAAAACTTTGACTGACAGTATATAAGTTCCCAGATGTCGGACGGAGCTTCGGCTACCATCCTCGCACGCCGATCTTGGGCAGAAGAGCGTGGCCTAAAACCACTTGGACGATTCGTTGGCACTAAAGTGGCAGGATGCGCGCCAGACGAGATGGGCATTTCTCCCATTTTCGCTATACCAGAATTGTTCAAATATACCGGTATCGATGCTAAAGACATTGATGTTTTCGAGCTGAATGAAGCATTCGCTAGTCAGAGTTTGTATTGTATCCAGAAATTAGGGCTGGATATGGAGAAGGTAAATCCGAATGGTGGTGCAATTGCCATTGGACATCCGACAGGAGCTACGGGAGCAAGACAGGCAGCAACGTTGTTCAATCAGTTGGCAAGGAGTGATAAGGAGGTTGGTGTTATTAGTATGTGTGCAAGGTATGTTTAGTTTGTCGCTTTGAGAAAGAACTTGCTGACGATTTTAGCACTGGCCTTGGTGTTGCCTCATTATTTATACGGGAGTAGACTAGAGATCTTGGTAATTGCGAGAGGTGGTATTATTACAATCAGACAACATCAGCATGATTCCAAAACTTGCTACTGGGAAAATCACGTTGTGCTTAGAGCAGCCAGCTGTTCTGGCCTCCCACTTGCAAGTTTCTCAACTTCATCAACCTCACAATTCGCAGCCCTTCGTTGTTGTTTAGATAGATGCCCAAAAAAATCAATCGAATTTCTCATAACGCTATGTCATAGGTTGCCCTGATCTCAGAACGTTCTGATCTCACTTCCATTTCCCGACATCCCACAACTTCAGATTGATGTGGGCTGTAGCATACCCACATGAACCACATCACGAAGCCCGCAATTAGTTACAGGCATCATTACGCCACTCTAGGGAAGTATTCCGACGGCTTCGGGGTCTCCCCCTCACTAACGGGTGCCATTCCTCATCGACTTTAGCGTTGACCCTCCCCGCATTGGCGTTTTCAGGGGAGCTTCGTCCCTGAAGCATCGTTACCTTCAGCCCCACACTCCCACATCCAGCTCCAAATCAGCAAAGAAAAAGTACAGCATTGTGAACGCGTCTGGCAAGGTACAGTCTTACTTTCCTGGTCGTGGGACAGATCTTTTGGTCCTGATCTATAGCAGATCTTCATGCTTGATCCAATCTTCACATCCCTGCCAGATTCAATGTTCCTCTGAAATTTCAGATTTTGTTAATTTTGAGCTTCATTGGTTGGAAATCCCATCTCATGCTTCACCCTCATCCCGATCTCGGACGAAGAACCTCACAACAACATGCTCGCATCTCGAGCTTTCTTCCGCATCGCCCTGTCAAGGCCAAAACTATCGATCGTTTCGAGAATAAACATCCAAAGAAATATGGGGTCAGTCAGTGCAATCGATTCGAGTATCTTCCGGTCTTTGTTTGGGACGGAGGAGATTAGAAAGGTAGGTTACAATTAGACGTCTTAGATCGATCTATCTTTACCATCCACAATTTAAATCATTGATATTGATGATTTTAGGTCTTCGACGACAAAGCCTACATAAACCGCTGTATCGACGCCGAAACAGCACTCGCAAGAGCACAATCACAATGTGGCGTAATCCCCTCTCACATCGGCTCCGCCATCACAACCAGCGCGGTGAGCTCCAAACTCGACCTCGATAAACTGGCCCGCGAGACAGAAATCGTTGGATATCCGATCCTGCCTCTCGTTACGCAATTAGCAGCAATGTGTGACGAGGAAGCTGGACGATATGTACATTGGGGAGCTACGACACAGGATATCATGGATATCGCGAGCGTATTACAGATGAAAACAGGACTTGACATCGTTGAGAGGTTACTGGGCGATGTGAGCAAGAGTTTGGAAGTGCTGGCAGAAAAGTATAAGGATACGCCTATGGCTGGACGGACGCATCTGCAGCATGCGCTGCCGGTCACGTTTGGTTATAAATGTGCTGTTTGGCTATCAAGTCTGCAGAGACATCAAGAAAGACTTAAGCAATTACGGCCTCGAGCTCTATTAGTCCAATATGGAGGTGCGGCAGGAACTCTTGCTTCACTTGGAAGTGGTGATGATGGATTGAGAGTCAGGAAAGAGCTAGCGAAAGAGTTGAATTTGGTCAATCCCTCGATAACATGGCATGTAGCACGCGATGGCGTTGCTGAAATCGTCAATTTCCTCGCACTGGTGGGAGGATCTCTTGGAAAGCTAGCCCTCGATCTCATCATCATGTCTTCGAACGAGCTCGGTGAGGTATCAGAACCATTCGTTCCTCACCGCGGAGCTTCCTCGACAATGCCACAGAAACGAAATCCCATCTCTAGCGAAGTTATTCTCGCCGCATCCAAAATCCTTAGATCCAATGCCAGTCTGGTACTGGATGGCATGGTTTCTGATTTCGAGCGAGCCTCTGGACCTTGGCATTTGGAATGGGTGGCTATTCCTGAAAGCTTTGTTATTGCAGTCGGTGCATTGCATCAAGCTGATTTTGCTTTGAGTGGCTTGGTCGTCAATACTGAGCAAATGGGAAAGAACCTGAGATCTACGCAAGGTCTTATCGTTGGTGAAGCTGTTATGATGGGCCTTGCTCCATATCTAGGAAGAGGAAAAGCTCACGATGTTGTCTATGAAGCTTGCAAAGAGTCAATTGAAGGAGCTGGAACACTTTTCGATTGTTTGGTGAAGAAGAAGGCGGTTACGGAGTCTCTAGATGAGGAGAAGCTCAAAGCTCTTTGTGACCCATTCAACTACCTGGGAGCCTCTCAGCAGATGGTTGATGATGTCTTAGCCCTTAGAACATAATAAACAAAGCTTCATCTGATGATCTGCCTTGTCTCACTACCGAAGAAACGCCACAATATATTTCTCTTCCTTCGTTCCCTCCCAATATGCAAATCACATGTCCACACATCCACACCTGCCAAAAGTACTCCTAAGACCAGAAACCCTAATTACCCCAACTATCCCTCCAATCACCCCCTCAGCTCAAACATAACCACGCGTCCACTCACCAGCCAAGCTCCCCACCAACAGCCAGAAGTCTCGCGAATCCAGTACCGCACAACTCAAAACATGCGAGGCGACACAACGATGCTCCCGACCCGGCTACATCGTGTCCTGATGCCGTGGGGCTGGATAATCGTACCGCTTACCTTACGAGCTACCGCGAAGACCCCCTACCTACCCCACAAAGACCAACCCAGCCCGCCACCTGAGCTATGCAGCCAAAACAGCTTTGCCCCACCACCCTATATGAATGCCACTAGCGGGTGAGAGCTCGATTGATTGCTGTGTATCGACTAAGCAGAGAGTGGTATTTCTTTGGGGAAGAAAGACACTAAGATTTTCTGATATCAAGAACTTCTGAATTTGTCTTCAAGTGTTTGGATCTGACTTCCTTCAACATCGTTTCAAATCTTTCACTGTGCAGACATTTTTAAGCAGCTTCACCCCAGCTTACCAAAAGCTGGTATCGAATTGCACAAGCGAGACGAGCGAATGGGCGAAGTCTCAAGAACAATGTCGACTGCTTCGGAAGATAGCTATGTCCTTCTCCCACGGGAACCTCTAACGGATCCACGTGCAACATTTCACTACACGGATTTGCAACGTAGCAAGCCTACCAGAGAGAATGATCCATATGAGTATATGGCTGGATTTGGAAATCGATTTCAGGTATGGTTAAAAGTCTTTGCCAGATTCAAAGTTGAATATAGCTAATATGCTACTCAGTCAGAAGTCATTCCCGGTACCCTCCCAGCAGGCCAGAACAACCCCCAAGAAGTTCGATTTGGACTCTACACCGAAGGCATAACATACTCTGCCTTTGCAGCTCCCAGACAGGAGAACAAAAGTACATACATGTACAGGATTCGACCAGCCGCTGCACACAGTAAGTCTCTGCCACTGCACACATCTCCAATTCCCATTAGCGAAGAGACTGAGCTCCTTTCGTGAAGCTCGGGCTGGAAGGGAACATTTGGCTGACTTCATTTCAGATGGCTATCATCCCATTGAATCTCCAGCAACGATAGAGAACTGCTTCCTCTCTTGCAACCCAAAGATCAGCACCCTTCCACAACAAGTAGAATGGACTCCCTTCCCGAGTAAGTTATTCCTCTCACACCATCACAACTCTTCTCTCTCCAACCGCAATCAAAACTAACCTCTCTCCCTCCTCCCACACAGTCCCCCCACCCTCCCAACCAACCGACTTCATCGACGGCCTCCACACCCTCTGCGGCTCTGGCGACCCCAACCTAAAAGAAGGCATCTGCCTCTCCATCTACACCCTCAACATCAGCATGCACAACCGTGCCTTCTGCAACACCGACGGCGACATGCTCATCTGCCCACAAGAAGGCAACCTCGACGTCCAAACGGAATTCGGTCTCATGTTCGTGCAACCCGGCGAGATCTTCGTGATCCCTCGCGGTGTGCGGTTCCTGATCCGTCTCGCTCCACAATCATCAAACACCAACCCAACTCCTGAAAACGAGAAGGTGGAAGGTGCGAATCCCGGAGCGAGAGGGTATATCACGGAGATTTGGGGGTCGAGTTGGGAGTTGCCGGATTTGGGGCCGATTGGTGGTCATGGGTTGGCGAATCCGAGGGATTTTTTGGTTCCTGTGGCGCATATTGATGAATTGGAGGAGTTGCATGCTAACTGGGAGGTGGTGTGTAAGTTGAATGGGAAGTTGGAGGCGATTGGGCAGGATCATAGTCCGTTTGATTTGGTGGCTTGGCATGGGAATGTGGTGCCTTATAAGGTGAGTTTCGTTGACTATGTTTTTGCTCTCTGTTCGATACCTCGTGTTCGCCTGTGGTGTTGTTGCGATCAAGTTGCTGTTAGACGCCTCACGGACTTTGTTGTGTTGATGTGGGGCTTTAGCGAGCTCATTTCAGGGGCTGGGCTGGCTCCTTTCACTCTCCTGTGTTCTTCATATTCAATGAAAGGAGATTGTACTGACAACTCCTAGTACGACCTCACCAAGTTCAGTTCCCAAAACAGCACCAGCATCGACCACACCGACCCCAGCATCAACACCGTCCTAACCGCCAAATCCTCCTTCCCCCACGTCCCACTCTGCGATTTCCTCTGGTTTGGACCCCGCTGGGACGCAGCCGCCAACACGTTCCGCCTACCTTACTTCCACCGCAACTCAGCGAGTGAGTTCTTGGCTTGTTTGTATGGGAATGGGTTGGGGAGGAGTGATGATTTCAAGCCTGGTGGGGGGAGTTTTGAGGGGGGACATACGCCGCATGGTTAGTTTCCTTCTTTTTTTCTACTCTCTTTTAGGATCCGCGGATTGGATGGGAGACTCCTAGAATGCTCTATTCCTCCTAGAAAGAAGCATGCTGATGTGACGGATAGGTGGCAACAACGAAGGCTACGTCAACGAAATGAAGATCCAAAAGAGCGAGCCACGCAAGATTCTCGAGAGTATGTCGCTTTCCTCCCTTCCTCTCTTCCCCCTTCCCCCTACACTCTCGCCGCTCCCACTTTCCCCAATCAATCTCTAATATCCAACAGATCAAATGACGATAATGATCGAATCCTCCCGCACCTTTCTCTTCACCGAATGGGCGCGCACAGGGTGCGGAACCATGCACGTCGAAGGCACCGACCCTCGCGCTTGGGATAGGCTACCCGATAAGTTCTCTTCGTATCCGGGGATCAAGGAGTTGTTGCAGAGGGTCAAGGATGATAAGAAGGCGGAGAGGGAGAGGGTCGAGTATTATCATGATCCGAAGATTGGAAGGTTTGTTTAGATGAGATGAGATGATGGGGAGATGGTGGGAATGGGGAACGGGAAATGGGGTGTGGGGATGATGATACGGATATGGATATGGATATGGATATGGCACACTTTCTCTGCCTTTGTGTTTTGGCCTTTCATATATGCTGTTGCCTTCTACCTTTTTGTTATCCAAGTTTTTGCTCTCTGAAGACATTCCTTTTTGCGCTTCTCGTACACTTCCTGCCTGCTTTGTCTAGTCGGGCAGGGGGTGATAGGCTGCTAGGAATCTTTAGTCACTCTGTTGATTCGTTACTTGATGTTTGATGTTTGTTTGATGGTTGTCAGCAATACAGACTTATACATAAATAACGTACATAACCCCCTCTCAATACCAAATTGTCAAATCTTCACCATGTATCTAGTCAGTCAGTCAGTCAGTCAGTCAGTCAGTCACCAAATTACTCAGTCAGCTAGTCCACAGGCTGTAACGAAGCTACCACCTCTCTTATCATATTTAATCATTTTCACCTCATCTCATGACTCTACTTCTGGTAGGGATCAAAGTCTGTGTTGTAAGAAAGATCAAAAGATGAAATTTGAATTTTCCTGCCCGCCCGTCCTTATGAAAGTCCAATCGGAATGAACGCAACCCAGTCGATATATACGCCCAACTACCTAGCTATCGTGACAAAACACCATATCGTGACGTAGAGACCATAAACATAGACTGTCATGAAAAAAATCCTTTCTCCTGTTTCTCGCTACCAGCTTTCTGATATCCCATCTGCACGCCTCGACCACTCCCTTTTCCTCTTCCCCTCTTCTTATCCCCCACCCATCTCAACATCCACCAACGCATCACTCATAATCCTCAAAACCTTACTATACTGACTTATCCTAACCCTCCACCTCCCAATATCCTCCAGCAGCCTCGCATAATCCAGCAGTATCCTCCTCGCAGCCTCATACCCAGGACGATGGATAACGCCATCGAAGCATATCCCGCCGCCGTTGCGTATGAAATTGACCGCTGCGTCATCCGTCGCTTGGTTGTTCATGTTGTGAAGATTCATGCTGTTCGCATCAGGAGAAGTAGCGCCCAACCCCTCACCACCAACAACACTCCAATCGACATCATCGATGAGATCGAATCCCAAGCCGGAACCAGCACCCGTGTTCGCAGTCCCGGAATCAGATTCCGGTGGAACCATAAATACGTATAGTCCGAGGATGAGTGCAGAGATGAATAATCCAGTCGAAGCATGGAACGGATCACCATCCGACGCCCTCCGATTCGACATCAGCTTAAACGTCTGCGCAGCATGTAGACACGCCCTTCTCGCACTCGGCGTCTGCGTCCACACAGCAATATCATCAAGCGCCTGTCTCGCAGCTGGCGCACCCGCACAACCAGCTCCCATCTCGAAGAGTCGGATGTCGGAGGTGAGCATGATGCAGGTGTTGTGCCAGAGGACGATACAGTTCGGATTCATGGATGTGAAGAGCTGGTCGTAGGATTTCATGACGTGGATGACGAGGGATTTGGTTTGTTTGGCGCGGGGGTCGAGGTCGTAGGTTAGGGCTGGGACGAAGTATTGTTCGTCTGCGCGACGGTGGCAGCCTGACAACAGGCGGTGGAAGTCGTGAGAAATGCGGAGGCGGATTATGCTGAGGATGCCGTGCATGGCGAGGGGTTCGAGGGTGTTGTTCAGGTCGGGGAGCGTGAGGTTATCGTTGGAGAGGGAGACCATTGGCATGCAGATTTGGTGACGGGTTGCGGCGAGATGGGCCCATTTTGTTGCGGTGGTTGCTTGGAAGAGGGCGGCGTCGCAGGGGAGAATGACTTGTATGTTTTCTGTCTGCATGATGGGACTTGTATGGAGCATTGCTGAGTACCAGGTATCGACCATAGTTAAGGAAACGATCAACCTGTGATCTTAGAAGGGTTCTGTGAGCAGAGAGATGGAGCCTACCTCTTGGCACATTCTATCCTGCTCCATGCTTTCCATCTAGCTTCTAGATCTGATATTTGACCAAAGAACGCGTCATTTAATGGCTGACCGTCATTGGCATTAAATAGCCCGTGTTTTTGGGCGGTCTGATTGTCAGCGAGGGTTACAACGTATTGCCGATAGAGCTTACCATAATGACGTTTGCATAAAGCATCTGACACTGTGACTGGTGGTATTTTTGCTGCAGATGTTAGCTTGAAAGACCGATTGCTGTGAGAATATACTTACTCCCATCATTTCAGTCAGATTGAGGATCAAAACAGCGCTTGCTAAACTCGACATCTGATCTATACGACTCCGATCTCCAGAAAGTGACGGCATAAGCTCAATAGAAACCTGCTCCAGTGCTTTCTATTCATTGTTAGTAAAATTTCAGCTGATCTGAGATTGTCAGACTCACCGAAAATGTCTGTCTAACAAAAGCTGTCGCTCCTTTCGTCTGAAGTATCGTCAATCCTATCAGACACATAATAAACAGAATCGACGTCGGAGCCGTCTTCGGACAGAAAGTAGGAGTATGGATGAACGGCATCAGAGGATGAAATTGGCGAAAATAAAGGTCCAATCCAATATCGAATATTTCCGCTGGTGGAAAGTTGGATGATAACGGTGCATCGTTCACCACGGATGCTGCCTGCCCCGCAGACCTCGATTCTGAGGGGGAAGAGAAATTCTCTGGTGAACCAAACGCTGCTGCTGGAGTCTGGTCACTCGAAACATGTGTGATGGTAACAAACATCCTCTGTAGTCTTTCCCTACAGTCCTCATCCAAACCCCAACGAGAGCCACACTGTCGATTCTGTTCCATAGCTTCTGGTGACAAATTTCCGTTTGAGAAGAGATTATCCTCCGCTTTCAACACGGCATCCCACCAAAGAGTAGGCATGAGACGAAGTGGATTACTATGTCTATTCGGCCAGCAGCGTTCTACCTTGGCAAAACGCTCATTGGGTATGAGTGTACTGGGCGAACTCGGATTCCTCACTGACGCCGGTTCATCCGATGCTGTGAGAGACGATCCCCTCCTTACACCAGTAATCTGACTATTCGCACTCCCAAAATCCTGTAAATTTCCTGGATGTAGATGTGATTCGAGGTCGAATTGATCGAACCATGTTTGTAGATCCTGCGGCATAATTGACACATCCGGAGCCATTCCCCCCATATCTGGTGATATCTGATCCTGCATGCCATTCAAACGAGCAGAGTATATATCTTCTCCAAAGTTGAATCTCGAAGATGTGTTGGGGGAAGGACCAATATTCTGAAAGTTCGAATCTGGTTGTGCAGGCCTGGTATCAAAGTTGACGTCTGGATGCGAGACATGGTTATTATTCGGCATCTCCAGAGTCCAACTTGGAGCAGCACTCATTTCTGGCAGGGCAGCATTCCCCGGGTCCGTCATTACAGCATCCATTGTTCCATTATCCCATTTCTGTTGTGAGGCCAGTAGAGCAAGGTGATCGAGGCCGGAAGGTAACCCGTTTGAGTTCGGTCGAGGGAGATGGTCTTCCAGCGAGGGATCAATGACAGATGGTGTTGCGACCACTTGACTCTGCCTCCGCACATTTTGTGTTCCTTGGTTATTCTTGGAGGATGCCACGGGGATCTGGTTCGTATTCGAAGCGCCATTCACTTCTATATCTCCTTCTGATGAACTCTTCTCGACTTCTTCGCCGACAATCTGGGGGTGGTTCTTTAGATGGCGGATCAAGACATCACTGGTAGAGATCAGTATTTTTACACCAGACTAAACAAAGGTATAAATAATACCTTCTCGAGAAGCTCTTCTGACATCGCGGACATGTGTAAGGTCTCTCTCCCGTATCTATTCGATCCAGAATTAGTATTTGTCAACGCAAGCAATTCCACCTTCATTAACAGTCCCCCACCCCGGGGAATAACAAGACACATTTCACATACGGGACCTCTGATGGCGCTTCAAGTGCTCTGCCTTGGAAAACCTCCTCTCACAATATCGACACTTCTTAGGCAGTAAGCCCCTTGGTTGTGTTTCTGTTCTCCGGTCCTGGGCTGGACTAATAGCTGTTGCAGTGGTCGACATAGCTAGGTCTCTATGGTCGTGTGGGGCTTCACTCCAGATCTTCTCTCCGGGGCTGACAGGGCAGTAGAACGCAGCGCACTCAAGAGCAGTCGCACAATTCTATGGCTTGAACCATGGCAGGTCCTCCAAGCACAATAAGCAGCAATGCGACGACAGTGTATAAGAGTGCGTATTGAGGGTATTCGGAACGGGAGTAGTCGGAGGTCGGCGATGCAGATGCAGATGCAGATGGTAGTGCAGAGTAGTCGAGTTGAGTAGTGAGAAGTCAGTTTGGTTAGGTTTGGTTTGGTTTGCAGTTTCCTGGGGTTCTGGATCACCCATGGAAGGCTGTTCAGCCGTTGGCTCCATCCAGCACCCCTCGCTCCTCGCACCCAGTCCAATGCACGCAATGCACGCAATCCACTACCCCAAAAGCGGAGTAGCGAAAGGAGGGGAAGAGGAAGAGTGCAGGACAGGGCAGGGCGCAGTGGGCGTACAGTACAGGGTCACAAGGTAACAGAGAGGCAATTGAGAGGCGGGCCTGAGAGGAGTGGGAGGGAGGAGTGGAATGGAGCGGAGGTGGAAAGATGGATAATTGAGGGTGGGCCAATGACAAAGGATCAATTGGATGCTGCTGATCACTTCAGCATCCTCTGTGATGGGGAGGGTTTTGCTGTTCCAAACAAGAGACCAGACATGTCAGACAAACACTGGTGAGACTCTGGGACGAAGACCCTGCCAGTCTGACCTGCCCTGCCTGCCTGCCTGCCTGCTCGGCTCAACTCAATACGGGCCCCCATAAGAGTGACTTTTGGGTGATATCGAAGATTATGCCGCCTGACATCCAATCTGACGGCCTGACATCCGAATTCTACGAGCCCTGGCAGTCCCTGAACTTGGCTCGGCCATGTTCAGTGATCTACTCGTATCTCGGCTGCACTCTCTCCCTACTCTAGCACCAGTCAACCAGCCCGCATTTCCAATCTGTACTGTGGTCTCACTGTCCGCGCACGTCTCGTCCCGACAACGCAGATCCCAACACCGCTATGTTCGGCTCCCAGATTAATATTGGGGTTCACCACGGCACAAACGGCTAGAGCTTAATCAAAGTCCTCAGTCTTTCCGGGTCCGAGTCAAAATACTCTCGTGCTCGTGCTCTTGCTCGTGCTGTACTAAAATACCGGAATCGGCAGGAGAATGCTTCAACGTACGGTCCGTAGGTAAGACCTTTACGTTATGACGGAGTGCTGCATCCCAACTGTATCTCAACGTCTTCATCTTTTCATCTACGTGTTTTCATCTTCTTACATTATCCTGAAGCTTTGCTATGGGCAGGCATTGTAAAGCATCAATCCTACCTTAACCATCCATCGTCTCAAGCCCTCGCTTCCATCAGTGTCGTGATTTGCTGTCCACCGTTTGCTGTGCTGTGCCTCATCCATCCATGGCGTTTCTACCCTCCGCCGCCTCAACCCTAGGCGGCGTGGTAACTATCCTTGGCGCAGGATACTTCAACGCGAAACTCGGCATTGGGTATGATGTGAGGGAATTGAAGCATAAGATTCAATTTGGCAAGAAGTTACAGGACCGAGCAGCGACATTTGGTGATGATGCCTCCATCTATCGGATGTTGGAGATGGCGGAGACTGATGCCGAGGCATTGTGGTTTGAAGGCAGAACCTTAAGTTGGGGTGAGGTAAAGAAGAGTAAGTCGATGACTACGAACATTGACGGATGAAGCTGATGGGTATTAGATGTTGACTTACTGGCTCAGTACTTGAGTCAATTTGATATCGAAGTCGGTGCTTCAGTTGGTCTTTATGCCACGAATTCTCCGGAAATGGTGATTGCGATCTTTGCCATTGCAAAATTAGGCGCAGTCTCGGCTCTTCTCAACACAGCACTCAAGAGTACGTCCCCTCGTGTAGTGAAGAAACCATACTAAACATAAAAACAGGCGATTCCTTATCCCATTGCATCAAGATTGCAAAAACGGACATCGTCATTTCAACCTCAGATCTCGCTACCAATGTCCCACTCACGATCGATTCTAAACCCCTGAAAGTTCTCTCCTTGAACCTCGCGTACATCTCGCCTCTCGCTTCCACCACGTCAACATCAACAGCATTCACAGAGATCACACCCTCATGTCTCAGCAACCTTCCAATACATCCAAGATCACCAGCCCACCCAAAACGTGCTCTTTCATCCCCTTCCCTCCTCATCTACACTTCAGGAACAACTGGACGTCCCAAAGCAGTCTCAATCAAGAACTTCATCCCCCTCGCCGTCTCCACCCCTTCACCACTCGACACACCCTCCCACCTCCCCATGCGAGCCTACTGCTGTCTCCCCCTCTTCCACGCCACCGCCCTCCTCGCCCTCCTCTACGCCTGCGGCACGTCCTCAACCCTCATCCCCGTCCGCAAATTCTCCGCCTCTCGCTTCTCTCAAGAACTCCACGCCTCCAACGCCTCACGCATGGTCTACGTTGGCGAACTCTGCCGCTACCTCCTCGCCGCACCTCCCTCCCCCTACGACAAAACCCACAACTGCAGACTAGCACTCGGCAACGGCCTCCAAGGCGATATCTGGGAACGCTTTAAATCCCGCTTCAACATCCCAGAAGTCAGAGAATTGTACCGTTCTACCGAGGGATTAGCACAATTTAATAACTTCTATGGCGGTGCTGCATCTGCTGGAAAGGTCGGGTTTTCAGGTTTTCTAGGAAGACAGCTAGAACGCAATACTTTCATCGTGCGATTCTCGCCCTCCACGGGCCAACTCATCCGTTCCCCCAAAACAGGTTTCTGCATCCCGTGCAAACCAAATGAACCAGGTGAAGCGATCGGGCGTGTCCAATTCCCCCAGTTCTATTCCGAGTATTTTGGCGATAAAGAGGCTACGGATGAGAAGTTCATGAGAGATGTTTTTGAGAAGGGGGATCTGTTTCAGAGGAGTGGGGATGTACTTGTTAGAGATGGCGAAGGCTGGGTGAGGTTTGTGGAGAGGATGGGAGATAGTTGGAGGTGGAAGGGGGAGAATGTTAGTGCGGGGGAGGTTGGAGGGTATTTTGCGGAGATGGAGGGGGTTAGGGATGTGGTTGTTTATGGGAGTAAGATTCAGGGGTGAGTTGTGTTTGCTTTTGTGGGAGTCAAGTTTTAGTTTGGTGTGGTTTTGGGATGATATGTTGACTGATTAACGTGGGTAGATACGATGGTCAGCTTGGAACTGCAGCTATAACCCTCTCGTCATCTTCGACCTCGGCATCGACGAACGCAGCAGCTGAGTCTGCATTCCTTACTGCACTCATCCCACACCTCAAGTCACGCGGTCTACCAGATTACGCCTTCCCACGCTTGATTCGCTTTACCGAGAAGTAAGTACCGCTCTTCCCTTATGCCCTCCGCTTCCGCCTCATCCTACCCTTGTATTCACTTCATGTGGTTCCATCTGATGACAATCTTCTTACTCCCTTTCGATCTTCTGGTACTCATCAATGCTTTGCTTTCATTCCCCTTTCGACGAACTACGTCAAGCGTAAAAACTTTGTCTAACAAGCAAATCAAACACAGAATCAATACAGGCGCCACATTCAAATATGCCAAAGAAGAACTTAAGACTCGGCCATGGACGAGTGAGAAAAATGGAAGTGAAGGTACAGGCGATAGACTCTACTGGCTCGACGGTGGAGTCTACAAACCACTCGACACCACGTCATGGCGCAGAATTGAGAGTGCGAGGGCAAAATTGTAGATACAAAAGCCCTGTGTGTATGGAGCGAAGCATCATCAACTTTCTTCCGTAAGCTCTATCACATACCAATAAATCACATCTAAACCATCTCCCTCCTCTCCCTTTCCCTGCCCCTCCATCCATTCCCTCTTGTAGTCTCTTAAAGACACAATTGAAGCATTTAAAATGCATCAGCCCTCGGCCGTCTCCCTCCCGTTCAGATCCCCTTACTCGTATCCCAACTCGTCCCCTCCCTCATCAAAAACTCCTGTCCTTTTTCCAAAACCCTACTATTCTCCCTCCCCAACCACTCCGGCTCCAACTCGTTCAGTCGATCTTCAATCTCATAGCTCTTTCCGCCGGCCACGAAGACGATTTTGCCTGAGAAGGGGAGTTTTACGCCTGAGTGGTTGGTTGGGTTGGTTTGCGACGATGGAGTAGAACGGTTCGCAGTTGCGCAGATGAGGATCGATTTCGCAACGTCTTCGGGCTCATTCTCCGGTAACTGTAATTCTCTCCAGCCATTCTCAATACCGGCTACCATGGCAGTTTCTGTGATCAACTCGTCAGCGAGATTCTCATCATATCGCCTCATCAACTTCAATCTCTCATTGCCCCTCCCTGAAGCTCTCCAAGACCACAGGCTCCACACTGAAGCTCACTCATCCACCTTTCATCTCCCCCCTTCTAAAAACATACATTCCTCAGACCCTCACTCCTCCCACCTAACACCAGACAAGCAAATATAAAAATCTCGCAAACAAACCCTGAAAAGAAACAAAAACTCACTAGTCATCCAAGGACAAACCGCATTCACCCTAACACCCTCCCTCCCAGCCTGTATCCTAACTCCCCTCAAAAGCCCCAAAACCCCATGTTTACTAGCCGTATAAGTAGCTAGTCCCGTACTCTCTTTGAATCCAGCTATACTGCTCACTAAGATCAAATCACCTCCTACATCTCCTGCAAAATCTCCTCCCTCTGCTCTTTCTCCTGCTCTAATATCATCTTTTGATTTTGCTGAGGTAGGTTTGTTTTTCCTCAGGTAGAATAGCCCGATACGTGAGGTGAATAGACAGCCTTTGAGATTCACGTCGATTTCAGCGGTGGGGAATTCCTTCTCAATCTCCGCATCTCCCTCATCCCCATTGCCAGGAATGGAAGAAAAAGCAAAAGGATCCCTCGGGATGGATATCCCCGCATTAGCGACTACGATATCGATTTTTCCAAACAAAGAGATTGCCGTGCGGAAAAGATGTAGTTGGGAGGTGTAGGATGTTACATCGCATTGCACGAATTTGGCGCGCGGGCTGGAGAGTTCGGATTCTAGTGCGAGGCCGAGGGTGGAATTTATGTCTCCGAATATGATGGATGCGCCATATTCTAAGATATCAGCTAATTAGTTATGCTTTTCTGTTTAGATTTCTAATTCTGGGGTGTTTGGAGACTTGAGGTAGAGGGATGAAAGGGAGAGAGATGAGATGAGGAAGTATGGGACTGAGGGAGATTTGAAATGGGGGAGTAGAGGAAGAGCTGAGGGAGATGTTTGGGATTGCTTGTGACTGATTGGATGGGCTGAGAGGAGGAGAGGAGAGAAGGGGAGACTTACGGTGGAAAAGTCGCACGGCTTCACGCCCGATACCGTTTGCGCCTCCGGTTAGGACGACGACCTTGTCTTTGAGGGTGTGGAAGTGAGAGTCGTTGATTTGGATGTTTGCCATCTTGTCTTAGTGGATTTTCTACTCGATGGGTATATGTTTGTCTCTGTATGACAGGAGTACGAAGATCTGTTGTTGATGTTTCACTCGCTTGTCTTCTCGATACGTTCCTTGTCAACAAGATCCGGATGAACAAATCAGATCTTAGATGGCACCCGTATCAATCTCAGATCCGAAGACGAGTCAAATCGGCTGTCTCCAGTTGTATTTGGAATCTTTACAGATTCCCAAGACCCAAACTATCGGTCCCTCCTTTCTCCACATCCACTACTTTCCACTGTCAATATTCCAACCCATCCGCCTTGTCCCATGACACTCGCGAGGCTTTGTTACACAGGAGGATTCCCGACCATTAGCTCCCATCGCTCTTCCTCCCCTCCCCTAGCTCGGAGGGGACCTCGCCATCCTCTTGGCGAGGTGCGGGGTAGTTGAGCACCGCACCTTCATGCAAGCCATGTGGGGTCGACTTCCGGCTCGATTTTATCAAACACGAGCACGAGCTCTTGCACAGAGCAGAGGACGCGAAGACCCCACATGCGTTCGTGCTCGTTCGAGGGTGCATGAGATGAGGTCTGGTCGGGTCAGATGTTCGCAGAGGTGATCTATTCTAGAAATGTGGTGGAGCGAGCTAGTGCTTGTGGACCTGGAGCTAAGTTCTTGCATTTGACAGCTCTGTGTCTTGGAGCTTGATATTTTACAAGGCTGTGTTTGTGTTTGTTGACTTTGCACCTGTAATAGCTATTCAAAGATCAGGTTAATTCTGCTCTTACCCTTTCTTAAGCTTTCTCCATTCCGGTCATTGGAAAGCCCATCCTCTTCGCTGTCTGATCTTGGGAAGGAGAAGAAATCATGCACGTACGTATTTTCTGTCTGGGAATTCGTCTCTTTCTTTCAAATCTAGCTCCATCTTTCTCCGAAGAAGTCCATACCAACTTTTTCAGTTTATGGCTTTAACAACAAACACAGGTCATAATCGTAGGCGCCGGCCCATCGGGTCTCGTCCTCTCTTTACTCCTGGCGAAAGTTCCTGGTGTCAATGTCACGCTCCTCGATTCCGCATCGAAAGTAGATGATCGACCGAGGGCTGCACAGTAAGTAACCTTCTCCTTCTTTACCTCAATTGCAGAACCGTGGAAACGAATTGCGAAGATATTAGTCAACGATAAGAGTCTGGACGGGGGGTACATCGTACAAATTTCAGAGAGAACCCAAAGCTAACACAATTTCCTGCCCTCTAGCTACGCTCCTTCCGCAATCCGCGTCCTAGCCTCCGCCGGCGTCCTCCCAGATATTCGAGATCGAGGCCTAATACCCGACAACATGACCTGGCGCAACATCCGCGGCGAAGCCATAACATCCATCAAGAACGTCTCTCAGCACCCTCACAATCCCGAAGCTCTGACAGTTCTCCCGCTAGGCATGCTAGGAGCATTACTGCTCGAGCATGTAGAGAGACATGATAATTTAACGGTACGGTGGGACGCGAATGTAGTGGATGTGGTGAATGGAGAGGGGAAGTGTTGGGCTGTTGTGAAAGGTAAGGATGGGGTCGAAGAGAGGGTAGAGGGCGACTATTTGGTGGGTTGTGATGGGGCGAATAGCCAGGTTAGGAGGACGCTGTTTGGTAATGAGTTTCCGGGGAAGACGTGGGATGCGCAGATTGTGGCTACGAATGTGTGTTGCCCCTTGAAGTTTCTTGTATGAAGAGAAGCGAGACTGACAGGAAGCAGGTATACTACCCGTTCGAGAAGTTTGGCTACGACGATGTCAACTTCATCATCGATCCGGTAGATTATTACATGTAAGTCCTCCAATTCCATTTCTCACAATCGAAAAAGAAAACAATAAATGTAGGAGTGAGAACTGACATTTCCATTGCCAGGGCCGCAAAAATCACCACCGACGGCCTCTGGCGCGTCTCCTACGGCGAAGACACAACCCTTACCCCCGAACAAGTAATCGCCCACCAACCCGCCAAATACGAACGCATGCTTCCAGGCAACCCCAAGCCGGGCTCCTACAAACTCCTCAGCGTCGGACCCTACCGCATCCATCAACGCTGCGCACCCTCCTTCCGCGTCGGACGAATCCTCCTCGCTGCCGACGCCGCACACCTATGCAACCCTTTCGGTGGGCTGGGCCTCACAGGCGGTCTAGTCGACGTTGGGGGCCTAGGGCAATGCCTAGAGGGTATCGCGAGAGGTGTGGCGGATGAGACGATTCTGGACAAGTATGATAGTGTGAGGAGGGAGATGTGGGAGACTGTCATCAATCCCGTGAGTAGCGACAATTTCTTGAGGGTTAGTGCGACGGATCCGAGTAAGGCGTTGACGGATGATCCATTCTTGATGATGGTTGAGGAGGCCGGGAAGGATGAGGAGAAGAGGAGGGTTTTTGATGAGGGGGTTTATGCGATTTGTCATGATTTCACGCAGTATTGGAGGAAAGGGGAAGTGAATGGGGAGGTTGGGCAGGAGGAGGCGAGGTTGTGAGTCGCAGGTATCAGTCTTAGCTGTGTTGAACAGGGTCTTATTGAAAGTATTCATGCTCCAAAAACCGTCCAAGTTTGTTTTCATGTGCTTCTGACGGGGATTTCTGAGTACTCACTCCAATGTCAATATATCACTGGAGAGCAGTTTCGATATCCTGACTTGCATTGCATTCAGAGATTGTGTGTGAAGCATGGTACTTGGTGACGCTCTAGACTACCAGTGTTCGTGCTTGGGTGTGCATGTCGCGCGAATACCCCTAGATCTCTAAGTGATGCTGAAATGTTTATTTTTGGCTAAGCGAGACACGCAATGATTGAAGCCATCTTGATCTCGAATAGATATTTGATCGGCACTCGGATTATTCCATAGAGATAAAATTCTCCGCGAATAAATTTTTAGTTTGGTTTCAGAGTAAGTTTACTCCCATTATTGGAATCTCAATGCCAGAAAATACTGTAGTCACTGTTCAAATCCTGCTGCAAGACAATAATCGTCGCCCATCTTCCCGCCACATTCCTCACCCTCGAATTCAAAGCACAACCTAATGCGTCAAGACCGTCCCAGCAGTCTTCTTATGCATCCTCCCCACAAAGCTCCTTGCCGTAACAACCCTAATCTTCTTCCCCGCAAACACAAAAATAAACAACGCCAAATTGTTCGCCGCCAAAACAGCAACAAAGATCCCACCAATGACCACCGCATAACCCCTCTCCAGAATCCACTCCAGAAGATACAGTCCCATGCCAAAACTAATCGCCTGTTTCCCCAAGTTCATCGCAATCAGCATCTCGCTCGTATTAGCCGTGTAGCTGTCCACGGCATACGCGAGCGTGAACGAGAAGAAGAAATAAGCGCTCCAGTTCACCATTGCGACGCCGGCGAAGTAGCCCATCCAGTGGAGGTCTCTCTCGGCGGTGAAGCCGTAGAGGAGGAGGCCGGCTGGGGCGATGAAGACGGCGGGCCAGAGGACGCCGAGACGCATTTCGGCTTCGCGGATGCCGCCGTTCTTGCGAGTGAGGTAGGCGGCGAGGCGGTCGGATGTGAATGTGAAGGGAAGGGCGAGGAAGAATCCGACTGCGTTGCCGACGGCGATGAGGCCTGAGTTTGTCTGGTAACTGGGTTAGTTCGATGTTGATGAAGCGAGATTTGGTGGCACTTACGGCTGACCAGTTGTATGGGGGTGCTACTATTTTGAGAGGAAATGTGAAGTTGAATGCCAACGCTCCGAGACCAATGTAAATACCTAGACTTGTAGTCAGCGCGGTCACAAGTTCATCAGACGAGAAGACATACCATATGTGGTGATGACCCAAAACACGGCAGGCACAAAGAACAGTGTGAAAGGTCTCAGCATAGTCATGAAGAACTCCGCCTCATGATCGATCCCACTCCACGGCTTGAGCGTAGCCAAGAAAGACTTGCGCGGTGGTACGTATGATGTCGCAGTCTCGGTATGTACAGCCTTTCCTTCTTTCGAATGATTTTCGCTGCTGTTATTGAGGCTTGATGGGAGTATTGTGGGTAAGACACGCTTGTACATTGTTTCTTCGACGAAGATGAATGCCATGATGAAGAGAGCTCCTGCGAATGCAATCTCCACGTAGAAGAATAGTCGCCACGAGTATCCGCCTGCGAGCATGTACCCGGCATAGAGTGGTCCTGTGGCTCCGAGGCAGAGACAGACTGTTCCCTTGTCAGACTAGGGTATTTCAGGTTGGAAGTATGGCTTACCAGTGTAGTATCCAATTCTCTTGCCGCGTTCATGCAAGAAGAAAATGTCGTTGACGAGTTGCACGGGAAGAGCTTCGCAGACTCCGGATCCGAAAGCATGTAGGACTCGACAGACCATCAGCCCTGTGAAAGTAGTAGATTGAGAAGCACCAATGAGGCCAGCGATGAACTACTACATATTAGCTTGGCTACCATGATAAGCAGAGTGGAAGGTAGGCACTTACACAGATTAAGGAGAAAAGCATTACAGGTCTTCTTCCAAATTTCAAGTATGCAGGGACAAGAACAAGGGAACCTGCAGAAACAATGAGCATCATACGGACTTTGACCTCAGCAGTTGTGCTTACCGAAACCGAATGCAAGGTTAGGATATGAGACCAGTCCAGAAGCAACACCAGGAGTTATCTTGAATTCTTCGGCGTAGATTCCAATGTAAACTGATGGACCAAGCAATGCTGAGTTACCCAAGAATGAGTACAGCGAGCAAATGACTAGGATCATTGTCTTCTTGTATGTTGGCCACTATATTACTATCAGTCAGAGTCCCATGAAGCTTGGTCATTCATTCAATGGACGTACTTGAAGAGGATCGTTCGGATCTTCCGCGGGAACAGGAAACAGAGCTTGGCCATAACCTGTCTCATCTCCCTCTGTACACACAGTCAATTAGCCTTGAATCCACAATTTCCGATGCTTTCTGTTTTTAACGTACCTGCAGCATTCAAGTTCACCGTCCCTGGAATGTCTTCTTCGTGGGCATGGCTGCGGAGTCATCGTCAGCTCACGAATCAGATAGAGTATTTTTTTTTAAATTAAGACACCCTCTTCAACAAGTATAGAAGACTGTGGAAAGCAACGAACCTGTGAGCCAAATGCCTTGGATGATGAGCCTCAACTCTTGGCTCCATGGCTTTTCGAAGCAGTGCAACCTTTTCACAGGTACAGTGGCGAATCAGTCAAAACACTGATAGATCTTGATACTGTTCAAATCGTTTCCAAGATACACAAGCTCAATCAATAGTCGTTAGCTCAAAGTATATTCAACACGAGATGAATTAAATGTAGCGCGAGGAAGGCAGTACTTGTCCTCCTCAAGAAGAGCCCTTATCTCTTGTTTCTACAAAGTGACCGTGCGGAGAGACCTGAAAAGCGTGGGGCCCCAGTCTCCCCAGCCTGGAAGCGAGCTAGCCTCCATGCAATGTAACCCCATCAAGCACTTAGCTTCACTATCGCTTTGACGGCTGCCGCACTGCTGCAGACCCTGGGATCAGTAGTGCATATCTCGTCTTCATCTGACATCCATGTTTTTTGGTCCAGGGTTTGACCTCAACAATTTGCTGCACTTTTGCAGATCCAGTCTTTTCGAGACGGCATGTTTGCGGGGTCTTCTCTTCTCTCGTTTGCTCGCCTCTCCTCCCCGAGAATGGCAGCTGAATGCCTGGAAACCCCACAAACTGAATTGGTGATGAGAAATGAGGCTTGAGAGATGGATCATGACCAGGTGGTTGAAGCTGATATTGGGTACTTGGCGAAGGAGATGACAACGAGGTCGATATGGATGCGTCCCACATGAGAACCACGTTGATTTCTGGGATTGATGTCCCAGTACCTTGTTCGTGGGTCGATTGTTCGTGATGACCGACTTGGAAGCGGCATAGAGCTCGGATCATCGGCTACCACTCGGCTTATCTGGGTGAATGGGCTGTGGTTGAGTGCCGTATCCATGCACTTGCGAGATGGGGACTTTCAGGAAACCGAGTCGTGTGAAGTCTTGATATGAATATCGATACTTGTGGGAGGTATAGATGAGGTCAGCTTAACCTCTGGCTTGGTTTGACCAACGGAAGGTTTAGTGCTTTGCGAAAGTTTCTAGACGAAAGTAAATCAATAGACATTCATTGGCTGACGTCTTGTTACTGCCCGTGAGGCCGATTCAGTCAGAAGTCTATTGACATTAAGCTCAAACCTAACCACTTCGCGTTGAAAATCAGAAAGTCTATTTGAGTTTTCCCTTAAGGTCAATAACTACGATTGCTCGGCCTCCAAATCTAAGCAATTTCTCCTCTAAACCCGCTCGTTTCTATCTTCCACCTGCTCACTCACATCCCCCTCCTTCCCAATTCTGACACCTGTCCGCTCAGCCATGTCAAAAGCAGCTTCGTCCCTGATCGTGCACTGGAACTGCTTGAACTTCCAAGTCGGGGTGCGTGCTTCAAAGATCTCATCAAGTTCTTCCAAAGAACGACCTTTCATCTCAGGCATGAAGAAGAAGAAAAAGACGATGCAGATTGCGTTCGATGCCGCCCATATGTAGCCATATTTCGGTCCCTAGAGAAATATCAGCTTCCCTACTCTGTCATTACGTATGAAACAGAGTTAATGGTGGCGATATTGAAGGGATAGTGGAGACTTACCCAATTCAAGTCCTCAGGATTGATGAAGTAGGGACTACAGAAGCCCACCAGCCATGCCAGTATATATCCCAAACTCGTAGCCGTGCCCACAGTCCAGGCCCTTAATCTTGAGCTCACCAACTCGGTCGCGACGGGATAACTAGCTGCACCTACACAGCCATTATAGAAGAAGTAAAAGATAGCAGTGAAGGCTACCAGGACTTTACCAGTCGTCGTTGATCCCGTATTCACGGTGTACGCCACTGCTGAAGCGAGTTGACAGAGTCCACAAGCAGTCGCTCCAATCATCAGGATCGACCGCCGACCGAAGACATGCCTGATGCAGACCATGCCAACATTGACGCCGATAAAACCAATGACGGTGTTCATGACCGAAAATTCGAACGACTTCGTGATGCCCGCCAGGCTCAGAAAGTAAGTTTGATACCCAATCAAGAACCAGATACCACTCGCAGTCTGACATCCAATCATTCCGTAGCAAAGAAGCGTTCGCCGAAGGTCAGGACCACGGAACATATCGAGGAATCCAATACTCTTTTCCAATTTCTTCTCTTCTTCGACACCACGGACCATCTCAGCCCATTCGAGCTCGATATATTGACTTTCCACAGATGTACCACGAAGTTTGTTCAAAGCCGCACGAGCCTGATCATCTCGTCCTTTGTGGAGCAGCCATCGAGGTGATTCTGGTACGAAGAACAGACCAATGGCTAGGATAGTAGGCACGATATACAAACAGCCGAGAGGGATCTGGTATGATGCTTTGGACATATGAACGCGAGTGAAATTGTCCACTGTTGCCCCGAGGATGGATCCGATGTTTACCCCTAATCCCTTGTAAGCTTCGCTCGGTTACTGCAAATGTCAATAGGAGGCTTACAGTAAGCGAAAAGTGCCACCATGACGCCTCGCAGATGCGCGGGCGCCGCTTCAGCTGTGTAGACATTCGAGAATGTGACGAAGAACCCGTTTGCGAGACCGAGGAGGAAGCGTCCAAGATACAGAACGCCTTTGTTGGTTGTCGCGATTTGGATGGCGACTGCGGCAGCGTTTAGTACGCATGCCAGCCACAAAGCTTGTTTGCGTCCCAGATATGCACTGAATGAGCCAGCAACGAGTGACGACAGGAAGGAACCAAGTGTTAAAAGTGATGTTATTAGGCGTTGAAATGTACTCTTGTAGCGTGTCAGCTTGTTGACCAGAAACAAGGAGAAAGTTCAATCTCTTACATCAATTCCATATCCCAGAGGACTAGTTGGATCTTCATAGCCAAAGACTTTGAGGAAGCCAGGCATTGCCTGAAGAGCTCCGACAGCTGCAGAGTCGAAGCCATACTGCATATTGGCCGTCGAGACGAGGCAGCAAAGGAGGAGACATTTTCGATTTGCCCAAAGGGACGTTTCTGGTATTGTGACGTGAGAAGACATTGTTACTGTCTGTTGACAAAAGATTGTCCTCACTTGTTGGGGGGTTTTCGGGGCTAGATATGACGACCATGTAGCTTTTGAACGGATCAATAAAGCCTCGCCAGCGAGTCAGTTCTCAGGGATCAAGACCCTTGCGCTATTAGAATCTGAGTCCGAAGTGATCGATTCCGTTGATCTCATTGGATGAGAAGTGCTCCAGTCATTGACGCGGGGTTAATGTTGGGGGGACGCGGGAGCGGGGTAGCGAGCACATTGGCAGACGACGCCAAAACAGGGGCGGCATCTCCTCCTTTCAGGCTCTGTGGGGTTTCTGCAGACCTTCACAGAAGGAGATTACCAAGCCCCACATGCATAAGTGAAGCTGCACGTGTGTGATTGTAAATGTCTAGAGTGGGATACGTGCATCCGTGTGAGTTACGGTGTAATGGTTCCGATGAACGGAAATAGTGCAGGTATATTTCCTCCATGTGAAGGAGACGAAAGCCTGACATGAACAGACCAAAGCTTGGAAATTCGTTCAGCTTGATTTGGCGACAATGATTTCGGATTCTTTCTCTTCAGCAGCGACTTGGGCGCAAGTTCAGGCTGTGGTTTCCAGGTATGGAGCGACGAATGTGATGTTGACGATTCTGGGACTTGTGCTTGCAGTTCTGGCAGTGGATTATGCACATATGATATATCTGCACTTCAAAATGGTGAGAATATGGTATCGAGCCATGAAATGAGACCAGTGTTGACACCAGATAGCCTCCCGGGCCGTTCCCATTACCAATTATCGGAAACACTCACCTTTTACCTGACACTAAACCTTGGATCTACTTTGAAGAAGTGGCAAAGCAGCACGACACGAATGTGATCACGTTTTGGATTGGACGAAACCCAACCGTCTGGATCTGTGACGCCTGGGCAGCATCTGAACTTCTCGACAAGCGAGCAGGGATCTACGCTTCTCGCCCCCGTATGGTTGTTTTTGGGGAACTTGGTCCCGGGCAGACAAATCTTGTGTCAATGTACTACGGTCAACGCTGGAGGGTTCACCGCAAACTCACTCACATGGGTGTCGGTCTCCAACAAGTTCGTAACTATCGCGGCTTTCAGAATGACGAGAGTATGCTAGTGGCATACAACATCTTGCAGACCCCAGACGATTACGAGAAGCATTTTGAACGCTATGCTGCCAGTGTCGTCTCAATTATTGGCTTTGGGAGGAGAATTGCAAGTACCAAGGATCCGATCATCAGCGAGGTCCTGGCGGTCATGCAGAGAGCTGCTGAGTTAAATGTGCCTGGGAAAACATTTCCCATGCTGATGGAGACATTCCCATGTAAGTTACAGTCATTACAAATTCCTGAAGAGATGTTGACAGTGCTGGACCAGTTTTGGCGAAGTTCCCAACGTCAATTGCCCCATGGAAGCATGGTCTTGGCGGCAAGAATGCACGAGGAGGAAGTTTCTACTACTCGCTTGCTGAAGAAGCAAACAACAATCCTGAACAGCCTCAATGTTATGTCAAGAAACTTTTTGATGAGGCGCCACAGTATAACTTACGACCAGAAGAAATTGCGTCCCTGACGGGTAATTTGTTTGGTGCGGGCAGTGACACCTCTAGTTCGACGTTGGTTACGTTTGTCCTTGCATGCTGTGCTTTCCCAGAAGTGCTTCCCAAGGCTTGGGAAGAACTCGACAGGGTTGTTGGCCCTGATAGGAGCCCATCTATGGATGACGAGCCTAATCTGCCCTACATCAAGGCATTTGTGAAAGAGGTTTTCCGCTGGAGATCTGTTGCTATTATTGGCGGGCAGCCTCATGCGCCTATTCAGGACGATGAGTACAAGGTGATTATTCTCAACCTCTTATTTGACACAAGTTAACAAATCACAGGGCTGGCACATACCGAAAGGGACTTGGGTCCAGGGCAATGTCTGGGCCATACATCACAATGAGCGTGACTTCCCTGACCCAGATCGGTTCAATCCATCTCGGTATCTGAAAGAAAACTCCGCATCGCGACCATTCCCGAACGAAAGGGGCTACATGACATTTGGATGGGGCCGGCGTGTGTGCAGTGGGCAGGGGCTGGCAGAGCAGGGTACTTTCATGACCATTTCACGTCTCCTGTGGGCATTCAACATCAGGAAAGCGAGGGATAGCGCTGGAAAAGAGATCCCGGTAGATATCTTTGATTACACGTAAGTCACCTCTTCAAACATCAGGGTAAGAATTAACATGCAAGCAGAAACGGACTGAACATGAGGCCCAATCCTTTCAAGTGCCAGATAATACCGAGATCTCCAGAGATTCGCAAAACCATTCTTCGCGAGGGGGAGGAAGCTCTACAGAGATTGTCAACATATGATGGAGAGACTAAATATAGATTGAGTGACTGGTATCAAAAGAAGTGAATGGACTGAAGGAGGATATGCATGCAAAGTCTCGCTAGAATGGTTGGATATCCTGCAACATTCAGAAACTGAATGAGTGAATCGAGTGATGGACTATCCTCCATCTTGAAGTCAAATGTCTTTTCCTTATACGTGTGAATTCCTGTCTAGTGATGTAATGTGTGCTCTGGTTACCATTGATTCTCTTCATAATGCATCTATCAACTCAAGTGGATCAAAGCCCTAACAATCTAGCGAGGACGCCCTAAAACACAGGCGACATTTAGCGCATACTCGCTAGAACCATCGCTAAACCTCCTCCGTCACCCCCAGTTCCCCTAACAACTTCACAACACGATCCGCCAACTGCTCAACGTTATCAACAACCTCAATTCCAAACCTCCGACATACAATCTGCACATTCCCCCTCTTCACATAGCCCTCCGGACAAGCAACGACCATCTTCTTTCCCCTGGCAAACAATCCTAGTTCCATCAACGTGATAGGCGCCGGTGATTTAGGGTTGAAATACACCGCGACGACATCAGCTGCTTCCATCGCGTCGAGCTCCCAGTTGACCTGTTCTCGAAATGGAGCGAAGTCGACTTCCTCTCGCCAAGTGGAATCCCAGTCTTTACGATGGGGGTTGAGGATCGTGATTGGTAGGTGAGAAAGTGCGGCTGTGAGGAGTGATTGCCATGTCGCTGGCGGTGCATCGATGGAGCCTGAGAGGAAGATTTTGGGCTGGTCGGTCGTGTAAGGTTTTGGTGCCATCACGACACGGCATCGTGTGGGAGCCGGGTCGAGGGTTGGTGAGGCCATTGTCTCCGTCGCAAGTGCGATGTGATATGGTATGAGACTATATATGTTGGTGTTTGAAGAGGAAAGAAATAGTTGTGAGATGCTTTGCGATGGTCATGATCAGGCTGCGGAAAGCCTCGGCCCACAGCCAGCTCATGAGGCTGACTTCGAGGCTGAGCACGACATCGAGGAAGTTTTCCTGGTTCGGTGTGTGTTTCTAGGCGCCAGCGCGTGCTGAGACACGAGACTTAATACCCCTTCGGATATGGAAATGTATTTTCACTGTTGTCACCTGTCATTTTGGGCTAGTTGTGGGTCGCAGCGTTGGTGTTTAGTGTCTGCACGAGCTGGGCGGCTATTTCGTTCGAACCTCACGATGATGGTGTTCCAAGGGACAATACTGGCTCGAGAGCTCTTTCTGATATTACCCCAGTTTTGTCTGAATAGAGAACCTTTTTCCTCGTTTAGTGCGTCAAGCGGCACTTTGCCAAAGCTCCTTTCTCTTGTCGGGATGTTTGTTCACTTCATACCAGAGCGAGCTTGAGACAGACGTTCTCGGCGCTTAACTATTTCGATGGCCATTGCGTTTCTACCACCAATGGGTGACCTTCTTTGCCGCCTCAGATCGTGTATCCAGGAGCAATCTTATCGAGAGTATGTGTCTGGCCAAGATATCTTGCAGGTGGTCGCAGATTGGCCGGTCCACTTTGCTTGTTGGTTTCCGCCTCTGAAATAAATAACGCTCGCAATCCCTCTGTCTTAAAGTATATTGTAGCAACCTGACCTCAATCTCTTTCTGGCCTGGTGCTTGGAAATCTTTCTTTGTCATTTTACACTTTCTTTTAATATATAATGTCTCTTTCTTTACCCCATCCGAGCTCGGTGTCGTCTTCGATCGTGATAGACACATTCGGCGCCATACAGGTCATCTCAACAAGAGCTGATGTGGATACCAATCTATTCTTGAACCCTCCCGGGACAGGAGACAATGGCCCAGACAACTCAGTATGGTCGCTCGGGACTCAACAACAGTTGCGCTGGAAGACCAATATCACGAATTATGACTTGATGCTATATCAACAGCTCGTCTGCAGCGACAATAATTGTGTGAATGGACCTGTAATGATCAAAGGTCAGTCGAGTCCATGATCCAGTGGCAAAATTATCTAACAAACCTGCAGAGGGCCTCACAGATGATACCTCGACTTTCGTCTGGACAGTCTCCACGGGTTCTCTAAGCCTCTCGCCCACCAACACCTTCTTTCTCATCATCCGGGATGTTAAGAATGAACTCAATCAGTTTGGGTCCAGCTACCTTAACTTCACCAAGGGAGTTGAAGCGCCTGCGAATACTTCACCTCCGTCCAGAAGCAGCCCCACCACAGTTGTCGTAATTTCGACGCTTTCTCCCCCCTCTGTACCTACAACAGCATCACGGCCCAGCACCACATCCATTCCTTCAAGCGATATACCCAGAACAAGTTCTCCGACAATCTCGGCAACTTCGTCACTTACGACCTCGACCTCGACTTCAGTGTTTTCCTCGTCCTCAACTCCCACAGCCCTGCCAATCTCGTCTTCAGGTGGCGGCCTCTCAACAGGCGCTAAAGTCGGCATGGTGATCGGTGCAATACTTTTAGTCGTCATCGCAATATTCGTCGGCTGGTATCTTGGCCGACGGAGAAAGATCAGATCGAAAAAGTCACCTTTTCATCCATTCGAGACCCCACCTCCTGCCCCTCCCGTTCAGCTTTCAGAGCTTCATGTCCCAGGATGGGGAGAACAGAAGGTGATCCCTCCGCCGTTCACGCCTCGGGAGCTGCATGGAAATGGGAAGTTCGATACTTTCAAAGGCGTGCGAGAGCTGGATGCGTGGGATAAGCCTGGCGAACTTGATTCTGCTAGAAGGTCGGGGGTGAAGTCGGGAGTGTACGAGCTCGGCCCACGATATACGTGAATGAGAAATCCTCCCAAGTACAATCAATAAATTTATAAGCTCTCAGCCTGGCGTTCCGAAGGTAAAGTTCTCTCGATTTTCCTGCCTGACAGTCAGACTCCGCCTCGCACTCGAGTCAACTGCTCACCCGCACAGTCGTCTATGGACAACCAACATTCAGGGGCGCCAAATCCTGACCCTTTGAGTCAAAAAGAGCTCATTACCATTCAACATGCCCTCAGAAATGTCGTGTCCTTCCTTGAGTCTGGCTTTTAAGCCCAGACGTCGTCGCCTTTTTGAACCTTCACCTGTCAACCTATCCCCCATACTTCACCATGGCGTCCAGCAATCAAGCAGGCGGGACTACAAACCAAACTGGTACAACTACTAGTTCAGGATCTAGACCTCAGCCACCAATAAAGCCGAGGAAGAGCAAGTGGCTTCAAGACGACGGTAAGTCCGCTCTTCTCTCTTGTAGTCTCAAAAGCTTCCACCTCAGACAAGTCTGTCTTGTCTGCCACGTATTCCCGTCTGTCCTTTCTCTGTCGTCAATAACTCGTCACGATGGCGGTGGCACACGATACTGGGCGCACATGTTGGCTTCTTCCATGGTTTTTCACGTACTCATGAAGTTTCTTGAGAACAAGACTACGAATAAGATTGCAACATGCGCCCGCCCGCAATTTCTCTCTCTCTTCTCTTGCCACTTCTCCCACCCATGGCATCATATCCCATAAAACATCACACTTTCCTTACCCCTTCACTTCTCCCCTTCGCCTCCCTCACCTATGATCACTCCTCTCAGCTAACACCCCTTTCCCACAGGCCACCTAATTGGCATCGCCCGCCGCAAAGGCGACAAGAACCCCTTCAGATGGAACGTCGAAGTCGACCCTCAATACGCGCGCTACGCACCGCATGGTTGGAGTCCCGCCTTCCCTCCCGTCGTCGAGAAGAAAAAAAAGAAAAAGGCGCCGAGTACGAACTCGAGTGCGTCGGGCTCGGGAAGTGACAAGAAGGGAGGGGGTGTGCTGAGGAAGTTGATGTTTTGGAAGAAGGGGAAGGGGAAGGCGAGGAGTAGTAGTGCGCCGGCTTCGGGGAATGGGACGGCGGGGGGGACGGGATCGGGTAGGAGAGGGTCGAGCGGTACGTAGTCTATTGGATGGGAGGGAGGTATGTGGGTGGAGGTGAATGTGGGAGTGAAGTTGTTGTGCGCGCGCAGAGCTTTCTAGCTTTCTAGGCTTTGTAACTATTTTCTTCTGGCACTGGGTAGTGTTGGTCTATGATAATGTCGCTTGAAGCGCATAAGGACTTTCGGGGTCACTTCTCATTTCTCCTCCCGTGTGAACATCAGGTACGTCACAATGACTTTCAAATGTAGAAATATGTTCTTCATGGTAGAAACAGCTAGGAAGCTTGATAGCGTTTCATTTGAGACTTATCTGGGACGGATTTATATTACACAAAGAAAGCAGTTGATGTACATATCACGTACATTCTATGATATTGAAGATTTTGCATAGTGTTCTGATGCCTGTTATACTCATCCACTAGCACACAACCGTATATAATTAGACTGAGTCAAAGGCATGGTGATACAAGGCAATGATTTCAGTCCTTGATCTCAGATAATATATCGGAATAGGACGCAGAACTGGACTCGACGATTTGCTTTCGGGGCATTGTGTCTCCTACGAAAAATGTACACTGGCAGACACGGCATAGCGAAACAGCGCAGCATCGCGCGTCTAGGCTTAAATGCTCCATAGCCATTGTTATGCTCACGCTGCCGAATGGTTCGTTTATGTGACCTTCGGAATTTCAATAACATCGAATAAATATGTACACGTATATTTCCTATTTACATTCTTCAACGATGACATGCCCTTTCCATTCGATCACTTCAGTATGGATGTTCGGTGTTCCCTCCAACGATCACATCCTCGTTGCGTCAGTACTTGCTTAGCAGGATGTCACAACATTGCTCTGGGTGCAAGCCGATCCATCAGGACAAGCGCCAATCTTCTTCGGCTCGCCCGAAGTGACACCTGTATAAGTGTCACCATATTTGGTGCCATCCTTGATACAGCTATCGATGAGGGAAGCTTTGTCTTTTGAATTGTCAGCAAGAGATCAACGCATCAAGAAATGTCAAACCCACCTCCATAATTCGAGTTGATGCCAACGACAACTCCGCCACCTGTAGCGACGATGCCTTCAAAGTTCGAAATTCTTGGTCCTCCATTTCCGCTGCAGTTTCCGCAGTGACGCATGACCTTCCCAAAATTCTCGGCCTGGGCAAGTCAGCCGCGATTCAGAGACGCAGAGGAAATAGAACTTACGTAGAAGTACTTGACCGAAACCGTTCCTCTCCCATTGAACTGCATGATCTTATCATCCGCATTCCTCGCACCTCCACCAATCACATAGCTTGTACCACTAGCTTGCTTGAAAGTCATTGCATCTTCACAGACCTCCTCATGCCAGACATTGATGAGTGTGCAAGTTCCACGGCAGTGAACGCCCTCGGCTTGGTTCTTTCCGATAATTACGTTGGCCAGTGTTGCTCCGTTCTCAAGAATGAAGATGGTGTCAGCCTCGCCTGTCTCGGTTTGTCCTTGACAGACATCGGCGGAGGTTCGGTGCCAGCGTGCCATTTTGCCGTCAAATACGCCGCTGATGACTGTTGCGGATGGAAGCATGGTCTCGCCTGTGGCAGAAGGGAATGTAGTGGTGACCTTTGTTGGGGTCACAATTCCGCCGCCACCTCCTGGAGCTTGGGTTGTGGTGGTAGCCTTAGAAGTGGTGGAGGTCTGGATGGTTGTTGGAGCTTTGGTCGAGGTTGAAGAGGTCTTTGCGGTTGTTGCGGTCGTTCCGGCTGTGCCTGGGACGCATTGGGAGTACCAGTCATTGCTGTAAGTACATTTGAACCCAGAGACGCATGTTGTGGCTCCAGTCCAGTTGATGCTAATCAGTCAGCGTAATTATTGAAAAGCGTTTTGGATACTTTACCCTCCACATTGAGCATACGCTGGAGCTTGGGCAGCGACCTGAGTGGACAGGGCAAGGACAGCGAGACCGGCAGTAATTTGGAAACCCATAGTGAAACGATATAAAGATGCTTAAGATGTTATGCAGATGAATATTAGGTGAATACGAGGTGATACCAGTGGACTTATATAGACCTCTTGACCAGTGACGTGAACTACATATATATATTGAGAATTGCAAGCAAGCCTAACCGAGCTGAAGTTTTCGGAAGTGACAGCTGTCTTGGCATCAGAAATCCATGTTCTTTTGGCTCAGAAGAGTAACAAAAGTGTGATAAAAATGCTTGAAAAGGTTAGCTGGACCCATTCACGGTCCTCATATTTCTTGGCCAACACACCAAGCCGCCCAGTATTGAAGCTGTGTGTGTACATCGGAAAATCTGGGGATAGCCCGTAAACGAGAGTGGACCCCTATTTCCACCAGTAAGTGGGGTTTGTCCAAGTCTGGGGAAATTTATGTTTGCGGCTCAAGCTTGCCGGTATGCGAAGCCACCTGGAACTTCCAAGCCGGTAGCCGGGAAAGCCTGCCGTAAATGAAAAGATTCAAGATCTTTACACAGCGTCAAGTGAAGAAACTCGGCAATCCTCTTGGCAGTTCGCTTCGAAGAAACAATTGGTGGAATACAAAATCCCGATTCTAGGTGGCGCACAAGACCCGAGGTGGAAATTGAGGATCATGTGTGCTACTAGAATAGATTGAAAATGTCTGAAGTTATTCCATATGACAACAAAATCTGGAAACATTTGCTAAGAACGTATAACTGCAATTAGGAGATTCAGGCCTGCAGTTTGGCTTCCCGCTCCGTGGAAAGTGTATTTCCAAAGCATTTTGATCCACCAATGAATCTCAATTTAATTTGATTGATCGGCTCTCGGCGTGAAACATTGAGCGAATTGTCATAATCTATCAATTTGGGTGACTGCAGCTAGACCTTGTCGTCGATGGTATCAATTCGAATGAAGTCGCTAATGTCCTTAGAATCACATTCACTACGCTACTACGTTATCTGAGAAGAGGAACACGGCAAGCCAACTAGGCTCTAGAGCATCGATTACTCTTGGATAATGATGGAAACGATCATTGAATCTCCTCTCCGCTTCAAGTTTTACCAAAGAATCGTCTCGAGCAAATCGACATATTCAGCGACTGTTGAGCATCTCCAGCAATTTTTAGTGCCTTCGGAATTCCCTCACCATATATGGCGATGTTCGAGTGGAATCATAAAAAGCCACTTCGCAGTTTGTTCAATATCGAGTCTACTGTAAGTCTCATCCTTCCTCACTCGCTGATCCGTGAGGTGTTGATGTTGAGTTCGCTTAGCATTATTACCCTACACAATTGTAAGCCACGCAGTCAGCTCACCTAATTCCCGAGCTCGTGCGTATGGTAAGGAGTCACAATTCAGGAAGCAGTACTTATTCGAGAAGTAACGAGAGATTGGCCGTGGGCTCATAAGTGGTGAACGTAGATGAGACGTTCGATGTGGAAGCCATCGGCTCGCCTGGATCTCCATCAGCCTGACCTTTCTGTTTCTTCAACTTGAGGAGTTTTCACGCGGCAAGTCTCAGTCAGTCGCTTTTTCGCTTTGCATGAATACATTCCAGTTTTCAAGCATTTTCAATCCATGTCAAAATGCGAGCGTATTGTCAAAATAAGCTTCTTGTTGAAAGAAACTATCCCAAAGCCCAGGTGAAAGTTGCCAGCAACACAAAAGAAGAGAAAAGTCCAGCCCCAATCAACCAGTCTCCCATCTTCCTCCATCACTTCCAGATTTGAAGTCGCATGTGAGCTTACTGCGCGGCTCTGATCTTTCCAGTCAAGAAGCTCACGGCCTCAGGAACTCTCCTCACGTAGTCCAAGTGAGGTGCCAAGATAGTCAACGTTCCCAAGCACACAGCATCCCCAGTGTTGCAGATGACAAGAACCTTATCCCTTGGGAAGTTGGGGATTTGCCCTCTGTCTTGTAAGTTTTGGGTATCACCATAAGTAACGACGCCAGCAATTTGATCCTTGACAGCCTGCGGAAGATTCTCAACAGCGCGGTGGATAAGTGCGGCTCCTTGACTAGAGTGAGGTTAGAAGAATCTCGAGAGGAATCTACATGGCGCCATACCTGTAGCCGCCACCAACGAGAATGGCATCCGGGCACTTTGCCGATGCATCTACAAAGAGGTCTCGCATCTCGCGAATCCCAGCCAGATCAGCACCACCTGGGAGGAAGTTGGTTGAAAGAGCAGCAGCATAGTCGATGCCTTCAACAGCAACATTGTTTCCTCCGAAGGCTCTCTTCAGCCCTTCTCCAGTGGGAGGTCCAACGGTGCTCCCCTGAGAACCTGTTAGTTTGCCTCTGGAATAATCTTGCAGCTGTATCAGACTCTGGGCAACTGACCATGTTTCCGATTTCAGTTGAGCCTCGAGCAAAGAAGAAAATCACATCCTTGCAGCCACCTCTGGTATACTCGTTGGCTGTGATGCCGACATTGGTTGATTGGCGAACTTCAATTGCCAGAGGACTAGCTGTGGCAATGCCAGCAAGCACGGATACGATCAGAGATTGGGTCTTCATGTTGAAATGATGTAAGTGGCGAGCTGGCAACGATATAGTGTGCTGAGACTGGTCTGGAAGCGATGGTAATGAATGAAGGGAACGAAGTGAAGTGAAGGAAGCTGGACTTTGCGTGAAGAACAAATCTCTCCTTGAGAGCAAGTACTTGAGGTTATATACTTCGAGCTCACCTTCATTCATTTCCATTTTCCTGATCATCTACACGAATTTCCGATGCCGTGTTGTCAAAAAACCTCGGACGATCCATCGTGAATTGGCAAATATGCAGAGTTCATCCAATCGCAACCCATTACCACCCATCTGAGCTTTGTCCAACGAGAAAAGGAATTTCGAGCTCTATCCTGAGATTTCTAATCCACTCCACCAAGACAGCTCTTCCACGCCAGAACATACCGTCGCCGAGGTAAAAGTTCTGCAATCCCTGAAAAAGACCAAGTTGAACGCCTCTATTTGACGATCTGAAGAGCTGCCGGACAGCATCAGACGACTTTAAAACGATCAAGATCGGTTGGCATGCTTGGCACTCTCAGAATTTACCTAAATGGAGACGAAACACCTCGGCAGATGGGTTTACTACCAGATTGACACTGGTTGTAAACATGTGGAAACAAGGACGAGCTTCTCTTCCTAGATGCCAAGATCCAGAGGGGTAATACGTGCAGGCGGGGTGGCTGCATGAATCCTGGATATTGCGGGGTACAGGTATTTATTTGGTCCCATGATTTGCGTTCAGATCTCTAGCCAAGCCGCCTCGCTTAAAGTGATTGTTTGCATTGCAACACCAATCAGCTTTGTCGCAAGAACTTCCTTTCAATGCATTGTGCATCGGTACCCCTTCTCACTATTCTTGCGAGCGCTTCAAGTTAAAATTTGTCAAATACGTCAGTGGCAAGAAAGGTCAAACGCGTAGCCTTGAAATTTCTGGCAGGGAAAACAAGAGTCAAAAATCGGTGTTGATATGATGTTTGTCGCACTGCAGCGAAGCTGAAACTTCTCGATGTTCACTTACACGAGCTTCAAAAAGTCAATATTTGGAAACATTTCGGCAGGCTTCGATGGCAGTGAATTATAATTATCACAAGGATCGTATCATATCTTCCCCAACGTGCTTCATCTTCCAATATTATCAATCTATCCCAACTCAGCGGTACCGCACTTGACTCAAAGAATTCCAAAGCGGACAACGACTGCTCAAATGAGGGCAATACGCCCGCCCTCACTCACATTGTTGAGAACTCTGACTGATTGAATTAGGATGAGCCGACAACACCGTAAATTCCCACGACTGCGGAAATCAAGTCAGCACTTATCGTCCGTGGTAGAGTCTTTACTTTTGTCATTCCATTACACTCACATCCCTCAAAGAGAGTGTCTCGAAATAGCTTAGGAAGATGGTGATACAAACCGGGAAAGCAACTTACTGTCATTACCATCCGCGGTCGTTTGGGGAGAGCATGCATCTCCATCCTCCACAGTACCATCATCACACGTCAAGGTACCCGAAACAAATCTCAGGCCAGCAGTGAAGCCCATAGCTCCGTTTTGATTTGGTGTACAGGAACAGTGACCGTTTTTGACTTTGACTTTGAAAGGCTTTTTGACGTGGTGAAAGAATCTCCAGCTGAGAAAACCTCAAAGGTGAGTCCGGCCATTACCGTCATGATGGCTTGGCGAGTACTGCTTGGAGTAATTGAGCATTGGTGTTGATCGCCCAAATACTCCAAGGACCTGCCAAAGTTCAACAAAGTACTGCTCTCAGGCTGGCCGATCTATGTACTGTGCTTCTCCTTCTGATTTATCGATATACAACTTCCACAAGATGGCGCCGCAGTCATTTTGCCAGTGGATTTCCCCAGAAGTGGCAGAACCTTAGTGCCCCCTTATACTGTCAAGTCATTATTTGGAGCTCAAGAGCCATGTTCCGACGGGTGTTTGGTGTTTCGGTATTGCTCGGTATGGAAATGCTCGGATCTGATGAGGCGGAAGATACATCAAAACTGCAGATGCAACAATATCTGAGGAGTGAGTGGAGATCAGGGACACTTTGTTGGATATGCTGGGGCTTATGGATGGTGGCACTGTTGATGTTGTGTCTCCGTAAATGGGTGTTTGGGAGGAAATTGAACAGATTTTAAAAAGTTAATGCCACGATAAGATGTAGACTGCAAGGTGTCTACATGCCTAGCTAGGCTGAAGCTCTTCAGCTCCATACTGAGAGTTGGACCCCAAGGAGAGTCATTCCCCGTTGTGGATGCAAATTACGATTTTTGCACGACTGTTTACTTTCCATTGCCCCGGACTTCCTTAGGCGAGTGCAGGGGTACTTTTCCGGTGAGACGCTGCTTGATGCTTTTGTAAACGCGTGCGAGAGGTTGTTGATGAGACGAAGGGATGTGACCAGAGAAAGACGTTAAGTTGCCAGCTTGCCATTGGGGTTTGCGGATGGACTGGTTTGACAGTGGTGTATGGGCGCTTACAGAAGCGGAGGGATGATTATTGGACAAAGAATATAAGGATTAAAGTCGAGAAGGGAGAGTGGTGGTCTATGGTATAATCAGACGAGGGGTGAGACGTTATGTCGTGGACATTATGGAGAGAGGCTGTCGGAGTATGAGGAAGAGACTTCAGAACGGCAATTTCGGAAATCATGTGCAGCGTGAATCGTTCTCCCTTAGAACTTGTTTATTTCTTTCTCAGGGGACCATCTAGACTTGTATCACAGAGTATGCCTGAATCCTCTATTGTCAATCTCCGTGATACCCAGCATACCCTTCTCAATAGCCTCCCGTTCATCCTCTTCGGACAACTCCCCTCTCGCAGCCTGCTCTGCATCTCTCGATTTATTCGATCGCCACATGTAGATATAGAGCACAATTACTGCAGCGAGCTTCACTGAGTAGCCTACTAGCATAGCAACGTAGGCGCTGTGGTAGCCGGCTGTGATAGGGTCAATAAACGTTCTGTCGTAAGCGAGGAGGGAACAGGTCTACTTACGCTTCTCGCTATCAATGAATGTCTGCGGCCCAATGATATTCCCAACACAATACCCAGTAAACAGAACGGCGCCAATCAGATGTTTCTTGGTGTAGCCTGCCACATTGCTGCTAACCATCGTCAAGCTGAGACTGAATACCAATCCTTGGAAATAGCAGAGCCAAAGTGCCACCAGCCTACCCCACTTGTTGTCGTCAGGTAAGCCCAACAGCAAACCAGCTCCAAGGATGCAGACTGAGTTTGTAAAGATCATTGTCGGACACCTGATATTTGCTGGCCACTTCGTACAGACCCAACCGCCAGTGATCAAAGCAAGGAACTGCACCGCCCCACCAGGAATCTGTAGATATTGAGTCCCCAACGTATCGAATCCAAAGCTACCCACAATGATACTGGCGAAGCTGGTCAAAGCAGAGTTGGGAACTTGAGCACCAACAGCCATAACGAAAAGAATCCAAGTCTTCGGATCTTTGACTGTCTGGATGGCTTGGTATTTCGAGAAATGCTTGTTCTTGACGCCTTGTCTGTTGGCTGCGACACGGTTGACGGCGACGCTACGTTCGTGCTCGGTGAGAAACTTGGCGGTAGAGATGTTGTCGGGGAGGAAGATGAGGGAGACGATACCCCATGCTATGCTTATTGAACCAAAAATCAAGAACACATACATCCATCTTGGGAGGCCAGTCTTGATGTGTCCGACTGCGTATCCTATCAGGCCACCAAACATGGTTGCTATTCCGTTTGTGCAGTAGTAGATTTCGAGCCGGAGTGGCTGCTCGGCGGATGTGTACCATATTGACATGAGGAGAACGAAGCCCGGATTAATGGAAGCCTCTAATGCGCCGAGGAGGAAGCGAATTGTGGCTATTCCGGCGAAGGATGTACATGCTGGGGTGGTGATGAGAATGATTCCCCAGGCGATGGTGGTAAGTGAGAGGACTTTGCCAATGCGAAGGCGCTGGAGGAAGTATCCGGCTGGAAATTGTGCAAATAGGTATCCGAAGTAGAGAATTGAGCCTTTGGCTATCAGTCACTGCCTGAAACGAAGTACGTTATACATAAATGAGAAGGATTTATGGAAAGAAGAGAGGGGAGGTACCAAGCCATGAATAATCCCGCCCCTCCAAATGTGTTCCAGCTTTCAATCCATATACACTGGCAAAGTTCATGGAGTTCTTGTCCAGGTATTGTAACATATATGTAACGAACAGTATTGGAATGATTCGGAAGTCTATCTTTCGAAGCACGCGCTTGACCTCAGCAGAGTCGACTTGTAGCTCCTTGCTGGTCTTATAGACTCCATAGTTGTCGTCAAGATGAGTAGACGAAACAGCTGGGGTTATAGTGTCCAGTGAAGATGGGGAGGTGGGGGAAGAGGCACGTTTTTCAGGATCCAAACTTGCCATCTTGATGGATCACAAGAAGTTTTGTTACTTTCAGATTGATAGGAAGAAGTCTCGAAGCTTCAAGCAAAAGAGCACAATCTCTTGAATGTGAACGATCAACAGAAAGACAGAAAAGTAGGAGGAATATACCGCATGACGAACAAGTTCCACCTACATCATACCTACTCGCCTTAGCTGCAGCTTTACAGAGCTCAGGACCAAAGCATCCGGATGTTCTCCGCTGGGGGACGTTGCCTTCAAGACGCAGCTCGAGGCACTTGATATCAATATGGATCCGCCTCACCCGCTCTGGCCGTCAACGAACTCCAATTTTTTGTTTTTGCCCGCCAACCACGTCTTGAGATTTCAAGCTTCGGGTTGGCGATGCTTGAATGGAAGACGCGAAGAAGGTGGTCTGAGAGGGGGATCTGGTGCGGATATTACCTCTTTCGGCGATGTCGTGCTTTTAACGCGGGTGGAGGTGATATGCACGTGGAATCGAAGCAAACATAGGAATCGATGAAGAGATAAGAGATAGTCAGTACATGGAGAAGTAAAGTGGGATGAGAATGGAAAGAAGAAAACAACTTGGTGATGAAGAGGACTCGAGCTTGACGAAAGTGACAAAGGGGGTGGAAGTAGTGTCGAGTCAAAGTCGTTTGAAGCGTTCACGTGATGAACAATATTGATGAGTTAGATGAAGGCGTGGAATATCGAAGGACGGAAGGAGAAACCTGTGTTTATAGGCATGTCCAAAGATCTATCAACAAGGATGCTTAAGTAAAATTCGAAACATCAAGATAGCAATGACAGCAAAAGAGACTTTGAAGTCTCCTCCCTCCATCTCAACCCTGTCCATGATCCTCTTTTCCAGCCTCGCAGCCTTGCTGAAGTCTGAAGGTCTCAAAAAGCATATCTCCACCTCGAAGATCCCCTGTTCATACTTTTTTTTTGGCAGTTATGAGCATACGAACATGACAGGCTGGCAGGAATCCCCTTGAGCTCAAGGATACTTCCCCAGAGCGCCAGATGTTAGCGAGCCCATCCATCCCCTTAAAAGACACAGCAAGCAACAGCAAACCATCAACTGAACAGCAAGGAAAGCACTGGGGGGTCAGGCTCATAACCCGGTTTCCCGTCCCTCCATGTTCCCGTACCCTCCATGTCGCGTTGGTCTTCTCTCCCTGTTCGACCCCGTCTCTTACGTCCCATTTCACTTACCAAACTTTAGGTTACCAAACTCGCAAACGGCAGCTACGCATTCCTAATATGATTGTATTGCGATGAGCAATTTCCGTCTGTTTTGATGTACTGGTACATACGCAAGAAGCGTTATTGATGGACTTCAGTCAGAGATGACAAAGCGTGATTTAATTTCAGGTCTTGCATGAGGTATGTGCTTGTACTTCTCATCATTCGATACTGCGGGAAAAGGAGGATGATACAAGTCTACCAGTCTAGATGATAGAGTGGTAGGTACCGATGTACAGCTGCAGAAGAAAGGGGCGAGAACTACGCTCTCCAATAGTATCCTTCTACTCCTCGTGAGGTCGCTTTTGAGCCCTGACGAACGACGAAGCCTAACGAACCTGCTCTACCTGACCCCTCAGTTCCTGGAAGAACTACCGCGATGTATTCGTAATCTACCCCGAGTTCACTGCAGAAAAAAGACAACGAATACATCTCGCGACTGGGAAGACCTTGGGAGAGCAATCGCTCTCGTGGACGTGGCCGAAAAAGAAAATTGCGTTTAGACTTAAACGGGCACTTGTTGCGAGGAAGGCAAGAATAATGAAAATAAATCTGCTGTTATATACATGAGGCATGCATATTTCGAGAGCTCGCATCGGCACTTCTTCCCTGCTTAGCTGGCTGGGTATTCCGTTCCGGCTCACTGTCATTATGTACCGGTCCGGTTTTTGTCTCTCCAAGAAAAGACTCCAATAATAGCAGGAAACGGTTAAATGATACTGTAAAAGGATAGAAAACAATTCAGGAGGGACGAGCTAGCTTTCTTGAGGTATTTATTCAGAGGATGGAAGTGAGAGAAGGATCGGGGAGGAAAAGAACGCAGTATGCAGAGCCAAATTGACGAAGGTAACGTTATGCTAGGAAATATATTGTGGCTTGCTGCTCCTCATCCCTTCCTTTCAATTCTCCGTCCACCACATCAAATGTCCCTTCATGGCACAGCCAAGTGTCTCTCGCCTCCGTCCTGCTTCCTTTGTACCGGCAGTACGTACCGCAAATTAAACGGTTAGATAGCGAGGAATTGGGTAGGTGGTACAAAGCACTATCCCCGGCGCAATAACAAGAACGTGAAGGCGATAATTCGCCGAGGGGGGTTATATCAGGACTGAATATAGGGCTGAGAGCGGTCTTGATTGGCGGAGTGGGAAATGCGCGCGATATGCACGATGTATGCGAGGGGGCTGGTCTTCTTCCGATCGAATGTCATGTGTCTGCGGCTTTCTTTGCGCTGCTTTTAAAAATACCTCATTTACTAATTTGCGTGTGGAGTTGAGGTCGGTGATTGGGACTTGGTTGGCTGTGAGGTTGCGAGAGGAGTATTCGAGATGCGGGGAGAGAGGCAGAGACATGACATCGTGTTGATTAGAGTTGAACGGATGTCTCGGTCGGTTGTCGTTTCTTGACGTTTGACGTGGCATTTTGTCTCTCCTCTTTTAGACCATCTACAGGGATACATCAACTTGCAAACGGATGATAAGAGATCGATCTTGAGCTGGCATGGCCGTTAGACGTATATGCGATCTTTGGAGGTATAACACATCTTGCGATGTCGTGTTTTGTTTTGCTTTTCTCAAGAATCCTTACCTCCATGAGTTCGGAGCTACAAGGCGGTGAGGATCTAGATTTCCGTGATGGGCGGACGAGGGTTACATTTCTGGATTTTGGAGGCGTGCTTGCTTGAAAGCTGCACACTCATCTCATGCCTTGATGCATGCGCAGATTACCTACCGTTATGGATCCTGAGATGAGATGATGAGGCTTGAGGACACGGATGATGTCGTGTCTCCATGTCTGTGATCTCGGGAATTTTGTATGTTTTCAGGGTCATGGCTTGAGGAATGTTTCTCTCTGTGGCTGGCCTTTTTCATTGCTTTTTCCCTTTCTCGTGCTGAGATTCTGGGTCGGCCGTGGTCTGTGTTGGCTCATGGGGAGAGTGAGACAGCGGAAGGAGAATTGATTGATGCGGATGGGGGCCTGGGAGAGAAATGGGGAAATGTGATGGGATGTGTGGTGTTGCGTGCGCTTTGGGCGTGTATGGCTTTGTGAAACGCGAATTTCAATTGTTTGATTTTCGTGTATCTTTCGTGATTTTGATATCGCCTGGAAAGTAGAGGCGAGAACAATTGTCAGCGCTAGCTTGCTTCCGGAGTGCTGTGGTCCTGCCAAGTTGGTGACTTGAGAGTGTCTTGCATGTTTCTGTGAGCTTGTGAAATCGAGTCAGGAAATGCAAACTTGAATATCATTAGTTACAGAAGATCGTCGCGGAAGGAGTCGAAGTGAGGTCAAAATCAGACCATATTTCTAATTCAAGATATCTAAAAGCCGCGCTACAAACTCATCGTCAAACCATCGCTTAGAAGCTTTGCATCTTGGGGCTCTTTTGAACATCCCAAGCTCCAGTCGTTCCAAACTAGTTTGCCAGACCTGCAACGATATCCGGATATGGATTTTCTCCGGCTGATTTCTTTTGCTTGGAAATTCATTATCAATACAGATAATACCGATAGAAAGAGTGACTAGACTCAATAAGTAGCAAAGCTAAGCTCCTTGCTCTCCACGCGAGCAAAAGTTAAATACAGAGCGGCGGTGCTAGACGTTTCGAGAAACGATCATCTAGCTGTGCTCGCTGAAAGTGGGAGAAGCCGCAGTAGCTAGTGGATAAAGAGTTCAGGGACTGTGCAAGATAATTTTCCTGGCGCTGGTTCTGGCGTTGGTGTAAAATAAAAGTTCGGTTTGGTTTTGATCGCGGGATGGTAGCGTGATGCCCGACTGTCTCGATTCTTGTACCCGAGGAACGGTTCGTACTCGGTAGAGAGAAGAGAGAGCAAGGCCGAGGTATTGACGTACTTTTTGCCCCCGGCATTCGCCGTTTAGCCGGCGAGATGTGGAATTTGTGAGACGGCTGAAGGGGCAAATTCAGTGGTTTTGCGAAGGTTAGAATTGAAGAACTGATACTGCACCAGTTTTGATATTCATTCTTGATGTTGACATGTTCGTTCTAGCAGACTGGCAAGCATTATCGCGCCAACACCAGCAAGGGCGAAAGCGAGGCGACCAGTGACTGTCAAACCGGGGAGGTTGCTCGATATGCCCAACCGTCTCCCCTTTCCTAACAAGCCACTGTCCACCGGTCAGGGATGAACACCCCTCCCATGGCACTCTTTTGCCCAGGAGCAAGGATTGAGACTCATGGATGGCACATGCCATGGCATCCACACCCCCCCTTCACTTTTAAACTCCCTCCCCGGCAAGTGCGGCTTGGGTTGGTCTGGATGGCAGACATGGCATGTGACAGGGGTGCATGTGAAGGTTTCTGAGCGTTTGATTTTGATTTTTGATGATGAGTTCTCGCGGAGGAGCGGATTTTTGAATGGTTTGATTGGAGGGAAATGAGGATCTTACTTTATGAGGCGGGTTTTCGGGGAGGTTTTCCTGATGCCGAAAGTTCTCTTTTTGGTGATCTTTGGTGATCTTCAGCGTTCGGGAGGCGAACTTGGAAAGCAGGGCGAGCTCCATACACCCTTGTCCGTACCTTGATCTTACAGTGAGAAGCTCAGGGAGAGCTTCGAGATCGTCCACCACACAGGGCAAGGTCTTCGCGGCCTGTCAGGGCTGTCATCCGCCGGCTCGCTTTTGACAGTGGTGCCCGTTGGTGGTTACGCCCTGTCTTCTGGCGCGGCAGGGCAGGCAGTTCAACCCTCAGGGCTTCACGAAATTCTCCGAGGCATTTGCAAGGCAAGGCTTCAGAGGCCTGAGGGTTGAGCTCCCAGGCAGCAAGCCAACGATCTCAAGCCAGGGAAGCCAGCCAGGAACTCCAGCCTTACGAATGGATGGGAAGGGATGGGTTCACGATGCCGGACTTGTTGGAAGGCCTGTTGAGATGATCTATCTGCCGGCCATGGGTCAAGCTTCGTACATATCCATACAGACACATCAGACAGGGCCAGACGACAACAAACAAGTTTGTTTAGACGTCACTTCATCTTTTGGATCGAAACTCCATACAAAATCAGAATGCCTCATTCAGTTCGAATAGAGGGCACGTCAGTAGAAAGCCGCGGACTTCTGACAGCTCCGGCAGCCGTTGGGAAAGTTAAAATCTTCTTCTTTGAGCTGAGCACGCCGGGCTACGGCACTCGATTCTACTCGACTTGACGCGAGTCGCGTGCGTCGAAAAGAACGCGCGAAGAACACGCAAATCTCGGAATCTACCTCTCCTCTATATGTTTATAGATTAGTGGAAAACAGTAGGAAAGAAAATTGCATGTTGAACGAACTCATTCCGGTTAAAGAGATGAGCTACAGGTAGATTTGTGGATTGATTGACTGGGGCGAGATTAACTTGTTTCGATCTGAATCTGAAGTTGGGGCCAGAAAAATTGATGAAGTGTCGGCGATCGAGCGATCACTTTGGAGCACTTAGTGAATCGGAGCCGAGGGATTATTCTATCAGTACGGAGAAATAAAGACATTTGTGTAGATGAAAGGCCGAAGAATGATTTATGGTGGCGTTCTTGCATTTTGTCTGATACGAAAGGCGATGCGGTGTGCTATGCGGCTTGATATCAGATGAAGCTATGCATGTTCTGCTGTTCTCATCGTTGGTTTCTGGTCAGAGGTTACTCGTCCTGGTGCAGCTTGTAGCTCGGAAAACTCGTGAGCCGAACGTCTGAAAGACGCCACGGCCGAGACTTGAACGAGACGGATTGGATTATGTGACAGTGGTGGTGAGATGGTACGAAGGAGCGCAGCCGACTTGACGATGATTATTTTCGTGCCTTTGAGCTGCTTGCATGAACTTCCGAACGGACGCTTCTGCTCTGTAACTCAAAATGGCTTCAGGAAGTCAATCCGATCGTCAAGCGAGTGATGCTAGAATTGAACTAGGGGAAAAGGGAATCTCCATTTTGGAAACGCTAGTTGGGAATCCGGAAGGGCACGAGACAGAACGAAACATCGTTCATCTCGCATCGGAAGGTTGCCCAAGATGAGAGCAAGCGAGATGCTTCCCAAAAAAATCCAGATGCCGTGCAGTTGAATTCAGGTAAGTTGATGGACGAGCTTCCTAATCGGGCCCGAATCTCCGATGCTATTTCATGCGGTTGCGCGGCCTGCTCTTGAAGGATTCGAGCTCGGGGGCGGGGAGGAAGAACATCTGATCTGATCTCGAGATGGATGGAAAACTTTCCTGAGAGCAAGATAATAATCCGTGATCGTTTCGGTATGACAAAGATACTAGTTATGCAATATATGAAGCTCTTATTATTAGGTAGGTCCGCGCACAGAGACTCTAAATTTGACTGCCAATTTGGATTCAATGATAGAAAATTGCAGAGAATTCGTAGCACATTTCAAGCTGCAAGAAATATGTTGAATTTTGACTTCATACTCCCGTTTCTTTCGGATGGCAGGTTGCGTGCTGACGCCAGACGGGTTGATGGTTCTAGAAGACGTTTCTTGGGACTTGATTCTTAGTGAAAAAGGGGTGGAGGCCTGAGCCGAGATATCAACGATTGGATGAGAAAGAGTACTATTGGCTGATAACCTCCACATGGTGGTACTGGGGCTAATATAGCTCGCGTTAAACCATTGGGAGTGGTTGCCAATTCATGACATGTGAGAGCTTTCGTATGATTCATGATATGATAGAGTTCGATGAAGGCAAGTTATTCACGTTTTATAGCAACGCTCTCAGAAAAGTGAGGCTTGAGAAAAAGCAGTTGAGAGGAGCATAGGAGCAGCGGACCATTAGATACGAGAAGGAAGTTATCTGATTGTATTTCGATAGAAAGCAGGGCTGTAATAGGACAACTTTATCTTGAGAAAGAGGTTCTCAAAGGATGCGATCTATTATTAATCCCGGTCTTCTCATCGCTTCCACGCCGTCTTCTACGCCCCCCTGTTGACTCCTCTTTTCTTCTTCAACGGAGGCTTGCCTTGGCCCGTTCGATCGGCTCTCCTCCTGTCAAAAGGCTTCGATTCCCTCGAAAATGCAACCCTGTAACTTCTCTCCAAGGTCTTGTTCTTGCGCCCTTGTCCCTGTCTGAAGGAAGGAAAGTCTTGGAGCGAGCCAACGCCTCTCCCCTCCTTTCCCTGCCTCGTCTTGCCTTGCCCTGTCCTGCTCCTCTGTCCTGCTTCTGCCTGCAGCAGCTCAGTGCACAGTCGAAATACCACTGCACGACGCACTCGCACTCGCACAGCACAGCCCCTGTTTGTGGACAAGCAAGCCAACAGGAACAGACCTTACAGGCTTCTGGTCCTCCGCACAGTCGTTGCGTTCCCCAGCTCGTGCCCCTGCCAGCAGTCGTCCACCATCTCATCACCAAACAGCCAGAAGCGCAGCACACCAGGTCCAACCCAGTGCACTTCCGATCAAGCTTTCGGCATCGTCTCTTCCTGTGCAGTCGGTTTCTTCTCCTCTCCCAGGATCATCTCAACGGGCGCAAGCCTGCCTTCCCCTCCCCTACACTTCTGTCCCCCTACCCAAACCCAAACTCGAACCCCCTATCCTTGCTTCCCGCACTCACAGCGCAGTGCACTCCCAGTCTGTCTGCACTGCACATGCGATACCGTTGAAGCTACGACTCCCTAGCACTGCCGCTTGAACCAGGACAAGCCAGACCAGGCCAGGAACGAATCTCTGAAAAAGTTGAAGCTATTCGCGAAAACTCGACAAACACCACCCCAATACGCATCTTTACGCGATTGAACGTGACACTGCTGTCGTCTGGCCCAGCAGACCTTGGCTGTTGCACATCGGACGGTACCACGACGGGCTACACGTGCAATCTCTTGCTCCCGAGGACGAGGACCAGGACCAGTCATCGCGACCGACCGACCTGCAGCTACGTGGGCGCAACGAGAATACAGCCTTCGTGTTGTCAAATTCCGAGTGTTCGTCCTGCATAGTACCGCGTACATACATCCAGCTCGTCTCGTGGAGTTCGCATTACAGTAACGCAGTTTGCTTGCATCGCCTTCGAGTACTGCATATCTCGGGAAGAGAAACATTGGATACTGGAAATTCCTGCAAAAGAAGTCAGCAGCAAGTAAGTAAACAAATCTCCTATTTCCCGGGACCCAGGAGAATGGTGGAAGAGGATAGTCTATTATCACCTTGCAGCGCAGCGCATCGCATCATCAATACCTACCTAGGTATTGTGTCGCTGCAAAGGTGTGATTCACCTCAACGCCCTCTCCTCCTTCCTTATCTGCGAGACTTTTCTGTCCCGACGCGTCGCTAGCCGAAGACTACCTACCTACCTACCTCGACCTCGACTTCGACTCTACTTCAACCTCGTGCTGAGAGTCATCTTCCTCGCGAAATTTCCTTTGCACCACCACCTACGTACAACTTCAACAACGTGGGCGTCGTCAGGATTCTTCCTTTTACCGCCCGAACGCGCACAGAGTTGCCAGCTCTTTTCTCGTCCACGGAGAAAAGGAGCTGATTGCAAACTCGACCAGATCCTACAGACGCAACACAACAACAAGATCAACAGATCTCGAATCGGAAGCTACCTGGTCTGGTCTGCCTTGTTGATGCCGAGCCTCAATCTGAAGCTGCTCTCTGGATACACCATGCTAACAGTTGTGCCACGCAGATCCGAATTATCGTGTTTCCCACCTCCTGCCTCTATCCTAGTCTACATACCCGTCGAACGTTTCTCTGCAGCTCTTTTGCAGAACCCAGAAGCCGTCTTCCAGGGACCACCCTCGAGATATCTACGCGCACCAGCCAGTTGACGAACCGCGAACTGAGACCCGAACTCCAAAGACTCAGGTAGACAGCCGTTCAGTAGGATCAATACATTCGAGATCCTATACAGCTTTCACGCTCTTTGGCGCAAGTGCTAAAGGTCTCCATCGCAGTCGGCCAATCTATTTGAAGGCCTTGGTCGAGATACAGCCACTGAATCCAATCAATCTGTGTCTCGAGACCGGAAACATCCTGCTTGGTCACGCTGAACATTTCACCCGTATCCTCGGACAACAGGAGCCATTCAGCTACATACGGAGAGGTTCTTCCCGTGCCTTTCGAGACGTCACCGCAACATTTGTACAAAAGACCAGACAATACAAGCTCTGAAGTGGGACGAAGCTCAATCACTGATTGATCTGCCATCCGCCCTTAAAAGCTTTCGCAGGTCAGTACCTGATCCCAGTCTCGTATGGATCCCCATGACTGATAATGATACTTTGGCAGAAAACCGCCTGCAAATCCTCCTATCACCTCAAACCCTAACGCACGCTCGCAACGCTCTTTCACGACCCGTACAATCCGATTTGCGCTTTTCCCCCTCATTCTACCCCTCAACTCAAGACTTGAAGCACGCAAAGACGCGATAAACGCTCCATCCTCGAGGTATGTTCTAGGCCCAGGCCCTTTCATTTGTGTGGCAGATTTCTTTGTGCCTTGTCGCCCATGGCGCTACCCATCCTTGTTTTCTCCCCATCAGACGGTAAAGCTGGCCTGGCTGTGTAAGCGAGGGGCCATCCGCTTTCAAGGCCTGGCAGACAGGCAAGATGAGCATGGGCATGGAACAGGGAGGTCTTGGTGCATGACTGGCTTTACACTCCCTGTCATACTTGCAACCCCATCATCTCCTTAATTAATGTGCCGACGCCTGCTCTCTTGGCGCGGCCGTCATCCTGGCCCGATGTTTACCAACCACCCTTGCCTGCATCATATATCTCCAAGCCCAGTCGCTCCAACTGACCTACCTTGTCTCCCACAGACAACGGTCTTCGACTTTCCCAGCCTTCTACAGACTTTCTTCAGCCTCGTCGAAATCCTGTTGCGTCATCTGTCCAGCACAACGGCAAGCCCTTCAGGTTGCGGTACTGAGCCTTTTTGTATGCAACTTCCCATTTCGCGCATCGACTAGTCTGTTCCAGCTGCAAGTCCTCTACCTATCATTCACTGCAAAGCGTGGGAACACGAAACTGACACGAGATTTCTTCGTAGGAAAAGTCAGCCGGTGTATATCGGCCTCACGAATCAACTTTCTGGTCCACTCGGCCCACGCAAGAAGAGTAGTAGTAAGTTCATCGCAATTTTCATTTCGTTTTCATTTTGTATATCACCACGGATCCTTCGGCCACTATTGGAGCACGCCATGGTCTTTGATGGATGGGCAGAGGCTGGTTTAGCGGCCGACTCACGAGCGAAAAACGTGGGATCCTTTCCAGGAACACGCGAGCAAGCGGCCCACAGCGCTGTTCTACGCCAGACACCGACCGATACTCAACGTTACCAGCTTCCCACAACCTTGCACCATGTTCCATTTCAAGCAGAAGTACCACTATCCGATCACCAGCGAGGGTTCCCTTCTTCACCATCAGATCGTCCTATGTCAATCAGTTGTACGACTTGAACACCTGTCCCCATTCCGCTCGCTACCCCACCATTTCCACTGCTTCGCCTGAGTCTCGCGATTCGTCCGAAGACTCGGAGAAGCAGCTGCGGCTCGCCGTCTGCAAACGCAGCCAGATTGAAAGCTCTATCTCGCTTGTCGTTTATTCCTAGTTACAGAATGTGACAAAATCTGTCTTTGCATCGATCGCATTGTGGATCCTCCTACTCAAATTCCCCCTGTGTTTCCATGGGAATGATCGACTCGGGGATTGAAATGCCCCTGGCATCCACGGTCTATTTCCGTACCACGAATCGTCGCAATCATGCGTTTCGTCGATCGCATTACTGTGGCTTTACGATCCTGCATTTTGGGCAAATACTGACTTCACAGTTCAAGCAGACACGTCGGAATTAAAGTGACCCATCCACAGCCGACGTTTCATCGCGGATCAGTATCTCTCAGGATATCAAATAGTTGTTGTGAACGGTCTTGCGACGTTCATTTTCAACAAGTTTAGAGTCTCCGGTTGGTAAGTTAAGACGGCCCTGGCGCTCCCCTGCAACGCGGTTTGCAACGCACAGATGTTGCAAGCATGGCATGGCATGAATGCCCCTTGTTTGGTGGCCATCCCCCCAAACAAGGCCCCCCAATCTCAACGGCCGGCCTGTCCTGTGGCGGCTGGCTGGCTTGGTGGCTGGACCTTGAGGCTGACGGATGGTTAGAAGCAGATCCCATCATCCACATCGACGACCACCGCAACCAACTACCGAGATGGCCCATCGACAGAGTGGAGGTTACAAAGAGGAGCCCGGCGTATCTGTGGCGAATGATCACGTAAGTACATGACAGTTTTCCAGCTCGCGTTGTTACATGCTTTTGAGACGAATATGTCTATTTGGGATTGCATTTTCGCGGTCCTGTGTTGTGTTGCAACGCTGAGCATATTTTCTTTTTCTTCACGGATCCTGTCCAGATTCGCAAGTTGCACCAACTTGGACATGGCCCGCACGGGTATCACAGGGATGGGACTTCTTGGGTCTGGCTTCGATGCTTTCCAGAAGGCCACCATTTCCACATCCCTCGCCGAGCCCGAACAGGCCAGCCGCTGGCTGGCCCTGGAAAATGGGCAAGTGGATTCGGGGCTCGTTTCACACTGCATCAGGCTGCATGCATGCACCGAGACAAGGGTCTCAGCCTGCTGCCCAATCCCACGCGATGTCCCGACTTACGGCCCTGTACACAGACTCAGGCCCTGGTGTGGCCGCTGGCTGGGTCGGCTAACGGTCGCGCTTTTTGGATGCGGATGATTGAGAGTTTGTTTATTTGCGCGAGTCTTGTTTTTGTCATTTTCTGCCGAAGGGCACCGTCATACCGCCATCAGGCCGTATTGACTATGAATACCTTGCTGTGACACTGTGTCTAGAGCTCTCGACATTGCCTGTGTTTATATCTTTGCCTGCTTCTGTCTCTGTACCTGCACCTTAGATGTTTCTCGATCTCGATGCAGCAGTAGCTACTACAAGGACGGTAGTCTACTTCGGGGTTCGTGTCCGAGGACGCAGCAGTAGAAGAGCAGGGCAGGAAGGATGCCCAGCAGAAACGAGATCAAGGGGTCTGCAGCTTATTTTCACAAACCCACAGAGGCATTGCACTTGTCGCGGGGCGAGCAAGGCTCCTGGACGCCGAGTGCTGTGAGTGGGAGTGGGAGTGGGGCCAGTGGCCAAGGGCTGGTCAACATGACACGGCATGGCCTGCATGGGACTGCATGGGCTAGCGTGTACGGGCTGCGAGTAGTGACTCGCCAAGCTCGGACGCCGCAACAGAACAGTGGAGTGGAAATGGTCTTCCCTCCAGTGCTTTGCTTCACACCATCCCCTTCCCTTGCGCCCTGTCAGACAGGCCATCTTCCCTGGCTCACATGCCTGCTACATGCCCCTCTAGGCCCCCCAGTAATTTGACACAGGACTAGCGTCCACCGCGTCATCTTCTAAAAACACCCGCAATCCCTGCCAACTGGGCGTGGGTCTGGTAATTGTGTGGGTCGTGTGGGTGGGTGCGAGACACTGAAGTGAGTCGTCTCGTCCAGCCCAATCGCAGCAGCCCCTACCTACAACTACTACCTAGTCGTCGCCTGCCTACTGTTTGGTCTTGGTCCGCTGTTCCAGTTCCAGTGAGCTGTGCCTTCTCCACCAGTCACTGAGTCCTCGCCCCCCCGCACGCCCAACTCCTCACCGCTGCAGCCTGACCAACGACGGCAGACGAGGATGAGCCCTTGAACAAGCCACCTCTTAGCTCCGGGCCAGTATCTACCCTTGCTACCGTGGCCTGCCAGTCCATATATCCCATTGGATGTCCACCCTGGCCTGGCTTTCACAATCCTTGTTCCTCACCCGCTGCATCGCAATGCGATTATAAACCTTGTCACTTTTATTCCTGCGTTGTCGTCAGTCCACTGCTTAACTGAAGTTTTATCATCAACATCTCAACTCTACCTTTCCAGCCCAACCATCCCCGCCTACCTTACTCAAGACCACCGGCACTCACTCTGCTCCACTCAAAACCCCTACCTCATCCTTTTATTACCCTTACCATTCCCCCCTACCTCTTCATCAGCTATCCCCTACCCTTCCAAGATTCGACAATCCTTCCTCATCCAAACTTGTACCAGTCTATTTCACCCCTCCCTAGTCGCATCGCATACTTCATCTCAACCTCAAGGCAGTTCGTCTGCTACAGCTACTACATCTCCCGGTACTTTGCCCTCCTTCAGTCAAGCTCTTTTTCCTCTTTTGCTTTGCGCTCCGGCATATGTTTTCTCCTCCTCATCTCATAAACTTCCGCAACCCTCGTCAATCCACTATTTAAAAAGTGAGGCCCTGCGCAAATCACTCAAATCTCGGACATTGCTTGCTCGCTTGTACCTCCTTGTCAATTATCTGAAGATTTCGTAATAGAGCAAGGCTTCTGTTAAACTGAGGTACACCCTCGTACTTTCTTTCCCTTGTCCCCCAGTCATCTTCCCATCCACCTACTCTTTCGACTCCATTATTCTTTCTGTCTACCGGTCCAAAAGCAGGAGATCAGACACCAGGTCCCCCAAGCTGCAGCCAACCCTCGTCTTCAAGGATTCATCGCGCCGCTCTTTTCATACGTCTGGAGTCTCAAGAGATAAACAACACGACGCGTCTGCTTTTTTTTCAATGGTTGCTATATTTTGCCATTGCATTTACCACAACATTAAAGGGACTCCTCGCTGACAATTCTGTCCTATGCAGCATCATCCCCACCATACGCAGCAGGGCCCTCCACCTCCGCATCATCTTCAACAACCTCGACCCTCGAGCATTGTTCACCAACATCACCAGCAACAGGTTCCCCCTCAGTCGCAACACTCCAATCCATACCCTCCCACACACGCGCTTCCCCAATACGCTCAGAGTGCGCCAGGAGCTGGTGGTCACAATCCTCAGGAGTTGCCATACTATACCACCCAATCCCACCCAAGCCCGTATAGTACACCAAGCGCATCCGGAACATACTCATCTGCAGGTAAGGAAACATTGACTTGGACGCGTTTTAAGACTCAGAGATAGGTGGCTGACCACATTCTATAGCAGAAGGTACTCCGGACATCATGGCTGCCGCCCAAATGACGCGACCATACCCTCCCATCTCATATCATACCCCGCAATCCAACTCTCCAGCATCTGTTGCATCTCCCTCTGGACACGATCAACACAGAATGTATGGCGCGCCAACTTCCCAATTGCAACAGAATTCTCAGATGTACTATGCCGGTCCGCAACAGCAATACCCTCCAATGCCGCCCCAAAGTGGTCCATCGTATGCGCCACATCCACAACAACAGCAACACCAGCAACAACAGCAGCATCATCAATCCATGACTTCTCAGCCAAACCTTCTGATGTCACAAACACCAGCTCAACACCAGATGCAACAGCACCCAAGCCAACATGCTCAAGCTGGTATGACGGGAAGCCCACGAACCAAGATGGAGCCACATGTGCCACAGATCTCTCGCCCAGCTGCTCCTTTGGGACCTCCACAACAACAGCAGCAACAACAACAACCCCAACAACACCCAGCAAATGGTCCACCAATGAACCAAAACAATGTTCCAGGTGCTGGTGGTAGTGGCGGAGTCAATCCAAATGCGGCCCCAGGTCCAATTCCAGCCACTACTCCCTTGGTCGTCAGACAAGACAATAATGGTGTCCAATGGATTGCTTTTGAGTATTCTCGCGATCGCGTCAAGATGGAGTACACCATTCGATGCGACGTTGAGTCTGTCAATGTGGACACGCTGAGCCCTGAGTTCAAGACCGAAAACTGTGTCTACCCAAGAGCTTGTTGCAGCAAGGACCAATACCGTGGCAACCGTTTGGTTTACGAGAATGAATGCAACACAGTTGGCTGGGCCTTGGCAGAGCTGAATCCATGTCTTCGCGGCAAGAGAGGATTGATCCAAAGAGCTGTCGATAGTTGGCGTAACAGCAACCAAGATCCACGACTACGAAGCAGACGTGTGAGAAGAATGGCAAAGATCAACAATCGCAAAGCTGTTCAAACAACTTCTCATCCTCCTCACATGGCTGGTCCCAGTGGTCCGACAGGGATGCCACCATCTGGAAACATGGGCCCAGGCGGTGCGAGTAACATGGGCAAACCTAGCTTGAGTGGAATGGGTCCGCAATTGCACCATCACCACAACCACCCGGATGGAAGTACTGGAGGAGGGGATGATGTCGGTATGTTTCACCAGATGTGATGCTTGCCGTGATACTCTTATGTTACTATTACCTGTGTTATGATACCTTTTGCGAATATACCTGTTGAGCGGGAGGGCACTACTATTCTGGGAGCAAGCAGCACTGTTGCTTCGCTTTGCTTTGGCCTCTAAAAAGAGAACAATCACTCTTCCTGTATAATACATCATTGCACTTTTGTCGTCGCTTGGACTTCTTGCTTCCCATCATGGGCATGGGCGGCGTCGCTTGCACCCACTACACAAACCAACCCCAAAAGTCATGTCGTTGCACCAATGTACTGCCGCTCCTCAATTCCACCTATCCTTGTGTTAAAACCCTTCACACTCTTTGCTTCCTTGCTTCCTGTTTCGCTTACCGGTTAAAACGTGAGGCTAATATGATCTGCGGCACACAGATAACGAGGAGTACATGGACGAAGATCAACACCATCACCACCACCAAGCACCTCCTGGCGCCCCTAATTCCAATCCTCAAGATGATGTTCGCGACTCCCACGTCTTCCCCGGCTACGGCGGCTCCGCATATCCACCAAACCCTTCCTCCGTAGGCGGTCCATCAATGGCCCCCACGATGCACTCTTCTCACGGCGGGGCACCCCACCCTTCGCATCCTATCTCAGCACGCTCTTCCCACGTCAACTCCAGCTCGCACTCCAAAGGCAGTACGGAAGAGATGGCCGAAGAAGAACGTATCACTCTCTTCGGAGATATTCCAGAGGCCAAGAAGCGCAAGTTCATCCTCGTTGACGACCCAGGCAAAGGCGGCCGTGTCCGAGTTCGCGTCACCCTCGATACTGTTGATACCGATGAGATTCCCGACTCGTTCCGCAAGAGTAACTCCGTATACCCGCGATCATGGTTCCCGATCCAGATGCAATCGCCTCCTCCTTCAGCGCACGGATCCCGCTTCTTCGAGGAGGGAGACGAGGATGATACTGTAGAAGTGGAGGGCCGTGGTAGCGCGAGAGGAAGAGGTGCCAAGGGGAAGCAGATGTATACCGTGCCGCTGCCCGATGGAGGAGAAGCCGAGGTCGGCATCCCGAGAATGCGCAAGAGCGTTCGCACCAAGGAGGTGAAGCTTAATGACTTGGGATATCGCATGACGTGGCACCAGAGTCGGGTGTTTGCTGATAAGACAGTGTTCTTGCAGAAAGCTTGTGAGTTACTCTCCCCCAATTTCTACCGCAATTTTCTTCATATCACCTGAGTTCTAACAGAGAACAATAATTGGTTAAGTGATGAACTAAAGCTGACAATCTGACAGTGGACTCTTACCGAAACAAAGTCCGCACGACGATGGAGAGCACAGGCAAGGACGTCGCTGTCATCGCACCACATTTCGAAACTCGCGTCGGCAAGAGACAGTGGAATGATAGGAGCAAGCGTGAGAGAAGAAGTGAGGAATCTTAAGCGACCTTGCAGCACTCATCACTTGCACGGCATGCTTCCTGTCCAATCAGTCTAGACGCCTGCGATACGTACTTTTTCTTCGACTTAGACTCTCGACTCTCAGCTTCGATATCAATCTCCGCTTTTTTCTCTCTTCTTTCATTCTTCGATTCTTCAAATCATTCGAAAGCGATACAGCGAGCGAGCATCTTCATCCTTTGGTTTCTGACCTGCATCTTCGTTTGTATGCATGCGTGGATTTCTTTTCGCTCGAGTATTCTTTGGCTGGATCGCATTTCTTCTTTGTCTTGAGATGAGATGAGTTATGGTATGATGTTTTCATGGTGGTGGCTACGTTTATTTCCAAGTTTTTCTATTTCCTTCAGTGTCCGTTCGACTGGGAGAATCGTGGGTGGGGGTGGAGGGAGGATCATATCACGATTGCATGAACGGACGGATGCATAAACGGCGCTTCTAGGTGCCCTTGCTTACTTACTAGACTGGAATGGAATGGAATGGACTTGGACAGAATGGATGGGATGGTTGGGGGAGGTGTACATTGCTTGTTTTGCTTTGCTTTGCTTTGCTTTATTCGGAACAATAGATTGCTGTTTGCGTTGGGGTGGAATGGATGGATGGGGTGGAGAGAGGGAGGAAGGAGTTGATTTGCCTTGTTTTTATTTTTTTTTGGTGTTGTATTGATTTCATATATTGATTCATGGAGTGCATTGATTGCTTGTTGGGAGGTGGGTGGCGTAAGTGCAATGGCTGGCTGGTAAATAGATTGAGCATGAAATGGAAAGATAAAAATATTGACCTTACTTGAGTGGGAAGTGTGAGGTTTGTGATATTTGATCGAGTTGTGATAAAGATGGGCCTTGTGATGAGAATTGGAAGAAGTGAATAACAGCGGCCAAGGAGAGGGGAGAGGAGAGAGAGCACTTCGGAAATCCATGTAGATTTCCTTATGAAATAATACTACTTACCTATCAACTCGATCGGTCACCTTTTCCATACCATAATCATCATCATCAATAAAGTCTTCAGTAATACACTAACTAACCTCGGCCATTTCCCCTATCTATTTCCAAAATACGTGCCTGGTACTTGCAGCTAGCAAGGTACTCACACTCCTCGCTTCACACGATGAGGAACTGCGTACAGTTTGACAATGATTCTCCATATACAAAGCTTAGCTTAGCTTATTAGCTCAGAACATGGACTAGAAGCTACGAAGGGTACGTGCCGGTGTATGAGCACAACTTTCAGGTAGGATCGGTCGCAACGGTCGGGTCGGTTCAATACTGGATCACGGTCGGTTCGATATCACGTAGAGGGAACAACTGACTCGTTCGTCCATCCATTTCCAAAGAGTCGGACCGACTCCAATTCAAGTTCTTCATGTCATGAGGGGAAGTCGGAAATGCCTTCATCGGAGCGGAGTGGGTTTAGGTACCTCGCTTCCCTGAATCTGAATAGATTGCGATATGCTATTGGCTCGAAAACCTCCCCGCATCCAAATATCGGGTTAACTTTATCGCTTGAACTTCGGCGGGAAGAGATCGTGGAGTCAAGGTTATGCGGAGGAGCTGAGGGGATATGACGTGTGGAGTGCCCTTCGGTGCGGGTGTGGACGCAAGATGGGGCTAAAGTGGTTTGTGGGGTAGACTAGGTAGACTAGTACCCGGGTTGGACTTTTCGACCGGTAGTCTTGGTACGGTTGGTATGGTAAGGTACAGTAGGCCGTGGCGATGGGGTTATGGGGTTAGTTGGATAGATGGGGAATGGGATTTGAAGACGGCAGTTCGATTGATGGATGGATGGATCGTTTGGGGACTTTAAAAGATGGGATGAGAACCTTCTTTATCTTAAGTGCTGCTGGAGATCCGTTCCCTCTTTGTTTCTCAGCTTCATTGAAAAGCTCGAACACAGCGAAAATGCATCTCAGCTCCCAACAACTCCTCGCTCCCCTTTTGGCGTTAGTGACGGCTTCGACCGTCCTAGCTCAAACCAACAACAACATCACAGCCCCAACGGTCAAAGTCCTGAATGGTTCATACTATGGAACGCATCTCGAATCGTATAATCAGGATTTGTTTCTTGGGATCCCGTTTGCGGAACCGCCGGTGGGGGAGTTGAGGTTTGCGAATCCGGTGGCGTTGGAGGGGAGGAGGTGGGAGGGGAGTGTGCCGGCTACGAATTATGCTTTTGTATGTTTCGCTCGATTCATTTTCTTTTTCCTTCTCGGTTTGCGTCTGTGTCGCGTTCGGTGGTGCGGTGTTGTGGTGTTCAAAAATCTTGTTGGCCAAGAGGGGAAGTCGAGAGTCAGATTGATGGGAAATGGGAGAGAGGGGCCCTTGGATGTGAAGGAAATAAGCCGACTAACTGGATATTAGCATTGCATTGGGTATGGATCTGATCAGATTGGGTATCAACAAAGGTATGTGGTGTGGTCTTGTGTTGACGAAGCAAGAGGGGAATGAATGCTGACATGTCTTAAGCGAGGATTGTTTGTACCTGAATGTTGTGAGGCCGAGTGGGTATGAGAATGAGAGTTTGCCTGTGGCGCTTTGGATACATGGTGAGTCGAATCTCTGTTCTTAGAATTGAACCAGTCTTTGGGCAAGATTGTGTTTGCCTGGTGGATCAGCCATCAAGTGATGCTCAGCTGCCTTGTTCTCCCAGTGAGGCGTTGGCTTCACAGCCAAAGATCCAAAGCGTTTCACTCCGTACAGTAGTGCTGACTCTCCCAGGTGGTGGTTTCGCCTACGGAGGCGCCCCAGACAGACGCTACAACCTCTCCTTCATCGTCCAAAACTCCGTCGACATCGGCAAACCCATCATAGCAGCCAGCATCGCCTACCGTCTCGGCCCCTTCGGTTTCCTCAACGGAGACGCCGTCTCCGACGCCGGCGCAATCAATCTAGGTCTCAAAGACCAACGTCTAGCACTCCATTGGATCAATGAGAACATCGCTGCCTTCGGCGGCGACAAAGAGAAAGTCACGATCTGGGGCGAGAGCGCCGGTGCAGCTAGCGTGGGCTTACATCTAACTGCCTTCAACGGTCGAGATGACAAGTTGTTCCGTGCAGCTATCATGGAATCCGGAGGACCGATCTTCTTCGGAGAGCAGCAGAACTCATCTGATTATCAGCCCATGTACGATTCTGTTGTTCAGCAAGCCGGATGTGGGAATGTTTCGGATTCGCTGGGTTGTTTGAGGGAGGTGCCGTTTACGGTTCTCAATAGTGTGTTGAATGCTACGGAGTTTAATACGCCCGGGTGGTGGCCTGCTCTTGATGGGGATTTTGTGGCGAGGTATGGGAGTGAGCAGTTGAATGAGGGGGCGTTTGTGCATGTTCCTATTATTTCGGGGGCGAACTCGGATGAGGGGACGGCGTTTAGTCCGAGGGGCGTAGACACGGAGGAAGAGTTGATTGCTATTTTGAATGGTGAGTTCTGGGTATTTCTTGCTTGGAATGAAAGCTGTGGAAGAGAACATTGGCTGATTAATGTGACGAATAGGCACCTGGTCAGCTTCTGATGAGGTTTTGTCTTCTTTGATTGAAGCTTACATCGACACCAACGCCTCCGACTACCTCATCCCATCAACAGAAACCCTCGGCGCGGATCTCACCTTCTCAAACACTTCACTCGGAGCCTACTGGCGTCGTAGCGCAGCTTACAGTGGCGATCTCTTCTTCATCGCCGGCAGAAGACATACCTGCGCAGTCTGGTCCGCCGCTGGCCTCGACACCTACTGTTATCGGTTCAACGCTATCCCCAACGGGATAACATTCCCCACCTCAGTCACGCATTTCCAAGAGGTCGCGTTTGTATTCGACAACCTTGACGGCCTTGGATACGCCGTGAACCCCTTCGGCAACAAGAGCCAGAGCTACACTGATCTCGCTGAGCTTATGAGCAAGAGCTGGGCGAGTTTCGTGGCGGATTTGGATCCGAATGGATGGACTGGGAGGGATGAGAGTGTGGAGGGCTGGCCGAGTTATGAGGCTGCGCGGGATGGAGTGATGGGACCGTGGGATATGGTGTTTGATGCTAATGTTACGAGTTTTGTGGAGAGTGATACGTTTAGGGAGGTGGGGATTAGGCTTATGAATGAGAATTGGGGGGTTGCGAGCAGGTGAGCGGTGAGGGAGAGGTGACAGTGGCTTGGGGTGTGGTGGAGTGAGGTGGGGTAGGTTGGAGGATGAGGATAGAGATGTGGGAATGGTGAAATGATGAGTTTATGTAAATAATTGTAAAGGCAGCTGGATATACATATGTTACTTTACTACCTCTCAACTGTCAAGACTTCATCGGCTTTGCGGGAAGTCTACTTGACATAATTTAAAGAAGAGCCCACCGGTCCAGGAATGTGAAATTTTCACGGAACTTCTTCGATACGAGGAAATTACTGAGGAGTTCTTGCGCCTCCTTATTCTAAGTCACACAAGGGTCTTGAGACAAAGAAAGACAAGTCTTTGTGCGCCGAAACTGCGAGGCTCGCTTATTCTGAGGCGGGGTATGAGAAAGTAAACAATCACATTGGGACAACATCCCGGCAAACATGAATGCAACAACCTCAGAGATGACTGGGAGAGAAGGGTTTGCGTTCCTTCGTAATTCATTATTAATCGCTTTTGCGGGACTGAGATTTGTGCTTATTGGGGAATCTGAAAGTGTTGTGGTGGTTCAATGGTGATTCTGAGGGGCTCGCATATTCTGAGGCAATGCAACGAAATGTGAGCAGCAGACACAAGAAAAGCGAGACTTTATGCAAGAAAGTGAAATAAAGAGTTTTTCCAATCCTCCCGAAGCTGAGAGCTCGCACCAAAACCCAGAATCGATGATAAGGGCGTCGCAAGAAATGCCGTGAGTGGCTTGGCATTGTGGTCCCATTTGCACAACGTTCCCTGCCGGCAGACAGTCCACATCTTCTGCTTGACAACATGTTAGAATACGTCTCACATAACCTGAAAACAAAAGCACTGGTGAAGGGGAACGTCAGTGTACCTACCGATCACTCCCCACCGAAGACCATTCTTCTCCAAGCTTCTAGTGGTCCGCCCTCGTCCCGGATCTTGATGTACTCTTCTCCATTAAATGGCGCACCAATCGTCGACTTCTTGACTCGGTAACGGCAATGACGATTTACGATCAGTACTGGTGGGATGTGAAACAAATCGTTTCTGAGTAGCTGGGACTGAAGGAGATCCAGCGTCATCAGACTCCGATTCTTGGGTTGATGCCTGGTCATCGGCTCCTGATTCGTCGCTTGCTTCGGAACCAAGTGAATCATCTTGCTCGAGGTCTGGTGTCGATGGTGAACTTTACGCCTGTGAGGATCCTCCATCGGGCCCCGAATATATGTCGAAAGAGTGAGACGTTGTGCTGAGATTTGGCTGGAATGTCTGTGGAAAGAAGGCGGCAACGTAGGGGTTCTCATCTGCGGCGTGCTCTTTGCGTTTTCCAAGGACTTGCGAAACTGATTCTGTTTCTTTATATGACCCGGTGTTGATTTTTCTAGGGACCAAGGACTTGGGATCATGGGTTAGTCTGGTGGAGGGCTTACTACTGTAGGGGCTGCTGTAGAGTCGTCCTTGGGTTCCAACTTGTCGTCCCTGCTCTTGATGGCTGCCCCACGTATATTCATTTCCGACGGATTGAGAAAACGGGGTTTCATTCTATGGGCCATTCTGTTGTTGAACAGGGGTAGCTCTTTGGTACCCAGGTATTTGGCGGCTGTAAGCGGGGAAGTAGGGATTCGCTCGATGGAACAGATTGCCGCCGTCGGGGCCATAGCGTTGAGATGGGACAAATGCTTGATTTCGAGACTCGAGAGATTCAGTCGCAGGAGTGTTATTTCTGGTTACACTGTAACCTTGGCTGCTGTACCGTTCTATGTCTGTCTCGAATTGCGGCCTGTTGCTGAAGTTGACGATGATGTGACCGAGCCGGTGGCAGAACCAATACTCCAAACATTCCACCTGGGACTTGAGGATGGAAGGACGAGTTTGAGAGTGGAGAGTTAGCTTGACCAACTTGACTATCATATTGGTTGCTTTGAGGAAACCCGTTGTTATGCTGAATTTGACTGACTAATGGGGCAGTAGAAGAGTCTCCAGCTGGATAGAAAGCTGGGCTCGTAGTGTAAGCTCCGCTGCCAGATCGCTGAACAGATTCCATTCTTGGAGAAGTTCCGCTGGCCTCGCCTGCCTGTTCTTGCTTCTGGCATTTGGTTGTCGTAGGAAGAGCAGCGGGGTAGAACACATCTCCAGCATTAACAAAGCCTTGACCATCAAATCGTGAACCCATCACCGGTCCTTCCGACCAAGACTTAGTATGACTTTACTAACTGCACTGTGCTGACTGGTCAAGCAGAACAAACAAAGTTCTCTCAATGTAAACAACATTTTCCCTAGCCCACAACTATTTTGGGCTGCCGTAAGTATGCATTATATTAAACCAGATCCACGATATCAATTTAACAGAAACAACACGCAGAAGTCTTTACAGGATAATTGAACATTAATCATCTGGGCAACGTAATTTGCAGAATCTTTTCTTTACTCGTGCTATCTTGTAAAGTTGTCTCTGGACATCTTTGTTTTGTGTTGATACATCATGTGCTGATGTAAGCCAGTGCTTCTCTTATAGTGAATGGCTGGTGTAATATGATCGCATGATAGGAACACCAGTCATTCGGGGCACCTAGTGGAAAGAAAGGCCACAGGCCTGGGACAGACAAAACCGACTCCAGAACCCCCCCCCCAACAAGGAATCATCCTCCTTGCCTCTATAGCCATATCAAATTCAGTCGAGGGAAACCTTGTTTTGCGAGTGTTTTTCTGCTTTGTCTTTCACGTTAGTGCCTAATATCTAGAACGTAAATAAAAGAATGGTGGAACAAACCTCGTCGAACTTCTGTGTGTCCTCACTGGATCGACCACAAAACTTTCTCCCAGTCATTTGGTGACTGTGCCAGCTCATGCGAGCCCTGCGGTTCTTATAGAATGGAGAGCGTCCATTGGAAACTGTGTCGCTTTCAACGCCCATGTTGCCGTTGAAAGGATGTTGTTGTGCAGAGCCTTGGCTGGCAGATGTTGGGCCAGTTGGAAGAGGGCATGCACCAGAGCCTGGGAACGATGTAGCAGGTCTAACACACGGATCAAATGTAACAGGTTGAGGACCAAGGCCAAAAATAAAGCCAGAATCAAGTCCCACGTTGTTACTCAGAAAGGAGGTGTAACGGGGTTGACGGGATTGATAGCCAGAATCAATTGCAGATTGGTGACCAGGGGTAATCATCGAGCTCTCATCATAAACGAATGGTGACAAAGCATCTGTGGATGCTCTGTTACCATCATGAATAGATGTGGTGTTCATCGACTTTTGGTAGCGCGGATGATATTTGTGGGTTTGTCGAAGAATGCGGGTATGATTGGCCGCTTTGCTCGAGTCGGTGTGACTTCCAGGAGACAAGGGCAGGCTGGCAGAAGAGACCGGGCGTTGCTCATCCTGGTGATAGAGATTGGTATCCAAACTTTGACTAGTCGTTGAGATTCTGGGAAACGAATTGTTGCCCGTGACAGAAGTGGAGCCAGGAGTAAGAGCAGTAAAAGCAGCTTGACCATAGAAAGGAACATCTGACTTGTTCCGCGCTGCGATAGGACATCCATTGGAATGCTGTCCACTGCCACTGACAATACTTGCTTGCAGATGATTGCCAAGTTGAAGACCAGAGGACGGACCATCGGCAAGCGAAGCTTGAGACTGGAGTGGCGGTGCTTGATAGGCGTTTGGCCCGAAAGCGTAACTCAGTCTGTGATTTATGAATGACTTTGGCTGTAGGATGACAGTCTGAGGAGCAGAGCTAGTCTATCAGAGAGCAGTGCGAGTGTTCTGAATATTTGCCGCATGTTGTGAGGTAGCGTTGTAGTGCTGCTTAGCTACTGTGCCTAAGGTGATGCCGGCACTTTGAGCCACCTGGCCTGAACGTCCAATCCGGGCACTACCATATGATTGATTTGTTTGTTCTCCAGTTCAAGGATCATGTGATGGAGGGACATAGCCGGCTGAGCCTGGAAGAAGACCAGCTCTCCATGCATCGTTACAATCCTTGAACTTTAGATTTGTATTTTACTGATGTCCCCGAACCCAGCGTTCCCTCCGAGAGCTCCTTCTTGCAGACTTGGCAAGCCCTTTCCTTGACTCCGTTATGATTCTTTAGATGTCGAGTCAGGTTTGCTTTGTTGCACAATGTCTTGTTGCAATCAGGTATCGGGCATGCAAATCTTCCATCCTCCTGACTTGAGTCTTGTGCAGCAGATATAATGGATTGAGAGGCAACTTCGTCGTTCGCAGTCGATAGGAGTATCTGCGAAGGTGTAGGTGAGCATGTAGCTAATCGTTGTGCAGGATTGAGATCTCTGGGCATGTGTGTAGAGTCAAGTCGAACTCGCTTTGCGGGTCGCGTAAGGCTGATCAGCTCTTGTTTCTATGCATTTCCACTCTCTCCAGGTCGATGATCTTCTATGCCTCGCGCTTGATCCGCTACATCCGCCTTGGAATATCTGCCTTTCCAACCATCCAAGCTCTCAAGTACCTCATCTCCCTCACGCCATGTATTTCGACCTCTGGAGGGGACACGGGATGACATTAGTTGGGTTCGGGGCAGCTGATGTGGAGTTACTGGGCATGAAGGTGTGTCTGCGGAGTCAAGGTATCGTGAGTAGAAGTCGTCGAAAGAGGTGTAAGTCTGACGCTTCGCGTGAGAACGCCATTTTGTGTGAGCTGTTTGACAGAGAGGCATTAGCTTCTTAATTCCCACACGAACTTGAAGGATGTGGGCGTATGTGCTCAGCAGTTGCATCGTAGTGGATGACCTTCTCATCGACAATGAAGCTCAGGTTGTGAAACTTGTAGCATCAATGACGGGAGAATAGAAATATGGGGATATATGTTTTATCCATACTTACTGGCTGATCCTCAATTACGATGATCGTGAGTTGGTGGCATAATGCAAATGCAAACTGGTTGGTGGGTATCGAAATCGCTGATCGAACTTTTGTGACTCGGTAGCAGACCACGCGTTGAGGCATTTTATCAACCCGCGCCCTGAGCATCACTGATGTCATTGAGAGACACGGATGTGATCCAAAAATCACTCGAAATATTTTACTTTGTCAGAAGAATTTATTTTACGCAGGTCTCGCTGAAGTTGAAGGATGTTCCCGAGAACCTTCGTGGGTGAACCGTCCCTTATACTTCTGTCTTCAGCGTTACACATCACTATTTATGTACAGTTTATCACCAACGCACTGCAAGTATCACCTTGGAAGACAAAATTACAGTTTTAAATTACACATTAGCCTTGTTCCAAAGTGTAAGACTGTGTACAGATGTCTCTAGGAAGGAGATGCATCGAGTCCCAAACCCCCCAAAAAGATCCAAAGATTAACAGAAATGAAAGTCATTCTGAAAGACAGAGATCAGTCAGTTGAAGCAAAATATGTGGAAGAGAAGGAACATCATGCAAAAATCTCATGCCTACGTAAGCACCAGAGAACGAAAGAAATGCCCGACTGGCACACTGATGTCTTTTAAGACTTGGTGACGAGCAATGTAAAGCAAATAATCTGTTCATCGAAGAGTGGTCAGCCGATGGTCTGAAATAGTCACGAGATATGCACTGACCACTGGGTTGCTCAAATGGAATCAGTTTGAATTTCCTCATAGCTCTCCCAGAATTGCTTCAACCACGAGTCATTCCCAACAGCCGCTGTTTGTAGACCTGGCAAAGAGTCGGAGTCAGGCTGTAACCCATCACTGTAATATTGAAGAGGGAGCCCAAATGCATGGTCGACTGGTGGTGTTGAGGTGAAGGCGTGACCACCAAAGCCATCACTCTTTGTTATGAATCTGTCCATATTTGAATGCTCCGAGCTCGTGTAGCTGGCAATTGAGTCGGTGTTGAAGTCATACTCAGTAGAATATGACAAGCTTGGTGGCCCGCAAGCTTCGCTAGGGGAATTAATAATATGATCAGATCTGTCGAGAAGGACCTCTCCATTGGGAATCGCAGGAGCAGCATTGCAGTAGGCCTTCGTGAGACTGGAAGTAGAGCTTAACGAAGCTTGACGAGGACTGTAGCTCATGAAGTTCTCATTGTGATTATTCAAGATCTGTAAGTCACTTTGTCTGTCATGTTCTGTTCCGTGCGTATCATAGTAGTGGGATTGCGTACGAGGATCAGTTACAAAATTGAAATTGCGTTGGCGTTGGGAGCCAGTCTGTGTCATTTGAGAATTTCGGAGCTGAGGGTCAAGGCCAGGGACACTGAGAGGCCTCAGACTCCGGATATCCTGTGACACAAGCTCAAGAGGCTGATCAGACCCAACAAAACCACCACCGTCATGAGGAACGAGTGGCAAATTAGTAGGTGTCGCACCGTACGGATATGCACCTGGTGTGTTCGAGCCGTGGGAAGCAGAGTCGTATGACTGATGGGAAGACGCATCAGCCTTCAAATGAAACTTTGGGGCTGAGAAACCAGATGAAGCATGACTATACGACCGATCCCCCACCGAAGAAATAGATGTGACGAATATGTCCCGGCCTTGACTTATATTTCGTGGGAAGGAGCTACTGAATCCATGCTGATCATCAAGAGCTTCTGAAAGAGATATACGGCTATCAACCTCTAGAGACATTGGGCTGGAGTCTACTTGGGGTCTGCCACTTGTGAGGGGACCCTGCTGATGAGGAATGAGGATCAAATTCTGATGCAGAGCAGGAGCAGCTGCGGTGCAGATATGTTGCGGACCATTCTTACGTCGACCATAGTTTCTGTTGTTTCGAGCCACCAGAGTACCATTGGAATGACCAAAAATAGCGGAACTGGTATGCAGAGTACGATCCGGTAGTAGATGCTGGGATGTACGTTCGGCTGCCTGACCTTGACGAGCAAGAACATCACCATTGCGAGAAGCTCCAAACTGGGATGAAAGATTGTTTCTTCGGTCGTGAGATTGAGGGAAGGCCATGACGCTTGATAGAGAGGACGGATGGTGATTGGGGTGCATCAAAGACTGAGGATTTTGAGGGTTCAATTCCCAAGAGGCAGGTACAGTCGATCCAGGAACGACATATCCAATCTGACCTGGAAGCCGACTGTCCTTCCATGCTTCGTAGTCAGGGTGATCTGGATAGCGACCTCGTTGCCAGTCCAAATAGCACTGACCCTTTCTGGGATTGTTTTGGTGACCGTCGCGTCGCCGCTTGTCCGCAAAGGTTCTGCCACATGTGTCGCATTTGTCTTTAATCTGGTCATGGATACCACGCACATGCCTACTGACACTGGAGGAACTTTCGAATATCTTTGGGCAGTCAGGACAAGGATATTTTCCTGCAGCGTTGGGCAGGTAGGGTGGTCGTGCTGTTCTGGCGGAAGCGCTGATGGCAGAGACATTTGTGGTGGATTGAGGAGTTGAGGCGGCAGAAGGGAATAGCTGGGGACTGGCCAACGATCTAACAGAGACACTGTGGTTGGGACCCGGACGATAGCTTTGAAAGTTAGTCGGTCCATTGTTGTTACTCCGAAGTCTTTTGGCCGGTCTGCTGAGAGTAGACGGCGGCAAGGCAGCACCATTGCAACCATTGTCAACTTGGACATATTCATCTTGATCGTCTTCTACATCATTTTCGATATTGGCTGACCAATGTGTTATGATGTGGGTCTTGTCTTGGGAGTTCGTGGTTTTAGATCTGAAGCACACCTCATGAAAAGGCATGTTCATCTCGCCAAGAGCTCTCTGTTTTTGATGAAAACCAGGTAAGAAGCTAATCTTGTCCTGAAGAAGGCCATTTTGGATAGAGGGACTCGAGGTAAGATTGGAGGCGAGAGTTCGGGCGTAGGCAGGTACAAAGGTGTTTATGTTGTTGAGTGGAATGCGACTTGTGTCGATTGGAGTCTCCAGACCGATTGTGAGAGGGTGTTGAGATGAGTCTTTAGCTGAGGGTACAGTGGAGTATCCGAAGAATGAAAGGTAATCGGACTCATGTCTGTCAGAGATCCAGTCCTCGAACTTCTCCGTAGGATTTTGAAAAGCATCCCCGATGCCTTGCAACCCGTCCCGCAAGTCTGGTTCGTCACGCCTCCCAATCTGCCAGTCTCCTCCGCGCTCTCTATCGGTCGTGGTAAATGCCACGATGTTTTCGTGTGCAGATCCATTGTGAAGGTCGGGCCATGACACCGTGGTCATGGTTGCCGAAGAGTGGTGACAATTGTGGGTTCTTCTGCAGGGCGTTTTGATGGACTTCGACATCCTCGCTGTTCCAGTGAGCTATCAGCAAAGTGCTGCTGTGTTTAGACCATGATACAGTACTTTACAGGAACGTTGGAGGAGCTCGCAGCGTGAAGTCTACAACGCAGTGCGCAGATGCCCAAGAAGTTTTGAAAATCCAAGCCTTCGCGACTCGGGCTGGGCACGACAAGCTTTACTTACTTAAGGCTCGGACCTTGAACCTGGTACAGTTGAAAATTATAAGTCAAGTCATGTTTGTTTTGAAGTTCGAGATGAGAGTGTTGAAATAGCAATTTTTAGTCGCATCGGCATTGCTTCACTAACGTCATAGATAGATTCGCCTGAGCAGATGATTCACAGTCGCGACTGGTTGTTACAGCAGCTATGTTTTCTAATGAATAAATGAATGAATGATTATAGGACAAACAATGGAAAACATCACTAGATGAGACAGGCTATAAGGCCGATAATAAAAAGATAATGAGAAGACTGCGTACAGATAAGGACTCCTTATCCTTATCCAACCTACACTCACTACAAGTATCATTTTTCTTAATGTTCCAAAATTTACAAGATGCTTGGTAGGGTATGCATCTTGCGCTCCACTAGGAGAACTGGTTCAATTAGTAAGTAGTTAAAGCGATGAAAACTTAGCTTCGGTGTTGGTGTATCAGCACTCGAAGCGTCCAACCTCGAGGCAAATCGTACGCAATCCAGAAGACCAGTTTTGCCATCGAGCATCATTACGATTACTCGGAAATAAATTTTGGGAGGGGAAAAACCGTCCATCTAGGTTTTGTTGTTTACTTTCCACAAAACGCTCCTCGAGCAAGCGAGCAGGAAAGAGGCGGGGGCGGGGTCGAAAAGTGGAGCCCGTGGCGCTTCATCTTCCAATCCCTAAAGGTCACGAAGTCCCGAATTCAACGTCCTCCATCGTCGACCATAATTTGTCCTTGTCCTCAGCGTAATCCACTCTCGACACTACCACCCATACAGATACGAGCATTTGCATGAAGCCGTTGGCACCCAGACTAGCCAAAAGGCAAAACACGGCTAGCTCCGTCTTGCTGGCAAAAAGCATCAATCTGCAGCTACAGGGGTCGCAACCAGCGCGAGTGACGGCAAATACAGGGGGCGGCGAGCGGTGCGGGCGGTGCGGTTTTGTTACGACGTGCAACAAATGCATTATACCTGCGGCGAAATAGTTTGAAGTTGCACAGAGATGACGATACCCGTTGACCGACCCTCATCTTTGGGTTTGGGTCGATATGGCGGGGTAACTGGGGTTTCACAGCGTGATTAGATTTTGAGCCGGCCGCAAGAGACTTAAAACTCGTGATATCAGCGATCCCGCCAGCCCGCACCTTATCAGGACGTTACATTTGGAGGGGATTTCTGGGTGATCTCAGATGTTCGACATCGGAAGATGGACGCCCTTCTTCGGAAGCAATTGTCTACCGAGGACCGACCGTCGATGAAAACTGATAGAAGTTCCCCCGACTACCCCGAGAAGAAGACATCACACCATGCGCTGGCAAAGTTGCGGTGAGGGATGGCTGTCAGCGTTGGTCTAGGTTGTGAAAGAGGGGTCGCAGTATATGCGCCACCAGCTGCAGAAGGGCGTGGTATGTTCGGGGAATGTCGAGACATTTGGTATCCAATATTGACGTTCCAAGGCATCGGATCCAGTGGGTTTCGCGAGCCAGAATAAGGCTACAGAGGAAAAGTCTTCATCACAATCGTTCTGACATGGTAAAAGGCATGCCTGGAAGGTATATCACGAGAAAAATTCAAGACTCACAGCCACGGGTCCCACACACTGGCACATGTACAGAGACCTTGTCAATCGTTGTGTAATTCTTTTACAAAAATCAAGGCCGCTGTTACCATCAGTACTATGGCCCGCGTAGCTGCCTGACTAGCGCAAGTATATCCGCGAGTCAATTGGCCAATCCCGCAAGATTGAGGACATCGAACTTGCCTTTGAGCTCTTCATACGCCAAATATTCTGGTATCCACCTCTGGGCGTCCACTCAGCAACTCGGAAGAGCATGCAAGCTAGTCAAAGTCATGCGGTCTTGCTGGGTCGACCCCCACCCCTTCATCGGCTTGTTCATCTTATCTCTTTCCAGAAGAAGTTTGGAGGTCATAAAGGACCTGGTATAATGTGGAATGGCAACTGCCGACGAACTGTGAGGCGAGCTTCCGATACTCGCAAGTCTCTCCTCGTCGGCTCAGCAAGCGCTATGCTCTCATTCAAGTTCAATTCCTGGTTGTTGACGGTAGATTCGCTGTTCTAGAAGCGTGTGCTATAGCAGTGGCTTCATTGGATTCCAAAGATCAACATCAAGTGGTACAGACGCTTCATGGGTGAAGCTAGGTGGAGAAGCTCAAATGAAGCTTCATGCCCGTGTCACCTCACATATTTCTGATAAGCGTGCTTTCCGACGCGTACATCGACAGGACTTGGTGGGGAACCTTTGTCTTCTGATTGACGTCTGCCCGTTTTTGGTCTCGGTCGCCTCGAGATATCGCCTAAGGCGAGTCTCTCTCTGGCAATCAACCTGTCGACCGTGGCCAGAAATAGGCTGGGTTGGGTCTGGGCGTCCAAAAGCAACGACACCATTCTAAGTTTGGAATGTCTTTTGCCCTTTGGGTCTGCCTCTTTAACCTTGTTCAGTGATTAGTGAGCCAATGACTTTGCCCTGAACCTAGACCCTCACTTCCAATTACGGTCTTGATTTTCGCAGAATGTGGCAGAATTCGGTCCGTACTATCGGGTGCTCTTCAGCGAATGGAGTGCCATGATTTGAAGCGGATGGTAGCAGTAGTAACTGGAACGGGCCGCTTCACGTCAGAACTCAAGTATAAGATGGCACCCATGAAATTAGGAACTCGCGCGCGGGCAAAGTTTCTGCCACACCCACATTCAACATGCTCGTGGACTCTGTTCGAAAAGTGCTTTTCGCTCTGGCGGACGGCATTTTAACTATTCTACAACATGGTTTTGAGACTCTCTGCCTCAGCCCAGCTCTTTATGCTTCAATCTTGGTATGTTATGCACCTCAAACTGCACGTATGCTAACAAGATGTTAAGGTTTTCTGCGTTCTGCTGGGTAGGATAGTATATTTGAAGTACTTCCATCCACTTGCAAGGTTCCCTGGTCCATGCCTTGCACCACTTTCCAATGTAAGACATGACGACCCGGCCCTGTTACCATGTAAAAATATTCATGTCTCCACAGGGCTTCTGGTATTACACGATTCTGAGCGGAAGAGGGCCTTGGAAGAACCATAGCTGGCACCAACGATGGGGTATGTTCATGTTCAAAGTTCCACCATGTCAAACTCCTGTCGTTAAACAGGCAATCCCTGACGACGGGCCGTCCCGTACTGTCTGAGCGGAATAGATCTCCGTCGCACAGACATTAATGTGGCTGACAGGACCGATCGTACGGATCGCACCCAACCATTTGAGTTTTGGATCCCATGCAGCGCAAAAAGCAATTTACGGTTTCGGCACTCGTACAGTGCCGTCCATGATTAAGGACCCAATATTCTTCACTCCCGAAGTCGACCATTCCATGAACATCATCAATGAGACCGACCGAGAAGAGCATTCGCGAATGAGACGCATGTTGAGTTTTGCTTTCAGCAATTCCAACCTTCTAGAGAATGAGGATGTTCTGGTGAGAAGAACCGACGAGTTCGTGAAGACGATTGGGTCGATGCAAAATCAACACGGCAAGCGAGGATTCAACATCGTGCAACAATTCAATTATGTCACATTCAACATTATGGGTAAGTCGATCTCCACGGACTCTGAGAAATAACGACTGAAGCAGGAGAATATCAGGCGAGATGTCATTCGGAGATTCCTTTGATGCGAGACTCAAGGCACAGCCAGGTTAGTTCATGATCCCACCCCTCCGTACTGCGCTAAAGGTTTCGAAGAACATCGATACCACTGGGCAGATGTTATCGTTAACACCACATATATGAACGATGTGATGCGAGCCGTTTGCGTGATTCCTGGATTATTCTCATTCCTAGAGTGGTGGAAGACAGATCATATGAAGAAGACGCTGTACAGGCATGCTGAATACGCGACCGAGCACACTGAAGCGTAAACATTCCACCCCACCAATCACAAAACAAATGCTGATAGTGTCAGACGCCTGAAGATAAACACTTCTCGCAAAGATTTCACATACCACATTCTTTCTTCGAAGGGACCACGTCCTTCGACCCTCGAGATGGGCTCTCACTTCAACGTGATAATGATGGCAGGCGCTGTCACGACAGCAACTTTCTTGGCAGGAGTCACTTACTATCTTGGCCACAACAAAGCGGCGCTGTCTCGTCTTCAAAACGAGATGCGAAGTCGATTCAAAAGTTTAGACGAGATCACTTCGAGAGCGCTGATGGAATGCGAATATCTAAATGCCGTGGTCGAGGAAGGACTTCGGATCTATCCTCCAGCGGGAGCAGGCCACCTTTCCAGAATTGTGCCACCTGGCGGATGCGAAATTGAAGGAGAGTGGATCCCTGAAGGAGTGAGTTCTTGAATAAACCTCCGTTTCATTTCCATGTATGATCCAGGCTGAAGCTAACAATGTAGACTCGAGTTTCCGTACATTCATGGTCTGTCCTTCGCGACCCTCTCAACTTCTGGAACCCAAGTGCCTTTATTCCAGAACGCTGGATGAAGAACGAACCCGAAGGCCAGGGAGGAGACAGACTCGAAACAAGTTTGCCTTTCTCCTACGGACCTCGCGGATGTCTTGGGAAGAAGTAAGTTGACCATGCATCCAAGTATTCCCGGAGTGTTCTGACAACAGACAGTCTCGCATACCTTGAGATGCGCATGGTCCTCGCGAAGCTCTTCTGGCAATACGATTTAGCTTGGTTCAACAGCGATGAGATTGTTTGGGAAAGAGATACCAAGGGATACACGCTCTGGGAGAAACCAGATTTGCGAGTTTTGCTCAGAGATCACCATGCTGGTGGAGTTGCTTCTGCGACTCTGTGATCTGCTTCGTCCGGTACACTTGCCGCCTGCTTCTTTTCGAAACGCTACGCGTGGGAATTATGAATAGTCTTTCTCTTTATTTCCGTTTATAACCTGATTCTCGACATCCTTTGGGTAGCCGGCGTTGGTACTGATTTGCTTGTGGACGATTTCGATTCTTACATACTGCTGGCGCAGGGGCGAATTCGGGAGAATATGGTTGTAAATACACCAGAACAGATTGATACATACCACTAAGCTCAACATAAAACTTTGTCTATTAACAAGAAGACGATGCAGAATCCCGGCTTCAAATATTGGAAATTTTGTTCCCTTGCACGTGACAGCCAGCCAAGTTGTGTTTCGGTTTAGGTTGTTGATGTCGCAGGGCATCCTCCCGCCTCAAGCTCCTCTCTTCATCTGACGACTCTGCACGCCGGCTTCGATACTCGATACGCGATACGCAGCAATAGTATCGCTAGACATTCGATTGGCATAGGAAGTTGCAGAAGCTCGCTATATCTCATAATGTCGCACTACCCACCGCACGATCGATAGACAACTGGATCACGGAGCGCAGTCCACCGCCGTCCCTCGAACTCCCTACCTCACGCTTCGTCTCTTTTCACCAGGCGGATCCCTCTCGGAAGCCAAGGGCGAGCATATCTACAGAAGAGACGAATACGCACATCACGATTAAGTAGCATGGCAGGCTTAGCTCTGCGGAAGCGCTTCCCTTGCTTCCCAAGATTACCGCTCGAGGTCAGGCTCCTGATATGGGAGGCAGCGTTACCCGGACCAAGACTTGTGAGCATACGTCAGAGACAATTACGGAAGACATTCTTGGATTACAGGGAGGAGGAGGGTCATGACTGGCCGCCGATCCAGATCCCTGATGTGGATGAGGAGCTGGAAAGGCTCGAACAAGCGCACGTGGAACTTGTTCGTACCCCCAGCGCCGACGATTATTTCGAAGATGACTACATTCGCGACTTTTGGGAGATGAAAATGCTGGGTTTAGACTCCGAATGCCCTTCTCCGAACATAATGCTTGTTTGTCGGGAGGCTTGTGGTGTTGTTGCAAGATCTTATACCAAAGCGTTCGCGTACCCGGACACATTGCCAGGCGCACACATTAATTTTGCAGCCGATATACTCTATCTGCGCGACGACTGCTTCAACAAGTACTCGGACTATGATGGCAGCCCAGCTATCACACAAGGGCTCACAGGCGACTATGCCATCTCTGATACAGACAATTTGGGAAGGGTCCGGAGTTTGGCGGTGCATGTTATAGAAGGGTATGAGGTGCAGTCAGCAGACTTGTGTGATCTACTGGAAATCTTCAAGGGAGCCAAGGAGTTGTTAGTAGTAGCCAGAGACTACAACATCGGTAGCCTTTGGGACTATCCTCCAGATCCCGTGGGGCAGGGCTGCTTCACCGATCCGATCGATCCTGTAACAGCCATCAAAGCATACTCTGCTTGTCGACAAAGGCTGTTGGCAGGAAATTTTCGGAAGCAATCCTCATAAAGCCCTTTAACGTACAACTTTTGAGTCGAACTATTGAATTGGCGAAACAGGAATGGAAAGTAAACAGAAAGCTCGCTTCATCTCGAGAATTTATAAACACCAGAATCATGAATATCGTTCCTCGGCGTCTCAAGCGGGATTTGGATCAAGCTAAAGAACTTTACGAGCAGGCTCTCGAGGTGTACCGGATGAACGAGGATATTCGAAAGAGGGAGGAGCTGCATGCTGCTGGCTTTTGTACTGATGATGCGTTATCAGAGGATGATTTCTGATGGGTCTTCCCTTGTTCGGAATCTCTCCATTTTGATCACTCAAAGAATCTACCTACCATAAATTTCAGTGTCCGGAAACTGCCCACTATCTTCAAGCATATACACCATGGACTACGGAAATTTAAGGGTGATATATTGGGCAGCCTGGAAGTAAAGGTCGAAAGATTCGCGATCGTTACTTTAGCTGATCCATTTCAAAGCCACAAGATCTTGAGAAATTTCTGTACAGTTGGACACAGAAGCGTCCGCTATCGGGACACGTCAGTAGGTAGGCATTGGCAAAGGATGAAGGCGAAAGCACCTGGGCAGCCGTCTGCTGGATGCGCAAGTCGACCAAATGAGGCAACGACTTGATGCAATTCCCGAACAACGACGCATAGCGGTTGGCTATTTCAGACCTAAGAGGCTGTATCAAGTTTGATGATCATATGGCGATCGGCTCGTGTTCTTGCAGACGCCGGATGGTAAACTCGGCAGGGTTCATGTAGGCTGGCAAGGTTCCCGAAACGAATACATAAGTCTAATTATAGGCCTCAAATATACCCATTCCCTCTTTTTTGGATTTTTGGAAGCAATATTATTTGTCAGACACGAAATGTAATGTGGAAATACACGGGATAAAGTTAGCAGCGCATTGTTCGACCCCTCCCACATGGTATCTACCTATCCTCATCCAGTTTGAAGCACGTGAGGTCGCGCTTGGGCCTTTGACGCGGACGCGTCTTCTACGCAGACCTCCGAACTTCCACGCAAACCAATTCTAACACGACCACTTGTGCAGCAACGCTATCGTTGTGAGACTCGTGATACTTGACAGCTTCCAAAGCCGTGATTCGGACCCACGACACTCACCTCTACCTCTCGATCAACCTACCGCCTATTCCTTCCAGTGACTAAGCGCGACACTATTCACGCGGAAGTTTACGAACACCACGCTGAAGCGTTGCGCCAACTGCCATAACTACGTACCAAACTCAACAACCACTGGCACCAGTCTGCCTTTTATACACGATGGTGACAGTGATGGAGGAGGCAGAGAAGCCAGCGTTTGTCTACTTCCCGAAACTTCCTCTGGAATTAAGAATCCTGGTTTGGGAGAGAGCTTTACCAGGTTCTAGGATTGTGATGATAAGACAAAGCCATCTGCGAAAGACGATTGGAGATTTTGAAGAGGAGAACAAGTCAGAATGGCCGCCACAAGCTGTTGAGCAACACCGTGCGGTTGCGGGCGCAACAAAAGTCGCGAGTTGAGAGAATGAGTTAGGAGACAACGCGGACGCAGACCATACCAGTGCTGATACCCACGACATTTCGATTATCGATGATCAAAGCGATGAAGATGGCGAGGAGGATATCCGGGATACCGCAGAAGTTACACGTCAAGCAGCGCGGTCTGCGATCACTAGAGCCATTGGAGGCTACGAATACGATGATAATGCATACAAGAAGGCTCCTTTGCTAAGAATCAAGTCATACAAACCACCGCCACATATCACATATGTCTGTCGCGAATTCATGGAGGTAGTCTCGAAGTTCTGTCCCAAGATTCTTGCCCCGGCGTATTCCTCACCAAGGACATATTTCAACTTCGAGCTGGATACCCTTCACCTGCGCCACAATACTTTTTCGCGATATTCCGCCGAAGAAGGCATCCGTGCCATCAGTGATAGCCTTTACAAAGATTTTGCCATCACAGATGTTGATAATTTAGCCAAAATTGAAAACCTGGCCATCTCGACGGACCCAGACTTATACGATCATCCTGAATCTACTTTGAGCGCAATACTCGGCATCTTCCACTCCCTTGAAGAACTTACATTAGTTGTGAAGCAATTCAAAAGGCGGGACAAGGCAACAAATGATCAGTCGCAGCTTTCTTTCGTTGAGCTCTACGACGTTCACCAGGCGATAGAGGCTTACGAAGACTACGCTTTGGGCGATGATTATGCCGGTTGAGCACGGTCGATTACCACCAGAATCACCCCCATATCTGGAGGTCTCCATGCTGAATGACGGGTGTCTCAATCTTCAACTGGGGGAGCTCGAGAGGTACCAGCGATTTGACTTGGTGGACTATGGCATTCGATGGCAGATTCCAGAAATTGAGCATGGGGTTATTGTACTCCTTGGTTTGAAGAAGTGTCTTGACGAAGCTCGGGGAGAATATGAGGAGCTATTGGATAGCTTTCAACCGGGGAGTGAAATCCAGTGGGAGATGGACCGTCAGCAATTCGATCGCGAGACCGAAGAGGACTATTAGGCAGGCATAGAGGCACATGGCATTTACTTTCGCGCTTTCAACGGCGAGGAAGGTGTAAGCCAGCATCCAAATCATGGTTCCGAGCAAGATCAGCACAGCGACGATGAAGGCTAGCAAGAGGCCATTCAAGCCCCGATGCTCAGAGAAACCAAGCTTGCGAAGGAAAGAAGGAAGGATTCTGGCGCGGAGAATAGACTTCAGTGTCTCGATGGGAAGCGTGGTGAGTTACCTGTCAACAGACCCAGTCCTGGAGCATCCCAAGTGAAAGTTGGGGACCTGGCTTTGGCCAACCCTCAAGCCGCTGGATGGATTGTTGAAGATGTCATGTCTGAGGACGATGATTTTTAAGGATTCGAATGTACTTTCGTAGTGTGGTCTTGAATGTACAGATGTATGTTGGGCTCTCCTGGTAAGTTGTTTTCGTTTTTAGAGATGCTGACTCATAAGCTAGTGTTTTGCTTTTTATGATGCTTTAAGCACTGCCCAGCTTTGATTGAATAACAGACTATCAACGAATACACATCTCATTGACACGTTAACATGAATTCAAGTGCTTCGAACCCTTCAATAGACTAGCCGTCTTCAAACCATTGAATCCTCCATATGATTGTTGTTGGATCCAGAAGAGGAGAGCCTTAGCATTTCAGAGGTTTTCACCCCGCACCTGTACCAGGATTGCATTGACCCGCGAAGCTGCCGGCAACTTACCAGTCTCTTGTGTATATGGCGAACGTGCTCTTTCCACAGCAGCTCAGCTGCAATCGTCGATAAAATTAGGGGATTTATTGAATTATCATGATCGACAGAGGCTACAAGAAATCTCCCGCGCTACGTTTGCTTCGCGATTTGTACATGGAAATTATACTTACTCGTCGATTCTCGACAGATCTCTGGTGTAGACTTCGAATACATCAATATCTTATCTTCCATAACTGACACTACAGTAGAAATATGATATGTGCTGCTCTCCAAGACTCGCAGTCATCATAGAATCGGGGCCATCGCAACAACTCTGGCTATCTCCTCTCTCGATACCACTCAAGCTCTCATCTCATGAAGATTGTTGGACGAAACCTCGTATAAAAGCAGTCCAGGCGTATGTTGGTCCGGCTTAGAAGTGTAAGGGGCATACGACAATTGCTCTCCGGGGTACTCCTGCATCAATTCAGTCTTTGAATTAAGCAAGCTTTACAACATGAAACAAAGTACACAAGCATTTGTCAATCGGTTTGTATACTTACCTGCGTACTGCTGCTGAATGCTAGGATGCGAGAGGATGTTTACTTAAATGAATCGGACAAGCGGCTTGTTGATTGTGTATAGACCCCAATTGATTATGCTATTCAGAGATTCCAGCAGATTGTAGAATCAGCCAGCAATTTTCTGTTCTCAATTCTTCGAGGACGACTCCAGCAAGCCGGGTTTGTGGGCCAATGCTAGGATGTGGGTCTGCTCAAGCGAGTTTGTTTGATGCTTGCCGATTTAGGTTGGGCCGTCAACACGGGTCAGTACTGGCCAGCACCTCCTTCCCGCCTTCCTTCCTTCCTACCACAACATCACCTCTTTCCCAATTCCACCATCTGGATTGCCACCGAGATCTCAACAACGTCGACTCCATCGCTACACAGCATTCTTCTCTTCGTTGCCAGAATCTGTATGGTACCAACCTGTCTTGAGCCAAGCATCCTCAGGGTGTTTGCACAACATTTTGCGCGATCTCCTGAGCTCCTGCACAATCTGACCTCAGTACATCTTCCACGAATCGCGTCAAGAGCAGGCACTAATTCTCTAGCGTATTGTTACACGTACAAGACGCGAGCTGCAAGATCGCTACTACCTGCTCTTCACGTCGAGCTCAACCGCTAGCAGCAGAGCTCTCTGACGACCGCATCAATCGCACATGAAGTCATAGAGCTAATCTTAGTGGCAGGTGGCTCTCCTGATGCTGATAACCATTCCTAATTCAGTGTCATTAGGTCGATCTGTTGCCCGCAGCTCGCCCGCTTGCGCGGCATTGGAAGCTTGTTTTACCAAACAAGCCCTCGACCTAGACGTTGCTGCTATTGATCTCACAATTCTACATAGGAGCTTCGCTGACCCCGAACAGAACAGATCGGCACTTCAGCGCAAGCATTCAGTTAATTCCCTCGAATTTCTTCCTCAATACAGCTGTATTCTCCGCCAAGAGATACTTTCGATCACTGCCCCGGCAGCCTGGTAGCTCTTCTTCTCGACATGGATCCCTCGAAGAGCTCCAGAGATGCTCGAGATATTCTCATCGATCACGTCAAGAAGACCTACGAGCACAACGCGTTTTCTGAGGAGTGGAGAAACCTGCCAGAGGTCCCATCGTCAGCCGAAATCAAGCCTGTCTACAAGGACCCTGTCATCGTCGAAGAAGAGCCGGAAGAATGGAATGCATACCAGCAAGACATTCTGTATGATGAAAAGCTACCACAAAATATTATCGATGGGCCTTGGCCGTCGAAGGAAGCATACTTGGGTGCTCACTATCAGATCATTCGAGAAGATTCCATTGCCCCTCTCCGTAATGCCGTCACGGAAGTTCAGGCTAATCCTATGATGGAAGACACAGGGGAAACTTGTATCTACACAGGTGTAAGTCTGTCCACATACTTTCTACTTTGTTGATATTGACTTGTTGCAGGTAAGCTTTAAAGGTCTTCAGCTTAGTCGCAGAGGCATTGCATCTCGAGTGGAGTTTTCCTGCGAGTGTGCTGGCAAGCAAATTCGGTGGGAGCAGTCAAAGCGTTTGATGCAAGGAACCATTGTAGCCTTGACGCCGGAGAGAGATATGTTTAAGACTATCTGCAAGGTGGCCACTGTTGCAGCCCGTGTCATACAAGGCGGTCTTGATCAAGATCCTCCCAGCATCGATCTTTTCTGGGGAGACCCTAAGGATATTGTCATTGACCCAGTCGAGAGTGAGTCAGAGTGTCTATATATCGTAACATCTGCTGATTGATATCAGAATACGTCATGGTAGAGTCTCGGCAGGGGTTTTTTGAATCGTCTCGCCACACAATGGTCGCAATTCAGAAGCTAATGACGGAACAGTAAGTGGCGTAAAGCTTCTGCTAGTCTCAATCCTTCTAATACATCTAGTTTCTCATTCGCCAAGGAGCTCGTGGAACTCGATTCAATGCCAGAAGCCCCTTTGTACGTCCAGCAGAACCCTCTCATAAACCTGACATCTTTGGAGCGTTCTGCAGAGGACCGAGATGATCAAGTCTCGAAACCTCTCTCTGAAGATTCAGAACTCTTTAATGTCGATGTGCTGCATGCCTTCCCGAAGAACATCAAGTGTGGAATGGACTCATCACAGATGACTGCCTTGAGAAACATGATCACTAAGCGTCTGGCTATTGTTCAAGGTCCTCCAGGAACTGGAAAGACCGTCGTGTCAGTTTCGGCTCTAGAGGTGATGATTCGAAACCTAGGGCCTGATGATCCTCCTATTCTTGTCGCAGCGCAGACAAATCACGCTTTAGATCAATTGCTCAACCATATCCTAGAATTCGAGGATGAAATAGTCAGATTGGGAGGGCAGTCCGACAAGGGAAATGTTGCCATTAGAGCACGTACATTTCATGAGCTACGTCAATGCAACGATCTTTCCAAGATTAGTCAGGGCCTGGCAGCAGCGTACAAAGAGCACGGAGGCTTATGCGCGGAAATTGCGGGCATACTGTCACCACTGCTAAACGACAGTGTCATTACAGCAGACACTCTTCTTGAGCACGGCATCATCACAAGAGGACAACGGCAATCTCTCGAAGCTGGAGACTGGGCTATTGAGGAGGGTCAAGATGAGATTGTTGCGGAAGATCTTGCTGCATGTAAGTTAAGGCAGCCAAATCCACTTCTCCACTCGAACTAACACGTCGAAGGGCTCACCGAATCACAACTTATGCCGATTCCGCCGACACCATCCGTCAATCTCGGTTTCCCTCTAGAGGACGGCGATATCGAGTACGAACAGCTGCAAGAGTTGGCTCTTGCAACGGCCGAGGCGGGTGGACCTGACGAAAAGGATCCCGATTTTGGTCTCGATGGGAATTGGCTTGGTTTTGCTCGAAAGTTCACTGGAAGACACAGTACTCCTGTCGTTGACACTTCGTTGAGACGAAAGCTGAGCCGATGTAAGGACCTCTTTGAGATTCCTATAGCCGAGCGTGGTCAGATGTACCGTTATTTCGAGAAACAGATGAACAGTGTCCTGATGCAGAAGCTGCAAGAGTTTTTGCCAAAGTATCAACGATATGTCGAGGACTTCTCGATCACCAGAGTAAGTACATGCTCGCAAAAATATGAGGTTCGAGCTAACTTTTGAAGTCCATGTCCAACATCAAGCTGATGACACAGCTCGGTATTAAAGTGGTTGGCTGTACGACGACCGGCCTCTCAAAGTACCGCGGCTTCCTCTCGGCGATGGAACCCCGAACGTTACTGATCGAAGAAGCTGCGGAGACACTCGAGTCCAAGATCATCGCTGGCATGATTGAATCTCTACAGCAATTGATCCTCGTCGGAGATCACAAGCAATTGCAAGCATCCTGCACAGTACAGGCTTTACAAGATGAACCATACTACATAAGCGTTTCAATGTTCGAACGTCTGGTAAAGAACTCCATGCCATTCGTTATGCTCAACAACCAGCGTCGTATGATTACAGACGTACGAAAACTTCTCTGTATCCCACCAAACCCTTTCTACAGAGACCTTCACGACCATGAGAGTGTTTTGGATAGAGTGAACAACCGACCACCCGTTCCCGGGATGGGAGGACGAGATACTTATTTCTTTTCCCACAACTGGTCAGAGTCTAGAACGTTCGACGGCAGTTGCTTCAACTTGTCCGAGGCTGACATGATTGCGGAGTTCTTCAATTATCTTGTACTCAACGGTGTCGATGCTTCGAAAATCACTGTGCTGACATTTTACAACGGGCAGAGAAAGACGATCATCAAGCAATTGAAAAGACATCCAAGTCTTGGAGGCACGACTTACTTCAACGTGTTCACAGTTGATAGCTACCAAGGCGAGGAGAATGACATAATCCTACTTTCCATGGTACGAAGTAATCAGAACCAAGGTGTTGGATTTCTGGACAGTAAGAACCGCTTAGTCGTAGCACTCTCAAGGGCTCGCCGTGGCTTGTATCTGTTTGGCAATTCAATAACTTTGACCGCTGGAGAAACAACTGAGCTGGCGTGTGGACGAGAGCCCCTTTACGACCCGCTGATTATGTTCATGAGAAACCAAGGTCGCTACGATATCGATGGAGGTCTGCCCATCACTTGCTCGCAGCACAAGTCAACGACAAGAATCTATGATGCCGATGGGTGGGTGATGCTCGCTGGAGGATGTCAAAGACGTTGCGAGGGCGGCATTCTTCCTTGCGGCCACAGCTGCTTCCTTAAGTGCCACCCTTTCGATCACGCCAGGGTTATTTGCAGAGAGGCATGTACCAAAACTCTTCCCTGTGGACATGGCTGCTCCCGCAACTGTGGTCAAAGCTGTGTGTGTGATCAGTGCCATGTTGCTGAGACAGGGTTGATATTCGTTCCTGACAACTTCGAATACTGGGAACCAAATCCGTCTGTTTCTCCTACCTCGAGCCCCAGCCCTACCAAGAGTGCATTGAAAAACGAAGACTTCCAAGGATCAGGTTATCGGCAAGTCAGATTCAACGACGATGCAAATCCATTCACAATTTCGGATGTTCGTCATGATCTGCATTTGTCGAATAGTAGGGTAAAAACCAACGGCCGGCCGATTCCACCTAGCTCGAAAGCACGCGGAACTGGCCGCAGAGCCGCCTCAGACCTTGCTTCTCGACCATCTTCTACTCAAGGAAGTAGTAGCTCTGCCAGATCAACGCCAGTCAAGTCTCGTTCTGGTCGTTCGACTCCAAGCCACAGCAGACCAGCACCTTCTTTTGCAGGATCTAGACTTGAGCACGTGTTTGATGTGAACCGCACTGGTGTGAAGAACTGGCAGAATTATAACGCAAAGCAGGCTGACCAGGATATCGATGTAATGGAACGTATGGAAGCGGCGAAAGGCCCAAAGGTAGATCCATCGTCCATTATCATCAAAGAGACGTACCGCCCAGTCATCGTCAAGAACGGCAGAAGAACCAAGGGCTCATCAGGTCCCGTCCGCACTCTCATTCAATCGCCACTCCCAGAGACGAGCATATTTCAAGTTCCACAGGAACCTGAATCCACTGTCGCATCAGACAAGACAACACCAGGTAATGTTCCAGAAAATACCATTCAACAGCATCGCTTGAAAATTGAAAAGTCTCTCGTTCAAGTCCCATCGCCAACGGCATCGGGACCAGGGAAGGCTTCTGCCTCGAATCAATCCGATAACCTCTTTCAGGAGCAGCGCTTAAAAATGGCAAAGTCGCTAGCATTACAAGTATCAAATACCACATCTACATCAGGAAAGAATGCGGACGACCAGGATTCCCTAGTGACCCCTCTGGAACCACCGACAGAGGCTTTGGCTGAGCAGGAACTTGATTTCAGCAAGGCTAGAGCAATGAATGATGATTTACTGCAGCAGAAGGATGGTACTTCTAAGGAACAGCAAGAATTTCAATCGTCGCACATCACAGAGCAGAGCCTCATTACCGTCTCTGAAACAGACAGCTATGAAACTGCTGCTATTAACGATCCCATTGGAACTTCTCACCGTGAATCAGCCCTAGGTGAGAGAGAGCGTGTCAGTCTGGCTGTTGCCTCAAATGAAGACCAAGTATCCCTCAATGGCATAGACTCTCCACGTCAAGACGCCGGGCTTACGGCTGTGACCCCTGCAATTCAGTTGACTCCAGACCCATTCGATGACTTCTTTGGGCCCTTGGAAAGAAAAGATCTTGCTGAAGTCCTTCCGCTTTCGACTTCTGAACGAAGCAGCAAGTGTATCAGTGTGCTCGCCAGTCGAGGCGGCCCCACCGACAGCGGTGACGCCGAGAGCCATGGGACCGTTGTTGCGCATGTTGAGCAAGCAAGTCAGCTGCTTGATCTCCTTTCTATCGTGGATGACTACAGCCAACCGCAAAATAAGAGCCCTACTGAACCTGAATTCCTCGGGATGTTCAACGATGAGAGTCGATATCCGGGCGAAAACATCAAAGGCACTGGTATGACAGATGATGTAGAGCATCAGCCTCTCAAGTCAAAACTAAGAGCCAATGCTGAACGAATAAATCAGCCAAGTGATCTCCACGTCAATCAACCATCTCAGCAGCGTGTATTATTCAAACACATTGAAGTTGACAATGGCATGGGTCATGGCATGATGAGTTCGACATCTGAGAACAGTGGGCAGCTAGCTGAAGGTATTGCTGCTGATACGATGGATGGTGGAATTTACCAGCCACATAACACCGTGGTCGATAGTGGTCTGCTCATTGATCTCGGTGGCGAGCCCCAAGCTCGAACATTGGCACCTCACAAGAGTCTCATTGATGGCTCTGACGATGTTCCGTCATTTTCGACTCTTGCGCAAGGTGATGGTGTTTCGGATGGCAACGATGAAGATCTTATTAATTTTTGATGGGAGTCTCGAAGATGTGCCTTTTGTTCTTGCAAATCGCATCCCACATACTCTCCAATTCAGGCATCCTCCTGAGATCCACCTCAAAAGTTAAGCAGAAGTCGGTATTGGGAATCGTTTACATCTTGGCGAAGGTGAAGGCGAGAAACGATGGACTATCGGCGATGTTCTGCAATGCGTACTTCAGATTTTTCGATAATTGTAGAAGTAGTTTATCCAAATTCGTGATGTCCCCAATGACTCCAAATTTCGCACGAGAATGACGTTGGGGAGAGTTTTGACACCAAATTTCGACTATCGCGGGTCACAACTTCGCTCAACCACGTGTGCACTCAAGTTCCCTGGGTATGGATGACTTGTTCGGACAACGAACGATAGACCAATCATTGGAACAATGGACTGAGATCGATGAGACCGTAAGATTGTAAGATGCTATCATGGGGACATATGTTGTTTGTTGTGTCTTAAGCTCTTGGTCCCCCTTTCTTTGTCCCCCTCATCTAGGGAACCAAGGATATATGTAGCTCCATACCGGCTTCAAGCATACATTTCAAGGAGATATCCGTGTCCGTCTGTAGCTCATGTTCCAATGCCACCGAGGAGCCATACTCATGTTTTCTATGTCTATGCCCTTCCTGCATCGAGGTGTCCATAGTCCTCCCTGAAGATTCGTCGGTCCTTTGCCTAATCAGTGACGCGAGCACAGCGCTCTGCTGCACGCCCGTAACTTCTCCAGTGTGATCGGGTATCGACGCAGCATAATTTTGCATCTCGATAGTGGCCGAGCTGGCTGCCGCAGCTGTGTATAATGGCCACAGCAGAACCTAGCTACTAATAATGACCGGGTGAGAAATATTCATAGCCAAAGGCGTCTCCGACAAGAATGTGCTCGACGATGGTAAAGACGTATCCTGGAACGGCGCACGTGAAACGAACCCTAAATGCTGTGGTACACTTCTCATGATCTCACCGCACATCCTACTACAGATATCTGCCGAAGCCTGAAATTGAGACTCGAAGCCTGGCCATGAGGTATCGAGGTGAGTGAGCTGCAGGCAGATGGTCTCGTTTAGGATGATGCGGGCGGTGGGCATGATGTTCCAGATTTGAGCGACGCAGTAGTCGTGGTAGATGTCCTAGCTGCGTTTGAAGACTATGTCTTGGTCGGTGGATGTGAGTATCGGGTTCGTAGATCCACTCTGCTGGTACGGAGGTGAATATTTCGGAGAGTTCATGGTTAACTCGGAGGGCAGAGGCGATGATAGTTTCGGGGTTGTGGAGGTAGTCGGAACGGATTAGGCTGCGGAAGTTCCTGTGCGAAGAGGTCAGGACCTGTATTTTTGAATTTGGGATGAGGATAGCTCGACTCACGTGAAGTCATCGATGGCCTGCAGGTATCGCCATACCGGATCATTGCCCATCATGGAGAATGTTTCTTGCCGTAGCTCGAGTATTTCTGGTGGTACGGAAACGTCCCTGTGATAACAACCAAGAATTACTTGAGTGCTTGCGTGCATGAATAATTTGAAACTGGTGGGTGACTGCAGCTGAGCTCGGCCTCGTAACTTGAGTAGTGCTGCTGTTCCATGCATATGATGTCTCCATTCTTCTAGTAGTTCTACTTGACTGTCAGCGAAAAATGAATCCCGTTGATTGTAGAAAATGATCTCGTACGTTGTTGTGAACCTGCAGTGGTCCCAAGTCTGCTGGTTCACGTGCTGGGGATATCCTGGAACTCTCGATCTTCAGGCAAACGAAACCCCGGATTCAATGAGAATAGAATAGTGGGATGAAATCATATCAAGCTTCTGTGACCCGCAATTCCCACCGTTAAACATTGATCAAGCGCGAGACAAATGATTATCAAAGATCAGCCACACATCAATCAACTTACGGCTGTACGGGACGGTATGAATTCTACACAATGAAGTTTTCACAAATTCGGTCTGCGAAATTCAGCTGCGAACATCGGTATTTTGGGCTGGAATACAGAGACGTTATTACTGCAGATCGGCGAGGGAAGTTCTGTAGCTAGGAAAGTGAATGTCTGAGGAGCTGCCAGCAAGCGTCTCTGCTATCGAGGAAGGGGTTGCAGAGGGTTGGCGTCTTACCTCCACGAGAACGAGAAATCTAATCGTGTCTCCAAAAAGCTCTCACTATAGCTATCGCCGTTTTCATACCTCCTGCGACTTCACTGCCCCTCGCTTAATACATACAGATCGAACAAAACAAACAACACCCGTTCATCTTCTCCTTCACCAAGTCCGAAAATTGGCCACTCCTCAAAAGTAGGAAACCAGCACTTGATCCGCAAACAGCTAGTTCAATGCCCACGTATCAACAGAGTCACCCATCTGCTCTCATGCGACCTTGCCAAGAAAATCTTTACTCACCTAAGCTTTGGCCCATTCAGGTCATCCGGACTCTCTTAGTCAGCAACATAACGTTATGGTGCCAAGCCCATTGTTGGACTTCAACATAACCATGGATGTTCGGCTGCAATAGACTGACTGTCAAGACGGAACATATCGTTATGCAGCATCAATATGGGAGGGAGAAAGACTGATCAGACTGATGTGCCACCCCCGGAAGATCCAGATCGGAAGAGAGTGCTGAATGTGCTAGCGCAGAGGAGATATCGTGGGTACTGTCGATGCTCGCTTGAAGGACTTGCTGATGATGAAGATTAGGACAGAGACAGAGGAATCGTCTAGCTGAGCTGGAAAAGAAAGCCCGCTTACCTTCGACTGAAAAGGACGGTCAAGACAGCAGATCAATATCGCCACAGTCGGAAAGCCGTGAGGAAGAGGGAATCGACAAATTGCCAGCAGACATCGGGGTCGGAACCTTGACTGGACATGCAGATGCCGAGGATGGAACCCAGTGGTCAAGTGAAACAGTAATGTACTCGTTCACAGGTGCACCTAATGAGTCCATGTCGGCGAGCCAATGGGCAGTTTCGAACCGTAAGGCACCTACTCTCTTCTCAAGACTGTTCCCCTCCAAACCATCATGCAGGGCATAAAAGTAAACACCTCGGTTAACTTACATTGCAAGCACACATGCCCGCTGCCTACATCACCGAAGAAGCATCACATCGTCCAATGGAACTCCAAAATCTAGAAACCAGCCAATTCCAGTTCCCCAGTGATGCCACACTTGAAGTCCCCGAGCTTAAAGTCGTCGATGTGATCCACGATATTGCAGTCCTCCTGCAATGCGAGGACACGATCCGGAACATAAAATCCATCCGCACTTTCACCTCCACGACCTGTCCATCCGGCCACCCTCTGCCCACAACCTTTCTCCCGACCCACGAACAAAAGCGTATCCCTCACCATCCTGTTCTCGACCTCCTTCCGTGGCCACCCGTTCGCAGCAAACTGATTCGAGTGTTCAATCGCTCGCCGAATATCCGGCCACCGATCGCGAGAGACCCGCTGGCTATGATGACGCTGCTGAATAATATGGAGACGCCGGAGGACGGGTTGAGGGTCAACGGAAGGGATGGCTATGAGGCAGACAATTGGGAGGTCGGGCAGAGGTTCTTCGCAAACTGGTGGTGGGCACTTGAGTGTGAGATTGTGGAGAGGTCGAGTGCGTTAAGGGTGTTGAGGGGGAAGGAGAGTCTGTTTGTTGAGGGGTAGGTCTAATTTCGCATCGGAATGGTGATTCAGGAAGGAGATCGAGACATTTCACATCTATGATGCTTCTATCTGATTGTCATGAGACAAATTGTCGAGTCAAAAGATAGATGTTCATCGATTAATAATCGAACACATTTCTCGGGGCCTCTTGCTTCTGTCGGGCCCTTAAGCTGAGGAAAACAAACATCAGGATTAGGCTCGCCAAAATAGGGGGGATCAGCTGATTACTGAATTTTGATATGGTAGCTAGTCCATCAATTCTTCAAGAACACCCTTTAGTTACCTTATCAACTGCCTGTGATCAGTCCAAACAGTCAGAAATACTCTGTAGCTCCAATAATAAAAGAAGTTCCAAGCCATTGATAATGGTAACTTTCTGCGAGATCACGTGTTACATTTGCATCAAATGATTCTGGTTTCGGACCCAGCAGCCAGCTTCGCGTGGCACCCAACTCAAGTACCATCATATTGCGTGGCCTTATCTTTCCCTCACAGTTTCAAACAAGACTCGCATCGCAGTCGCGATCTCAAAAATCTTCTTACGTGGGGGAGGGTTGCATCCAGCGGGGCATCCGAGGTTGCTTGTCAAGGGGATGCCGAAACACCATTTCTTCTGTCTACCAACACCAAGCACCCAGCATCCAGTAATTTTTGGTATCTGCGGCTGATTTGCTGCTGAGATGACCCCAGCGGGTACGAATTGCATGCTGTTGAATGAGGATAGCTGATTTTTCGTTCAGCTAGAAAGCCGTTTTGTGGTGAGTGTTTGAAAACTTAGTCCTCGACACACCCTGGAGTGGCCCATCATGCTATTCAAGGAAGCCCATGGTCAATCATCCGCAGCCAACGAGCGCGGCGGAGCCAGCTGGGGCTACAGTACACTACAGGCTTTAATGCCTGTAAAACGGCGACCATCTGCGGACGCTACGGTACTTGTGTCCTTAGGGCACGCGTGGAATGCAGTCAGTGCTGCCGAGTCCACTCAGTTCCTCGATTTCCAACACATTGACGAGTGACGATGGCCCCTTTAAGCCCCCAACGCCAAACAACCACAGCTGCGCAGCCATTAGGAAGAGTGCAAAGCCCTTCAGGCGCTCTGTCCACGTCGAGTGCATCGGATTGAATGTGATAGCTCGTATGCGATTGCCCGAAAAGATCCATGTTCGATCCCTTTATAACTCCCACATCTCCCCGAATCCAATTCCATTATTACGCCTCTCTCGGATCCTGGACTCGACCTGCGATCGCCTACTGATTTATCACCGACAGAGACTGCGAGGGATGGAAATTGACGGCAACTCGCAGCTTGTTCTTCAACTAGCTATTGGAGGAGACTGACAGAAAGACTTTCACACGACATCAGCCCATCCCGATCGAAAAGAACGACAAACCGAAGTCTGCGGATGTTCCCGAACCTCGTCTCCCTCCAAAGTCCATATTCAGCGGGGAAACTAGTTCCCAGTTACATCAAAAGTGCAAATCTGGATATTCGTTGATGAGCCCGCGAACGATCTGTGAATACCAACAGAACCAAACGGCATCATGTCTCCCTCCTCAAGTCCAGTACCGCCCCCTTCGAGGATACCCATCGAAAGCTTACTCTCAGGGCCATCGGGTTCGACATCTCCCAAGGATCTGCAGGAAACGGAGCTCTCAGCTGAAGAGCGAGCACTCGCGCAAGCACATGATGCCGCAGCACAAGCAGCGGTGGAGCAGGCACAAGCTGAAATCGAGATAGACAATGGGTCGGATACAACGTCAGATTCAGCGTCGGATGCGGGATACGAAACGGATTCGATGTATTCGGCATCAACATCAATATCAAGCAGTGTGAGGGACTTCGCATTCGAGAACGGGAGGAGATACCATAAATTCAGGGAGGGCTCATACAACTTTCCAAATGATCCTAGCGAGCAGGACAGAGAGGATATGAAACATGCAATGATGGTAAATCTGCTAGGAGGCCAGTTACATTTTGCACCGCTTGGGGAGCATCCTGGCAATGTGTTAGATATGGGGACGGGGACTGGAATATGGGCGATAGAAAGTTCGTCCCTCTCCTCCACAGGCAGTCTAGGACGGCTTGCAAGATAGGAGAATGCTAACATCCGGGCTTTCAGTGGGCGACCGGTATCCCAGTGCAAACATTCTCGGTGTCGATTTAAGTCCAATACAGCCCGACTGGGTTCCTCCAAATGTCAGGTTTATGGTGGACGATGTGGAATCACCGTGGTTGAAACCTCCAAATTACTACGACTATATACACTCGCGGCATACCGTTATGGCTATCAGGGACTGGCCTTTATTGATGAAGCGAGCCTTAGAGTATGTCTCAGATCCCCAGGAATAAGGATAAGTGCTGACTACCCAGACATCTAAAACCAGGCGGCTGGATGGAAATGCAAGAAATCCACCACCACCCATACTGTCATGACGGATCCATGCCACCGGATCATCCTGTCGCTCAGTACTGGGTTCTCATTCACGACGCACTTGCCAATCTAGGCGTAAATTTCAACGCGACGCTCCTCCTCGAGAACATGATGCGAGAAGCTGGTTTCGTGAACGTATCGACACGAATATTCCACGTTCCGATCGGAACGTGGCCGAAGAATAAAGTGCTCAAGCTGGTGGGCTTATACTGGAGGACAGTTCTGATGGATGGATTACAGCCGATCGCTCTAGGTCCGCTGACGAGGGGCCTAAAGTGGTCGAAAGAGCAGGTTGAGGTTTGGCTGATTGAGGTTAGGAAGGCGTATATGGATGCTTGGGTACATTCACATATGCCATTACATATTATTTGTGGACAGAAACCGGACGATGGGGATAGGCCGCCACAGGCTACGAATTAGGGATGTATTTGACTGAGGTGTCAAATATGGTATTTTGGTGCTGATGTGGAAAGAATTGTTGGTGGTCATTCTCGGCTGGATATAGCTTGCACTGCAAGGAGTCAGGTGGGATTTGGGCGGGTCAGATTTGAGCATTTTCAGCGAGGGTTGGTTTATTGCCATATTTGTTGGAGGCGTATGTTATGTTTTATCATAGCCAGCGAGCGAACCTATTGAGGGAAGATACCAACCAAATGGCTGAGAGGTTGTGGGAGGCGAGTAGGATGGACAGGTGATACGAAAAGCAGCTTACACGATCTCAAGATCTGGATCGTGTTCTGTTGGCTATCGACTCAAGTTACCAACAATTGAATACATAGGAAGTCCAACCAACGGTGTCGGCGCCCCTTACCTCACTTCTATCCTGAGATCATTGTTTGCTTGGTGCTGCCCAAGTCTGTAATATTCTCCTGTCATCTCGAAATACTTCACTTCCTCTGTAAATGCTTCTCCTAATCTTTCGGACTTATCGAGACCACCCCACCACGAGGCTGCCTCCCTCCCACACGCCATGACTCCTTGATTCCCACGCTTCTCCCACCTGGCACGCCACCATATCGACACATCATATTCACAACCGCAATGCACTTCGCAGAGTCGCAGCATCCTCACGGACGGCTCGGCTCCAATTTCATTCCCGGCGTCGTCCACACAGGACCCGCGGCCGCACGAGCATGAGATCCAAGTAGTCAGTCGCCCAGGGGGGGAGGGAGATGAAGAGGAGATGGCTGAGCGAGTGCCCGCTTACAGCATTCTATAGCAGCCTTCGCGGCGGTATGAAAATTTTCAGCATCAGTATATTTCAGACGAGCCCAAGGCCACCCCCTATGTTCAAGCACACAAGCCTGACGCTACGAAGGAGCGCTATGCAAGCCAGGGACGGAGCGGCCCTAAACGGGCAAGATCTCTGGCCACTCACTCAGTGGGTGTCGAGACCTCATAGGCTGTGTCGCCCGCTGTCATGATGTCGGTGACTCGGTGGTGGACGGCAGCGTGCAGCGGGGCTTTCGGGATTTCTGGAGATGGCTGCAGGTGCGCTTGGTGCGGTGCTTTCTTGCCTATGAGTTATGGGAGGGAGAAACGTGGAAAGGAGAATACGTGGGATGATGATGCGGAGTGGTATTGATGGTGATGATGATTACAACTGATATATGGTATACTCTTACATGACATTTTGTTAGGCAATGTAAGAATCGCAAATTGGACATTTTCAGACTCGTCAGAAATACTGAAATGGTATTTTGATTGACTGAAAGTAGTTTAGTTGCTCATCCTACTCTAGGATATGTGCCGTAGATAATCACGCTAGGAAATCGCGGAGGGTTGGCCTCATATCCCGTCCGTTCCGCTCCTTGAATGCTTTCTTCCACAATTCATGATTCTCCACTCTTTGGGTGTCTGTCGTCCATTGATAAGCAAGTAGACCCGGTTTTTGCTGCAGCCTTCCTTTCGATATCACAGCATGGACAGCTGGTTTAGGGAAGGGGTTTGCTGGAATGGGAAACGGGACGGAACGTTGTGATGGGATGGATGAAGAAAGTTTAGAGATTCTTTGGTTATGCAGAAGCGTTTTCGAGTAGCAAATGGCAAGTGCCTTTCGGTTTCATTATGTGCTTCAGAACCAAGTTATCTGCTTTCTTTTGCCTATTCTTCATCCCCTGTAGTATTGGAGAAGATGATTTGTGGCCTGAGGATCAAGGGTAGCAAGCATCAAGGTGTCCCAAGAAAGACAATATACCAGGGTCTGTTGAAGATACCCTGCCATTCCAAGCCGGGAGAGCCCTACAATTGGACAAGTGGACGATTGCATGCCCCGCACAAGCTCCAATTCCTATCTGAAGTCTGTTCTCTTATCATCTTGCATCTTTCTCCATCGTTATTTTGTATCAATCAAACTGTTTGCTTGCGTGGACTCGTCTTTCCAGACCTAGCAATCAACTGGTTTTCTATTGCTGCCACGGGAGACGGAAACGTGCATTTGTTGAAACGACTGGAACAAGTTGTTGATTGGAAGGAAGCAGTTTGAGCTGACAGAATACCAACATTGGGCGTTACGAGCAGGGTATCCATTCGATTCACGGATCGGCGATTTTGCAACCCAGGTACCTGGGCTTGGGATTGGGGAAGTTTGTTTCGCAGGGGTAAACATTTGGGATTATTTGTGTCACGTCGGGATTATTTGGTACGAATTGATTGACGAGATTGGATCGTACGACAACGTTGAGAGACGTGTTGTGTTGGACAGGGTTGGGTGGGATCGTGGAAAGGGTCATTGGCGCCGTTAGCTGTTGAAGGATCGTGTCGGAATGAAGAGTTTGGTTCAGGTGCGACTTGCGGGAAACCGATTAAGTGCTGGAATATTCAATACTCCGTTCGCAAAGACTTCTCGCATCAATCACGAAACGGTTTCGCAAAATCGGAGATTCAGTGCTTCCACGAGGCGACAGATATCAACAACAAGACCATTGTCCACGATGGCCTCAACATCAAAGCTCATCGAACTCGCTGCGACTATCACCAGAGAGACGGAAAAGTTGGACAAGTACATGAAAGAGAAAGGCCTACCAGCACCATCATTTGAGCCTGATGCGCTTCTGAACTTCCCCAGATTAGATGGAGAAGCGAAGAGAGCTAGAGAGGAGGTTGTGAGAGCTACGAAGGAGCTGGGAGACTTGGTTACGGGTCCTACGGAGAGTGTGCGGTGGATGGCTTGGGATGTGAGTTTTCCCTTTCGGTGCGACACACGGAAGCTGATGAACCAAAGCATAACAATTCTCTTTCGTTACATGCTATCTACCATTACAAGATCGGTACGTCAACTCCGATTCTCCTACACACACGGGTCAGCTAATAGCCAGGACAGCACAGTCATTTCCCATCAATGAGACCGCCACTTTCGCTGAAATAGCCTCCAAAGTGGGCCTCGACGAACTCAACGTCCGCCGCTTCCTCCGCCACGCAATGACCAACCGCATCTTCAAAGAAGTCTCTCCCGGCGTCGTAGCCCATACGGCTGCCAGCCGTGTCCTCGCCGAAGACAAGATGATGAACGACTGGGTCGGTTTCTGTGTCGAAGACATGTGGCCGGCGGCATCTCAAACCGTTCCAGCGATCGAGCTCAACCCCGCCGCCAGCGAAGCTACACAGACGGGATTCTGTCTCGCCAATAACACCACGGACGTTGAGCCTATGTTCGCGACTTTTGGAAAGTCGCCTCTGCGCGCGAAACGCATGGGCGGCGCCATGGTGTCGTTGACTGGTGGTGAAGGCTACGAGTTATCGTATCTACTGGATAACTATGATTGGGCTTCTTTGGACGCAAAAGCCGCTACAATCGTCGATATCGGCGGTTCTCACGGCTTCGTCTGCGTCGCTCTCGCAGAGCGATATCCCAATCTGAAATTCGTGGTTCAAGACCTGCCCAAGACAGTTGCTTCAGCGCCGAAGCTAGCAGATGAAATTGCTTCGAGGATAACATTTCAAGCGCATGATTTCCACACTGCTCAGCCTGTCAAGGGCGCGGATGTATATTTGTATCGATGGATTTTGCATAACCATTCTGACAAGTATGCGGTTAACATGTTGAGGCAGTTGATCCCCGCGTTGAAGAAAGGCGCGAAGGTGCTGATTAACGATCACTGTCTGCCGGAACCTGGGGTGGAGACGATGTGGGATGAGAAGATTATTAGGACGATGGATTTGGTAATGTTGACGCTGCTGAATGCGCAGGAGAGGACGGAGGGGGAGTTTAAGGAATTGTTTGCGAAGGTTGACGGGGGGTTCAGGTTTGAGGGGGCGAAGAGGGTGGAGGGGTGTAGGATGAGTTTGGTGGAGGCTGTTTGGGAGGGGGAGGATTTGGGGGGTTTGAAGGAGGGGTAGAGGGCTGGACTAGATCGCTGGTCTTCCCGCTTCGAGGATAGGGTTTCGGAGTCGTTTGGAGATGAGATTGGTGGGAGTTTTCAAGTTTTGGATTTGGTGAAGCGTGACTGAATACTTGTTCTGGCCACCGGGCCCCTATGTTGATACCTTTCTAAGCGAGCGGGGTGCTGGTTCCTTGTACATATTCTCTTTCACCGCCCAGCGGCATGAAGTCTCTGCTCACTGTGATTTCCGAATTCGCTTGGGCACAGATATCATCGAAGAGTGTTCTCACGGCAGAAGAGACGGAGGTTTGTGACGGTGTGAATTTCAACAGATGTTACTTCAACCAACTCTGCTCTTCCCTTCTCTCCCATCAATCACTCTGCATCACACCTATTTCGCCCAATCTAACTACCTCAATGCCCCGTCGCCCTCTAAGCCTTGTTGGCATTAATCCAAGTGACATAGTTTCCAATCCTGGTGTACACACCCGCATACCCAGCTTGAGCACATCCCTGGCCCCAACTAACCGTACCAGCCAGGACACCAGTGCTAGTGATGGTGATGGGTCCACCAGAGTCACCAGAGCAAGAGTCCTTGCCAGAAGCAGCGGCACAGAACATGTTGTCTGTGATGGCCGAAGTACCGTATTGGGCACGGCAAGTAGCGCGAGAGACAACAGGGACGGAGACGTAGCGTAGGGAGGAGGGGAGTGTGGACCCGTTCTCGGAGGTGAGACCCCTTTAATAAGTCAGCAAACAGGTTCTTGATACAATTAAAAGGAAGGAGAAGGGAACGGAAATTGGAGGGAATGCATACCATCCGGAAACTGTAGTGCTCACACCGGCGGCTGGGTCAGATCCCTGGGTTGGGAGAACAGCGTAAGCGATGTTGGCGCTTGTTGGGATGGGGCTGGCCAGCTGCCAGATTGCGACGTCGTTGTTGATGGTGTCTTCGTTGTAGCTTGGGTGGACGATGATCTTGGAGACTTTGACGAGGGTTCCGCCTGATGCGTAGGTCTATTTTCTCTTGTCAGGACATTGGCAAGACACAAATTTGTACAGGAATGGGGTCGGTTAGTGACTTACGAGGGAACCAGCTCGAACGGAGACAGCAGATGCAGCATAGTCTACTGAGCAGTGGGCAGCGGTCAAGACTGTGTTTGCATTGATCAAGACGCCGCCGCAGAACAAAGAGCTGCCGCGAAGAAGGGCGACTTGGTAGGGGAACTGGCCGGCGACGGCTGCGGATCCTCCTACGACTGTGCAATTGTCAGTGTATCTAATTTGAAGCTTGAACAATCATTGAACTTACTATCAGCACCATTGTCAGCGTCAGTGTGGACCTGTGGGCTGGGAATTGCAGCTGCGATGGACAGAGTTGGGAAGATCGCAAGCGCGAGGACAGCGAGGTATCTAGTGGTAACCATCTTGAAGAGAGGGAGATGGATGAGACTGGTGAATGGAGCGGGATGTAGAAAGAGAGAAAGACCGAGTTGAGTTGATGGCTGGCTGGAAGGTATTGATCGGTGGGATTGGCATAGCTTTATATACACATTTTGCGATATAGCACACTGAAACATTCAGACTAGGTGGAGCTTTGAGAAATAGTTCGATCTACACTTGGATGTGTCTCTCACTAAATTGGCCTTCCACTCTAAGACTAACAGCCGAAAAGGATCATGTAGCTCTTGGACACTTGACTCGAAGATTGCGGACGATGAACTGGAACAGGAAGTTGTGATAGAGACAGGTACAGTGAGCGCATATTTCTTATCGTTTCGTGTCTTGGCGAGTGTTGTGTGTTTGTTTCGTTGTTACAGTTGACTTCCTCATTGAAGAGATCTTCCTATCCAGGCTAGCTGCTTATCCAATAGAGCTAGAAGTGACCTATACACGAGACACCTCGATGGGCAGTCAGGTGTCTGATGATATCTATTGACCAAAAGCTTACTTCTCACATTGTATTGGTGGACTTCATCGCTCATAACATGTGAAGTAGTCCTAGTGCTCCGTCTCTGTGTAAAACTGTTCCAGCGAGAGGTTCTCGTATTTTCGAGTCCCCATCTTCTTTTCGTTTATTTTGCGATCTACAGTGGTACATATTACCTTCTAATCAAGTACATCTGACGATCTACTTCAAGTGCATGGTGTCGAGTTGTTTGCAAGCTCAGGGGTTCAAGCACCTGCTAGATCTGTTGACATCGGCTAGGGGGTACCGAGTCTTGGCGAAGTCTTACTTTAACATTGGTGCACTTGAAACACCGAGTCCGAGCAGGCACCATAATTGCGAGGCTGAATGTGCTATAAGTGCGAGCAAGTTCGGGACGTACTCTGGATCCTTGGGGTGTGATGTTAGCTAGTTGCGCTTCACTATTGCCCTGGAGGGGTAGCGGAGGTCCCCGATGAGCGAGTCGGAAAATAAAATCTGGCCAATCTCCAATGATAACGAACGGAATAACAACATATCGAGACAAGAATTCTCTGTACGCGCCGGTATTGGTCTTGGCTTTGACTGCCGAACTCCACCAAATGCATTTCGTGCATCGTGGAGGACGGAGGAATACCCGCATTCAGTCCGGGATTCTATGGAACAGGAAGGAGGGGTTCACTATTTTTTTGACTTCCTTATCTGATGTTGTGATTGGGAAGTCTCAAGGAGAATATGCACGGGTGGCTGGGTTTAAAGTTTGCAGATCCCCCAAGTTTACATCGCGACATCACGGGCTTGTTTCTAGTTACGTTCTAGGTGGATTGTTAATACCTTCCTCTTATGCTCGTTGCTGCATGCTGTCGCCGATTGCTATTCTGATACCTTCCTGTCGCATCTACGACCTTCCCAAGACTGACCTGTGATACCGCCTTGGCCTTCTCGATCACATTTCTTTGCATCAGTCGGAGTCTATGGAGCTAGTTCATCGAAGCGTGCACGTGAAAAACTCCTCTGAATTTATCTTTCAGCCAAATCCATCTCTCCTAAATTCATTGCGTGACTTTATTATACGAAATCCATACTTGCGTACCAAAGGATCGAACGATGATCGACCATGGGACAACACCTAGGACGCTGGAAGCAGTTGACTCGTGAAATGATGGAGTACCGCGCACTGGAAGCATTGTTGGGGAAACAATCATATCCTCCCAATCATCTCGAAATCCGACTTATATAATCATACACTCAGTCCTTCCCTTCTAAGTCAATAGCTCTTCTTCGATCTCTTGCAGCTATGTATCGTTCTTTAGCTTCTTTGGCTTGCACATAAGCCAGTCTTTTTGCTCTTCCAGGAGCCTTTCGATCTAATGAAACCGAGCTTGGATCATCAACTGGGGATCTGGAAGCTGAAAATGAATCGTCTTCTGTGTATTTTGAGCTTCGTTTCTTGGAAACGTTGAATCCATTATGTTCTGGGAGATGGCTTGGATTTTCATGGCGTGAGTCTGAATTGACAGGTGGGGGTTTTTGGGGAGTATCAGACGCAGTCCTTTATATAACTGAGCCTTTACTCTCCAGTCCAGACACAAATATCTTGGGGGATGGATTCATGTACTTGCAGGGAAGCAAAACCTTTGTCTGTTGTGAACCTTTGTCTGTTGTGACAGATGTAAAGTGGAAGCCTGAAGGGCCGCCGGGTGGGGAGATAAGGCAAGCCAGCCACTTTGTCGTACCCAAAAAATTGAATCGTTGTCACCTGGACTAGACATTGAATCTAAAGAGAAAGGAAAGACTCAAAGAGTAAGAGTTTTGTGTGACGCTCCGAGACGGACTAAAAAGTAGAAGTAACCATGATTTGATACCCTGCTCTCTGTGACGCCACAATCACCACCGAAAGCACCCTATCAGTCCTCACTTCTTCATCTTCTCTGACTTTTGTCTCTCCTCTGTGACTTTTTTTCTTAGCTTTTCTTGCTCCTTTCGCTCCTTGCGCTGCTTCTCTGCCTCTTCTTTCTGCTTTTTAAGTTGCAGTCTGGCGTGTATATCTTTCTTGCGGGCCTCAGCTTTGGCCGCTACTTCGGAGGCGATGTAGGGTCCGATGTTGTAGTATTTCCTGGCCTTTTCTTTACTCCTAGGCCATCGTAAGAATGAATTTGAGAAATAACATCCAACGCACGTACTGAGAGGCACCACGAGTCGAGTAGTCTGAATTGTCCATAGCGAGAAGCAGTGATCCCGCAAACCTTTCTCAGGGTCTATTTGGTCTGGTTTCGACCTGGGATGATGACTTCGAGGCTTACGCAAAGTCGGTGGTAGCAGCCCGTATGGAGTGGACAGATAGCGATTTGAGTCGAGGTTGATGGTTCTTTTTTTGTAGGACGCGTTCTTGCGATCAAGTCAAATGAGAACTCTAGGGTTGCTTAAACATGTTTCCAAAGTATTACGAGACATTGCTCTCTATACTCACTGAAGTTCATGGGAAAACACGTTCCAGGATCATTCACGTTTTTTTAATGAATGAGAGGTTCCACTTGTTGGTCGAAGCCAGAACTTTGTGAATAATCAACGTTCTCTATGTAGCAAGCCTTCATGTACTGATAAAGTACCGTTCGTAACCTCTGTCGTGGAGTGATCACTGGATCCTACACACTGACCCCTCGTAACACAATTCATAGAATAACACAACTACCTTTTTCCCTTGGTTTACCCTCCCCTAAATAATTCTCCTGACGCTTGTTGCCGCTCTTCTCCCTTTACTTCTTCTCCTTCCTGGCCTTTCTCTTTTCAGCATCACTGAGCTTCGTCTTCGGCTGTAAAGTGTTTTCGGGCTCACGTCTCTCAGCATTACTAGTAATAATGTACGTCAGTGTTTACGGCACGTCAACACATGAACTAGGATTTATCTTTGAAGTAGTTTGCGGTGGTCCAAGTTACGCGCGAATCCTCTCGTGCCAGCGTGATGTATCGCCCATGGTAAACAGTATCCGATCTGTCTCTCTGATAATGATGAATTGAAGCTTTTATTTTCTCTTCTATTCTGTAGTATCTCGGAGAAGGTAATGAGACTTTTGCGAGGAGCGAGAGCTGATTTCTGTTTCTTTAACTTTTGAAAGTTCTTTGAGCTTAGTGAGCTCATCGCAGATTATATATAGAGAGTGGAACTGAAAAGCTCTATTCATACGCTGCAAATATGTAGTCTGTGAATGGAAACCGCTTGCCAAGAGTTAATGAGCCTTTGATGACTGTGATCCACCACAAATCGACGCTGAAAGAACGCTCGGTTTAAATACGATGAGCATCAATGGATTTATACATCCAAGAATAGCACTTGGGTTGTACGGAGTCAATTTAGCAGAAAGATGAAGATTTTCCCCCGCATCTGGTGCTGATATTTAATGTACTGTTTGCTAGCCGAACGCAATAAATCAACAAATGGACTTTTCGTCATTAAACACGGATTGCCGAGTAATGATACTCATACAATACGTTGTTCTTGTTTCCATATCTATGCCTGCTCCTCCCAGACTATCATAATCGTGCCTTCCGTTGGCCATAATTTGAGACCATATTGCCGATTTCATGCCTGCCCCTTCCCAAAGAAGCATCCGCGCCTGCTGGCCGCATCATTTCGTCACTTACTCGCCGTGCATTTATTTCATGCCTCATTTACTCTCATTTCCCTTTTACTTCTCTTCATCCTCTCTCTATCCTCCATCATCACCACCGCCACCCACCACCACTATCCTCCTCGCCCTTGTCTCAACCATCCGGATTATTCTGCCACCTTCAAAGTCAAACATCTTCCCCTCTCTGCAGCCACACCAGCCTCCCACCGTCTCTTCTACCTCCTGCACCCTATGGAGCTTATCCACCGTGGGGAGTTGAGGGTTTCCCCTCCACCAGCTCATGAAGGAAATCGCAACTCTCGTTGTCCTGAAGCTCCTCCTTACAAAGCATACCCAGACAGCTGTCAGTGTAGACCACACTGCGACGATGGATGTGCGATGTTCCTCAGGATATGGTGCTGCTGAGAGTTTTCTTCCTGCGATTTTGTTTCAAGCAGACTCGTCGGGATTTCGTCTTCTTCTTCTTCTTCTTTCATTTGGACTTGGTAGGTGGTGGAGGACGATCGTCGACTTCACGTGATGGAACTGTACTGATTTATGATTGATTGGATCGGATGCTGGATAGTCTTTTGGGTGAGCTGCTCCGACCTTTTGTTGATCTTTGTACAAACTTCTGTCTTCATCATAACTCTCCACTGGACGGAGAGCCAATTGCTCGTATAATCACTACTCAGTGTGTAGAAGACTCCCACAAGATTCATTGACTGATACTGACTTGTGACTCGCAGGTCTCGGCTCATTTCACCACACTAGGTAGCTTCATCTCCCTCCCTCTGTGCGATCAATAATGCCTCCGTGTTCCATACGGTCGTCACTTTTACTTTTGCTACTGGCTGTTGGGTTCTTCCGTTTTCACTTATCTGGCAACACTGCTCATACATGTGGATGAAGTGATATCGTTGGACAAATGTAGAAGTGCTAGGGCACATCTCTCGAGTCATACACCCAGCAAAGAGCTCTCTTTAATCATTCAAAGCCTCCTCCGATGGCTGTAGGCTTCTGTCCACCTTCTGGCTTATGTTGTTTATTTTGATGCCCGTTCAGCATGTTTTGCTTTGCTCCATTGTCTTGCTTTCTTCGTGCTGTGCTAGTCCATCTTTGTCAGTAGCACTCACTTCTGTTACCCAGGTCTTCCAAAAGCTTGAATCCACGGCCCCTAATTCTTCGCAGAAATCATGCTGCCAGTGACACGAGATTGGATGGAAGAGCATTCGAGTCACATCAATCCTGCTTGGGCACGCCTGATAGGAAGATTTCCTCATCTTGAAGGTCTAGGTCAACGCTGGATTTCTATTTTGTCTACCTCTACGTCGTACAGCCATGCGTCGTATAATTTACTCTTGCAAATTATCTGCCACCCTTGTTTCCTCCCTTCCCGCCACCACTCTTCCCTTTCGCCTTCCCACCTTTGGCAGCTGCAGCGGCTCCACCAGCCATCATTACTCTTACTTTCCCGACGAATACAGTGTTGGTGACCTCCTCCACTTTCCAACCCTTCAACAGCTCCACTTCTCTTGGCCACATCCGTTCAGGATCCGAGCTTGTCTCATCCAATTTCCCCTTCACAGTCATGTCTCCGACCCAGCGGGTCATAATCTCTCGGATGGCCTTTCCCTTCTTCTGGGTGCCAGGTTGCAACTTGACCTTGTACTTATAGTTGCCCATTGCCGCCCAGGGTGCGCAAACAGGAATGGCCTCAAGGATCTCGTCACCTCGGAAAGGCATGCCCACCAGTGCATCAAGACTCGTCATCTTTTCCTCTTCAGCATCATCGGCATCAATTCCATCCTCGAGCATAGCCTTTCTTGCAGCTTCATGCTCTGCCATCTCCTTCTGCGTCCGCTGGTGCTGCGCTTTTCTTCTCTCTTTCTGGAATGCCAGTTCTGCTTCTCGCTTTGCCTTGGCTTCTGCCTCAGCAGCAGCTTTCTCGACGCCAGCTGAAGCACCAATGAGTTTCTGGGCGAAAATCCGGTCTTCTTCATCTTGGTCTTTGTATTTATTGGCTATTTTCTTGGCCTTTCCTCGCTTGCCACGTTTCGGTGGGGCAGGTCCTTTAGATACGGTAGTATTGCTGGGAGTCTGAGTTCCCGTTGCTGGTGTAGGCGCAGAGGTCTCGTCGTCGTCGTCCTCTTCAGAGTCTTCTTCTGGCTCTGGCTCTGGCTTCGTATCTTCAAGCTTAAGTTCTGCGATTTCAGCAACCCCTCCATCATCGTCACCGTCGGAGATGGCCGGCTCTGTATGCGATTGCGTTTGCAATGGATTCGAGGTTCCCTGGTCTTCCTCTGGATCAGAATCTTGATAGTCATCAGGTATACTGCCCTCATCATCGTCTAGCTCAGGAACAGACTCAGTGACTGTTGATTCCGCTTGGTCCGAGGCAGCGGGCGTGACATCCTGTACTCTGTGCTTATTATGCCTTGCTTTGCTGTCTTCGCTGATCTGGAACAACACGCCGAAACCGAGTAGCAACGCTGCTGGCGGCAAGAAGTTCTTCTTGCCACTTATCATGAAATTACCCACTGGCAGGAACTCGCCTGTTGGTGTTGATTTCGAAACCTGGTTGGCATTGACCCACCATGCTGACATGCCAGCTTTCGAGTCCCAAGCAGATGAGCACGAGATTGATATTGTTCCTGCCTGCGACAAGGTTGAAGGTGGAATCGGAGCATCAGGTGTCTTCGGATTGTTGCGAATCACAACTGATGCGGCACCCTGAACCTCAGCGTGAACGTAAACATCGCCTTTCTTGAGGTATTTCCTGTACAGAATCTCGTTTTGCTGAGCATCCTTACCGGCAAGGACCAGGTATCCATCAGAGGAAAGAAACCAAGTAAACTTTTCGAACCACATCTGCCTCCGCACAGGCCGCAAAACTGCCTTTTCTTGCTTGATTCCCGTCTTCAAATCACGGGCAATCTTGGCTTCCTGGCTCTTCAATGCCTTGGTGGATGATTGTAAAGTCTTCTGCTCCTTCTCTGCCGCTGATCGTTTTTGGTCATAATATTCTCTTGCATTTGCCCAGGGAGAAAGCGCAAGGTTGATATCAATAGTCAATCGCTTATCCGCAGCTTTCTGCTTGGACTCCTTCTTCGATGCTTCATCTTCGCTGTCGGACACGTCACTTCCCGTCTCATAGGCCGACTCGTCATCCTCAGCGAACTCCTCTTCATCCAGTAGTAGGGTGATAGTGTTTTCCTGGAGCTTCAAAGGGAGTTTAATGATTGACGCAACTGGATTGTTTCTCTTCTGCTCAATCTCGACGAGCTTTCCAATCTCGACCCAGTCCATTCCTTGCGCAATAAGACCATTCACTGCGTCCATAGCCTCCTGTACACGCTCGGGATTAGCTTGAAGAGCGCCTGCTTTGCGAATGTTCAATTCTTGGACTTCTTGCAAACCGCCCAGACGCTTGGCCTGATCTTGTCTCGCAGCTTCAATCTTCCGTTTTGCATTTTGCTCTCGCTCCTGAAGTCGAGACTCCAGCTTTTGTCCCTCGATTGAAGAGAAGAACTCGTCCACAGTTCTATTGAATCCCTCGAATTCCAGAAACACTGTCGCCGGACCGTTTTCAAATTGCCGAGGCCGGAAAGGATGAAAGTCTTCGTAAATTAGAAACTTTCTTGCAACATCCGAAGGGGCCGCATCTTCATATCCTTCCTTTTTCTTCGCAATGATGTATCCTTTGGCGGTGTCTGAACTTGTGATCTCCTCAACGACTCTTTGCGCTTCTTGTAAAGATCGCATTAGGTGATCTAATCGTTCTTGACTTTGTAATACATCTGCCGGCTTCAGAGACGAATCGAAGTCTGTCACACGCATAGCATGGTCAACCAGCATTGGCGGAAACTCTGTGATCGACACAGCCAACGCCCTCCTCAGCGCGTCCGACCCCTTCTTCTTCTTCGACTTCTTCCCGGCAACCAGATCATCATCCCCTCTATCCACTGACTTCTGTAGCGCATCCCGTAATCGCTCTTCCGTCAATGGCGGTACCCCTCCAAAGTTCTGGCGATTATCCAGCGAGTATTTCAACCCCACTCTCAATTCCTCCTGCCCCTCTCCTTCCGGCACTGGCCTCAGCAGCGCCAGAATCCCCATCTCAGCATCCGTGAGTATAACATTGCCGCCCGCATAAAACTCCAAATATAATCTGTACTGTCCCTCACTAAATTGGAACTCAATTATACGATCCGTGCCTACTGGCGCAACTCTCGTAACCCTCCTTGTCTTCAAGTATTTCCGTAATCGGGAGACGAAGACGGAGGGCGCGGCGGCTGTAGCGCGGGAGAACTGCGTGAGGTGACAGCGAAAGCCGGAGTCGAGGAGGACTTGGTGTTTTGATGTAGGTGAGGCGAATTTCAGGAGGAAGATCTTGGAGGAGAGGTCGTAGATTTGGGAGAGGCGGAGGGTGAGGAGGGAGGTGGAGAGTTCGTGGGATATTACCTGGATGCAATGTCAGTTGGCTCTCTCATAGAGCGCAGATGTTAGGGTGAGAGGATGGAGAAGAGCTTACCTTGACATCAAGAGAGGAGAAGCGTTGCTTCATTTTGGACGGGTTGTGTGGTTTGGAGGAGTTTCTGGAAGGGAACAAGGTGTTGATGAGAAAGCAAGCTGGCGGGGTTTGGAGGTTTGGGTTTGGATAGCGGGGCAATTTTTCGATGATGACAGTCATGCCGGCTGGCGGACCGCTGGTCTGCTAGGCAGGGGTCAAGCGAGATTTGGCATTATCCGCTTGTTGGAAGTCAACACTCCCCTTTTTAAGGTGTTGACGTCGGCGTTTGAACAAGTTTGAACTTTCGGGGCTCTACTCAGCGATAAACAGCTCTATCCTCTTCAAGAAAGTTTCCCTCGATCAAGCTCTGCATATCGTAACTAGCTAATTTCAGCTCTATCCACGCGGACAAACTACGCAAGCCACTTCAGCAAACCCATAACTTGCACGCGAAGACACCTACCACTCAGCTTGCATGATTTGTGACTGCAGCTCCTGCGGCTAAGGTCTCGAAGCCTTCGAAACAGGCAATCTACTTTTAGACTTTTCTTTCAACGCCAAAATACGACACAATTCCTCTCATTCGTTGGTTTCGACGGCAGAGGTTGAAAGTGGCTGTCAACCGATGGCGGGGTACATCCTCATTACTGTATCGACCCGTGTGGAATTGCGTTCTAGATGTTTAATTCCGCTCACGTACATTTCAGCTGGAAGGCTCCAAGGTGACCTGAAAATGCCAAGTTTTGTTGGTTATGCCCTCATGTTGACATGCTTTACCCCGCATCCACTCTAACTTTGTGGCTGTCGTAAGCTTTTGTTCCTTTGGTAAGGCTGAAAGTGGCTCTACCTAAAGCTGTATCTCGGACATAATTCTCCTGATGTTCATACAGAGGCTTAAGATATAGTCAGCTCTGAATACCTGGCGCAAGCTGACATGGCTTGCCCTGTATCGAATCGAAAGATGGATATCTGATGGCTTGCGTGACTTGCCGTATACCACCCTTCACCATCTCAGTCTATTGACCAAATGCGCGTTCGAAAACATCTCTATGAAGGGTCATATCTACCATCTGAGTCCCTGCAGGCTAGCAATTCATACCTCATCTTTTCCAGTCAGAACAAGACAACTGATTCATTCTCACTCTCGTTCCCAAAGTTGAATCCCGCATTCGCTCGAATACAATAGCCAGTCTTACCAACTTTAATCCCAAAGCTGGCTCTACCCCCTACAAGTCCCTTTTCTTCAATGTCACCATAGTCCCACCCAATACATCGCTCGCATATATTTCCACACAATGGGCTGCAGATCCTTCGACTGGGGAGTATGCATCACTCAACATCCTCAATATAGTGTTCCACATCTGAACGAGAAGGTTTAACTAATTCCCGTAATCGCTAGGCTCGTCGAAGGTACAGCAGGCGATTACTTCAAGTAATCTCAAATAATCTATCAGAACCTCGTCACCATCCTCAAGGAACTTGGCGCCGAGTTCAAGAATATCGTTCATCGAACCGTCTCATTCCTGTATGTTGGTGTATTCACCTTCCTCTTACCACCCCCTACCGTCCCCTAAATTCTTTAATCTCATCAACCCCTTGTCTGACATAAGCTGAACCTAGGGAATTCAGTGACGATATTGGCAAAGCAGTCATCGAAGGCATGATGTCGGCTCTCTGATGAGTGGAAGGCTGATGCTTTTGCTCCTTGCCTTAATTTCAACGGCCCAACTATGTTTCATCGTCCTGGAATGGCGTATACAGTTGATCTTGTGGTTACTGTGCCGAACAAGAAGTAAGAAGCGCCCTAGCCCGCGGACTGAATTACGGGCGGTGAGGCCGTTAGCTTGAACCGAAAGTCATGGTTTAGTAATCACTGCAAACAATTTCATCAAGTCAATAAAGGAGAACCCCGGGTGCCCCTAACAATGAGATTCTGCCTTTGGTATATGATGTGACTCTCCATGTCTGAAGAGTTGCTTTCTGTTCTCTAAGACAATGACCGAATCACTTCTTGTTATGACAAGCGATCAGAAGATGAGATTGATTCCACTAAGACGGTATCAGTTCCACAACCCGCAACAACAGCCCATCATGTAGCCATATCGGAGCAAACATCTCGAGCAAGCCCTGTCACACTCCTGAATAAAACTCTTGATCATACCGTTCTTCCAGACTCAATAAGGTCCGGGAACCCGACCTTCAAAAGTCCCCAACCACAATCCCAATGCTACAGCTCCTAGCCCATCATACGCCGCCACAACCAACAGATTCCTCTTCTCATCAGCACTCAAATTCCCATCTCTTCCCTCCAAGATCAATCTCGCAGCAGCCATACAAGCGAGTATGATGCGAACGGGCACTGTAGCATACAAGAATTGGTTCTGCTCGATTGGCATGTAGGATGTTGAGAGGTAAGCGAGACTGAGTCCGAAGGTTGCAATGCCGAGCATTGGATTGGCGGGCACTGGCTTTGAACTTGATGAGTTGGCTTTCGTGGAGGAAGTAAGGCGGAAGGTCTGGTAGAGACCGAGAAAGGCGAGACCGAAGGCGTGGAGGGTGATCGGCCAGGGCAGGTTGATGATTGGGAGGAAAGACATTGCAGTGACGGAAATGTGATTCTGGTGTTTTTCTATGAATCAATATGGAAGTAGAGGAGAGGAATGTCAGGCTCAGCTGAGGAGCTTAGAGATTATATAGAGCACGGACTAGGACCAACTTCAGTCCGCATTATGTGCCATCCCGTCTTGCGTTCCCGAAGTCACGCGGCTTGGGACGTTAGCAAGGATTGGGCGATCAGGGTGATTGGGTTATTACGACTCCTAACACGTTGTATCTCCATTTCAAATTTCGTCAATTGTCAAAGACATGGCTCCATGTCTTCAGTCCGAACGGTGAAAGGAGCAGGGCTGGATGAGAGGCCCCAAGATGTTTTATCACGTGTTGAAAGGCAAAGCATTTTTGGGCTTCTCAGCATTTCGCATTCCGACTTCCCCTCCTCACCAACATCGCCGAGCACTCAACTGTCAGAACAGCGTCGAGGCAGAATAGCGAAACAGTCGCCAATTTTCGATCGTGGGAAAGATCGATGGTACTGGGAGAGCTCGACTACGCACCAGCACCACCAGAACAAGACAGCAAACATGGAGGTTTCTGTGCTTTCGTCTAGCCCTTCTGAACCACAGTCTCGGACGTTTCCTCAATTCAAAGACTTCCCATTGGAGATACGCCAATTGATCTGGGAGGCAGCGCTTCCTGGACCCCGCATTATCACATTTGAGTTGGATATCCCTCACGATGGCAGATGTTATGGGGGGGGGTTCGGTCAGACGTTGACATTAGTAGCTCGTCCAATGACGACTTCTTCGATTTCGACGTCGACTTACGCTATCGCCGGATCTACCCAATGACTCCGCTATTCAAAAGAGCGAAGATTACCGGGCCAGTCCGTAACCATGTTCCGAAATTTCATGCTAAGATCCCAATTATAACGGCTGTATGTCGTGAATCTCGAGCTGTCGCTGAGTGGTGCTATACCTTGGCGTTTGGGTCGCCAATCTCCCCACCTTGTGTCTGGTTCTCCTTCGAAAGAGATACTCTCCACATGACCGAGCGCATTATATCAGGATTTGAAAGGGATGATTACTCCGTGACTGATCTTGGTCCCGACCTCGCCATGGTGAAGCACATCTCCATTGCCGAGTCGTACTTAGACGATATCAATTTGACTAAAGATGGCCCGAGAAGGCACCTGGTCCCACACACCTGGTGCAGCAGAACGATCTCGTGGTTCAGCAGCCTAGAATCAGTCACCTACACGATCAACCCGAATTACCACTCTTTCAAGGGTGACTTGATCTTTAACGAGGTTCAGAATATTGCGACGGCATTTGATCAATTGGAGGAAATCGAGGACGATTTGTGGCCGTACCCATTCGCGCGGCCCGGCAGAGAGGTGAAAGCCACAAATCCGCTGCCTGACGGGTGGGAAAGGGTTATTCTGGAGGCATTGAAGAGCGAATTTGCAGACCGGGCTCGTTTAAGCAACTCCAGTGGGGAAGTTGTGCCAAAGGTGGACGGTCTGAAAATCAACAGAATGGCACTCAGCACGGCTCAGGATCCCGATATGTCACGAAAAGTCGAAGCTATCGTGAAGGAACTGGAAAGGTTTTATGACAATCAGGAAGCTTGATCTTGCCGGATCCAGACGCGATGCGAAACATTGATGATCTCCTCGGTCTCGACTATGCTCGTGGCTACATGAGAACGACGTGGATGGATCGCGATCACTAGCAAATCTTGAAGTGCATAATCTACACAAGTTCGGGTGAACTGAAGTCCAATGCGCATCTCGTCGTCGTGGACAGATAATCTGATGGGCAGATGAACTTTTATATCGAAACCCAATTGATCGTCGAGCGTGGGAAAGCATGCTTTATCGGAAAATCTTCTGCTAGTAAATCGACAAATTCAGAATTGGTGAGACTGGGGCCGTTGAAGATGGCCATGCAGCATTGCAATGCCGAGCCGACCCGCAAGGATTTACGTGAGTTGCTTACACCCAAGACTTCCTCTGATACTCCCGCTATCAAAGAAACAGGCTACGGGTCGTGCCCTGGAATAGCTGCGAATTGATTGCTGGTGAATGAATGCTGACAGCTCCCACTCTCTCGGTGCTCGCGTTGCGCTACGGGCGTAGGAGTGACCAGTGGCGGGATCTCGGCAAGCCTGTAGAGACGGCAGAGACAGGCCTGTAACACAACATCCGACTAGCATTACTGCACACTGTCGTGTGGCCCGCTGTCATTGTGCCTCATGCCGAACCGCGAGAGAATGCTCATGATCCAGCAAGTAGAGATGAGTCGCTTCCAGCAGCGATGCCGGCGTCAGCAGCTGGATGATTCCAATATTCATAGATCAAATTTTCTTCCACAAGCAGGGAGCACCAAGTCCCTTATATTATCGCTTACCACTGCCGCAATGTTTCCCGTTCTGATCCCACCCCCACCTCGTGGTGTGCATATTTGCCATGCCTCAAGGACGTCCGAGACGACCAGGTACAGAAGCCGAGCGGGCTGAAGCACGAAGGCAACAAGTTAGAGAAAATGTACGGGCATTCCGTCAAAGGAACAAGCAGCGAGCTCTTTCAGACAACACGGTAAACAGCTTAACCAAAAACCAAAACACCACAACAAACTTATCCAATACATCCAATTCAACCAAGCGGCCCTCCGAGGCCAAATCCGAACCTCCGACACCGTCCAAATCCTTTGAGACTCCGCCGCCTCCACATCAAGTCTCAGTGACTCGCTTTCCTATAGGGCGAGGTGTCAAATGGTCACTAAGCCTACCCTTTAGAATTGATTTGGGACCTGCTTACTCTGGGGCTTTCATTGCTGCTTTCAACTACCGAAACCAACCACAGCCAATCCCAGACGTTCTAGAGGTCCCTCTAAATCCAGGAGCAGAGTCAACAATCTCCATACGTTTTCCAACGCCTCTATTGAGGACCTCGGGATCCTCGACTACTTCATCACCTGATGTTCTTAGGGTAGAGATATGCTACAATTCATGGACAACGGCGGTGTCTATTGAAGCTATGTCATCTGGTGGGCAAATGCTCAAGGAGGCCCTGCTTGCTGCAGCTTTGAGCCTCATCAGCCTCGAAAGGAATGACAGAAGGATATCTGCGCAGGCCTTACAGATCCAAACCATCGCATTGCGAAGGCTTCGGGAAGGCTTCGACCAATATGTCGACGATAAGGACCCAGACAAGGCCACAATGCTGTCTGCTACGGCTCTGGCTTGCTCTATGTCCGATCTACTCGTCCACAAATCTTGGCCCGGTTTTTCGCTTCATTTGAAAGGTGTGGGAGCCTTGATCGAACATGCTGGTCCGGTAGCTCTCCATACTTCTCCAGCCCAAGAGAACTTTCTCGGGTACCGCACGGCTCAGATTTCATTCAGTTTTCTTGAGCGAAGATCGTCTTTCCTGTCCCGACCAGAGTGGATCGACTTCGATTGGAGAGAGGATCACCCAAATTTCAGTCACCCCATTCACAGCCTCCTCGATATCGCATACCAGATTCCTGCACAAATGGAGGTCTTCGACAAATGTGCCAATCGATCACCGAATGCTCTCAGACGCCATCTCAGAAGGCTGAACGGACTGGTCTCCGATTTGAATGAATGGAAGGCAGATCTTTTCGATGATTATTCTTCAGAGATATATAGCACCGAAGCGGCGAATTGGCTTGGGCTCCATACCGATGTGATCAAGTTCCCCAACACCATCGTCGCCACAAGCTTTACACTTTACACCGGCGTTCGAGTGGCCCTCTTCTCGCTAGTCCGACAAGTCGCAGCAGTACTCAAGGAGGACGATGCGTCTGCGATACCGGTCTTGAACTTCGCTATCCAGGAAAGCTACAAATGGTCTCGAATAGCTTGTCAGTGCTTGGAATATTTCTTTGCTCGCGATCAGAACGTCGTTGGCAGAGTGTTATGTCTCTTCCCATTTGACGCTGCGTGGCTGACTTTCACGGAGCTGAGCACGGCTTACAAGATGAATATGGCTTCCGAATTACAATGGTGCACAGCAACGGCGGAGAAAATCAAGGCAACTGGGTTACCGGTTTTCAGAAAACGGGGCTGAACGTGACGGCCGAAGTTCAGTCGCGTTTGGTCGCACAAAAATACAGCAAGTGGTTCACTTTCTTTTTCGTTTATTTAAACCGAAGAATCTCTGGTTCAGGTCTCATTTTGGATTTCTTGTTTGCTTCTTTCCTTGTTCATTTCTGCATGTACCTAGCAGCAGACCTCTCTTATTGTCCCCCATTCTCTCTTTTCAAAAGGCATATTGCGGGTTTGTGAATTTGCCAGCCATGTCTTGCTGCTTTCATCGTCGGCATCTGATGACTTGCTATGCTTTGCTTGCTTGCTACTGTATCGCGATATACCCATATATAATACAACTCAAAACCTATTGCATTCCAACTTATGCTATCTAATTTGAATGGAAGTGTTTAAGTGAGACTGAACAGCTCTAATTTGCGCCAAAGAACCGTCGCATCGTGCTTGAGGTCCCATAGCTACAATCTAATCAGTGCTCCGTTCCACTCCAGTGAGTGGCGAAGCTGCAGTAGGTGCAAGAACCTCAGAAAGTCGGACTTCGGCTAAAAACAATGCACCGCGGGCTACTTGGCTCACGCAAGGCCTCATTAGATGCATCATGATTCCATGATCGGCATGCCTTACTCACACTGCAGCAGCGACATCGCAGGCCTCAAAAAACACCGTATTCTAGAATTGTCCCAAGAACTTTTCAGTGCATGATTCCATTCGTGGTAGCTTCTGTTCCTGTCAGATCTCGAATCATAACGTCATTCTGTACCTACGTACATATCCCACGTCCTGATCCGTCCTATGATAGGCCACTTCGGTCCACAAGGCTGAAGTCCGTACAGCATGTATCGCTAAAGCCGTGACTCCAAGGATTTTACGGACGAAGCCGCTCTTTCCACGAGCGCCAGATCATGATTAGTGATCTTCGAGCTCGGCATCTAGGAACCGAGTGTATGGCGAGCGCCAATGAGATGCGTGGATGGAATCAGGATGCGGGCCAGCATTGAGTGAGAGGGTGGTGAGCTGCAATGCACATCAGCCGATTGCCGAGAGTTTTCGGGCTTTGGGTACGTTGTTCGGCAGCGAGAAAGGTGTTGGTGGGCGCGGGAGATCGGGAAGGTCAGGATGAGTTGCAATTTCGCTGACGATGAGGGCGGTCATGTCAATTTGCTGTATGAGGGATGAGTTCTTCGAAATACTGTTGATTCCGCATCGCTGGCGGTCTCATTTTGGGTTGCTTTCACTGTAACAATCAATTGACTCTCTGCAGGTGGACCCGATTGCTTCGCTATTTTACCTTTTTATAAAGCAAAAGTAAACAACATTAGATACCAAGTCCTCGCCTACTCAGACTCGACGTTTACAATGATATCTTTCTCTGGAAAATCTTGCGAGTTTGGCTGATCCGCTACTGTGAATTTCTGTCCATCATCCTGGCATACAACTGTGTAGTATCGAGTTTGTCAAATTGGTGTAGGCTGGCAAAACCCTCCGTCCGCACGGTCATTACAGCCTGAACGGCACGGCGAGTAGATGCTCCATATCTTGAAGCTCGGGCCCTTTCACGGTGATTTTATGTTTTTCTTATCAGCTTGGCCAGCTCTCATTTCCATGGCATTAATTTATATAACCTGGCCCGCAATTTCAGAGGTCTCGGTACAGATTGGCGAAGCGAAACGACCAAAAAGCCTTGCCTTGAGCCACCACGACAGCCGTTCCTTTAATCAAGGGAGCATGGCCTTAGAGCAGAGTCGTCTTATGATGTGATGTTGTAAAGAGCTGGGCAGAGAATAAGATGACGCTCGAAAATTATATACAAAGACCGAATGAAAAGACCGCATATGTAGCAAGGTTTAGTTTCGGAATCCTAAATCGTGGGTCCGTCATAACATATTTTGGCTCGGAAGTAGTCTCACTTCGTATACGTGGCAGTGAATCCTCCAGGAAGTGTTGTTACCCCTGATGCCTCGTTAGCGAGCCCCAGCTTGTTCGAATCAAGGCAGACTTACATCCATCAATATCCTCATTCACGACTCTGTTTACAGCGCATTTGTTCATGGCAGCGTTATTTTGGGACTTCAGTGTGGCGCAATTCTGATAACATGGAGAATCAAGAGCTCGCTGGAGAGCATCACCCTCCCATCCGAAAATGTAATCACCGTGGTTCCCGTAGCCGGTACTATTCGGATTGTGTCAGTTCATTACAAAAAAGGGATGAAATATTATTCGAGATGGCGTCTTACCCATCACCGAAGCTCCACTAAAGTTTCAATTAGTGCCTGCTTCTTGGATGTATTGAATAGGCTACGACTTACGACAAAAGGTTGAGAACCATCAATCGGCCAGATAGACTTATCGTTGAACTTCTTTGTGTCCCATATGACTTCATAGAAGAGTTGCGACATCCTTACAGGGTGAGATGCTGGGCATGGTCCACCAGTCTCGAATGAGCCGCTCTCCGGGTATGCCATGTGAGACATGTGATCAGGACTATCGAGGTTGACGCCGTCCCAGCAGCTATTGATATTGTGAGCTCATGGTTACTGCAGATGGTTCGGATGTGGGAACTCACGTAGGAAAGCGGACTGCTGTCATAATTCCAGCTGGGCATGGCTTGGTGGGGAAAGTCAATGTTTGAGGATCGCGAGTGCTGAGTGTCTCTAAGCAAGTGAATGTCATCTGGCGGAACCTTTCAAGTTCTTCTTTCGTCTTGGCATTAACATCGCCAACGAACATGCGAAAACCCTGAAATTGTCAGGAAACTCTTTTTTCAATGAAAAGAAAGACTCACTGGTTGGAAAGCAGTGACTTTCGAAGTCTGTTGGAAGTTGTACAAGCCGTCTTGCATGTAGTATACCGTCATACCACCTTGCACACCTTCAAATCCAACGTTCTGGATCTGTGGTACGCGTTTGTAGGTTCCATTACGAGCTTTGAAATATCTACAGAGATTAGGATTTATCGCGACATCTGGCGCCGTTCAGAACGTACAGTGTGGCTGTCCAGTAGTTCGAAAAGTCCTCGCTGAACTGGCATGTTGTACAGGTCGACTCTCCTGGAAGGTCTTTCGCTGGGTCCATGGACGCATTGAATGCATTCTGTGATCGTGAATCAGCATTTCTAAATTCATAAAGAATGTGGACGTAACCTACTCCTCCAACAATTTGATGTAAATGTGGTGCTGGAACTTGTCCTGGGGTGACTAAAGGATCAAGACGATCGATGACTAATTGTCCGCATGGGAAACGAAGAAGAGCATTGACTTGATATGGTGCAACGACCGCTAGGAAAGTGAGCTGTGGCCACAACATCATGAATGTTGTCTCGAGACAGTGACTGAAGCAAGTCTCTAGTTCTAGGAATGACAACCACAACAGGAGGCTTTCACAGATGGGTACGAGGTGGCATTCCAACAGATATCGAGCGAAAAAAGCAGTGTATTTGGGCTCCCCTGAACTTATCCGTGATATTCCATGACAAAGTTGTACTAGCTTGGCTTCGACGTGTCCCGTCTACCTGCACGGATTTCTCGCTTCTGAGCATTCTGTTATTGACAAGGCCCCACATCCCAGCATCATACGAACGGAACGACCATTTCCACCGGGCTTATTAAACAGCCAGTGATATTCAATTTTGTCCCAAAATGAATGCTGGAGCCAATAGACTGTGATGAGATCGGAAGAATATGGCTTAGCTACTACCTCGCGTTTCAATGGGCTGGTTGTTGCCTGCTCAGGGCTCAGCCCCACCACCTGGTGCCACCAAGACAAGCGAGTCTGCCCGGCTTCCAATACAGATACAGCAGTTATAGTCTAGAAAGATAGCATTTGCATCATTGGCTGCTCCAAAGATTGTCCTGGCATGGAATTAGCCATAGTTGTTGCATGGTTATATCATCATCGTGGGGACCCCGCCGTCCAACCTTCTGCCTTGCCTTCGTCTGATCAAATATGTTTTGATTAATTAGCCACCTGCCTAATCACATGGCTCAAAGCATGAATACGTATCCTCGGCCTGCGTTTCCCCGTTTTCATGTCTTGTCCTATCGCGAATGATGCCGTTGCCCCCAAAAGTCGTTCTGCTTGGTCGGAAATGGAGGCTCCAAGACAGACATTTTAGCCAATTGAGACGACCAAGAGCCGCACCCAGCATCGATATTAAGTTGATATTGCTTCGAAATCTTTTATAAACCCAATCTCGGCCCAAGACGGTCCTACAGCTGTCTTCAGAGGTGCAATACCTTCGTTATTGTTGTTCCGACCTCCATCTGGCAGGTGGTAATTCAATGCTCGGCAACTTCCATCGAAGCCAGTTTGGCAGGGAACACTGGAGTCTTGTGCTGGTACATGAGTGGTTTGGAATTGTCCGGAATTTTTCTGCCAGCTTTTGAGTTCCATGCTAGACCAAATGGTCTCGGACATCGACCAGTATTTTAATTTTGAAATCTGTCGCCTGGTTGCAATTTATTTTTCCAACCGACATTTTCATCCAGATAGTCAATGGGCAGCTCAAGACGCGCAATGTGGTCTTCCAATCTATAACCGGATGATCAGTTTCCCCGCAGGTTACATCTACTTTGGCAAGGTCAGTATCGCTTGTGAGGTCATAAGATTCACGGGTCGTCCGTTATGATATTCAGCACGTAGCAGCGCTCCTCCATCCCGCACTTACTACACAATGCGGTTCTCGTTGCTTCTTGTTACCCCGTTCCTGCTAGCAACGTCTTTTGCAGCACCTCATGGCGAAAATCTGTCGGTGCCTGCCCTCCTCCACAACGACAAGAAGGCTCTCTCGCCCATTCCATCTAGGACGATCGCACAACGAGCGTTCAGTCCAAATCGAGCTGGTGCTGTCTTGCTGAGAGCACCGGAAGGAGAGTCATTCACATCTGTGACTGGTACCTTCACTGTACCAACACCCGCAAGGGGACAAGGAGGAGGGACAAACACAAAGTACTCCGCTGGTATTTGGGTTGGAATTGCGGCGAACAAAGACCAAGATATCGTGCTTCAAGCAGGAGTCACGGCTGCTATCACGGGCTCGACAACCAGTTTCACAGCGTGGTATGCATGGTATCCCGGAAGCCCGACAGACTTTACCACGACTCAGTTCAGCGCTAGAGCTGGCGACTCCATCAATATTACGGTCTCCACTATATCTGTGACTGAAGGGATGGTGGTGATCGAAAATATCACGGCAAACAGGAAGGTTACTCAGGCAGTCTCGGCGCCTGCATCATTAGCACCCGACGAGCTGACGGCTCAAAGTGCGGCATGGATGGTGGAAGGATATCAATTGGCAGGAGAACTTGTTCCACTTGCCAGATTCGGGAGAGTACAGTTCACGAATTGTGCTGCTGCAACATCAGGTGGAAAATCTATTGGTGTGACTGGGGCAGGCTTGTATGAAGTCCAGACAATTTCGGGACAAGTTTATACGAAAACGACACTGCCGAGTTCGAGCTCGATTCTCATCACCTATTAGTGTATATAAATGGCATTAACGCTGCGAATTCAAATTGGGAGAAGAACACAATGAACCCTGCCGCCATGGCTCCTTTTCTTCTCTTCAACAGTCTTCTCGTCATTTCTTATTGACATGGAGGAGATTGTGAAATATCACGCACGAGCCGACCTAAGCGAGTCAAAAAATGATTGGAACGGCGGGAAAAGAAGTTGTTTCGACCTCAGGGGCACTCTCCAGTGCATGTGATGCCTTATTCACCACCTTAGATATAACCAACAAATGTATCCTTCTGGGTCGCTTCGAAACTGTGGATGACCGGACAGAGGAAGCTCAAAAATTGATGTGCATGATTGATGACCAGAAGGCCTCCTAAGAACCAACATGACTAATGTGCTACTGCACCCAGTAGGTATCTTCAGCAGCCAAACGTCTTTCCACCTGCACTCTCTAGGTCTCATTGTAATGTATACTTTTTGTTATGAAAAATCTCCCGCGAACGACGTCCCATCATGCCCGCGCTCCAAATAAACGGTCCAATTTAAATTTACCTCGAGATCCATGATTTTGAGGAGACTGAGAAAAACGAAGCACCTGTTTATCTACTACCGAGCCAATATTTGCTCACGGAGATCTTGAAGCGGTGTGCGCTAAGGACTGTCCGCGGACTCAGCATAATCTCGGAGTTTTATAGTCCGACTCAAAGTCTCTTTAAGGGGCCGTCTCAGGTCGAACGCCTTCCGCTTGTTTAGCCAGTTGTGGTAGAGTCGCTTGCCTCTGCATATGGTTGGATGTACTTATTGCCAGCAGAACGCGATTCTCTCAGACCGCGACCATAATACTTGACTTCGCCTCGTGCGTTGATCCCTCGAAATGTCCAAGTCTACCATCAACGAGAGGCGATCCAAATCCAGGTGCACCAAAGCCGTGATGAGAGATTGATCGTGCAGACTCAGACAATACAGTGCTTTCACGGCGACTCTCTTGATCCATGGCCAATGCTTGGGCTCTCATAGAGCTTAGCTCCGATCGCTCGCTCTGTCTCGACTTTCGAGGGGCCAAACTGTTCGAAGGCATTCTTAATAGAGAGGGAGATGGCTCATACCGAATCGAAGCCGGGTGACCTTCTCGAAACTCAAAACGAAATCTTGGTCCATGTGCCATATCAGGACTCGGATCTTGGATGCCAAATTGAGGATGGATTTGGCGATCTCGATTATTCTTCTCCTTTCCTCTTGGTCTGGCAGACTCCTGAGGGATTATTGTGCTCTCAATGTGGGTGCTATTGCCATTAAGATGGCCTCGATGGCCTCGATGGCTACGCTCTTTTTCCTTTCGGTCTCTGCTGACACTATTCGGATTGCCTGAGATTCTTGTCAGTACAAATGCAGAAACAAATTTCGAATGACCTGAAAAGTTGACAGGTTGTCTCTCTCTCTTTGGTCAATACATTGAGGAAAGGTCTTACCTCCTCTACCGCTTGAGACATCGAGATGATCGTCTGTAAACCGAAGCTGACGGAACATTTCTCTCGAATCACTGGTTGGAGCATGATATCCATACCTACGAACGGGGTTCTTGAGGGGTTCCTCGTCGCTTTCGGTCATGTAGTCAGAAGATTCCCGGTCATTGAAGCCAATGTTTGATCTGTCGCTTGTGTTTGTGATTATGGAGTTGTGATGAAGACCTGGGAGAGAACTTTCGGTCATGGTAGACTCACCAGGAAACTCGACTCGTCTGTTGTTTGGGGCTCTAGGAGAAGGGGAGTGAGATTGGCGAGAGTATACGTAGTGTGACTGGTCGTGGCGGCCATTTCCATTGCGATACTCCTTGACGGCATTCTCTAGTACACAAGTCAGCAATGGCAAAGCTCCATCATGCGAGAGTTTATGTGTACAGTGCAGACATACCATGCCAGGTTCGCTCTGCTTCTCTATGAAGTCTCTTTCTCATCTGATGTAGTCTTTCTTTAGTTCCATGGTTCGAAAGGTGATAGTTCTCTATTTCATGGTTAGCTGACATATCAGAGAGCCTTGGTAGATATATATCAGAAAAGATGTGGCATACTCATCTGCTCAACCACGTCAGTATCCTCCCTAGAGCCACTGGCCAGCGCCACATTGGTCTGTCAGATTCTTGGCATCTTCTTGAGTTTTGTTCGCGCCGTCTCTAGTAATGGTGAGACCGTCGTGGGCTCTGGCGTGATGAGCGGCATCTGCAGGATATTTGCCTGCATTGCGCATATTGCGTAGGATTCGAAGGTAGTATCGAAGAAGATTGGATCAAAATCACCAGTATCGCGGTTAAGCTCAACTTCTTCCTCAATCATGCCTTCAAGTTGTTCTTTCTGGTGACCGATACTAAGCTTCTCGGCGACGAATATCTCAGCTTGTGCCCGAGTGGTACGTTCACCTTGTGGTTCAACGCGGTTTCTGGCACGTCTCGTCGAAGACCGGAGGATAGGACCTGTGGTTTCTGTCAGAAAGACACGCTTGCTCAAATAATGATTGATTCGCTGCAATATGAGACACTTACGCAAGTTGTCATCGAGGAAAGGAGGCAAGTCTTCGACCACCTCAGCATAGCCGGAAAATGAGAACATGGCGTTGAGATAGCACTGCGGTGCACAAGGTATAAATGTTGGTCGGGCCAGTCGAAGATACTGTAGGATGATGAAAGTCCAGTGCACACAGGCTGGAGCCGAAGGTCTACATGGAAGATTTTTCGCGTTATGAACAAGAATCGAGAAGGCTTTGTAGACTTCTGGGTAGCTCAACGACCTCACTTAGCTAGCGCGGCGCGCCACGATGTCGGCGAAAAGCTGATGGAATTACCTCAAACAAGCGATCAAATTGAATATTCGCGCAGGGACATATCTTGATCAGCTTTACATCAGAAGAGTCTGACCGGCTTTTTGCATTGAGTCAAATTCATTCATTTCAGAGATGAGATGGTCGCTATGAATCAGTCCACGAAGCTTCGTTGTTTATGTTTAATGTCGCTTGTGTATACTGTCGATATTGATTGCATTGATCAGCGAGATTATATACTGTGAAAAGCCTATCTTGGAGATTGTTGTTACTGGAATTAAACTAGACTCAGGCGCTTGTGCCTAGAACTCGGCTGCGAGACTTTGTGTTGTACTGAGAAGAGGGCAGGGTAGCGGAAGCGGGGCCTGTGTTCTGAGCACAACAGTCCGTCTGGTAGCAACACAGTTCATGATACCAAAGACCGCATAAGTGAAGGCGACCACTCACATAACATAAGTGAAACTATCCAGTGTCCTTCTTCTAGGTAGTAATTGGCTCACTGTGGAAGTTAGAAGAAAAGTGTTCTCAAACTTGACGTCGCTCACCAGCGAGCGGTTGTTTATCATGGCGCCACAGCAGGACACAATGACACGTCTGAGAACAAGCTCAACGACACTTCCAAAAACTTTCGAATTCCACGATCATCGATCCTCGGTAGACCGTACTTGGTTTGTGCACTTTTGCTTCTTCCGTCCGTGGGCCCTTGCACATGCACATGGGCGGTCTCAGCCTCACCAACTTGTGCCAATGCATGCAAAAGAAAAGAAGCAAACCAGTATCAGCTCATTGTTGACGCCTATCATCGGAGTCTTTGGCGCAGCCTTGTCATTTTGGATGAAGGATATAATCCAGTGCGCCCGCCCGGGTTTTGGGCATCGGTCTTCAACTTAAAATTTGCATTTCTGGCCCCCAAATATGGCTTCGTCAAACACATCGTCAGCTCCGAACGCGTCGGCTACCGACTTCCCTGGGGATGAGTTCGCCAACAACCTCTTCAGTGACTTGGCACCTCTCCTCACATTGTTTGGCGAGCAGGTGACGAAGCAATTCTTGAGTCTATCTGTTGGATGGGCCGATAACTTCATGCTCGCTATGGCGCCGTTGGGAATTTTGACTGTGGTTGTGAGTTCTATCAGAGTCACAAAAGATCGATACATGAAAGCGCTTGTTGGCAGGTAAGTCGTGTGAGCTCTAAAGCTGGGGTAACAAGGATAGTGTTCGGGAGCAGAGGATTGATGAGTCCAGACCGATGTTCACTGATGGCATTTTGAGAAACAATTAACACTGACTTTTGTCAGGGCGCGAGAATCACAAGCAATGGCTGAGGCCGAGCTATTGTCATCCACTTCCGAAGAAGTCTGTGAGCTATTTGATGGAAATCAAATCGTTCGGGTCTTGGGTGCTCCAGATACCCAGGAATTTGTCTATCACAAAAGATCTGATATGGAAGGCTCTTCATCTACAGCTATGGTGTGGGGGCTGCGTGAGGCCTTGGACGCACAGCAACTGATATTCACTGAAGTTGATTCTGGAAAATCTGGGAAGTTTGTTGTTGTACTTGGCAAGATCAAAAACGTTCTCACCCTTCAATGTGAGCAATTTTCTCGATCGATCGTGAGAGTGTAGTTGACGGCGAACAGTTTTGACCAGGTGGCTCCAAGCTCCCAGCACAGAAGACGATGTCAACGATGGGAAGAAAACGGAAATTGAGCAGAATCTCATCACTGAACTACTGTCCTCCGCACCAAATATAATTCTCAATGTCAACCAGGCTATTGCACCAAGATGGCAGTTATGGTTGTTCGCCTGGATTGGTATTTTTGCCCAGCTTGCTGTCCTTGTTCTTGGGGCTTTGACGACATACCACTGGAAATTCGAAAAAGGTGGCAGCCCCATTGCTCTATATGGTTATCCTTGCACATTATCTGGGACATTGATTGTCAGTGTAGGCCTACTTTTGTGCTCCCATGTTATAGAAGGTTCGACCGATGAGTGCAAGCTGGAAATTCCAAAGGACAAAGGACACCGCATCCTCAGAATACAACGAGCGTGTGTGGTTAGCGAACAGCACTTTTCATCATATGCACTTTTCAACTCGGAATCCAGCAACTTTCTCCGTACTTCTAGATTGAACAAGAAGAGAGACTATAGTTTGCTGGCTGCCCTTGGTTCTTCATTCGCCATCGCAGGATTTATCGTTCAGTTCGTGGGTCTGAGAGCACTTCACTGGTCTGCTACTATCATGCAGCTTGGAGCAACTCTGTTTATGACGGCTATTAGATCCTACGCTCGCCGTGGACTTGCCCATGATATGGATTGGGAGCGGATACCAAGCGGTGAAGAGCTTGGCTGGTTCTCGGAGCATGTTTGTCACACCCAAGGTGTTGAGCTCCTCAGCGGATCGTATGTCCCATACGATTCTGACGAACCTCCAAACAGGAATCAAGAGAGTACAACAGCAAGAAGTATGCTTTTTTATTCAATGCCTCCGAAAGTTAGCCCTAGGATGAGCAAGGTAGAGAAAGCTCGCCTAGAGGACGCAGCTAAAGACATCGCTATGACCATGCCCACTATTGTGCAACACTGGAAGAAGCCGACTGGATCGAATCCATTCTCTTTCCGTGGAAGATTCGCAGCAAACGTTGCCGAAGAAATGATTGAGCGACAGTCTAGGTTAATGGAGATGAGCAAATGGAGCCAGCCTCAATCTGAAGTCGCACAAAGGCTTGTATCGGCCATGATGCAAATTCGGGATTTATTTGAGGTCCCAGAAAATACTTTGCCGAAGGAATTAAGTGTCTCATACAAGTACAATGCTTCTAGAACAACATGGGACATGCCAGTAATTTTGCACGGCAACTGCGCCCATGAGCAGGAGCTCTCACGACCAGAAATGACCAATGTTTCACTAAACTTGCCACGGATTGATCCAGAAAGCGATGACAAAGACCCAACGAAAGACTTGAGGTTGGAAATCGGGTCCCTGTTGTCTCTGTGGTTACGGACCATTAACAAGAGGTCAAGTATTCCTGAGTGGAAGTTAGATTCTCCCTCAGCATTGAGGAGGAACGAAATGATGGAAATAGAGATGCGTGTGGTTCCGAAAAATGTGTTTCTGCGCGTAGTAGCAACAGAGCAAAGTGGAGACCGCGAAGAATACAGAAAGCTATATCTCTTAGGGCAATGGTTAGAAGGGCCTCTATTCCGGGTTCCGTGCCCTGTGGGTATGGCCCCGTTGAGTCGCTCAGGTGGGGCATTTGGATTTGACACCCAGCAATCATCTTCGCTGGAGCACTTGCTTCACCACCACCCGGTTTTTGGTCTTGCGTTTTCTTCCTTGCTGGGGTCAGTGGTCACATCTAATTTGACCATTATCATCACTTGCTAAAAATTGCAGCAGAGACATAGAAGATTCTTACAGAAGCGAGATTCCGTTTACAGACGTCGAAATCCTGTCGATAGAACGGGCCGGCAACGAAAAGGGGATATTTCCCTGGTCTGCCAGACAGGACTACAATCAACACTACGGAGGGTTCGACTCATTCTTCGATTCTACTCTAAATATCAAGGTAGAATCGACGACGGGATTCGCCATCAACTCGATCGACGAGCAATGGCGTAAACATGCGGAACAAATCGCTTACTTGGTATCCTCGGAAGATGCTCCAATATCGAAGCAAAGTACGAGTATCGAAGGGCGAGATGATAGAGACAAGCAGATGATTGCTGCTGTCAGCGAAAATCCGTATGGTACAGATTTGCCCGAAAGGATATACCGGTACAAACATCATCTACGTCGTCGAATCCACGCAGAAGTTGCCATCCACTGCCAAGGATCGCTTGTTCAAAACTGCGCACTCGAGATTTTCTCCTCCTTTTTTATGGCAATGACGGAAAACATTGGAAAGATTCTCGGAACAACTGTTTTCATTGAAGCAGGACCAATGCTGGATCCACCTGCAGAACCGCCACGAGATAGATGGGTGAACGACGTGATTGATAAAGCTGCAAGAATCTTGCTCGACTCTGGCTTGGTGGATAGCCAAGCAGAAGGCAGAAACATCATTGTGCCAGTCCTTTCGGCTAGAGATTTGTTGCCAACGGAGGAAAAGCAGCGGGGTCCACTGGATGATTGGCTGGGACGGCCTGGGTAGGCTGCCACGGCAATCTATCTTGAATGTCAGTCGCGGATCGATGCGACTCGATGACCAGCGTTCTTTCATCCATATCTCATCTCAATAAGCTCTGAATATTGACTCCGGTCGGATAGCTCCTGCAGAGGTGACATATGTAAGTTATCATTGAGTTCAGGAATTAAATCAACGGTGCTTAGCGAGCATAGTCACTTAGCTAGGGGCTTTTACCCCGCACTTAACTGGAAATCCCCTATAGAAATTACCCCTCCAGGCACTTTTAGCGATAATTGTTATCCTTCCCCCTCTGGTTACCAGTATTTTCAGTGAAGGGCATCAAAATCGAAAGCCCAATCAAGTATTTCGATAAGATGATCTTCGACTCTATGAGACTTGGTATCACTTTAATCTAGCAATCATTCCAGCCCTCCTAAACGCCTCAAATGTCTCTACCCAATTCTGATGCGGATCCCTCTCCTCCTCAAACCCGTCATCCCTAATTCTTCTTCAAGCCCAACTGCCTATCAAAATCACAATAGAAGCCATACGTATCCAAGAAATCTCCTTTCCAAACATCAACTCCCTTCAGCCTTTTCTCCTCCAGCTTCTCTTTATTCGCTTGTAAATACTCACCAGGAAGTAAGGCACCCTTCCCTTCCCCCAAAGGTCTAACACCAACCAATCCAAAATACTCGCAAATGTTCGGCCACCTCTCCTTCATAATGGTCGGTTGTTCTTGATCCGCGATATTGAATAGCTTCCCACCACCACAAGTTTCGGGGTGTAGACAAACGTAAATCGTAAGACGACCGATAATCGATGCACTGGCGTCGTTGAAGAGAGATTCATATCCTGCTGTCGTTTCTGGATATGGGACTTTCGAGCCGGGGCCTTCGATGAGAGCGTAAGCCGACAGGTAGGTCGCCCAGTGTGCGGCGAGGTTGAAAGTGCTGCCATTCGGGACGAAGCCGATTATCGCGTCAGGAGGTACTTCAGCCCAAGTCCAGGAAAGGTTTGCGATTGCGGTGGTCAGGTAAGATTGGAATGAAGCGTACCAGTTCTCGGCTGAGAGGTGAGGTGGGAGGACCATGGTTTCCATGAATGAGGCTGTGAAGGGACGGTCGGAGGGATCGATTTGAATGCCATAACCCTGTCAGACTGTTAACCCCGATGGAATCATCTGATAGCAGAGGATAGGCAGATGGGGGTATACCTTTGTTCTGCTCGGAAAGATAAGATATTCCAAGTTTGGAGAGAAAATGTTTAGTGCTCCTATTACGCGTGAAAGCATACCAAGATTGGCAGCCACTTCTGTCGCTTGGTACTTTTCTTGTTTATATGCTACCCAAAGAGTTAGCAAATGTTCACTAACTCGTGTAATCAGTCAATTTTACCGAAGTAGAAAGCATGTGTAATGGTCCTCATATTCTCCACCTTTTCACTCAGCTTCTTAGCGAATTCCTCAACCATTCCATTACGCAGGTTAACTCCAGACACCAAATTTATTCCGGTCTGCTTGGAGAAGGTGATGGCCAATAGGTGTCTTCGAATTTGAGAGCTCGATTGACGACTGCTGTGACTTTGGAAAAAGTGCCTTCCTTAGGGTAGTTCTGGAGGAGTTCATTGACGAGTCCCCATCCTGCGACGCCAGATGCGCCGAAGATGAGGGCGTAATTTGGCTCTGCTGACATTTTGTGTTTGTTGATATGACTTGCTTTGATTCTTGGTTTACGGAAAAGCTACAGGATATTATAATAGATATATATTTCTGGAAGAATCATGTTTACTCTTCGGAACTCGCTAAAGTAACGCCTGCCGTTATGAGTGTTCCCTTGACGTACAGTTTTCACGTGATGCAAATTAGTCGACATGACTCACGATTTCTCATTTGTGCTGGTCGGTAACATCTCTGTTTCGTCGGGATTCCGAAGTATGCAGCAAAGAAACACGCTCTCTCGGCTTTCCACACTCGTACTGATATGACCCTTCTCGGAAAGACCACTTGACTTCAGACTACAGGGAGTGCGTTCTAGACGAGATGATCCGATGCAGGGGCTCCATCACGGCCAGCGGAGAAAGAGACAACGAGGATCAATCGAATGATTCAAAATTGCATAGCAGCTTATAGACCGAGCTCACTCCAACTAGACTTTTGGACAGCAGTTGTAAATCACAGAAGAAAAGTAAGACACAGCTAGTAAGGCAACTCAGTGGAGAGGATTGAAGGAGATTCAGTGGTGTTGTGCAGACCCTCAAGATACGTGAACGCTATGGACTGGTACGGTAGTCCATGATAGTCAACAGTTTGTTTCCCTTCCCCTAGCTCATGGCTCCAAGAGATCGATTCGAAGCAGCAAGGTGCGAATTAGAACCATCAACAGACCAGCAAATTGCGTGGAAAGATGGAGGGAGAGAAGATTGTTGATCAAGAGATTAGGACTGTCAATGATCGTAATTCACTGAGCGTCGTTCTGCTCTCCTATGCTCCGGTTCCTGGCTCTCCTTGCTGCCCAAGGGGTCCTTCCACTTGTCTCGTTACATCACTCAACCTCCTCTCCTCGCTCGCTCTCTCCACACTCTCTCCATTTACTGGAGGAGAATACTCAGGTAACACATCTCCGCCGCCTGTCCTCCTGTTTTCAATCTCGGTCTCATAGTCTGGCAGCTGTTCTTTCGCAGCCTTGGTCTTCCGGCTTTTTGGCCGCCGGATGCGGTACGCCATTAGAGCAATGAACAGTATCAGTAGAAATCCCAGACCTACGCCAAGGCCAATCGGAAGATCTGATTTCATGGGTTCTCTCCCCGAACAGGTGAAGGAGAGAGGATGATCGACTCTGAAGTCCTCATAGCCAGGATGAATTTGTAGCATTTGTTTTTTTGCGGGTTTGCAATCGAATTCTAGGAAGTCTTCCGGTGATGCGCCCATGGAAATGCCTGTCACGTTTGTTAAGCTTGTTATGTTGTAGCTGCAGTTATTGTTAGATAGCTATAATGCTATGATTAGGTCCAGGCTTGAAGAAATGCGTGCTTACCTTTCCACTTGCCCGATGAGGCGGAGATACCGTACACTTTCCAGCGGGCGAATGTCGAAGTTCATTGGGATGGAAAGATTGACGGAATAATCTCTCTGGATTTCGGGTAGAGCTGGAAGCGAAATACTGTATAGCCAGAAAATTACCACTGGTCCTGATCGAGATGGGGTGGGTTTACCTTGCAAACGTTCCTTCGAAATTGACAGACGTCGCATTCCATAAAGATGGCAAGCTCAAGTGTAGTGGAATTCCGCTCGTGGATATAATCATACTTCCTCCTGAACCACTGGTCCATTCTTCCTGGGACCCAAGAGATGATAAAAGCGGCATTGACATGCTGGCCGGTACACGTCAGTGATTTCACTATTCGCGATACATCTACAGCTGTGTAAATATAGTACCTAGATATGTTTCCAACTACCTTCAAGAGCTCACAGTTGACTAAGGACGGAAAACTAATATCCACGGGGTAGTATGAATTGTGCATTGCCAAGTGGCCTTCGTTAATTTCGAGGTATTCCCGCTCACTAGTAATCATAATTTCACCGTCCACTTGAACGAGAGCTAGAAAGATTATACTAGAAAGTGGATCAGTGTATTTCAAAGAACCAGAAGCTTCGATGGAATTCACTCGTGCACACTCCTCGATACAGTCAAATCCCCTCCAATATTTCCAAGCTTGGGAAATGGAGAGAAAGTCCGTCATCGTCCGCGTCTTCAATTTGTCCCAAAACGTCCATATTGATATAGAGCGCAGAAGTCGATTGCAGCATCTCAAAGTTCAAAGAGCTCAGCTTCGTTGCCTGATTCATGTTCAAGCCATATCTGCCCGCAATCTGGACTAAGTCGGGACCGACGATAGAAGTTAATCCTGGCACTGAGAAAACAGCGGCTACTGCTTGGTCAGAATCGGTTCTGCGCAAACTTCCAGTGATGTTCGCGAGACCAGCAAGCACAAGCTCGCCACTGTAAGTTCTGCCAATGACGAGATCGCCGTCCCGTTTGTCGCATCCTTTGAACAGGTTGTCGTAGTCGCTCTGGCTATAAAGTACTGTTTCCGGGTTCCACAAACTCTGCTGCTGACCACATCGCTGTGCAAATACTGTTCATCAAGCGATAAGTTAAAACAGTGGCCCATCTAAAGGACGAAATCCATACCAGGTGAGACAGTGTTCCGTAGCATAACCTGCCATTTTAAGACACGCCAGTTCTGCATTGCGCCAGAATTTAGCTTGCCTGCGCGTGGGGTTTCTCTCGCAGGCATGGCGCGGGACCATGGGCTTTATCTCATCAAGAAGTCTCGCGTCAGGGGTGCAATCATATCGATGATTGTTGCGCCATAACGTACGAGAAATGAGACTACGGTCCAAAGCCTGATAGATCGGTTGTAAGGCTGATTCGAGGATATGTGTGCTGGAGGCTCGCTGTGCCGTCGTGGGCCCTCAACGTGCATCTAGAAGTGCGCTTCTACAGCACTTACACTGCATTCCCACTGCACACTACAGACATTGCAGTCACAATTCTGTGTGGCAGGTTACGGAAAGCGACAAGAATACCTAGGTAGGTCCGCTGTCCTCAGCTTCATCCGACGAGAGCATCATCAGATCACTATGGCGGAAAGACCTTTCGGTCTGATTTTCGGAGCGTCTCGTGAACAGAGATGTATCTGGAGTGCTTGGGCAGCACGACAGTCGGGCAACAGAATATGATGCATCGGAGCTGAGACTGCATAGCCAATATTGACTGTAAACAGATCTTGGCCCGACTTAGCGAGCCAGATCCGCTAATGTCACGTGTATTCAAGGTTAATTTGACCAAAGTCAACGGTTGGGCTTGGATGATGACATCGATTACCTTCTTGCAATCTACATCATTGGAACGAGCATTTATCATGGCACATAAGTCTAAATATTGTATTAGTAGCTTTCGAGCAAGTTTGTCCAGAAACCCCGGATGTCTGCAACCTTGATGGACGGAGCTTAGCCTAATCTGGGAGGTCGTGTTAGTCGATAACGATAAGCTATCGCGATGCTTCATTCCCCTCTTCTCTGTCTTCTTCCTCCAACACCAACACTCCAACTCGTCAACAACCCAGCGAAAAGAAAATCCATCGACACTTTCTCTTAATAACAAGCAATTCGGCATCAAACATGGGTGCAAATCAGTCAACTTCAGCTCTGCCAAACGAGAAGCTCGTTATCGAGCGTCTCCGAGCTATGGAGATCAAGGACCAGTCCGAGGACTACATTGAAGTCGACGAGAAGGCACTTTCGGGATCATCCAAAACTAAGTTCAAGGCGCCATGGACAGCTGTCTCTATATCAGAGGTCGGGCAGTGGGAGCATGAGCTTTTGCAGGACGCAAAGAACAGGTAGGCGATCCTAGCACCGGATAATGTCAACAACATTGGCTAATGGAGACTGGCAGACTCGCACTCTCTGCTTTGAGCGCCGCAGATCCTAAGACCGTCCTAACATCCCGTGCCACAACTATCAAAGACCAGCAGATTTTCAATACCAAGATCCCATTCGAGGGAGCTCCAATCACGAACCAGAGGCAATCTGGCAGATGCTGGATCTTCGCAGCGACGAACGTCTTCCGCGTTGCTCTCATGAAGCGCCACAACCTTGATAAATTCGAACTCTCTCAAGCATACCTCTTCTTCTACGATAAACTCGAAAAAGCGAACTTTTTCTTGGAGCAGATACTCGATACCGCGGGAGATGACTTTGATACCCGGACAGTTCAGACACTGCTCCAAAGCCCAGTTGGAGATGGCGGACAATGGGACATGATTTACAATTTGGTTCATAAATACGGTCTGGTCCCGCAGGTTCTTTACCCAGATTCGTTCAATGCGCAGGCATCTGGTGCGATCAACCAGTTGATCACTACCAAACTCCGTGAGGATGCTTTGCAATTGCGAGCACTGGCAACCTCGGGAACTAAGTCCTCCAAGGACATTACCGCGATCAAAGAGAAGATGATGCGCGAGATCCACCTTATCCTCACCCTCACCCTCGGTCCACCACCTTCCCCAACAACCGAGTTCACATGGAACTACCTTGACAAGAACGGCGTAGCTCACGAGCTGAAGACCACGCCTGTTGCCTTCTCCAAAGAACTCTCCTCGCCAAAGTCAATCCGTATCACCAACTCCACTGTCCACGATATGTTCTCCCTTGTCAACGACCCAAGAAACGAATACAACACGCTCCTTACCGTCAACAGACTGGGCAACATTGTCGGAGGCCGCGGGATCACATACGTGAACGTCACAATGGACGTCATGAAGGAAGCCTGCATCAAGATGCTGCAAGCCGGCCTCCCTATATTCTTTGGCTCCGATGTAGGCAAATACTCGAACTCCACCTCCGGCATCATGGACCTTTCCCTCATTGACTACGAACTCGGCTTTAACGTCCGCCTCGGGATGTCAAAGGCTCAGCGGTTGATGGTTGGCGAGAGTGCTATGACACATGCTATGGTATTGACTGCTGTGCATGTAGAGAACGGCAAGAGTGTCAGGTGGAGAGTACAGAACAGTTGGGGCGCTACGCTGGGTACGGAGGGCTGGTTTGTGATGAGTGATAAATGGATGGATCAGTTTGTTTATCAGGCGGTCGTAGAGCCCAGGTTTGTGAGTAAAGAGATTAGGGATATATTGAGCACTGAGCCAAAGGTTCTGCCGCTTTGGGATCCTATGGGAGCTTTGGCGTAGTCATCTTAAGCATAGATGGCTGATGGAGCCGATAGATTGTATGGCGGTATATGATAATGACTGGTACTCTATCTTGAATTTCTCCAGCATAGCATGAATTGAATTGATACACAGGCAGACAGTAGTGACTTGGGAAAATGAGGAGAATGATCCAGGAATTCTACAGTGGTATTTGCCACGGGGCATTTTTGTAATGTCCATTTGTGATTAGCTGAGATCAGTGTCTCAAAGATATCTTGACCAAATATCGTGCAGCACAGTTTCCCCGCTCTAATGGTCCGTTAGGTCGCCGTCTTTACTGATATATGCACTACTTGGCCACGAAAATTCATACTTATGAATGTTCTTGTCTCTCGTCAAGAAAGAATGTAAGATTCTAATTGTCGCAAGGATATCTGATTTCCAGCATTCCTTGTCAATCCACAGAATTAAACATTGCTACAGATCACACTTATCAATATAGACCTGCTTTTGACACTATCGATTAGGAGGTTTGATTTTGTAGATCCAATTTAGGTCAAGATCTCACCAATGACGCTTTTCTCATATAGGCTCAAGACCGGTCCCATCAACCGCACTCTATCATTCCCAGAAATACGTGAACTGTTTCGACCCCATCAACTCATCACCGAAAGCACCAGCCTCAACCTCTCCACCTGCACCTGCACAAACAACCAACGGTAAGAAGTGCTCCTCACCACCTACGGGATGTGCTTCTTTGCTTCCAACCCAATCCCTGTATCCTTCCAAAGTCTTGCCTCTCTCATCCAAATCCTTGATACCGACAGTCTTCGTCAAACGATCACTCCATTCCTGATTCTTCCTCCTGTAGCTACCCTCACTAGACTGACCCGAGAACATAGCACGGAGATTGTGCATCGTCGGCATGCCACTTCCTACGATCGCTACGCCTGAATCGCGTAGCTGAGCGAGCGCTTTGCCCATCTCGAAATGCTGTTTGGGTGATGCCGATCGCAGCACTGATAATTGAACGATCGGGACATCTGCTTTCGGGTTGATGAGAAGCATTGGTATGAATACACCGTGCTTGAGAGAATATCAGTATTGAGCTTTCATGAGTGGGTCAGAAACACTCACATCCCAACCCCTTTTCTCGTCCATCTTCGGTTGGAACCCCGCTCCCTTCAAAACATTAAACACCTCCTCTGCAACCTCAGGACTCCCAGGTGCAGGATACTTCAACTTATACGCCTCAGCTGGGAAGCCGCCATAATCATAATAAAGACTATGTGACGAGGCGCTGCTGATTGTAGGTTGGTTTTCGGACCAGTGTGCTGTCACGAGGACGATTGCACGTGGTGCTTGTGGTGTTCCGAGCTTGAGGATCTTGGGGACGCGAGTGGACATCGACTTGATGAGTTCAGCGTGTCCAGGGTCGTTGAGAACTGGCATTGGTCCTCCGCCATGACATACAGCGATTACAGAGGCGCGGCTGGACATTGTTCTTGTTTGGGCTTTAATGAGGGAGGTGAAGAAGGGTATTCGCATGTCCCAGGGCAGGAATGTGGGGAGATGGAAATCTAATATCACAAGAGTCGTGCGTATGCGACAATGTAATAATAAGGCTAGAGATGCAGAGATTAAGATGCAAGGTAGATCTTCGATAGAATCAAGCTTTTAATATACTTAGAAGAAGTCGTCGCTGCCTCAACCACCCCACCCGGTTGGTCGCGTAATTCTTACCGATGTTGAATAAGCCACCGGAACGGACATTTGGTCAGCAGCGGGTTGCTTCCGCGCGTGGTTGCCGAAGTAAACATCTACATCTACCGGTCCCGGGAATCAAAAATGATGTTCTCAATTAAACCCAAAAATTCGACGAGATCAAGTTAAGTTACTCAATAATTCGACCACGTCGCATTTTCTCACGATGTTTTGCTCGTCACGTATCTTGAGTCCACATGTTTCGAAAAGCTTGTTAGGCGGAAGGGACGACCAAGAAGGGGCCGCCGCTCGCTAAACCAATGCCAAGCAATGCACGCTTCAGCGATGTTTCGCTTCCCCACGACACGGAAGGTTTGATCGTCTTCTCACGTCGTTTCTGTAGAGCAAAGGAAGGGTAAGCGCATTTATGATTTTCTGATCGTGGTAAACATTCTTTTTTTGTTGCTACTTTTCATGCGTGCCATCTTATGATCAGACGTTGAGTCTGTTTTGTCTGGTAGGAAGTCTTGGTAGGAGATCAAGATCGTCGGATTTTCGTGCTGAGGTTCTGGTATGGTAAATTTAAGTTACACGTCTACAAAAACTTCACTTTCAAGGTTACTTTCTTCTGATCTCGGCGCTTGCTCTTTGGAACTACTGAGCATGTCATTTAAAGTAAGCTTAATTATACACTTTAGACTTACTCAACACAATGATTATGGCCAGGAGAGACGAATAGCCCGAAAACGACAGTCCAAAAATGGTATTCAGATCACCAGTTTGATCGCTGTGTTTGATTTCCTTAACTCTTGTTTTGTAGCCTCCGCCATGTTTCGATCAAGTCCACAACAGATCATTCGACCAAAACCCGGGATCGATACTCGCTGGGACTGGGGAACCCCAGCTCGTTTTGGATATTGACGCTCTGACGTTCTGCCACCTCAACTTGTACCAATGAGTGGGCAAGAAATAAAGTTTTGGGGCCAGTGCCACAGAAGCTTTTGTCGCTCCGGTAGATCATCCAAACTGCGGCATTTCTCGAAGGAGCTACCTTTCTGAATATGGCTGTCATCCCGTGTTACCGGACCACTTCGAGGCGAAACATCAAAGTCGATCGGACGTCTAGACCAAACATAAGATTCTTGAGTCAGAAGAATTGTTGTGGATTGAGGCTTTGTTCTTGGATTGCTGGTAGTCTTGAGGTAGTCGAAACTGTACATAAGTGCCTCTTCACCCACACTAAGCCAACTTCTCTTCATCGTCCGGCACGTCTTCATTCTATTATATCCAATAACTTTGCTCTTCCATTCTACACCGCAGCAGGTCTGATATTCGTACCTTAACTTCCAATCATAAACTTTTTATACAAAAACGACTTTCCAACGAACCAAAATTTCCAGCCACCAACATGCAGTTCAACATTCCAACCGCCTCAGTTCTCCTCCTCGTCTCAGCTATCCTATCAGTTCACACATCGCCTGTACCTTCAAATGACGTAGCACTGATCGGACGCTCGTCCGGTGAAGTCTCAGTCCTCGCTAGAGATATCGACCTCGAAAAAAGACAACGCGGTGGAAATGGTGGCGGGGCTGGCGGACGAGGTGGAGCAGGAGGCGCGGGCGCAGGTGCTGGCGGTGCTGGACGTGGCAATGGAGGAGCTGGAGCTGGAGCTGTAAGCCAATATATCCGGGGAACTAAAATTTTGGCCAATGTACTGACATCAATAGGGAGGTGCAAACGCCAATGCCAATGCCGGAAATGCTAATGCTGGTAATGCTAATGCTGGTAATGGTGCCGCCGTAAGTTATACTCATTTCATCTCAGTCTTCAACAAGAGCTCTACTCAAGGCTGACCTTTCGTTCAGGCCGCAGGTGGAAACAACGCAGCCACAGCTGCCACAGGTGGCGGTAAAGCAGCCAAGGCAGCTGTAAGTCACTCGTTACCATATCTCAGCCATGGATATAAAGCCTTATTTCATTGACTGACTTCATATCAGGCCGCCGCCGCTGCGAACAATGGAGCTGGAGGGGCCACAGCTGCTACGGGAGGAAAAGCTGCAAAAGCTGCTGCGAAGGCCGCAAAGGTTCGTTGACCTACCCACTCGAAGTCATAAACAAATTCTGGGACATCGATCTAACTTGGATGTCTTGATATAGGCTTCCGCTGCTGCGGCTGCTAGTGCCGCATCCGCAAGTGCTGCCGCTGTTACCGCTGATGCCGCTGCGTCTGATGCTGCTGTAGCTGATGCCGCGGCGACGGACGTAGCTGCAACTGCTGCTACAGGGGGGAAGGCTGCGAAGGCCGCTGTAAGTTTGATTTCCTCGCTTGTTACCCCATTCCTATGTAACGAATTGTATGTTTTATGTCAGATAAGGACTGACGATATCCCATAGAAGGGTGCAAAAGCTGCGAAGACCACAGCTGCTGTAAGTTACCCTTCGTCCCTCAAACTCCTCGACCTGATATAGCGCTGATCACGTGATATCGAAAACATGGTCTCAAAACCACTTTGGAAAAGAGACTGACGTGAACAGGCCGCTGCTGTCGCTACTGATCCCGCACAAGCTGCTGCTGATGCTGCTCTTGCCGCTAGCCAGGTGCGTGACTATATCCCACCCATCGATCCTTGATATAGAGCCGCTTCGCCCCCTTGAGAATCAATGAAGCTAACTGTTTCCCGATAGGCTGAGTCAAACGCGTTGCAGCCCGATGCATAGATAGTCCCAGCAGGTACACAAAGAAAATATGGGAAGGATTGGAAAGGCGATGGCGGTGTAGAATTTTGGGGAAGGAGGTTTGGTGATATTTAAAACCACGACAGAAAGGAATGAAATGAGACATGACCTGAAAATGTTTGCCTATTTTGGTGAAAACCCGGCGATGAGAACAATGTAGTTTTTGTCTTTCACAATGAGATCACTTCAATGTCATACCTTGAAAGTAGACAATTATGGTTCCGCTAACCAGTGTGTGTAATATGGACGATGTGAGAACGAAAACAACTCATTATTTAGTAAATTCCTCTATCCATCGTTCTATGCTGCTGTGATTCATTCATGGATGCAATATCTGTTCTCGCTCTTTGTCCTGCCCAAGCGTTGATCCGTTCACCCAAGTAGAGCGGTAAACCCAATGCCGCCCGCGAATATCGAAGCAACAGTCACAATACTCGACACCGACAACGTACTCATCCCACTGATCCCATGTCCACTTGTACATCCACCTGCCATTCTTGCACCAAAGACCATTGAGACTCCACCCAGGATTGCCCTTCCGACCGAGATTGGCAAGTCTCCTCCTGGAACAGGTATCGGCACCAACGAGCTCAAAAGATAGCTTCCCGCAACAATGCCTGTTGCGAAATACACCGATGTAAGTGGAATCGTTGTCTTTTTCGAACTTCTGCTGAATATCGAGGAGAACAACTTGCCAATCTGCTCGTATGCTGTCGATACTCCAACGGCATTCCCTGTGAGTGCAAGCGATGAGGCTTGTGCACCGCCGATGAGGAGACCGCCTGCGATGGGAGGAAGCAAAGAGTTAGAAATTGATGGTTTGACGTATGCCGAGGCCAGAACGACGGCCAGACACACGAGCTCGAATACCAAAACCACGTTGTATTCCTTGATTGAACAGCACGAGATGAGGGTTCGAGGCGGCATCTCCTGTTTTGCTTTTGGTGCTTCGCACGGCTCGCATTTCGAATCTTGGACGATCAACTTTGTTCGCTTGAGATATGGTCCTAGGTGGAGGTATAGAAACCCTCCCAGAAGGCCACCGCCTAGTGCGTAGTATCCAGATTGTATCCCTGTCGCGACTTGTACGAGGACAGTTCCGGGACAGGCACCTGTGAGGGCCATTCCGACACCGAGTAAGGCTCCACCGATGATGTTACCATCGTGGCTGTGGAACCAGCCTAGTGTTGAGTTGGATCGTGGTTTGCATTCGGAGATGGAGAGGCGTCTTGCGAGGACCATTGCCAGACTGTTTGAAAGTTAGTTGCTGGTATGAAATCAAGAGACTTTTGATGGTGAAGAATCAAGAATGGAGACTTACGCGCTACTTCCAGTGGCAGTAAGGAAGACTTGAAGCATATGGAAATCCTCAAGTCGCATTTGAGAGAGGATGATCGAAGGAGAGTAGACTCCCGATGCTGTGAGGGCAGCGCCAAAAATGGCACCGGCACCTGCAGTCGCCATGATGGAAGCTGAAGGCATTCGTGCTTGAAGATATTGATGCACAATAAGTGTTTGATGCTGTCTGGTGATTTGATTCGTGGCTTTTAAGACGTTGAATTGCGTTAAACTTTGATTTTGTTCGTCGTCAATATTGTACGTCCATCTAAGTGACTTATATGTCTCCTTCAACGGAGAATAAAATTCATGCACGCCACATGCTGGACTAGAACGCCATTACAAACCATTTCGCCGTTGATGAAGGCTCGGCCCGGGAAACTAGGGGAAGACGTTCGACGCCTCGGGCTTCAACAGTGACACGCAGGATTAATCCCGATTGTCGGGGGTTGTGGCGTCCAAAAATCCCCCGGGCTAAAGATTGAGTCTGTTTCTTTTCAGTGCATGTTACCGTTGACGTTGTGCTGTCAAGTCTATATGTATCCAGAGATAGTATGGTTCCACAACACGAAATGATTCTGAGGATGTGGTAGTAAGCGAAAGTACACACAGGTTGTGTTGGCACCTATTATTTCTTGAAAGTCTCACGGCCAGAAGCCGCCAGAATCCTCGGTACATGACCCACTGAAGCACATTCCCGCTGTGGCTGGTATGGCGGAGAAGCCTGTAGTACGCCAACCCGCGAGTGGTCGGCGACCACCTTAGCTTCGATTTCTTACCCCGCTGAATCTCGAAGCCCAGACGCCACTAAAAACTTCTGTTAGGAACATCCCACAAAGTAAATCGCGGCATGAGACCGAGACATGAGACTATCCCGCTGTCCAGTAACGTCTCCTTGGTCATCGCTACTTCTGGACCAATGTTCCACACAATTGTGGTCGCCGATCAGCTGACAAACATGAACGCTCGCTCACCTCGTGAAAGACACATGGTCAAGGTGGCGACACCTGTTCGGGAACCATTATGTCTAGCTAACGCCGTCAGAGATGTGTCAATTCAAACGGTGAATTTGATACTTAAGCCATGAAGAAATCGATGGGATTCTTCTTTTGCATTCTGATTCAGATCATACAAACAATCAACGGAAACCAAATAATTTCCAAGCTCAACAAATTACTCGCGCAAAGCAAACAGTTCTTCAATATCAATTATCTGCAATCGACGATGGCCATTACACAATCATCTAAGCCTCTAGGCCCAGAGGTTTACACCTCATTTGAGCCTGTGACTGCAACTTGGCAATACATCGTTGCCGACCCAGAGACCCGCGAGGCAGCAATCATCGACTCAGTACTCGATTTCGACCCTGCAGCAAATCGTCTGAGTACCAAATCGGCAGACGGTCTTCTCTCAACAGTTGCGCAACATGGCTTGAAGCCAATCTTCATCATGGAAACCCATGCACACGCCGACCATCTCACAGCCGCACGATATCTTCAACAGAAGCTCGTCGAGCTAGGCCACCCGGAACCCAAGATATCGATTGGAAAGCGCATCACACAGGTCCAAGCAACATTCGCCAGCAAATACGGAATCAACAAGGAGGAACTTGAGAATGTGTTCGACCAGCTCTGGGACGATAACCAGAAGTTCAAAATCGGACATCTCAATTGCGAGGTTCTTCACCTCCCCGGCCACACACCAGATCATGTAGGCTACCGTATCGAGCAAAGTGTCTTCACGGGCGACTCAATTTTCAATCCCGATGTTGGTTCCGCAAGAGCAGACTTCCCTGGCGGCTCAGCGACACATCTGTACCAGTCTGCGAGGACTTTACTGGAACTGCCTGAGCATTATCGTTTATACACTGGGCATGACTACCCACCTTCGGAGAGAGAGGCAAACGAGAAAGGAGAGAAATTCCGTCCGTTCACGACGGTTGGAGAACAGAATCGTGAGAATAAGCATGTGAAGAGTGGTGTTGAGGAGGAGACTTTCGTCAAGTGGAGGAGCGAGAGGGATGCTACGCTCGGAGAGCCTAGGTTACTTCACCAGTCGCTACAGTTCAACATTCGGGGTGGAAGGCTACCAAAGATGACCCAGGGAGGAGACAGACTCTTGCATGTGCCTTTGAAGGTTGATACTGGGCTGTTGACTACCATGGAGGAATCAAAGTTGTAGGCACAGGGGTGCAATTACTTGGATTTTGCATCTGTACGGAATTTTCGATTACCCTGTATTTCTAGACGTTTGAATTGGCTATTTTGCATTGAGTTCCGACAAAATTGTCCCTGATTTGCGAGTTCAAGTTTTCGCCCGTGCCCCTTGGAATCGCCCTCCGACGGGCAGTAGGTAACAGCACAATGATAAGAGAAAAAAGTCCGTCCAAAATTAGGTCTCGTAAGACTTACTCCAAAACCATCAAAGTTATAAATCATCTGTATCCAAAGGTATATTGCAAGTATGATCAAGCACTTCCACTTTCTCATCCAACTCGAATCACACTGCAGAAACTCGGCCAACGAGTTCGCATCTCAATGTCTGCCATCGGTCATGGACAACGTTCTAGAATGACTCAAGGTGCGGGGAATGAACGCCTGAACGTTTTCAACCCGCGCATGCCTATCTCTCGTGACGTGACGTCACGGGTACTCGCAAATCTCATCACTGAACTTATGTGAGGGGCGCCGACTGCGGGGTCTTGCCTGCTCCTCCCTAAACTTACGCGAGGTCCCCGAGCCGAAGTCACTAGGGAACAAAACGAAATCTGCACCGCTCCAGTACGGGCAATGTACCGGCGATGATTGCAAGTCGTAGAACCCGGGCCTGGAAATTCTTGATCGTTATGCAGGCCGTCAGCAATTTTCTCAACTGGAAATTGGACTGTGATTGTTCACTAAAGCCTGGTCGCTGTGAGCTGGTTAAGTTCCTACGGCAGTGTTGCTCGGAGCCCGAACAGTTTACATGATTGCGAATTTATATAACCCATCTTCCAAAACCTCAGAGCATTAAAACATTCTTCAGAGGATTTTGAAATCAAACTACAATCTTAAAATCTTTGCTTTCCAACTCAAATTCCAAAACCACAAATGTCAAGTAGTCGCTTTGAATACCCGCAAGAATCGCCAGCGGCGCCACAAGTTATTACCCAGGACCTTGAAAGCCAACAGCACCCTGTCGAAGCTCTCGAGAATCTCGAAAAGAAATCCAGACTCAAACATCGGCTTCGGGATTTTTTCTCGGAAAACGTTCGCGAGGACGCCCTCCTTGAAACAGAGCTTCTCCTTCTGGCATTCGCCACCGGTATTCAAGATGCGACAACGTTTCCAGACTACCAATGCTTCGCCTCTAATCAGACCGGCAACACTGTCTTACTCGCTGTTGGAGCAGCTGGTGTCACTGGCGATATATTCTCTATGCGCAACATTGGAGTCTCACTGGCTCTATTCGTAGCAGGAAGCTGGATCATGGGCCAGATCGGCCACCTTGCAGGATGTCGGAAAAGATGGTGGCTAATACTCAGCTCTGTTCTTCAGACGGCAATGATATTCGCAGCCTCGGGCATACAATACCGCTTTGGAGTCAAGGAAAATGAACATAGTATCGCCATGGGAGTCATTGCCCTCCTTGCATTTTCCTCCGGAGGTCAGGTCGCGATGGCGAGGGCTTTGCTGATGCCTGAGATCACGACGGCCATGGCCACTGCAGCATATGTCGATCTCTTTCTTGATGTCAACCTCTTCGGAAGGGCAAACAGATCCAGAGATAGGAGAGTTCTGTTCTTGTTGAGTCTATTCGCTGGAAGTTTCGCTGGGGCCTTTGCATATTCAAGAGTTGGTTCGGCCTTTGCGTTGTTGATTTCAGCTATTGGGAAGTTGGTCGTCACAGTCGGATTCGTTCTGAACAAGAGGTTAGAAGCAAGACAGGATGTGGAAATGGGCGATTGACACTTGTAATGATGAAAAATAAGCAAGAAGTAGATAGCAGCAATTAATCTTGGTCTTGATTTTGGCTTCGACGATATCCTGGGATGCCCTCGCTTAATTCAGGTTGTCAGCAAATATTCAGACCTGCACCAGGCATGAGGCATGAGGCATGAGGCATGAGGCATGAGGCATGAGGCATGAGGCATGAGGCATGAGGCATGAGGCATGAGGCATGAGGCATGAGGCATGAGGCATGAGGCGGGCGGAACTTTTCACATCACTGCACACGCCGAATAACTTAATCGTATGATTGCAATCGTCGTGTTCAAGTTCAAATGTGAAGATAATCTTTCAAAGATCAGCGGGTGTTGTGAATGCTCATGTTAATCATACGACTTTGAATTCCGCACTAGACCGTCCCAGTCAGGAGACGGCAAAGACAAGCCTTAAGACTGTCTTCGCCGACCATAATGAGAGATTACAAAAACCACATCCCACTTTCTTTAAATATTAACAACACAAAATTCGTTTTCAAAGATCAATATGCTTCGCAGAAAACACGAATTATTTCAACAATCTATTCGAGACTTCACAAAATTCTTCCACACACACTGGACGTCTCCTTCTGGTACTGAGATGGCTTCAGATCCACCAAGAAATGTCGTCATCGTGGGAGGTGTCGCAGGTGGTATGTCAGCAGCGACTCGAGCTCGTCGTCTCGATGAGCACTGCTCCATCACCGTATTCGAGCGCGGACCATATGTCAGCTACGCCAATTGCGGAATTCCATACGCTCTCGGCGGGGTCATCAAATCCGACGCTGCGTTGGTTTTGCAAACACCGCAAGCTCTCAAGGACCGTTTTAACATTAATGTGAGGGCAAACACAGAAGTTTTGTCAATCAACCGAATGAAGCGCACCGTGGAGGTGAAATCCGCTGGATCGGAAACTGTAGAGACAGTCCCTTACGACAGGCTCATCTTGGCGATGGGTGCAGAACCATTTCGCCCACCAATCGAAGGAATCGATTCTCCGAATGTCTTCATGCTCCAGACAATACCAGACCTTCAGAAAATCAGAGCATTTCAGGTGGAGCATAATTGCAAACAAGTGGCCATCATCGGAGGAGGATTTATAGGACTGGAAGTTGCGGATTCTCTGAGAGAGCTTGGGCTTGAAATTAGCATCATCGAATACGCACCACATGTCTTCCCACCACTTGACGCAGACATGGCCGAGCCACTGCATACAGAAATTCGACGGAATAACGTCAAGCTCTTCCTCAACGCCAGGATTCAGAGCATCGAAGCGCCAAAAGATGGTACACGTGGCTGCGTCAAGCTCGAGGATGGACAATCTGTTCAGTCGGATTTGGTTCTGGTCATGGTTGGTATCAGGGCGAGAACCAAGATTGCTGAAGAGGCGGGCTTGAAAATCGGCAAAACCGGGGTCTCGGTCAATCATCATCTCCAAACCTCAGATCATAACATCTACGCAGTAGGTGACATGGTTGAGACAGAAAATCGTATCGTTGGTCATCCGATGCAACTTGCTTTGGCTGGACCAGCCAATCGCCAGGGCCGTTTGGCAGCGGACAACATTTTTGGTAGAAAGGTTGCCTATCGTGGCAACGTTGGCACCTCAGCTTGCAAAGTCTTCGATCTTACCGTTGCTAGCGTCGGTCTATCTGTGAGGGCGTTGAAGCAGATGGGACTTGATCCTTCCTGGGTCACGGTTCATCCTCCGGACCATGCTGGTTACTACCCTGGCTCTCACGCCATCACACTGAAACTTGCTTTCGAAAAGAAGACGGGTCGGATTCTAGGTGCTCAAGCAATTGGAACTTCGGGAGTAGATAAGCGAATCGATGTCCTAGCTACTGCTATGCAAGCCGGATTGACTGTCTTCGACTTGGAACACCTCGAGCTAGCTTACGCACCTCCTTACGGCTCTGCGAAGGATCCTGTCAACATGGCTGGCTTCGTGGCAAGCAATGTCTTGCGTGGAGACGTTGAGATTGTCCACCCTGAATATCTGAAAAATGAACCTGCTGATGTTCAGATTCTCGATGTCCGGTCGCCGAGTGAATACTCCGGTGGTCATCTTGACAAGGCATTGAATATCCCGTTGAACGACGTGCGGGATAATCTTGCCAAATTGGATAAAGGAAGACGTATTATGGTCTACTGTGGTGTTGGATATAGAGGGTATGTGGCGTACAGAATCTTGAAACAGTTGGGATATGAGGTCGTGAATTTGGATGGGGGTTACAAGTCAGTGGTCCAAGGGGGATACGCTGGGGTACAGAAGTGAGAATTTCCTTTTCGGTGGTAAGTAGTGGGTAACTCATATAGCATTGTGATTAATGCAGTATTTAAATTAACACCTCTTACAAATGTTCAAAGAAGGCTATTCCAAAACCTTTGGGGAAAATTCCTTCAGTGAAGGAGACGCAGCTCCCAGAGACTCAAAATAGTCACAGAACGAGATTTTCTGCAGAGAAGATACTACTCGGATCAGGGAGAGATATTAAGTGACGACGAATCAATCTTTGAAATCCCAGCTATCATAGTCCCAATTGATTCTGATGTTGACTTCCAAAAGGAGGACAACTGGGGCTGTACTCGCTAAAGGATCCCGCTAATTTAGCGCCTCGGCTGAACAAACTGGACATTCGTGCTTCGTGAAGAATTTTGATCCAACAAAATCAACGACAATTTACAGCTGGCGGACACAGTGCTCGATGCTGATCGCACAAAGAACAATTTCGCCTTTCAAAGCAAGGATCCTACAAACCACTTTGACCCCCCGTAAGAGCGCTCCTAAGGTGCTCTATCGGTCCCGTAATCGGAGCCGACGTCACCTGATCATGGACGACTCCCGAAATGTGAGTGGCTCCACCGCGTAATGCACGCTCAGCTCTAACTTGTCTTTAGAAAGATCACGATCATGATACGCATGCTATCCCTCCACAGGCTATATGCAATGTGTATAAGAAGTACCAGCGCATGGATGACGCAGCAGTAGATGCAGATCTCGACATCGTTGATTTCAACCGCGGTTTGACAGATGCGCAAAGAGAAAAGCTGGTCTCCGTAGGGACAGTCGAGGCCGAATTGATCGCAAGGGCTCAGAAAGCGTACAAGTTCTACGGAGAGGACAGTATGGAGGAGGCTTCAGACTCTGGTCCACTTCCTACGCCGTGCACAGTGTATGAGCACAAGGATTTCCCAGGTTAGTGTAACGTGGCTGATCGCGACATCATCTCGTTAACGCCTCAGCAGGTCTAAGACTCTATCCTTCTTTGCTACCTCCAGAATGCCAAGTCATGATGTTGAACTCAGTAATGCACCGTGATCTCGCGAACCCCCTTCACAAGACTAATTTGCAAACCGATTACGACATTCCCTATCCGCCATCCACATCATCTACCGGGTCATTCTTCGGCTATCCTCCTCACTCCAAACATGAAATATACAGACCGCTTAAAGAGAACTCTAATCTCAAGCAGCTCAATTCCACACAGTTCCTCTCCAAGAAACTGCGTTGGCTCACTTTGGGTTCACAATATGACTGGACAACTCGCGCCTACCCAACGACATCACCGACACCGTTCCCACCGGATATCTCATCATTGGTCACCACCCTATTCCACTCCTCATTCACTCCGGAGTCTGGTGTAGTTCTCCTTTACAGTCCCAAGGATTACATGCCCGTTCACCGCGATGTCTCCGAGCAATGCGATCGTGGCCTGGCATCATTCAGTCTGGGATGTGATGGCCTTTTCATCCTGTCTAAAGAAATTAGGAAAGAAGGAGAAGAAGTCGATGAGAGCAATGAGGATCGTGAAATGGAAATGTGTGTTTTGAGGGTGAGAAGTGGAGATTGTGTGTGGATGAGCGAAGAGACTAGGTGGTGCTGGCATGCCATGCCGAAAGTTATGAACAACACTTGCCCGGAGTGGCTTGCGGACTGGCCAGCTGAGAAGGCAGGTCCGAAGGAGTATGAGAAGTGGAAAGGATATATGAGAGGTAAGCGGCTGAATCTCAGCTGTCGCCAGGTTTGGGGATAATTGCTTCCTTGATGATGCACACGCTTCTCACTGCATCACTCTCTCAAGGACTGGTTGTACCAATGACATTGTATACCCATATCGTTTCTGACAACCCAAGAATCTACCAGCGAAATGGCATGTTCACTAGTACCTAGTCCTCGGCATCCATGTATCGAATGGGTCTTACAAGATCCAGCCCCCCTGGTCGTCTACTTGTTCTCGCGCATCTTGCCAACCACAACTGCTCTATGAATCCTGGTTCGTCGAATTATGCTCATCCATCAACCCATACAACCTCGCAAATGGATCATCAGTCGAGTTCGTAAGCCTAATATACTCCATCAAATNCNCCNCCTGCACCGCCGCTCTCTCCGAGGATACTTCAGACATCCACGCTATTGCAACATCAATTCCCGCAGAAACACCTGATCATGTCCAGATATTTCCATCGACCATTTATCGTGCCTCGGCGACCCATCTCACTTTCGGTCCCATCTCTGGTGTGCGTGCCCAGGCGGCTTCGATGGACGTGGCTCTCCGTCCGTCCCTGTCCAAGACACCTGAGCGGGCTGCCAGCCATGAGCCGGTACAGGTCGTGATGAGGTACTGCAAGTTTGGATAACGGTCTTTGATAAATGCGATTGCCGGGTCTAGTACACAGGTGCACGAGTTCCGAGGCCACCAGGAACGATGAGAACGTCTAACTCGGGGGCGGTATCGAATATGTGGGTTGGAGGACGGATCCGTCAAAGGTGGAGTTGATGGGGCTCTTCCACCATGTTGTCTTCTCGGTTCTGACGGGGTCCAACGTGGTAGATAAAAGTGTCAGATTGATGGTGTGTTGCAGACTGAGGAGGTTGAGAGCATCGAGGGGCCCGAAGACATCAAGGGCCTGAAAGTAGGGAAATAGGATGTATCCGAATCAAGTTGGTAGCGGACCAGTACTGTTCTGAGAGCTGGCTGCTCGGGCTAGGATAAAGATGGGGGGACTAGATATATGAGGAAGTGCATGATTTCAGGTACTGGAGGCCGACAAAAGCGAAAGGGCGTCGTGACTTACCAACTCGGCTTTCGTTTGCAGCTTCAAGCGGTTTATATATCCATAGGACGCTCCGACCAAGGTCCCTGGACATGAGAGGAATTGAGCACATTTTTGCCCGGATCGTCTTACAGGACTTATCTTGAGAAATTATTCCATGCAAACTGGCGAGGAGATTAGGCGCAACAAAATTATACTCGACTTCTGCTACTCGTCGCTTGTCGTAGCCATTGCTTATTTTGTGTCTGATTTCCTTACCTCGCCAGTGTGAATAATTTGGCATCGGCGCGAGGGACTATGCGGAACCTATAGTTGTGTACTTGAAGCTACATTTAAAGCCTATTTCCCCGTTGATAGATTCATTCTTTTCTCTGAACATACTAGCGCGCCTACTCGGGTTGGGTATTTGAGAGCAAGTTCAAGTACGGACCTAGTAGCAATCTCTCTGGTCTCACTATTAGTGATCGAAAACATGTCCTATCAGTAATCCACTTGGTCTGTTTCTTACTACAAAGTCCAAGACTCCTGGCAAATGGTTCGTCGTGTCGATTGTGCTTTCTTGTTAAGATCTGCCAGTTTCCAGTCGCGTGGTTGAAGCAACCAATTCAGATGAGCAGGACAGGGACAGAATTAGCATCGCGTCTCAAAGTACCTCCCCCTAGGCAAGATCAATAAAGCCAGGTAACAGACAAATGAATCAAGTATTACATTGCAGACAAGAATGCCTTTCCAAAGGAGGCTGAATCTCACACCTCGCTGACAAATCTAGTGACTCCACCTTTCAGGGTCCGCAGATCATTTAGGTCCACCACCCAGCCCAATGTCAACCACAACCAACCCGAGCCTCACCACCAAGCCTTTGCCGTCACTTCACAGCAACACCAAGGCACCCCTCAGCGCCACACTTCCCTATCTCCTTTCCGTTTTCTATCCCCGTAGAGTAAGGACTCAGGCCGCGCCACAAGAGACCTAAGCAAGAAAGGTGCTTGCTGACTCGTCACGCCAAGGAAATACCAGTATTCTGAGCCAAAAGCTGACAGCATACGCCGCAACTTCATCTCAGGTCTGCATGCAGAAACAGACCAAGCGGTGAAGTATTAACCTAGAAACTCCATCGATGAAAGAGAGCGATCATTACCTCGAGGCTTGTTAGCAAAGTTGATCTTGAGCCTGGACTTAGGCGGGGTAATTCTAGCGCAGCTCTATTTGCTCCCTCGGATGGTCTTGCTATTGAGGTTTGGAATACAAGAGAGAGCTTGTCAGCAGGGAAAAATCTAAGAGCTTTCAATCGAAAGTGGTGGTGAATGGCGGTGGTGATGGTAATGGCAGAGGAGAGAAACATGGAGCTCGCGACCCTACCACCACCAGCAAAGAAGGGAAGGAGAGGGAACCCAAAGACGAAAACAGGATGTGTGACGTGCAAGTGAGCCACCCCCCTCCCCTTTAATTTCAAAGAATCCTCAAGAAGTAGCACAATTGACACGTCAAAGAATGCGCCGTATAAAATGTGATGGTAAATATGTATTCCTCATTTTCCTATCTTCGACATATGGAATGGAAATCCTGTTCCGAATCAGGACGTGAGATCTGCCTATCTGGGTATCGTACTCCAAAGAAATATGTAGCCACTGACTCCACCAATGCAGAAGGGAAACCCGAGTGCAACAGATGCATATATACAGGCCGCACATGCGATGGATACATCTCATTACCCCCAAGATCCAAGAAAGCCCCTAACCGGGCAGCGCCTGTTGCGTTGGCACCTGCGCCTACCACCGCAACACCCATCAGTCTCCATATCAGGTTCATCAGGAACAATATCAGTATCCCCTCCTCGCCATCAAGCAACCACAACATACCAAGCAGCGACCTCCGCGCTCTCGAGCATTTTCATCATCGTACATCTAGGGCCCTCGGTGGTTGGCTTCTGGCTCCATTCTGGTCATACCATCTCCCACAGCTAGCACACTCTCAGCCGTCAACCAGACACGCCATCATCGCCATCTCCACCATCCACGAAAATATCGAGTGGGTTCGCGGAGCACCTCCGAGCGACAAATGGGGGCGCCAGCCAACTGTATCCATTTCCAGCAAAGACTTCGCAGAAAGGCATTATCAATCTGCGGTCTCGGCACTGGCAAGGAGTCTCGCGGCTGGGACTGCTGGCGAAGAAGTCGCATTGACGAGTTGTGCGATGTTCGTGGTGTTTAACTTTATGTCTGGGGGCAATTTCGCAAGAGCGGTTTGGCACCTGCAGTATGGGCTTGAGATCTTCAGTCGGTGGAAAAAGACCAAGATCGTGGCCGAAGGATCGTTCGAAGCAAGCTTGATAGAGTTGATGAGAAGGATTAGTCTTGACGGCCAAGCGATGAACGAAACCATTCCAATCGAGGAGCAGGATGATGTTGACCTGGCGGAGCTTGAGGACCTGGAAGAGGCGGGCAGAGCAATTGAAGCTCTGGCGAAAGAAGGCCTTCGTTTGATCCGTATGGATGTCGTGCTGTCGAAGGAAATGAATAACACTGCTGGCCAGCAGTCCCTCAACACTCGGGTTGCCTCGCACATCTCCAATCTCGCAGTGTGGCAATCAAAATTCGAGGTAATGGTCGCAGAGCCTCAATTCCTCCTCACAGCCGAGGACAAGGACCATATAAACCAACTCCGTATTCTGCACCTTTCGGCTCGAATCTGGATATATGCTGGATTTCCCGCTGCGCAGGGCTCACACCCAACGAAAATCCTCGAGACGTTCATCAGCCTGGTGGATGAGCAGTATGATAGGTGGCAGGCCAGAGGCCTGGAGCAGTTTGGTCGAACGTTTTTGTTCAACAAGGGGCTCTTGCCGACGATAACGTATATCATCACTTCCTCCTCCTCCGAGAATTTGAGAGCGCGCGCGCTTGCCCTTTGGACGAAGTCGACTCCGGATAGTACCGTCGATGTTCCACCTGCTGCAACTGTCGAACCTCGCGGAGCGACAGTGATTGCAGGGGATGCTGTCATAGCAGTCGATATAAATTCTAGGCTGACTTAAGTAGACATAAGCTCACCCCGAGCCGCACTGCTGATGGCTCATGGGATGTGACTAAGGAGTTTGCAATATAAAAGGAACTTCTCCGAGACGCTGCAACATTGCACCATCTATTGTTTCGCTTGCGTATGCGTACGCGTGAGTCGTGCCTCGCTAGATATCGTCTCATTGTCGTCCATTTCGCGGTTGAAAGCCAGATACTCCGAGGCCCTCTTCATCTCGAATGAGACTCGACTTTCTGTGGTGACGGTGATCTGACTCCTTGCCGTCTGCGACGATGGGTTCGACTGCTTCGACCTGTCTTCACCCGATAATTCGATCCCGCCGCCAAAATTTCTGGAATTTTGTCCTCGAGGTCCGATCTTCTGACCCCAGCTTTTGTTGGTGTTGTTTCGGGAATTGACTGTCGTGGGGAATACTCCGGGGATGTATTTCATGATAAGCGGACGGATACACATTAAGCACGCGCAGATGACAGCCGTGTAGGTTTCTATTGATGACCAAATGACCACGTCTACATAGTTCCCTGTATCGATGTTAGCGGCGACGGAGAGCTGGGGATATAGGAAACCAACATGTCTCGTCAATGGTGTTGCCATAGGATGTGACGTATTTGATTCTGACGATACTCGTGACGCATGCGCTGCAATTGATCAGTATCGCAATGAAAATCTGGGAGAAGATACTCACAAGGATCCCAAAGCGAACATGAAACCCAGGGCAATTCTTTTCCGACGGCTCAAATTCAACCCCTTCAACTCAAAAATTGGAAGAAGCATGATCGCGAAGTCCTCAAATATACTAAATCCTGCCCCAGCATAGATCAAAGCCTGGGAATTGACGCACTGTCCGACAATTTCTCGATCCCATATGGAGCGCACGGGGACACACTGGAAGGCGACGACGAAGAAGAAGGCGGTGCCGTGACAGACCATGAAAACCATGAATATCTTACAAATAAGTCGGAATCGTTGGCTGGGGAATATACGGAGGTAGAGCAGGAGGATGGACATTTTGGCGAGGGTCTGAATGATAACATAGAAAAGCTGCACAGCATAAAAGATCTGGGCTTCCGTCAATCCTGGGGGTTCGAGAGTGCTAGGGGTCCTCTTACCTTAAGCAAGGTAATGATATTCGCCGGCGGTACATTGTAAAAATGCTTTCCAAGTCCAAGACCAGAGGCAGCTTGAGGGCCATTAGCATCGTGCATGAAAAGTTACCAGAATGAACTTACGATATATGGGAAGTACCGTCATTGGTATCATGAACACCTAGATATATCATCAGCATGTCATCCGAGCCAACTCGGGTTTTACACCTACAACGCAAGCCAGTATTGACCAGTCATCCCACCACACCTTGCGAGCTATTATGACTCTCGAAACGAAACGTAGGATTATGATCGGGTAGGTGAAGGCTGCTAGGATGATGGCTGCTCGCCGAACTTCTGCTTGACGCGATGGGACCGGAACTCCTTTGCATATCCCGTCTTGTAAAATTGCCAAAGAAGCTAAGCAGCGTTAGTTTCAAGGTTGGTATACAGTTCGAGTGGGACGGCTGTGTATGTACCATATTGCTCTGTGACATTACATGCCCCTATCACACAGGTCGAGATGTCATATTGAAGGTCGTCGCTCGTGCACAAACAATTCGGTAAATCTGTTAAATTGCATGCAGGCAAAATTACAGTTGAAGCACATTGTATCTGGGAATCTTGTCAACGATGTCTGATACGGACAGCAATCAAGAGCAACCTACAGCGCAGCTTGGGAACTTGGTCAATAATGCATAATCGAGCTGGGCCAAGGCGGCACCAAACAAGGCTGCGGCCGGGAATAAGAGGGAGGCGCGCATGGCGGGACGTTTGTTAAAGGTCAATTGCGGAAAGCTTCATATCCTCTCCCAATGTTCGTCCTATTCTCAAATGAAGAAATTCGAGGTCGAGAGAAAGTTCCCTGGTGGCACAAGACGAGGGACTTCCCCAATTCTGTAGTCGCGGGGAATGATCCAAAATATCACCGTAGATCATTCTAAAAGGGGCGGGCCAGAAACTGGGCTAGTACCGAGAGCCACATAGACGTCAAATGGTAGCGTGAAGCTCGCACGTCTGTGGAGCAAATAGTTCATGGACTAGGTTGATGGTAGCATGGCACCAATCATACGGAGGGCTTCCTAGCGAATTATTGTTTTCGTCCGAAAACGCACGTCCGTTGCAGCTGATAAGCGATGGTTGGACCAAAAACATGTGCCCTGCATCCAATACCAGCACTGCGCACAGGCAGAACCGAGTCACGACACCCAACTGGAGGAGGCTCATCCTATGGCAGCCAGCCCGCAATCAAAGCGCTCCAGTGAGAGCGGGATGCCACGGATTTCTGGTGAGATGCGACGCCTCGGCGGCAAAAAAGAAACATCGTGACAATCCAGTCGCAGTTGAGAGATGGCCTCGGCATAATGTTTTCGCTGCTGACTTGATCGCCTCCAAGCCGAGGATTGGAATGATCTGCCTGTAGACTTTCCCACCTGCGAGAATGCCGAGTTCAAGCGGCGCGCGGCGCGATTCTTTCGCCTTTATCTGAACGCTTACCTACTATCGATTGTTAGTTGTCATCATTAGATGCTGACTGGTCCGTCGTGAACAGATGGCTTTAGCTGTGAACCAACCCCGCCCACTTCAGTAGCTGCCGTATAGGGCAGACTGAACCTCGGACGGTTTCCAAGTTCTCAATAAAGCAGAGCCAGTCCGAGAACTTCCACAATTACCAAACTCAAAACTCAAGATGACGCTCGATGCCGAAATAAGAATTTTCGACAGCCGTGTGCATGGACATTGCATCTTGATTTGGATGCACCCACAGACCCCCGCTTCAAGCCACAAGTTGAGATCTGCACTGATCGTCCGGGGACTCTGCCGCGCATGATTCAGTTGACACCCCGGTATCCTAGCGAGGATCTAAGTTTTAGACCATCCTGAACCTCTTGAGGATGACCGCAAGAGAGTATTAAAGTGAGCATTCCCCAAATGCTTCAGTATGTACAGCATACACGAGGAAGACCGCGTGCCTGGTGCATTTGTACGCAGCTGAATGTCGCTACCCGCGTTTCAGCTGAGGAGGGGTGCGTGAATGTGCAGTTCCTGGATGGAATACTGGATCTATCGGTGGAAGTGAGAAGAAGAAACAAAGGAGGAATCCACTAGGTGTCGGAGACCTCATACTTGTTTGACGGATAATAATGAAAGAACAAAACGACTACACGGAGAGAAATTGTCGCACGAACAAGAATCCTTCGAGGGCTTGAGCACAACGAGATTCGAGACGGGGAAGGGGCCAATGGTCCACACTGGCCAGAACAATTACTGCGCAGATGTTTCTCATTCAATGGACACACTCATTCAGCAGGAGAGGTCTATAGAACTCAACTGCTCTGACGATAGTAGTAGGCTTTGTCCAACTTTGGCTGCAGAAGCCACCTGAAAAAAGGATTTGCGCTTCTTACGTCGCGATTCATGACCATCCAATTCGGCTCGATCCAGTTGGGTTCTCCGTCTCCTTAAGCTGGCTAAAAGCACTCGGGGTCAGATTCGTGCTACCTCGCTGCTCACAATGAAACATGAACATAACCACCGTGATCCGGATGGAAAAGACAATACTTTTCCGAAAGGGTGTCCCAGGTGTTAGGTTGGCGAGACGCACGCAACAACTGCTTTACGGAGAGCACTTCTCGGGCATTTCTATGTTGAACTTGTTTCCGTAACCCTGGTTTCTCGCAACATTTATTTTTTTGCCATTTCTCTGTAGACATGGCTACTGTGTTGAGCGAAGCCAGCTCTCCCGAACCTTGGAAGTACTTGACCAGCGCCTTGATAACCCCTGGTATAGCAAAAATTCCACCATGTTACGCTGTCCCGTCGGTCCACCATTGTTCCGCTGTGTATACGTCCGATCGAACATTTGTATCGTAACCCGAGTCGCATTGAAGAAGATGCCTGCGAGTTGGCTTGATTGGGCGCTTGTCTGGTGCTTCGGAAGGAGGTAGAGTCGATCGCACCGCGATGACACGATAAAGCAAGATTGGTAGGTCCGTCAGGTCGTCAGGCGGACCAGGTGTGCTTGCGTGTTTGCTCCCTTCGCGCCATCATCCATATGCCATCTCTGCCATCTCTGCCCTTTTCGCCCTGCCCTTCTACCAGACGGCAAGTATTACGCGTATAATCCGCGGATCCGTTGATCTTTCTTGTGTCGCAGACATAGACACCAGGTGGTCCATACGGTCTACTGTTGTATTACTCGTTCAAACGTACTCCCAGAAACCAGTTGCAACAGCAATGAGGGTCTTGGACTCAGACTAGCCTTCGAAGGCCTCGCAGAGTCCATGGAGTTGTGAGGCATGAAGAACCATGGTCGAGTACATTCAGCGAGCCATTGGTCTGTTGTCGACGTTCTGGACAAGAGTTCATAGAGGCCAGGGAGAAGTTGAGGATCCATCCGCATTGCAAGGTTCACGACGACACGTGACACCGTGACTAGCTTGGGCCCCTCCTTTCTCTGTTTTTCTCTTTCAACTTCAAGCTCTTCACTCCAAAGCAAGGTGTAATAGAAGCAATTCGAAGCTGCAAGTTCCAGAGTATGGCGTCCGTAACCCTCGGCAATTTGCAAGAACGATAGCAGGTGCACTTGCTCTCCTTCGCCGCCCGAGATTCAAGTTCCACTCTCAAACATTGCGGGCTCCTCGAATTCGACGTCCTAGCTTATGCGGGTTTCTTTCGACTTGCACCTGAAGATAATGGCACGCCCTTATCGAACCATGACTACATCATACAAATGATCAGTCTGCTGTTCCAACTGGAAACGATGGTACGGTCCTACCAGGCACGATGGTCTGCAGAACTAGTATCTGGCGAGATATGCTTCCTATCAATGGCGAGCAAGTGATTGGCTTGACCGCAGCCTAGGCAATCGGCTGGTAGGAAATCAATGGTCAGAAGCTAAAGTGCTCTCATTTGGATCCTCTCTTCTCTCTGCGGTGTCATTCGTTTTCTTTGATATGGCTGTGCCGTCTCAGGTATTCCAATAATTCGGTTACTTCAAATCCCTTTCATGTTCTTCATTGCCACCCATTTGTCCGTATTCCCGATATGAAATTTTAATTGGCGTTGTCAAAGTTTTCAAGCAGCTCGTCGACTTCCACTGTCATCCGTTGCTCTCCCGTTCGTTGGCCTACGACATCTGCCTAACGGAGAGCATTCCCAGGTGTTTGAGTGCACTTTTGCCATTTCGTTATCTATGCCGAATTGCTGCCAGTTTCGGTGTATGGCGGAAGAGCAGTACTAAGAGAACTTCCATGTGCACTATTGCTTGTCCCTAGCAAATAAGCATGACCATCACCGTCGGGATCTGTCATTTCGTCACCACACACAATTCTACTGCCTGCTCTACGTATCTCACGTTATGAACTCGGTCAGTCATACACTTCTAAGCCTACCACAAATGCATGGCGATAACTTGTACGTTGTTAGGGCTTTGATGTGCAGGACGCATCGGCATTATGAAGCCCAGTCAGGACCGAGCATGGATAAATCCGGGGTGCAGCAACCAATCCCTGAGGTCCCAACGTGCATCGGGATGAGTAAGGACGACCGCGACAAATGCCGAATACTTCACCAAAATAACGTCAATATAGATATGGGCATATTTACCGATCATGGATCCAAATTCAACTCTTCAATTGCCCCGTCACTTGCTTGACGAAAAAGAACACGAAGCAAACTTTACTCTAGGTTAAGAATTCACCTTCTTTCACGATTGCACTCCGACAGTTTACTAGAATGGCTTCGGCAGACCCAAACCACTTCGACGTACTAGTGCTTGGCAGTGGTGAAGCTGGCAAGTACATCGCGTGGACTCTTGCTTCACAAGCCGGCAAGCGTTGTGCTGTTATCGAAAGACGTTGGCTAGGAGGGTCATGTCCTACCATTGCCTGTCTCCCCAGCAAGAACGTCGTACACACAGCAAACGTCATCCATGAAGCTTCTCAAGGCCAATTTTACGGAATTCTCAACTCGCCAGGCAAAGTCGATTTATCCATGACTGTTGTTCGCGAACGGAAGAGAGAAATGGTTACTGGGTTGGTGGACATGCATGCGGACAAATTTAAGGAGTTCGGTGTCGAGCTTGTCTGGGGTCAGGGTAGGTTCGTAGAAAAGAAGAGCATTGAGGTCGTCGGGAAAGATGGCGAGAAGCGTATCTTGACTGGAGACAAGATCGTGGTCTCTACTGGGTCGAGGGCAAGAATCGACGATATATCGGGACTCAAAGCAGCAAACCCACTTACACACATAGAGATTCTAGAGTTGGATGTGTTGCCGAGCCATCTCATCATCCTAGGCGGCGGCTACATTGGTCTTGAATTCGCCCAGGCCATGCGACGTCTCGGAGCCGAAGTCACTGTGCTTGAGAGGAATGCTCGGCTATTGAAGAAAGAAGACGAGGATATCGTCGCAGCTCTGGAAGAAGTGCTCAAGAATGACGGCGTCAAAATTCTCACCTCCACGACAATCACAAGCGTCACCGGGCAATCTGGCACTTCGGTGACTCTCAACGGCACATGCTCCAACTCACCCTTTACCATAACAGGCTCACACATCCTGTGCGCGACCGGCCGCCTCCCCAACACAGCTAACATCGGTCTCGAGGAAGCCGGAATTACTCTCACGCCCCAAGGCTACATCTCAACAGACGAACACCTCGAGACGTCCAGCCCTGACGTGTACGCTGTGGGCGACTGTGCAGGCTCTCCGAATTTCACACACATAGCTTACGACGACTTCCGCATCGTTTCCTCTATCCTGCTAGGACAGCCGCAACCTCCCAACCGCAAATCTGACCGCCAAGTCCCATTCACGCTGTACACGACTCCCGAACTCGCCCATGTCGGACTTCGCGAGCACGAAGCTGTCTCCAAAGCTTTGAAATACAGAATTGCAAAGATGCCCATGGCGGGCTTTCTGAAGACTCGAACTTTGGGCAATACGGCTGGTTTCGCGAAAGCGCTGATTGCGGACGATGATACCATCCTGGGATTTACGGCATTGGGCTTGGGCGCCGGTGAGTTGTTGCCTGTGGTCCAATTGGCTATGAAGAAGGGGTTGAATTATGAGGATGTGAGGGATTTGGTAATTACACATCCGACGTTGAGTGAGGGGTTGGTGGGGTTGTTTTCGAGTGTGCCTATGATGGGATGAGAGTAATCTGAGGAGTATCTGGATTGTATTTCTCACGGTAAGCGTGTTGGGGGGATCAATAGGGGGCCACCAGTTCTGATGGACTTCCCGTTCAGGTTTCGAATGTTCCGCGAGAAAGGTAGCTGTAATGTTTTCATTCTCGGTGCTATATCACCTGCCTGAGTGAAGACTTTGGTTAGACGATTCGATTTCTTGATTAAGCTGGAAAGAGATGCTTCAATTTCTCAATTTGCATTTGGGTGGTAAATCTGCCGTGGAACGAGCGATACTGGCCTCGAAGGCGTGGTTGCAATATCAATCACCAATCAAAATGCCTTGTTTGCCCTCTCGATTCCATGGGCAGTCCTGACATGCTTGGAAAGGACATTTGAGTCAATTATTGTAACATTTCACTCAACTCATATCATGGTATTTTCCTCAAGTTTCTCACATCCCTCGCTTCACTTATGCCTCATTCCACATCACCCCTCATTTCTTTCACATGTCATCTTATTTTCATCACTCAGCCCCTCTATCCCTCCAACTAACCCCCACTATCTACTCTGGAGGTCTCACACAAAAGCAATGATCGAAGAACCCCACCAACCACCACCTGAAAGATAATCGAGCAAACTCGCCACTAACAGGCCGCGCTACGGGATATGGACCCTGAGGATGCATGCATGAGATAGCCAGGCGAGTTTACTTCAAGGTGATTTTGTGGCGTTCATCGCTGCATTTTTCGGGCGAGGTGAAAGTCTGGATCAAATAGAGAGCCAGAGATAGATCTAGCCCTACAGGGATGCCAACGTGCTGCGGAATAGATGAAACCAGAAGAGTTCTGGCCAACCAGACTCTCAAGGGCTCATTCTCGCGATATGAATTGCCCGTGGGTGTCAGCTCAACACAACATATAGCATATCGCATCGATCGCCTCGAGTGCCGATTTGTAGATGGGTTGCTGTTCCGATTGAGTTCATTCACCAACGATTCAGGGACGCATGATGGACCTGGCTATGGCTCCAGGCGGTTTGGCATGGTATGACCGAGAGTTTGGCTTTGGCTTCGGGAGGGGTAACTTGCAAGAAGTTCTTACCTAAAGCATGATTAGTAGTCACATATCTACCCCGCTGACTTGGATACTTTCGCTAGTAGTTTTCCGACTTCATACTTCAGCCTCCCATCCAGCGTTGATATCTAATTAACTCTCATAAAGCTTTAGCTCACCAGCACCTGTTAGAGAACTTGCTCGTTTGCGCACATAGGGCGTGCGCAAAATATGCAGCAGCTGTCATGCAAAACAAATGACGATGATCACTATCTCGTCATCGTACAAATGAATCTCAGGGGAAGGGGGATTTTCGCAGCAGCGTGACGCAACCATTGACACTTTTCCCTCTGCCTGCACCCTTCGCTTTTCCTCTGTGCCGCAAACAACCATCAGCATCACCTCATACAAAAAGCTCCGGCTCAGAAACCGCAGAGTGCGACCCCTCCTTCGTCAAATGCATCCTCCATGACGATTCGCCAAGCACTCTATCAACGCCTATCAACCCATCACATGCAGCACTCCCAAAGTCCAGACGAACGAAATGCACCGCAGGTCTCCACATTCCGTCAAATATCCCAAGCTTCCTGGGCAACTCTGCATGTCCAGATGCCCAGGCACGGCTCGCCTGCAAATGCACAAGATGCCAAGGTATGGTAGCAGAAGATGGAAAGATAAGCCTGGAGCTGAGCCAATTGGGTGGGGCCTGAAGCTGGAATGCAGATCAGACCCCGCGCTCGTCAAACGCAGATGCAGAGATGGCGATGACCGCAGAGCAAGGAACGTTTCAGAGGCGACAAACGCAGGAAAACTCGGAAAGGTAGGCGTCTTATCGATGACACGACGAGTGCTCTCTCGATATCTACAATACTCTATCATTCATGCATTGCAGATGCAGATAACTTTCGTGCTGTGCATTTGCTTGCAAAAAGCCATATCTCTACTCGAACGGCGAGTCCGTCTGGGCATGATACGCCATGCAGCATTTCCAAACTCTGCTCGCAGTTCGCATTCCCCATCACTCCATCTCACTGGTCAGGGACATTAAACTTCCTAGCATCTCAAGCTGTTGACAGCCAGAACAAGCGCTAAAGCGTGCACGGTGGTGGCTTAGATGCTCTTTGAGATGTTAGCTTCATGACGTTAAGGCGAATGAGTGGAACTGTGGTTCACCAAATGACCCTCTTGTGGTTTAGAGCGGACTGTATCTGCGGGGTTTCCTGGGGATGGTGGATTTTGGTTTGACGCTTGGCGGCACTGGAGCATCCCTACCTGTGAGTACCCTGCCGAGAGTGAGATGTTGTAGATTATGAACCAACCAACAGAGCAGAAGAGAGTGCTCCAGTGGAGAACTGATTACGGTCCAAGTCCCGGTTTTAGTGCCCTGGGATGAGCTACCTTGATAGGGATGAATAGGTAAGGCAGGGAAGCAGAAGCTGACTCCGACTGGCGGTACGAGAGAGGGGAAGCATGATGGACCTATCCTATCTCCTCATTTTTGTTCTTACGTTAGAGAAGATAGATAGACCTGAATGGGCTGGTCTGGCTTGGGACTGGCGGGAGGTATATAAGGGCTGGGTCCCGTGGTTTCCTTTCTCAGACCTATCTTTGATTTGAAATATATCAACAACAACCCCGCATCATTAACATTCTCCAACAAACAAAGACCAGGAGGAAAAATAAAACAAAGCGAAGACAAGATCCATACGAGAAAATATCAAGATAAGACTTAGACAGCTTTACTCGAATCTCGAGAACGGGATAGATTGCAGAGGACAGTAGCTCCATTCACACATAGTCCATCTTCACCATGCCTGGCACAACAGTCGTCAGTCCTACCTCTCCAGTATTTGACGTCAACACACTGCGTAAGTCAATGCCTCATTCTATATCGCCAATCGAACACCAAAAACCAGCCTCGGATTAAACCCGCCTTTCAATCCAATATTACTTGTCTCACTCCCTTGTACTCAATCCAAATAAGAGCTCATACTTACACTCTCTTGTACAGGCCGTCTCTCAACAGCAGGCAGCGGCAGCGGCTCTGGCTCCGCAACGAACGGCAGCACCAACTTTTCCACCGACGATGGCCCCGAACTAAAAGATGACCCCGCGCACCGCCAAGACTGGAGCAAAACCACCGCCCCCGACGAGTCATGGGCCACTCGCGAGCGCCGCCGACAATCGATGTGGTCGAAAGCCGAGATGCCCATATCTCCCAAGAAACAAGCTGGACGCCACGGCTCTGTGCTCAGCGTCTGGGTCTCGGGTAAAGATAAAGATGGAAATGACATACTCATGCATGATAGTGGTGATGAGGCGCAGGATGATCTGGATAAGATTGAGAATGGCGAGGATGTCGATGGCATACATGGGAAGAAGGCTGTTTTTGTCGAGGAGGAGGATCCCAGTGAGGAGGTCAAGAAGCTAAGACAAGAACTAGCTGAGATGAAGGCTAAGCTCGCGAGGCTGGAACCTGAGGAGGTCAAGGATGATGGCGAGTTCTTGCTTGTCAAGCCTGTAGATGTGACTGGCGAGGCTGAAAAGAAGGAGCGGAGAAAGTCGAGAGGCAGCAGAGGAAGTAGAGGATCAATGGGTGCAATGGGCGCTGAGCGTAGAGGAAGTATCTTGAGCTTGTGGGCGCAGGGTACGGATAAGTTGGGAAGACCAGTTATTATGCATCATGATGAGGAGTGGAAGAAGGAGGACGAGGAGGTCATCCAAGAAGAGAAGGAAGAAGTGAATGGCAAGGCTTGAATTTTTTTTTCCCGTTTCCCTTCCTGGTCCAGAGAACTTTTTTGTTGGAATCAGGTCGTCAACTTGACGTTGCTGTGGGGAGTTCGCTTCAGCTGTTTTTGTTATCTTTGCTTCCGCTTGCTTAGTTTGGTTTCTTGGGCGGGGAATGGGAAGATAAAGAAAGAGAGGGATGGGGAAACATTATACCCAAGCGACTTGCCCATGTTTGGGCGACTCGATGTATTGTAAAGGGTAGAAATTATCATGATTTAATCCAACGGCCTCTTTAAGTTGCTTCACTGATTTCGGTGACTTGGGCTTGGGTCAAACGGGTGTTGAGACCGAACTATTCCCGTTTTCGGTAAATATGACAGACTTACTTGTCGGACACCGCTAATTTCAAGAACCATGAGATCTGGTATGGATTGAGAGTTTCGGAGAGCAGGTATCATCTCGCTGAGGTTGGTCTCACGTCAAGTTACTATGCTGGATTTGGGGTGTTTCTCCTCTAGCCATGAAGATGAGCTTCATTGCATTATTGCTCCATCACTTAGACTGAAAGAAGAGAAACATGGGAAGTAATATTATTACTATAATTATTCACTAAGACCTTATGATGAGTGCCCCAAGTCAAAAGAATGTTCTTGGATTCCATGCTCAGGAAGACCTCCTCGTCTTTCAAATCAATCTAACTGGACCTTAGACGTTCACTCTTCTTCCAGTCATCAATCACCTCTTCGTTCAACCTTCAATCACAGTATCATCGACCTTCAATGCTCTCAATTTCTCCCCTTCACTCACCTCGCCCCTCATAACCCTCTCACAGAGCCCCTTCAGCCTCGGAGCTACCCACTCGAAATCCTTCGCTTCAAGATAAATCTGGCCGCTGAACCTGATCCACAGTTTCCCGGCATGAACCGCAGTCTGTAAATAAGTATCGAACTCCCTCGCAGCTGTAACTTTGAGCCAAGCGCCGATCTTCTCAGCTTCGCTTAACCTTAATTCTCCATCCTTTGCCTCACCGCTGCCGTCATATTTAACATCATCATTAAAAGCAAAAGGTAACTCCACATTAGCAAACGCACAACCTCTCATCTCTCCTCCCTCCGTCGACATCACACTCGTCCCCAGAACACTCGCCACACACTCTCCTCCCTTCCTCGCGATCTCAAAACAGTACTTCCTGATGGCCTCCTCTCCGCCGCAGACTTTGTTGCGGAATTCGAGAGCAGCTGGGATGCATAGGTAGGGAGTATAGTCCATTGTGGCGACAAATTCGAAAAGGTAGGTGAATGCTGAGCGACCGCCGGTATCCTCGGGGACGTCGAGGAACTGGTAGCCGTGGGAAGTGGGGATTGAGGTTCGTATAAGGTGCTGGTTTCGTGTGGGGACATAGAAGACAGCGCATGAGCGTGGAGTATAGAGCCATCTTTGTGAAACATTAGTCTCTTGATTCTGATGATGGATAAAGGTTTTGCTCACTTGTGGCAATTACTGACGAAGAAGTCTGGGCTTACTTTACCCAGATGTGTGAGGTCGATTAGTCCTAGATCTTGTTAGCGAATCTCTCCACCAACATCCATAGAAAGCTGACTCGAGTGGATTCCAACGACAGATCACAAATCTAATGATCTGCATTGTGGAACTTACCAATTCCATGCGCTCCATCAACCAAACTCAACACCCCCAACTCCTTACAAACCTCCACGCACCTCTCCCACGGAAACCTTGCTCCAGGAAAAGTCAACACCGTATCACACATCGCCAATCTAACTCTCTTCCCCTCCCCTTTCAAACCCATAATCTTCTCCCTAAGCTTCCTCACAATTTCATCATCCTCAATCGGATACACCAGATCCACCTTCTCGACCCTTAATGAACCCTTGATCATCTCCCCAATACTCGCCAACGTCTTCTCACAAGCTGGATAAATCGTCGAAAATACAACGACCACATCGCCTTCCTCAAACATAATGTTCCGAATAACAGTGTTGACGCCCGTAGTTGCGTTCGGCACGAAAACTATTTCTGAAGGGGGCACGCCGAGCAGGGGTGAGATGAGAGAACGGGACTTGGCGAGGAGGGGGAAGGTGTCGAAGCTGATGAATGTGTCTGGTCGGGCGATGGCTTGGCTCTGGAGATCGTAGTGGGCTTTTCGGACTGGGGAGGGGTGTGTACCAAAAGAGCCGTGGTTGAGGGGGACATATGTTGGTGCGAATTCGAAGTGGGTGGTTCGCATGGAGTGGCCGAAGGTCACCGGGGTCTTGCGTGTGAGTGTCATTGTTGATGAGATTCAGGCGAAGGGCGTCAGGTAATGGATGATGTGCTTTGTGATGGCAGGAAGTCTGTTCTATGCTATGAAAATCGACTTCGAAATGAAGAAAGTCATCAATCTGATACCGAAGGTTTGTGTGACCAAGAAGGAGCTTTGGGGCGCTTATCGTGAAGTAAGGTGAGCTCTCGATAGTGGGGGGCTCAGGGGGCGGGGCTCGCTAACAGACAGCCTGGCCTTCGGAATTGACATCAAAGCATCACTTGCGCGCGCGTGGAGTACATGCAGCTGTAAGTCATACTGCCTGTATATCCTGAATACAGACTTTTGATCTTGAGGCACCTAGAATGACTCAAACTAACCTGCCGCTACACAGGAATGTGATCGAGAACCGCAAACCGAGAGCTAGAGAATACAAGATGAATTGTAAATATGGTTGGATATCCTCAACAACAGATCCGTATGGTTCATGACATGGAGCGATAACCTGAAAATAATCAGTCCGAGTTGCGATATGTCCACACTTGAGATCACCCTCCTAGGAATGTTTGGAGAAATCTTGGCTATACACAGGCGCCGTCCTACCATGGCAGAGCAAGTTCCCGAATTCGCCGACTTGTGTAATGCTATCTTCCGTCAATCAACCTGTTGCACGAATTCAGTCGACGGTCTTATTTAATTGTGTTCATTCCATGAACGAAGTAGACTGGAATTGTTGGCGCGTTCGTGTTCATTACATTTGAAATCTAGCTCGTTGTGGGTATCCAGAGTAACCGCTATGCCCAACCCATGTGCTCCGGCAATGTTTGCCATTTTCCAACTCCATCGAGAATGCCAGACCCGAAACACGCCCCTACTGATAACTAACAACTGCTGAGGCTGTACATTCTGTCACAGCACGCAAAATCACGATACACCTCATCATGGTCTAGATCTACATCAGAAATTTGGCTTCCTCCCATTCGTTCCCGACTCACCCTCTAACTCAGATGTCATTTGTCCCTAGGGTATCCTTTTATGATTTTGAGTGGCGCAGGGACTTCCGTCACGCTGAGCTCGACGGGTGGTCTCGGTATCTCCCTTCCCTCACTGGGAAGTTCATAGTGTTGCGACTGGAAAAATCCAGGCGTCGAGGGTGTCATGGGCATGGGTGTGTTGAGCGTATCCTGCTATTTTATCAGTATAGTCTGCGGTGTGAACAACTAGGATGAGGCATTTGACTTACACTGTACCGAATTGGCACCTTCTTCACATATCCAATCGCTTTCGATGAATCTGCCCAAGCCATGACAATCGCCTCCTCATCTGGCAACTTCATAAAAGTCATCGCAAACGCATCCGATCTCGTCGTCAGTCCTTTCGACGTAGCGATTCTCTTCACCTCCATCGGACTCGCATTCAGGTTTGAGATATGATACAAATGTCCTTTGTCATTGACAATGGCCAATTCCCCACCGGTAGGCGAGAATGCCGCGCACTGAATTCGATTCCCGAGTTTGCCTTGATGTGTCGATGAATCCGATCTGATCTCACTTCTATGACCTCCTTGTGGCTGTACGAGAACTGGCACACCCGACTGCGTCCACGTTGAAATAAAAATCAGGTTCTCCTCGCCACCAACACCTGAGCGAAAGATAGCCGAGGACACACCATTATCCTCAGATTCATGTAATGGGACCTGATACCTGCATGTCGCAAGCTCTTGAGTCTCCTCGAAAGGGAAGCGCCACGTATAGATCTGGATCATACCGTTCTTGGGACTTCGCGTACTGCCAATGAGCACGAGACCATCGCTTGAGAAAGAGAGCGTGTCAATAGGTGGGCATTGTCTGCAATCTCTGTGATTACGGATGTGCAAGCGTTCTTCGCGCGGCTCTTCTGATTTAGCAGTGTTGAAGAATCGGACAGTAGAGTTGTCAAAACCGACGACGACGTGGTTCTCTTTGGGGTCGATACAGATGCTGTGACACCAGGGTGAGGATGGCATGCGGTATTCGATCATAGGTACCGAAGGTTGTATTAGATTCACTATTCGGAGCTACGAGTTTGGTCAACTTCCGTTCCTGATGGATCGCGATAGACTTACCGTGAGCTTCTGATCCCTCGTCCCAATAATATACGCCAAATGCACCTTTGTGACTGCCGCCAAGACGCAGTTACTTTCCGTGAGAACAGCACGACCGAGAATAGGAGACGATGCGCCAACGTCCCATATGTTTATGGAAGCTTGGGTCCAGAACAGTATATAGGACGAATTTTGCGATATCGCGACGTTGATGTTCTTGCCGCTCTTGCCTCGAGATATCTTCGACGAACTGACCAAGTTCTTCAAAGATATCTCATCCAATTTTTGACACTCGAGAGTCGTCGATGATAGCGAGCTTGAGTCGCCAGAAGTTTTAGCTGAGTCTTTTTTGGATGAAGTCAGCTTCGACCTCCATCTCAATTTGCCCTTTTCGGGCGGAGGTGCTGATGGAAGTGTCCGAGCTTTTTGTGATAGCTCGGGTTCGAAAGAGACTGTAGATATCGATTGCAGTCGGGACTGGCTGCCTGTCTGAGGAGTCAATACTGGTGACAGAGGTGATACCACATCCCCAACATTTGATGGGGACTTTTGAGGAGGGTCCGAGGTTCCAGGAGTGTCGAAATAATTGGCTCCATCACTTGAAGTCAATTCTTCTGATGGAGTCATATCGGCTCGTGGCACCTCCGTTCGCTTCCCTAAACCTGGCGAGTGTTGAGACAAGACGAAAGCTTTGGGCATAGATCGAGAGCTGTCTGTAAAACTTGGGTCTGGTATCTGAATGCGAGATGGGGGATGTGAAGATGATTCTGCTCCGACGGATCGTTGCCTTCCTTCGCGAAGAATATTTGAGTACCCAGGATGGAACGGTATGCCAGTTTCAACCTTGGGGGATGCCATTTGAAACTGCGTGGGCAGATGTCTTTCCACGTTGATTGTGTCGGCATTTGACTCCAATGGTTTCAGTAATTCCCAAGCACCTTTCGCAAAAGTCAATTCGCGCATGAAGCTAACTTCATCACCACAGATGAGGCATTTCGATTGTGCAGGTAAGCAAATCTCTGATGTGCCCCTTGAACTAGGCTGTATAAATTAGTTGTCTTTCCAGATAATCTTCCTCAACATGAGGTAATACTGATCTGACTCACGGTAAACATTCGTCCTGAGTCTTTCAGCTGTGACTCTCCAACAATATGACAAGCTTCACAGTTGAAGACGAAGACTCTTGGACGAGCCGCTCTAGCTTTGCCACTCGGATCGTCAAGTAACTCGATACTTCTCGTGACTTCTGATATACTGTGCACCATCTCTCGGTCGCTTACTCTATTGACCACTTGTCGATCGCTCAGCCAGGAACAGAGGGCATCAATGGCATCGATATCATTTTCATCGCCCAGACCTTCTGTTGAACCTCTTCTCGTCAAAGACAAGGTATCCGGAAGAATGATTCGAAATGTGTCGCTGAAGTTTGCAAGAAGGTCCACTTTTGACAAGTGCGCAGGTATTCGCATATTCTCGAGCGCATGCAAGACTGCATTCCGAGTTCTCGCTGCCGAAGACTGTAATCTCATATCCCGAGTCTCTCTATTCATGGCGTATTGAACCGATGCTCCGACGATGAAATGCGACACATCTCGGAGAGCCATGAATTGTGCCAGCCAATTGCCAGGGAAGCCATCTTGCGGAACGATATTGGCCACATACTGAGAAGAAAGACAGTCAGGCAGCGGGTACTGTTGTGCCAAATATTAGCCAGTGGTTCAAGCCAGTGCTCAGAATCAAGGGATCTATACCAGTTCCGAGGCCAAATTTGGCAGTTCGGACCTCATGCGCGGGGGAAGCGCGAGCCCATTCGGCTCAGTTCGCAGCGAATCGGTCACTTCTTTGCAGATAAAGAGCAAGAATGATTCAGGGCCCGGATAACTGTCAAAAACACGTTCTAATGATCTGTGGATACGAGCAAAGCGGTCTCGTCGATCTTTGGCCTTTTGATTCGACGGGATCTTAGGGTGTAAGATGAGAACTCGTAGCGCGTTCAGTAGAAGCTCGGGCAGGTATTTATCCCTCAGCAACCGAGCTTCCCACAGGCTTTCCCTTCCCTCAACAACCACCTGCAGTACAAACTCCACACTCCGCAATGTCACCTCCCAGCTTGCGAGGAAGCCCAGATACCATCCCACTGGTTGGATCTCGGATGGCAGCGAGAGTCTCTGGACATGGAAGATCGTGTTCAATTGCGCCAGTAGTGTGATGACCAGATTCTGGTACGTGTCTTTATCTCCGTCGCAGTATATCTTTTCCAACGAGAACTGCCCCAGCAGCTCTAGTATAATATTATCGATATCGCTCCGCAGTGACAGCAGTCTGTACGCGTTTGCAAGACGAGTGAACATGGAGGAGGAGGCTGGTCCGGCCATCGCAGCCAGCGACCCGGTAAGGGCTTGGAGTGCTGTGCCGCATAGAATGTGCGATGAGTGTCGCGCTGGGCCTACTGTTGACGGTTGATTTAAGGTTAACGCACATATGGTTGGGATGATGATGATATGGTGAGATTTTGGAGATGCGACCGTGAGCGTGGGAGAGCACCTGGACCTTATTTGATTGCAACCTTGAAGGAGGGGCAGAGTCGCAGCACAGTGACGAGCACGAGCAGGCAGGCAAGCACAGCTTGGTTAGCGACCTGGGTTTTGGAGCCTCCCAGGTACAGAGGACAGGGAAGCGACAGGGACAGCTCAGGCTGGGTCAGGGTATTATGCATTTCGAGCGGGGGGGCTGATAGGGCTGTCAGGGCTCTTCGATTGTGAGTGGTCCTTCGCTTTGTGGGAGCTGTTACCAGGGACGGGCAGACACTTCGACATGGTTACACTTGGCGAAGCCTCGAGAGGTTTTACCCCGAATGTTCTTCTTTGGGCCGAAGCCAATTGGGCCAAAGCTGGACTTTTTTGTCACCCAGCCTCCCGTGTGTAGCTTCCCTTCCTTTATAAGTACTTTTGCTGATTTTATGGTCTAGTAATTACCAGTGATGCCGACTTTCCTGAGTCCCAGAGACTGTCGGTGTATAGTTCACTCCCTTAAGAAGCTATACCCTGGTCTAAGTGCCTGTTGAATGGCTTTCCAGTTCCAATACCGTGCCACCCAGGCGTTCCCAATGCCACGAGCTAGGACACTCTCCGCATGCCAAGTCCTGTTCACTTTCTCTTTCAACGGTCTAGCCGCGAGTTTGATATCTCACTGGTCCTCTTGCATCCAGCTGTCTGTCCTTATCGGGCTTCAATTACAGTACCCCCCAATTTGTTCTAGATCGGCATTTGGGAGGATGTACCACTTTAATCTCTGTGTCAGGGGGCAGATCATGGTTGCCAGTCTTGCGGTACGTGACTATTTATGGTGCAATATCGATTCGACGATTCACGGCTGGGCGCGACAGAGCGGGGGACCTTGTGTGACACGGTTGCAGGCATTCATTCCTTCACCTGAAGACTTTCTTGCATCGGGGCTGTGCTCTTCTTCATTTAGTGCCTCTAAGATAAGAGCCCAGAGCTGCACATGTTTATACACCTTCCAAGGCTCGCCAGATTTCCTCAAGTGTGGATGCCATATCAGGATTTTACAGCCTCCCCCCTCTTGTGACATCCCAATGTCAATGTCAACATCGATCTCAACTATGGATCACGAGAAGCCCGAGGTAGTCTCTCCGAGAGTCTACGAGTATTTGAGCGAGGCGACTCGATCTCCAGTCAGTCCTGACCTCGATTATCCTCGAACCCCGTCTGTCGACGAGCCGGGAAATGTCGACGAGCAAAAGGACCCCAAGGGAGACAGCGTATGGTACGCTATGCTCTTGTGGCATTGACGGGTGAGATAGCTGATCGAGTCACAGGAGAGTGCTTAAGGAAAGACACATCAATATGATAGCATTTTCAGGGACGATTGGAAACGGTCTATTTCTTGGATGTGGAACTTCACTTGCGGTCGCAGGGGCAGGTGGCTCCGTACTTTCGTACATTCTGATGGGCACTGTCATATCCTCGATCATCTCATCCTTATGTGAGATGACGGCTTTGATGCCTGTGAATGCACCAGTGATGGAGTTCCCGAGAAGATTTCTTGATCGCGGGGTAGGTTTTGCTGTCGGATGGATGTACTGGTAAGTCTTAACAAGCTGTGTTTCGACGTCTCATTCAACATCCTGATCTCATAGGTTTGCATATGCTGTTCTCGCTGCAGACGAGCTGGTAGCTGTATCCAACACCATTAAGTTCCTTTACGATGATGGGAGGACGTTCCTCAACTGGTCAACGGGAAACAACGTCGATAACGCTGTCTGGATCTCACTCTTCCTGGTGATTGTAATAGTCATCAACATGTTCCCAGTCCGAGTACGTCATTCTTTTCGGCTTCTGTGCTAGATGATTCTAACCTGCTTTAATAGGTCTTTGGCGAGCTTGAATATGTCTTTGGCTGCATCAAAATCACTTTTATTGTGATGCTCATCATGCTCATGCTCATACTGGGTATCATGAGGCGTGAGTGAGGCCAAATTCCAAGAGACTCCGCATGACTAACAAAATTCGAAGCACGAGCAGATGCATACTATACACAGACTCTCGGATCGAGGTGTAAGTTTCCTTGACTTGGGCCTTGCTACAGTGCTGATTTCAGGGTAGACTGGGACTCGCCGTACTCGTTCTTCAACCCTACCTACCACGTTAAAGATGAGGATGGAAACCTTCAGCGAGACATACAAGGTACTATTGGTACATTTCTAGCTATGTGGACTACGATCGTTCATGCAATCTTCGCATACGTCGGGATGGATATCATTGCTTCTACCGCCGCAGAAAGTAAATCTCTTGCAGATGCGGAAAGTATGAAGATGGGAGCTCGAAAAATCAACCTCCGAATCATCACGCTCTACGCACTTGCTATGCTCACCGTATCGTTCGTCGTTCCAAGAGACCATCCGTTCATCAATGGGAAAGCCCAATCCGTCGGCGCCAAGTCACCATTCATTATCGCTGTTGTCGAAGCGGGACTACCAGCAGCGGCACACTTTTTCAATGCAATTTTTGTGTTCTCGTCTTTTACATGTGCGATTAACTCCATGTATGTCGCCTCAAGAGTGCTACATACTTTGGCTTTGCAAGACCAGACCGGACCCGAATTTATCACAAGGAGACTACGAGCTTGCAGATCCGGTGTTCCAGTTCGGGCTGTCTTGGTGACTGCAGGAATGACGCTTATAGGATATATGGGCCGTACTGGAACTCCTGGAGAGGTAAGTACAGGTTGTTTTCCAAAAGAGCTCGAGTGTTGATGGTCAAGACAGAGACTGAGCGAACTCGCTTCCAATTGTACCGTCACCTTCCTCATTGTGTATGCCACCGTGTGCGGAACCTATCTTAGCTTCTTCAAAACGTTGGTACCTCCGGCTCTTCTCTCCATTGACCACAAGGCTAATTTTCGGGATGGAAAGCCTCGAGGACGTTAAATTATATGGCAATACTTCTGAAGCGCAAGCTGCCATGTACGATCGTGACCACCCAAGGTATCCATACAAATCGCACGGCCAGTGGCTCAAAGCAGCCTACGGAATGGTCGCATGCACCATTCTTCTCATCTTCAATGGCGTTGCCGCATTTCTCGAAGATCCCTTCGACATTCGCAGGTTCATCGCTTCATACATCGGAGTAAGTATATCCCGATCTGACCTTCTCTTCCCTGGACCCCTTGTAAAAGTGTACTGACTCCAGCATTTTCACTGCAGATCCCCGTTTTCTTTCTACTTATTCTTGGCTACAAGATTAAACGCCATGGATTTCACTTCAGTCAGTGGGGTCCCGAACGCTCGAATGACCTGCGCAACACCATCCAAGCATCCAATGAGAAGCGAAAGGGAAAATTGGAGTTTCCTGATAACGGATTTACAAAGGATAACGGACGCACATTCGTGGATTGGGTTTGGGTGTGGCTGAAGTAATTATGCGGAAGTATGCAAGCCTTCGGAGAGTCGAGTCAGGCCTGACAAGGGGATAATTGTTGTGCCAGTGCCAGCGATGCTGCAAATCGAGCCGTAGAATTTGGGAGGAGTAACGTTGCGATGCTCACTACATACCGAGTACATCTTTCTTTCAATCCAAAATTTCATCAATGTATGCGCACCTCGATCCAATGACTTGCATTATCTCAACCCATAAAATCCATCCGCGTCGCTCACATGTCTCTTCCCGCAAGCCATATCCTTCAGCGAACAGCCCCCAACTCCATCTCAGCCATCATCACAGAACGGCCCGCCATCCCGCCGCCTCGTCTCATGTCGAAGAGTAATAATATTTCAGTCGATCAAAACAAGCTTTTTGGCGACCAATTGTTGACAAAGATTTTTGCCAACACCGTCGAACAGAATTTACAGTGGCTGGCTCGCAGAACAGAATATACCCCGTGTCGCGTGGTCACACCCAACTCGCTAATCATGAATGATAGAGGCTTGGGGGCTGTGAGGAGAGAACCTTGGTTCCACTCTATGGTCTCTTGGTAACATGTCCTACTGGATATCTGATTGAAGGATGGGTGAAGATTTATTTCTGTCTTGCATGCCAATCAATAAGATTATACATACATCAAGGCGTCGATCCCAGCGTTTAGCACTCCCTAGTGGTTCCAGACCAGACCCCAAACTTTCATCAACATTGGGTTTAGCCCACCTTCCCCGTTTTTCCCTCGAGCATTTACGAAGATGCCTGTACATACAGCAAGTCCCGAGAATGAACCAATCACAGCTGCCCCGTCGTTCCTGCTGTGTTCTATTTAAGTTCTCACCACCCAGCCCCTGTGCGGGTGTTCCCCGGATTGGGAAAATTCGTCCGATCATCGTGAAAGTCCTTCTCGCTTGGAACAGAGGGTATTCAGCCTTATGTACGGCACAGTACAGGGAACCGGTACTTTTGTTGATGAAGTGCGTGGGGAAAGCCCAACTCGGTGACGGAGGGGTCGTGTACCGGTGGGGGTGCCGAGGTGTTGTACAAAGAATTCTCTGGTGATGCTATAATTGAACAGAAAGACCTATCAATCACATCTATTTGGAAATTTTGAAAATTGATATGTTGATTGCGTTCCAATTTTGGGATATTTTAGGCATTCAAAGTCCGGAGTAGTTCAGCTAGGCAGGACTTAGAAGCTTGGATACTTTACATACCGCTTAGTTCATGACTTGAAAATGAGCACAGGGGATCAAACAGCTCACTAAAGCTTGTTGCTGATTCCCGTTTAGGGCAAGCAAGTATAAGTGGGAAGCATGAGCATTAGTACTGACTTGAAAGGTTTGCTAAGGCCCCCAAAGCAGGGCAGAGATGCTCAAGCGAGTTCTCCGAATTCTCAACAAAGCTCTATTGCTTTTTGCAACGCTGAATGGCAGCAAGAATTGGCACCTCTAGACCGATGACGGTGCGTGGATCATCTCATTTTGACTTCGCCTTTACAGCGCATTGTCGTTGTCAAGGCAATCATCGCGAGGAGCAGGAGGAAAGCCATGGTTAAGCTCCAAGTGAGGCCTGAAATGTGCGCTAACGAGTAAATGATTACAATGCGAAAATTGAATGGGCCAGTGACAGAGATGAATCTTGCCTGGCGATTGCAGATCTGAATCACGTAGATATGCAAAAGTCAATACAACGAGATCTCTTGTCCAGATTTGCATTCATTTCTCATGGGAATGGCATTGAAATGCCATTTCCTCGGCAGTCTCCCAATCTCCGAAACATCAAAGCGGGCAGATCCGCATCTGGAGTTGTGATTGATCTCGCTTGGCAAGCGAGATTCGACCCCGCCAAAAAGGGTGGCATGAACGAGCGAGATCACTGGAATGGGCTTCATCTCCGTGTGATGGTCAGGTGAGAGATGCCTTTTCAAGTTTTCGATAGCGCCACGCTGTCATTGAAGATTTTTAAAGAATGTAAAAGACTTCCAGTCCGACTGTGAACTTGTTGGAATTAGGAACTGACAGCAGTTGACTCTCCCACCAGCAGGTCAACCCTACTAAATACTCAAAAAGTCGCAGCACGAGAACGTCAAGAACCAACAGCGACGATGCAATTTTCAGTTTTCGCACTTTCAAGTGTTCTGCTAACTTCTGTCGCCGCAGTCCCTTTCGTGATTGAACGCGCAACAAGTAAGAACTCCTCCTGCATCGCCACGATATCCTAGATTGACAGGAACTGTAGCCAACACAACAGGGGGCATCTCAGAGACTCTTTTGGACAGCTTCAAATATTTCGCGAATGTCACGGCAGCCTCTTACTGCCCTAAAAATGAGAACGCTACTGCCGGATCACTCATCACTTGTCCAGGCGGTGTTTGCCCGCAAGTCGAAGCTGATGAAGTGACTTCCATCGTCGGATTTGGAGGCTCGTATGTTTCCCATTCCTAGACTTATAAATTGATCATATTGGCACAATCTCTAATGGTAGACAGTAACGACTCGTCCGCCACGAACATCAAAGGCTTCGTTGCTCTCAACCCTGCCAAGTCTCTCATCATCGTGGCATTCGCAGGATCTGGAAACACGATCCGCAACTGGCTTGCCAACTTCTCTTTCGTCCAGATTGCATACACACTCGCTGGCTGCAAATCATGCACAGTGCATTCCGGTTTCGCCAAAGGATGGGAGGAGCGCCGCACAGTCATCCTGAATGCCGTAATGGTGGCCAAGGCAGCTAATCCTGATTACACGGTCGTTGTAACTGGCCATAGTATTGGAGGTGCAGTTGGTACGCTTGCCGGAGCTGAATTACGAAGCTTGGGAATCAATGCAGATGTGTATAGCTACGGCTCACCAAGAGTCGGAAACACTGCGTTCGCGAGCTTTGTTACTGCTCAGGAGGCCGTGAACTACAGAATGACCCATGAGAATGATCCTGTTCCACAGATTCCTCCGTCCTGGGTTGGGTACGAACATACAAGTCCTGAGTATTGGCTCACAAATGGGACTGCAACGACGGATGTGTATGAGAAGGAAGATGTGGTTGTCTGTGATGGAGTTGGAAGTGACGGTTGTAATGCAGGCACTGGTTTGATCCCGATCTCTGGGGATGCGCATAATCATTACTTGGGTGTTATCACCGCGTGCCAGGGACCGGTTGAATGGTAGATATGTTGATTGATGTTAATTTAATGCATAATGTTTGGATTTGAATTGCTCGAAGACATTTGCATGAAAGGAACTGAAGGCGGTTAATAAATGATGATGAAAAATTATTCCTGCGGCTTGCTGTTGTTCTTTACTTTTGTTCGATCGAGGAGTTAGCAAATTCCGATATGGGAGTTTACCCTACACTTTGGAACTTGCTTTCGATTTTTGCAGTAAAAGCAAACTGACGGCGCAGTAAATTAAGCGCAAAGCTTGGCCCCCAAGCCAAGCGCAAATTGTGCACGTGGAAAACTGACAAAGAGGAGTCGGAAACTTGATCACCATTCACAGAGGGAACGAACTATCATTTTGTTGACTCGAAATGTCGTTTTGATTGGCACTAAATTTGAAACACTGCAATGAATTCGGACGCAAAATTTCGCATTGATCTCTATTTTTATGTCCTTTTCACCAGGAAAGGAGAATTCGTTTATCTTTATCTCTCAGAGCTCTCAGAAGGCTTGATTTTGGGAGAGTAATCGATTTCAATAGGGAACAGTCCCGGGGAATTGTCATCTAGCAGGAAGGGAAGAAAAGACTCACGGATTTTCACCTTCAGCTCGTTGCCTCTGGAGAGCAATGATCCTTGATCAGGACCCTGAAAATTGGTGGCTGTTCGATGAGTACAATCCGGGGTTTGCCGGACTCGTCGCCCTCTGGATGACCGAACTCAAATTCAATCGAGAGAACGGGAGAAAAATCGGACTCAAAGTCCACCGGACCAAGATCTGCCAACTTGATGTGCAGATCATCAGACTGCAACATCACGAGAGTAATAGGTGGGTGGGTCGTTCCATTTTGCACAAGACAGAGGCGAACTGCGCGCTTCCAGCCTCGGTCGGCCAATACAGCGATTTTGATCGCTCTGACAGACGGACGCATTCCCAAGAAGATGACTTCAGACCACCACGAGACCGGACTTCCTGCCAGCTCGGCGGCTCCGCTCTGATTTGGTGTGTCTTGAGAGGACATCTCGATGGTTGTGATTTGAATGAAGCAATTCTGCTGGAGCACTTCCCAGGGGAGCTTATATAGCTAAGTGTGGGCTCCTGTTCTCAACTATAGGACAGTCATAACTTGAAATCACACTTGTGATACAAATAACGCATTGTATTCGACGGATTGGCGATACTGTGTCTACGCTTTACGGTTCATTACAACGCTTTTTGAAGTCGCTGCAGCCAAGTAAAATACTTAACATATCAACAAGACTGGTACCCAATAATAAAGAACGTGGACCTACAATTGCGTAATGATCAAAGGACTTCGGGGACCACGAGGCGTCTCTTCTCTTGGGTGGATTGTACGTTCAGCTTGTTTGCAGACACGGAGAGGGGCTGTTCGAGATCGAGAACAAAGAAGCAATATCATTGTCCATCGCCTGCTTTGTGAGGTATTGAATGACCGAGGTCCGACAAAGAAGCAAGGATTTTTAGAAGATCACTGCCAGGACAAAGATCGTGTGCATGCTGGACAGTAAGACACAAGCTGATCGGAAGGCGCCTCCGATGCAATTCACGAGACTTCCAGGACAGGCCACCACATCGGATCACGGAGCCTATTGGTACCATAATCTATCATGTCACATACCATTGTGACATAATTTGAAATCGCTGGCTGTTATCAATGAAGGCATTGCTGGCGAAGAAGCCTGAGGGGTCTCGCTTATGTTATCATTTTCGGTCTAGTCTTGTTGATNCCCACCACGTCCAACCCGCCGATCCATATGGGCGGAATAGAAGGTTGGTGATAGCCCAACATAATTGGTCCTCTGACGTTTTGGAGGATCGCGGATGACATCCAAGAAGCTGAGTGCGGGAAACAGCTTCCCGAGTCCTCCATTTGACACCAATTGACAGACAGCGTTACCCACGTGTGTGCGGCTTGTCCGAGATATCCTGATGGAGAGCAGAAAAACAAATAGAGAAACGCCTGTTATTATCAGGTGCTGCCAAGTGAAGTAGGCACACAGTCGTGTTGCCTTCCTGAAGTGGCGCTGGCCAAGGTGGAACGCCGGAAGCTTAGCGAGGCTTGGGAGTAGCAGCCAAGAGAATACCCAAAAATTATCAACAGGGCCGTAAACACGTTCTCAATTGAGCCATGCTGGTTGGTCGAGAATTTATCTCCAAGACGTCTTGAAAAGTTCCAATTCTTCGCAAATGCTTGAAATGTCTTGATTTCGATTCCTCTTAAGAAGATTGCCCGCCCAGTCTGATGGCTCATCCAAAGGGCTTGTCACCAAGCACTTCCGACAATTCTTGACTTTCTTGACTTTCTTGACTAGTTTTAACTGGTGGTATCGACTCATCCTACTTCATCATGGCTGTTCTTCAGCAATATTCTTGGATCATCGCCTTGATCTCTATCGCGTTCTGCGTGAGCTCCTTTGGAAATGGCGCCAACGATGTCGCCAATTCGTATGCTACCTCGGTTGCTGCACGAACGCTCACCATGCCTCAAGTTGGTATTTTGGCCATGGTAACTGAGTTTGTTGGTGCCGTTGCTCTTGGTTCGCGTGTGTGAGTACTTCATTATTTCCTCTTTGGGACAGGCCGAACCTCTTCGCCCAGACCTTGGTTACTTTCCGCCCTGTAAAGTTCTATGGTCTTGTACTGATTGGTTCCTCTCCCTAGCACCGGCACAATCAAGAACAACATTATCGATATCAAGCATTTCACTGCTAAGCCGGCCACGTTGATCCTCATCATGGGCTGCACGGAGTTTGGTAGCGCGGCGTGGCTTATAATCGCGACCAAGTCCGGATTTCCAGTATCAACCACCCAAACTGTTGTCGGTGCTCTCGTTGGAGCAGGTATTGCTGCCGGTGCCGATGTATCGTGGGGTTGGAAGAAGGGAAGTGTATCCCAGGTTGCAGCATCATGGGCTATCGCACCTCTGATCGCAGCCGGGTTCTCTGCCATCCTCTTCGGCACCATCAAGTTCGGCATTTTGAATCGCAAGGATCCCTTCAAATGGGCCATGCGCCTTACTCCTTTCTATTACGCCTTCACTGCCGCAGTACTAGCACTCTTCATGGTTGTCGAGGTCCCCAATGGAGACTCTTTGGAGGAATTTGGTGTCGGCAAGATTTGTGGAATTGTCTTTGGTACTTTCTTTGGCGTACTCGGCCTCGCCTACATTTTCTTCATCCCTTACTTTCACCGCCGTATTGTGGCTGGTGACACCCGCATCAGATCATGGCACATCCCTCTCGGCCCTCTCTTGTGGCGCGATAATCCACCACTTTACTGGCCTTCCAAGCGTGGCGCTGGTGTCAAAGACTACTCGGGAGGAGCCAAGACCATCCAACACACAACAGCGACCTCGCCACATGAGACCCCAGATATGATCTCCAAGTCTGCCCATCCCGAAGGTACTGAGTCGCCAGTTCTGGACTCGGAGAAGAACGCACTCCCAAGCGCCGCACTGGAGCACGCGGTAGTCATGGATGCTCGCGAGAAGTATCTTGGTCCTACTGAGGGGAAGAAAATCTATCACCCCAAGCGGGCTTTTGCCTACGTCAACTATATCTTCTGGCGTGGTGTCAGCAAAGACTGTGTCACTTTTGATGCAGAACACCTGCACAAAACGCATGCTCATGCCGCTGTCTACGACAACAATGTAGAGCATCTCTGGACGTACGCTCAAGTTGCTTCCGCTATGATGATGTCTATTGCCCGTAAGTTATCTCCCAATTCCCACCTCTGCTCGGCCTTTTGGTCGTGAATAGGGTGTTGGCTGACCGGTCCTGCTCTAGATGGTTCCAATGATGTTGCTAACGCTGTTGCTCCTTGGGTCGCTGCGTACCAGACATACATGACCGGGAAGGTTACCAGCAAGGGAGACACACCGGTCTGGATCCTGGTCATCGCTGGTTTCCTCCTTGGTACTGGATTTTGGTTCTTCGGATACCACATCATCCGCTCTCTCGGAAACAGAATCACTCGTGTCAGTCCCACTCGAGGCTACTCCATTGAGCTGGGTGCCGCAATCACCGTGCTGTTGGCTTCGCAATTGGCACTCCCAGTCTCGACTACACAGTGTCTCACTGGGGCAACAGTTGGTGTAGCATTGATGAATTTTGATGCCGCTGCTGTCAACTGGAAGCAGCTGGGCTTCATTTTCATGGGATGGGTTTTCACCCTGCCTGCTGCTGGACTTATTGCCGGTCTGTTGACTGCAATGGCATTGAACACTCCTCACTTTTGAAAGATGTCAATTTAAAGAGAAGCTGGCGTGGCTACAGGAGGACATGAGTCTAGTAAATCTTTCACGCATGTCCTTGTTCCTATATATGTATATTTGGTATACCAAACTTGTTTTCTGTAGATGAGAAAGTCAGAAATACGAACTTATTCTGGCAGAGTGTAAACGTGCCCGAGTGACATTATACTTCGCAGCTGATAGGTCCCGGAAACTGCCAATTGCTGGACCGGCGGAAGGGAGGACAAACTTTGGAATTTAAGCAAGATTCTACAGGGACATTGGTTACCGGAGTTGAGAAGTCGAGGTGTGGTGACACAAATCATCGAGGGTACAGAGCAGCACGGGCCTTGGTTAATCAGTAAATAGTGGTGCTTGAAGTCAGATCAGCAGGTCCATGAGCGCATGACTGACTTCTCCTGGACTTGAACTTCTTGCCGATGCGCGTAGTAGTGGTGCGGCCCAATGGACTGCCATGAAAAGCTGAACTGCGATGGAAAGGACAGAATGCAACGCACAACTAGTTCGAGGCAAAAGGAACAAAGATGTAGACAAATTAAGCTTAAAAGTTAGATTCGGATTACGCCACAGAATTCTGCAGGCCATCGCTCTGGGGCAAAGATATCAACAACTTTGTCAGATCCAAGGACCTCGAGGCAGTGACTAAGAGTAGAAGTACAAGAACATATACAATAATAAGAGGCCAGCGGTTGGCAGAAGCAGCTACCCTTCGACTGTTATATCTTCAACCTCCTCTGCGAAGAACTTGAACTTCCCTTGCACTTGCCGGATCCGATAAGTGTCTGTTTCCAGGAGCCAAGTCAGATCCCGAAGTCATTGATAAAACGGGACTCCGTACCTGACAGATAGTGATGGCGCCTCCCACACGTAGAAGGTTGAAATCAAACGAGGAGATCTGCGAGTACTGGTCGGTATTCTGCATGAGCCCTTCACTTCTGATCTTCTTGAATTCTGGCGTGCCCGGGGTGTCCGTCTTTTCCACTGCACACCTCTCTTCACGGTGTTGTTCCCACTGCTGCTCGAAAATCGAGATGTAAAACGGCGCAACCAGTCCTCATCTATTTATACACTTCCGCGCGTTCTCGCCTGGCGGTGCCTTCATGCTGAGAGTCGTCCTTGTTTGTTTTGTGGATTTATTCGGTTTGGTTTCCGGTTCTGCCTTGGACGTCGTCACTCTCGGAGTCTTGTCGGCAGCTGCAGATAATTCTCGGGATCGTTTTTTTTGGGAGTCGATGTTGCTGAAGAAGCTGGTAAGGATACAGCTGCTGGAGACGAGGCAGGGTCTCGTTCGAAGAAGCTGTCGATAATCGAGGCAGTATCGAAACGGGATGATGTTTTCTATGCTCTATATTTCAGTTCCAAAGCCGTGGCTTTTCAAGTACTTGCAAGCACGAATTAAAATGGGGGGAACGTTGTGAACATTGGATTTGATGGAGAGTCAAAAAGAAGCTTCGTTGCTCCTCGCCTCAAGAAGCGCGACGCGTTTTGGACGCGCACCGAGTCACATGATATCCCTTGGTATGTCAATTTCCCCAGAAGCTGCATTTTTCGCTAGTGTTGTGGCTTCACTTGCGCCGAAGTCAAATGCATGTTGGAGAAGCTCATTATGCATAACCAAGGCCACCTCTGTCAGTCAAAAACTCAGTATTTGTTATCATTTCTATCTTGAAGCCGGTCAACTCGAGGCATTCTACCGCTCTTTCACTACTTACACTGAGACGCCATTCTCTCCAGCAACAATTATTCCTGTATGCTTCTGCTAATCCATCCCGGCGTTCGATGTGTTCTTGGCCTCACCATCTTCCCCTTCCCTGTATCCGCGTGGTGGGAGGAGACCTGAAGCTGACGAACTTGGCATGGTCCCTTGGACAAGTTGCGGCCGTGCAAAGACGGTTTGTGATCCGCCTCACAAATTGGAGAACGATCAATCAAAGTCGCTCTGTTGTATCTGTCGGAAAACTTAGCTGCGTACTGAGAAGAAGGCTGCAAGACAGTGACAGAGGAGTGTGCTTCACGACTCAAGCAACCACCGCCGTAACCTGCCGTCATGAGCAGTGGACCATGGCGAAGGACGTAATACCTTTCCCTTTCCTTGGCTTGTTCTTTGGTCGAAGAGTCCGCAATATACGTGCTCGATCCATCTTGCGAGCGCAGGAGACAGCAACAACGTTTGATTAGTTATTGGGAATATGTGGTGCTGGAATACCCCCAGTCTTGAGTTGACACACGACGAGATTCCTCCCCGACAAACACCTTGAGGTGATCTACTTGGCAGCACAAATGAGATTGCGGGGTTGGGTACCAGCAGACGGTCGAATAACACGTCTTGAAAAGCTCTATTTAGGCTGTCGAAACCAGAAACAATTCATGCTTCCGACAAGGATTTATTGTGCCGAGTCTTGTCGCTTAGTGGGGTCACCTCTACCTCTTTCAAGACAATCCTCCTCAAATCTTCATACTGCCAAACGCTTACTCTCATAGAGTGCAGGCATGTAACTGAAGTCATAATCTGGGAGCAGCATAGGTCATAAGCCTATTCTCAATTATAATCGCGCTAACTCTCATCTATTCAAAAGGTATGAGCATTTCATTTTCTAGGCATCATCTAGTCCTCTTCATGTTTCAAACTCATGACTGTGGTATTGCTCATCACTGATTCATTAACAGGTGTACTTCCAGGTCTCCTAGCTACGCCTTGTACCGTATTAGGTTCAAGGGCCATGGCGCAAACCTTAAGTCAGGTCTCTGATCTGAGACAATCTTATGATTATATCATCGTTGGAGGAGGGACTTCCGGCCTGACCGTCGGAGACCGCTTATCGGAAGATGGTACGAGTATGTGTATACTTGCCTTGAAGCTGAATACGTACTCATCATCTGTCTACAGGAACCGTCTTGGTGGTGGAATATGGATACCTTGAGGACTCCAGCCCAGATATTCTTCTCCCGTCGCCCGCAAATAATGATCGAAACATGTCTCGATTCTATGATTATATGTCAGTACCGCAAACTGAGCTGAACAACAAGACTACAATTGCCTATGCCGCAGCGATTGTGGGAGGTGAGCCTAAACTTTCAAACCAGAGTCCTGGATTTTTTATTTTCCAAGCTTAGCAGGTGCTGCAGGGGTGTCTTTGGAAAGATCTGAGCCTGAAATTGAGCTTCGTACCTGCATTCATTAATCTCATCTCTATAGGTGGATCCGCCGTGGATCACATGATGTTTGACAGAGGTTCTGCCGATGATTACGAAAATTGGGAGAAGCTCCAAAATCCCGGGTGGGGTTGGAAAGATCTCTTACCGTACTTTCAGAAGGTACGGCGGTCGACTTTCTTGAAGGTACCTCGTTAATCTCAAAAGAGTGTTACTTTTACCCCGCCAACTTCAGAGCAACAAGAGAAGTATGGATACACGTACGATGAGAGTGCTTACGGAGGCAACGGACCAATTCACGCGAGCTATCCACCGTTTCAGTGGCCGCAACAAAGTCAGGACGCCAATCCAGTCTCGATGCACATATTTTCGATCATTCTCTAATGAGCACAGAACTTCAATGGAATGCCTGGCTTGATCTCGGTATCAAACCCACGAAGGAGGGGCCTGGAGGGGAAGCTCTCGGCCTTTTCTGGATCCCAAGCGCGATGAATCCCAAAAACGAAACACGATCATACTCAAAAACTGGGCATTTCGACCCTTCATCCCTTCGTAAGAATTATCACCTCTTGACGGGGCACAAAACGAAGGATATTGTTATCTCAAATTCTCGAGCCGTGGGCATTACGATCGAAGTGCGAAACACCGACTCAACAGTCACAACCATTACGGCTACCAGGGAAGTCATTCTTGCCGCCGGGGCATTCGGAAGTCCCATGCTTCTGCAGCGTAGCGGCGTGGGTCCCAGAGCGCTACTGGAAAGTGCTGGAATCGAGGTTAAGGTAGATCTTCCTGGAGTTGGTCAAAACTTCCAAGATCACGCAGCTACGCTTCTACTATACAACTGTAGGAAGCTCCCAACATTTCGAAATTATGTCTAACATTGACTAGATGCGACTAATCCCGAGCCTAATTCCCGAAGTACAACAACTAATGCAAGTTTCAAAGCGGAAGTCGAGGCTGAGTATTACGAATATCGCACTGGTAGGTCAAATATATGTCAGGTCTTCAAAGTCCTGAGCTCATGCATTTGCGTCCAGGTCCGATTACAGTAGGATACGGAAACAGTGTTGTCTTTCTTCCACTGCCGACAATTGATCCGAATTACGAGAGTCTGGTAGCCAAGTTCGCCGCTCAAGATTCCGCCGCCTTACTTCCGCCGACATATGACGAAACTCTTCACGCAGGCTATGCAATACAGAAGGAACTCCTGCTAGCCTCACTCGCCTCCAAGAAATCTGCCATTCTCGAAGTGTTCTTCAATGGGGATCCTTCGACAGTGCTTGTCCTGCAGAAGCCCGTTTCCCGTGGGACGGTCTCGATCAATCCCGAATCACCATATTCCAACCCTATCATCGACCCACGTGTCTTCTCCAATCCAATTGATCTCGAAATGGATATTTCTATGGTAAAATACGTGCGCAAGTGGTTTCAGGCCCCAAGTCAAGCTCCGCTTTCCCCGGTGGAGGTCTTGCCAGGGATCGCGGTGCAGAGCGATGAGGAAATCACTGCTGCTATCAGGCAACTTTCTGTTCCAACCCTGGGACACGCACTTGGTACCTGCTCTATGATGCCCCTTGATCTCGGCGGAGTCGTTGGCTCGGATCTGTTGGTGCATGGCGTTGAAGGCTTGAGTGTCGTTGATGCAAGCATAATGCCACTCGCGCCAGCTACACATTTGGATGCAACTGTCTATGCAGTTGCTGAGAAGGTCAGTTTCTTACGCATTCGTGACATTTCGGCAAGACTGACTGACTTTCTTCTAGGCGGCAGATTTGATCAAGAGCAGGTCTGAATGATGATATTTGGCTACGATGTGGTAGATCTAGCTCACTCGACTGCACTTGTATTAACGAAATTCGTTTTCTGACACAGTTCGCAAGCGCGTCTTAGTTGATCAACGGATATAACAACAACAACATTCCTTGACATGTCTCAGCGACTTTTACGAGTACCGAAACTTGCATCATCACGTGCCCTCCACCGGATTGCATCTCTTTGTTTCCTTCTGCTTACTCTTGCACGTCTTGCATATCGTCAATCAAAATTCTGTTTGCATCTAACACTTCTTTGTTTGTCCTTTTCCACCAACGGTAAGCCGTCGGCAACGATGGACAATCCAATTCTTATTTCCACAATTATCAGTAAACAGAAATCCCACTTAGCCTAGGCTGACAAAGTGTTAGAAGTAGCACTTCTCATCTTCTTCACTGTCCAGTTATGTTTCCTGAACACCTTTGCTTTGGGAGTGTTGGTATATATTGCCTTCCATCGTGTCCAACGGCAGCTCGGCTACATCGGCAGTCGAAATTCAAGCAAGGGAAATGGCATATCTCCCATTGCCACGACCGCGAAGCACCAAAGGCAGAATGAAAGATCTCAGAGCGGGAGATCAAGGTCGAATAAGGAGAAAGGAATCGCATGCAAGCAGGGCTATCAGTCCATATCATATCCACTTCTTCCGTCGAAAACCCCTACCGACACACACCCAGAAGTCGAACGTTCAACTTTGTCGGCGTGTGAGCTGGAGCTTTTAGCACGGAAGAAGCTGTGGCTGGCGTCCAAATATCCTAAGCAATTGGCGAAATTATACCTCGAATAATGAAAGACCAGAGACCATCTCCCATTGCTCGTGTCCTCTGTCTCGGCATCCGCCGAAAGTCTCATCTGACCCAATTCGTTACCGTCTTGCAAGTTTTCGCCCAGCTTGCTCTTGCCAATCCTGATATTCTGAATAATCTATTCATACATGACCCGGACATGCAGCATGAGATGCATGACATGCTTGAAAACCATGGGTTCAGGGTCGTTCAGTATCCAGCAGATCTCGGCAACAATGATGACAATACTCTGATCTTCGACTTTTACTCCCGTCCACTTGGCGAAGCCCCTCGCTTCCTGGAAGAATATGCACAGGAAAAACTTCTGTCAGACGTGGCAATGTATATCGGCCCGGCAAACAAGCACGTGCGACGCTGCATAGAATGTAAGTTCTTCCCCCCCCCCCCCCCCCCCCTTTTCTTTCCCTCCCCACAAAGGAGACCTGACAGATATTGACTTTGGCTACATAGTGTTTAATAAACATGATAAGAATACCTATCTAAAGGGATACGGCATGATGTTGCATGTGATCTCTGTTCTTCTGAAGATATGCCGCGTGGTCTGCCAAATGACAGAGACCGGCCCCGCAACCCGCCCGGCACTGAGGGGCTCGCAGGACTTGGAATCTGGTGGCGGTCCATGCGTAACGAGAAAGATGCAATAGACATCTTGTACCACGCCGCGATTCGGCTTGGTTTCAAAGAGACTATCGAAGACTTCTCAAAAGCTTATCACGCTGGATTCAAGGATGAATACAGCCACAATCGTAATATTCTGGTTGGTACATATGTTGCAAGCTGTCTTGCTGACGCAACTACTGCTCCTTCCTTTGAAGAGTACTACAAGAAACATCTCGAAGATAAAATTGAATGGACATCGCCGCATGAGATCGATGTCGAACAATGGCTGTCAATCAACAGAGACTCGAGGGAGGAGACAATGACCTGGGAAGAATATTTAAACAGTGATCATGCCCTTAGGCCTTTGGTGGAGGATGAGAATGGCCAGGTTTGGGCAGTTGTATAAATAGAGAAGTGATGCCTCTCAATAGTTTTGAAGAGAGTATCGAAGATGACAATAGTTCAAAGAACTTCCTTAGCTTCTAGCTTCATACTGCAATCACATCTAATCACACAGATCCGAGGAGGAATGAGTTCATTGCGTGTTTTCTTCCCGTTCTTTTTCCCATGGGAATGATTGCATTTCAGCAGTTACAGCGAAAAATCCGCCATGATGTACTGGAAATAATGAAAGATTCGCATTATTCTGCCACACAGCCTAGGCAAATATACAGATATAGCTGCTTTGCGTTCTGGTTGCCAATATCTGCCTCTCCATGTAACGGATCTTGCACGGCTTTCTCCGACTGGACCATTAGACAATATCCAGGCTAGAAACCACTGAGCAATGCTGCTTCTTAAAAAGAAAATTCAACATCAGCTGTATGTTTCGGCAGTAGACCGGAAAGCACTCTCTGATGTTTTCACGACCTCACTTCGGAACTCCGATAGGATCCCCGCTAGGCCCTGCTGTAGTTTTGCTGGAAAGCTTCGAGGAGCAGCCTTGGGGTGTTCGACAGCCTGTATTTGGAGGCGCATTTTCTTGGCAATCATTTGCATCGTACCATGAGGTCATGGAAAGAGCAGGAATTCAAGATCGGGCATCGTCGTCAGCGAGACAAGTTTCCAGCACTGATCGTGCTCGAATACGAGAAAATAGTTCTCCAAGCTAAGGGCCAGAGATCCTCCAAGTCAGTCAGCTTCCCAAAATTAATGGATCACCAGCACTAAATCTATCGCATCCAACCTTTGCATCCTCGAGGTTGGGTCCCGTTAGTGGAGATGCATGTCACTATTGGCTATCCGACAGCATCCGTACAGGAACAGGTCGCTCTGCATACGTTTGTCTTGAAAAATTGGTCAGCTTCTTGTCTCATTGTCCCCAATTTTAACATCCAATTAAGCTCTTTCAAGCTTTTAGCACGTCTATTTTTGAGCCACTGTTCCTGAAGCCGTACCTCAAAGGGATTAGTATTTTGTGGAGAACTCGCGCTACGAGCTTGGCGTCTGACGACGAGGTCCGAATCCACGGTTGAGTCGGATCGGCTAATGACAAAAAAGCCTCAAAGAGTGACTTCATTGCTGTGCCGTTGCGGCTCGGTCAACGGTTCTGTGGGGAAGCCTGTCGATGCTCGCGATCTGAGTTGCTCTTAGGCGAGAGATCTACACTTTGAGAGGAAGATGATTGGAGCAGCGCGGAATGTAAAAAACTAAGGCTCGGGTGGAAGTGCATCGAAACTCTTATTTCAACTTTTGAGGGGTTTCTTGTAGGTGTATTTTGATCGAGACACTATCAAGTAATTGTTATCGATTTGAACGTCATTAAGATCCTGTAAACTAAACACCAAAGTCTTGACCTCCAATTGAAGACATATAAGTAAGGTCCTCCGAGAGCCTGTTCGAGTTGAGTCCTCTTCACCATCGACCTCGCATAATCACAAAACCGCAGCGAATCCAGAATCACTTCGATCATATATTGTCTCAGACTTCTCCAAAAACATTCCCCACTCGCCCATCATGAAGTACGCTTTCACATCACTGGCATTCGGCCTTGGCGTATCGGCCATCTCCCTCCCAAGAGATACCTGCACATTCACCTTGACTGCATCCGGGGGTCAGTCTGGAGTTGTTGGACAGCTCGGCGATGGTCAGAACCGTATCGGTGGAGAAAACCCAACCGGCACCTACACGATCAACAACGGACAGATCACCGACGCCCAAGGTAGAGGATGTATCCTCACTCCACCGACCACCCAGTTCCAGTGTGATGTTGGAGCTACACCAACTGGTGGTTTCTCTATCGGCGGCGATGGTGAAATTGAGTACAACGGATCACCTACTTTCTACGCATGTCCTGCAAGCGATACAATGTACAACATCTACACGACTCCTGTCGAAGGACAAGACAAGTGCGTGAAAATTGGATTAACTGCAAGTGGATGCTATGCTCCATCTTCAAGCTACAAGTCTTCGCCTCCTGAGACCAAGACCGTCGTTCAGACCGCTCAACAATCTTGCCCTGCTCCGGTGACAAAGACCATCACTGAGGTCAAGACCGAGCAAGGCCCAACTGTCACACAAGTCCAGACTACTGAGCAATCCTGCCCAGCACCAGAGACTATCACGAAGACTGAACAAGGCCCAACTGTTATTGTCACACAGCCAGCCAAGGAGACTCCAACAAAGTCAGAGAAGCCCACCACCCAGGAATCCGCTCCCACTCAGACTTCAACTGGCAAGACGTGCCCAACCACCTTGTCGGGAGAGTATCAATACCCGCACTTGATCGTTCCCGTCTCCAAGAGCAACAAGGACACCGCTTATGGTACTTCTTACAACGGCAAGATCACCTCCGATATCAGCACCATCTTCAACTTCGATATCCCAAGCTCCTACACTGGAACTTGCTCCCTTGTCTTCCTCTTCCCAGAGCAATCTCAACTCGAGACATCATCTTTCACATTCTCTGGTAACGGCGAGTTCGACTTCACTCAGCTTAGCAGCGTTGCTACCCAATCCACCACATACGCAACCCAGGGCGGTGTCAAAACCGATTTCGGTGTCAAGACTGCTACACCAGGATCTTCCGTTGTGGTCAGCACCTTTGCATGCCCAGCTGGACAAGCCGTCTCTTATGAGATCAGCTCTGCTTCTGGATCGAGCCTTGAATACTTCCAAGATTACAACCCAAGCCCGATTGGTCTGCACATCACCACCTGCTAAGCATTAGCCTATGCTGGCTTTACGGATCTTCGGCCATAAAGGCGGACGATTCGCTTTTCAACCTTGTACAATACATCTTAGGGAGGGAAGAGAGTTTTTGTACATTACCACATTCCTTACGAGACCCACGAACATATGTAATTTATACATAGAGAGCCTCAGAAAGATCGGCGACAGTCATTCATTATACCCATAATATAATTCCAGGATTACAACATAAAATGTTCAGCTTTTCCCCTTCGTGCTTGTGACCTTCTTTTCAAGCCATTTTGCCTCCTCCAAAAAATTAGCTAACCTTGGTGGTTATTTAGGATTAGCTGGCGCTGCTCGTTGGTGGTCTTATTTTGATTAGCAAAGACCTTACTTGACAAACAAGAGTTATGAGAATTACAAAACTAGGAGATTCGACGAATTATGGAAGACTGTATCATGAAGCATGATCTAATCTATCTAAACTCATGCGGTCTCGTTTTTTTCGAAGCAGTCAGGCCTCAAGCAGGGTAGTTTTGGATGCTGTACAGTATTTCCCGCACGCGCTTCCCTAATTTTTCACCTTGTTTCAGAAAATTAACCCCTTCTGTCCTTGAAGCCTTTATGATGACTGTACTTCGTCTTCGTATGACATCATAATTCTTCCCGTTATCTATTATCACAACTACATTAGGACCATCTAATTTCTCCAACTACTATACACTCTACATGACTGCTGAGAATTACTACAAACCCTTTTCTCTTGATACTTTGTTCTTCGAAACTTCATCTGTTCACCGCATGCACAGTCCCTCGGTTCGACCTGCCATGCAATATATCTACACTCCACCGTCTTCGCTACGTGAGTTTGATGCATATAATTTCCCCCTTCCAGCACACTTCTCCTGGTCAAGGTGTTTCCCCCCCATTCCTGCCACCAAAACCTTTCGAATGCTGCCCAGGTGACAATTTCTACATCCGGAATCTTCCAATCCTTACCCATCCCACCACTAGAGTTCTCCAGCTCTTTATTCCTGCACTTAACCCACTCCATAGCCGTCCACGCCGCCATCCTAAGCTTGTTCTCGACCTTCATCAGTTCCCATTCGTCAGATACATTATCAATGACAATCCAGATGCACCTCACTCTGGGAAACCACCAAATCCAAATTACCACCCATATGAAGAAACTTTCCACCATATATGACATACTTCTCAATCTCAGCGCCAGGTTCTCGCATGCAAGCATTTACTTCACTGAATCGCACCGTGCAAGGACATTGGCGGTGCAATACCCACCAGACTCGAAATCAAGAAGGCAGTCGAAATACAGGATGTCGAAGCGAGGACTGATATATTGACATTGACGAGGACTGGGATATTCGGTCTTGACCAATTTTGATGTGAATTCGGAGATTGGATTCAAATTCCGAAGGCGAAAGAATCGTTGAGCTTCAGATCGAGATTGCGAGTTGACATACAGTATTGCGGGGGCCTTGTGGTGGTGGTGGGTCCGTGCACAACGGGAAGGTATGACTGTGACCGCCACGGTCGATGATAGGCTGAATGATACGGTAGCGAGGGAGGGCGAGTCGCCATATTGTGAGTTGGAGCTCCACAGGGAGCTGGAGGAGTTGGGGAAATGTTCGGTTGGTATTCTCTGGATTTGGCTCGCGGAACATGGATGTTTGAAGTGGCTGAAGTTGAGACGACGCGCAGGTCTTGATTCGCTTACTTTGACTTTGACGAGAAGTGCTCGTGGGAGGAGATCCGTGCCGTCCGGGGCTGATATACATTCACTCAAGCAATTAGAGGTATGATCCGACTTGAAAATATAAATTCGTAATTGTGATTGAAGTGAGTGAAAGGGTAGGAATTTTGAGGAAATGTTGATCAGTGTGCACCAACATTGGGGTTTCCAGTTTGGTATCCTGCTTAGGACATCTAGGAACTTAGTGCTTGTTGGCACCGTCAGATGAGCCATGTCTGCTGATAAGTCTAGCATATATTGTGGATCGCCATGATGGGCAGGAGCAAGAGCAATTCCTTGATGATATTGTTATACTGAGGACGAAGCACCCTATGCAGGATTGCTCCAAGGTCATTTCGCACGGGAAATGATTCTTTCCAAGTCTTATTATAGAAAAGATGAGTACAGAAGAGTGCGCTGTGTCAATTTATACTTTGACATTGTGTGAAACGAACTGACATCGACGGGCTAGCAACGTTCTAGTTCTAGGCAATTGGATGCTTTGACGGTATGCCACCACATACTGAACCGTATTCCATGGGGTTCTTAGCTATTCTATTTCACATGCTAGAATTATCGGGCCCAGAATTGGATTCCTCGCAACTTTCAGAAAGGTGTTCACACTAGGGAGCAAGCGAGATGCTAAAACCTTAACGAGACGATGTAAACAACGACAACACGTCCACGGCCACGTGCATTGTGCATTTCACACGACCGAAATTTCAAGAGGTGGTACCAAAGGAGTCTTTATTTGCATAACGCAAGTTGAATGAACAATAAATTGCACTAAAGCGTGTCAATCGGTAAGTGTCCTGCGTGGCCTCGGTAATGATGACGTGATCCAAGCCCTCGAAGCTAAGCGGTCTATGAAAACGCACACATGCCATTCCACAGTATTGCAGAACTGTTTAAATTGCACATATGTGTTGGTGAATAAAAAAAAATAGAATTCCAAGTTGCAAAAAGCTTAAAAATTGCGGACAACAATCACATCAACATCGTTTATGCTTTCATTCACATCTCTGTCCTGTCGCACCCCAAGTCTCTAAAACCCAGCCCATCACTGCAGCGTCCCCCAATTCTTATCCCATTCACCTTTGAACCCAGGAGTAACATGATAATCCTCAGGCTCGGCCTCAGGGAACAAGGCCATTCCCAATGCTGAGATCTGAATGATCGACTCTGCAAACCAGAACACCGGTTCAGCGACGATCCATGCACGATCCCGAGGGTATCGCTCCCAATGTGAAGCACGCACGCGATACCTATACGCGAGCACCAACAATCCATAGAGATAGATGAAGCTTTCATCTACTCTCGCAAGCCATAGAAGACATGCCAAGCCCAGGTCAGAGACCATTGGGATGTGGAAGAGTGATAAGAGGAGTGTGTATGCGGTCCAGGGACTCTGGAGCCATAACCCGGATGTGACAGATGCGAAGTTACTGCGATAGGCAGCGCTGTATCTATTTCGAACCATCTTGGCGTACGTGACCAAGCCATCGTTCCTGACAGGGAGAGTACAGTGTACGGGTGCCGTTGGGTGGAAAGCTGTCTTGTAACCCATCTCGCGAACCTTGCGTGTAATAAAGTGAGCAGCGTCGGTACGCATACCACCGAATACTGGGAACAGACCGATGAACCTTTCGTGAGGAAAAGTGAAGCGAAAGTCGGGAGATTGGATGATGCTGGTGCGGACGAGAGCGGACTTGGCGGAGGCGAGTTCGAGGCCGCCATCGATGCCACTGGTGGATGTACTGGTTCGGTTGTAGTGTCTGTAATAGATGCATTCGCGGAAGTTCATGAGACTGTAGATAAGGCCATGATCGCTGAATATGTGATCGACTAGGAAAATGTTGATGATAAGGAGGAAAAGATTTGCGAATGACACGAGCAGCCAGTCCTTGAAATGGAGCATCTTTTGCTTTACATGGTAAATTGTGAAGCCTGGATAGACCGACCTTTCTGGTTTCAACCCGAAGTATGTGATGCGGTAGTCTTTGACATTGAAGTATGAATGGATATTGTAAAGTCGGGCCATGTTAACAGGCACACCGACGAGCCCGACATCTGGATTACTGAAAGGAATGAGAGCCTCTTTCAAGAAATCCGTGCTCCATCGTACATTGGAATGAGCGTAACAGATTAGGTCGGTCTTAACGCCATTAGTAGCTAGAAGAAATTGATGACGGAGATTTCGCTCGCTCTCGTGAATCGAAGTGACCTTGACGCGATGAGTGCCGAAGTGGGCGGCAATTCTATTAAGCTTTTTGTGTGCCTCCAGACCGCTGGTCGCAAGCACCACTTCGGCTGGATTGTTCTCGAGAATGGTACTAAGTGACTGCAAGAATTCATCGCTCTGCTCTGCATCCGGAGTATCCTCTACAAAGTGATCCCCTCGTGTAGGGATGACAACTGTAACATCATCAGGCCCGTACATGGCCGGCCCAGAAGTATAACGCAGCATATCCGAGGCCTCACTCCTGTAATCTACAACGTTCTTTAGTAATCTGAGTAGCAGAAGAACGCCAAAAAGCTTGAGATAGATGCTGTCCTCAACACCGACGCCAAGGACACCAGATCGCGCCAGATACAATGTCAGTTGGTAGACGATGATATTGACCGGAAGAATGAGGAGAGCTAGATAGGTCGCTCCCGGCCAGAAGGAAATCTTTAGGCTATCCACGAAGCCACCGACGACCCAGGTGAAAGTACCAATAATGCCCAGGAGCATAGTATTCATCGTGTGCTTACGTAATCTTCCTTCGAGGAAAGACACCACAGTATACAAGCGATTGGTATAGGCTGTAGAGATAAGTCTGAATGTGTCTGGTACCCAGCTGACAAGACTCCATAGGAACGAAAGGTTCAATGACTTAGAGTAAGATGAAGGTCTAACTGAGGCTCTTGGTCTGCAGGGACTCGATGACTTGAAAGGATCCGATGGCGGAAGAGAAGCTGACGGTCGTGAGTGGACTTGAGATCTGCCATACGGAAAAGACCCTCTCTCATTCTCCAGCGTTGGAAGGAAGGGCGAGAGACCTCTGTTTATCCATCCGATTGTCTCCAGAGTGTGGAATCGAATCGAAAGCACAGCTCGTGACATTGATCCAAAGACCGAGGGAGAAAACCACCCAGTGTTCGTTTTCTTAAGCCCTGTGTGTGAAAGAAGTGCCAAGGATACGAAGACTGGAATGAACATCAAGCCAGCAATCAGAAGACGCCCCTGCACGGTGGAACCGACGGTGCGAAACAAATCGTTGATTATGTCTATAATCTCCCGCATGATGCCCTTTATAATTTCAGAAAATGGTGGAGCCTTGGGTAATGTAGGGTCTTCATCGAAAAAAGTCTTATGTATACCTGTTGGATTGCTGGGTGTTTCTGGTATATGTAGAGCAGGGTCTTCCTCCACAAACGTATCGTACCAAGACGATTTTCTGCTTGTCGTGTCCGGCATGAGCGGGGCCAGACTTTCCTCAATGAAGGTATCGTATCTGGGAGATTTCCTGCTTGTTGTGGATGGCGTGCGCAGAGTAGGGTCTTCATCAACGAAAGAGTCGTATCTAGGCGATCTTCTCGTTGGCGTGTTTGGTGTACTCTCAAAATCTGCCGAGCCCACTATACGATAGGGGTGTGGTGGAAAGTCATCAACCGAGCTTTTCCGTCTCGACAACACCACCGAGCTCTCCATGGGGGTTGAACGATAGCCCAAGTGATATGTGATTTGGTTTGAGGCAGCCATGACAAGGTTTGGGATGACCATGATGAGAGCGAGGATGTTCCCGCTGATCCAACCATGCGGAACAATGAGCCAGGCTTGGTATGCCCTCTCGGCCTGTCGAGACAACAGGTATAGGAATGGGAGAACGATCAAGAACCCGGTGATATATGTGGTGAGACCTTCGTGGTCGGGAATGGCCCATTCAGGCCTCGTGTTTGCCGCTCGATGCCACTCTTCCGAACTGCGATCCATAAATGACATTGCTTGTGCGAGATAGGCAACAAGGAGTGTGAGAAGCGAACCCAGGGCAATTGCAATCGGCTTGAACCCATACTCGTGAACAGCAAAGGTAATGAAAACAGCATTGGCAAGAAAGTCCAAACTCCTCGCACGATAAAGATTGAGGCGGATAGCCCCCGCAAAACTACCCCACTCCTTGTAGTTTGGCTCGACGAGAATTGTCATTGGTGAGCCCATCCAGCAATACGTACGGTACGCAAGTAATAAGCTCGCAGTGATGACCAATACAATTTTCAATCCTTGAGATGTAACAAATGCGACGAATTTACGATTGATGTTGTCAATGAGGCCCAGGAATCCCGTGAGCTTGTCCACCATCCGATCGTACAACGTCTTCCGTTTATCGTTGACTTCTGCAAATATGAGCTTGCTACCAGATCTGATCGGTATTGTCTCCAAGACTTGGTTTGTTGTGTTTGCCGTTCTTCCACTCTGTAAAATGGCAATAATGCGCCAGCAGAATGGCATGTTCAAACTGACCAGGACGTAGAGAATTGCAAGGACCACAAGCAAGAAGACAACAAGTCGGGCATTCCCTAATACTGGTAAGCTCTTCAGCTTCTGGAGGCCTCTTGCAAAGGCAGCTGGCCACTGAACATCCAGTAGTCAGCAGGTTGTAATCACGAGCAGAATCCTGAGAATCACTTACTAGTTCAGCGTCTGGAAGTTGTGCTTCAGGGAAGTAAAATGTGACATTATTCCAAATCCAGATGATTAGCATCAAAATAAGACGAAGTATAAGCCACGCAAGACCCAAAGCAACACTGATAAGATGATGTGAGACTTTGAGAAAGCCGGACTGCCAAGTTGGTTCCGCATTGTAAATCGCAACGAGAGGATTATCGACAAGGTAGTTCAGAGCGATCTCCTCAGGTTGATCCATCGTGTCAGGGTGAGGGTGCAATTCCAGAATTTACAAGTGACGAGCTTTTGAGACGGTGTCGGAGGAAGCATGGAATTTCGCACACGTAGAACAACAAAGACAATCGAAGGACAAAAGAAATGATCAGCGCCCTGCATCTGCGGGGCATAAAAAGCCTTGGCTTATTCTGCCCGGACCATCACGGCATACCGATTTCACGTTAGAGCTGAATGCATTGTGTTTTCCTTTCAATGAACGACACGTGACCATCCGAAAACAGCTGCTCTTCAGCATGGAAGAGGAAAGGGACAAAGACCCAACTTATACAGGCACAAGAAGGAGTGCTATGATCATGAGTTGATGGGAGCGTATGATATTGTATTGTGGCCATGAGCTTACACTTGCAACTGCTCTGGTCCAGTCGAGTCGCTCCACGAAGGCCCGTTGAGGCACAGACTATCAAGTAAAGTTGCGTCCCGAGAGCCAATAGACGCTTCAGAGACGAGTCTGAAGTGTGAGAAAAGTGGTGAAGCTGTCGCGGAGGAGAATTGATGAGTGATGCTAGCACTAAAAGGAAGAAGCAGACAATGATACTGCTCCAGAACACGCTCATCTCGATATAGCCTAGTCATGTATCACGTGTGATAAGGCTTATCGGAGCAAGCTTTCCGTCATCGTCGTCCACAATAATACTTCGTTCACTACTCCCTGAATGGGCTACAAAAGATCACGAAATCTTGTGTCTGTAGGTTCATTTCGCTCTATATCTCTGCGATATCTTTGTCATCTCCAGTCAAGGTACTGTTCTCCTAGCCGGCTCTCGACACCACACAAGAACACGCCAGCTATCCTGCCTGACCTCCAGCACAAGGCACCAGGTCCACGCTGCCATTCGGTTGTAACTAATAATATAATACTAAGCAGTACTCCAGAGAGTCTTCATCGACATATCTGAAATCACGAGTACGAATACCAAATCTGTCCGTCATAACTTTCGCCATGGCGTGCAGCTGCTGCGACCACACGACCCCACGAATCGAGCCATTCATCGACCCTAACTCCCTACAACTATTCTGCCCTCTCGACAACGAGAGGAGAACGTTCAAGTTGGCTATCGGAACCGCAAGGGATGGAAAAGCATTACAAAGTAGGCTTCAGAATCTGCCAATCGAGCTCTACCATAATTGCCTTATGAACCTCGATCTCGGAAGCATAACCACAATACGTCGAGTATCCCAAAGTACGCGGTCAGCTGTCGATTCCTTACTTCAATACAAGGAGCTGTATGAACATGTACCGCATGTGCTAAGGGCTTGTTTGAGGACTGGTATTGCACCGCATATTCCACTTCTACGACTTCATCATGCACTTACAACCATGGAGTGCTACTACTGCAAGACATCGTAACTATTCCTGCAAGTCCTGTGGGTATCTACAGCTAAAACTTTTAGGGAAACGCCTTCTTACAAGTTCAGTTCCTACCTCTCCCTCCATACCGGATATCGAACCTGCCTTTTCTGCATCCGCAACAATCCTCTCCTCAAGACGGCGGAATTTCAGGCCCTTGTACCACTTTGCTGCAATCCTCGAACTTCGATAGTCATGACCTCACTTCCACTACTTCGAACCCTTCAGGGAGCCTACAACACACCACTCGACCCCGGAAACGTCCCACCTCCACCTACGACCTTAGTTCTCTGCTCTGCCATAAAAACGAAAACAGGACGTTCATTCTTGGAACAGGAGCGTAAAGTCATATTTGGGAATGAGGAAGTACCATCTGTTGCACACCATCCATTGGTTAAGGCAGTCAATGAGTCGAATATCGATCCCGCTGTGCACTACGTTGGTCCAGACACTCCCAAACAGATCACGCACAGATACGCCTCGGTCATCAGATTTCCATACGTGCCACCATCTAGGACCGAAACCGACTATGGTGTCTTGTGTAAGGAATGCGTGCTGATGATGCGATATCGCGAAGAGCAGTGGACGAGGAGACAGCATAGGCGAGTGAACCCCCTCGCCAGTCCTCGAACCATTGAAGTGATAACGAAAGCGCGAGAGATGGCTTGCAGGCAATACGTAGTATGTGAAGAGGCACAAGCTGAAGCTGGCAATTTGGATGGAGAGAGAAAGCTGATGAGTCTGGTGGAGCATATGAAGATCCATGCTGCGGATACCACGCTTAGCTTGGAGTGGAAGGCTTGGCGTGCAGAGCAGAAAGGGGCCACTCTGCCTCTGTTCCATCATGATAGTTTTGAATGATACCGCTATTTTATCTCGCAGAAATGTTGACACAAGAGGTGTGATGATATCTCGTAGCTGTCTATGATGCTAGTATCTGTCAGGAGAGGGGTTCACGGCCAGATATTCACATATACCGTCCAAGAGTGAAAGAGCTTGAATAAGGCTGTGTTGCATTCATGAAATTCCTGGAGCCTCAATTCGCCAGATCAATAAAAATAGTCAAATATCCTAAGGGTAGTCTTGACTCAAGATCCCATCATTCTTGATATCAGTTCAGTAACACATCGCCCGTGGCGAGGTTGGGGGCATCTGCTTGAATCTTGTGTAGCCGGTGACGTATCTTCATTGCGCTGCATACTTTCCCCATTTCTCCTTTTTTGCATCAGAGTCTGCGCAGTGGAATATTTTCTCCATTCTCCGGCCTCGCGTAATCCTCGGTATCAACAAAACCAGCGCCACTGTGTGCAAGCAGACGAGCTCTGCCCTAAGTCCTCCTTTCCAGGCATACGGCAAGAATGGATGATTGAGACACCGAGACCTCGAGTGGCTGATAATGTGTGGAACACTTCTGCCTATAAGGCTTATGGTATGAAAAGGCCGTGGTATTATTTTGGCGAGAGATGTGTGAGGACTCTAGTCCACGGGTTTGGGGAGTTGGTGGGACGTGATTTCGCGCGGGAGGTGAGAGCAAACTTTGAGGGAACGCCACATGATGCGCTTGATGACGGTAAACATCAAATTCGATATCTCATGCCGGCAAGGAATGCTGTCGGTGGTTTGGGAAGAATGAGTGATGTTTTTCTGCCCAGTCCGACTCAGTCTTCAACCGACTCCGGTGAAGACAAGCCGGTCATCTCGAAGTCCACTTTTTGGACGAGCGAGCCCGCAAAAAGTCCTGTCAGAAAGTCTGTAGATGTATGGGATCTGTGCTCGTCGAGTGATGCTAGCGAGGATGACGATGAGGGGTTCTTCAGCACGATGCCTCTACCGATGAATGACCTGAAAAGATCTCTCGAGGACTGTCAAAATGCGAGTCCAAGGGCGTACAAGGCAGTAAAACCGCTAAGTGACGATGAGAAGGGGAAGAAAACTCGTGTTTCTTCAGACGTGACGTGGGGCACGAATCCACGTTCAGACTCCGCAGCTAGCGACGACGAGGGACTTCTTCAGCACCATGCCATTGAAATTGGAAAGGCCGCCACAAGCGCAGGAAGCTTCTTCGGATGCTACACTCAGCACGAATCCAAATTCAGACCCCGCTGCGAGCGACGAGGTAAAAGATGAGACAACACTCAAGCCCGTATCTCAACTTGTAAAAGAACATAGCACAACCCTCTGTCCACAAAGTATTGCCGACGATGCTGCACTTCACGATTTCGGGTCCTCGCCATCTCATTGCTTGCCGTCTTCCAGCGCTGTACGAAGAACCATACAAGACATGTTCGAACCTCGTTTACATTCAGCCCAAGATGTATTTCAAGCTGCATCATTCTCAAAATCGCCACAATCGACAAAGAGGAAGGCGGCTGGTAATCTCGATTTCGTGATATGGAAGGATCTGCCAGAGAAACCAAAATCAGAGAGTTCAGCCTCAGATCCAGAAGATCTTGATCGAAAACCAAGAGCAGGTCTCCGAGTAGTGCAGGTTTCCAGGATTGCTCAACCTGTAATCCCGGTTCCATTTGCAAAAGGCTGGGGTGATGAAGAACCCATCAGAGTGAGGGGACGACGCCAAGAAGATTGAGAGCGAGCGAGACCGACATCAGACTAACGCCGCCAGTAATGCAGTCTTCCTTCTCTTTTACTATGATCCGGTCATTACTAGTTATTGCGTATGTCACAAATTCCACCGACCTTACGGAGTCAATGGTTGCCAGGCACCAGGTTCAGGTAGGGTTTTCGGCCGTCCAGTCACGAGACCTCCTCTTACCGCCGTGGCTTGACTGGAGATGGCCTGGTCGTACAACGCATCCAGCCACCGGCTTTCACGTCAGGAACTAACATGAACCTTGAATATCAACATTTTGAGTCCATATACACATGATCATATCTATTCTCATACTTACAGCGCCTCATCATGAAGAGGAATATCCACACCAATATAATGCTCGACCTAGAGTGCACCGGCATCGTCCCCAACCCATGTATTCTCCAAATAGGCGCCGTACACTTCGATCTTGACACTGGAGAGGAATACTCACATTTCTGTACTTCAGTTAGCCTGAAGTCATGCGAAGATGTGGGGTTACAAAGTACTGAGGAAACGATGGAGTGGCTCTCGAAGCATTCGCCACAAGTCCTGGCAGAAAGTAGGAAGAGTGAGGTTACGATTTTCCAGGCGCTTTTTCGGTTCAATAATTTCTTGAGGAAGGCACTCAAGGCGAATAGATATCGATTGGAAGAGATGGGTCGTTTGTACGAGTCTGATATGTCGGAATTGGTGGTGTGGGGAAACGGTGCGGTTGCGGATAATACGTGTAAGTGTGAGATGTCGTTGGAGCCTGAATCATGCACATCCGACAACTCAGGAGAATGATAAGTGAACAACTAACACTCCGAGAAATAGGGATCAACTCAACCTACGCGGCATGCGGTATGGTCGACCGGAAACCCTGGACCTACAAGAACGACATGTGTGTCAGGACATTGGTCCGGACAGCGGGCGACCTTCTCGGCAGGGACTTTGCCAAGGAAGAACGCTTCCAGGGCACGAGGCATGATGCGCTTGATGATTGTAGGCATCAGATTCGGTATACAGTGAAAGCTAGGAATGCCATGAAGGCGATTTCAGCGAAGCTGAGATCCCTGCCATGTCTTTCGATGGCGCTTCCCGTCTGCAAAGCAAAGGCTGCGGGGCCAGACGACGTATTGAAAGCATCTTCAATTTTTGAGTCGGCAATTCCACTTCGACATACTGCAAGCAGCCAAGATATCTCTGATGGTTTGGGGATTGAGAAAGTCGTCAACGAAATGCCCCGCAAGTCTACGTTCACGACAGGCGAGAACAATTCTCCAGAGAGATTTCCAGATCCGCTAGATGTCTTCTTACGAACAGATGTTCAACTTTCGCCGAGTCCAAATATAATCATCAAAGTACAAAAAGAATCATCAGCGTCGATTGAGACTGAGGATGAGGCTGACTTGGACGCGCTGGTCCAAGCAGCATACGAGACTTTCGTGGAAGAACGGACTTCTAGAACCAGCCAAGATACCGCCGTGGTGTTACTCAGCCCGGTTGGAGATAGTCTGGGGGACCGAAGTGAGATCGAAGGCGAGGAACACTGTGAAAAATATCTCGAAGATACGCCAGCACTGGACTTGGCTGCACAGCTGAAGAAACTGAGTGTGGCCTAAGTTATCCTTGACTCAGTCTGGCAGTTCACCTGGAGACTGCTGCTCATGGTGTAACACGACGGTAGTATTGAATACCACAAGCTGCGTCCCGTAACATTCTATACGGTTTTAAATGAGAACAAGAGTCTCTTGAGAGCAATGACAATGGTAATACAGTGAGCCAGCAAACAATTCGAGCCTCTTCCACGGCCATCCGAAACAAACAATCAGAAGAAACATCGAGAATCTCGATGGGAGTCAAGCACCTGACTCTCTAGAACCATTTCATCCATATCACTCACATTTATACGCTGGACTAGGGTGTAAAAGGATTGCTAGATCTTCACCAGATCCATTGCATCAGTCTGACAGCTGAAGGTGGTTCGTAGGGATTGACATGGATTGGCGGGGTAAATAATCTAGCTATATTACCTCGAACTCGAACTTGAGGCTTTTCGTTTCGTATCGGAAGGTCTTGAATGTCAAGATAAAGTTCCAATGACTGTAGTCCAGCAGGCCTTTGACACAATCCTTTCGTATAATGTATGAAGCAATACGTATCGGAAGTGCTGTTCTGCCGGAGGTCACCGCTTTGGGAGCGCAACGCTAGCCAAATTTGATCAAGAGCGATCAGTCGAAGCTTCAACATTACTTGCTCTTCACTCATCATCAAGGGAAGTTCACATCATGATCGCCTCGGGGCATCTAAATGCTTGCGAATACACTCTTGTGTTGGACCTATTTTCAGTCCACATGAACCCAACGGCCAGTTGCTGAGAACACGAATCAAGATCCTGAGGAGATGGTCTATCAAGGCCCGTCTCGGGGTTGCAACTCTTGCAGACAGCGCCGCAAAAAGGTTTGTAGACATGCGCCTTTTACTCCACTCAACCTTGAACTCATCCAGTACCAGATGAGAGAATGGAAGGGGAATGGGGCCCGCTGACATGATAATTCCTAGTGCGATGAAACACGACCGGTATGTCCGCATTTGTGGTTGAGGATAGCCGACCGGTGGACGAGATTCGAGGAGCTAACAGCTCATTTCAGGCGTGCATGAGATGTTTGAACGCTAAGCGGCAGTGTGGCGGCTACGAGAATGAAGTAGTAGGTCGTCGGCCATACGGACTACCTAGCACAGCCCAGGTTAGTGCATAAACGCGGGGACAACTAATGAATACTACTGTGATGGGAATCCTTAAAATGACCTAAGCATCAAGTGAGTGCTGCTAATAATTGAGGCAGGTATCGTCTTTATCATCATCAGCACGGAAATGTACGTTGCCGAAACGTGTCCCAATTCCAGGGACCGATGTGCTTCCGGAAGATAGCATACCTACAGAAGTGACTCTGGATGAGAGTAATGCTTTAGCGCTGAGAGCGTTCTACTACGATTTCTGTGTCATTTCCACAAATGAGAACCTCTCTCGTGGGTATCTGTCTACTTTAGAAAAGACGATAAATCGTTTTGGACCAAAGTCAGATCTCGCGAAAGTCTCCCAAGGTCAGTGTAACTTGTCATGAAAACTCTTTCAACACATTGCCCATGTTTTCAGTTGTACACTTCTGCTACCTGAACTCTGACATGTGAAAGCTATCGCATGCGCCAGTCATGGCAAGCCTGAACGCAGGCCTCAATTTGTCAACAGAGCAGAGACGTCATATCACCATCTGCTCGGCTCTCTAGCTAAAAAGCTAGAAAGTCCAAGTACGGAGAATACTGCAGAGACAAGGTTTCTGGCTATGTTGCTAGGACTTTATCAGGTATTTTCCAAGCAGTATAGAGACCGTTGATCAGGAAGACTGAATTGGCCAGATCGTCATGGCAAATCAGAAGGATCGGGGCGCGCATGAGATCCATGCTAGCGGGCTAGCATCGCTCATGAAAGTTGAGAACTCACCGATGAGCTTAATGGGACCTGTTCTCAGTGGTCAGAGACCAGGCCTGGATACAGCCCTTCACGTGAGTTTAGATTGCTTTCTCCCAAGGCAATTATTTTTGACAGCATGTCTAGGGCTCCGGCATATTTTCTGTCTCTTCTCTGGATGGGACCAGTCCCACATTATACCAGTTACTTCAAGGGTTGGATCTGATATGGAGAAGATCCGAAACGCCAGCCGATCAACAGGATACGTCGATGATAGAGAATGAATGCGTCAAACTAGAGCGCGACTTTGCGCGATGGCATGAAGATCGGGCTTCAGAATTCAGACCAACAACGATTTTGAGTCTCAGTCACGATCCACCTGAAAGGAGAATAACAGTGGGCTACTGGCCGGGATCCATTGATACATATTTTGATCCCTATGTCGCGGGGGTTTGGAACATATTTCGCACAGCACGAATTCTTCTTCTGGCCCTTTTGGTTGCCATGCCTGGCCGTACAAATAAGTCCGCTCGCTACATTGAGACGGCCAATCATATCGTTGGGGATATTTTTGCATCAATTCCATACCACCTAGCAGAAAATTTGCCTGTGTTCGTGGAACGGGCGACGAGACATAAAGAGGCCATTGATCCTGGAAGGACTCTTTGTGGACTACTCCTCATGCATCCGTTGTATGCGATTTTGAGATGTTCTTTTCTGCCTGATGAGAGCAGGGAATATGCAAGAGACTGTCTTCGATGGATCAGTGACGAGATGGGAATCGGACAAGCGGGTCTGATGGCAAATGTGAGTCAGTATTTGATTTAATCCAGCTAGAAAATCAAACCACACAAAGCAACTACGCTGACTGCAGTTTTCCAAATCAGTGTGAGCTGGACAGAGGATATCTGGAGAGTGGATGCATGATCATATGGTCAGGGTTTCTGTGGTGATCGGATCCGCAGTGAGAAGCTCTCAGTGTGATCGACGACTATTGTCAACGTATGGATGCGCATAGATATTTCCTCTGAGTATTGGCAATGGCCGAAAGCTGTGCAGTCTTGGATGAACAAAACTTAAGAGCATGATCATCTCACGGTTGCGGCGGTAGCCAAGATGGCGAACAAAACTGGCTGTTGGGTGCTGAAAATCATTGTCGGAAACCCAACTAGCGATGAGTACTTTGTATGCCTGAGATGCTGGCAATTGGCAACGCACCCGCCGGAAGGAATTTCGTTGCATGTCTGACTTCATGTGGAATTCGTACGTCCACACGCTGGACTGCTGAAAGCCAAGCACAATTCTTGGAAGCAGCATCCACAGCGGAGATTCATGACTTTCCCTTTGCTCGATCTACGCACGATAGTCCGTAGATACAGTGGCATGAAAGACGCACTTTGAATCTGCTCCGGGATTGATACCATTCCACGATATCTCGAATCTCACTTGCCCAGATTCGGTTAGTGTTGCGCTCGCTCATACATCAACAAGCCGGATTTATCTTCGGGCTCCTGCCTATCTCCAATGTGGAATACTATATAAACGCGGTAAATCCTCTCTAATCCCATGCTCTACACTCCGTTAAATCCCACGAGTCTGATGAAATTCATCTCAAGAAGTTTCAATACACGCCAGCTCCCAAGTTTGCTTCGACGCCTTGCACCAAGTTCATCGGTTGTTGACAAACATATTCCGAACACCCGCCACCGCCCAACTACCACTTGCAGGAGCTTCATCATGCCAACAAACTCCGCAGCCTGGCTCGCAGAAGCCAGATCCGTCCCCTTCACAATCAAGTCCGCGCCCCTCGTCTCCCCAGGTCCTAACCAAATCCTCATCAAAAACCACGCCATAGCGATAAATCCTATCGACGGCAAGCTCCAATACCACGCCATCTATCCCATGAAATACCCTACCATCCTCGGTCAAGACGTCGCTGGTGAAGTCGTCTCCCTCGGACCAGACGTGACGCGCTTCAAAGCTGGCGATAGAGTTCTCGGCATGACTACAGGGTTCACGACCGGCAAAGACGAAGAGAAAGGGTTCCAAGAATACACTATTCTGAATATTGATGCCACGAGCGAGATTCCGGACAATGTGGCGTTTGAAAATGCAGTTGTTCTGCCCCTCGCTTTGGCAACTGCTGCTTCGGGACTCTTCAACAAGGATATTCTCAACCTCAACTTACCGACTGAACCTGCGGAAAAGTCAAATGGAAAGACTCTTCTTGTCTGGGGCGGTGCTTCAAGTGTGGGAAGTAATGCGATTCAACTTGCCATCGCTGCTGGGTACGAGATCATTGCTACGGCATCTCCCAAGAATTTTCAATACGTGAAGAATCTTGGTCCGGCTCAAGTTTTCGATTACAACAGCCCATCAGTCGTCTCTGAACTTGTCGAGGTATTTAAGGACAAGACAACTGCCGGTGTGTTCGATGCTATCGGTGGAGCTGCGTGGGGTCCTGCTCTCGAATTTGCGCAGAAGTCAGGGTCAAAGACGGTGGCTACTGTGCTATCTGGATTTACCGACCCGCCGGAGGGACTTGAGATCAAGAAGGTGTATGCGCCTTCAATTTTGAGCGATGGAATTGCGAAAGCGGTCTTTGAGGACTTTTTACCCAAGGCGCTGAAGTCGGGTAATTATGTGGCGGCTCCTGAGCCAATTGTTGCTGGGAAGGGGTTGGAGAGTATTCAAATTGGTGTTGACCTGCTGAGGAAGGGTGTCTCTGCAAAGAAAGTAGTTGTAGTGCTATAATTTGCTGTTGGGGATATTTTAAACTCTGAACATTGCCTTGGTGGTTGAGAAATGCTCTCAAGCAGAATCTGACTGCATACAAATACTATATCCGGTAGTGCAAACCACCCCGGCACCGAGAGCTCATAGCTGTTGTGCGGTATCGTTTCCTTGCTTTTTGAGAAGTTCATCGGATTTTCGAGGAAGGTGGATTTCAATGCGCTGTGCAGTCTTTAAGTAATGGGTAGAACTACGCCCAAACAGGTAATGATGGAGTCCTTGCGAATCCTCTTAGGGAAATTACGCACATCAGTGTTTAAGTTAAGATCGGGCAATATCGTCGCTGAAAAGGAACATTTAGGAACTGCCAAATATATCTTCCGCTTCTTCTAGCAACTGTATGTGCATCGGTGTATCGCAACTGTATCCAGATGGGAGAAGAACAGTCGGAGCCAGTGGTCAAATGCGATAAGGTTCAAGTCACCGGTGACGAGTTTGCCCGTCTCGTCAGCTGTGAAGAAGATCAACCTCCTCCAAACCTCTCACATGAACCACTGCCTGCTGTAGCTATATTGGGGAATGGAACAGGAACTATAAGTGGTCGTGCTGGTCACGATCCCAGAAGTCTCGATAGGAATGACGACATAGACCTGCACTGGTGAAGCGAGGGATGTCTTGTGCTTTCCAGCTTTAGGAGCGGGCTGGGTGCTTTCTCGAGAAGAAACGTCATTGAGATTTAACCTGAACATATCAGTAGGTTTTTAATCCCCCTTGAAATGTTTCACATGTTGTTGATCCCTGGTGGATTGGTGATTGACTGGGGACGTATCGGAAGGTGAACAAAGCTGCAAATTTATTCTTCGTATCAAAACCTGTTAGAACTTATCGTCCTTGATGTTGTCATATATTACTCAATAGTAGAGCTCGAGAATTCGGGCGCGACCTGATACCTGGCGCTTTGGGATCTTGGGGGTTAGGGAGACGGGGCGGGTCAGCTTAGCCCTCAAGATCGTATGGTTCGCGAAGTGGGATTGGTTCGCTTCTGTGGGTGGGACGCACGGAAGAATTTATTTTTTAGATGATATATATTCTAATATGAACTTGTATCAACATAACTACGAGAGGCCTGATAGTTCAGTGGTAGAATTCTTGCTTTGGGTTTCTCTATGAGATTCAATATGTAAGAGGTCTCCGGTTCGATCCGTAAGTGCTTGCTTCATAATTAGAAGTTAAATTGAATCTAACAATTGTGCAGCGGATTAGGCCCCACGAATTAGTTCACTTTTTTATGCTTTTGTCGCGCCCAAAGTTTTGCATCAAATTTCTCGACAATATGGCCTTTTCGCATGGTCACGCGAGGTATTTCTTGCGTGTGGGCTGGCGTCATCGTAAATTTTCTGAGGCCTTTAGTAAAAAAGGTACTGGGTCTCACAGCTTAGGACTACATATATTATTCCAAATTGTAGAAAGGCACAAAGTCTTGATTAGAATGTATAAAGCTTATCAGTGTCATGTTCCTTCGTTTCTTTTGTCTTTTGACTCAACCCCCTCTCTTTGGAAGAGGGGAATTCCTTCTGCATCTACAGGTTCCTAATCCATGATCTATCCAGCCGGTAGGCTTGATTCTGGAACAAAGATGATCCAGCAACCATCGCCCTCGTTGTATTGAAAGTGAGGTTCCATTGCATTGCGTTTCGGCGTCCAACCCAGCCCAGCTCGTTCCCGATGGTCGCCAGCTTCGACAGGTGCCGGTCGGCCTTGCTTATCTTTTCCTAAACCTCGCCCTGGTCTCCATCCACTCTAAAAAACGGTCCTCCAATCGAATTTGCTGTACTTCTGGGATAGTGGTACCCTGGGCGCATTTTCGGTGCGAGTGCCTAAACCCTTGGGATCCTCTTCCTCTTCCTCCTCCGATCTATCTCATCGCCACACTACGAGTTCCCGTGGTTAACTTCCGCACAGATATTGCAGTCTTTCTCATGGCATGGGTCTGGATGGTTGAAGGCATGACGCTGCCCGCCAAGTTCTGCCTCGAACTGGAGGAGTATCTTCCAGCGAGTGACTGTCTCAAAGCCTTTAAATCCATTGATGGGATTCCAACCGCCATTGAAACCATAAAGAGCCCCGCAAAGCTCTTTCATACCCGCCTCCCATGCTTCAACGTTGGTTGTCCATCGAGGGTACCGAGTCTCCTTTGTAGACTCTTCAGAGAGAGCTACACGGTAATGTAGGCGCTTTTCAGCCCGGCACGCGCCATTTGTGCGAGCCAATTTTCTTTCCAGTATGTGAGCTGTCTTGCCGGCCGTCAAGGGAGGGTTCTTCAAGGAGACGGCTTCGAGCTTCGTGTTGCTATCATCCATTGTGATGTATCAGATGGCAGAGGGGTATTCAGGGAAATTAATTGCGGCCAGTTCGAATGCGAGAGGTGTAGGTGGTATGTTGGCATATAATTAGGAGTTCAATTTGAGATGCAGTAGAACTTTCTTTTGTTTGTGGGGCATGAAGCGAAAGTCAACAGCTGAAGGGATGCCGTCGTAAATAGGTAAAAGACCAGGCAATGTTCTTTTGTGCCAACTATCTTTAGTTTGTGTACCGCAACAAATACGCTTGCGCATTGAATATTAGTAAGAATAGGATCACGAATCGCTATAATCACATCTGATGCAATCTTGACCGGGTTTCGACCGGTGGAAATGCTGGCTTCACATGCTATTCAAAACAGCCGGGGTTGCTACGAAGTTTAAGAAATCATTTTCTCTCTATCAAAACATCAACTGCCTGGATGCCCTCTGTTGCCACTGCGTACTATCAGGATGAATGGTACGCAAAACAACCGTAGTGAGGGTATTTGTCAGACGTCAATTGAAACTAATGAAAACGGCGAGGTATTTTACGATCTGGCTGTTTCAGTTTTGGTAATTCCTGCTATCTCAGATTACGTTCCTTGCGGAACAAGGCAAGTCGCCGAGTTAGGTCGGTTATCTATACATACATGGCTGCATGGTTCCTTGCGAAACCTCGCGGGAATCCCGACCCAGAAGATGGCTGAAAATTCCTAGCAGGACTTGTGGAATATGACTTGGCTTGCGCCACTTCCTCTAGAATTCTTCTTGGAAGAAGGTTTCCAACTTCCGCTTCTTTGGTCTTCGCCCGTTGTTGTGGAATTTCTCCAAGCTTTTCTCTCAGCCTTCCTAGCTTTCTTGGCAGATCTTGCGTTCTCAACAACATCTTGCTGCTCTTCAGCTTGTTCGTGAACTGCCTCGGTGGCTTCGCCGACACCTGAAGGAACTTTCTTTCCACGTCGTGCTCCCTTCTCACGGCTCTTCTTACGACGTTTGCCGTCAGTATTCACGGTGCTCTCCTTCTCGTTGCCGGTCAAGTCATCATTTGCGGCCTTCGCAGTTCCGTCTCCAGCGTTTTCAATCTCGTCGCCCCGCGCAGTTATCCCATCAGAGGCGTCGCCTAGTCCCAGATTATCATCCCAGTCCTCCACACCGTCGTCTTCCATGATCCCATCATCAGCCGCTTCGTTGTCGTCGTCTCCCTCTCCCTCTGCCGCCAAAGCCATACGCAAGTTGTGGAAGAATCCTTCGTCGATGTCAAGGTCATTACCGCTCCAGTCGAGATTGTCTCCATCCGGGTGGATGTACAGGTCTAACGCTGCTGAAATCCATTCGAAAGCATCTAGCGACTTACGCCACTGTTGTAAATCATCTCGTTTTGTATGATAGTCGTTACGCATGGCTAGCAGCAGCTCCCGGTTCTCTTCGCATTTTGGCACTTTCTCGTAAAGAGTTTTCAGTCCCTGGATAGTCTTCTGTTGCTTCTGATACAATTGTATGACTTGCATCTCAAACATAACCCTTTGCGAATATATTTGACGGTTTGCAGAGCTCGACTGGGCTTCGTCATTTCCAGCTCTTTCCTCGTCGAGTTCGTTCGCACCAGGTCCTGCTCTAGCATCCCGACGCTCCAAATCGTTTCCCCAGCTCGCCAGATCTTCCGCCATCCTTCGCAATGCCTCAGATCTCTCCTGCTCAGTGTCGTAAGACATGGGGTCGTACTGGAACTTCGCAGCGAGCTCTCTGCACTTATCGAGTGTGGTGCTCGCGCACTCCAGTTCCTCGTTGAGGCGCTTGGTGATCATTGACATTTGCTGCAACATCGCTGTCGCTCTCGGAACTGCCTCCGCGGCTTCTTTTCGAGAAGCTTCAAGGGCTTCAAGATCTGCGGCTTTCTGCATCGTCTGTGGTGTGCTAAGGTGATATGATAGTTCGGTACCCGGCCTGCCACTGACAACTTCAATAAACTTCACAGGATCGCCGTCGTTGTAGTTCTCATCGCCATGGAAAACGTACTTGTGACGCTTTCCAAAGTCTATGCAAATGAAACGGCCATCTGCGACTCGTCCAGTATGCCCACGGTGGACGTGGTCTTTAGGAAGGTCTCCGGATGTGGTAAAATTTCCAGGCCAACGGAAGTGACGATCTTTGTTGGAGATGCCAGATTCCAAGACATTGACAGCGGCCCTATCGTCGAGAATAACGTACATCGGATATCCTGCGATTCCGCATGGATCATGCCAATCGTTTCTCTCAATATGTGGTGGATTCTGGGGACTGTACAGCCGCCATTTCGAGGGTTTCCGAGGATCACCTTGGCAATTTTGACCGATCTTGCATCTTTTCAGTCTTGTCGTTATGTCTTGTTGGCGCTTTACAGCATTTCTGACGATTTCCTTCACCTTGTTCTTCCCGAATCTCCTGTCCAAGCGGATGTACACGAAGCCGGCATGTGCAGGTGACGACGAAACTTTCGTTGGTGTTGAGGGGGCCATGTTTCTTGGTCAAGTCCTTGGAATCGTAGGTGCTTGAACGATGTGTGTGTGGGAAATAACAGGAAGGAGTGTGTTCTAGCTCTGTGGTATAAGGAATTCGTTGACATTGACGGAAGATACAGAAAAAGTCATGTGGGTTGTGCCTGAAAGCAAAAAATGCGCGGTTGCCATCTCAATTGCGTTAGCTTTGTTTACTCGAGCCTTGCCGAGTTTTGCTCCACAAAATTCTTCCACAATCACAATCCCCAACAAAGCGACGGACGCATCACGAGTTCTTGAATCTATAAATTACGCAAAATCAGGTCAATTTTCATGATGGCTTCTTCGAGGAAAAGTCAGCCTCTTCGTAAGCATCACTAGCTAACGGATTTCTCAGCGCGCACGTCCAAGGCTCGCAAAAGCGTCGTGATAGCATGTCATCTATCGAATCCCTCCCACCTATCCTTCCTTCAATACGAGGTTCCACTTCTGTCGAGGTCGCAAGACTGAATGAAAGGAACGCCACATTGCGCATGCAACGAAACTACCTGATCGATTACTGCGCCATGAAGTACAAGGACCCCCGAAACACCTCCGAAATGTTGGCAAATCTTCTCCCGGTATCAAGCAAATTGACAGTGACACCCAGCGGGAAATCACCGAGCAGATCAGCAAGCAGTTCAATAGCAAGAACGGGGTATTGAACGATTCAGGAATATTCTCTGGCGAGTCCATCGATATCTACGAGAAAATCAGTAAAATGCTCGAGGAGGAAAGTAGGTCAATGGAGGATTTGGTATCATTCCCGAATCTTCACGGGCAATCACCGGCAAGTGGTTTGTCACTTCGCAAGGAGTTGATTTCGTGGTGGATCTTGACGACGATGAAGTGTCTCTCCACAGACCTGATATTCAAGCACCAGGAAACGCATCGGCCACCTTAAATTTGGCGAAAATTGGTGTGATTGCCTCAAAGGCTGCTGTAAGTCGTTCACATCTCTACGCATCATTGATGTAATTTGCTAACTGCCTGAGCAGGGGTTCAACTCTGCAGATCCCGCTTCGTTTGACTCCAGCGAGTATGATGCTGAGGAGTCTGCTTCAGGATCTGCACAGATTCCAATAACTCTGATAGCGAGGAATATGCGGGTCTATACGAGGAGGATAAGGCCGAGTGGAGGCAGCACAAACGTGTGGCTTCGAGGATCCTGTGACGGCATGCAGAGGCGATGGAGAATCCTGCGGATGGTGACGAAACATACAAGACACCGTCGAAGAAAGCTAGAAGCTCAACACGCACTACAACCTCCAAGAATTATTAGCTGCTTCCTAAATCCGGTGCGCCCCTACACTCTTCCGTGCTTGACCTCATGTCGACTCTTAGCAGCGACGACTTGTAGCGGGCATCAAGATCACCCACATATCTGGTTGCATACCAGGAAGATACTGGGAAACATTGGGATTTTCATGATGATAAGGCTTTGCAAACTTAAGGCTGTTCTGCTTGGGGTAGCATGATTCTAGGGTAAATATCATGGGGTGGCTTATGTTGATACGGCAGCTCTGCCTTGCCTCGTGGGGTTTGGGAACAATCAATGACAGGCCGGGTAATTTCTTTGCGATCACTCTCGCGGAAGTCTGATGAACCTGCCTTGGGCAATCTTTACATATAGTCCTGAACATATTCCGCAAGGACTAAAGTCTTACCTCTTCATCTCCATCTAACTGGTATCGTCCTCATTGTGATTGGAGTTGAGAACTTCTGCGGTACACCGCATAAGTGGCCCAGAACACTATACCCACGCTTAAAGATAACAGGCACTTATTATGCTTTGTTTTTATTTAAACCAAGTTCCCGTGCCTCGATTTTGTGTGCGTTCTTGTAGCAGTGATGTAAGAAAGTAGTCATCACAAGCCGCGGTAATGCGATGAGCTGATTCCCAGACACAATCCTCTCAAAGCCCATTGGCCTAGATAGGTCTGCAGAAACAATACTCGAGAAGTAGAACCTGCCCGCCATTCTTCAGGCACTGTTTTCACTAACAAACAGCATTGGTGACGCTTATCCTTGGCATTGTTTTATTCTTTTTCACTCTCTACTCATATCGAGCTCTAACCGCAAGATACAGATAATCAGCTTGCAGATATCATGTTTTGTACAAGAACCCGTCCGAACCTCGTCGGTCTCTGCTTTCCTGAACCAAGCCATGCGTCAATCAATGTTGCTGACGGGCAGATACCCCCACGGCAGGCACAATCATTTCTTAGTCCCAGTCCACGCGATATCCTGAGCAGTTACAAGCCCAACTCAAGACTGTTTTCATCACCTCCTCTCAGAGACGCCTCCTCAAACACGTCGTACCCTCTTCTTGGGAGACTTCTGGCCAGATTTAATGATATGAATCGCTTGATCTCTGTCGAGAGTGTCCTTATTCTCCAGCAACAACTGTGATATTCGACCAATGACACTTGTAGCTTTCAAAGGCTTGCTTCCCTTTCGCCACATATTAAATTCTGACGCCCATTCTTCTGCCATTTGGAGAATTGCAGATACAAATCCTTCGTGACTCGCGTGGTCCTTGACAAGGTGGTTCAAGGGCACCACAGATGCCGAGAGCCACGTTCTTTCACAGAGAGGACAGCAGGCCTTTGGTTCAGGCATCTGCTCTCTTTCACCATAATAACGACTCATCAGCCTGTTCAAGGACGGATCCTTCGGGCCAAAGTTAAACCCTCCATCAAAATCCTCAAAACTTCTGACTTTCGAAGGGAAGAAATGCTTCGGATCTTGAATTGGATTTGGCAGTGGGTGACCCAGCTGCAGAGACAACTGTAAATTCATCCGCTCGACGTTTGTCAACACCATCAACTGCATCAGACAGTCAGCCTCTCCTGGCCCGTGGATACCGCATTTCCAAGGGACGGGCGCTCCCTTTTTTCGCATCTCCAGGGCTCTTAGTCTACATCCGTCACGTTGGTAGTTCAGATTGGGATCCTCCATGTTGATGTGTCTTGGGATCAAGCAGTATGGATTGCCACATGCATGAGATGCATGTTTGCTCTTGTCAGTATCCAATACCTTGCCTGCCGAAGCGTTCCCGACAGTGGCGAAGATCCTCGCCTTGGTTGAGTCAGCCGAGACCTGGTTCTCAGTACCATGATCCCGCAGTCTTACTGAATCAACTCGAAACATGGCTCGCTGGTAAGTTCCATTTAGTTGTTCATTTCGAACCTTGGGAATGAATCGCGTCAGAACGTCCGCTGTATTCTTCAACCACATTCTGTACAACCGGTCTGGCGTAGATGAGATCCACTCTCCAGGAACTGTCAAACATGTTGATTCATGATCGATTCCAAGTCCCCAACCATTCAACAACGATACCTGGTGATCTTTAATCATTGATTGAAAGTTCGGAGAGAATGTCAGTGCTCGACCGAACTCGATGTTGCGCATGGAGGACCTTGCGCTTTTGTTTGATGAACCACGCCTGATTTGTGCCTGTTCTTCTGGTGTGAGCGGAAGAACGTTGATGGCATCTAGTGAAGCCTGAAGTGATGGAGTGGCGTTGATTTTAGTCCGGGTTTGACCCATGCTGTACTTGGTCACTTTGAAGTCTTGGTCTCGCGTGTATTCGGATGGATGGTCGGCGACTATGCCAGGTGGATAGATGTAGCTTCCAAGAAGTACCAATTGGCTATCATCGTTGTTTGCTGGGTATGGACTAGTATCGGGAGAGTATTCAGGGCTCGATGTGGCTGCGTCCGACAGGGTTCGCTGGAAAGATTGTACCCAAGGCTCTTGGGGAAGCAGGCACTCGTCATGCTGGTTGTCGGTCTCGGTGGTAATTCGTCGTCTCTTGAACCTCGTTTCAATTTCCGGAGAATCTCTGGTACTCATCAACACGTCCTTAGCACTCTCGCCCGACCCAGCGCTCGACATCGTATCCTCCAATCCGCATCCGCTTGCCATCAAATTCAAAACAGCTTTCCTAGACTTCACCAAATACCTGATCTGATGTCTCGCATCATCAATCGCATCATGCTTTGTTCCCTGGAACACCTCCTCCCGCGCAAAATTCCTCCCCACCAGCTCGCTATAGTTTCTCACCAGCGTTTTCACACACATATCACAAATGTTCTTCCACGGTTTGCGCAGTCCATTGGCTTTGTATGCTGAAGCGATCCAGACGTTATCGACCGTTGCGCCGTTGCCCCATACGCGAATTTCAGAAGCGCTATTCGCGCGACCGATGTCTACAAGACGGTGCTTGGTCGCCTGTTCGCTGGTGTCCAGAAAAGTACTGAGCTGTTCAAGAGCTTGAGAGATGGTTGTGTGAGAATTTTGGCTTGCCTGAAGCTTCTGGGGGATGTATTCTGCCAGCCAATCCATAGTATCCTGGTCGGTGACTAGGCCGGCAGTGGTGCATGATTGAAGGTTTACTGCCGCGCGATAGTGCCCGTACTCGTGGCCAGTGTTGAGGTCGAAGCAGACAGCACCAATCTCGATGATGCATGGATTTGGAGCGGTCACGGATGTACATTCGAGATCCAGCATGATGTGGGTATTGGTGTCCATGATGAGGTATGAGGGGGTTGTTGACTCCAACGGATTGGAATTTGGGATTGGCATAAGTTGGGAGCAGATCGTGTAGTGCGGTCGCTGATGCGAAGTATGGTAAATAATAGAAGTAAGAAGACGCTTTAGAGCTGCAAAGCTCTCCGAGTTAGTCTTCGAAGGAAGATGAGCGGAGGAAAGATTAAAGAATTTAAGGACCCACATTTGTTACCTCGCTTCTGAAATGATATATACTGTTTCTTATCAATTATGAGTTACGACTATGATCAATTTCTATAAGGTGAATCGCACCTCAGAGGAAGATAATGGTGTGCGGAGGCCTGGTGATCAGGAAGACCTGAATACTTTCACTCGCCTACCTAAGGCAAGACAACAAAATAATAGAAGGTGAATCAAGGTCGAGGCTCCGCAAGGCCACTCAATCCCAAAGGAACATTGAATTGACATTGTAGGCTGATGATGAATGCTTATTTGGTTAATTGACACCTACCACGGTTACAGATATCACTTCCAGAGACAATCAATGCCGTGAATGTTACGCCCATAGGAAAAGGAGAAATTCCATCCCTTTGAGTTTTAAGTACAAGAATTTTCACACAAGTATTTTGCTTTCCTGCAAAAGTAATTCGTAAAAGCACTATACAACATAATCTGATCGCATCTGAATACCTGTAAAGGTTCGGTATCCTCATCTGAAGTACTAAGGTAAGAGGTTCTCGCTTCCGTTTAGCTGGTCAACACAGCCGAACTCACTCCCAAGCCCCTAAGCCCCAATCCTTAAAACTCCGATCCCCAAACTCCGAGCGGCATCTCCATCCCGAAAACTCAAAACCTCCACACCGCCCAGCTCGTAAGAATACGACTGCGACCCGCTTACATAACACCCTCTTCTCCCACTCTACCTCCCTTTTCCAAACTTCCAAGAGATGTTACTCTTCTAGGAGAGATCTCATTCCCTGGATAAACGGCAAAGCCGAAGCCGCTCCCGCACCCGTAACCCACATCGGCATAAAGTGCATCATAGGCTAAGCCACAACTCGTTACTGTAAGCTCTTCAAGACCGATTCGTCAGCACCACATCATATGTCAGCAAGACGTACGAACCACCACGCGAGTTTTCTCGCATGAGTGAGTGATGCTCGATGACAGGATGCCGGAATTCGCCCGTTCGTACTTTTTACGAACCAGCGTGAAATGGATAGGCTTTAGAGTTGCGTATTCGGAGATGTGCCTCCAGGTAGGCTGAGTCTTCGTTGCTTTCTTGTTTATATATACATCTCATCATCACCCGATGCGATTTCATCCTCATCGCTCGCAGTCGTCGCGTCGCATCGCATCTCATCTCGTCCTCTGCTACTGAACTCGCGCTTCGTATCTCGTTTTTAACGACACTCTATTTTATTGCTTATATCCATTTCATCTTCAAACAACAACCTTGCGGAAAGACATGGCGTCCTCAGGTCTGAATTATTACCTCGTCTACTGCCCCTTCATCATGCTCGCCTCAGCCTACAAATCGATACACAAGAAATCCCTCCAAGACTCGAACGATGGCGGCGATATAAATACACCATACTCACCTACCACCAACCACTCTTGCAAGCATTCGAAAATTGTGGAGAAGAAGAGGGGGAGGAGGATGGCTGGGCGATGAAGGAACGAAACGAGCGAAAGAGCAGGAAGTAAAGAAGAAGGAACGACGGAATGACGAAGTCAACGACGAGTCAAAGAATTCGGAAAGAAGTAATCCAGAGATCCATCGCTGGATATCTTGGGAAGACATTCCACCCCAAGAGGGCAAATACTTCGTCCATTAATCGACCTGTGCTGGCTGAGAGTCGGTCCAATTGATCGATAAGTGGGATCTACCAACCAGCCAAGGAGGGTGAAGGGTACGGAATGTCCGACAGCAAGCAGCATGGGTCCGAATCCGAGGAGGTGTGAGTTGAGGAAAGGAAGTGGGATAGTAGGAGGGCATTCAGGGGAGGGGAGGTGGTTGGAAGAGGATTAAGGAGGGAAATGAGGACTGGAGGGGAACCCCGAATGGTTCAATCACAGAGAGCTTGATTCAAGTTGAAAGCATGAGTGTCTCGAGCCTGAGATGGGAAGATTACGAATTAGGGACCAGGGTACCGATAGTTTGAATGAACGTGGTAGTTTTTTGTCATCTTACATCTGACATCTTTCTTCCAAATTCGCATCCTGATTATGTATTACCTCCACCATCCCCTCTCCCCTTTCCTTCCAAACCATCTCGTACAAGCACCCACTCCCCTTCATATACTATAACTGACAATCCATATACTCGAATCGAATCTCCATCACTCCGTGCCCCCCTCGTCCCTTTTCCCTCTTCCAAGCTTTGTACAAAAAAGAAAAAGGCGTAGTTAGTAGCATGCTCGCAACTCAGTCAAACACAACACAACGCAACGAAGCAAAGGAAAGATGCATGCATAGTACAGCAACGGATGTTGAAAGAACGCCATGGTTTTGCCCTGCCCTACACGGCCCTATCCTCAATATCCCCTTTCCGACCCCCCCAAAGAAAACCATTCCGGGCCATCTCCAATCCATGCCTTCCATACAAATCAAAAATCGCAAAAGAACTCAAAAGAAAATCGAACTGTCCTGTCTGTCTCTGTTTGTCGCCGTCGTGTCTGTTATCATCTCCCCTCTTCACTACAACAACTCAGGCTGTCGCTGTTCAATCATCCAACCTAAACATCTTCCTTAACTTCCCAAACTTCTTCTTCTTCCTCTGCTGCTCCCCGGCAATCCCACCACCATTGACATTCGCAATATCCACGCCCGCCAATCCAGTAGCCGTGAACCGCCTCGTCCCAAGATCAGGTCTTCCGTCTCCATTCAGGGCAGTCAATTGTCCCTTCTCACCGCCAGCACCACCGACAACACCATTCGCTTCATCAGCTGTGAAAGGACGTCCATCTTCGCCTTCCTTGTCCACGAGTAAAGAGTGTCCTTTTGATGTGTCGCCGGCAGGAAGAGGCCAAGCGCCGCTGTTCTCCCTAGACATTGGATTTCGTTTCTGTAGTCTGGGAGATTGAGCGGGTTCGGTGCGGAGAGCTTGGAGATCAGATTTACTCCTCTCGAGAGGCGTGTCTCGACGAGCAGGTGACTCGGCGTCGGATTTGCGTACTCGAGAGCCGGAATCGGGTTTCTTGCGGCGGAGGATTGACATGAAACTTCCGCGGCGGGAATGGCTGGGTCGGGGAGTGAATTCTGTTGTTGGTGAGCTGATGGTCCCACGGCCTGAACCAGAGCGACGGAGAGAGCCAGAGGCAAGCGTTGCGCCTTCTTTGGTTGGCTGAGCATTCCCATTTTGTCGTTTGGAAAGCTTGAGGCCTGGAGTGGGCTTCTCATCGTCGCTGTCAGGCAGGTCGCTTGAATCTCCATCTTCGATACCGGAACGCTTGGGAATACCTCGAACGGGAGCACTGTTACGCATTGTTCGACCGGCGAGTGCTGGAGGTGGAGCTGGTCCATCGTCATCACTAGAATCATTGAACCGACTTTGGAATGTAGGTCGATCCTCCTCTTCGTCACTCGAATCGGCGAATCGACTTCCCAGTCTGCGCGTAGGCTTTTGCTTCGGCTTTTGTGGTGCGGAACGTCCAAAACCACCAGCCTTCTTTCCTGGTGGTTTATTCCTCATCGAAGGAGTTGTATCGTATGAGCTGCGCATCGAGCTTCGCATATGTGTCTCGGACAGAGCAACTGGTGGTGCACCGCTATTGAACGGACGACGGAATGCTGATCCAGTGGGAGACAAGGAACGAAGGCTGAATCGACTCGACTGTGCTGGCGATTGTGGCCGAGGAGCTGGAGTGTTGTCGACAGATCCACGCATTGAACTTCTGAAGCTTGGTATCTCATTTCCACGTTTGGCCTTCTTGAAACTACTGTCACTACCCGCAGAGCCTTTCCTACGAAGAGCGGATGCTGGTGGTGCCATATCTCTTTTCGCAGCTCCTTGAGCAGCAGCTGCGCTTGCTGCGGAAAGATTGCGAACGTGCTTCTTGACTTCAGCGTGATCTGCTTGGACCTCAGCAGGATACGACATAGGTCGATATTTCTTCTGCAATGATCCTTTAGGCTCAGCCTCAGTACGAAGTGACCCGCGCATTGATCCTGGCCCACGCATCGACTTTCGTATCTGCGGCTCTGGCTCAGTGCTCTGTGGCTGTTCACGCATGGATGATTTCATCGTGGTATGGCCATTGGGGCCAGCTTTTGAACCAGGTTGTATCATATAGGTCCTCTCGTTACTGAGTTTTCGCTGGTGTTGAGGTGCAGCTTCGACTGGCTCTGGCTTGACGGCCACCTTCTTTTTCTTCTTGGGCTTTGGTGTTGGCTTAACCTCAACCTCTGTATCTGAACCCTCTGCCTCTTCGCGAGCTTCTTGCTCCAATTGGCGTTTCTTGTCGGCAGAGAGGGTACTCCAGTATGCTTGCACTTTATCCCACCCCTCGTCCATATCTGGCTCACTTGACTTCCTCGATAGCTGTGACCTTTTGTATGCCTTCTCCTTCGTGATCTTTGTCGTAGGACTATCGGGTGGAGTTGAGATGGCTAGACCAGGTATGTTGGTATTAATTACTGGAGTATCAACAACAGCGTCCAGGGACATGAACCCATCTCCTTCGACATCTGAGAAATCTTCAGCAGCATCACTGTATATGCTAGCATCAGACTCTTCTGGCTCCTCCAAGATGATAGAATTGCGATTTGCGATTTCACCCAATACCGGAGATCCAGCCCGTGGTGTCTCTTCGTCTGGTTCAGAAATACCCTGCTCTGCAAGTGTTGGTTCGGTAGCATGATGTTCGACCACTGGTACTTCAGTATCATCCCGTTCATGACTACCAGAATCTGAGCTTGACTGGGCCCATGCACCTGGCATATCCGGCCATTCTCCTTTCTCTTCTGTACTCTCAAGCGTTGGTGTAGGTTGAGAAACCGCAATTTCGGGAATGTTGGAAGTTGCGCCACCATTCATAGCCTCTCCCTCCCCCTTTTCGGTTGGCGTATCGAGTTCATTTGAGAGTGGCGATGTCAACGCTCTGTACGTGTCCGCATCACCATCTTCGGGACCACGTTTGACGCTGTTAGTCCGCGCGACGCCCATATTTGTCTTGCGGTTTTCAACACTGTACAAGCTGCTGTCGCTATCGGATGTGTAGCCACTGCCCTCAACACTCGTTACCTGCGGAGGTAATGGTTCCCTAGATTTTGATATGTTGGCGGCATTCTTTGATGCAGCATCCTGGGCGATAACACCTCCTACTATATGATCATTAGATTGCCCAAATGGATTCTCAATGACCTCGCCTGTAGGTGACGTGAAGAGTGGCGGAGACGCTGGAGGAAGTTTGGTTTCTGATGGTTCGGCTGGCTTCACTAGAGGACGCTCTTCCACCTCGCGGACAGGTTTCTTCTCACGAACACTTCCAAACGACGGCAAAGCTGGTCTAGGCTTCATCACCTCACTGTCATCCTCGTCTGTCACCGCAGTCTCCTTCTTTTTTCCACGGCCAATGCTAAACCATTTTGATTTGGTCTGGGGACTGAGTACGACAGGCGAGTCTGTGTCTATTGGTGTTGCGGCTTGACCAACAACCACATTCGTTTCGTCGAAGCTGACCCGGTTGGCTTTCTTTCTCGGCGCAAGACCTTCTGAATGTAAGGCCGACCCATTCGAGGCCTCACTGAAGTTCGTTTCGCCTACTCCTGACGATCCCTCGACTGGAGATGGTCCGCGCGGCGAATTTGAATGTTTCATTGCAGACTTTCGAGGAGATATCGATCGAGCAGGGGGCTGATGCTTGACCACCAGACTTTCCGGCGTTGTAGCAAAATGTGTTGTCCGCATTGGACTTACAGAGTGCACTCTGCCCCCTCGAACACTGTCTCTTGTTGCCAAACCAACACCCTCCTTCACAGGAGATTCTGCCGTTGAAGCAGGTTGACTGGCAGATCTTGCTTGTTGTCTCCCCTGAGCAAAAGCTGCAGATGCCGAAGCCTGTCCACGTCCATGTCCTCTACCAGCCATCGATCGAGGTAATGGTGACGGCGAAACATGTCTAGGCTCTGGAGTTGTATCCAATTTCGCCAGATTGTGTACCCGAGTCGGTGTGTCATCTTCATTCTCCTCCCTTTCTTTATCCTCTCGGACGATAGACGGCTTTTTTGCCAAAAGCGCTCCTGCTCGAGTATTGAAAGGTTGTGTGCTAAAGTCGCTATCGTTATCGGATGAATTTGGAACGTAGGAGGCCTGATCGCTCTCAGAGTCGCTGACAACAACCTTCTTCTTTTTCTTCTTCTTTGGCGGGGAAGCAGCCGTAGGTTCAGGTAAAGACGATTGAACAGGCGCTGGAGGTGCTGGAGCTGGCTGTGAAATTGGAGCCTGTTGTTGAACAGCCTTCTGCTCTTCTGCAGCTTCCATCGCATCAACAAATGTGCCTTTCGGCCTTCCCCCAGCAGTGCCATCAGCTAAATGTGTCCCCGCTGCTTGCGGAGGTCGTTTCTTCTTCTTGACTGGTTGTTGAGATGCGCTATGTATCCTCTGTTCAATTGCCAATATTTGCGCTTCTGGTAAGAAACTTCTGGTGTTTGGATCATAGATCAAATTTTGATTAGTAGGAGAAACAATTCTTGCAGTATTTGCCCTTTGAGGTGATGGAGATGTTAGCCTTCTGTGCGCGACAGGTGAGGTCTGCCTGGAACCTGTAGGCAATGAGAAATTAACGGACCCTCTACTTGCTGGTCGATCAAGCTCTTGAACACTCGACAAGTTCGACATCCTCTGCCCGGCTCTCCTGGGAGGTTGTGTCGCTCCACCTAGGCTGGATCCTCGTCCATTGGCCTTGTTTGGAGGGGGAGATGCCACTCTCATTGGAGGCGCTTCCAGACTTGCTGCTCGTCGATGCGACTTTTGTGGTATCACTGGCGCCTGTTGGATATTCTTGGGAATGGCCGGAACCGGTGGCGCATCAGCTGCGCTTGGTACTCCTCGTGAAGGTGAAGGATCCCGGAATGTCCGTTCAGTCATCGAGGAAGAGCTTCCTCTCCTTTCCAGTTGTGGCCTGGGTTGTCCTTTCGTTGATCCCGCGACCGAGCTTCCCACTGACGATGTAGAACCACTTCTCCGGATAGTCCGTTTTGTTTGTACATCCGCGACGCTCGTAGGAGTCGTGGGTCTCGATCGGAGAGCAGCAGCCGCCGCGGCGGATGATAAGGACGCATTCGAAGCCTGGTTCTTCAAGAAAGCCTGTGCTGCAGCGGTCGCCGCGGAAGCATTGGCGGTCGTTCCATTTAGGGGCTATTGATAGACGTGTCAGTAATTGTTTCGCTCGTATATTCGTGACAGTCGTTGTTCAGAGGCATCTTCCTGGGACGCCAATGCGAAGAGCTGGCGCGACGTCGAAACATCGATCGGGAACGAGGGAATCAGCAGCAAGAGCTGCCATGGGATGATCAGACATACCGGATTCGAGGCTGCTCGTCTCCTCCTATTCTTGTTCCCAAACATGGCTGGTCGTCGGCGCACTGCCTGTCTACCTCTGCCAACTGAGGGCTAATGAGGATACTATTGCATCGAAAAGAGAGAAGGACGATTGTTGTGAGAATGCGATTGTTTCCAACGAAGGGAGCTTTCGTGATATGACGATGGGCGCAGCTCCCGGACAACGATGAGTGGAGGCTTACGCGAGTGAAGCTGGGATTGTGACTGGAGGAGAGGATTGTGAGGGCGGCTTGGCTGGGATCCCGGCAGAACGTAGACTTTTTTGCGGATCGACGGTCTGGATCGTAATTGAGCGGGACGGGAAATGTAAATATGGAGCTGGAGATGAAGAGAGGGAGAGGTTTTGTGCGAAATCGAACAAACAAGTAGTCTATGGACGAGGAATGTAGAGTGAGGCTGTTGATGCTGGCCCTGGATCCAGATTTTGTCTGGGAGTGTTTCGTCTCTTCTGCCGGGCCAGCTGGACTTGATATCATGGTGGATGGTCTGGCCTGGCGCCGGTTGTTTGATTTGATGGTCTGGTAGACTACGACTACACCACACCATTTTCTACACTACGACGCTGCTATGAATCAACACTAATCCGTCCTGGATCGCAGCCAATAAATACCGGTTTTGAGGAACAGAAGTCTGGTAGCAGGAGGAATTCTTGCACAAGTGAAAGTCTGTTATGTTCATCATTGCGGTGAGCCATGCGGGGGAAGCTGGTCTGGAATGGTTGGAACTTTCCCAAGTCATGGAAGCCAAAGCATATCATAGCACAGCTTCATAGCAAAAGCAAGCCTTCATACAACTGGCAGCTACGTTGTGCAGTGCGTATTGGTCGAACTAGTGTACGGAAGGAGAGCAATGTCAGGGTCATTCAGCGGTAAGAGCTTAGTGTTTACCACGTCGAGGGTAGCAGAAGGGAGGCCCTTGCAAAGTGCAAACAGCAAACAGAACAAACAGCTCGCCCAACTCAGCTCAGATCTTTGAAGGTATCCAAGGTCCTGTTGCTATCCCTCGAATGACCCTCAAAGTATCCCCCGATTAGCCAACCAGCTGCTGTCAAACATACCTGGATAAATCTTCAAAGTGACAAGCAAGCCTTTCAGTTTTCGATTCTTACCTAACTGAGTTCATATCCTAGTAGATCATCACCCAAAGCAGAATGGACGTCGAAATAGCCTCGGATGATCTGGCGGCTTTCATCTCGCTTTGGAAGAGAAGAACAAGGAGTTGGCAGGGCCAGAGGACGAGAGAGGAAGAGAAGGTCAAGAGGGTGGGGCGGATCGGTGAGACACAGCCACAGACCATGAAACTGTATGATGACGTACCTACCAAAACATCCCCTGGACTTGGGGTCCAAACTGAGAAAATGCATGAATCAGTTGTTGATGGAGTCGGGAAATGCCAGGACTCGAAGGAAAGGGATGATAAATTTGGGAATGCCCTCAAGACCAGGTGTACTGTATTTGTCAACAGTCATAGAAGAATACAAGGTTCAGGGAAGCCAGCATTTGGGGTCCTTTCACTGTAGAAGTCAATCACGTGCCGCCAATCCACTTGGATCTGGTCCATCTGCCGCTTTCGTTGGTGACCGAGATTCCGTCGAACCAATCCATTGCTCCCCTTCCCCGGATTTCGCAATTGGGAACGACCCTCGGCCCTAGAGAGGGGATGTACAAAGGATATACCTCATACACAATTGCTATACTTGCCCATTTTGCTAATCACTAACTTCACAGCATGACAACTGCATACCCACCACTGTCCCTCCCGTCGGGGATAACAGAATCCTACATCCCCTCCCACGATCTTACCTACCATGTCCTCAGTGCCGGTCAACCAACCAAACCCCTCATTCTCTGCCTCCATGGCTTTCCCGAAGTGGCATACTCATGGCGCAAGATCATGCCAGCAATCGCAGACGAAGGCTACCACGTCGTAGCCTACGACCAGCGAGGATATGGACGAACAACCGGCTGGGACACCCGCGAGTTCTCCTCCGTCGACCTCAATACATTCGCGTTCACACGTCTCGTACGAGATGCAGTGATCTTCGTCAACGCTCTGGGATACAAAGAGGTCGCTTGCGTAATTGGTCATGATTTCGGCGCAGTTGGAGCTTCGATTTGTGCGTTGATGCGACCGGATATATTCAAATTGTATGTTCTGCCCTAAACCACGCCAGATATATACTTACTCGACAGCCAGTGTCATAACCATGTCTCATCCCTTTAAAGGCTCCCCGTCTCTCCCATTCAACACGATATCCAACCCTCCCAAGCAGGCCGAGAAAGAAGACGTCCATAGAGCATTAGCAGAGCTCCCTCAACCGCGGAAACATTACAAATGGTATTACTCGACCAAACCCGCTGCACAAGAGATGGATTATCCTAAGGAAGGCTTACATGAATTCTTGCGCGGGTATTTCCATCTCAAGAGCGCGGACTGGAAAGGCAATAGTCCGAAGCCATTGAAAGCCTGGGAAGCAAATGAATTGGCCAAATTACCATACTACTACGTGATGCCTCTTGACGCAGGCATGCGGAAATCCGTACAATTATCCATGGCAGACGAAGACCCTTCTGCAGTCTCCAAATCTAGTTCTCACTGGCTCCCAGACCACGAATTGGCAGTTTATGTTCAAGAATGGGGTCGTAATGGATTTCAAGGTGGCCTGAACTGGTATCGCGTTGCTACAGATCCAGAGAACATGAAAGACGTCGAGTTATTCGCAGGCAAAAAGATTGATGTCCCAGCACTCTTCATTTCAGGCAAGCAGGATTGGGGAACATACCAAGAGCCTGGCGCTGTTGAGAAATTGGATGAGGTGTGCAGTCAGTCGAGAGGCATGAAATTGGTAGATGGTGCTGGACATTGGGTTCAGCAGGAACAACCTGAGAAGGTAATTGCAATTGTAGCGAAGTTCTTGAGGGATCTCAAGATCGATGCTATTTCTCATTGAGTCTGCACGTTCGAACGACTCAAACCAAGATATTCAAACAAATGCAAATTCGGAAAGTCAGATTCTCTTCGGATGCGCACTAAGTAAAGATCAGATTAACTCGCATCGCATCTATTGTCCTGAGCTAGATCTCAATCAGTCATCTTTCGTTGGCCCTATCTTATACGTTTCACGCAATTGAAGTACTCCGTAACATCTTGACCTCTTACTTCACCAATTCTTCCAAATAAAATCCTCCGAGTCTCTCAGAACCATGTTCATAGCTCAGGTGGCTCCTCTAAGACAACATCTCACTCGACTCCACTCCGCACGCCCATAACATGGCATGAACACCTGCCAGCCCCAGCCGTCATCGCATTAAGCTTAAAAACATGCATCACTCCAAAACTCCGATCCCCCTTGTCGCAGTCCCCCCAAAAAGACCGTGTGTTCATCCGGCACATAACCTATCCATCCAATCAGACACTCTGAAACCCTCGCTAACACTCATCAACCTCAACTGTCATCCAACACAACCCTGATAGCGAACAATGGGAACATCCGACACCCTTGACGGCAGGCTTGACAGCCGTTCGATTCCCGTCCGGTAGTTCGATGGCCTGTCATCTTATGCTTCAGATGGCAGGTGTGTGACTGCCGACTGCTGATCCGGAGTTTTGCATTCCAACACCACACCATAACATCAGTGCAGCGAGGGCTCTGATTCGAGAGCTGTCAAACGCATGGTCTTGGCTTCTTCTGGATGTGGTGATCAGTTATGGCCGTCAGATCATGGGAGTGCCAGGTGCAGACTGTTCTGATTGGAACGCTCAACTCATTCTGTTGAAGAAAGCTGGAGTTGCGATTTGGATTTGGCTTTACTTTTCAACAGAAGTCTCTCGGCGCTCGCAAGGCAAGCATTATCAAGCAACGCCATGCCGGCGCCTCTTATGCACTCCTTCTCTTCTCTATCCCCTCTCCCCTGTCCATCCCCAGTCTGTCGCCCAAATCAGGACTTTGGGAGCAAGGACATAAGACACAGACGAACGGAATTTGCAATTCCTGGAGACGAGGAGCAAGCCCAAACACTGAAATCCTCGGTACCAGAGATCATTCGAAAAGTACAATAACACCCTCTCCGTTCCGTCTCTCTCCCTCCTTCTTATCCCCATCCACTTCATCCATTCTTCTTTCGTTCTATTCTATTCTACAGGACCGGCTTCCTTTCTCTCCTTCACTCTCTACACAACCATTCATTCTTGCTCTTCTAATTCTTAATCTATCTTCTTACACTCCTTCACAAGAACTACTTCTGGAAAGTATAATAAGTCGAAAATGTCATCTCAACTCGCCCTCGAAATCCTCTCCCTCTCTGCGGGGTTGAGCCAGTTCTCGAATTTCCAGATTGTGAATCTGGGTCAGCAGAATAATTTGGTGGCTATTGCTCCGGAGTACGTCTTCTCTCTTCATTCCTTTCTTGATAGGTGGTTCCCTTGGGCTTGGTGCTTGACTCGTTGAGTCTATTCATGCTCTACTCTATCGTTCCTCCCAGTCTTCGCGTCAAGACCTTTTGTACACATGTTACTTTGACCATTTCTCCTGTCGAGTCACAAAAAGAGCGATTTACTGGCACATAAAGCAAAGACTAACATATCCACCACACAGACTCATCCAATTCATTGGCGGCTGTGGTGCATGCGACAACCAACTCGCCTCCCTCTTCTCCTCCAACCTGAACCTCAATCTCCTAAACCTCAACCTCGGACAATGCAATGACTGTCTCCAACAACGCACGTCCCTTCCTCCCCTCATACCCTATCACACCTCCTCTCAACCTCATTCCCCATCCCGTACACCCATCAGTATAATCCAAAACCTTCAATCCATCCCCCAAACGAAATCAAGTGCTAATTCTCTCGATACAAATAGTGGTTGATCTCCAAGGCCTCTTTGTAAGCGGTCTCGACCTCAGCAACCAGAACAACGGCACCGGTAACGCCAACGAGACCGAAAACGCCAATCAAGACGAGAACCTGAATGAAGAGGAACAAGCTCAAGCCGATGAGGAGGCCAAGAAGGCTGAAGAGGGTATGTCCTATCCTCACTCATTTACACTAGACCACAACCTAGCTAGTCCTTTCAAATCCCTCACTATCTCAACTCTATACAGCCATACAGCAAGAGAATAATACTAACAGAAAAATAGAAGCAGCCAAAGCCGCAGAAGAAGCCGCCGCCGCTGGAAACGAAACCGCTAATGCCAACGAGGGTGAGGGCGAAGCTGAAGGCGAAGGTGCTGGAGCCAACGAGACAGCCATCGACGAAGGCGCCGCGGCCAATGTCACTGAAGGCGAAGACGGAGAAGACGCAAACGCCAACGAGGAGGACGCCGCCGCTGACGAGGAGGACGCCGCTGCTGGCGAGGAAGAGGGAAAGGAGAGCAAGGGCAACGCCAAAGATGAGACACCAAGCAGTGAAGGCCGCAAAGTCAAGAAGAGCGTGGTTGTGCAGAGGAGTGCGGGGGGGAAGAGGGTTCCTGGTGCGGGTAAGATGAAGGTGTTGGGCAGTGTGGGGTTTGCGGGGGTGATGGGGGCTTTGGTTTGGGGGTTGTAAGTTAGAAGTGGGGAGAGGGAGGGGATGTTATTGGAAGCTTGCATGCGGTGAGGAGGAGAAAGAAAGAAGTAGAAGGATGACATGCGTTGATGGATTTGACGAGGGACATAGATTCGTTCGTGGTTTTGGGGTGAAAATGGTCTCTGTATGCGTGACTGGAAGGAGTTTTGCTTGGAACTTGGTATCGAGATAGGTAGACATGTATTGATTACATCTACAATCGAAGCCACATAATTGTTCGAAAAGACTCAACGGCACTTTGTAATGACGCTATTAGCTGCACGATACTTGAAAATATCTCAATGCGAGCAGATCGACCCCGTGACTGATTGAAGAGATGCTCCGGAGATACAAAAGCAAAGGACCCTACTATGGTCCCCCTCCCACCTCCCGGTTCAATCATCTAGTGCTGTCGACGATGCGATTCTTACTTTTATGGGTCTATTAAACTTATAAGGTATAAAGCCAACCACAAAATGGAGTTCTATGAGTCTGATCAATTCATTACGTATACAGTTTAACAAAATAAGGTTCGCAACACAAAAAGAGCAATGTCTTCGAAAACCGCTAGACAATCAAATCGGGAAGGAAACCATATACAGATTGCAATTACCAGATTTCGACCTCTATTTGGATGTAATTGAGTGTCCTGAGTCTCGGTCCGAAAACTCTCAGTGCGACGCTATGCGCTTGGGACACCCTCACATTCTTCATAATCTGACCTCAACCACAACCTTCCAGTCCCTGATTTCTACCAACCCCATACATCTACCTGTCATCCTACCTCGACGAGAACAATTGCGATGGTGTCTACCATAGAATATTTGCCTCTCACTATCCTAGAGCGCATTTGCGAATACCTGGACGGCGGGTCAACAACACGACCCAGCCTGTCCGCATTCTCCTTGTCAAGTAGAAGTTGCTGTATCGCGGCCACAGCGCAACGATACTCTCAAATCGAAGTCCAGATTTCCGATCCGGAATCGCTGACAAGGAACTTGAGTCGATGTAATGCATCGCTTTCTAATGGACGACACCGCCACGTGCGTCTACTCAAGATCTCCTCATATGCGACAACAGAAACGAGGATGATGAGAGCTGCTACACGGCGGCCCCGAGAAGACCTGCGCGAGGAAGAAAGTGACAAGTGGAACTCCCGACATTATTTCCAGATGCACGACTTCTGCCGCCCATCTGAAGATAGCTTGCAGTACGGGGAACGCAACATCCAGGACCCTTACTCAGACTCTTGGGTGCCTTTGAGCGATTTTGTGAGGCGACTATCAGGTCTCCAAGATCTGGTATGGACAGCCGGCTCCTTTATCCCTCCATCGGTACTCTCCGTCGTTTCTCAAATAAGATGTCGTCTCCACATCCACGAATTCGAAATCCCCAGCCTCATTCAAGAGCGAGATAATCCGCAGCCTGTCTCAGCAGAGGACTATACTCTTTGTACACTTCCGTTTCTCTCCAGCATCGTCGTTCGTGTTGGCTCTTTCGAGTCCTTTGGCAAGCTGAATTACATCGAGGAAGCTATCATGCAGATGGCATGTGGACTGGCTCCAAATCTCACTCACCTGTGTGTAATTTCAGAAGGGGAAGCTGGTGAGCTGGATATCGATAAGGCCATTGCGCTTGGAAAGCCCGACTGGAAAGGCTTCTTCCCCGGTCAAACGACCTCACACAAGAACATTGAGCAAGCAAAGGCCCGCTCATCGACATTGTGTAGATTTCGGTCTTTGATTTTCCCAGACTATGTACCATGCGGTGTGGACCACTGGGCTCGTATAACAGACTTCGCCGTTCTCCAATCCCTCGTTATGCCCTGGAATCTCAGGTATGGTACTTCTCTAGCTGCAACATCTTCTCGGGGCGAGCTCAAATCTCTTCAAAAGATGGAATTGTTGTCTATCGAGGATGAGACCCAGGCATCGCAGGATGCGCTCAATCTGCTTCTTTCGAGCTTGAGTCCCCTCCACCGCCTGGATCTCGGTGGCTACATCAGTCCCTCGACCTTCCAAATTGTCATACATCGACATGGTCCCGGTCTCCGCGCTCTCAGAGTACAACCACAACGCGATGAAGATGAGCGAAACCCTCTTGTCGTATTCTCCGCTGCGAATCTAGCTGAACTGGCATCCAACAGCCCGCACCTCACCCACCTCTCCTTGCCCATCAGTCGCACCAGGGGCGATAAACATGAAGTGGCAATCTACCGCTCCTTGAGTAAACTCCCGCGATTGGAGCATCTTTGTCTGAGACTCGACTACTGCATTGGTCCCGACGACGAGTTCTGGGACGAGGAGAGAGACGGCGAGCATCCCTTGAATTGGGAAGTCACCCAAGGCGACGCAGACAAGATTCCATTCCAATACTTGAAAGAGGCGTTTGTTAACGGTGCTGTAAATGAGACCTTAGCAAGAGGGATCTTCGAGGTCGTATCTAGGGGAACGACTAGCCGCTCCCGTCTGAGATATCTCCGCCTCGAGGTGGCGAGGAAAGCGGAATATAATGCGGTGGGGAATCATTCAGGGCAGTTCGGAGCAACTTTGAGATGGTTCAACCGCTCGTTTGCTTGCACGCGGGATGTACGCCGGACCAGCACTGACGAACTTACTGTGACTGAGCTTGGCCTGAAATATTTGGCGTCGGCGGAAAAGCAGTGGAGGTTTATGATGAGTGATAAGGAGAAGATTCGTGGGGAAGAAGTATTCGTGGAGGTGTTTAGGGATCTTTGGCCGCAGAAGACTAAGGAGTGGTGGAATGATTGGGAGAGTCTTCCTTTGCATCTTAGCGATGAGTGAACTGACGTATGGGAAATTGAGAGAAGACTGTGTTTCAGCTCTGAGAATAGCTTGGGTATGATGATGAGTCGTGAAGAACAGTTCGAAGGGGTTCCTAACAACATAAGAGTCAATATCAGAGTTTGAACCACCGCTTGACAAAGCCATACCTGTTTTTGCTGCACTTTGACCTCATTTCGGGCCAAATATTTCCTCAGACGGGCGGCAAGATGACATGAACGTTGGAGATTTCCGAGGTCTCCCATTCCAAGATTTTCAAATCTTGAGATATTCAGCGGTTGAAAGCTTGCGAAGTATATATCAAACTTTGGGCCGAGAAAAATCTATAGGAAAGCACACGGAGAGAAGTCCAGATGCTAATGTAGGAGAAAAAACCTAGGAAGGGCATATCATCGCGAAGCTGAAATTTCAACAAATAGAGTTCATCTGCTCTAAAGGTCTTAGTCGACAAACATAGTATTTGACCCGGAACTGACAGCAAGAGCTGATTTTCAATATGGAAAGAGTATTTGCACGCAATGCTGAATCATATTCCAAGATCCAAAATTCTGCTATTTCAAAGGTATAGCTCACGCTCTGCAAGCAAAGAGTCTATAGGTTAAAGAACTGCTTCGGAAAAAGTCAAGCAAAGGACACTACTAGAAAGGTTGCAACTTCCCAGACTTTGACCTCTTTTTAGGCGTTTGAGCATCCCTGAGACTCTCTGGCTGCCGGAGCTGGCTGACAGTCGAGTGACCCGAAGCTTCTCTATGTCAAATGAACATCCAGTTTGAAAATGGAGATGTCCTGAACAGCCCGTGTATTTTAAATAGCGTTCGCGCATTCGTTTTGGAAACAAGATTCGCGGGAAGCTTAGTTAAAATCCCAGAGCAGAATTCGTACGAGGTAATGGGGCACAGAAGCAATATAGCAAGATCACCATGGTCAAATTTCAGATATTACTTCATCTCATTTATGCTTGCCGCTTTACGGTTGCTGATTGGTCTGTGGATAGGAGCAAAACTTCATTCCAACCATATCCATCCTGCTGGTACTCCCGTGTCTCATTCTATGATGCCTGATCGGTCTGTGGAAAGAAGTTTTATCCGAAGTAAGCTTCGACTGAACTCAAAACTCGCTCTTGATAAGACGCCAAGCTCTTTCTGATGCGATAGTAGATTTGCGTTATGGCCTCCGATGTCCTCCCGCAAAATAAGGCGCGAAGCGCGACCCGAGCTTCATCGAAAAGGCAAGACTCAATCGTTGAGGTTTAATCGTAAACAAGCTACTCGAGTCAGATATCCTTCTATCGAACTGTGTACGACTGGGTCCGGACGTAGGACTTTGGAAATATTGGCTGAGCATGGAGATCTGGTACTTTTCGGTGGGCACCCTCGGGCAAATCTTCCATCGCCGCGCTTGAGAGTATCGTATCTCGCTATATCGCTGACAACGAGAGATTGACAGTCTTCTCTGTTAGAATTGGGTCATTATCTCGGACTTTCACTCGAATCACTCAAGAGCGGGCGGCTCACTCTTGATATGTATAGAACATATTGTTTTCCCTCTCAACTTTGGTCGTTCCTCATCGACTGACACATCGACCTCATAGCACTCTCTTTTCACCTCAATAACAAAACCAACAAGCGTCTCCAACCTTCAATCATGTTCTTCTCCAAGATTGTTAGCATTTTGGCTCTTGCCATCTCTGCCGAATCAGCAGCCATTGCGACTCGCATGGACAGCTCTCCAGATGTCGCTGCTCCAAGGAAGCTCTTTAAGCGCCCCGAGAGTAGCCTATTTGTCCACGGAAATGGTGGTGATAGATCGGCCACTGGTGGAAGCTCTCTACAAGTCAGCATTAGCTGTGGTACGATCAAGGTCTTCAACATTCAGGGAGCCTCCAATTTCTGTGGTGCGACTCTTGTAAGCTCCCTCTTGCCTGGAACTCCTGCTCTTGTAGTTCGACTAAAGACTTCTAGGCTGGAGGGTTCTCAGGGTGCGATGGCTGCGAGTAAACTGGCCATTTCCCAACTTTCTCGATGACCGTCTCCACTAAATGTGGTAACGCCCATATCTATGCTGGAATCGGTTCTGGAGGCGACGGCCAGGGAGACATGTTAGTCTCTATCCTAGACCTATTTCCTTGAGAACACAGCTTCTATCTCATCGGCTGCTCGTCTAAACGCCATATAATATGATTATATCATGCATATTGTTCCCCATGAGAACTTTATTTGCATAGAGACTGACTCTTGCGTTAGTGGAGAGGCTACCAGAACGGGATTGCAACAACAAGTATGCTGGTGGAACTCACTACATGAATATCTGCGCCGGTAATGGCTGGACACTGTTCCGTTGCTAAATATCTCGTGGTCCCGGCTGGCTGCCCGATCGCATCGATACCGTCTACAGGCATTGTCCTCTCTGTCCAAGCAGGGTAGTCCCAGTAGGCATGGAACCTGGATTTTGAGGTGGCCGCCGTGGAAGATTGTGTTATACATTGGGAGGAACGAATTGTGGTAGCATCTTTTCATTCTTTAAGAAGCAATACCCAACCCGGCGTCACCTTTGTATTCTTGTATATTCATCAATCAAAAGTGGTTCTCAGCGAGCCTGGCCTTCTGCTGAACCTAAACCAGGGCGTCGTGTTGTCATGCTGCTAACGATTTTGTGCAAACGAAAGATCAAGACTCCAGCTTCCATGCTCAGAGCTCTTCATACCTTTGAAGAAAGCCATCGATATTGAGCCTTATCTGGCATTGAACAAGAAAGTTACAGTCAGGTGAAGCCTACAAGGTAGGGCCTGCAGTCGGACCTGCCACGTAGTCATACGAGGTGGACGAGTCGTCGCATACCTGAGAGCTCCTTTCGGACTTTTAGTCTCAATTTGAACAGTCGAAGGAGACTGATATGTCATTTAACATGCTTGTGATGCTTCTGGTCTTAATTACAGTCAAATCCGAGGCAAGTGGTTTGAACCGCCGTTTGGTCTCGCTGAGTAAGTTACAGCTTCGCTTACGAAGTGGCTCTCTGTAAACATGTGTGAGACCAAATTATGTTGATCTCTTGGAGACGATGTTATGCGGGATATGAACCGATAATATGAGAGTATGGATTACAAGTATTCAAGATTCAGTATGGAACGGTCCTCGCTTGTATAGACTAAATTCTAATCGATCAAGTAATTAATACCCAATCAACGGTTACCCGTTATCAAAGAATTGAGATTACATTTGTCGGCAAGCAAGGTTTGTTCTTTTTACTGAGTGAAAGCTTTCTCTCGATAGATATACCAACCAAACGAGGAATTAGCCTTCAAATTGAGAGGCTCCATCTTACTTCTCCACTGATTTAGTTCCATCTGGTGTATAATGGCCGCTTTCCAGTGATTCTTGTCCGTGAGTCGTACCAATGGTAACATTTGGAACCGTTGGGATATCTCTCATTTCTCTGTGCGATTCAGGAACGAAGACATCGAGAGCCTTGGGTACAACGAGACCGCCGACCACGAAGATCATGACCACTGTTCTCAAGTAAGCATTCCGTTCGGAAATCAGACTCGCAATCTGTCCGGGATCTGAGTAGGATTGGATCAGATTTCTACTTACAGTGTGAGATTGCGAAACCAAAGATGTGAGTCGGATCGCCGCGGTTGGGGTAGAAAGCGGGGTATGCGAATGAGAACACGATGGCCAAGATTGGGGCCGAAACGAAGCGTAGGATCGGGGCCCAAAATACAGGAATAGCCCAATTGTTACCAACAGCAACATGCACGTTGAGATCGCGGGTGAGTTGGTTTCCCTGAGTTCGGCAATTAGCAGACGCAAATATCTTAATGGCACAGGCAATACTTACAGAGTAGAACCACAACCACCACATTTTGTTCAGGAACACGTTACCTCCCCAGAATCGTGGTGCGATGGTGTCTGGCGTACGAGATATGAAAAGCGAGATGGCGAAGCACAGGAAGAATATTCCAAAGGCAAATCCAGCTCCAGCTCCTGGAATATCAGTTGCATGGGCAATCACCAAACCGAAGATTTGAGCTGTCAGATAACCTCCGTTGAAGATTAGGAAAGCCGGTAGTCCAACCTGGCTCACGACGTCCTTGTAGCGATAGATCATGGTGACAGATACAACCTCACACCACACCACGAAGAAAAGAGCAAGGTAGTTGATCCAGGTATCGACAGCATCCAGAAGATAGAATCCGAATTCGGTGCAGTACATCAACGATATCAGGAATGTGACGATGACAATCACGGTGGATATGATTGGGCGTGATATCTTTTTGCCCATTGGGCTGTCGGTTATCATGGTAGTGATGGACTCAAGCAATGCGAAACTCGAGCTGATTCCGAGGAGCATCAAGGTAAAGAAGAATAGAATGGACCAAAAGTTCGCGCCTGGCATGTTGACAACTGCTTCGGGGTAAGTGAGGAAGCCGACTTGGAAACTGCTTAGTGGGTTTTCGGGATCCGGACGTCGACCGATGAACCCAATCACACCAAACACTGCAAAGGCAGCAAAGATCTCGAACAAACTGTTACTGCATCCGATTATGAGAGCGTCCTGTACCGCATTGGCAAATTCGCTGTTGTATGATGCATAGGATGTGAAGTATCCGAACCCGACACCGATTGAGAAGAAGATCTGACCAAGGGCTTCTTGCCAAATTTTTGGTGCTCCAAGTTTCTCGCTGTGCCTGATCATGGTGTCAGCATCTCTCTTGTATCTTACTCGTAGTCGACATTAGGTATTGGGGTAGCTCGAAAAGTGGAACTTGAAGGAGAGAGGACGCACCAAACACCCATGTACAATTTTATGCCATCAATTGCATTCGGAAGAGCTCCTGCTCGGCCGATGAGAATTATGATGGTTACTATTGGTATGCCCATCTGGAAATCAGATGTTAGTATTTCTCATCTTACTAAGGGGACGTTTGCGGTGTCTAAAGATCACGTACTGTAAAGTAGACAACACGTCCAGTAAGTCCAACACCTTTGAACATGCAAAGCCAAACAACGAAAAAGATGAATGCTGCCCATCCAGTAGTTTCAGGAACCATACCGGTACCTGGGTACTCGGTGTAAGTAGCCACGCTACCGTCACTGTTGAAAGTTCCAGGAATAGGATCAACATTGTTGACGACGTCGTCCATGTAAAATTCGCTAGGCCTTCCAGTCCACGGCAAGGGCGAAGTGAAAGAATTGCGGAAGTAGTTCATGACGAAGCAGAGAATAGGAACATAATACGTCGTGACAACATAGCCATTGAAAATGACAGCCAATCCCACACCCTTCGTCCGTTTACTGATATGATCGTAGGCGATGATGCATCCGCCACGGTAGGCTTGGCCGATGGATATCTCAAGCAACAGGACGGGGATACCGAGGAAGAATAGGGCGATGAAATAGGGTATGAACCATTGAAGACCGTTGTTATTGAAGACAATGGAGGGATATCTGAGGATGTTTCCTAATCCAATAGCACCTCCCATTGCAGCGAGCACAAAGGCCGGACGCGAGGACCACTTGTCACGTCCATCTTCCGACTTTTGAGCCGCAGGCGCAAAAATGTTAACGGCTTTCCGTACGGCATTCATGGCCGCAGATCTATCCGTGTTATTGGGTCGAAGATGATGTTTGACCTAGTCGGAGCGATAGGTTGCAAGGGATTGAGATGACAACGTGCATGTATGCGACACTGGCAAGATACGAGAAAGGTGCCATCCCCGGCGGCAGACTCCTGCTCCTTTATCCTAAAACCAGCTCCTGTACTCCGTACACATATGGTGACGATGCCAACGTTCCACTCCATCTCGTCCAAGAGTGTTGGCAAATCTGCACTTTCAGCCACATGCTGTCACCTCCCTCTTTTGTCCATTGGCATCAGCATATTACTGGACAATATCTTAAGACCGAGTGAAACACCTCTTAATGGATTTATGGATGTCAGAGCTGATATCGGCAGCCCTGCAGGTGGTCAGATTTCCTGGGGTAGTTGTCATGTGGGCTGCCTCTTCTGGACTTTTCCAAGAGCCTTATCATTTCTTTGTTCCCGGCAGCTGGGCCCTAGACTTGGCACTCCGATGTTCCGAATACCAAGCTTCCAAGCGATAATATCCCCAATGAGATGGAACGCCATGAATTTGATGCCTTCAGATCTATTGACTCGCTTCTGATTCTCGGTCTTGTTTCGTAGTGGCTAAGGCCGAGTGAGCCCGATATCACGAGACTGTTATCGTGATTATTGCGCGACTCGAAGGTGAATTCAGAAAGCAAGTTTCAAGTGGCTTCATCTCGGTAAATCGA